>Ga0224509_10000008_pt1 | contig 189392 bp, 143 predicted proteins | sample SF_Jan12_sed_USG_5_FD_170158 | JGI IMG/M metagenome (GOLD analysis project Ga0224509, IMG submission 170158) | Sediment microbial communities from San Francisco Bay, California, United States - SF_Jan12_sed_USGS_24 | ecosystem: Environmental > Aquatic > Marine > Sediment | place: USA... | reverse complement strand
TAACCAATCTCACCGCTTCAACTTTGAAAGCTCTGTCAAACTGACGACGTTTCCTCGACATAAACACACCTCCAAATAGAACTTAATCCTATCTTCTCGATGTGTCCACTAAATCGGGGGAGGTTCAAAAGCGGCTTTGAGGGTGCCACCCACTCGCCGATAGACGGCAGAACCAGAAGCGGTTCTGCCCCACGGATTCATGTCCGGCTGACCTGAGATGCCGATAGGAGTTTTCTACTGGTACGCCTATATTCAACGGATGGAATACATCGGTGAAGCGGCCGGCCTGGCCACAGCTTTCTTTTGGGCTCTGACATCCATTTTCTTTGCCGAAGCGGGCAAACTGATCGGGTCTTTCCGCGTCAATGTTATCCGGCTGCTGATTGCCGTGGCCATCTATACCGCTCTGCTATTGATAACCACCGGTCGAATTCTGCCTGCGGATATCAATCAGTCACAACTGTTCTGGCTGACTCTTTCCGGCCTGATAGGACTGATCCTCGGCGACGGCTGTGGGTTTAAGGCGCTGGTGATGATCGGCCCCAGACTGACTTCGCTGTTGTACGCCTCAGCCCCGATCATGGCGACGATCATAGCCTGGATGTTTCTGGGCGAAAAACTCGGTGTCTGGTCATTGGTGGGAATCGGTCTTACCGTAGCCGGGATCACCTGGGTAGTGATGGAACGCGGTAGTCGAAGCAATAACACCAACTCTATCGATCACCCCGACGCCGGGTCGCTGGCCAAAGGTGTCTTGCTCGGGCTGGGCGCCGCTGCCGGACAGGCTATCGGATTGGTGATGGCCAAACATGCTATGGTTCATTGCGGGGGAGAGATAGAGCCTCTTCAAGCTTCGTTTGTTCGTATGTCCACTTCGATGGTGGCGATATGGATGCTGGTTGCCCTACGTGGACACCTGGGGTCGACACTTACCGCTCTGCGTCAAATCCGACCGATGCTGTTCTGTACCGGCGGCGCGGTGGTCGGTCCCTTCCTGGGTGTTTGGATGTCACTGGTCGCAGTGAGATATATCGCGACAGGCACGGCGGCAACCTTGAACGCTATGACGCCGGTGGTGATTATCCCCTTGATCATTTTGTACTACAAAGAGAAAGTGTCGCTGCGGGCATTCCTCGGCGCCGTGGTCGCGGTGGGCGGCGTGGCGATACTGATTATGAGCTGATGCCGTATCTCGATTACAATAGCTGGCCGAGGATGGTGCAGGACTTTTTTCGACGATTTGCTGATTGTCCGGAACTTGCGTCGACATCTCTCAATCGCAAGTACGGGTACTTTGAGCTATCCCGGTTTTTCGGCCCTGATGCAATTGATCCGCTGAGTGTGTCGGTCCGAATGCACGACGAACCGTTTGAGTTCTACGATGATCGAATTGCCCGCTTTGCAATGGAAGTCGAGCGAACCATGACGACCGAAGGACGCATCCATACCGGCCCCAACATTCTGAAACTGGTGACAGCCGACTTAGACGGTTTGGACAAAAAGCTCACCGTTCAGCCCTGTCGGTACGGTCATCATGCCGCAAGCTGCCTGGCCCTCGACTACAAGCAAGAGTCGTTCGGCCAGACCGATGGCTGCTTGCGTGAGTACTATCTTTCGCAGTACCCGTCACGCGCCCTTTGTGACAATCCTCTGGCCGTCTGTCTGGGTGTCGCTGCCTGGGTGATTGTGCAGCAGGAGGGTGGGGACAGTTTGTTGATCGTCAGGCGGAGTGCTGGGCTATCGTCGCTTGAGTCGACTTTAGGACCCTCGATGGCCGGATCGGTGGAGGTGAGTAATCTGGGCGACAACCTGTTCGACCTTCTGGAGAATGCTATCTCGGACGAAGCCGCCGAAGAGTTGTCTCTTTCATCGGATGAGTACCGGTTGGTACCGCTGGCCTACGGGCGCGAGGTGTTCCGTGGCGAACGACCGCAGCTCTTCGCGGCCTTGGTGACAGAATTGTCCGCCCGGGAAATGACGGAGAAGTTGGACAAGCTTGATGCTGAGACAAGAGAGTTTGATGAGTTCTTTTTTCGGCCGTTGACAGGTATTCTCGAGGGGAAAGATAGGGTACCGCCGGAGATCAATTTCGAAGCGGCGATGAACCTACTGCTGCTCAGGGAGTATCTCAGCCGGCATCCTCAGTGATCGCTCTTTTCAAGGTCAAGCCAGGTGAACCCATAGAAAACGGCAACGATCGCTTTGGCATCGGTCGGCCAGGTAGCCCCAACCATGTACACAAAGCAGAGCAGGGTCAGCCCAAAAAACATCCGGGTCAAAGCCGGGCGACGTTGCAGTTTGACCAGGTCCACCAGAGAGCGAGCCAAAAACATTGTGATCAAGGCCGGGACAAACATAATCGTCACCCAGTCCCACAAATCAAGGTGGGCAACCGTTGCGGCAAACCTGGAACCTTCAGGGATATTCCACAAGTAGTAGAAATGGGAAGCGGCGAAAAAGGCGGCCACGCCAAGGTAGAGCAGTCCTTCCAACAAGCCGCTTCTGATCTCTCTGAGACCGATGCCCAGGAAGAGCAGAGCAGCCGTCATACCGCCTATCAGCAGAAGCGATGACGCATTGACAAATATCGAGGCAAGTTGTTGATCCATTGAGTATACCTCAACCGCCAACAATGTAAAAAGTGTGCCAAGGCAGCGTGGGACCGCGAATCGAAGCCATGACGAACCGAGCGATTCCGACGGTCCCCTTGGTCAAGCGATGAGATCCAAGGCACCATCGCATGGCTATGTGCAGGTTTCTTATACCAATAGGCGTATTCCAGGGTCACGGGACTCAGAAAGGGAAGTAAGTCTCGAAAGAAGTGATTTGCTGTGCCGACCAGAATCGAATCCGTCATCGATCAGTCCGAACAGGCAATACCCAAACCGACAGGTGGCGGAAAACCAGCACTTTTATGCAGGTTCAGAACACAAAAAGCCCGTCCGATTGCGGACGGGCTTTGATGAATTCTGATGGTGGCGCTGACTACTGGTCGATCTCGTCGACATCGGTCTGGGGTCGTGTCAATTCGTTTATGACCTCACTGATTTCTTCAGGTCGTTTGTCTTTGAGCTTCCCTTTATACTTTTTCAACTGCCCTTTTACTTTGTCGACCGACACCGAAATGGAGTTGTACATGTCGTCGGTTTCGCCGGTGCCGGTTATGCTGTGGTTGTAAACCTTCACTCTCAGCTCAGCCTTGTGCAGATGACGCTCCAGGTCCAGGACAAGTTCGGCTGAGATTATGTTTTCGAAATAACGTGTCAGGCTGTCCATTTCGCTCTCAGCTCGTTCCCGCATCTCATCGGTGAGATCAAAATGGCGAGCAGTTATCGTTTTTTGCATGGCTGAATTTCTCCTTTCCTGGCGAAATCCATCAATTGGTTTATCATCATGACAGCGCCTGAGTCCGAGGCGACGTTCTGTCGGTTTTTCCATTCACAAAGTGCTTTATTCCTTCATCAACCTGGGGCCATCACCCACCTGCTCGAGGCCGCAAATCCCGGGGCCGTGAGGGCTGAGGTTTCACAGGCTTGCTCTCATCGTACCGGGAGCTATCCACAGATTTCATCCTCACTCTAATAATGGCATAAGTCAGACCAAATCGCTACTACAAAATTATACGAATATTGTGGTGTCGAAGTTGAGAAGTCCCCAAGCTTTCTTCGGTGAGCACTATCAGAAAAAACACGCAGAATCCCGGCCACCAAGACTTTTCCGAGAACCGGGTCCGGGCCCAACTAAACAACTCTTTTACGAAGGCGGGCCGATGGTATCTTCAATTCTTCGCGATATTTGGTGACGGTGCGACGGGCCAGCCGGATGCCTTCTTGATTGAGCCTTCTGAAAATCTCCTGATCCGAAAACGGCTTGTCGAGCGGTTCGATTTTAATGATTTCCTCGATGCGTTGCTTGACCGAACGTTTCGACATGTCCTCGCCGTCTTCTTTGGAGATACCGGGATTAAAGAAGTACTTGATCTCCCTGACGCCGAACGGCGTCTGCACATATTTACCGCGCGAGACCCGGCTGATGGTGGCAACGTTCATCTCTACCACCTGCGCGATGTCCTCCATGATCAGCGGTTTTAGAAAGGCCGGTCCGCGCTCAAAGAAATCGTGCTGCTTGTCGATGATCGCCTCCATCACACGAATCATTGTTGACCGCCTCTGCTGAATGGCATTGATCAACCAGCGCGCCTGTTCCAGTTTCTGGCGTATGTACTGTTTGGTATCTTTAGGCGTTTCGTTGCCGCGCCGAATGAGATTGCGATAGCTGGCGTTCACTCTCAACCTCGGGACATAATCGTCGTTGTGCAGGACCAGAAACTTGTCGTCAAGTCTCTCCACTATCAGGTCCGGCACCACCGGCATGGCGCCCGAATCAAACCGTCCGTGAGCCGGGGTCGGTGAAAGACTCTTGATGACTTCCAGTGCCGCCTGTGCCCGCTCTTCCGGGACGCCCATCATCCGGGCCACCTGTAGAATCGACTTGCGGTCCAGATCATTAATATGTTCATCCACTATACGCCAGGCCAGGCTACCCTCCAAATCCCGTTCGCGAAGCTGAATAAGCAATGACTCCCGAAGGTCCCGCGCGGCCACACCGACCGGATCGAACCTCTGCACCATAGCCAGCACCGCCTCGATACCGGCTTCGTCCATCTTCAACTCGGCAGCCATTTCCGGCACACTGATTACCAGATAGCCGTCGGGAGCGATGTTGCCTATGATATACTCAGCAATAAGATGCTCGTCATCGGTCAATTTCAGCATAGCCAACTGGTCGGAAAGGTGGGTAAAGAGCGTCGTCTCCTGAGCTGCCGGACCCTCGAAACTGTCCTCGGTCTGCTCTCGTGGTTGGCTCACTTTGTAGCCTTCGTCCTCCTCTGAGAAGAATTGATCCCAGTCGACAGATTCGTCCTTGTCAGTTTTGTCGGCGACATCGAACTCCGATTCCTGCTCGGCGTCCAGCTTCTCATCAGCCTGTAAATCTTCAACTTCTTCCAAAAGGGGATTGGTGGCCAGCTCGTGTCTTATGGTTTGCTCCAGTTTGAGCGCAGGCATCTGAAGCATCTTCAGAGACTGGATCAACTGCGGTGCGAGCATTTGCTTCAATTGTGGGCGAAGTTGTAATTTCATGATATCATCCGTTATCTCAAGACTCTTTACCGGGCCAGTTTCGACGTATTCGGCGTCTCTTTAGTAGTGTCGGAAGCAGTCTGGCCTGGGTTAATACCATCCGACCAGATCGTTCAGTAATTAGACATTGGTCCTTCCGCGATCAATTGAGCCGAAATTTCTCACCCAGATATATCTTGCGTGCTTCTGCATCGTTGGCCAGAAACTCCGAGCTACCGGACTTGAGTATCTTGCCGTCGCACATTATATACGCACGATTACAAATGGACAAAGTCTCGCGCACGTTGTGATCGGTAATCAAAACGCCCAAGCCTCGTTCGACCAGACGGTTTATTATCTTTTGTATCTCCTCGACGGCAATCGGATCGATCCCCGCAAACGGCTCGTCCAAAAGCATGAACTTGGGATCGTTGACCAGGGCCCGCGTAATCTCCACCCGGCGTCTTTCCCCACCTGAAAGAGTGTAGGCCATACTTTTTCGAAGGTTGCCCAGGTCCAATTCTTCAAGCAGGTCCTCAAGCTTTTGTTTGCGCTTCTTGCGGCCGATCCGGCGAAATTGCAGGATAGCTTTGATATTGTCCTCGACTGACATCTTGCGGAAAACCGACGCTTCCTGGGCCAGGTATCCAATCCCGGCCTTGGCTCGTTTGTACATGGCCATGCGTCCGATATTGCGATCACCCAGAAAGACCTTGCCCGAATCGGGCCGTACAAAGCCAATCATCATATAGAAGGTTGTCGTCTTGCCGGCCCCGTTGGGACCCAGCAAGCCTACCACCTCGCCTGAATTGACTTCCATAGTAACTTCATTGACAACGGCTCGTTTGCGATAGTGCTTCACCAGGCTGTTCGATGCTAATGTGATCATATCTGAATATAATTCGTCTTAAGGTCTAATACAAACAATTTCCGCAAAACAGCACGGTTTTTGCTAGTGGCCTTTCTCGACTGCTGGGAAATATTGCCTTGCCCAGGTGTATAAATGTATTAACTTCAAAACCCGAAACGAGTTATATGCTCATCGCAGCAGTCACGAAGGATCGAACAAGTATGAAGAAAGTGTTAGTTGTCAGCATCTTAGCCGCCCTGATGGCCGGTTGTAGCCAGACGCCCCAGGAGAAACTTGAGTCCCTCCATGCGAGGGTTATGACGCAGATTGATGAATACAGCTTTGAATCGGCTCAGGCAACGATTGAGGAAATCGGCATGGTTGACCCCGGCTCGATCCTGATTCCGTATAGCCGTGGCCTTATTCTGGAGCGACAGCTATGTTATCAGGACGCCGCCCACGAGTACATGCTGGTGGCTACGGTTGACGCCGAGTATGGTCCCGCGCTGGAGGGATTGTGTCGGTCGTTCTCCTACCTCGGCGAATACAATTTCGCAGTTAAGGCCGCCGCCGACTTTGTCACGCTGCAGCCTGACGATCCAAACCGGCGTCTGATGTCGGCCGAAGCTCTGATCGGAGTCGGGCAATCTCGGGCGGCCGAGCGCGAAATCTCGAATGCAGCGAACCTGGGTGCGCATCCTGCCGTCATTGACCTGACTACGGCCAGACTTCTTCATCTGCGCTACGAGGTCGACACGGCAGCCGCCATACGCCGGCAGGCCATGAAAGACATACCAGAAACGGTCGAAAGCCTGGTGAGCGCGGCAGACCTGTGTGAGACAGTCGGTCTGATCGACTCTTCAATTGTCTTCAGCCGCCGTGCCCTGGATTTGGCATCCGACGATCATGACATACTCCTGAGTCATTTCTATCGCTGTATCCGGTTGCGCTACCTTCACGACGCCCGCTTGGCCATCGCCCAAATGGAGGCTAAGGGCTGCGGCGAGATTGTTCGGGCCGGAATGCTTCTGCGTTATTATCGTGCCGCCGGAAAACACGCCCAGGCAAGACGGGCTTCGGATGACTATCGTCGTTTGACCGAGAACTCCCTGATGTCCATTACCATTGATATCAAAGCTCGATCCGAAAGCTATGACCTCGTTTCTGCCGGCAGCGATTTGGAAGCCACACGGAGCCATATTACAAATCGCGGCTATCTGCCGGCCTTTGAAAAATACATGAACTACTCGTTGTTGATCCAAAGTCCTGTGAGTCTGGCCGGTGTTGAAAACGTGCAGTTTCTTCAGGAGTTGCCCAGCGAGTATGCCAACACTCTTGAAGTGAAGACCCGGCTCGCATTCCTCATGCAAAGGACCGGCGATTTCGACGGCTACAAAGAATTTGTCACACTTCTCGAAGATTACCATCGTTCACAGCCGGACTGGCTGACAGGGATCGCCGATGTTAACGCCGATCCGGTCTGCCGAAAGTACGACCAAGCCGAGCGACTCTACACCAAGTCACTTGAAATCAACCGTTGGTACCGCCCTGCTTTTGATAACATGGTGGCTATGTATCGAGGCTTGCAACAGCATTCTGAGGCACTGGCTCTCTTTGAAGAGTATCCACAATTTGAACAGACCTATCCCATGATCCGCATGAACAAAGCTGTGATCCTTGCCGAGAACAAGCAGTTCGACCAGGCTTTGAACATCCTTACCGACAATTTTGCACTGGTCAAAGGAGACCTGTCGCCCGCGCTGGAACTTTTGGACATCGCCGAGTGGACCGGGCAACTTGAAAAGATAGGTCCTGTGCTCGAATTGCTCGAAGCTCAGGATTCAGATCCCAATGCGCTGCAACTGGCCGCGGTTTGGGCGTGCAAGCTGGGCAACTATCAGCAAGCGCTGGACCTCAGTGATCGGGCTTTGTCCCTTGAGGAAGATGTTGACAGTTATGCCATCAGAGCATGGGCGCTTCATGGACTGGAGAGAAAGAACGAGGCCTGGGAGTTGTTCGAAGAAAACCGGACGCGCGATCGTGACAATCTGGCCACGAATCACTACTACTCCCGCCTGCTGGCCGGCGATGGGATAGACCTGGATCGGGCCAGCAACATCGCCCGCGAGGCGCTATCTGACAGTTACGCAGCCCTGGAAGTGTGGATGAACCTCTGCTTTGTCAACTATCAGGCCGGGCGCTATGATCTGTGCCGAGGCGAGGCGCTCAAGGCCTCTCATACCTACACCGACCGACCGGAGCCGTTTTACTGGCTCGGATTGGCTATGGAGGCCGAAGGCAAAGACCAGGCCAAAGAGAACCTTCAGAAAGCTATTATGTTGGGTTTAACCGGCGAGAAACTGGCCAAAGCTCAGGAACTGGTTGAAAGGCCTTAAGCGAGCCACAGGTTTGGCGAACTCAAGCTGGTACAGGATGATCACCCTATCGCACCCTCTGTCATTCCTGCGGAAGCAGGTGCCCACTCTCATGGCTGTACTACCGGCTTCCCGCTGTTGCAGGGATGACGAGCTTCTTCGTCCGTGCTGTACGTCCTCGGGTGCCACGAGAAGGTCATGCCGAGTGCAGTCGAGGCAGCGACAAGCCAACAGACCTATTCAGGGGAGGACGCCTGCCGCCCACAGCATAAGAGGATTGGTATCTCTCAATGTCCGGCCACGTTGACACAGTGCTGGTCACAGGGGGGGCGGGCTATATCGGTTCGCATCTCGTCGGAAGACTGTTGGCTTCGGGGTCCAGAGTTCGCGTTCTGGACAACCTGACTTTTGGCGGTCATGGCTTACTGCCCTATCTATCTCATGAACGATTCGACTTTCTACACGGTGACATTCGCACCAAGGCGGACGTAGGGGAGGCGTTGGACGGTGTCGACAAGGTCGTGCATCTGGCCGCAATTGTGGGCGATCCCGCTTGTGCACAAAACCCCGAACTGGCCCATGAGGTGAACGGCCTGGGCTCTGCCAGTCTTGGCGAGCTGGCCGTCGCGTCCGGCGTCAAACGTTTTGTTTTTGCCTCGACTTGCAGCAACTACGGCCGGATGGGTAACACTGACACATTGGTGGACGAAACCTCACCCTTGAAACCGGTATCACTCTATGCCGAGCATAAGGTTGCCTTCGAGAAACACCTGCTGGCCCAAGGCTCAGATGGTTTTCATCCCGTCATCCTGCGCTTCGCTACCGCCTATGGTCTCTCCTCTCGTCCACGTTTTGATCTTACCGTCAACGAATTCACTCGCGAGTTGACTCTCAAGCGAAAGCTGGAGATATACGGGCAGAAATTTTGGCGACCTTACACCCATGCCTCCGACCTGGCGGCAGCCTGTCTGATGGCGCTTGAGGCAGACACCGACATAGTGTCCGGGCAAGCGTTCAACGTAGGGGACACACGGGAGAATTTCCAAAAAGAGACACTGGTTCAGATGATCGTCCGGGAGCTTGGCCCGGGGCATGATAATGTCGTCTACGTCCACAAAGATGAAGACCCGCGTGACTATCGGGTCGACTTTACGAAAATCCAGCAGGCATTGAGATTCAACCTGACCCGCCGGGTTATCGATGGTATCCGTGAAATTGCCAACGCAATAAAAACAGGGATCGTGGTCGATCCCGACAACGAAGTGTACAGGAATGTCTGAGGACCGGACCTGCCGACATCCTGTCGTTACCGCGTGAAACGGAGTCCGCAATGGAAGCTGTAATCCTGGCCGGCGGCAAGGGAACACGCCTGCAACCGCTCACCGATGAGATTCCGAAACCCCTGGCGCCTGTCGGTGACCGACCGATCATTGAAATCCTGCTCACCCGCATGAAACAATGCGGCGTGACCCGTGTGCATGTTGCGGTCAATCACCTGGCCCATCTGATCAAAGCGGCGATTGGCGACGGTGAGCGATTCGGACTGGAGATTGTCTACGCACAGGAAAACCAGCCGTTATCAACCGTGGGGCCGGTGAAGACAATTCCGACACTGCCGGATCACTTCCTTGTGGCCAACGGTGACATTCTTACCGATCTGGATTTTGGCAAGTTGTTCGATCATCATCTAAAAAGCAATGCCGGACTGACCGTGGCTGTGCACCATAGGATCAATACGGTCGACTACGGTGTATTGGAGACAGACTCCGACGGCCTGGTTACATCGTTCACGGAGAAGCCTGAACAACTGCTCTCCGTCTCGATGGGTGTCTATGTTTTTTCCCGTGAACTGCTTGCTGTCGTCCCGGAGGGCAGGCCGTTTGGGTTCGACGATCTGATGCTCAAGTTACTTGAACAGGGTGAAGCTGTCGGCACCTACCGGTATGATGGTTATTGGCTTGATATCGGTCGCCTTGAAGACTACCACCAGGCTCAGCGTGACATTGCACGGGTGCAGAAATTGTTTGGATAGGTCAGTAACAGACCGGCGCAGGCCCGTCGTTGAACATGAAGTCCACAAGATAGACCAGATCAGCTATGTCAGCGGTACCACCGGAGCCATCGACATCGGCTGAGCCCCACTCGACAGGCGGTGGACCACCGGTGAACATCCAATCAACCAAGTATATCAGATCACTGATATCGGGACCCTCGCCTGAGTTATCGATATCGCCGCACACATAATTGCAGGCGTCACCGACCCCGTTGGAGTCAGCGTCTTCCTGAAGCGGGTTGTAGATTGTAAGGCAATTGTCGCAACTGTCACCAACGCCATCTGAGTCCAGGTCCTCTTGCAACGGGTTGGCATCGTCGAGACAATTATCGCAGCCATTGCCCAGTCCATCGGCGTCAGTGTCGATTTGTGACGGGTTGTGTCGCGCGATGCAGTTGTCGCAACTGTCACCGATGCCGTCAAAGTCGGTATCGTCCTGCCCAGGATTGGCCACCCCTTCACAATTGTCGCAGAGATTACCCTTCCCGTCGGCATCGCTATCTTCCTGTGCCGGGTTAACGACATTGAAACAGTTATCGCAGGCGTCGCCGACGCCATCGCTATCGAAGTCAGTCTGTGACGTATTGTCGACAGTCACGCAATTGTCGCAAACGTCGCCCACGTTATCGGAATCACTGTCGGTTTGCAACGGGTTGGCAACCTCCGCGCAATTATCACAGACATCGCCATAGTCATCGCCGTCGCCGTCGCTCTGGGATGCGTTGGACACCGTGGGACAATTATCGCAAACGTTACCGATGCCGTCGGTGTCGTCATCTTCTTGTAACGAGTTAGCAACAAACTCGCAGTTGTCACACACGTCGCCGACACCATCGACATCTCCGTCTTCCTGAAGTGGATTGGGGGTGTCGGGGCAGTTGTCGTTGGCGTTGAGCACACCATCGCCGTCACGGTCGGAGCTGGAAGCCGGGAAGATAATATAATCGACCCAACCGCAGTCGCTGCCGTTGGTAGTATTGCCATCTTTTGAGTAAGTCCAGCGGAAAGTGTGATCACCATCGGTGACCGCAAACTCGGCCAGTGTCCAGTTGACGTCCCCTGCCCACTGAGCTTTCTGAGCGCCGTCGATATAGAACCTCAAGTAGTCATAGTTGGCCTCGGAAGATACTTTGTAGTAGAAACTGATGGTCCCGGCCGTCAGGCCGTTCAAAGAGACCGACATAGTGCTCGACTGGTTGTGAGAGATACTGCCCGACTTGGCCGAGTAGTTGCCTTCATACGCGGTACCGTTGATCACCCACGATTGACTGCCGGACATCTGCCAGGGATAGGTCGAGAAGTCAGCCGACTCGAAATCCTCAACCTTCAAACCTATAGTCATGCCGAACACAACGCTGTCTGTGTAAGCGTCACCAGCCAGATGCATCACGAAGTCGACCGGATGTTCTTCCGGACAAGCGGCGGAAATGTTGAACTGGTAGGCGCTGTTGGAAGCAGAACTACCGCCCAGAGCAGTAATGGTCGGGTAGGTGGAATAGTCCTGACTGATCGTTATGAAGCTGTCGGCACAAGTCAGCGTTCCCGACAGATTGGTTGCATCACCGCCGCCGTTGTTGACCAGCGTGACGAACATACTGGCGAAATCGCCCGGGTCCAGACTACCTGCGTCGTGACTGCCGAATTCCACCACCGGATCGTCGGACAATGGTTCCATCTGTACGTCCAGAACGGTCGTGTTGAAATCGGTTACCGACACGCCGTAAATCGTCTGTGGTATATATCCCAGCGCCGTGAACCTGAGGTCCCAACTGCCCGCGGCCAACATTCGATGATAATTGCCGACATCCGGATCGGTGTACACCTGGCTGGAGTCTACGTCATGACTCAACACTTCGATCATCGCTACCACCGGAAGTCCGTTGTTGACATTGGTTACTATTCCCCGAACGCCGTACAAGGCGTTCTCCAGCCACTGAAGTAGGGCCAGCCGATTGTAGCCCCACCAGGCCGGAAGCTGGCTGGCTGGGAGGAGTTTGGTGTCGGAGATTTCGTTGGTGACTTCGCGGCCGTGCTGAAAGTAGGTCATGTAATCCTGACGGCCGCCGGAGATCGTGTACCAGTCATATCCATTTGTAATGCCGTCATTGTAACCGGTCATGTAGCCGCCTGGGCTGTATTGCTGCGCCGTGTCGGCGTAGGCGTGGCAGACACGTTGCCACCAGTCTTCGTCGGCATGACGTTGCACCCAGGTGTCCCAGGGATAGTTCTGAACTTCGGTGCCACCGTGGAAATTCATCGAGAGTACAAAGTTGTGCGCATCGGCCAGGTTCATCATGTGCGTGGTTTCGATCTGCCGGGTGCCGCCGGGTGTGGGGCCGTCTTCCGGATCGGGAAAGTTGCGGTTCAGATCGTAGCCGTTGGCGTTAGAACGTGTCGCACCCGAAACAGTGTGATTGCCGCCTGCGTAGGTGCCGTCCGGGTTGGCGAAAGGGTTGATCCAAATCTCCATCTCGTCCACCATGTTGGTAATCCTGGCATCCGAGCCGTAGGTGGTGAGCAAAGAGTCGATCAGCCGCAGCATCAACACCGAACCGGTCGTTTCGTCACCGTGGATGGAACTGGTGTACATAACTTCCGGTTCGTCCTCTTCAGTTCCGACATTGTCCGAGATTACAGCGAAGAGTAATGCTCGTCCGTTAACAGTGGTACCGACGTTTTCGATTCGGCACAGCGCCGGGAAGTCGGCTGCGAACTGGTACATCATGGCCACATAGGCATCGTAGGTCGGATACACATCCCAAACTTTTACGTCGACCTTGTCCGATGACATGGCTGGATCCACCAGACTTGATGGATGAGGCAAGACTTCGTAAGTGAAGCCCAGGGTTGACAACTCGTTCAGTTTGCTCTCGTGCGTATAGGCAAAAACGGTCTCGCCCTGAACGTCGTCGATCGACAACAGGCCGGAGAGCTTCGGCAGGTCTGCTCTATCGCGGATCGATATCTTCAGATATCTCTCTCCATTGAAGTCGTAGCCGGCCGCCGTCGAAAACAGCAACACCAGCAGAACAAAAGACAGAACTGACTTTCTTCTCATAAGCTCAAAATCCTCGCCGCAGCCTTACCTTTGGTCGCAGGTGGGTCGGTGCTTCTGCCGGGCAAAAATCCTGCAAGCACTTAAGGCGCTATCGGCTTAGTCGGCATACATCCTTAGAAACTCGAAATGCAATCACGACGTGATCAAATCGGATGGGACCAACATGACCGGGCCTCACGCCACCGGCGCATGAATTCTACTAACATCAGAAACTACGGTGCCGGTTAACCATGCCGGGTCATTTCCATACCAGACAAATCCGACCTTTTCAGCCCGACCCGTAACTTATTCTCTCAAAAGAGATTATAACAGAAAGCGCAGATAAGTCAACCGTTTTTTGGGATTGGCCGAGCCCTGACTCACTGTAGCACACTGTTGTTACTCACTTTCTGAGCGAACTGATCTCGACCTGGTCGGTACCGGCAGTGAAAGTTCTGTGGGAAAGCCGGATCGTCGCGTATAATGCAACATGGATCACAATCGCAAAACGTGGAACGACCGACACAAGCTTCTGAGACATGCTTTGGAAGTTTCCGGCGATCAAGAAACGGCGGTCGAGTTGTTTCTTGCCCAGCATTCTATGGTCCATTCTGCAAAACTGTCGGATGATTCGCTTTTTTCGTTCGAGGATGACCTGCTGAATAATCTTAGCCCAGAATCTTTCAAGCGAATCCCTCCAAACAGCAATCATTCAATTGCGTGGATTGTCTGGCATCTTGCACGAGTAGAAGATGTTACCATGAACTTGCTGGTAGCCGACAGTACCCAGGTGCTGCTTGGGACGGCGTGGCTCGACAGGCTTGAGATTCATGTCACCCATACCGGGAATGGCATGAGCAACGAGGAAGTCGGGGCGGTTAGTTCATTGTTGGATGTGCCGGCCTTGCGGCAATATCGGCTGGCTGTTGGCCGGGCAACTCGCCGCATAGTTAACAGGCTGCGGGCGGAGGACTTCAAGCGAAGGATCGACCCGGAGAGCCTGCGGCGAATATGGGACGAAAAGGCGATGCTCCCGGCGGGGCGGGGGATTGTCGACTATTGGGCCAAAAAGTCGGTTGCGGGGCTGCTGCTCATGCCCCCAACCCGTCACTGCTTTTTGCACTTGAATGAGATCAGGCGAATCAAGCAGACACTCACTGGCTAGAGCTTAGCGGGCAGGCATCGGTAGGTCCGGCTTTGCGTCTGTCCTCGAATCTGTTGTATCGCAATAGAATAGTCGGGATATGCGCGGCTTGAGGATATCCTTGACTTTTCGTGCAACATTTGTTATGTAACGCTCGTAAGCTAACGCATGTTATGTAACATTTGTTGTGGAAAGCCAAAAACGTGACACCAAAAATCCAATTCGCCAAACCCGACGTTGTCCAGGCCGCCTTTGAAGTACTAAAGGACCGGGGCCTGAGCGGCCTGACAGCACGAAACGTAGCCGGTCAACTCGGCTCGTCGACCGCCCCAGTTTACGCTCACTTTGATAACATGAAAGAGCTGGAAGTGGCTGCGGTTCGCAAAGCCAGGGACCTGCTGATCGATTATACGTCCCGGCCCCATACCGACCGTGTCTTTCTGAGCATGGGCGTCGGGATCGCCAAATTTGCGCGCGACCACGCCCGGCTCTACCGAGCGATATTTCTTGAGCGCAAGGAATTCCGGATTGTCGTGGACGAATTCCTACAGGCCTTGACGAGCGAATTCGCCAAGGACCCCAGGTTTGAGGCGATGGCCGACGAAGACAGCAAGTACATGCTCACCAAGATGTGGGTCTTTACGCACGGACTCGCATCGCTGTTGTGCGTGGGACTGGTCGACGATGAATCGGATGAACATATAGTCAGTATACTCGACTCGGTCGGCACGGTTGTGATCAAGGCAACCATAGCTGACTGTCGTTGAACAATCACAAACCCTCCACAAGAAGACACGAAGATGAGGAAGACAATGTTTACAAGAGAACTGCCGGCCAAACTGACAGTAATCATGATTGTATGTGCACTGGTATCAGGATGGCTTCCGGCCACGCTAAAGGCGCAGGCAAAACCGACACTGACCATCACCAGCGACATCCTGCCCTACCAGAGTTTCAAAGATGAGGTCCGATCGATCGTCGGTTCCGACACAACTTCGCTGGACGATCCACAGATGCGGCTTCATAAGTTCCGTGCGACTCTGACCTATCCGCAGGTGTTTGCCGAAGGACGAACGGTGCTGATACACGAACTGAGTTACCAGGTTATTGACTTTGAATTCAACCGGCTGACCGCGGACTTTACGCAAGCCCACGCAGCAGGCTATACCCTGATGTTGCAGCGGCGGCTGTCGCAGAAGTGGTCACTTTGGGCCTTGGCCACGCCTTCGATGGCCTCCGACCTCAAGGCGGGACTGTCCGAGGATGACTTCCACTTTCAAACGGCCGCCATTGCAATCCGTCATTTCAGTGACCGCTTCTCGCTCGGTATTGGAGCGGCCTACTCGACCCAATTTGGAAACGCGGCGCCTATGCCTCTGCTCGCCTTTGATTGGAACAACGGGAAGAACCTTCAAGCCAAAGCCATTCTGCCGGTCAGTGTGGAATTCTGGTATCGTCACTCACAGCGACTCGATCTGGGACTGATGACCTCCGGCGACGGCAACAATTTCCACGGCGACCCCGAAATATATGGCGTTGCGAATCCGAACATGCGATACACTATGCTGACTTTGGGTCCGGCGGCGCGTATTAAGTTGACACCATGGGTCCAGTTGCACCTGGAGGCAGGCCTGGTCGGTTTGCATCGGTTCGAGTTTTTCGATAGCGACCACGAAGAAGCATCATACGATCTAAAGCCGAAACAGTACGCCCGGGTCGGCCTCAAGTTTGGTGGCTGACAAACCTAAACCATAACCAGGAGAATGCCAAAGTGCGATACTCACGAGTTGTTGGATGGTTGTCGATGGTCGTTGCCACCCTGGCGGTCGGCGCTCAGGCTGAGCCCATCACACAGGAACAGTTTCTCGACCATCTCAAGCAGTCACATCCTTTGTTCGACCGAGAGAAACTTACCGCTCAGATCGAAGCGGAAGAACAAAAGAGCCTGCTGGGGCGAGAGGACTGGAATGTTCAATCGTCACTGTTTTTGTCGCACGAGGAGCCGGCTTTAGCCATCTCCGGCCCGGAGAGAACCGACGCTGTGACCCTAACGGGTGGTCTCGACCGGTTGTTTTGGAGCACCGGTGGTCGGCTTTCGGCATCGTTTTCATCCGGCTATGCCGACATGAAGCTTGATCCCTTTCTCGGTGTGGGTGACTCGTTTTACGAACAGAAACTGTTTGTAGCCTACGAGCATCCTCTGAAACGCAACAAAGCCGGCCTGTTGGATCGCCTGCAATTTGACCTGAAACAGTTCGACATCGATCTGGCCGAAGTGATGGCCACAGAAAACGAAGAGGACTTCCTGGCCGCAGCCGCCTCGCGGTTTCTCGATTGGGTCTATCTGAACGAACAGCATCGGATCGTAGCCGAACGCTTGAGCCTGAGTCAGGAACAACTGGCCAATACGCAAAAGAGGCGTGAGGCGAACTTGATCGATGAAGTCGATGTTATTCGTGCTGAGGATGCTGTACGGATCGCCAGGCAAAACCTCTTCCTGATCGAATCTGAAACCCGGGCGGTGCAAGCCGAATTGGCCGTGCTGGTCCAGAACGACAGTTACAATGAAGGATCGCCTCGCTATGATCTCTACCAAATCGTCCAACTGCCGACATTGGAGGATGCACGCGGACAATTGACAAACGACTCGCGGCTTCTAAAATCGGTCGGCCTCAAACTCGATCAACTGGTCGCCCTGCGCTCAGGACTGGTCAATCGGGAGAAGGCGGACCTGTCGTTGGTGGCCCAGCTTGGCTTGAAGAGGGCTGATGAGAACCTCGGTCAGTCCCTGGCCATGGACAAGCCGGAAGCACGCCTCGGACTTAGGCTGGGTTTCCCATTGGGCAACAGGACGGCAAAATCGGAAATCGCCCGCAACGACCTTCTGAGTCTCAGGCTTCAGAAACGTTATGAAGAACTGACCCTCGATCTGACTTCGGCCACGGCTAATGTGCATACACGCATCAAAGAACTCACGAGGGTGCTCAAGCTCAATCAAGAGCAGATACTATCGGCCCGCACTAAGACCGATCAGGAGCAGAAGCTCTACGATCAGGGGCGTGGCCAGTTGACTTTCGTGATACAGAGTCGTGACTCGGAGCAGGCCGCTCAATTGATCTTTGCCGCCAATGCGCTGACCTACCACAAACTGCTCTTGCAGTATCGGGCTCTTACCGATCAGTTGCACGGTCATGATGCGGGAGATTCCTGATGCAAGCGATCTTCCGGTTTTTCGCAGCTCGAAGTAAACTGGCTACTCTGATTACGCTGATGACCGTGATGCTGGGTCTCAACACTCTGATGGGCATCAAGCGCGACATTTATCCGCTGGTCGACTTCGGCATGATGTCTATTATGACGCGCTACCCAGGTGCCTCACCCGAAGATGTTGAACTCAATGTCACCAACAAAGTCGAAGAAGAGCTCAAGAGCATTATCGGTATTGAGAACATCACCTCGGTTTCGATGGAAAACGTCTCGGCTATAATGGTCACCATCGACATCGATGCCAGTGATCAGGACAAGGTCAAGAACGAAATCCGCGAGGCTGTCAACCGGGTGACTGATCTGCCGCCGGAAGTAACCGAATCCCCCCTGGTCACGGAACTCAGCTCGGCTCTCAACGATGTTATCGAAGTCGGGCTGTCCGGAGATGTTCCCTACCCGGAGTTGCGGGAACAGGCGCGCCTGCTTGAAAAGAAGCTTAAGAACATTCCCGGAGTTGCTCGCCTGGACCCTTTCGGCTACCGATCACGCGAAATCAAGATCGAGGTATCTCCGGAAGCGGCCCGTGAGTACCAGATTCCTCTGCGCGAAATCATCAGTGCCATCCGGGGACGAAACATCCGAGGAACTACCGGTAGTTTTGAATCCTACACCAGTGAGAAGAATCTGGTCACGCTGGCCCAGTTCAGAGACCCCTTGGACGTCGGCGATGTTATCGTGCGTTCAACTTTCGAAGGTCCGACCGTAAAGGTCAGCGATTTGGCCAGGATAAGCAACGACTTTGAGGACGAGCGAGTTCTGTCCCGGCTGAACGGTGTTCCGGCGATTTCGTTCATGGTGTTCATAGGCGAAAAAGCGGACGCCATTCGCACCTGCGATGCTATCAAAGATCTGGTGTCCCGGGAACGCGAAAACCTGCCGGAAGATATCGAGATTCTCCACATCAACGACTCCTCTCGTTATGTGCGTGACAGTTTTGATGTGGTGCTTTCCAACGGATGGATTGGCTTATTACTGGTGTTGATCATGCTGACCATCTTCCTCAATTTCCGCACTGCTTTGTGGGTAGCTCTGGGGATTCCGGTGGCCTTGCTGGGGACGATGTTTCTGTTGCCGCTGTTCGGTATGTACCTGGACACGATTACACTTTCCGGCATGATCTTAGTGATTGGGATAATCGTCGACGACGCGATCATAATAGCTGAGAACATAGCCCGACGACGTGAACTGGGAGACACCCCTCTTGACGCCGCAGTAAACGGAATACAGGGAGTTTTCCAGCCGGTAGTCACGACTATTCTCACCACGTTTTTGGTGTTTGCGCCGATGTTCTTCATGCCCGGTATATTTGGAAAGTATATCGTGCCGATCCCGCTTGCTATCAGCCTGGCCTTGTTCATTTCCCTGGGCGAGGCAATGGTGGCTCTGCCGGCGCACCTGGTTCCGGGCCTGCGTCGTCAGTCGGCCAAGGCGACCGATCATCGATGGTTCGATGCTCTGCGAGATCGGTATCGACGCGTCGTTCACGGTTTGCTCAGAGTTCGCTACCTGCTCATTCCTCTGTTTGTCGCCGTGCTGGCGGTGTCACTGTGGTACGGTCAGACATATATCAAGTTCGTACTGTTTCCCGCGGACACGGCCGATTCGTTTATCATGTTTCTGGAGTTACCGACCGGGACTTCGTTGCCGGCAACTTCGGACAAAGCAAAGGAGATAGAAAAACTTCTGAGTGCGCTGCCGCCTGACGAACTGGCTTCGTACAACACCCGCATCGGCACCAACTATACCGAGATGTTTGTCATGGCCGAAACGGAAAACTACGCCGCCATGAAAGTGCTCCTGACACCATATTCGGAGCGCACCAGAACGGCCGATGTAATTGTCGAGGAACTGCGTGAACAGGTTAAGCAGATTGAAGATGTTGAGAAGATCACAGTCTTCGTCGAATCCGGTGGGCCGCCGGTAGGTAAACCGATCAACGTGCGAGTCATCGGTTCCGATGACGACCTTCGTCGGAAACTCACCGACTCTGTCGAGACCTGGCTTGCTTCGGTCGACGGAGTGAAGGATATCGGTCGCGACGACCGCCCCGGCAAAGACCAGGTTGAGATTGATATCAACTATGATCGACTATCTCGCCTGGGTTTGACGGTGGCCGATGTAGCCCGCAATGTTCGGATTGCTTACGACGGTGAAGTTGTTACCGCCGTGCGCTACGGGGACGAAGATACCGACTTCCGCATCATGATGCACGAGAAGGCGCGCACCAAACTGGACTATCTCAATGAACTGCCTATCCCCAATCAACGCGGCCGGCTCATACCTCTCAAAGATGTGGCCCGACTCAAAGCCGGTCCCGGACCGTCGAACTATAGACACTTTGATGGTGAAAGAGCAGTGACCATTGAAGCGGATATCGACACCAGGTCCACAACTTCACTGGAAGTTACCGACGCCCTACTGGCTCATTTCGACATCGACCGGGATTGGCCCGGGATGCAATTGACGCTCGGTGGCGAAGCGTTTGAAACCGAGGAATCGATGGCCGGACTCTTCCGCACGTTTATTATAGCTATCATCGCCGTCTATTTCCTGCTGGTCATTCTCTTCAACTCTTTCACGCAACCTATTCTGGTTATGATTGCCATTCCCTTCGGGATCATCGGGGTCGTAGCGGCGTTCGGGTTCCACGGTGAGCCGTTCAGCTTCATGGCCATTATGGGCATTGTGGGTTTGTCGGGGGTAGTGGTCAACGACTCATTGGTATTGGTTAACCACATCAATGAGCTGAGAAAAAGGAAACCGGAAGAATCCATTCTGAAGGTTGTCGCCGAAGGCACCTCGGACCGACTGCGGGCCATAATCCTCACCACCCTGACCACGGTTTCGGCACTCTTGCCACTGGCTTATGGAATAGGTGGTACAGCGGTGTTCATGGCGCCAATGGCGCTGGCGCTGGGCTGGGGATTACTGCTGGCTACCCCCTTGACCTTGGTACTGGTGCCGTGTCTGTACGTAGTTGGGCAGGACATTGGTCGGCTATTCCGCCACAGTTCGAAACCGATATAGGTGGGTTTGACCAGAGAGTCTCCGTTTGTTGTTCGGTGGGTTCTGCCGAGTCGGATTAGCGACTCGGCGTGATCCGCCGCTATTCCCTGGAGTGGGGCAGTCCGCCGCGGCGGACTGTAATCCTGCCAGTATCGGCGGCATCCCTCCTGCGGCGGACCTTCGGCGCAGGGACGCCGCCCTAAACAGGCTGCATAGGAGGACACCGGTTATCTCAGCAATCAGTCGTTTTTTGAACTGGCCGCCGTCGCTGCATTGTATAATATTGGCCTATGTATTTTCTGAAATCATTGTGTCGGTGGACGACAATTGTGGCCATACTCGCCCTTGCTTTCAATTCGTCTGACGCTGTTGCCGAGGACAGCCTGGTGGTGCAGACCATGGCCGAGCTGTCTTACCCGCCCGCCGACACGGTCGACGCCCAACGGGTGCGTATCTGGCTGCCGCTTGAACGAGGTGGCAACTGCCGGGTTAGGATCAATGTCCTTGATAGTCTCAATCATATTGTCCGCTCCCTGGTGGACCGGTTAATGTCCTCAGGCTACTACAATTTCTACTGGAACAAAAGAGACGATTACGGCCGTCTGGTTGAGCCCGGACATTACCGTTATGTGGTCGATGATTGTGGCGACCGTTCCGATGGGGAATTGGAGGTGCTCTATCACCGCTGGGAGTTGAACAGTCGAATCGATTACGTGGATTCTATCTCAGACAAACTGTGGCTTGAGTTGGATGACGATTCGGCTTTGGTCTCGATCAGCATATTGAACCGCCGTGGGCGGTTTATCGTGCAATCAATGGTTGATTCGCTGATGGCTCCCGGGCGCCACCAGCTTATGTGGATACCAACAAAGTCCGGCTACACCGGTGTGTACCAGATGCAGGTGAATGTCGGCGGCTACACTCATTCCCCGGTTGGCATCCGAGCTGCGAAAAGCCTGAAGTGATTGAGAGCTTGGTCTATCTAACCCCCGTATAAAGTGCGGTAAGGCGACTCGCCTGACAGCCTTGAAACAGTAACCGGTGTCCACTTTGCAAAACCTGATACAGGGGGGCGGCACCAGGAAGCGACTTGTCGCCTGACCTGTCTTCTGTTCTATTATTGCGCAACGGTTGGCTCATAAGCAGCCCACGTTTATCCGATAAAGCTCAATAGTAGGCGCTTCTTTGGCCGCTGCAAAGAAGCCGGACCATGCTTTGAGGTGAATAAACGTGTCCAGTATTCTTGTTGTTGATGACAAAGATTCCATGCGCAACATGCTTCGAGAGACGTTGGCCGAAGAAGGACATCGCGTCGACTCGGCCGGCAACGGGCAGAAAGCTCTCGATCTGATCCAAAACAAGTCCTACGATGTTGTCGTCACCGATCTGAAGATGCCCGATGTGGACGGCCTGACGGTGCTCGATGGGGTCAAGAAAACCGACCACGACACATCGGTTATTGTGATGACCGCCTACGGCACTATTGAAGATGCCGTGGCCGCCATGAAAAAGGGCGCCTTCGATTTTATCACCAAACCTTTCGACACCGAGCATCTTTGTGTGCTGATCAACCGGGCAATGGAAAACCGACGCTTGCTGGCCGAGAACAGCCTGCTGAGAGAAGAACTGTTCGCGCAGGAGGGGTTCCAGGATATCATAGGCAAGAATCCGAAGATGGTCGAGATTTGCAAACTGATCCAGAAAGTGGCCGGAGCCGATGCTGCCGTACTATTGAACGGTGAAACCGGAACCGGTAAGGAACTGTTTGCGAAATCGATCCATCTGCTTTCACCGCGCAAGGATCGTCCCTTTGTCACGCTCAACTGCGCGGCCATCCCGCACGAACTTCTGGAAAACGAACTGTTTGGTTCGGAGAAAGGTGCATTCACCGGTGCGCACGCCCGAAAGATGGGTAAGTTCGAAATCGCCGATACCGGGACAATATTCCTGGATGAAATCGGCGACATGGATATATCGTTACAAGCAAAACTCCTGCGCGTCCTGCAGCAAAAGAACTTCGAACGTCTCGGCGGCACCAAGTCCATCGACGTGGATGTCCGGGTCATCGCAGCCACCAACATGGATCTCTCCGAGCAGATCAAGATCAAGAAGTTCCGCGAGGATTTGTACTATCGGCTGTCGGTGTTTCCGATCCTGATTCCACCCCTTCGTGAACGGCCCGAAGATGTCAAGGAGTTGGCTGAGTATTTCTTGGCTCGGCACACGTGCAACAAGAAGGGAAAGCCCAAGAGCTTCTCGCGTGATGCTATTGGTCTGCTTGAGAAATATCACTGGCCGGGCAACGTGCGTGAGCTTGAGAACACCGTCGAACGTGCCGTTATACTGGCCGAAGGCAAGAAAGTCACGCCGGAGCATCTGGCTATCCGTATTCGTTCAACCGATGAGATCAGACTGCGGGAGGGAGCCGGGCTCAAGGAGATAGGTGCTCATGCCCAGGCGCGCGCCGAGAAGGCTGCCATCCTGCGCGTCTTGAAAGAGGTGCGCAACAACAAGCGCAAGGCGTCCAAGATTCTCAAGATCGACTACACGACGTTGTTTGATAAAATCAAGAAATACTCGATAGGCAAAGACGACGCAGACGACGACTAGTCTTTCAGATGTCACCCCGAGCGGAGTCCAGGGGCGAGGCCGGGTGGCACCCTCAAAGCCTCTTTGGGGGTGGGGCGGGTGCTGTAAGGCGACTCGCCTGACAGCATCGAAACAGTAGCCAAGGATTGCCTTGCAAACCCTGATACAGGGGGGCGGCGCCAAAAAGCGATTTGTCGCCTTGCCTGTGTCGAGCGGGGTCGCCCACCACCACCATCAGCAGATTCGATAAGCAATAAAAAACCACCCGCGCGAGGGTGGCTTCTTTGGTTTGCTGCGATTGTGACATCCTCAGTAGCGAGTCTCTTGTAGGTCAGGTCCTTTATGGACCTGACCCAAACGTCAGGACCGCAAGGGTCCTGACCTACTGAATGTTTACGGACACGCCAACGGCGCCGGTCCACCGGTAAACATATAGTCGACCAGATAAACCAAATCAGAGATGTCGATGGTCATACTGGCGTCCATATCGGCTTCCTCGAAACAAGGGGGTGCCGGTCCGCCGGTAAACATGTAGTCGACCATGTAGACCAGATCGGAAATATCAGTATTGTCGCTGATGTCGTAATCGACGTTGCCCCGGATGGTTGGCAGGCAGCATGTGCCACCGCCGCCTGATTCCTGCCAAAAACCATGGCTGAGGCCGAAACTCTCGGATTCGCCGTAGCCGGTAGCAGTCTGGCTGACCGTGCCGACCAGTACGTGATTGGGCGAGGAACCGTCGGTCCCGCCATTAGAGACCATTTGCCAGGTGATCTGCTGACCGGAACTGGTCGTGGTCACGGCACTCCGCAGTTGGAGACTTAGCTGCTGATCGACTGTTTGGCTGGTTTTCGCCGGTGCGTCGATCTTGCGGCCATCGCCGAACGCGGAACCGACCAGCAGCGTCGTCATCAGCATCGCCGTAACCATTGTATATTGTGAGCGTTTCATAACATATCCACTCCGTCGATGTCAATTCTTGGCCGCGAGACTTGTACCGTTGACCTTGGTATCGTTCTGTTGAGCCAGGACAGTTTCAAAGAGCTCCTGCAGCTGGGCCATTTCCTCTTTCAAGGTTTGAATCTCGGAACTGTTTTGCTGTCGCAACAGGCTCAGTTCAGTCTTCTGTTCCTCAATTAAGCGGCTTTGATCCTTCACCGTACCCAGAAGATAGAGGGCTACTTTGTCGTACCGAACACCGTCAGGTCTGCCGTTGCTATCGTATACAGCCAGTTCCGGAATCACGTTAGCCACATCCTCAGCGATCAACCCAACGTCTTCGTTACCAGAATCTTTCCACCGGAATCTGACCGGCTCCAACAGGAGAGTCTGGCGCGAGTCAGTCTTTAGCGGTTTGATGTCTTCCTTATACCTTTTGCTTGATGCACCCTTGTACAATACTCCGGTAGCGTCGACCATGACAGAGTACGTGCCCCCAGGGTCAGCCGGCATGTTTCTCAACTTAGCGGTTCCTAACACATCGAGATCCTCTGATGGATCGTCCACGTTAATACCGACGCCACCATCGGCGCGGATGAGAAACTGATTGACATCGGTAGAATTGAACACCGCATCGGTAGCATCACCCCAGACGAATGTCCCCAGGTGTTCGGCGCGCGCTCTCCGACCGGCCGCCAGCGAATAGTCGCCCTCAGCTATGTTGCCCCATCCTCCGGGCACCGTTGAAAAATCCCCGGACGCAGTATCCCAGGCGCCGCCGCCTACCGTGCTTATGCTGCCGTACGCCTTGTTCCAGTAACCACCTGCGATGGTGGAGAAGTCTCCTGTGGCCGTGTCGCCATACCCGCCGCCAACCGTCGATTGGGGGCCGCTGGCCAGATTGCTTCGTCCGCCACCCACCGTGGATAAGTTGGCCGTTGCCTTGTTGTCAAAGCCTCCGCCAACGGTGGCATGTCCAGCCGAGGCGATGTTCCCGTTTCCGCCGCCGACAACGGCGTAATAGTCCTTTGCAGCGCAGGATTTGCCCCCGCCGATGGTGCTGAACTCGCCGGAGGCATAGTTGTCATGGCCGCCGCCGATTGTGGCATGAGCCGCGCTGGCAGTATTGTTCGCACCGCCGCTAATGGTAGCCCACTGTGCATCTTCGACATCTGATCCAACGGTACCAACCCTGTTGGTCATGCCGCCGCCGATGGTACCATAATGATCATAGACAACATGACCGGTCTCATACGCCTCAGGTAAAGGGTTCCCGTCCCCAGCGACCAGGGTGAAATCCCAGCCACCGCCCGAGATGGTCGCACCACTCGCTAAAGTAGAGCAGGCACCACCACCCGCAATGGTACTGTAAAAGCCCTTTATCACATGTTGTCTACCGCCTCCGATCGTTGAATACTTGCCATGGAGATCATTGAACCAACCTCCCCCAATGACTGATGAAAAACTGTAGGACGTGCCTTCTGCCCGTATTACATTTCCTCTACCTCCCGAGATTGTTGCCTGCCGTCCATCCACGGAGTTCTGGTATCCGCCGCCGATGGTAGACCAGGAATCCGTCGCCGTATTGAGATAACCACCACCAACTGTAGTATGACTTCCTGTGGCTTCGTTGCCCTGACCGCCGCCCACGGTGGCGAATTCGGCGCTGAGCATATCGCCGTCATCGTTGCCGGCCAGGTTGTCGCCGCCGCCGCCGATAGTACCCCAACGGTCATAAACAAGGTTGGCTGTGCTCGCGTCACCTGACACAGTGCTGCCGCCGCCGCCGATAGAGCCTAAGACGGCGTATACCCGGTTGTAGGTGCCGCCGACGATACTGGCGAACTGGCCGTCGGCATGATTATTGTAACCACCGCCGATAAACGTACCTTTCTTCCATGCATTGTTCTGGCCGCCCCCGGCTACGGTGGCATAGTGGGCCTCCTGATTGACGCCGTCGTCCATCCCGGCGATATTGTACCGGCCGCCACCCACTACGTCCATGTCATCATACGCGTGACAGTGATAGCCACCGGTTACGACCGAGTACGAGCCCACGGCGCGATTGTGAGCACCGCCGCCGATCACCGTCATCTCGTGTTCAGCAATGTTGTCGTCGCCTCCGAGAACGGACGAGAATCTGCCCTTGGCCCGGTTGCGATATCCTCCGGCCACGACTGCGTATTCCTCCCAAGCTCTATTCCGATATCCGCCCCCAATGCTACTGTATGGGCCGCCGGCTATGTGCTCGAAACCGCCGCTAACCGTGGCAAAGGGATGATCGTTGCCGGCTGTGCCGGTGACGCTGGAGCCACCCAAGTTGATGTGCGTGTTTGCAGCCACTCCGTGCAATGTCGCACCCTGCCGCGCAACGCCCCAATCTCCCATTGTGAACAGCACATCGGGATTAGGATGACCGAGCTCCCAGTCGCCGTCACTGGGCGGGGGCGTAAAGTCGGGTGTGGGCTGCCAAGTGCCGACGCCGCTGCCGTCTGAAGTAAGCACAAATCCATTGGTCCCGCCAGTGGTCAGTTGGAAGCCGGTCATGCGAGCAGTTCCGGCTACATCAAGTTTGGAACCAGGCGTCGCGGTTCCAATGCCGACCTTGATATCATCAAAGGTGCCGTAACTCGGCTCACGTCCCAGCGACAAGGTGGGGCCTGAGGTTCGCACCTGGTTCAGTACGCCGTCGTGGTAAATCGAGTTGCCGATCGCCAGGGTTCCACTGGCATGAATGTCGCCGGCTACGTCCAGAGTATGCTGTGGCGTTCGAGTGCCGACACCGACCTGGATATCGGAAAAGTCGGGGTAATCGGGGCTGTCGGACGGCTGACCTCTCCCCAGGTAAACCTGCCCCTCTCTGGAGATTATGACACCGTCCGATCCGTTGATAAAGATCTGATTGGATGCCGCTTCCATCCCCGGGTCCGGCGGCTGTCCACTGGTTATAGCGCCTGAGACGTTTAGATCTCCGACAAGATTCCCCGCCGTTGCTCCGTCGACCGTACTCACTCGGTGCGAGTAGCCGGCCGAGGTAAGACGAGTCCGAGGTGAAGTCTCCGCGTCGTCACCGATCGTGATCCCTAGCCAGCGCTCGCTTCCGTCAAATACGGCATCGCTGATCGGATCAACAGAGCCCAAACGAACATTTAACCGACCGGCTACTACGATTACATCGGGGTGAGTTTCACTCCATACTGCCTCACCGCCAGTGGCATCGCGGTAAACCGCAAATGAAACCGACACGACAGTGTCACGGGGCTCACCGGACTGATCGGTCAGTCTCCCTTGGTAGTTCATCATCTGCGGCACGTCGGCCATAGCCACCAAAGCCAGGACCGTCACCATGACTACCACCATCGCCTGCATTTGAGTGATGCGTTTCATGCCAAACCTCTTCTGTTACTTTTGTTAGTGTCTTCGCCACACCTACTGTCTACCTATTAGTCTCTTTTACTACAGAAAGGTTCGCGCCAAGTATTGTGCGAGAACGCATCCGGCTGTTTTGTCAAGCTCGCTTGAATGGTCTTTGGTTGTCTCGAAGGTGAAAGCGCGAGGCGAATTATCGGAATCGACGCAACACAGGCTTGTATGCCCATGATAGCATGGCTTTTACAATCCCCGGGGTTGGCTGGGAGTAAAAGGCAGGATCGCCAGGATCCTGCCATTGTATTTCACTTCTACGGACACGGCACCGGCGGCGGGCCGCCGTTGAACATATAGTCCACCAGGTAGATCAAGTCTGCGATGTCGATGTCACCAGTGCCGTCGGAATTCACGTCGGCCTCACCGGGGCATGGCGGCGCCGGTCCCAGGTCGAACATGTATGTCACCAGGTAGACCAGATCTGCTATGTCCAGCACTCCGGTCGGATCGTGGTTGATGTTACCACGGATTACGCAGCAGGGTGCGCCGTCGCCGATCACAACAATGGCAGGGATCGGATTAACGCCGTCATACTCGGCATGCGCGCTGACTGCCATGGCATCACCAATGTAGTCCATTAGGAAGCCGCTCGGTAGTACCGGAACGCCGCCACCGTAGTTTAGCGATGGTCTGACAAGCACTCGTGTGGCATATCCATCGTGATTGTATCCGGCGCTATGCGTCTCGGATTCGAAGTGTAGTGAATCCATAGTGCCGTCGAAAGTGAGGTACAGCATGGCCAGGCTGTCAGGGTAGGTGACAGACAGCGTGTGGGCGATCGTGTCCTGGATGATTATAACAGTGTCGTCAACGGCGCCGGTTTTCCAGATCGGCTCAGTATCACCTACTACAATGCGATAAAAATACATCAGATCGGCCAACGTCAGTATGAGCCCGTCGTTATTGACATCAGTACTGGCGATCTGGGCTTCAATATTGACGTTGAAAACACTCAGGCCGTAGAAGAAGTAATTCGTGAACAGAACCCAATCAGCAACCTCATAAGGCACGGCGTTGAGATTGACATCACCACGATCAGTATCATCCGACGGATTCGAATTAGCGACTTGGATGAAGCCCTGGTAGTAATCGACCGACCGACGCACGGTCGTGGCGGTCAGGCACTCGCTCGGCGCGCCCTGAGTTGTTGGGAAGGGGTCATCAGTAGTTATCAGAAAGCCGTATTCATCATAGACATCGCCGGAGATATAGAGCGAGTCACCACTGGGGGCACTGGCAAAAGTGTTGTCGCCGCAGTCAATCCATTGAAAACTTAGCGATAGTTTCCGTCCGATATTGGCCAGATCATTTCTTACCATGAAGTTGAGCGTTGCCAGTTCACACTCTTGGTCAATCAGATTCGACGGATGGACGTCTCCGTTGTTGATATCCCCAATGGCAACCAAGCGGACCAGCCCCTCTGTTGAATCGGATGCGTATTGGAAGTACTCCCAAGCCCAGGCTAAGAGATCGCTGCCCTGCTGAACAGAGTGGAGCCTCAAGCCATCGGCATCATATCGAACGAGCAGATCGAATCCGGAGGAGGACCACGGCGCCCTGTGGTTCTGGATGACGATTTGCGCGGAGGCCGGCCATCCCAACCAGGTGTAGGGCTCACCAATGATCGACACGGCGGACCCGCCCACATAATCCGAGGGGGCCATCGTGATCAGACCGTTGTAAAAGTCGATCTCGCGAACCGCACCAGGGCCCGAGCATTCGTCGGGTGCGCCGCGTAAGGTGGGCAACCAGGTATCCATAGCCCAGTCCGAGCCGTTCTCGAAAACTGCGTCGGATATATAGAAGCTGCCTTCGACTGTGGCCATACTGTTGTCGCCGCAATCGGCCCACACAAAATGAAGCCCGAATGTGCGGCTAAGATTGTTGGGGTGGTTGCTCGCTTCGAAGGTTAGTATTGCCAACTCCCCCGGAGATGTTGCGTTGCACGTGGGGTGATTGTCCCCGTTGGCCATATCGGCCAGACTCACGACCCGGACCACCGGAATGGTGGCCGGATATCCGTCCCAGTCCAAAGAGTCCGCTCTGGAGTTGAAATACTCCCAGCCGCAGTCAATAAGCAACTGGCCGGGTTGAGCGGCAATAAACCGAAGAGCCCTCCTGTCCCAACTGATCATAAAGTCGAATCCGGCCATGTCCAGACCTGCCGTTACGCTATCCAGGCTGACCGCGATAGATACAGTGTCGCCCGGTTGGACATAGGGGAGATTGTTGATGCGGACAACTGTCTTGGCCCGGGCGCCGCCGACGACGAATGACACCATCAGGATGCACAGGACTATTAAGATACATGAACGCGACAGATCCATCGGGGATTGGGCCCAAGTGAGGTTGGTACGCTTTGACATTTTTCCTCCGTACAAAAGCGTTTTGTAGTACCGTTGTCTAAAGCGTTAGCGTTGGTGCTATGGGCAGCATCTTTCTGGTCGGAACTATCGTATATTTTATCCCGTGCTCCCTGAAGATAGGCGCATGGGTCCCTTTTGTCAATTGGTTTATTTGCTGGTGTGGTTCCAAAAAACATTTTGATATAGGCGCCACTTTTCTTAACTTACGCAGATATGACCCCGTCGGACTGTAGCTCCCGCCGTGGGAGTCGATACTTACAACAAGCAGGGCCACGGGTGGACGAACGGTAAGGCGATACCGTCTTATAGTTGCGACCGAGGAGTCATGAGTGAGTTGAGATATGAGAGCAAACGGTTCCGTTATCAATCGATCTGTTTTGATGCTCAACCAGAACTATGAGCCGCTGACGGTCTGTTCTGCCAGACGGGCCATCGTGCTCATGTTCCAGGGTAAGGCCGAGATGATCGAGACCGCCGACAGCCTAAAAATCCACACTGTCGACGACGCGTTCGATTGTCCTTCGGTTGTGCGCTTGTGGCGGTATCGGAAAGTCCCCTTCAAGCGGATCATGCTCACGCGCAAGAATGTCATCGTGCGCGACGGCCATCGCTGTCAATATTGCGGCCATGCCAAAGGCCCCATGACGGTCGATCATGTCATTCCCAAGACGGAGGGTGGGGGAGATACCTGGGAGAACCTGGTCTGTGCATGTTCGAAGTGCAATAATTCGAAGGGTGACCGTTCTCCTGAAGAAGCCGGCATGAAACTTCTGAAACGTCCACGCCGTCCTACTCTTATTACTTTCATCCAGCGCAACATCTCGGTCGCCGACCACTGGCGCCCGTATTTGTTCATGGACTGATGCAATACTTGTCACCCTGAGCGCAGTCGAAGGGTGCGCACCTACCCAAGGCGCATCAAGTAGGTCGGAACCCCTGACCCGAAGGGGATGACAGCCATTTATGGCCGCGAAGCGAGGTTCCGACGACGCGCGAAGCGCGAAGAGCCCCATTTATGGGTGTCATTCCCGCGAAGGCGGGAATCCATCTTCTCTTTCTGCGTCATTCTGGCGAAGGCCAGAATCCTGTCTTCGATTCGGGTGGCCGCCTCAAACTTTGTTTGGGGTAGAAGTTCATGGTTCGACTCCGCTCACCATGAGGTGAGAATCTGCTTCGGTACCCCACCCAGAGGCTTTGCGGCGGGTGGGTCTCTCATCACCACTCGACGCCGCACGGGGTGACATAAGCAGTAGGTCAGGACCCTTGTGGTCCTGACAATCTGGCGGGTTCACGCCACGGCGGGCAGGCGAGGACTGACCCGCCGTACAAGAATCTCAGCAAGCCGAAGGTGGATTCCGGGTCAAAGCCCGGAATGACGGAGTTGAGTCCGGTCACTCAACAGCCCGGTGGTGCCGGGCCGCCGTTAAACATGAAGTCCACAAGATACACCAGATCAGCAATGTCGATTCCGGCCGGCGGACCAAAGTCTGCTTCATCGATGCACGGCGGTGCGGGACCACCGTTGAACATATAGTCTACCAGGTAGACGAGGTCGGCAATGTCCAGAGGTGGACCGCTGTGATCAATGTCACCACGACTGAAACAACATATCGGGTCACATACATCGCCGATACCGTCGAAGTCCAAGTCCCCCTGGCCCGGATTCGGATCGTTAGGGCAGTTGTCACCGGCACACAGTGTGACTCCATCGCCATCAACATCGGGATCATCGAGCGTTCCCGGATCGCAGTCGTCGTCGATACCGTTACAGGTAGTCTCAACATTACCGGGGAATATACTCGCGTCGGTGTCATCACAGTCACCGGCACACAGTGTGACTCCATCGCCGTCGAGATCGGGATCATCGAGCGTACCTGGATCACAGTCGTTGTCCACGCCGTCACACGTTGTTTCAACATTGCCGGGGAATATATTCGGGTCGTTGTCATCACAGTCGCCGGCGCAGAACGAGACTCCATCCAGATCGTTGTCAGCGTCATCGAACGTACCGGGGTCGCAGTCGTCATCTATTCCGTTACACGGTAGTTCAACATTGCCGGGGAAAACAGTCGGATCGTTGTCGTCACAATCACCGGCACACAGTGAGACACCGTCAGAGTCGGCGTCAATGTCGTCGAGTGTGACCGCATCACAGTCATCATCTATGCCGTTACAAAGAATCTCCACATTTCCGGGGAATCTGGCAGGGTCGTTGTCGTCACAATCACCGGCGCAGACAGATACACCGTCGCCGTCGGCATCCTGATCGTCGAGAGTGCCGGCTACACAGTCATTGTCGATGCCGTCGCACAATACTTCGGATTGGCCGGGGTTGACGGCGGGATCGGTGTCGTCACAGTCACCGGAGCAAACGGACCAACCGTCACCGTCGAGGTCGGGATCGTCATCGCCCATTCCGTTGCAGTTGTCGTCTATCCCGTTACACTGGATTTCTGTATTGCCGGGGAAGACGTTGGGGTCGTTGTCGTCGCAGTCGCCTGCGCAAATAGAGATTCCGTCGCCGTCGGCATCGGGATTATCGAGCGTGCCCGGATTGCAGTCGTCGTCGATACCGTTGCACAGCACTTCCGCGTGTCCAGGATGTATTCCTGCGTTAAGATCATTACAGTCACCGGCGCAGACCGACCAACCGTCGCCGTCGGCATCGGCATCATCGTCGCCATTTCCATTGCAGTTTTCATCTATGCCGTTACACTGAATCTCTGTATTGCCGGGATAGCGATTTGGATTACTGTCATCACAGTCCCCGTTACAGAACGATACCGGGTCGCCATCGGCGTTGATGTCGTCATCGGCTAATCCATTACAGTTTTCGTCGACGCCGTTGCAGAGAATCTCAGTTGCTCCCGGAAATACATTGACATTTCCGTCGTTGCAGTCACCCGCGCAAGATGACCAACCGTCACCGTCGAGATCCTGCTCGTTCGCCGGTACGTTACCGTCACAGTCGTTATCCTGTCCGTCGCAGATCTCTGTGGCGCCGGGATGGGTGTTGGGGTCTGAGTCGTCACAGTCGTTGTTGTTTGTTGAGAATCCGGCGCCACAGCCGCCGATTACATCCGTGCCTGGATCGCTGGCATCGCCGTAGCCATCAGCGTCAGCGTCGACATAACAGACCGTTGTGGGGATCCAGCTTACTGTGCCATTGGGCCCCGATGAATTCGTCGATGAACCACTGCCAGAATTACTACCGACGCTACTAATCTCCCCTCGGCCACCGGTACCGGCACCGCCTGAGCCGCTGGCTCCGCTTTCTTCAGAAGAACTGCCAAGGGAACTGTAGTTGGTATTCACTCCGCCGCCACCGATACCTCCGGATCCGCCGTTGCCGCCGGCGGCAGTGACCGATCCACTGGTCAGAAGCGTCCCGTAATAGAGTTCAATTCGGCCGCCGTTGCCGCCCCTGCCGCCTCGACCGCCGCCGCCGCCGCCGCCGGCCAAATCATAGTTTACGAATAAGACAGACCAGGATCGATAGAATCCACCCTGTCCGTTCAAGCCCTGCAGACCATTAAGTCCTTTAGCGCTAATGAGGTTGTTATTGTCGAGGGTCTTGGCGTAAATCCTCACGACTCCGCCGCCCCTGCCGCCCTTGCCCCCTGTACCGCCATGCCCGCCTCGGGCATACTCATTATAAAGACCATCCCAGGCGCCGCCGCCGCCGCCGCCACCGCCACCACCGGCCCCTCCGAAACCAGCCCCGCTGACTGTGCCGGAAGAACCTGAGACTCCGGGCGAGCCTGTTTGAGGGGGAATGTGCGGACCGTGACCTGTGCCACCGGCGCCACCAGGACCACCAGAGCCGCCTGTGCCGCCCGAGTAGGAGTCGGTAATAGTCCCGTTGTTTATCAAAGTCCCGGAAACACGGATGTTGTAGCCGTGGGTTTCAAAAACCGCTCCGGCGTTGATAGTCAGGTTGACGTAATTCCGGTCAGACGGTACATGGTAGGTCCCGGCGCCGGGGTTGAAGCTCCCGTTGGAGCCGTCTCCAAACAACTGAGCGTTGGCCGGAGTAGCCAGGCCAAGGATGCCAACGGCCACACTTACGAGCAGGAGCATTGACAAACCATTACGAGTGAAGAAACAGTTAGCACTTTGCATCTTATGACCTCAAAACATTTGGGCAGCAAATAGGTCTGCCGATGATAGTTGATTTCTGACTCACATCGAATACGCGGCCGGGATCGGCAATAGTAGCTATAATGTACCGATTTTCTCCAATTTGTCAAGCTGTTAGTCTGTTGGGGGCGTCGATGGTTCGGAGAAAAACTAGAAGAAACCAAGTATTAGGTGCGACCTCAGTTCGATGTCTGGAGATTGGGCTCATGTGATTCTACAAAAAAACGGCCTATCAATTGACAGGCCGTGTGAATCTCCAAGCTCTTGGCGTTGCTACTACGGGCAGTCTGCCGGCGGTGCGCCGCCGGTAAACATGTAATCGATCAGGTGGACCAGATCACTGATGTCCAGAAGTTCCGCGCCGTCGCCGTTGATATCCGCCTCTTCGTGACAGACCGGAGCCAGCCCGCCGGTGAACATGAAATCGATCAGGTAGAGCAGGTCTGAGATATCGATCAGTTCATTCGCGTCGTAGTTGACATCACCCCGCATCGGCGGAATACAGCAGGTACCCGAGCCACCGCTTTCGAAGTTTTGCTGAAAACCGGAGTTCAGAGTCAAGCTACCCATCGTCGACTGTCCGGCCACCGTTTGGCCCACTGTGGAGCCAAGCATCATCGTGCCCATGGTGCTGAGGTTGCCGCCTGCAGCCAGCACCTGCCAGTTGATCTCTTCACCAGCGCGGGGGTCGGCGGTACCAGGCGTGATCGTCACCGGTTGCGTCGTTTCCTGGATGGTCGGTACAGTTTTGGGTGAATCCTGTTCCTTCGGAGCCTGTTTGGTGGCTGGTTTGGTCGGTTGTTTGGTGGTATCAGTCTTTTTGACTGGCCGGGCGTCTCTTTCATCTTTAGCCGCCAACACAGTCGTTGAAAACGCAAGAAACAATACGATCGCGAGGCTTAGTCTCAGTACCTTTGATCTCATCCTAGTTCTCCTGCTCGAAACAGAGCACACAATACGTTGGACCTGCAAATGCCACCGGTCAACCCGCGGTTGCTTTGGTAGCAACTGGCGCGAATCCGGGCAGATAAATCGTTGGAACAGACAATATCGAAATCAATATACTCCATTTATGATCTAAGTCAACCCTGAATTAGACACCTGACCCGGGCTTTAACCTGGCCGACGCCTGATTGTACGGTTCTGAGGGTCGGCCCTTTGTCAGCTGCAAAGTTTTAATTGATTTGACGACCAGATATACGTAAAATCTGCCCGGTATAACTGGAAAGGCGTGCTGTGACCGACAAAAGCGAGAACCAAGCCTCCTCAACACCGGCCCCTAAAGCCGGTAAGCAGACGATTCTGTCCGGGATGCAGCCGACCGGGGCGCTTCATATAGGCAACCTCGAAGGAGCTTTGAAAAACTGGGTAGCCCTGCAGGACGAGTACTGGATGTTTTGCTGTATTGTCGACTTGCACGCCCTCACTGCCGACTGGAAAAACCCGAAGGTGCTGAAGGAAAGGGTCTTTCAGGTAGCCCTTGATTTCATATCGGGCGGCCTTGATCCGGAGAAGTGCGCTATCTTTGTCCAGTCGGAAGTGCCTGAGCATTCGGAGTTGCATCTGTTGTTCAGCATGCTGATCACCGTGCCTACCCTGGATCGGCTGCCGACTTACATCGAGAAAAAGGACACCCTCAGCTCGTATGGTTTTCTGGGCTATCCGGTTTTGCAGGCGGCCGATATCTGTCTGTACAATGCCGACAAAGTACCGGTGGGCAAGGACCAGGAGAAACATATCTGGCTGGCTGCCGACATTGCCGGGCGGTTCAACAACACTTACCGGAAAGTGTTCAATCTGCCGGAGGCGTTGCTGACGAAAATCCCAACGATACCGGGCTCCGACAATCGAAAAATGTCAAAATCCTACGACAACCACATTCCCATAGACGCCACCGAGAAACAGACCGAGAAGATTCTCAAATCATATTACACCGACCCGGAGAAACTGCGCAAGGGCGACCCCGGTCATCCGGAAAGGTGCCCAATCTTTCTGCTTCACAAGGTTTACTCAGAGGAGCCCGAAAACGAAATCGCACCCGGCTGTAAGTCGGGTGAGTTGGGCTGTGTCGACTGTAAGATGCTTCTGAATGGACGGCTCAACGCGAACCTGCAACCGATCCGTGATCGCCGTGCTGAGCTTCTGAAACATCCGGACGATGTCTGGGACATTCTGGCTGTCGGACGGGATCGGGCACGAAAGCGAGCCGAGAATGTCATGGGTAAGGTGCGAGGTGCCATGAAACTCAATTATCGAGGCAAAAAATAATGACCGCTACTTCAGAAGCTGTTGCGTCCGAAGATTACCGGGTCGACCTGGCCGTTTTTCACGGTCCTTTGGATCTGTTGCTGCATCTCATTCGCAAGGAGGAAGTCGACATTTATGACATCCCGATTGCGCGTATCACCCGACAGTATCTGAAGTATATCGACCTCATGCAGACCTTGAATCTGGAAGTGGCCGGTGAGTTTGTGTTGATGGCGGCCACGCTCATACGGATCAAGGCACGTTGGCTCTTGCCACGTGATGAAAACGACCCCGATGAAGCCGATCCGCGCGAAGAGTTGATTCAGGCTCTGATGGAATACAAGAAATATAAAGAAGCGGGTGAGATTCTTAAGGAAAAAGCCATCCTCGAGGAACGCAATTTCGTGCCGGACTCACCGGTTGAAAAAATCGATCCGCGTATCGATGAGTACTCCGATATCACACTCTTTGACCTGATCTCGGCATTCAAGGACGTAATTGAAGCCAAACACGAGGAAACCTTTCACGAGGTGGACGCCGAGGACTTCACCGTGGAGCAGCGGATGGAGTTTATCATGCAGGCTCTGACCGATCAGGAGTTTGCGACATTCACCCAGTTGTTCTCGGATATCCCCCGCAAAATAGTAGCAGTAGTGACATTCATAGCCTTGTTGGAATTGACCCGCGCTCGTCGGGTGGTCCTGGCGCAGTCGAAGCCGTTTGCTCAACTGCGCGTCTATCGCGGTGATCGATTCGCAGCCAAGAAGACGTCGGTCGATCTGATCGCTCACAAGCAACAAATTGAGGTAACCAACTAAGTATGGAAAACTCCTCCAAGCTTTCTGTCGTAGAGGCACTGATCCTGGCATCACCCGAGCCCTTGCCGGCGCGCAAACTGGCCGAAATGGTTCGCGGGCTGACCCCCAGTTCAGCAGGCAAAGCAGTGGCCGAGTTGAACAACCGGTATATGCAGGCCGGCTGCTCATTCCGCGTGCGCGAAGTGGCCGGTGGGTTCCAGTTTTATGTCGTGCCGGAGTTTGCCGGATATGTACAGGAGTTATTCGCACGTCGTCGCAAGATGCGTCTCACTCGCGCCTCACTTGAGACACTGGCCATCGTGGCCTACCGGCAGCCGGTAACCAAGGCTGAGATCGAACATGTCCGCGGCGTGGCCACCGACGGTGTCGTGCACAATCTGCTTCAGAAAAAGCTGATCACTATTCGGGGCCGGGCCAAGACAGTGGGGAAACCGCTTCAGTATGGAACCACCGACGAGTTTCTGAAGTTTTTTGGGTTGGCTACTCTTGGCGATTTGCCAAAGATGTCCGAAATCGAAGAACTGATTGCTGAGCATGAACCAAAGAGCCAGACCCAACTTGAACTGGCTCAGCCTTCGGATGAAGAAGCGGCCGTCCCGAAACTAAACGTGGCCGATGGCACCTACGAGCCCGTCTCCGACGACATGGATGAACCGACGACGGAGCACACTGCCGAATCGGACGGTGAGCCGGTTAGTCAAGAGCCTGAGCCGGTAGTTGATGAGACAGTTGTTGTCTCCCCGGCAGAAGGCCTCGAACCGGATTCTGATGTAGTCGCCGAAGATGTTGTGGTCCCAAGTGTCGAATCCGATGCCGACGAACCGGACGAATTGGACAACCTGGTGACCCCTCCGGAACCATCACAGGCGGAGGAGTTGGAATGTTCAGACCGCACCGAGGCGCCAGTCTCTGTTGATAATGCTGAGATCGAGGATGCTGTGGAGGATGAGACGTCCTCTCCGGTCATTGTGGATATGGACACCACCGGCTGACGAGGCGGCAGGTGGGTGAGTGTGATTCGGGGCTGTATTGCCAGTGGCGACGGGTTGCACCCTCAAACAGGCAAGCCTGTTCTTTCCGCTTCGCGGTGATAAAGCACTTTACTGGCGCTAAGCACCCAAGGTGGGTTGTGTTGCGCGCCTATCCCGAAGAACACAGCTTGACTGTGTCACCCTGAGCGGAGTCGAAGGGTGAATTTAAGATGCTGGTATCCGCCCCAAACAAGGTTTGAGACGGCCACCCAGCGAGATTATCGTTTTAGGCATCCGGGGAGGAAATAAGTATCAGCGGAGGCAAGAGCAGCTTGACCGAGAACAACCCGGTACGGATTAACAAGTATCTATCAATCTGCGGTGTAACTTCGCGACGCGGGGCCGAGAAACTCATCGAACAACAGAGGGTGACAATCAACGATCATACTGCCAAGGTCGGCGAGTTGATCGACAGTACAAAAGACAAAGTGCTGGTGGACGGCACCGAGGTTAAGCCGGCCGACACGCATGTTTACGTGGTGCTGAACAAACCATCGCGCGTGATGACCACGCTGCACGACCCGTTCAAGCGGCGAACGGTGCGCCAATTGCTCAAGCGGCTAAATGCCCGAGTGTATCCAATCGGGCGGCTCGATTATGACACCGAGGGTGTTCTTCTGATGACCAACGACGGCGAGTTGGCCTATCGATTGACTCATCCCAAGTTCCAGGTACCGCGTCTCTATGAGGCCAAAGTAAAAGGCAAGTTCATGGAAAGAGACTCGGCCAGAATTGCCGCCGGTATCAAACTCGAAGACGGCGCGCGCGGTCATGCCCGAGTGAGGATACTTCGTCACGATGAGAAATCGTCGACCATCAGGTTGGTGCTCACCGAAGGGCGCAAGCGAGAGGTGAAGCAATTGTGCAAATTGGTCGGACACCCGGTGGTTACTCTCACCCGTCTGGAGTTCGGCGGCATCACCTGTCGAGGTATCGAATCCGGTCATTGGCGCGAACTGACCATTGCCGAAGTGAACAACCTCAAAGGGTTGGTGGGGTTGGGTAAGTAGTATCGTGGGTGCACGTTGGATGTTCAGCAGGGTCCTGGCTTCACCGAAGGTGGAGATGTGACCCTGCGGTGGCTGTTGCTGAAGCGCCGGCTCTCACCCTGCTTTCGGCAGCCAAGGACCCAGCGCAACGTTCATCTCACCTAACGTGGTCGGTGTACGTCCTCGTGCGCCGACAGTCCTCGTAGGGTGGGTCCGTCTCCGGACCCGCCGCCAATGGCAGGTGCTGTGCAATCATGATCTACAGATCGCGTGGGCCATTGAAGCCGAGTCTGAAGACTCGGCGCGCACAACGCTAGAGGTCCGCCGGGCGGCTGTCTCCAATTCGTTGGCCGAGCTCTTTTCAGCAGCCCTTGGCCAAACCGGGTTTGACCATGCCACCCGGTCGTGTGTATATTGCCATTGTATGAGATCTCGGAAGCGCATTATGAAAACCGGTAAACCGGCGCCCGCGCGCGGTGTCCGGTTGCCGCGTCAGCGTCGGTTTGAAGCCATCCTGCCGACTGAGTCCGGGGTGACGGTGCGCTCGAAGTACGAACGTCGCTGTGCCGACTTCTTCACCAAGCATCATATCCAGTTTCAGTACGAGCCGCTGATACTATTGGCCGGTCGACAGTTTCGTCCCGATTTCTTTCTGCCTGAGCATGATCTGTTTGTCGAGATTTGCGGCTATGGTCACATGCCACACTACCGCGACCGAGTAAAACAAAAACAAAAAACCTACGAACAGCACAGTATGCGCGCCTTATTCATTCATTACTCCGGACAGGGTTCGCTCGAGGATATGTTGAAAGCAGAGTTAGGCAAGGCCGGTGTTGCGCTCTTTGTAGAGTCGACCGATCTCGGCGCCGACAATGAAAACAATGGCACTGTAGTAGATCCAGAAACCAACCGCTAAGAACAGCGCGTAGGTGCCGTAGATTCGTTTCAGTGTTACGAAGTTTGACACATAGTACCCAAACAAATGCTGAGCCACCTGCCAGAGAACCGCAGCCCAGAAGGCAGAGACCAGAATCATCTTGATGTGTGGCCTCTGGTGCGGAATAGCCGTGTACACAATCAAGAAGCTGATAAAAACCAGCACGAACGTAATCAGTTGAAAAAGCATGCCTTCCGGTAAACTGTCGACAAACCCAGCGACTGTTTCACTATTATAAGTGAACTGTTCGAGCATTCGGATAGCGGGCAGGATGGCGATAGACAACAGAAAGTAGATTAGAACCATCAGGATCAAACCCAGGTCGCGCAGTTTGCCTATAAGGATCGATCCCGTGGCGGTGACATTGTAGACTTTGTTGAGCGTCGTTCGCATGCTGCTAAACAAACTGGTTGCGGCCAGCACCAAACCAAAGCCACCTATGACACCGGCGATACGCTTGTGACCGATGAACTCCTCGACCCGGGCGAATACCAGTTGCTTGATTACCTCGGCGTACTCCGAGTAGGGAATGGCCGTGTTGATAAACAACTCGATTCGTTCGCGAATGGTCGGCTCCTGAAGGATCATTCCCAGCACCGCAAACACGATTAGCACGAGGGGGATGACGCAAACTATCAGGGAGAAAGCCAGCCCCGAGGCCATTAGAAAGATATGGTGTTCATCGACGCGATGATACAACCCGCCAAAGTAGTGAACCAGAAACGACTTGGTTGCCTGCCATCGTTTTTGCAGCCAGATGCCGAGATGTAGTTTTGCAGCCAAATCGTGCGTGAACCTCCAAACGCTTTTGTTTACATCTATGGTTCAGGTTTCACAATAGTGTCCCGATTGTCAAGCGGTTTATCACCACGCCCAAACCGAACTTGGGGGTGCCAACCAACCGAACTACTTCGTCGGCTACGGGGACAACGGATGTCGGAACCTCGCTTCGCGAACCCTTTGGGTCAGGGGTTCCAACCTACAAGAACTTACGAGGCTTGAAGGGAACTTGTCGGGACCACAAGAGGTCCCGACCTACTATGAAGGCTGAAGGGAATCATCGAGATCAGTTGTCAGGAGCGCAGGGCTCATGACCAACGAAGAGTATTCTTTACTAGCCCAGGTCACCCCATTCGGCGTTTTCCAACCAACTGCCCGGTTGATCCAGAAAACTGATGACATGATCGATCACGGTCCAGTGCTTGTGTTCTTCGTCGGCTATCTTCAAGAGAATCTGTTTCTGATTGGGGTCATCCACTTCATCCGCCTTCTGACGATAGAAGTCTTCCGCCTTTTTCTCAACCTCACGAGCCTTGGCCCAACCGTCGCGGACAACGCCGACTCCTGAAAACTCATCACCGGATTCTTTCAACTGCTCGAACACGTTTTTCACCGAGTCAAAAATCGTGGTGGCCTGTTCGGCGTCATAACCTGCCGGCTCACCATCTTTCATCGCCTTGAACAGGTTGTAATGTTTCTGTTCATCTGAAGCCATTTCCAAAAGGACCTTTTTCAGTTGTGGAAGGTCGGTCTTTGCGGCCAGATCTTCGTAATAGGCCTTGCCGTCGAGTTCCATCTGCATGGCAAAATCATAAATACTCATCATCACTCCAAATTCGTGCTATCGTTGCCGTCGGTTCAGCTACGTGACTATCATACACAGAATCATCTGTTGGGTCAATCGGTTTGATACAATGGCTGATCACATTTCCATTTTTACTTTTTCAGTAGACAGGGCAATAGAGCGAATGTATACTTATGGCATAGATAAACCAGAGCCATGCTTAGAATGATGGCAAATCGCAGTTGGAAAGCGCACGAATCTGATGGAAGAGAGACTAAACGTGAATCAGCGGGCACCGAGAAACCGGACACTCTACTGCACAGATGAAGAACTCCGGGAGTTAAGCAAATCACTAATCAAGGTAGCAGACGATGTTTGTGTCGAAGACGTTGCAGACACCGTTATTAATCAGGATATGGTCGCAGCCATGCCGTTCTTACCCCATGAGAGCGTTGATTTGTTGGTGTTAGATCCACCCTATAATCTGTCGAAGAACTACAACGGACACTTATTCCGACGAAGGGAAAGTGGGGATTATCAGAAGTGGTTTGCTTCGGTAATCGAGTTAATCAAACCAACTTTGAGGCGAACAGCAACTATCTACGTCTGTGCTGATTGGAGCACATCACTGCTTGTTGCCCCGGTCCTTGAGGAGCACATGGTCATTCGAAATCGAATCACCTGGGAGAGAGAGAAAGGAAGGGGAGCGGTGCACAATTGGAAGAATAACACTGAGGACATTTGGCATTGCACTAACTCCGAAGAGTATACATTCAACGTGGATAATGTCAAACTCAAGAGAAGAGTAATTGCCCCCTACCGCAATCAGGACGGGAAGCCCAAGGACTGGACAGAAGAAGCTAATGGAAACTTCAGGCTGACGTACCCGTCCAATGTCTGGACTGATATAACAGTACCCTTTTGGTCGATGACAGAGAATACTGATCACCCAACTCAGAAGCCGGAGAAGTTGATTGCTAAACTGATCCTCGCAAGCTCGAATCCGGATGACCTAGTCCTGGACCCATTCCTCGGGAGTGGAACTACGGCTGTTGTGTCGAAGAAACTCAGACGACGGTTTGTAGGCATAGAGTTAAACCAGGAATACTGCTGTTGGGCTGTCAAGCGCCTGAATGCGGCCGAAGCAAACCAGTCGATACAGGGTTATTCAGATGGAGTCTTCTGGGAGAGGAACTCGCTTTCTGATCGATCTAAGAAGAGTGAAAGTAAAGATGGTCAGGGGGAGATGTTCTCATGAAGTCATCGTTTTTCTATACCGGTCACTATTCAACTGTCGCGGAGAAAACGAAAGCACATCTCAATTCCGTACCTGACTTCCTTTCTAGGCAGACTGCAGGTAGCACGAGAGCAGCGGGGGATGCGATCGAGGCGCTTATAGCTGACATGTTTGATACCTTGCTAGGTGATTGGTGCAAAGAGTACTCTGCCGACTTCGCACGCAGGGCTATGGCGGATATAGCCTATACGGACACAGAAGACTTCTATTGCGTGGTGGACGTCAAAACTCATCGCGCTGACACTAAGTTCAATATGCCTAACTTAACGTCCGTTGAGCGCTTATCAAGGTTTTATGAAGATGATAAGAACATCTTTGCTCTCATTCTGGTCAAGTATTCCGTCGAAGGTAATCGGGTCGAAGTTACCGACGTAAGTTTCAGCCCCATCGAATTCCTAGATTGGGGTTGCTTGACCGTTGGTGCTTTAGGCTGGGGACAGATTCAGATAGCAAACTCGAATCGTATTGACATTAACCACGGGTTTTCGAGAAAAGCATGGATGTTGTCTCTCTGCGAGACGATGTTCGAGTTCTATCCGAAAGAGGTTTTGAAGATTAACGAACGCATTGCTCGATTCCAGGATGTACGATCATACTGGGAACACAAGCAAGACGTCTGGGCATGAACGTTTCTATCCTCGACCCCGAACGACCTCAACTTGTCCCTTTCGCCAATCGGTCAGACAGTATATATTGCCCCGATGAGCTTGCGACCGACCATTTTCATCACCGTACTGTTGGCGCTGCTGCCCAACATGACGGCGGCAACGGTACCTGCCCGGCCGCAGCCTATCGAGCGTGAGTACTTCACTTACTATCTCGATAATCCACGTTTTCTTGAGATAACCGATTCGGCGCTTACTTACGCACGCTTCCGCCTGGTCGATCTTCTGGAAGACACCCTGACCTACAAACCGTCGATCCATATTGTCGGTAATCTCAGGCAGTTTAATGACCTGATTCGGGGTCGATTCCCAGACTGGGGGGCGGCGGCGGCTTTTGCCGAACGGAAGTTGATCGCCATCAAATCGCCCGACAAGTTCAACCTCGGCAAATCTCTCGATGAACTGTTGATCCACGAATATGCCCATCTGGCCGTGAGCCACAAGACCGGACTGTATTCGGCGCCTCGCTGGCTTCATGAGGGGATTGCGATGTTTGCTTCGATGGAATGGAGTTGGTCGGACAATCTGGCCATGAACCGAGCCGCTGTTTTTGGTGATTTCCTGACTCTGAGCGAGATCGAAAACATGAACCGCTACAACGAAAGCAGAGCGCACGTTGCCTACGCTCAGTCATATCTGGCCGTTAAGTATATCTATGACAACTACGGCGACAACGCACTGGCTGTGCTGCTTGGAAACCTGGCCCGAGGGGCAAGCCTCAACTCCGCTTTGATGGCTTCCACCGGCGCAACGGCGCCGGAGTTTGAAATCGAGTTCCACGAGTATCTAGATCAACGTTTCAATATAGTGATGCTTTTTATGGACACCATGTTCTTATGGCTGGGTTTGGCTCTGATAGTGATTGTCGCAAGTTTTGTTCGCTTCAAAAAGAGGCGGCAGTACTACAAAAAGTGGGAAGAAGAGGAGAAACTGCACTCGACCGATTTCGATTACGGTGATCCCGACAACCCGGAACAAGCCGATGACGACGAACCATGGCGCAGTTGAGCCATGAAATCGAGTACTTCTTCACGCTCCTTGGCGTCCGATTGGCCCAGGCGCTTCCGGTGCGGTTAGCCGAGTCGTTCGGCGCCGCCCTGGGTTCGCTCGCTCATCTGGTGTTGGCCTCGCGTCGCCGGATCACTCATGAAAACCTCAGGCGGGCCATGAGGGAGACGCTGAGTGAGACGGACCGTGACCTGATCGTGAAACAGGTGTTTAAGAACACCGGTCGTACTCTGATTGAGTTTGCCAGGTTGGGACGCACGATCGAAACAGGGTTGGACAGCATTATCATAGGCGACGGTCTGGACCAGATGAAAGCCGTACACGATAAGGGCAAGGGGGGCATTGTGGTCACAGCCCATTTTGGCAGTTTCGAATTGTTCGGCGCATGGGTAGGTTCGCGAGGATTCCCCATGGACTTCTTGACCGGAGTGCAGCACAATGAAAAAGTAAACCGGCTGTTGAACGGATTCCGTCGAGAGATCGGGGTTGGCCTGATCTCAATCGATCGATCGCTAAGACCGGCCTTCAAGGCCTTGAAAGCGAACAGGTTTATCGGCATGATCGCCGACCAGCATGCGCCCTCGGGGGTGACAGTGGATTTCTTTGGTCGACCCGCCGCAACGCCGAAAGGACCGGCTGCTTTTGCCGTCAAATCCGGCGCGCCGCTCTTGCCGTTTGTTATGCGAAGGGAATCGGCCGAACGTCACGTAGTTATGGCCGGTGATCCGATTTATCCCAAGGCCACCGGGGATGACGAAGCCGACATCCACACTCTGACCACCGCCTACACCAAATATTTCGAACATTGTATCCGTCAATACCCGGATCAGTGGCTCTGGACGCATCGCCGCTGGAAAGTAGACTGACCTTAAAAGGCTTTTTGACCGTTTCGCGGGCCACAAACTGCTCTTATGCCGCTTTGCGGGCCATAAATGGCTCTTTTGCCGTTTCGCGGTCCATAAATGGCTCCTATGCCGCTTCGCGACCTCTATTGGCACATTCCCTCCTTTAGCGCTATGTAAATCGGCCAGGCGAAACAGGGACGCCCCAGGCGGCAGCATGCGGGCCGGCAGATCGCGAAAGCCTTGCGTTACTCCCAAGTAATTGAAACTGAACTGATATCGTTGCCTGCCGGTGCAACTTTGTGTACTTTCGGCAGTACATAGTGTAGTCGGATGGCCTTTGAGCAAGCAGACAGCCCTCCGAACGCAGGCGAAAGTAGAATAGGTGAAGGAAACCTCATGAAGAAATATGTATATGGTGCCATCGTTCTGGTAATTGTGTTGGGCGGCTACTATGGTGTCAACGCTGTTTTCTCGACCAGCGCCGACATCCCCACCACCCGAGTGACCAAAGGCGAGTTTGTCATTTCCCAAAAAGCTAACGGCACTGTCGATGCCAAACGAGCTTACACTCTGAGCGCACCGCGCATCCGCGGACTGACCATCACCTGGCTGGCTCCGGAAGGTTCCACGGTGGAGGAAGGCCAACCGGTGATCAGGTTCGATGCTTCAGAGCAGACAGCCGAAGTGGCCAATTTCAATTCTGAGTTGAAGATCAAAAAATCTGCGCTGGAGCGAGCGCGAAAAGAATACACCATACAGGAAAAACAACTCACGCTGGAACTGGAACGGTCGCGACGCAACTACGATGAGAAAAAGCACGATGCTCCTCGCATTGCCAAAGAAGCCGCGATGGAAAAAGAACTGGCCGAACTTAATTTCGATGCCAAGCTCGACCAGCTAAAAGGGGACGTTGATAAATCTGAAGTTGAAGTTCAGCGGGCTCAGGACAAGCGTGATCAGGCCCAGAGAGAACTCGATCAATTGACAGTCATGGCCCCGATTCCGGGCCTGGTTGTCTATCTCGAAATCTGGAAAGGGAGCGGCATGGATAAGGTTCAGGAGGGCGACTCCCCCTGGCCCGGCATGGGACTGGTGAAACTGCCGGACCTTTCTGAAATGATTGTCAAGACGGCTGTCTCCGAAGTTGATGCCAGCAAAGTGGACTCGGCGCAGGAAGTTGAAGTCAGGCTGGATGCTGTGCCGGAGAAAGAATATTCCGGTATTGTGGCCAAAAAGGGAACGTTGGCGCGCAAGAAAGAGCGCGGCTCGAATATCAATGTCTTCGATGTCGAAGTCGCCATCCTCGATCACGATGAAAGCCTCAAACCGGGCATGTCGTCATCATGCGACATCATTATCGAACGACTGCCGGATCTGGTTTCGGTGCCGTTGGAGGCGGTCTTTGAGAATGAAGGCCAGACGGTTGTCTATCTCCGAAACAAAAAGAAACGTGAGATCGAAGTAGGCCGCCGCAACGATGTGGCTATCGAGGTAGTGTCGGGTCTGGAGGGGGGAGAGGATATCTGCCTCCTTAACCCGACTCTGGACGAGCAGGGGATGCCGGGCGATAAAGCGACCGAACCCGAGCTGAACAAAGGCCGCATGGCCAATGGATCGCGGGGCGGCCGAAAGGGTGGCAAGGGAAAAGGTCGCTAGAGTCGATCCGCCGGTTTCTATGGAATACTCACGCGTATCTCAAATCTCGTTTGATTCGCTCCGCGAACACAAGATGCGGACAGCGCTGACTATGCTCGGCGTGATCTTCGGCGTCGGCGCCGTGATTGCCATGCTGTCGATCGGCGAGGGCGCCAAGCGCGAGGCACTGGAACAGATATCGATTCTGGGCATCAACAATATCATCATCAATGCCGTGGCCCCCAACACCGAACTCAGTTCCGATCAGGGTCTGGCCCGTTCGCCCGGTCTGTCCCTGGCCGACGGCGAAAACATAGCATCATATTCAGACCTGGTGGCCAACGTGGTGCCACAAAGATACGAGGCTTTTCCAAAGATATACCACGGTTCGCAGGAAGCAGAGGCGCGAGTGGTGGCCACTTTGCCCCACTTTGTACTGTCTTCATCCATCGAAGTCGAGTACGGCCGGTTTGTCACCGGCTCCGATGTGGAAGCCTTTGCTCAGGTCTGTGTATTGGGAGCCAAAGCCAAGCGGGCCTTGTTTGCCTTCGAGGATGCACTGGGGAAATCGGTCAAGATTGGTGACCTGAGTTTCACTGTCGTCGGCATCATGGCCGACAAGTACATCGCGCGTGGCAAAGTGGAGGGATTCGAGCTCAAGAATTTCAACGAGGATGTCTATATTCCGTATAGTACGGCCGCCAAGAAAATCGAGCGTCAGTTCTCGGGTGGGCCGTCCATTCGCGGCGGCGGACGGTGGATTTCTATCAGTTCCTCCGACGAAGAAAAGTTCAACACGCCGGAGGTCGATCAACTTACGGTTACCGTGACCGAACTCGAACATGTGGCCACCGTTACCAAACTGGTCGAACGCATTCTGGCCCGTCGCCATGCTGGCGTGGAAGACTACGAAGTGGTGGTGCCTGAGTCGCTCTTGCGCCAGTCACAAAAGACGCAACGGATATTCAATATTGTAATGGGGACTATCGCCGGGATTTCACTCCTGGTGGGCGGTATCGGAATTATGAACATCATGCTGGCCACGGTGCTCGAGCGCACCCGCGAGATAGGTGTCCGTCGCGCTATCGGCGCCACCCGCAGCGATATCATGCGGCAGTTCCTGATCGAAGCAGTGACAATCTGCTTGATCGGATGTGTGGTCGGGTGTGCTATAGGCTTGATCCTGGCCAAAGTCATCGCATTCTATGCCGACTGGCCCACGGTGGTGTCGGTTTATTCAATCGTGTTGGCGGTAGGTGTGTCGGCTACGGTGGGGATTGTCTTCGGGCTTTACCCGGCCCGCCAGGCGGCACGGCTGGACCCAATCGATGCCTTGAGGTATGAGTAGGTGGGCGACTTCGATTCAAGTAACACACGCCGCCCTTCGGGCACCTCTTTCGGGAGGCCCACGAATGGATGTCCGGCACTCCGCGCCGTACCGTGGGGCATGGTGGCGAGATGAAGAACCCTTCGACTGCGCTCAGGGTGACACGGCCAACTCCGGCCATGAAGAGCCCCCGACACTTCGCTCCGGGCGCACCGGATCGTGATAGCATTGGATTTATCTTTCTGCAAAGTCCCCTCTTGAGAGGGGATTTAGGGGTGTGTTATTTGAAGCACACGGCGAATTTAGTTCACCCTTCGACTGCGCTCAGGATGACAGGCAAGCCTGTTTCTGGCGCTTCGCGCGCTGTTCACTGGGCGCGGGGTACAGATACTCCACCCAAAGCGCTGCGGGAGGTGGGTACCGCAGGCACTGATTACAAAGGAGCAGAATAATATGAAGCTGTTGGCTAAAACTGTTGGGATTGGATGTCTCCTTCTGATGTTCGTACCATCGGCTTCGGCTGAGGTGCTGACTTTGGACGAGGCAATCGACATCGCCGTCAATCGCACCGGGCGCGGCGGCATCATTGAAGGCAACTTTGAAGTAGCCGAACAGCAGTACTTCGCCGAGAAGATCGGATTCTATCTGCCTGAGATTTCTATCAATGCAACGGCGCCGTCATACGGCTCCAATGAACGCTGGGGATACTTGTACGGTACCGACACCAAGAGCACCATGCGCGAACCGTTCAGGAATCTCGCCGCCGACATTTCATTGAAACAGAGTCTCATCACCGGCGGTGAACTCACTGCCAGAGCCGACCTGACAGACAGCGATGGAGAACATCCCAACCGAGACGGAGTTCAGGTTGACGAAAGCAGTCAGCTCGGTCGATTCAGCTTTTCGCTCACCCAGCCGGTGCTGCAACCGTCACAACCGAAATATGACCTCAGCAACCGTCGCGATGATCTCGAACTGGCCCAACTGAAACGGGCGGAGGAAACGGCAAATCTCAAGACTGAGGTGGTGGAAGCGTTCATCGGTGTGTTGCAGAGCAAACTCAGCCGTGATCGTAGCGAGGCCGAATTGGAACGGGCTCAACTGCAAGTCGGCATCGATTCAGCCAAGCTAGCCGACGGTATTGTCTCCGACGATCAATGGCTGGAGACTCTGGCCGGACGACTGGATGCGGAACTGAAGCAGTTTGAATCTGAAGATGTAGCCGCCGAACAGCGGCGCACGCTGGCCACTCTTTTGGACGTGGAGTCGGTTGCTTCGCAGACTCTGATGCCGCCCGATTCGGTCAGACATATCGATCAGGACACTCGTCAGCGTTTTTTGACCGAGTGGGAAAACAGCGCTCCGCTCCAGAAGGCGAAGTACGAATACGACAAGCAGAAACGGACGGCCGGCTTTACCGAATCGGCCCACGGACTCTCCGGGACCCTGACGGCCAACTATAATATGAGCCGAGGTGAAGTTGAAGACGCGGGAATTACCGACGACCTCAAGACCAACAGTTGGGAGGTCAAGCTGGATCTATCCTACCCACTCTGGGATGGTGGCGCCTCCGGCGCGGCCGTCAAGGCGGCTCGACTGTCGGCCGATCAAGCCAGGTTGGAGTACGAAAAGACTGAGAAATCGGTCCAGGCTCAGATTGCGACTCTGCTCAATCAAGCCGATGTCAGCTTTCGCAAGCTCGATGTGCTCAGGCAGAAAATCGGCATTGCCGAAACCAAACTGGGCATCGCAAAGTCGCGACTGGATGACGGCCAGATTTCAAAGTTGACCTACCTTGAGTCCGAGATATCTTTGTTGGAAGCCAAGAACGATCATCTGGAGGAGTTAAAAAAATACTACTCCACCAGAATCCAATTGGAAGGTAATTACCTCGACTAATGTCTCGGTCGGAGAGCCCGTCGATCACAGGTGGTGTTGGGCGACCCCGCTCGACACCGATAAATCGGTTTCTTTCGCTTGGCGCCGTTCCACTGGCTCATGGGTTACCATGCTGTCCACGGCGCTGGTTTCACGGCTGTCACGAGAGTCGCATGACAGCACCGTCATCCCGGGTCCCTTGTCTCGGGGTAGAGAGGTTTAGCAACAGGCCCTAATGTCTCAGGCGATTATCATCCGCACCCCCAATCACCTGGGGGATTGCGTCATGTCGCTGCCGATGGTGAACGAGACTCGCGAAGCCTACCCCGGCTCCCGCGTTACCGTTCTGACTCCCGAACATCTGGCTGAACTGTATGAATCCAACCCGGGTGTGGATCACGTTCTGAAGATTCCAACCGCGCATGTTCATGGTCTGATCGGCGTGATGAAAATCAAGGACATCATAGCACCGGGGAGTTACGACCTGGGCTATATTCTTCCACCATCTTTCGGCGCGGCGGCCGGCTTCAAACTGGCCGGTGTTAAACAGCGAATCGGTTACATCGCCGACGGTCGCCGAATGTTGTTGACCCGCCCGCTGCCGTTGCCGACTCCACTTAACTCGTCACATCGTAGCGAGACCTATTTCAATCTGCTCAGACGTGGGTCCGGGGCTGAGCTTGAGTTTGTCAGACCCAAGTTGTTTCTGAACGAAGCAGACACTGAGCTGGCCAATCAGATGCTGACCCGCTTTGACGTAGGTGAAACCGATGCTTTTGCGGTTGTGGCCTTTCAAGCGGTGGCGGCCTCGCGGCGGTGGGGGAGTGAGAATTACACACAGGCGATCAAACAGATTATAACACGTTTCGGCCTGAGTGTAATCCTGGTCGGGACTAAAGACAACTCGACCCTGGGCAATGAGATAGCGACGGCGGCCGGGACCCACCAAGTCACCAATTTGGCCGGAAAGACAACGCTGCGCGAATTGGCCGCTCTTATTTCCCGGGCCCGGTTCTTCCTGGGCAACGATTCCGGTCCGGCTCACCTGGCTGCCGCGGTCGGGGCGCCTCTGGTGGTTCTGTCGGGCGCCGACGATCCGAGCGAGACCTCACCAATATCGCCGCTCAAGCGGATGATTTACCGCCGGCAGCTTGGCTGTATCAGTTGTGTTAAGAATGTTTGCCCGCTGAAAGGGGAGAGGCAGATGCAGTGCATGGCCGAAATCAGCGTTGAGGAGGTCTGCACCGAGTTAGCCTCTTTGCTGGAACAAACGGTATGATCGGGCTGTTTTGTTTTATAACGGAGGGTATAACAGCGTGGCGCAGAATCTGCGATTTGTAAATTCTTGCTTGACAAGTGTATACTGAATTGTTATCCTATGCGTGGCAAGATATGCGATTTTTAACCTAAGGTGCGCAAATAGCGCGCCATCCTAAGTTTCGACACCGGACGGCCAATCCGGTGGCGCAAACTGAAGGAGGAAAAGCAAATGAAGGGTTCAAGACTGATTGCAGCGATTATGTTGCTCTCGCTTGCTCTAGTCTGCTTTATCTCCGCTCCTGTACTTTCTGTTGAGGATCCGTGGGATGTGGATGACACCGGTGGCGGTGATGATGGAAACGGTAGTGACGGTGACTCCATCGTTCCTCCGCCCGGCGATTCCCTAAACTTTGAGGGAACGACTTCAATCGGCGACGGTTTTGGTCCCGATTGGCTGTCCGGGTTTGCCTTCCAGTTATCCTACGAGATCGTCACGTATATCTTCGGGGGTGAAAACGAAACCTCCGATGAGAAACGGGTAGTGGTAGAAGAAAGCAGCGGCAATGTGACCGCCCAGTAGAAAACGATCGACCGAAGAACAATCGAAGCGTAGGGACCGGAAGAAACGATGAATCTTTCCTCACCGAAGATCAGTTTTGATCCCAGACTGCTGGCCATTGAGGAGCAGTTTCGCCAAAGAAGGCATCAGCACTCACTGCGTGAATTGCGGCAGTTGAGTGAAGATGACTTTGGGACCCATCTTCACGAGCGCGCCCTCTATCTGTTGCTGTCGGCCGACGGCAGTCTCATTGAGGGTAATTATAAAGACGCTGTCGAAGATGGTCTTAAGGCGGCTAAGATTCTCGGTGAATTCCCACTTAATAGACGCTATGGTCGTGCGCAGTTGGTGCTTTCTAAAGCCTACCGCATGTTGGGAGACCTGAAAAACGCTGAAATCCGAGGGCGTGACGCGGTGGCCGCATATCGTCGAGCCACCGACGTCGACGGACAGGTAGACTCTCTCAACCAGTTGGCAGGTATTGCCTACCTGCATTGTGATTATTCCGCTTGTGTCAATTTCCTGGAAACCGCTCTGGGTATGATCGGCGACAACCCGCGCAAAGTTGCCCAGCTTACGGGTAACCTGGGACGGACACGCATTCGCACCGGCCAATGGGTGCAGGCCGAAAAGGACCTGGAAGCAACGGTCAAGAGAAACCACGACAATCACGAAGATATGTCCGAAGCGATGAACCTGCTGTCGCTCGGGTTGCTCCAGATGATCAAGCGCCAGTTCCTGGTGGCGCAGCGCAGCCTGGATTGCGCCCTGGAGATTATTAACCGCATCGATCTCAAGTACGAACGTGTCATTTATCTGGAATACGCCGGTGAACTGGCTTATGAAAAGGGAGACATCTTTAAGGCCAAGGCCATTCTGAGCGAGGCATACCGGGCTGGTCTTACCCTGTCGCCGGGTTCCGCTCTGGTCTCTCAGTCGGCCCGTCGATTGGCCGAAGTGGAACTGACGCTGGATAATTTCGACGAAGCTATGAAATACGGCCAGAAGGCGTTGGAACTCGCGCTGGCCCTGGGTGAGAAACTGGAGATCGGTTTATCGCGAAGTGTCATAGCCCGTGTTTTCGCGGCCCAGGCAGATTACGAAGCCGCCCTGGAGCATGGCCGAACGGCCATTGAGGTGCTCAAAGATGTGGGTGACCCGTATGAACTGGCTCGCACCTTGTTGGTCTATTCCGATATCTGCATGGCGGCGCAATGCGAGGATTCGGAAAAGGTCCGGGCTTCTTTGGATGAAGCACACCGCCTTTTCCGTCGCCTAAAACTGAACTACTGGATGAGCGAAGCCAATTTCAGGGCCGGAATGTTCGCCTGCCGGCAGGGTGATCTCGCTTCCGGATTCAGAAAACTGAGCCGGGCCGAAAAAGGCTTTGCCGCTCTTGATGCCGCCACCAAAGTACGGGCGGTAACCAAGTATCTCAGGTCACTATCCGAACAGGCAGTAGCCCTGTCGGTCTCAAATGAAAACAACTTTAAGATTTTCGGCACACTGATCAGTCCGGACGAACTGTCCAATCTTCAGGGTTCCCAGATGGAAACCATACTTTCGGTGTTACTGGAGAAGACAGGTGGAGACCGCGCCTTGATTTTTGTGCCGGACGCCTCCGATGAGACGGTGCTGTCGTCATTCCCGGTAGATGGTGCTCATATCAAGAGATTCACTGAGCGCTTTGGCGGCTTGATCGGTGAAGAGATCGCACCCGACCGGCCGACGCTTCTTCTGGACTGCCGTCGTGATCCTTTCATTAATGAACTGTTCAGCGATGTGGCCGATGTTGTCGCAAGCGTTATTGTCGTACCGTTCCAAACCAGCGACGGCGCTGTGGGCTATCTCTATCTTGATCGGCTATCAACCGATAATTGTCTCAGCCCGTTCAATCAGATACAACTGAACTTTGCCGTCGGGTTCTCAGAACTGATCGCGTTCAAATGGGTCGAGATTCAGAAGAACAAACTGCTTGAGGATAATCGTCGTCTCAAGAGTCAATTAATGAAAGAGGCGGCTTTCCCGAACATTATTACCTGCAGCCCTGAGATGTTGTCGATGCTTGCTCAGTTGCGGCAAGTGGTGAACTCAAACATATCTCTCTCAGTGGAAGGTGAAACAGGTTGCGGCAAAGACCTTTTGGCCCGGGCCATTCATTACAATTCGGATCGCAAGGACCAGAGATTTATATCGGTCAATTGTGCCGCCCTGCCCGAGTCGCTTCTGGAATCCGAGCTTTTCGGATATCGACGCGGTGCCTTCACCGGCGCCGACCGTGACAAACCGGGTCTGTTTGAAGAAGCCGACCGAGGGACTTTCTTCCTTGATGAGATCGGTGATATGCCCCTCTCAATACAGGCCAAAGTACTGCGCATTCTCGAAGAAAAGGAGATTGTCAGGCTGGGTGAGACGACACCTCGGCAGGTGGATGTCCGAATTGTGTCGGCCACCAACCGAGACCTCAAAGAACTGATGACGGCCAAACAGTTCCGGCAGGATCTTTACTATCGACTGTCGGCCATGACATTCCGCCTTCCGCCCTTGCGTGATCGACGTGAGGACATCCCGCTTTTGATCGAACATTTCCTGAACCAGAGCGGCAAACAGCTATCCGCTGAGGTGCTGCGTGTGCTGGTGGCTTATGATTGGCCGGGCAACGTTCGCGAATTGGAAAACGAAATCAAGAAACTGATCCTGTTATCCGGTGACAGTGCCGAAATCAATATCGAGTTGGTGTCCGAGAAGATTTGCAGCCAGCCAAGAGTAGAATCGGGCGGTAATGGCGATGCGGAAGCAGCAACCGCTTCGATTGATGCCATTGAATTCAATGATCGGTATGGTTTGTATGATTACCTGGCCGGGCACGAGCGGGTCTTTATTGAGAAAGCTCTGGCCGCCAAGCGCGGAATCAAGAAACATGCAGCCGCTTTTCTGAACATTCCGGAGTCAACTTTGCGGCTTAAGATCAAGCAGTACGACATCGATCTGGATCAGTTCAAACGAGCGACATAAACTCACCCCCGACACTTTAGATGACAACGCGCGGATGGATTCCCATCCGTTTTTTTGTGGACAGCCCACGCTTTGTCATGCCGGACTTGATCCGGCATCCATCTTCACCACGTCACCCCGAGCGCAGTCGAGGGGTGTATTGGTGCCCGCATGAAATTAGTGACTGCGTGGCCCGGACTTCAGTCCGGGTTTCAGAAACCTAATCCTGAGTCCAGCCAACCTCAGCCTAAGCACACCCAACCTCATCCTGAGCGGAGTTGAAGGGTGATAAATCACCATCTCGCGCTACGCGCGTCCCCTCTGTCATTCCCGCGTAGGCGGGAATCCATCTTCACTTGACACGGGTGACCCATCACCTTGGGATATGTCGAAAAAGGCTTGGCTCACAGGTGGTGTTGGGCGACCCCGCCCGACACCTGCCGCCCAACCCAATGGCCGTCAGGCGAGTCGCCTGACAGCACCAACACTGCAACACAGGTCACCTGACGGCTTCAGGGGTATGTCCACACTCCCCTTGCTGTGGGTTGAAGCTTTTGATTTTGCCGGTCCGCTATGCACAGGGTCTCATCCCCCGCCCATGGCGGGGAAAAGGAACATGTGCAACACTGCAATGTTACTTGCAGCCGCTCGGACAAACTAATGGTGCCGGACCACCCTGGAACATGTAGTCCACAAGATACACCAGGTCACTGATATCAGGACTGTCGCCGCACGTAGGCTGGCACTCGGCATCACCATCGACATCAGCGTTGCCCATACAAGACGGAGCAAGCCCGCCCGCGAACATGAAGTCTACCAGGAAGGTCAGATCAGCAATGTCGGGTGCAGGCAAGGTGCCGGATTGATCCACATCCCCGCGCAGAGAACAGCAACATTCGCAGGCATCCCCAAGGCCGTCCTGGTCATTATCTGTTTGCGGGCCGTTGGCCGTATTGAGGCAGTTGTCAAAGGCATCACAGACCCAGTCGGCATCAACGTCCGGGCACTCAGTCAAGCGGTAAACGCCCTCACCCCAGATACCGGCAACTATGTCGTCGGTGAAACTGATGGCGAGAGCATGGAGTTCTAAACCGGGAAGGCCATAATTGAGCGCCATCCAGGTATCTCCATTGTCCGTAGAACGTAGAACGCCGTCAAAAGAATTCGTGATAAACAGATCATCGCTGGTATTGACTACGATTGCCCGGATCGAAGGTAGACTTGCATAATTGTAGATTTGTGTCCAGGTATCGCCGTTGTCAGTAGAACGATAAAGGCCGTCTGCACTAGTGCCGGCAAAAATGTCACCGGCCGAGTTGATGGCCAGTGATCTGACACTAAAAACCGTCGGACTCAGCTCGATCTGCGTCCAGTTATCGCCATTGTTGGTAGAACGGTGAACACTGCCGGCCCGCGTCCCGGCAAAGATGTCACCGCCTGAGTTGATAGCCAGAGCGTTGACATACAGGTTGATCATCCCATCGTTGATCGGTATCCAGTTGTCGCCATTGTCATTTGAACGAAAGACACCTGAACCTAAAGTACCGGCAAAAACCTCACCACCTGTGCTTATGGCGAAAGCACCGACCGTGGGGCTCCCCAGTCCATTGGTTGTCTGTGCCCAGTTGTCGCCGTTGTCTGTGGAACGATAGACACCACCAGAACTGACGCCTGCAAATATGTCACCTCCGGAGTTGACGGCGGCTGCCTGGACCGAAGTATAGCCCGTACTTAAACTGATCTGAGTCCAGGTGTCACCGTTGTCGGTCGAACGAAAGAAATCGCCGATTGTACCGGCAAAAATGTCGCCGCCTGCGTTAAATGCGAGGGCCGAGGGTCTGGTAGCTGTCAGGCCATTGTTGATCTCGACCCAGTTGGCACCACTGTCACCCGACCGAAAAACACCACTGCCCTTTGTGCCTACAAATATGTTACCGCTGGACCCGAAGGCCAGGGCCTGGACAGCTGTCGTCGATAATCCACTGTTGACCTGTGTCCAGGTATCTCCATTATCAGTCGAACGATAAACACCCGTAAATGAGTTAGTGATAAACATGTCGTCGGTGGAGCCAATGGCTATTTCAGAGACCGTACCATTGCCCATGCCGCTGTTGATCTGCGACCAATTATCGCCGTTGTCAGTAGAACGATACACACCGTAGGTTGCAGTTCCGGCAAAAATGGCATCGCCGGAGTTTACGGCGAGAGAGTAGATTCTCAGGGCTGACGACAAACCAGTGACGATCTGTGTCCAGTTGTCGCCATTGTCGGTAGAACGATAAACACCGTCATTACGAGTACCGGCAAATATGTCACCGCTTGAGTTGACGGCGAGAGAATAGACAGAAGTAACCGGCACACTACCATTGACCAGCGTCCAGGTGTCGCCGTTGTCGGACGATCGATAAATGCCGTGATACCAAATCCCGGCGAAAATGTCACCGGTGGGGCTGATGGCCAAATCCTTTGCGGATAAAACCGTCATGCCAAGGTTGAGCTGCGTCCAGTTGTCGCCGTTGTCAGTGGAGCGATAAATGCCGTCACCATCGGTACCAACAAAAATGTCACCGGTGGCGTTGACTGCGAACGCACTCACACCGGCATTCCAGTCAACGCTGAGCTGCGTCCAGTTATCTCCATCGTCGGCAGAACGAAAGCACTTGCCGACATAGCCGCTGGTAAACATGTAACCGCTTGAGTCGCTGGCAAGGAAATCGACTCCCCCCCCCAGCGGTCCGCTTGTATGTTCCCAGACCCGGGCGTCGGCTCGATCCGTGAGAGTGAATAATGCCAGCAGTACCACTGCCCACATCACAATGCTGCCTTTGCCGCTTCTGGAAACGCCGAGGACGTCCAATGTCACATTGATGTGTCTCATAATTCCTCCGGAAGTCAGTCTTCGTTGCTGATAGAACCCGTCTGGACGGGTCGCTTGACGCATCCATAATATACGATTGGAGTGTCCTTGTTCCAAACTGTTTTTGGCTGCTTTTGGCAGCACGAGTCTGGACTGCGCTCAGCGCACTTAGGGCTATAAAACGCGTTCAGTTTTCATGCCCGCGTCACACATGTCACACCCGCGAAGGCGGCAATCTTAGTTCGCGGCACACGTGTCATGCCGAGCGGAGTCGAGGCATGAGATTGCCGCGTCCGCCTTCGGCGTCCTCGCAATGACGCCAACCGGGACCTTTTCAATACTCCCTATTGAGGTCTAAGGACACGCCGGCGGTAGCGGTCCGCCATTGAACATGTAGTCAACTATGTAAACGAGATCGGAAATGTCGATCCCGCCGCCGGCGTCAATGTTTGCCTCCTGCTCACAGGGCGGTTCCGGTCCGCCGTTAAACATGAAGTCTACCAAATACACCAGGTCCGATATGTCGGGACCTGCGAAGTCGCGGTTGATGTCACCTCTTAGCGTGCAGCAGGTCGCTTCGCATATGTCGCCGACGCCGTCTGCATCGGCATCTTCCTGCCCGGGGTTGTAGTCGGTCGGACAGTTGTCGTTGCCGTCGGATGTGCCATCGTTGTCAGCATCCGGGGGGGAGGTCCACTCCGCCATATAGGCCGAGACCTTGTTTCCCGCGAACGTGAATGTACCTCCTGCAAACAGTTTACCGTCATGTGTGGATAGGGCGCGAACCTCAGTGTTCATTCCCGATGCCAGTGGTGACCAACTGTGGCCATTCCAGGATGCTATCTTGCTCACCTCAGCGCCGTCGGCGTGCGTGTGTCGTCCTCCCGATATCAGGTTCCCTTCATGTATTGTCAGAGAGAGGACTCTTCCTGAGACCCCCAACCCAAGAGAAGACCAACCGCTTCCGTCCCAGGCGGCCAAACTGGTTCCTGTCACACTTCCGGCCGTCGTGAACGATCCGCCCGCAATCAGTGTCCCATCGTACACGTTTAGGGCAAAGACCCATCCGTTCATCTGCGACAGATCGGACGACCAGTTGCTGCCATTCCATGAGGCAATGTATTGTGCTTCCACTCCTCCTGCCGTGTCGAAAAACCCTCCAGCTATCAGCTCCCCGTCGTAAGCGGCCAGCGAACGGACAGAACCATTCATCCCCGAATCCAACGGCAACCAAGAGATCCCATCCCAAGAGGCTATATGGTTCACTTCCACGCCGCCGGCTGTGTCGAACCGACCTCCTGCTATCAGTTTCCCGTCGTAGACAGCCAGGGCACGGGCATCGGGGTACTCTCCCGCCATCCCCGATCCCAGGGGCGACCAACTGCTGCCATCCCAGGAGGCAATAGAGTTTGCTGTCACACCTCCGGCCGTTGTGAATGAACCCCCGGCTATCAATTTCCCGGCGTACAAGGTCACGGCAAAGACAGTCCCGTCCATTCCCGATCCGAGTGAGGCCCAACTGGTTCCATCCCAGGCTGCGAGAAAGTTCATCGGTACACCGAAGGCCGCCCGGAACTCGCCCCCCGCAATAACTTTGCCATCGTATACAGCCAGGGCATTTATCGCACCACTTATTCCCGACCCCAGCGCCGACCAACTGTTTCCATTCCAGGAGGCCACCCTGGATGCCCCGGCTCCTCCGGCCGATGTGAACTCACCCACGGCTATCAGATTTCCCTCGTACTGGGTAAGGGCATAGACAATGTGGTTCATCCCCGAAGAAAAGGGTGTCCAATTGATCCCATCCCAGGAGGCTATCTTGCTCGCTTCCACTCCACCGGCTGTAGTGAAATTCCCTGCTGCTACTAACTTCCCATTGTACTCAAATAGAGAAAAAACGGAACTCTTGTTCATCCCGGATCCAAGTGGTGACCACTCGGTACTGTCCCAAGAGGCAATGAATGTCGCCTCCACGCCGCCTGCCGTTAGGAATTTGCCTCCAGCTATCAGTTTTCCATCGTAAGAACCCAGCGAGTAAACAAGATGATCCGTCCCTGATCCCAGTGGCGACCAATTGGCGCCATCCCAGGAGGCTATGTTGTTTGCCGCCACTCCTCCTGCCGTAGTGAAGCCCCCACCCGCAATCAGATTTCCGTCGAAGACGGTCAGAGAAAACCCGTATGCGATTCCATCGCCCTCCAAACCCGATCCCAGTGGTGACCAACTACTCCCATCCCAGGCAGCTATCCTGTTTACTGGTGAGCCTCCAGCCGAAATGAACCATCCTCCCGCTATCAATTCACCGTCGTACACGGTCAAAGCGCTGACCCAACCACCTAATCCTTGACCCAGGGAAGACCAAGTACTCCCATCCCAGGCTGCTATGCAGCTTGCCTCGACACCGCCAGCTCTTGTGAAAGAGCCTCCGGCAATCAGCTTCCCATCGTAAACGGTCAAAGCCTCGACCCGAGAATTCATCTGGGCTCCCAGGTCAGACCAACTGCTGCCATCCCACGCAGCTATGTGATCCAAGATCACGTCGCCCGCCAGATAGAATCGACCGGCGACAACAAGCCGTCCATCGTAGACTGTCGCCGTATAGATGATGTCATCTACACCGGCGAGGGTCGGTGAGATACTGTTGTCCCAGTAGATGTCTTCCGGGTGGTCGTCGGTTTCTCTGGTTCCGGATGGCTTGAACATCGGTTGCCCGGTGATCGAATCTATAGCCGATTCAAACCCCTTCATGTCCAGCGGTCCTTCAAAGCCGGAAAGTCGCGCATCCTCCAGATCGAAACTACCGTCCGGGTTTACGAATTCCTCGATACTTCGCCCGTTTGTCTTCACCTCGTTCGCATTCACCGACGTGAGGCCGGTAGCTAGCACACCGGCGACAACCAGACACGATGCAGCGAGTACACACGATCTCATGATGCGTTTCATGCTTCCTCCTTATGTGATATTCGCGCCAGACAGAACCCGCCCCGACGGGTTCTATGACACAGGGGCAATATACGACCGATAGGCCTGCGTTTCAAGGTTTTTTGATCGATTGATTGCGGGGCAAACCGGGAGGTCTGCCGCCCACGAAGCACACGGTCGACGGTAATCGACGGCCTTCGTCATTTTCTGAGAGTGACAGTGAGTCTCAGACAGCCGGTCGCCCAGCACTCCCCGTGGAAGAGCAGGACGGCCATGGCCGAACGACCAGGAACGCGCTGCCGGTGCCCCGATATTTTTTTGTCAACTAAGGGTTGACAACCAGTCTGATTCTACTATACTGAGATCAATTAAGACGAGGACCTGGGTAGGTCGTCCACTGGTAGCTCCCTAGCCCCCTCTACCATCGATCTACCCGCCCTCTTTTTTTTTGTATTTTTCCCCCAATATAAGGACAGAAGCTCTCTCCAGCCGGTATTCAGCCGGAGGCTCGCCGAGCACAGTTGAGAAAACTACCCACTTTGATACCTGCCGTGCAACTTGGAATACAGGAGAATCACCAAATCCCCACCCAGAGAAACGCATGTAACTTCCGCCTACAATCCAAAAAACACAAAAAAAGAGGGCAAAAAGGTCCTTCGCGAACTTTTCGCCCCCTCTCCCTAGCCCAAATCGATCACAGAGCGCAACATAATCTACGAACAAATATAGAAGGGCCCACTGCCAGTGTCTGTCAGTGCAAAATCGGCGGCCGGCGGCTTTTTTTGCATATTTTGAGTTGCCAGGCCGGGCGGCTGGGCTAGCCCCAAACAATGAGGCTGTATCAAAATGTGGTTTAGCAGCGTTCTGACCACGCCCTGGGCGTGGTCGTTACCCTTCGAATCTCACTAAGGCGTTGTGTAAAAGCAGCTTTTGAGGCCTCCGGTACATACGCTCGCCTTCGGCCAACGCAGGAACCGGAGAAACTTGCCATTGCGACCCAGCCTGCACGGGTGGCCGCCTCAAACCTTGTATGGGGCGGTGACATAACCACCCCCAAAGCAACTTTGAGGGCGCCGCCCGACAATGAGCACGCGTCGACTCCGCTCAGGGTCAGGTTGGGGTGCTCAGGGTGAGATTGGGGGTGCGCTCAGAATGACGTTGATTTGGCTCATGCTTCGACTGCGCTCAGCATGACATGAGAAGGCCGCGAAGCGCAAGACCCATTTATCGGTGATTTATCACCGCCAACCGCTTGTCCAGGTTTACCCGCCGGTCGGCCGACCGGACGATCCCGCTTGCGCCACACCAGCCTGGATCGTAATTTGACACCATGAGCAGTGCGGTTTTCTACAATCAGACAGAGTGCGATCCGTACTACAATATGGCCTGCGATGAATGGATGTTCCAGCAGGCTTGTCGTGGTTCGGGTACGCTGTATTTGCGGCTGTATGGCTGGGAGATGCCCACTATCACTTTCGGGGTCAATCAGGCGAAGGAGCGGGCGCTGGATTTTTCGCAGTTAGAGAACACTCCGGTGATAAGGCGTATTACCGGTGGGCGTGCCTTGTTACACGACCAAACAGAGTTGACCTATTGCCTGGCGGTTAATCTCGGCGAGTGGGATGGTCGACCCTGGACAGAGGCTCCTTCGCACCTGTTTCGTGTGGTGGCCGAGGCTTTGACTGAGTTTGCTACTACTATGGGCAAACCGGCAGATTACTGTCGCAGGTCAGGTGCTTTGGATTCCCGGCCGGATTTTTTTCATCGAGCTCCCTGTTTTGCTTCGCGATCCCGCTATGAAGTTGTTGCCGATGGAAGAAAAATAGTCGCGTCGGCTGCTCGTAAATATGGCGATACCATTCTCCAACACGGTGCGATCAAACTGAACGGAGTGGTTGCACATCCGGCCTTGTATCGTCCGGGCGGTCCGGTTGCATCCTACTCGGTTGATTCGCAGCCGATTAGCGATGAGCACAGATTACATGGGGGCCGTTTGTTGGCCAAGGTTTTGGCTCGAAGTCTAAACGTCGAATTCAGATCCGGCTCTTTCTGTCATGCTGAACTAACCGAGCAAAACGACTTGGCTTCGGCCATAAAACTCTCACCATTGAATCGACGATTTTTTTTGCACAACCAGGGTACGTAATCAGTCTATAAGTGTGGCATTATATGGCTCTGTTCCGTGCGGGTAACGGGAAAAACCGCTTGACTTTGCCGAGGCCATAGGCCTATTTTGTAGGCTTGAAAGCTGGTTCCCGCTTAGGCGAAAGACCCTGGGAATCAAAAGATACTGGAGACTACAGGCAACTATTAGCTAATGCATAACGATCGAATCGGTTGAACGGTTCACACGTTGTATCAAGCTCTGTCTGTAGTGTCATGATTAAGGTTGGTTGGGAAAAAATATAAGTGATACTACATAGACCGTAGGAGGAATGGTGATGCCTTTTGGGCTCAGGAAATTTTTGATTCCATTAACGGTTCTGGCTTTGTTGATTGTAATTGGGCCGGTGAACCTCTACGCAGCGGCTGTCGGACAGATCAAGGGTACTATTACCGATAAAGAAACAGGTGAAGGGGTCGTCGGTGCTTCCGTCTCGATTGCGGGCACCAGTTTCGGCGCTATGACCAACTTCGAGGGAAAGTACACCATCCGAAGGCTGGAACCGGGCAAGTACACGGTGAAGATATCGCATCTCGAATACAATGTGGTCGAGGTGACCGATGTCGAAGTCAAGTCGGACCTTACCGTTGAGGTATCTCAGATACTGGACAAGAAAGTCACCGACATCGGTGAGGTTATCACCGTCCGGGGCGAGGTGGATATCATCGATAAGTTCGAGACTTCTCACCAGCTCACCATCACCAAGGAACAGATCATGACCCAGCCGGTAACCTCGGTCGATGAGTTGTTGACCCAGGTGGCTGGTGTTGTGACCAACGCTTCCGGTGAGATTTTCATTCGCGGTGGACGCGCCGGTGAGGTTGCCTACATCGTTGATGGTGTGCCGATCGGTGATCCGTTGGGTGGTCTGGGTGAAGCCGGGGCCAATCTTTCGTTGGTGTCAGGTTCCATCCAGGAGTTTACGGTTATCAAAGACGGATTCGATCCGGAGTATGGCAACGCTTTGTCGGGTATCGTCAAGATTACCACGCAAACAGGTTCGAAAGATAACACCCGGATCAATTTCCAGTTTATCACCGATGACTTCGGTAACAACTCGCTTAACAAATACTCGCGTAACAACGATTATGTTCGTGCATCCGTCAGCGGTCCGGACCCGATTTTCAAAAACAAGATCCTGCCGGCCCTCGGATTGGGCTACATGGCAGACAAAGAGTTCACCTACTATTTCTATGGCGAGGTCGATAAAGACGACGGCATCTACCAGTACGAGTCATACGACTCTCCTTTGACTCGCCGCAATTATGGGTCGTTCAATTTGTTCGGGCTGGATGTTCCTGAACGTAAGAACAATAAGTACTACTGGATGGCCAACCTGAAGTTCAGGCCTCTGCAGAACCTGAAGCTTATTTTCTCATACAAAGATTCTCAGAATCGGTGGACGCACTTCAACTGGAGTTATCGTTATTCACCGAACACCGCTCCGGTTCAGGTTGATCGCTGGAAGTCGGCCTCGCTTGAGGTTTCGCAGTCAGTGTCGCGCAACATGAACTACGAGGCGGTTATTTCTTACACCAAGAACAGTCTGAACCGCCGACCGGGCGATCCGGCCAGTCCCGGGCACGGGCTTGATCCCGAAGACTTCATGCTGAACACGGAGTGGGAAGATTACGATGACCGCAACGGTAACGGTGTCTACGACCCGCCGGAGCCGATCATCAATTTGTTCCCCGACACCGCGAGCTATGGTTTCGACTTCACCGGACCCGCCTACACTTATGGTGAGAGCGGCCTTATCGAGATCAACCAGCAAGGTGGAACATTCACTTTTTCGGACTTTCGCTTCAATGAGAACGGCATAATCGACAATCTGGAAGGCGAGCCGTTCATTGATCTCAACGGCAACGGTGTCTGGGACCAGGGCGACTTCCTGAGAGATAAAAACGGCAATGGAATCCTGGACGAGGGTCGTGTCAGTCGAATCAACAATCGTGACCCGGAAGTGTATCGCGATGGAGACTCGATTGTCGGTGAGCCGTATGTTGACATTAATAGCAACAACCTCTACGATCCCGGTATTGATCTTTTTGTCATGTCGGTCGGCGCCGACAATATGGACTACAACGACAACGGGAAACACGACGGCCCGCTGGATCCCTGGGAGCCGGGCATTCCATATATCGATCTAAACGGCGACGGCGTCTACAGCCCGCCGAACGCTCGCTATGATCAAGGTGAGCCGTTTGTGGATCGAAACGGAAACGGCGCCTACGACTACGGGGGCAGTTCCAACTTCCTGAACCCGGGCAACTACGACGAGACGGCAGTGTGGCATTTCCGAAGCACCGACACCTACCGTCTGGAAGGCAAGGTCTTCTGGCAATTGGGTTCGCACGAACTGAAAGGTGGCATCTCGATGGAGTCCAATCAGTTCGACTACGAAGAAATCGAAAAACCATACTATCCCTACAGTGGTCGTGAGGATGGCGGTCCTTACCCCGGCCGCGGATCGTTCAGAGATATGTTTGAGTATGAACCGTACCGCGGCAGTGTCTACTTCCGTGACAAGCTTGAGTATGGTTCCATGATCGCCTCGCTTGGATTCCGCTGGGACTTCTTCCTGCAGGATCGGTACGGTTTGGTGGATGTGGCCAAGAACGACGATCTTGGGTCCGGAACGATCCTTGGTGACCGTCAGAAATTCTCACCCCGAATCGGATTCTCTTACCCGATTTCGGACAAGGCCAAAATCCATTTCAACTATGGTCACTTCTTCCAGCTTCCGTCGCTGGAGTATATGTACAAGCGGAACACTTCGTCGGTGGCTCAGAACGTTGTGATCGGCAACTACAACCTGGACTACCAGAAGACGATTCAGTATTCATTTGGTGTCAAGTATGCCATGTCCGAAAACTACTCGCTGGACGTCTCCGGTTACTTTAAGGACGAATTCGACAAGATTAACTCGGCTCAGGTTCGGGTCGGTGGTCTGACTCGCCAGCAGTATCAGAACTCAGATTACGGTCGCAGCCGTGGTTTTGAGTTGACTCTTGAAAAACGTGGCGGTGGCTATGTGAACGGTCAGTTGAGTTATGTCTACGCCTTCGCTTTCGGCAAGGCATCGCAGACCAATCAGAACTACATGAGCGACTTCGAGCTTTCGCGTGAGCCCCTTTCCGAGGCGGCTCTTGACAACGATATCAGACACCGTATCAACGCTAACATCCAGGTGTTTGTGCCTACTTCGGTCAAGCCGCGTTTGTTCGGCATACCGATTCCCAACGGTTGGTCATTGGCCATGAACCTGATCATTGAGAGCGGCCGTCCGTTCACACCCGATCGATCCTTCCCCAACCTGGCCCTCACCACGGGCGAGGACATCCAGCGCAACTCAATGCGCAAACCGGGGATATTCAATGTCGATGTCCGGTTCACCAAGGACTTCGAGTTTGTTGGGCTCGATTACAGTATGATCATGTGGGTCGAGAATATATTTGACAGTCGTAATGTCAACACTGTGTATTCCAACACCGGTCGTCCGGACACGCGACAGAATCAAAGTCAGATCATTAAAGGTGGTACGCCTTATGATCTGAATCCATACAACTGGGACTACGGTCGTCAGATTCGATTGGGGATCGAGGTCAACCTATAGGCAACCTTTGTTTGATGAAGAAGTCTGAATTTACAATAGATGAGGATGAGATGCTTGTGAGACATAATAGTTCGTTTCCGATGAAGCGGGCGAATCATTCCCGAATTGTGCTGGTGGGACTGCTCTTGCTTTGTGCCACTGTGGTATGGTGGCCCAGTGAGGTCAGTGCTCAGGCCAAGGTCGGAACGACCGGCGCTCAGTTTCTGGAACTCGGTGTTTCAGCTCGGGCCATGGGAATGGCTGAGGCCTTCACGGCCGTCACGGATGACATTTCGGCCGTTTATTACAACCCGGCCGGATTGACCTCGCTCTACGGGCGCGAGGTGGCCGTGACATATATTGACATGCCTGCCGACGTCGGATATGGTTTTTTGGGCGCCGGTATGCCGCTTGAGGCCATCGGTGGCGTTCTGGGAGTCAGTATGTACGGGCTGTCGTCGGGTGAAATGATCGAGCGCACCTGGGGTAGTGGTGAGCCGGGGGGAACCGGAAGGACCTTCGGGTGGAATGATTTCGCCCTCGGTCTGAGCTACGGAAGGTATCTGACTGATCGCTTTTCGGTTGGCTTCACGGTTAAATTCGTCGGTCAGTTCGTGCATGATTACAGCGCCAGTGGCTGGTCGGCAGATGTGGGAACAGTCTACGATACGGGCCACCGTGGGTTCAAAATCGCCATGGTGATTACCAACTTCGGCCCCGACTTGACCATGATCAGCAACTCATATCCCCTGCCGATCAACTTCAAATTCGGCGGCTCGATCAATATTCTCGAACAAGAGGATCATCTGGTTACTTTTGCCGCCGAGGGTGGCCACCCGTCGGACAACCTGGAAAAATACAATACCGGCCTCGAGTACACGTTTAACGACCGATACTCGCTCAGAGCAGGGCGCCGGTTTAACTACGACGAAGACGGCTTCACGGCCGGCGGTGGTTTGGCCGTGCCGTTTGGAGACGACGCTGAGATTCACGTTGACTACGCCTTTCAGGATTTCGGTATCCTGACACAGGTTCACCGTTTTAGTCTCGCCTTTGCGTTTTAGATAGAGGGTATGTGCAAACATGAATAAGAAATTCAGTAAAGCAAGAATAGCGGCGGGACTTGTCCTTATGGCCCTGGTCGTTATTTCCATGTCGGTGATACTCTCCATTGGTTGTACCAAACGTCTTGATGGTGAGTTGAACCCCAACCAGAAACCGGTGGTGTATTTCGTCAATATCCCACCAGAGGGACACAAGTTCTCGCGTAACCCCGAGATTCACTGGGTTGGGACCGACCGTGACGGGCTAATCTCCTACTTCCGTTATCACGTTGCAACCGCGGAAGAGTTGGGCGGAATAGACCCGATGGACTACATTGAACTGGTAGCCGCCAACGCCTGGGTCAGGCTGGATGTTGACCCCAAGGGTCCTGATCCGATGACGTCCAATATTGTGGCCATGTCGGCCAATCTGACCGATCCGGTGTTGACATACGTAGACCAGTTTGTCTTCCTGCAAGCCTACGATGAGGAAGGTCTGGGCTCTGATATCGTCTACCGTGTCTTTTCACGAAACGACAACCCACCCAACTCGTTTGTTTTTGGCTTCCACTCACGCGATATACCTTTCGTTAATTCCGTCGAGCCGGGCGGAATCATCACTGGTGTCAAACTGCACTGGCAGGGTGAGGATCTGATCGATTATCCAAGCGATCCACCGCCGTTTGAGTTTGATTGGCGTCTGTACGGTCCGTATTTTGACGAAGACATGGAAGTCATCCGTGATTCTTTCCAGGATTCGGTCTACGTCACCAACGATGGCGGAGTGTATCGCATGGGTGACACGGTGATTCGGTGTGACACGTTCTACCTCGACACCTCCTTTACCGAAACGTGCGACACGCTGGTTGTGAATCCGTTAACACCCACAACGGCTTTCGGCGGCTTGGAACCATACTTCCGGATTGATGATCCGGACTTTATTGGTTCTAAGTACAACACCATTCAACAGAGCGAGGGTTGGGTAACCAACACCTACGACACTTTGTGGAATGTATTCGCAGGCAAAGAGTCCGACACCACCGTTCAGATGACCTTCATCTTCTGGCTCAGGTCGCGCGATGATGCCCAGGTGCCGGACCTGGTGCCGTATTACCGAGAGATTCCTGTTATCGATCCGCGCTACGAACGTGATATCGCCGTCATCGATTTCAGTAAGCCGACGCCGGCTGGATTGAACGATCCCATTGACATCGATACCTCCAAGGCATATTGGAAGACTACTATTGATAAATGGGGTGCCAACACGGGACGGCACATAGTCTTTGACACTACCACCATCCGTGAAGGTCCTCTGAGGACCAAAGATGTCAGCCCCGATTACCTCTATATGGGTAAACTACTCGAAGGTGCTCCTATTGCCGAGCTACTGAAACACAAAGTGATGATCATTTATGACGATGTGCCCGGTATGCCGCAGCCCGACCAGTGGCTGACCATTTACAAGTCCATCGATGCCGGTATCAATGCCTGGATGACCGGGAGAACGACTACCATCGCAGGTAGTCCCCAGCAGCCGCCAACCGGCGGAGCGCCGTCATTTCAGTATCAGTTCTACTTTGGTGTAGACTCGGTAGGTCACTTCGGTTGGCACAGCTACATTCCACCTTTCGGTCGCCAGGAGCCTTCGGGTCTCTGGCAGGACTTTGTCGGAACCTACTCGAGAAAACCGGGTGAGTGGCCCGATCTTGAGATTGACTCAGCACTGTTGCACCAGCGATACAAATGGGTGCTGGAGGGGACAAGTTTCTCGATCCCTTACTGGAATGAGGACTGTCCGGCTCTTCCGTATGTTGACTGGAGTGTCCGGTCGTTCGGGACTGAGATCCTGTACAAGTATAAATCTTGTTATGGACCCTCCCATCCGCTGGGTAATGCGCAATCCTTCAACGGCCGCCCGGTGGCGCATCGTCTGACGACCAGTCTCTTCAAAACGGCGCACTTCAACTTCACGCCGATGGCTATAGACTCAATCCAGATGCAAGTGGTCGTTGACTCACTGCTCAACTGGCTCTACGACCCTGATCTGGGAAGTATTCTCATTTCTGAGAATCGCAATCCGGATGCCCAGGTTAAGATGTCGCTGTCCGAAGCCCGCGAGAATCTGAGAGTTCGTGAAGAGGCCTACCGTAAGAAGGACCAGGGATTGATGATTATCGAATAATATTCACGCACCCTCGGGTGCCGGATATATGTCAAATGAGTCACGGGACCGAGTTACTCGGTCCCGTTTCTTATGGCTGTCGGAGTTGAATTGTGCGGCGGACCAGTTCGTTGTCGGGGAATCTTCGGTTCGCTACTGTCAATATGCTGTCGGCGATTTCGAACTGTCCGAGCAAACGGTGGCCGCCGGCCAGGTTGAGGTAGGCCTCAATCAGACCGGAGTCGGCAGCTATGGCTTGACTGTTGTGGCTGATGGCCAGGTAGTATCGCCCGGACAGTCCGGCCAGCAAACCAAGGTGGTAGTGACTGATGGCTTTCTCTTTCAATCGCCTTAGATAATGATTCGGAAAGTCACGATCGAAGGCGCCGTCGTCGGTCTCAATCGGTGGCGCCTCAGTATGCAGTGCCCGTTGCAGCATCGAGACAGCTTCGAGAGTGTCCCCCCGGCCAAGCAAAAGCATGGCGGCGTCATTGAGCAAGTATAGATCGTTGGACGTTCGGGTGGTAGCTTTCTCGATTTCTGTTCGCAGGATGTCGGTGGCTACAGAATCCAAACCGGCCAGCGAACGCAGGTAGATCATGTTGTTGTTGGCGTCCCAGTGGGCCAGGGTGAGTGCTTTCCCGGCTTGAGTTGCCGCCTGTTCAAACTGCCTGTTGACCAGATGCAAAGAAGCCAGGTTGGAATAGGTTTTGGGTCTCTCAGGGTGCAAACTCCGTTCTTGTTCAAAGTAGAAGCGGGCGGAGTCGGCCTGACCGAGACGCAAGTAGCAGGCGCCGATATTCAGGTTGGTCTCCGGGAAGGATGGGTCGAGCATACGAGCAGTGTAGAAATACTGGAGCGCCTGCCGGTAGTCTTGTTCGACATAGAAATGTATCCCTCGTGAGATATAGTCCTGATTTGGCGATCCCTTAGGCAGGTTCACTATTGGATAGTATGAGCACGCCCAGGCGACGATAACCACGCCTAGCGCGATGAATCCTCGCTTGATCTCAGTTGCGAACAGATTAAGGACGGTCAGGGCGCCGACAGCGGCCAGAACAGTCAACAGCGGCAGAATCGGCAGCCGAAAACGACTGTTGAAGAAGAACAGCGCCACCACCGGTGGGTAGAACAGGAGCAGGCAGATCAGTGATTTAATTCGGCTGTCACCAGAGCGCCAGGCCACGAATATTCCCATCACTCCGAAGCCAAAGAGGATCGCGAACGAGATTGGGTTGTATTGCAAAAGTGGCATAGCCACAAAAAACCTGCGAAGCTCTCGATTGTTAGACACTTCACGATCACCCAGAAAGTAGTACAGCTTTTTCATGAAAAGAGAGGCCGCCCTCCCTGGGTTGTCGGCTATCCAATCGATTGTTCGCCAGGTCCAGTAGCTTGAGACCTCGCTGGGCTTCAGTGCCCGCCCGGAGGCTTCTTCGGCTATGCCGGCCACCTGCCTTTGTCGCCAGTTCAGACCGAGAGGTTCGGGCAATTGTGACGAGACGCCATCGGCCAGTTCGTTGTTGCCGATGTTAAAGTTGATCCCGCCCTGTGAGGCGATCAGGGCCGGATCATCGGCCACCAGCAGATTGCGCAGAAAGATCGGTCCAATAACCAGTGCAAGGCCGACTGCAAACAGGGCCATACGCTTCATTCTGGCCAGGGCAGACCCGGACATCAGGGGTAACCACAGGCCAACAATGACAGCTAAAACCAGAGCGGTAGGGCGGCAGATTGCGGCCAGACCGGTGACCAGCCCGGCCATCAAAAGTTGACCGGGCATGCGACCTTTCAGCCAGCGCCAGAGAGCCAACAAAGAAAGTTGAAGAGTGAGGGTAAAGGTCATATCCAAAAGCAACTCGAACTCAAAGTACAATATGACCGGTGTCAGACTATGCACGGCTGCCGCGACGAGGCCGACCTGGTGCGAGAAAGCTCGACGTCCCAAGAGATAGGTGCAGTAGATAGAGGTCAATCCGATCAGCAAGCCCAGAATGCGCGCCACCCACACGGAGACACCGAACAGGGCGTAGGCCAGACCCAGGATATAAGCGTACAGGGGTGCTCGAAAGTAGGTCGCGTCGCCCAGAAGATTGCCGCGAGCAATCGACTCCGACCAATGGTGCTGGTAGTAATTATCCACGGTAAGCTGGTCCCACTGAAGCATATCCTGATACAGCCATAGGTAGACAACGCGAATCAGCAAGGCGGCCAGCAACAAGATCGGCAAGGCCCAGCGACTGGGTCTACTTTTCGTTGGAAGTGAATCCATTTGCCAAATATAGGCACAGGTACCCTGGATGGCCTGTAAAACTTTGCGATCAGAATCGACCAGATTTGCAGTTTCCAGCATACTGCGCAAGGCAGGTCATATACCGGTCTTACCGGCGGTCGGACCTGAAGGTCTTTTCGAGGTCCAATCCACTGTTTTCTTGTCACTTAAGTATGCGGTTGATCACCCTGGTGCAAACCGATGCAGGCGTCGATGAGCGGACGGTTAAGATCGGACACGGCACAACCTTTGCTCAAACGGGGTAGGATCAGGACAAGGAACCAGGAAGCTTATGAGACGAGTATCAATTATAGTCATAATAGCCCTCTGCTGCGGATCGCTCAACCTGGCGGCAGCGACCGGGGAAGCCCTCGGTCCCAGCCTGGAAGACAAGATAGCAGTATCGGCTTGGTCCGGCGCCAGGGGTCCGATTCCGGTAGTCGTATTCCTGGAAGATGAACTACCCACAGGTTTGGTTCAACTGGAATCCATGGCCGGTTTGAGACGAGGGCAGAGGATCAAACGTGTTTTGGGCGAACGGTTGCATGAGTCCAAAGAATCAACCGAGCGTATTCATCGGTTCCTGATCGAAAGTTCCAGCCAACCGGTGCTCAGGCACTGGGTCGTGCCTGCTTTCACGGCCACTCTGTCACCCGACCGGATTCTTGAGTTGACGGCCCAGCCGGGGGTGAGATTAGTGGTGGAAAACCTCACCCTGGACTACGTGACACCGGTGTCTGAATCTCCGGCCTCGGTGGCTGTATCGTCGGTGTCGAATGAGTTGGCGCTGTTGAAAGTTCCCACGTTGTGGCAGCAGGGTCTGAAAGGCACCGGTCGTTTAATCTGTTCCTTTGATACCGGTGTAGACTGGGACCACCCGGCGTTGGCCGACAAGTGGCGCGGAAACTCAGAGCCTTTGTCCTCGACCTGGTTTTCCAAGGTAGCCCCGAATGAGCTGCCCTATGATGCAGCCGGTCACGGTACTCACACCATGGGTCTGATGGTTGGCGCAACCGAAGCAGACACTTTTGGCGTAGCGCCGCATGCACAGTGGATCACGGCCGGTGTTATCGACCAGGGACGTCCGCTCCAGACCACTCTGTCCGATATTATCGAAGCCTTTCAATGGGCGCTCAATCCGGACGGTGATACCAGTACGACCGATGATGTCCCGGACGTTATTCTGAACAGTTGGGGTGTGCCGAAAGGACTCTTTGCCCCCTGCGATGAAACTTTCACACAAATCGTAGACGTTGTCGAAGCAGCCGGAATCGTCACTATCTTTGCCGCCGGCAACGAGGGTCCCGACCCGATGTCACTTCGCAGCCCGGCCGATCAGGCTTCCACCCCCACCAACTCGCTGGCGGTGGGAGCGGTCAACATGGACAAGGATATAGCTTCCTTTTCCAGCCGGGGACCTTCATCGTGCGATCAGACTCAGATCAAGCCCGAGCTGGTAGCACCCGGCGTAAGTGTCCGTTCGTCACAGAAAGGTGGCGGCTATACTTATATGAGCGGCACGTCGATGGCCGCCCCTTACATCGCCGGACTAGTGGTGCTGATGCGCCAGTACAGCCCCGATGCCACGGTCGAGGAAATAAAGCAGGCTCTTTTGCAGGCGACCGAGGACCTCGGCGCCACCGGTGAGGACAACATTTACGGCAATGGCCTGGTCGATGCTTCACGCCTGCTCGCTTTGCTTCCCTTGCCGGTATCTCCGAGCTTTAAGATCACCAGCACCCAGGTCAGCGACGACGGTATCGCCTGGCCCGGTGAAGAATTCGGTCTGGATATTCTGATAAACAATCCGGCCGGCAATATCGCCGAGGTGATCGGCGTTCTCGAAACCGGTACGGCCGGAGTGGTAGTAATGTCTGATTCGGCGACCTATCTCTTCGGTGTCGGCGGCAGTAGTGCCCTTAGTATGGCCCCGTATCAAATCCGATACGACTCCGGTTTCCACCACGGCCACACGGTCGATTTCGTGCTGTACCTGCAAACACCGGAGGGCGGTAGTTTAGATACTATTGCCTTCGTTGGCACCGTGGGTGTGCCGCCAAGCGGTCACATCGCCGACCACAGCAGTTCACGCATTGGCTTCTCAGTCTCGGACTTCGCCCAGTTCGGATTCGGCACAGGTTCGCTGTACAACGCGGGCGGCAAGGGGCTGCGCGTCGACGGCTCCGACAACCTGCTCTACGAAGCCGGTATCGTGCTGGGTCGGAACGCCCTGCAGCTTTCCAGCTCGATAAGGGATGCCCAGGGTAGGTACCAGGTTTCCGACTACGAGCCAACGGTGGATCTGAGTACATCTACGATTGACGAGGAAGGTGGTCTGCATGTAACCGCCGGTTATGCCGACTCGCGTTCGGAGATACCTATCCCGATTGAATTGACCCAAGAGACTATTAGTTATGTCGATGACGGCGGTTTTATCATCTTTAGATTCCAAATGCGTAACATGACTCCCGGATGGTTGACTGGTCTGCACTTTGGATTCCTAACCGATTTTGATCTGGATATAGCCGGCGATCAGGTCGTTTACGACGATGGGGCCGCTCTTATGTACCAGACAGGCGGCGACGGTCCTCTGGTCGGCCTGGTCTCTTTGAAGAATCTCGACTCTTTCAAGTCTTTGGACAACGGCGCTGCCAAGCGTGGTTTTTCGCGCGCCGACAAATTTGACTTGATTGCTTTGGATGCCACGCAACACGATCCCGGTCTTACCGGAGACCTCATGATGTTTCTGAACTCCGGCTCGTTTGCCATTCAGGGATGGGATTCCAACGAAGTGGCTTTTGCCGTAGTGATCGGGACCGATCTGGCCGAGCTGTATGAAAACGCGCAGCACGCTCGTGAGCGCTTCGACCTGGCAACCGCGGTCGATGAAGGGCACCAAAGCAGCCTGCCGACAGCGGTGACTCTGCACCAGAATTATCCCAACCCGTTCAATCCGACCACGACGATTTCATTCAGCCTTTCCACCGCCTCGGACGTCTCTCTGGTGGTGTACAATGCGTTGGGACAGAAGGTTTCACAGCTTGTCGACGGTCGTTTGCCGGCCGGATCGCACGAGGTCTTATGGAACGCGACCAATGCTTCAGGCGGTCGGATTGCCAGTGGTGTGTACTTTTACAGGTTGAGTACCTCCCAAACATCGCACTCCAGGAAAATGCTGCTTTTGAAATAGGCCGCTTAAGGTTATAATGTTCAAGTGGAATGTTGGTCGAACGAGATGAAAATATGAAAGACATGCAAAGGTTGATGACGATGGAAAAATCCAGGCTCGGAGTATTACTGATCATACTGTTGATAGGTTTCGTGATTCTAACCTCGCCGGTGTCGGCAGTGGCGCCCCATCCCGATGCGATTGAGAAGTGGAAAGCCGAGGGTGTCCTTGAACAGAAGCTGGCCAATCTCAGGGCCTTCAAAGAAGCAGGTGGGTGCAGCGCCGAAGAGCACACGCCGATCAGCCTGGATCGCTTCGGCCGTCCCCTGGCTCTGGCGAGTGATCAAACTTTCCAGGCCTCCATTATCGTCATATTGGTGGACTTCAGCGACAATGAGATGTCCGCAGGGGTCAGCACAACGCCTGCTCAGTTTGACTCCGTTCTCTTCTCCAATGACTACCACAACCCGACCGGTTCCATGGTCGACTACTACAAAGAAAACTCCTACGGTGATTTTGTTGTTAGAGGTGACATTCTTGGCCCCTACCGTATGACCCTGCCATACGCCTACTACGTAGGGAATGACGATGGTCTTAGCCGCGGACCCGAGTTGACAGCCGATGCCCTGGATTCGGCCCGGCTGCATGTGGCAAACTGGAACCAGTACGACATCAACAACGATGATATCTGTGATGGCTTGGTGATAATCCACGCCGGGGCCGGCGCCGAAGCCGGGGCCGTTGGTATCTGGTCACACAAAAGCAACATCCCCGCGGTTTATATCGACGGCGTGCAAATATCCGCCTACACCATGAATCCGGAGGAGACCGGCAACGAAATCTCACCCATCGGCGTGTTCTGCCATGAGTATGGCCACTTTTTGGGCTTGCCCGACCTCTACGATATATCCGATGCCGTAGGTTCAAATGGACTGGGCGATTGGGCCCTGATGGCGACCGGAAGTTATAACGCCGGGTCCCGACAGCCCGCCCACCTGACCGCCTGGTCTAAAGCTGAGATAGGGTTTCTGAGTCTTTTGGAAGTTAACAGCAACATGTCCCAGGTTGAGTTTCCACACGTGGAAGAAAACCGCGTCGCCTACCGCTTGCAGAACAGTCTCTCGACCGCTTACGAGTACTGGATCGTGGAGAATCGACAGCAGGTAGGATTCGATGTTGGGTTGCCTTCGTCGGGATTGTGTATCTATCATGTCGACAAACAGGCACCCGGCCCAAGCAATCAGAATCCCGAGTGGTACAGAGTAGCCATGGAACAAGCAGACGGCGAAAACGCGCTGGCTTTCGGCGGAAGCCGAGGCGATGGCGGCGATGTCTGGCCGGGGAGCAGCGATTCCCGTGAATTCCACGACCAGAGCGTACCCAACTCACGAACCAATCTTTTGGGGACCCTTTCAAACGGTGTTACCACTCGTATCGGTCTCTGGAATATCTCAAACTCCGGGATGACCATGACAGCCGACCTGGATGAAGACTGGTCACATCCCTGGCCGCTCCTGGTCGATCATGATTCGGTGTTTTTCGATGACGCTCAACCGGGTGGTGATGGCGACGGCATTCTCGATCCGGGGGAGACGATCAGTTTTTACGTCACTATGACCAACGCCATGCGTCTTTCGTACAATGCCACCATCAGACTTGAAACGAACCACCCCAGTGTTACATTCAATACCGATGAGGTGCTATTGTCACCGCAGTTCGATGATTCAGATCAAAGCAATCTGACCCCTATTACTTTTACATTGGCTGAGACTTTTGTCCCCACTATCGATTCTTTCTCCCTGACCATCGAGTGTGATTCCATAGCCGGTACTCCTTACAACGGCTGGACATCGAAAACATTTGGCCTGGAGGTCAGTCTCGGTCCGCCCCAAATTCTGATAGTCGACGATGACCGCGGTGCCGATTATGAAAACGTCTACACTCAGGCGGTGCACTACGACCTGGGCATTCCATATTCTGTCTGGCACAAGGCGGACAAGAGTTCACCCACCGGGGATGAACTCAAAAAGTATCCCAAGGTTTTCTGGCACACCGGCGACTGGGCTGAGGACGTATTCACGGCGGCCGATGTTACGGCCATGAAAGCGTATCTTGACGCCGGGGGAGACCTTATGATCTCGTCAATCTCCGGCGCCCAATCGCTGAATGCTCTCGATGTTGGCTTTCTGAACGACTACCTTGGGGCCAATTATACCGGCTCCTTGTTGTGGCCGTTCTTCCAGGGAGTCAGCGGAAATCAACTCGGCGATGGCACCAAGTACCGCTACATGCCGTCGGCGCCGTCGTCGATGCTCGATCTGGTGACTACCGTCTCCGGTGGGCAGGCTGCGTTCACCCTGGGTGGCAAAACCGACATTTGTGGAGTGTCGAAACAGACCACCTATAATTCTATTCTGTTGACATTCCCTATCGAGTATCTTTCGGACGCCTTCACTCATCAATCGTACAACACCAAGGCGGAACTGTTCGCACGCGTTGTTGACTTCTTCGGTGGGATACCTTTGGGTGTCGACGACGGCGACCCGCACGCCGCGCTGCCGGATAACTTCGATCTCCACCAGAACTATCCCAACCCGTTCAACCCATCGACGACCATCTCATACACGTTGCGCCGTCCGACCGATGGGAGCCTGCCAACGACAAATCTGTCCATCTACAATCTGCTGGGGCGTCGCGTGGTCACGTTGGTCGATAAAGTCCAGATTCCCGGTACCTACGAAGTCGAGTGGGACGGCTCAGCCCATACCGGACAACCTGTCGCTTCCGGCGTCTACTTCTACAAATTGAGCCGAGGCACCGATAGCCAGTCCAAGAAGATGATTCTACTCAAGTAGCAACTTTTGCTGCAACTTTTCTTTTTACAGCCGCCCCCGTGGGCGGCTAATTTATTGCCGGACAAGATGTTACGCCACCTAAAATAAATCGACATTGTTACGAAAATCACTTGACATTCTCTGAAATATGCCGTTATTGAAAATGAAAGTCGTTTTCATTTGGCCGTAAAGGATGACCTGTGAAGGACCTGCTCAGAACCAAAGGATTCAAGTCGACCCCGCAACGGGAGTTGATATTCGATTGCTTTTTGTCGGCTGGTCGGCACATAACGGTCGACGAGTTGTACCAGAAGGTTCGTCAGCAAGACCCTTCGGTTGGACACAGCACGGTTTGGCGTAACCTGAAACTGATCTGCAAACTGGGACTGGCGGAGGAAGTCAATATCGGTGATGGTATCACGCGCTATGATCGTACCACCCCGGAGCCGCACGGTCACTTGTTTTGCATGGAGTGCAAGAAACTGGTGGAGTTCGACGTCGGCAATGTCCTGAACCTGCTGAATGGGACGACTCAGGAGAGCCGGTTTCAGCCGGTCGGGTTCAAGATTGAGATTCAGGGTTACTGCTCCGACTGTCAGAAGGAACTGGGTCTGAGCGATCAGGACAGCGACGAGCAGCGCCCATCGAACGATGACAACAACGTAAGAGGTAATGTTAAATGACCTATCTGGATCGAATGCAGCCGGGGCAGCGTGGGAAAGTAATTGGTTTTGCCGATGACAGTCCGGTGGCACGACGGCTGGTGGAGCTGGGTGTAATTCCGGGCCAGTTACTGGAGTACCTCAGAAACGCACCGTTGCGCGATCCGCTTGAGATAAAGGTCGGGGCCAGCTTCTTGTCGCTACGTCGGGCCGAAGCCTCGCTAGTGGCGGTGGAGGTGGAGAAGTAGCTCCGACAGATTTTTGATGCGGCTACCCGCTGAAAGCAGTTCGACCTCCCGCTCAGGCCTTTTGGCTATATGCGGCAATCCCAATAGCGGCAAGACTACCATTTTCAATGCGATAACCGGGCTGGCCCAGAAGGTGGGCAACTATCCCGGCGTTACCGTCGAAAAAGTTACCGGCAGGTTCTTCTCAGGCGAAGAGGATCGTCGCCAGTTCGATTTGATCGATGTCCCGGGGACTTACTCGCTGGCCGCCTTCTCGCCTGACGAGTACATTGCGGCCAGAGCTCTGTACGAAGGGGTGGAAGGTCAGGATCGACCCGATGTATTGATCTGCGTTGTCGATGCGACCAATCTTCGTCGGGGGCTTTACCTGTTATTGCAGATACTTCAGATAGGTCTGCCGGTGGTGGTGGCGCTGAACATGATCGATCTGGCCGAGCGGCACAAAACCAAAATCAACACGGCTGAGCTTTCGCGGGCTTTGGGTGGTTTACCGGTCGTGCCGGTCGTAGGCAACCGTGGTGTGGGGATCGAGCGGTTAAAAAAGGAAGCGATCCGCATGGCCGAGCATCCGTTCCCGCCGGCCTGGGATAGATTCGACGACGAAACCGAACGGTTGGTTTCCGGGCTTGCCGGCAGCCACAATGCTCGTCATCGCACGCGGGCGGAACTCATGCGAGTCATCTTTGACCCCAGCGGTCCAGCCGAACAGAAGTTTATGGCCGATGCCCAGGAGCAGAACAAGGCCGTGTCGATAATGCAGATGCTCGAAGGCGGCCGTCTGGCAATCACGAAGCAATCCGGTTCACTGTCGTCGGCTGAAACCAATCTGCTAACCAATCGCGCTGCCGAGATTTGCAACCGGGTGGTGGAACGAGAGTCGGACGGCAGGAAGTCGGTGTCGGAGCAGGTGGATCGCTACCTGCTTCACCCGGTGCTGGGACCAATTGTGTTGGTGCTCACTATGACCATGGTTTTCCAATCTATTTTCAGTTGGTCCGAGCCGTTCATGGAGTTCATCGACTCCGGTTTTGGCGTGCTGGCCGCCTACATTGAGGGAGTTGTCCCGGCCGGTCCGCTGCAATCGTTGTTGGCCGACGGTGTCGTGGGCGGTGTCGGATCGGTGTTAGTGTTTTTGCCGCAGATCGTAATACTGTTTCTATTCATCGCGCTGCTTGAAGACTCCGGTTATATGTCCCGGGCCGCCTTTCTCGTTGACCGCATGTTTCGTTGGTGTGGTTTGTCGGGCAAGAGTTTTATCCCTATGTTGTCGTCTTTCGCCTGCGCAGTACCGGGGATCATGGCAACGCGCACGATTGAGGACCGCAAGCTTCGTCTGATAACGATTATGATCGCACCCCTGATGACCTGTTCGGCGCGATTGCCGGTGTACGCCATTATGATCGCCGCCTTTGTGCCCTACCAGAGTTTTCTGGGACCGCTCAATCTGCAGGGACTGGTGCTGACATCGCTGTACTTGTTGGGCATGGTGGTGGCTGTGATTGTGTCGTTTATACTGCAAAAGACTGTTCTGAAAACTGAGCGCGGGACGTTTATGATGGAAATGCCGTCGTACAAGGTGCCCACCTTGCGGTCGGTACTGATCCGTGTTTTCCACCGCGCCAAATCGTTCGTGGTCAGAGCCGGCACCGTGATTTTTGCCATTACTATTATTATCTGGGCGCTCAGTTACTATCCGCATTCGAAGGACATAAGGGCCAGCCACGATAGCCAGGTGGCTGCTCTCACTCGGGAATACCAACGGGCGCACTCCGACCGAGAAGCCGCCCTGGTTGCCATAACGGCCGGGTACGATGAGGCGCAGCGACAGACTACAAACAACTTCCATGCTGGCCTTGAACAACAGAACAGTGTTGTCGAGTTGGATAGGTTCTTTGCCGATGTATCGAACTACTCAGACGTACCAGCGGCTGCCGCCCAGACCTTGTACGATCTCCACCGACACCAGTGGATCAACGAACAGACGCTGGCGGACATGGACAACGAACTGGCCGGAGCCTACATGCGCGACTCTTACCTGGCCCGTTTCGGCCATCGGGTGGAGCCGTTGTTCGCGCCGCTGGGCTGGGACTGGCGGGTCTCGATGGCCGTGCTGGCTTCTTTTCCGGCCCGCGAGGTGATTATCGCCACCCTCGGTACCATCTACAACATGGGCACCGATGTTGACGCGGAAACTTCCACGCTGGTAGACAAAATGCGACGGGCTACCTGGGAGTCCGGCCCGAAAGCAGGCCAACCGGTTTTCACTGTGGCCGTGGCCTTGTCGATCGTGGTCTTTTTCGCTCTGTGTTGTCAATGTGGTGCAACTCTGGTAACAATCCGCCACGAGGCCGGGCGATGGTTATACTCCGGTGTGGTGTTTGTCTACATGACTACCAGCGCTTACCTGGCGGCACTGGCTGTGTATCAAATTTTCAGTGGTATGGGGTACTGATGGACATTCTGTGGCAGCAGGTCATTATAGTGGCTGCGCTGGTCGCGGCCGGCGCCTATCTTATACGACGAGCCATTCGTCGTCCGGATCGGAAAGCCGTTTGTACGCGGTGTCGCTGCAAGAAGAACGATGTTCTGGATCGCGGTGATCTCAGGCGTCTCTAAGTCATTTGACTCGGCCAGAGGGGGCGCATATATTCCGGTGAAAGTGAGGTAGTAGAGAGTTTGTTTGCAGATGTTCCGATAATGTTGGGGCAGTATCGCCCCATCGATTCCTATCTCCATCGGCTAGACGCCCGGGCCAAACTTCTGCCTATTGTGCTGGTACTTACGCTGGCCTTGTTGACCGATTCCATCGTCTTCTATGGTGTGATCATGATGATTCTGATTGCGGCGCTATTGACCAGCGGAATAAGGCCGCGCAACCTAATGCGTAATTTCCGGCCGGTCATTCTACTGGTCGTGCTGACTTCGGCCTATCACTTGGTTTTTTCGGGTGGCAACTCGGATGTGCTGGTCGATATTTTCGGCTGGTCCATCACCACTGAGGCAGCCTGGCTGGCCGGGTTTTATTCGATGCGGCTGTTGTTGTTTGTCTCCATTGCTTTCCTGATGACGCTGACCAACTCACCATCTGAATTGGCCGAAGCATTCAGCACAAGCCTGAGACCTTTGGCCAGACTGCGACTACCGGTGTTGGAACTATCGATGATTCTGTTTATGGCCATCCGATTCATTCCGATTCTATACGAAGAGTTCGCGGCGGTTCGGAATGCTCAAATCATCCGCGGCGTTGACTTCTCCGGTTCGGCCTTGAGCCGTCTCAGGAAAAGTAGTTTTATCATCATCCCGGTGTTTGTGGCGGCCATTCAGCGAGCCGATGACATCGCTCAGGCCATGCAGGCGCGCGGATATCGATGTGGTCGCGCTCGCACCAGCTATCTGAGTTCGCACTTTGGACGCCCGGAATCATTGTTCTGTGTCGGCTCGGTGCTTCTGGTGTTGGTGGCATTTGTTGTGACGGGTTGAGATGGCTGAGCAGAATGTCAGGCTGAAAATCGAATATGAGGGCACCAGCTACGCGGGATGGCAGATGCAGGCGAACGTGCGCTCGGTGCAGGGCGAAATCACCGAGGCTATAAAAAAGATTACCGGCCAGGATGTCCGCCTGATCGGGGCTGGGCGTACCGATGCCGGTGTTCATGCCCTGGGACAGGTGGCCAATTTCCATATCGATCACCACCTGCCAATTGAAAAATACCGCGCGGCGCTCAACCACCACCTCGACGATGACATTGTCATCAGAGAAGCCCTGGAAGTCCCTTTGGAGTTTCACGCCCGATTCGACGCTCGGCGCAGGCGCTATCGCTATCTGTTGGGTACCAAGCGTTCGGCTCTGTACAGACATCAAAGGTGGGATCATCCACACCTGATGGACAGTTCACTATTGAATCAGGCAGCGGCAATGATTGTCGGTGAGCATGATTTTAGCCCGTTCTGCGTGACTTCCTCGCTTAAAGAGGACAATCGTTGCACTATTGAGTACTCGCGCTGGTTTTTTTGGGGTGACTTGATGATCTATGAAGTCAGGGGAAATCGGTTCCTTCACCACATGGTCCGGGGGCTGGTGGCCACGATGGTCAATCTGGCTCGTGTTAAACCTGACGACAACAAGCAAAACTTGACATTGGACGCGTTCGAGGATATCATGGAAAACGCTTCTTGCGATCGCGTTGTGTTCACTGCTCCGGCCGCCGGGTTGTACCTGGTCTCGGTCGGATATGACGAAGGAAAGGCCTGATGAAGTTCTTTATTGACACCGCTAATCTCGATGAAATCAAAGCGGCTGCATCGATGGGGGTGCTGGACGGCGTTACAACCAACCCCTCGCTGGCCGCCAAAGAGAGTACGCCCTATCGCGAACTGCTCGCGCAAATCTGCAAAGTTGTTCCCGGACCGGTTTCGGCGGAAGTATTCGCGACCGATCACGACGGGATGCTTAAAGAGGCCGATGAACTCGCGGCCATTGCCGACAATATCGTCGTTAAGATACCTACAATCCTCGAAGGTTTGAAAACGATTCGCACCCTGACAGAACGCGGCATCACTACCAACGCCACGCTTGTCTTCTCGGCCTCGCAGGCGCTATTGGTGGCCAAGGCGGGGGCTGGTTTCGTCTCGCCGTTTGTCGGTCGGCTCGATGACATATCCTCCGACGGCATGGATCTCATCGGAAAAATCCTGACCATATACCGCAACTATGATTTTGAAACAGAAGTGCTGGTGGCCTCTTCGCGTCACCCCATGCATGTAGTCGAGTCGGCTATGATGGGTGCCGATGTAATCACCATGCCTTACGATGTAATCACAAAACTGATCAAGCATCCATTGACCGACATAGGTCTTGACAAGTTTCTCGCTGACGCGAAGAAAGTGCCGCAGGGCTGATGATCGAAAGATACACATTGCCGGAGATGGGAGCGCTCTGGACCGATGAAGCGAAATTTGGGACATGGCTGGAAGTCGAGGTGGAGGCAGCCCTGGCTATGGCTCGGCACAAAGTGATTCCGGCCAAGGCGGCGAAAGTTATCGAGAAGAAGGCTGCCTTCGATGTAGATCGCATCAACGAAATCGAAGCCGAAGTCAATCACGACGTTATTGCTTTTCTGACATCGGTGTCAGAATTCGTCGGTCAGGAGGCAAAATACCTGCATTTCGGCATGACATCTTCCGACATGTTGGACACGGCCCTGTCGTTAACGCTCAAGCGCGCCTCCGCCCTTATCGACAAAAAGATTGCTCAAGCGCTAAAACTGATCAAAGCACTTAGCCTCAAGTTTCGCAAAACGCCGTGCATCGGACGTACTCACGGAGTTCTGGCCGAGCCTACCTCCGTCGGTTTGAAATTCGCCGTTTGGTATACCGAGCTGAGCCGACGGCGACTTGCCTTCAAGGCAGCGGCCGACGGTGTCGCTGTCGGCATGATTTCAGGTGCGGTGGGTAATTTCGCCAACGTAGACCCAAAGATCGAAGCCGACCTCTGTCGCCGACTTAAGCTACGCCCGGCCGAGGTGTCGACACAGGTGATTCAACGGGATCGCCATGCCGAGTATCTGACTTCACTGGCTTTGCTGGGTTCGTCGCTTGAGAAGTTTGCGACGGAGATACGTAATCTCCAGCGCACCGAGATTGGAGAAATGGCCGAAGGATTCACCAAAGGTCAAAAGGGTTCATCGGCCATGCCACACAAGAAGAACCCGATAACGGCCGAGCGCATCACCGGGATCGCCCGATTGTTACGCGGTTATGCATTATCCGCCATGGAGAATGTGCCGCTGTGGCATGAGCGGGATATCGCTCATTCTTCGGTGGAGCGGGTGATACTTCCGGACGCCACGATCATCAGCGATTATGGTCTGCAAAAGTTTGTCGATCTATTGCAGGGTTTGGTCGTAGATAAGAAACGTATGCTTGAGAATGTTTACTATGGCGGCGGCCTGGTGTTTTCGCAGCGACTGCTCTTGAAACTGACCGGACCGGTCGGCTCGCGTGACAAGGCGTACCGAATGGTGCAGCGGCATGCCATGGCCGCGGCGGAAGGTCACGGCCTGTTTCGAGAGAACGTCGAGAACGACTCTGAGATCAGCAAATACCTCAGCAAGGATGACATAGACAACTGCTTTGAATTGGAACACTATATGCGCAACGTCGATGCGATTTTCAAACGGGTATTCGGCCGATGATTGTACGAGAAGGTCTCTCAATTATTTTCATCATGCTCTGTCTCACGGTCGTGGTTCTGCTGCTGGCCTCGCGGTTCGACAGTCGAATCCTGGCCTGTGCAGCCGCGCTGTTCGCATTGCTGACAGTTTTCACCGTGTTTTTCTTCCGCGATCCGGCCCGTAATTTCGACGGCGAACCCGGTATGCTGGTGTCGCCCGCTGATGGGCGCATTCTCAGCGTGGAGAAAATAGAGCATCATGATTTCATCGGCGGCCCTGCCTGGAAGGTCTCGATTTTCTTGTCCGTCTTTGATGTTCATGTGAATCGTATCCCCTGCACGGGCTCTATAGATTACGTCAAGTACAATCCGGGCAAGTTCTTCAAAGCGTTTTTGGACAAGGCGTCCGATGAGAACGAACATACCGAGATCGGCATGACCACACCAACGGGGCAGCATTTGATCGTGAAACAGATTGCCGGACTCATCGCCCGGCGGATAGTTTGCCGGTTGCACCCGGATGACCAGGTAACAACCGGGGCGCGCTTCGGTCTGATCAAATTCGGCTCGCGTACCGAACTGCTTGTGCCGATAGATTCGAAAATTCTGGTCGCCGAGGGAGATCATGTCAAGGGTGGAGCCACTGTTATCGGCAAGCTGGTCGAGGCCATGGGGACTGATCTCAGTGACTCATCACAGGCGCACAATGTCGAACTATAAAGGCATTTTCCCGGGCACATTCACCATGGGCAATGTTGTCTGTGGATTCCTGGCCATCCTGTCCTCCTTTGAGGGGAATATTACAACCGCCTGCTGGCTGATAATTCTGGCCGCTTTTCTTGATGCACTCGACGGGAAGGTGGCGCGGCTGAGCGGTAGTTCCTCAAGGTTCGGGGTCGAGCTGGACTCGTTGGCCGATTTTCTGTCCTTTGGGGTAGCCCCGGCGGTAGTGGTCTATGCAATCAAACTGAATGACCTGGGCAAATGGGGTTGGCTGGTCTCAGTTGTCTACATCATGGCGGCTGCTTACCGGTTGGCCAGGTTCAATCTGTTGGCCGAAACCGAGGAAAAGAAAGACTTTGTCGGTCTGGCGGTACCGGTCCCGGCAGTGGTAATAGTATCCTACATTATATTCTGTTTTGACTTATGGGGTGAGTTACAGTATGATCGCATCCTGGTGTCGATGATAATCCTGTTTGCCTTCCTGATGGTGTCGCAAGTGCGTTACGACGCACTGCCGGAAAACTTCGGTAGCCGAGAGAACCGTATCAAACTCATCGCGCTCATCATCGCTTCGGCGGCCATACTTTTCAGTCCAAGACTATTGTTGTTTCCGCTCGGCGCCGCCTATATATTGTTCGGAATAGTAAGGGAGCTCGTCCGGCTGTTCGGCAAGAGTATAGAAAAAGTAACCGGAAGACCATACCCCAGACGTCGAAATGACAGGAACAATCAGGATGAGTGAGAACAAAAAAGCTGTTGTCTACGTGAAACTCAAGGAGGGAGTCCTGGACCCCCAGGGTGTGACAATTCACAAAGCGCTTCTGCAGATGGGATACGATGATTTTGTGTCGGTTCGGTCAGGGCGTTTCTTTGAGCTTGAGATCGATGCCTCAAGCGGTGATGTCGAGCGTAAGATCGATGAAGTTTGCTCCAAGCTCTTGGCGAATCCGGTGATCGAGAATTACGTGGTGGAGAAAATGTAGTGAAGGTAGGCGTAGTAACATTTCCCGGCTCAAACTGTGACTACGATTCTTACTCGGCGGTCAGGCATATCCTCAAAGAGGAGGTGGAGTTTCTGTGGCACCAATCGACCGACCTGGCCGGATGCGACATGGTGGTTCTGCCGGGTGGATTCGCCTACGGAGACTATTTGCGGGCCGGAGCTATCGCACGCTTTTCGCCCATCATGGAAGAGGTCATAAAGTTCGCCCATGCAGGCGGTTTGGTGCTGGGTATTTGCAACGGCTTTCAAGTGCTGACCGAATGCGGATTGCTGCCCGGCGCCTTACTTCGCAATCGGCATCTCCGTTTCAGTTGTAAGTTCGTTTACCTGCGGGTCGAAAACTCGGACAGCCGGTTTACCTGTGAAAGCGCCGTGGGCGCGGTGCTCAAGATTCCGATAGCGCACGGTGAAGGAAACTACTACTTCCACGATGATCGGATTCGTGAGTTGGAGGACAACGGGCAAGTGCTTCTCAGGTATTGTGACCGGGCGGGGAAGGTGACCGATGAAGCCAATCCGAACGGATCGTTGAACAACATTGCCGGTATCCTTAACCGTGAAGGAAACGTTCTGGGCATGATGCCGCATCCAGAGCGGGCGGTGGAAGAACTGATTGGCTCCACCGACGGGCTTGAAATATTTGGATCGGTCAGGGCGGCCTGCGCTCAGATGGCCGAGGCGGGAAGCAAATGAAACGGCGCGAGTTGACATTTATAATTGTCGCTCTCCTACTTGGCGCCGTAGTCGGCGGTTTGGTTGGTGATATCATAGGGACATTTCTCCCCCCGGGCGCGGCCAAGACGTTGTTTACCAAGTCGATTGAGATCGGATGCGATACCTTTAAGGTTGATTTTTACGCAATTTCATTTACCTTTGGGTTGACCTTGAAGATAAACTTCATGTCGATGCTGGTACTGTTGTTGGTGATAGTCTATTTCCGATGGTGGTACTTGTAGACCGGCTGAAAACTTAAGAGGTGTACCATGTTTGGCCTGGGTTGGCCCGAATTATTGCTGATATTTGTGGCGGTTCTCTTGTTGTTTGGCGCCAAAAGGTTGCCGGAGATCGCCTCCGGGCTGGGTAAGGGGATTAGAGAGTTTAAGAAGTCGGTCAAGGAAACGACCGATGAACTGAAAGGCTCGCTCGATGAGGCGCCCAAAAGCCCGCCGGCGCCGAGGGTGGATCCGCCACCGAGTACGGATAGTAACAAGAAACCTGAATAAGCAAAAAGCTGTTGTCTAATTCATATGAGTGCTAACTTCGCCCAGAGTGATGCCGACAAAATCGGTGAGGTGCTGGCTGCTGAGTCGGTCAGTTTCGAGTCCGATCATTATCGTCTCAAGTTGAATAACGAAGAAGAGCGACGGACTCTGGTCCTGCAAATCTACCCCGAGGTGACTCTGGGAAAAGCGCGTGGGATGTTGGTGGTGGTGTACACCGGCAACTCGCATCTGCAGCTGCACAATTGCACCGGCTATGTAACCTCGGAGGAACTTGGCGAGGTTACTTTCGTGTCTGAGAAACCGGCCCAACTTTCCGGTTTGGTGGTAGAGCGCGGCGCATCCTGTTCGTTGTACGGCGGCATGCACCGCGACTTGATTTCGTCCGACTTTACACAACTCGGTGTTGAGGCCATGCTTTCCGGTGTGGCTATGTCTTTGGTCGAAGATATCCTGACTACCGACGAGGAGAAAGACTAGTCAGTTGGGAACTGGATGGGAGAGATGCGGAGGTATCTACCTGCCGCTGTCTGTTGGTGGGCATTTTGCTTCCATGCCTGATACGGCCACAACGGTTATAATTCGCAGGCGACGCTGGAGAGATTCTGGATAAGACGATATAACGCATGGCAAGGGGAAACTTGGGACTATGAAAACTGATAGCCAAGACGAGCTAGGAAATGGTAAGAAGGTTGTCGCGGAAGCCGATCTGAAGCATGCCCTAAAGGAGGCCCTGAAGGACATTCGAAAATTCGAGAAGCTATTGAGTTTTAGACTCATTTTTTACTCCATTGTGGCGGCGAGCGTTCTGAGCACGATTCCGTTTACGTTCAAAGTAGGTGTAAGCTACCTTCTTTTCATCTCGATCATACTTTTTATAGCTATTATCGAGACCTTCTTGAGGTTAGATGAAGGTGATTACATCACGAACATTACACCCAACCTCGTTTTGTTTATTTTCCTTTTTGACATCTTCTTCATTCTCGGGACATTTATGTTATCGGCATCGTTTCTGAGTGATTATGCTGACTTCATTACCGGTCTGTCTGGAGTGGTTCATCTTTCCATGGATGAACTGACTGAGAACTATCTACACGTCGACAAGGTTGAGCCAATTGCGGTGCTAATGCTAATCTTGTTTGTGCTATTGCTTGTCAGAGGTTGGGTGGATAGGCAATTCATAAAGGACACGAAGACAATAAAAACTCATTGGGCTCTGTGGGGTACTACCCATACTCTTGCTGTAGCGATTTGTTTAGTTGTCTTGTTCTTCCTGCACAAGATCGATGAGCAGTATAGCAGGATTATAGATCAGGATGATGTTATTGCAGATCTTGTTAGTTTACCAAATGACTCACCTTTTGTTGAAGGGGCACTCCAGAACTACCCCAAGACTGAGTCTGACACCGCCGGCGCCACGAAGAGAAAGGCAATTGTATATTCGCTTAATCAGAGCATTGGGCACCATCCAGAGGTCATCCGAGCAATAGTAAGGTATTCACTGGATAATCCAAATGGGCAGAGCGTCTCAGAGGTGCGGTGGTATCTGAAGTGGATTTTCAGAATATCCTTGGCCTCACTGATATTGGTATTCGTGTACTTATTCATCGTTTACTCAAAAATAATCACACTGAGGTTTGAGGGGACCCTCCACGGCCCTAAGGAAAGCTCGTAGGTCAACTATGAAGAGTAAAGTGACTATATGTGGCGGTGGTATTGCAGGTCTATCATGTGCAATCACCTTGCTTAAGGTAGGATATGATGTTACAGTGATAGACGAGTTTCAGAGTGGAACCACTTTTGAGCAGAGCGATGTTAGCGATGATGTCAACGTGTTTGTCTTAGGTGAATCAGACAAATTACTGATCGAGAGTCTATTGGAAACTACCTTTGTATCTGCCTCCAAAGTAACCTGTTTAAGCAATAAAGGGAGTTATGTGATCCCATGCGACCGATTCCGAATCGCTCGGAAGGGCTACACGAGGAACTCCTTTAATAGCAGGTTACACAGTGTAGCAGCCCAACTCGGAGCAAAGTTCCAAAGTCAGCCAGCTGTGATCCCTGACACCGGTTCAGATCAGGAGGTGGTTCTGGCAATGGGAAACGGGGCTAGTCAATTCGATTATTGTCTCTATGGGTGGCGGTTCAATGTTGAATGCAGGATTCCAGACAAAAGCGTGCTCTTTGATGTTTGCTCCATCACCGACTCATATTGTTATGCTGCAAGGCTCGGGAGTAGCGTCACAATAGTTCTTCTATCCAAGCGTGATCTGGAGGATAGAGTGGTAGCAGATTACTACAGGAATCGTTTGAGAAGCGTGATTGATGGTTCAATTGAATTCACCTGTACCCCTTTTGTATATCCCATGCCGACCCGGTTGCGTGATCCTTACCAGCGTAACATGATTGGGACAATGAGAGGGATAAACGACAGCTTGTTCTACTTCGGTTTCTCGGATTCCATTGTAGATGGAATAAACTACGGGTTATGGCGAGCCTTTGAAGACTATAACGCGGGTTCTTTTCTGAGGAATAACTTCAGAAAGCACGCTCTGATCGAAATCGCAAACTTCCTTAAGAATGTGTTTCACTATTTTGGGAAGAAGGAACTATTTGCCGAGATGATTCTCAAGAACAGGCTTCTGACCGACTGCTTCATCGGTTTAACCTCTACTTCGTTTTCCGAGGATCTTGCTGAGTCCATAGGGAGAATCACGACCGGTTGGCGTCATCGGAGTGATGCCAAAACGACGGCACCACTTTCTGGGCGAATTCGACCATCCACTGGCGGTGGGTTTACAGCTATTGACTCACCCTTCGACTCCGCTCAGGGTGACACGGTCAAGTCGTAGTCAAATCACCCTTCGGCGCCGCTCAGGGTGAAGTATTGAGCACACTATGGTGCGTGCATGATGACACAGTGAAATAAACCGCTGCGACTTAGGTCACAGCGGCTGTTTGCTTTTGCGTGTACCTGCACTCCAGCGGGATCAACCCTTACCGGCGAAGGCTGCTACGAAATCCTTCAGGTCGCCCATGACATCGGTGGCCTTCTGGTATCGTTCATCCACATTCTTTTTGAGCGCGCGGTCGACAATACGATCGAACAACAACGGCACCTGCGGGTTGATGTTCGACGGCTTCTGCGGTTCCTGATGCAGAATCGAATAAATCAACGAAGTGATGTTCTCGCCTTTGAACGGTCGTCGTCCCAGCAGTAGTTCATACATAACCACACCGAGGCTGAACAAGTCGGCTCGCTGATCCGAAGCCTGGCCTTTGAGTTGTTCGGGCGACATGTAGTTGGGCGTGCCCATGGCGATACCGGTTTTGGTCATAGAACTGGATTCAACGCGGGCGATACCGTAATCCATGACTTTGGCCCGGTAGTCTTTTGTTATCATGATATTGGCCGGTTTGATATCGCGATGGACGATGCCCTGTTGGTGCGCGTACTCAAGGGCCGAACAAATCTGCATGATAATCTCGGCAATGATCCGATAATTGAACTTGGTCTTTTTCTTGATCATGTCTTCGAGGGTACGACCTTCCAGGTATTCCATGGCGATGTATTGCAGGTGTCCCTCGCTGCCGACGTCGTAGATGGTCACGATGTTGGGATGCGAGAGTTTCCCCGCCGCCTGGGCTTCGCGATGCAAGCGTTCTTTGAGTTCGGCCATTTCTTCCGGATCGCTGACGAAATCGAGTCTGATTGTTTTGAGCGCGACCGGTCTGTTAATGGCCGGATCGACACCGCGGTAGACGGTGCCCATAGCGCCCTTGCCGAGAATGCCGGTAATCTGATAGCGTCCGAGACTCTTCAACTCCGTCGCCATGATACCGGATGGCGGTGTATCCATTGTCGGAGATGGTGGCTCGGCTTCCACAAAAGTATCCCCCTCAGCAGTCGACTGTGGCGAGATTATCTCCGGTTCGGGGGCGGCCGTGTCGGCTATGGGAATGTCGGCATCGATGGTGCGATCCTGCGATTGCGGCACCGATTCGGCCATGGCCGGGGTGGCGCTGGTTTCATCGACCGGTGTGTCGATATCTATAGCTTGGTGGTCGGATATGCTGGGTGCCTTCTCGTTATCAACGCTGAGTACGGCCGTCTCCAGATTATCCTGATCGTTGGTGCCCGCGGTGATCTCACGGACGGGAACGGCAGCCATTGGTGTTGGCTGAGCCGCCACGGGCTTGGATGTTTTGGCGACTTTGTCCGGTGTTGCCTCGGCTGTTCCCTTGAGAAATCCCGCTTCCAGGATAGCTGCGGCAAATACGAACAGCAATATCTCAAGGCCGATAAAAACCGTTGTCGGAGCCATGTTGAACGAACTGATCATAAAGTAATTGATGTTACCCAGAATAATCAATCCACTCACCAAAATGATGATTCGATGGAGCAACGATACCTGGGGCAGTACAAAAGCACAGACGGCGCCAAGCAGGAACAGAACTATCAGGTTCATGCCTGTGCGTCCATGTTGGATTTTGAGTACGTCCCGGCTAATAATGTTATCGATCACACTGGCCGTAATGTGGTACTTGGGAGTTACAGCGTCCTTGGGAGTGTGAAACGTCTCGGTGATTGATGGATCATCCAGGGTAACCAGTACTACCTTGTCTTTTATCCGGCTGAAATCAAATCCCTCACCCAGCACATCGGAGGCTGAGAAGTGTTTGAAAGAGCTGGCTTGGTGGTGTCGAATATAGCTGGCGCTGGAATTGTTGACCGGGATTGCGCCATGCCCGGTGACCTCGATCAGATTGCCTTCGGTGATTCTGACATCATCGGCCTTGACATCCAGAAAAGCAGCGGCCGCAAGGAGCGACGTCGACGGATAGTAGTAGCCTTCATAGTTCATCACCAGAGGTTGATGTCTGAGCACACGGTCGTCATCCGGCATGATGTAGTTGAACCCGAGTAAGGGGTCATTCTCAAGGAGTTTCTCAGCCGGCAGAAACACTTTCCGGACCTGCAGGCTGGCGTCTTCGTCCATAAGCCCCAGCGGGTTTTCAACGGCCAGTGAATGGTTGAACAGATGCTTTGGATTGTTGGTCTTACTGCTGCGATAGGTGGCCAGGGCGATATCGTAGGTCAGGACTACGTTTTCCATCCATGACAATTGCCCGGCCAAAACACCGGTGTAACCGGCGGAATCCTGGAAGGCATCCTCGCTAAGGTCAAAATCGGCCACGATAACCTTCGGTTCGCCGGTTGCTGTTGCCGCCAGTAGATCGGCGATCAGATCACGATTCCACGGCCAGGTTCCAAATTCATCCTGGGCCCGACCGTCGATAGTTACCAGCACGACATTCGAGCGCTCACTATCTGATGTGGTCATGGTTACCAGCAGATCGGTCACCGTCTGTTGCAAGCTCTGGAGGGGTCCGAAGTTATTAACGTACAGGATCACCACGAAAATGGAGATCAGAAGAAAAAGCACGTATGATGTATACTTGCTCATGTTTTATCCCTCTCAGATTCCTGCCGATAGGCGGCTGATCAAAGTTGACGGCAGATTCGCCTCGCTCATCTTGTGTTGGGCGGCCTCGATGTCGTACTCGACACGATGGAATTCTATGTCCAATTCTTCAGAATCAAAAACAACGTAACTGGCGCGGGGATCGTTGTCGCGCGGCTGTCCTACCGATCCTACATTGACAAGGTATCTGCCTTCGGGGTCGGCGGTGAAGTCGTGGCCGGTTTGAATGCTCGGCAGGCCTTCCGGTTTTTCTCTGAGTATGGTCGGGATGTGCGAATGTCCGAAAAAACCGATTCTCTGTTTGAGATGCTCGAAAGCATTGATAGCATCCGTCGCAGAGAGAATGTAATGCCACTCGGAAGGTTCAAACGGTGATGCATGCACCAGGTACATATCGTCCATGGGTCGATCAACGGCGAAGTCCGACATGACTGCAATCCAATCATCGTCGAGCGTTTGCTGGGTCCATTCGGTGGAGGTTTTGGCCGCATCGTTGAAGTTGTCACACGACTGCAAACCAAGGGCGGCATATTCATGATTGCCCAGGAGTTTGGTGTCACAGTTTTCGAGGACCAGTTTCAAGCAGGCGGTCGGATCGGCACCGTAGCCGACAACGTCACCCAGGCAGTGGATACTATCCACCCGGTGTCTCTTGATATCCGAGAGCACTGCCCGTAGCGCTTCGACGTTACCGTGTATGTCGGAAATGAGTCCGTACTTCATCAACTTTTGCTTTCTACGAATTTGAATGTGGATTTGCCCACCGAGATCAAATCGCCGTTTTTCAGCACACACTGAGTGGTTGGTTCGCCGTTGACTTTAAGTTTTCCCTGTTTGCCGAGATTGTAGATGGAGAAGACCTGACCTTCTATGACGATTTTGGCCTGAATACCGGAAAGCCAGAAACCTTTGGCGCGTACATGAACAAATTTGGCTTTCCCAATCGTGGACACATCGCGATCGAGCCGATGCTCTGCAAAGTCGGCATTCTCCATTCCCAGGAGGACCGAACCGCCATACTTTTCGACAATCTGTCGCTCGATTTTATCATTCTCCAGCATTTTCTTCTGCTGCTTGGTGTTCAGGACCATGGTGCCGTCGAAATTGGCTCCATCGGCGCCTTCATGGGTGGTCTCGGTATTGTAGACCAGCGCGTACTTGCCGATGGTGATGACGTCCTGATCGCGGAGCACTTCTTCGGATACTTTACGGCTGTTGACAAAGGTGCCGTTGAGCGACTCGTTGTCTATAAGAACGGCGGCATTATCATTGAATTCGATCATGGCATGTCGGCGCGAGACGCCGCGATTCTCCAGGACGATATCGTTGTCGTTCCCACGGCCGATTGAGATGCGCTTCTTCTCCGTGACGATTCGCTCAATGACCTTGTCTTCATATTTTACAGTAATCTCCGGCATGTGAGAGTCCTTTCGTGTATGGACCGAGCTTTTTCTACCTAAGCTTAGTGCTGTCTTAAACTTGGCCGTCCATAGCCGGAATTCGGCACACGGTCTTGCCGTACACCCGACACATGTTTATATTGTCGGCATGAGAATAGGAAAACTGAACCTGAATGGTCGGGTGCTTTGTGCGCCACTGGCCGGTGTATCCAACCGACCGTTCAGAGTTATGGCCCTTCAGGCCGGAGCGGCGATGTCCTTCACCGAGATGATCTCCTCGGAAGGATTGATCCGCAGCCAGGGAAAAACCCGGTCGATGATGGCCTTTGGCAATGATGAGCAGCCGCTGGGTATCCAGTTGTTTGGGGCCAATCCGGAGACTATGAGAATGGCGGCGGAAATCACTGTTGGCGATTTCGATCCGGACATGGTCGACATAAATTTCGGCTGCCCGGTCAAAAAAGTCGTCAACAAGAACGGGGGGGCGGCGGTCCTGAAAGACCTCAAGCTCACTGAAGAGATTGTCGCCGCCACAGTCGAAGGAGCCGGCGACACCCCGGTGAGTATCAAGATTCGCACCGGATGGGGGGATGACAGTCCCGTGTATCGGGAGGTTGGGCAAATCGCGCAGAAATGCGGCGCTGCTGCCATTACCCTGCATGCAAGAAGCAGGTCCAAAGGATTCAGCGGTAAGGCCGACTGGGCGGCTATTAAGAAGCTGAAAGAGGCGGTTGATATAGCGGTAATCGGCAACGGCGACGTGAGCACGCCGGAGGATGCACGGAGAATGCTCGATGAGACCGGCTGCGACGGCGTTATGATCGGCCGCGCCGCCCTGGGTAACCCGGATATCATCAGACAGATGCATCATTTTGTCGAAACCGGTGAACTGCCGGTCGAACCGACTATTGCCGAGCATATAGAAACGGCAAAAAGGCACGCACTCCTGATGGTAGAGGAATATGGCGAAACGCGGGGCGTGATAAAGATGCGTCGTTACCTGGGTTGGTACACCAAGGGATTCCCCGGCGCCACCACGCTGCGTCCGAAACTGTTTCAGATAACCACTCTGGTGGACATTGACAGGGTCTTCAAGGAGTACTTAGACCTTCGCGCCATCCGTTAGACGCGCTCTGCTAACATAAGCGTTTTAGTGACATTCAATATAAGGAGATATCCTGTGAACATCGCCATGACAACCACCACTTTCGAGCTTGAAGGCTATCGAGTAACCAAATCTCTCGGCGTGGTTCGGGGCATCACTGTTCGGTCGCGATCCATCTTTGGCCGATTGGGTGCGTCACTGCAAACGATTGTTGGTGGCAATATTACCCTGTTCACCGAGCTTTGCGAAAAGACACGCGGCGAGGCTTTTGAGATGATGATGGCCCATGCCGAAGAGTCGGGTGGCAATGCCGTGGTGGCTGTTCGCTACGATGCCACCGAAGTTGCCGATGGTGTAACCGAGGTGTTGTGTTATGGAACGGCCGTGCTTGTGGAGCGTGTTTCCGCCTGATCATTGACCAGCCGTGAGAGGCCCTTCACCAATCCGAGCGGCCCTATCCTTTGCTGACCAAGCCGTCGTGCAATTGAATGATGCGATTGCCGTAGGCGGCGTTTTTCTCCGAGTGCGTCACCTGAATGATCGTCGTACCTTCCTCGTTGAGCTTCTTGAACAGTTCCATGATCTCTTCGCCCTGCGAGGAATGCAGGTTTCCGGTCGGTTCGTCGGCCAGCAGCAACCTGGGCGAACCTATCAACGCTCGGGCCACCCCGACCAGTTGCTGTTGTCCGCCCGACAACTGGCTCGGGAACAAATCCTTCTTGCCGACTATCTGAAACTTATCCAGAGTGTCGCAGACCAGGCTCTTTCGCTCGGCTCCCTTGACTTTGCGATACAAGAGCGGCGTGTCGAGATTCTCGTAAACGTTCAACTCGTCGATCAAATGATAACTCTGAAACACGAAGCCAATGTGTTGTTGAAACAAATGGGTCCGCTCTTTTTCCTTCAGGGTCATCACTGATTCGCCCATGAAAGTGTACTCACCTTCTGAAGCGGCGTCGAGCATACCAATGATGTGCAACAGCGTCGACTTACCGGCGCCCGAGGGTCCCATGATAGTAACGAACTCACCGGCTTCAATCTCAAGGTCGATCCCACGCAGGACCCAGGTGTCGAACGGTTTGGCGCGATAAACTTTGGAAATGTTCTTCAGTGAAATCATGGGCTTGTGTCCTATCTTGAGGCCTGCGCTTTGGTTAAAGGTACGCGGTTTTCAAGTCGTTGTCCATCTATCAATGTTTTGGTTTTACCACCGGCGTCCGGTGTCGGATGCTCGATAGTGGAACTCCGTCCGGACGCCGGCAGCGACGTGAGTTCATTCGTCTCGAATGGCCTCCACTGGATTGTTGGAGGACACTCGGTACACTTGAAAGCCAACCGTCAGTGCCGCCACGCCCATGACCAGTAGTCCGGAGGATAAGTATGGCGTCACACCGAAATCGGTGTAATAGGTCCAGATGCTTGAACAGAGGGCGTCGACCAGGTAGTAGCCCAGGCCGGAGGCCAGAATGCATCCGAGGGTAATCATTACTAACAGCTCTCTGGAGATCAGGTAACTGATGTTCATCATTGTAGCGCCGAGAATCTTGCGTATGCCAAGCTCCTTGGTTCGGCGTGCTATTTTCAGCGACACCAGCGCAAAAAGACCCATACCGGATATTATGACAACCATTCCGGCAATCCAGAGGAATACAAGTCGGATGGCGTTGTTGGTCAGCGTTTCATCAGCCAGCGTTTCATCCTGCCAGAAGCCGTCGTAGGGTCGAGTGGGGATTAGACGGGTGAAGGTCTCCTGAACGAATCCAGCCACCTCTGTTGTCGTAGCGGGATCGGATTTTACGGACAGAAAGGTGTACGCTTCCGGGCGCACCAGTCGCATTACCGTCGGTCGCAGCTTCGAGTCGACGCCGTTGGGATAGAAGTTCTTGACCACGCCGACCACGCGGCACTGTTCGGTGGTACTGTCGGTAATTTCAAAAGTGAGGTATTTGTCGAGAGCGGACGACCATCCGAACTCCTCGACCAGCAGCTCGTTGACGATCACTGCCTCCTCATAATCTATTGCGAGTTCGGAATCGAACGTGCGTCCCTCAAGCAGGGTGAAGCCCATTGTTTCAAAGTGATTCTCGCCGACATTGAACAGATGGACCCGCCGACGTTCTTCCTCATAAATGGCGTCATCGGCGGCGAATGACCAACCCATCAAGTGTTCGGTGCCACCAACGCTGAGTATCTTCGGATGATCCTTCACGGCGTTGCGCATGATTTCAAATTCAGTCTCGTTGGAGACGCGAACGAGTAAGACGGTGTTTCGGTCAAAACCAAGTTCCATAGTTTGGATGAACTCAGCGTTCTTGCTGTAAACGACCGCGGCAATGATAGTCGTCATGGCCAGAGCAAACTGGAAAGTTAGTAGGATCCGGGTGATGGTGTTGTTGCCGCCCAGTTTTTGCTTGCCCTTGAATATAGCCACGGGGTTGAACTTGCTAACGTATAGGGCCGGATAAGCCCCCGCCGCGAGACCGGTGAACAGGAGTAATCCAACCAGGAAGCCGACTAACCCCAGATTGTCGGCATAGTTCATGGTCAGTTCCAAATCCGGCCAGAGGCTGGAATAGGCAGGCACGATCACCTCGGCCAAAGCGGCGGCTACGACCAGTGAGACCAGGCACAACAACAAGTTTTCGCCTATGAACTGCTTGACCAACTGTCCGCGCTGCCCGCCGATGACTTTGCGGATGCCGATCTCTTTGAGCCGTCTTGAGGAAAACGCGATTGACGTATTGATGAAGTTAAAACAGGCCAACAGCAGTACGAGAATTGCGGTGACAGTCGGGCCGTAAACTGCCGCCGGGTGCATGCCCTGCCAGAACGGGCCGCCGTAGACGTTGCGTGAGTGTTCGGCCAGTTCGGTCAGAGGTGAAACATAAAACCCGGCCATTTCAAAAGTCGGGTTGGCTTCGTTGGTGTGCGAAAGATACCTATCCAATTGAGTCTCGATCGATGCTATTGAGACCCCCGGTTCGGTTTCAATCAGAACGGCCCGAGTCCATCGGTCCCAACTGGTCAGATCACGCTCCCGCAGGTCGGCGGACTTTGCGTAAGGCACGAGTACGTTCGGTTGCATCGAGGAGTTCTTGGGTGGCTTGGCCATGACGCCGTAGACGACGAAGTCATACTCTTGTTGTCCATCGGGCGAGAGAATCATGCGTTTTCCGACGGCGGTTTCGTTCCCAAAGTATTTCTGAGCCAGGTCCTCGGTTATGATGATGCCGGCGTGATCGTCGAAGGTATCCTCCGTGCCGGATATAATGTCAAACGAGATCATGTCAAAGAAACCATCGTCCACGTAGTAGAAGGTCTCGTTGAACACTTGTTCTTCATGGCGCATGATGCCGCCGCTGCGTGTTACCCTGCTCCAGTTCTTTATGCCCGGGATTTCCGAGGCCATGGCCGGGGCCATCGGCTCAGGTGTCAGTGACCAGTTTTGACGGTTGCCGTCCACCAAGCGGTAGCTGTTTATCGTGTGGATTTGATCGGCCTTTTCATGAAAGGAGTCAAAGTCGGCGCCGAACTCATAGTTGACGTAGGCGCCAACACACAAGGCCATGGCTACACCCAGCCCGACCAGGTTAACCACCGTGTAGAGTTTGTTGCGGTAGAGGTTTCTAAGGGCTATTACCAGATAGTTCTTGACCACGATGTTCTCCGTTTCTATTCATACTTGATTGAGTCTACTGGATTGGCGCGGGCAGCTTTCAGCGCCTGAACACTCACCGATGTGAGAGCAATGGCCAGGGAAACCGATCCCGCGAGTGCAATGGTCTCCCAACCGAGACTTGGATGATAGGCGAACCTGTCCAGCCATCGGCTTAACGAAAGATACCCTATCGGGCTGGCGACGGCGATGCCGATAGCGGCGAGAACAATGAACTCCTTGGAGACTAATCGAACGATGTTCGACTCCGTGGCACCCAGCACTTTGCGGATGCCGATTTCACGGGTCCGTTTGGCTGCGGCCAGCGAGGTCAGTCCGAACAGACCCAGGCAGGTGATCAGGATAGACAGAGCTGAGGCATTGCGCACGATTTCCCGCCAGCGTCGTTCGTCTGCGTATTGTTGATCGACGGTCTCATCCACAAACTCGTATGCAAACGGTTTGCCGTTGCTGGTACGGTCCCAGGCGTTCTCGATGCGGGCAAGAGTGGCCGGGACATCGTCCGACCGAACACGTACCGCGATTTCAAACAGGCTGCTCAGATTGTCGTGTCGCGGCATGTGAAACACCAGCGGATCGATCTTGCGGTGCAGTGGATAGTAGTGAAAGTCCTCGACCACACCCACAATCGTGGCATCGCTGAAACCCTTCGGCAGTTTCTGCCCAACCGGGTTATCAAGGCCCAAATGTCTGGCTGCCGTTTCATTGATCAGGATAGCTCCGTTTTGGTCTGAGGAATAGTCCGGGGAAAAGTTGCGTCCGGCAACCATCTTGATCCCCATGGTCGGAATATAATATGGATCAATCCAATTCAGATAGAAGTAGACAGCCGTGTCGCCGGCGATGGAGAAGGCCGGTCCGGTTACATCCTCTCCTATCAGAACAGTTGTCCCACCCTCGTCGGGGATTCGGACGTAGAGCCACGACTGGCCGAACGGATACGAGTATCCGGAAATGTCAACGATGCCCGGTTGACCCGCCAGCTCGTTACGGAAACGTGCGACCAGGTCGGCCGCCTCCTCGCCTTCTGTGTTGGTGGTCACACTCACAACGTAATCCTTGTCGTAACCCAACGGTCTGCTGCGGACAAAATCCAATTGCGATGATATCACCAACGTACTGAGGATCAGAAAAACAGACAGCGCAAACTGCGACACCACCAGGGTTTGTATTATGCGGCGGCGCCCGCCGAAAGCAGCGGTCCCGCGCATGGCGTCTGTTGGGGCCAATCGTGACAGCAAAGCGGCAGGATAGATTCCGGCCAGGAATGCCGTAATTAAGACCACGGCCAGCAAAGTGGGCAGGATTGTCCAGTCGGTAAAAAGATCGAGCGATAACTGTCTTTGGGCCAGCTCACTGAAGGTCGGCAGAAACCCTTCGGTCAGGGCCACACCAAGTATCCCGGCTGCGACACACAAAAGGAGCGGTTCACCCCAGAACTGTTTCATGAGTTGGCCGCGGCGAGCCCCCAGAACTTTGCGCAACCCGACTTCGCGCGTGCGAGTGCTGGAACGTCCCACCGATAAGGTGACGAAATTGATACTGGCAATGGTCAGGATCGCCAGAGCGATGGCTGACAGTACAATATGGTAGATTGGATCGGTGGAGGAGATCGATTCGCCTTCGTAGCGAGGCTCAAGGTGGATGTCGGCCAGCGGCTGGAGAGAAAAACTGAGTTGTAAATCCGGATGGTCTTTCGACGCCAAGCCGGTGATATGTGACGACATGGCTCTTTCCAGCGACCCAATATCGGTGCCCGGTGGTATTTGAACATAGGTCGAGACCAGCACGTTGGTCCAACTCTGTGTCACTTCTTCAGGGATGGTATGTTTGAGTAACGATGCAGAGATGAGACAATCGTATTGAATACTGGAAGTAACGGGGGCGGCTTCTATGATTGCCGAGACAATTAGATCGACGTTGGTTTCACCCAATAGGATTGTAACGGTTTCACCGATCGGATCTCCTGAACCGAAGTACTTTTGGGCAATGTCTTCAGTCACCACCACCGACGACGGGTCCAGAAGGGCTGTGGCCGGGTCACCTCCACGGAGTTCGAAAGAGAACATCTGTAAGAAATCATTGTCAACACTCAGCACCGATTCGGTGAACGACTTGGCGCCGCGTGAAACCACATGCTCTGAACCTGTTACCAGTGTGGCCTGCGTTACCGACGATATGCCCGTTTTCACCGCCTCTCTCAGCATTGGCGAGGTAGAGGAGGAGCCTGCAGAACTTGAGTGGCTTTCACTCTCCGTCTGGATCAGTCGGTAGATGTTGTCGCCGTTGGCATGAAAGCGGTCAAAGGACAACTCATGCCGAATGTAGAGAAAGCTCAACAGACAGCAGGTCACTCCCAGTGATAACCCGATGACGCCAATAGCGGAATACAGCTTGTTGCGGTAGAGGTTTCTCAGGGCAACCAGAAGGTAGTTTCTTAGCATTACGTTCTCCTGTGACTACTCATTCCGAAGGGCATTCACCGGGTTGGCTCGTGCCGCTCTGATGGTGTGACCTGCGATTATCACCAACGCTATGGCGAGCACGAAGAAGCCGGCAGTGAAGAATGTAATCAGGTTGATTTCAATAGTGTAGGCGAACCGCGCCAGCCATAGATCGGCAGCATAGTAGGCCGCGGGCCAGGCCAGGGCGTTGGCTGCGATAATCAGCCAGGTCGATTCCGTCGACAACATTCGAACGATACCGGTCACGCCGGCACCGAGCAGTTTGCGGATACCTATCTCCTTGGTGCGCCGTTCCACCATGTACGAGGCAAGCCCAAACAGTCCCAGGCAGGCGATGACAACGGCTATTCCGGCCGACCATCCGACCAGTGTAGCCGTCTGGTGTTCCGATCTATAGAAGCCTTCGATGGTCGCATCCAGATACTGGGCGTCGAAGGCATATTCGGGCGAGAGCTCCCGCCATCGCGACTCGATAAAACTCATGACGGTCGCAGCCTGTTCCGGTGTCGTGCGTATGATCAGATTCTCCAATCCGTCGGGGTCCATCTGGAGCGCCAGCGGGATGATCTCGTCGTGCATGGAGAAAATATGAAAATCCTTTACGACGCCTATGATACTACCCTGGCGACCGTCCATCGCGAATGATTTGCCGATAGGGTCATCGAGCTTCATCTTACTCAAGGCCGCCTCGTTCAGGATGTAGGCTTCCGTCAGGTCGGTTGGATGGTCCTGCGAGAACCCGCGTCCCTTTAGCATCTCCATCTGGAAAAGACTGATGTACTGATAATCTATGTTGTAGCGTCCCATTCCAAAACGGAGGTCGGGGTCCTTGCCCTCCCATTCCAGGTCAGCACTCCCCCAACTCAATTCCACCGGCGGTGTACCGGCCGTAACGTCGACGACGCCGGGCATGGCCAGCAATTCCTGCCGCAGGGCCGGATATTCACTTGAAAAACCGCCCCGCATGTATATACTCATTACATCGTCATGCACAAATCCGAGATCGCCGGAGGTCATGAAGGTAAGCTGTTGATAGACCAGCGACGCGCACACCAGCAAGAATATGGAGAGCGCAAACTGTGTCACGACCAGGATTCTTCTCAGCAGGCTCTTGCCGCGTCGTCCCGAGCGTTCTCCCTTGAGTACCCGGATTGGTATCAATGATGAGAGGCACAAGGCGGGATAGGCGCCTGCGGCCAGTCCGGTCACTCCGGTCACGGCCAGAATGGCCAACAGTAGCTGATAGTTGGATGCGAAGTGCAGGCCGAGGTCTTTACCAGCCCAAACGGAAAAGGCGGGCAACAGTATTTCCACCAACCCGAAGGCAATGATGGCTGCCACACCGGACATGATCACCGCTTCGGCCAGGAACTGCCGCACCAGATCAGTCCGCCGCGCACCCATAACCTTGCGAACGCCGATTTCGGTAGCCCGCACGCTTGAGCGGGCGGTGGTCAGGTTGGCGAAGTTGATACAGGCGGCAATAAGGATCAGAATAGCCATAGCACTGAACATGTAGACATACACAATGCCCTTGGCTTTCTCGCCGAAGATGCCGGCCGAATGCAAATGCACCTTCGTTATGGGTTGCAACTCAAGACGGTACTCTGGGTTCTCCAGGTGTTGGTTAAGAATCGCGTTCATCTTCTCGGTGGCTTGGGCCGTGGATGCATCGTCGTCGAGGAGCACATAGGTGTAGTAGCCGGAAGCCTCCCAGCGATCGCTGACTTCTTTGACATGATCCGAGCGCGACTCAAACGGCAGCGCGGCGTCAAAGGCCAGGTGCGATTTGTCCGGCAAATCCCTCATGATGGCCGAGATCGTATAGTCGGATCGTTCGATATTCAGTACCTGTCCCACGGCATTGTCGTCTCCGAAATACTTGCGGCTCATACTTTCGGATATGACCACCGAAGAGGGATCGGTCAAGGCCGTTAACGAGTCGCCGTACAACAATGGTAGCGAGAACAGTGTAAACAGGGATGGATCGACAAAGGCTATCTTATCATCCTGAAACAAACGGTCGTCCTTTTTGACCAGGCGCGGATGGTCGCCGCCGGACCGCGTCGCGGCAACGACCTCGGGCAGCTCCTCGACCAGCGCCGGACCCAGGGGAGAGGGCGTGATGGCTCTGAACTCGCTCGACTCGCTTTCGGTAGTATAGCGCACCACCCGGTAAAGCCGATCGACCTTGCTGTGAAACTCATCGAAGCCCAACTCGCTGTCGACCCAGATTAGAATCATCAGACAGCAAGCAATGCCGACAGCCAGTCCGACCACATTGATGACCGCGTGGGTCTTGTGCCGAACGATGTTGCGCAGGGCGACTTTAAGGTAGTTGCTATACATGATGCTGCGATGAGAAATCTTCTGTAACTACGGCCCCGTCGAACAGGTGAATCGTGCGCCTGGCATGTTCTGCGTAGGCCGGTGAGTGAGTTACCATGACGATAGTTGTGCCGGCCTCGTTCAACGACGACAGAAGATTCATCACTTCGTCGCCGTGACTGGAGTCGAGATTACCGGTCGGCTCATCAGCCAGGATCAGTTTGGGTTCGGCCACAACGGCCCGGGCCACCGCCACGCGCTGCTGCTGACCACCGGAGAGTTGCTGCGGGAAGTGGCCTTTGCGTGGCGTCAATTGCATTTGCTCCATGACGTCGTGAACTCGCAGTTTGCGCATGCCCGCCGACTGTCCAAGGTATAACAGCGGCAATTCGATGTTTTCCAACACGGTGAGTTCATCGATCAGGTTGAAGCTCTGAAAGACAAACCCAATGTTGTTCTTTCTAAGCTGAGCGCGTTGTCTTTCGGTGTAACCCGAGACCTCCTGGCCCAACAGGTGGTACTTACCCGAGGAGGGATTGTCCAGCAAACCCAGCACGTTTAGAAGTGTCGATTTGCCGCAGCCGGAAGGACCCATTATGGCCACGAATTCGCCCTCGTTGATTTCGACATTGACTTTGTTAAGGGCGGTCGTCTCGACTTCTTCAGTGCGGTAGACTTTTTCGAGGTTTTCGATTTTTATCATGATGTATCTCCAACAAACCCGAGCGCGACAGACTGTCGACCTCCCGGATGGTACGATTATTTTTTCAATACTAATTTCTCGACTTCGCCGAAACTGTCATACGATGATGTAATGACCCGCTCACCGGCGCTGAGTCCGGACAGGACCTCATAGTTGAGGGGGTTCTGGCGTCCCAGTTGGATATCTCGTTTCACGGCCATGTCTCCCGACTCGTCGACCACAAAGACCCATCGTCCTCCGGTCTTTTGGTAGAAACCGCCGCTGGCCAATAGCAAAGCCTGAGACAAATCACCCAGCTCAAGCCGAATGCGCAGCGTTTGGCCGCGACGGATCTCCGGCGGAGACTGGTCGACGAACACCATGTCAACTTCGAAGCGGCCATTGAGCACCTCGGGGTACACTTTCTTGATGGTGAGATGGTATACGCTATCGTTGTAAGTACACTCGCCGGCCAGTCCCATGTCTACCCGTGCGATATAGTGTTCATCGATCGGCACGCGCACTTTGAAACCTTCCAATACATCGATCTGTCCCAGGCGTTCGCCGCGTCCTTTGCTCTCACCCACCTCCGCGTTTAACGACGTAAGCTGGCCCGATATCGGTGCTCTGAGAACCAGGTTATCCAGGTTTTGTCTGACGACTTCGAGGTTGGATTCCATTCTGGCCAACGAACCTTCCAGTTGCGCAATCTGCGTTTCGCGATAGATGGAGTCCTGTCGATATTGCTCCATGGTCAGTTCACGGGTGGCCACCAGGTACTCGTATTCATCGCTGGCCTCCTCGTATTCTTGACCGGCGATCAGACCTTTTTGCTTCAGTTCCGAGGACTGTTCAAAGACACGCTTTTGCTGCTTGATCTGATAGTCAAGCTCCAGAATCTGACCCTGCACGGCCAGCCGACGTTGGGCCATGGTTAGCCTGGTGTTTCTGAGGTTGTTGCTTTGCTGGACCAACTCCGCTTCGCGATACATGATGTCCAAAAGCAGGTTGGTGTTGCCCAGTTTCAGGATTCTGTCACCTTTCTCAACAGTGGTACCGGCCTCAAGGAACACGGTGTCCACACGGCCACCTTCGATGGCGTCAAGGTAATTGGTTTTGATCGGAATGACTGCACCGGTCACCGGAATGAACTCCTGAAACTCACCGTTATATACCGTCGAGACAGTCAGTCTCTCGGCCCGCACATTGAGTTTGGAGGAGTGATCGCCGAAAATCAAATTGTAAGCTATCGCCAGTATGAACAAGGCGGAGACCGATACCCAGGCGATTTTCTTGGGCGGCCACTTTCTCTTTTGTATCTGTCTATCCATAGATTCTATCCGTTGACACTTTTTTGTTACGCAATCTCACTTGCCCATGTTACGAACAAAAAGTGTGCCCAACGCCAGAACTGGCTGGAAGCCAAGGGCTTGCACGATCAAGTCGACCTCAAAACCGTCCGCTGGTGAAACATAGGGTGTCCGCTGGCGTACAGTCAAGGTGATCCGCGACTTTCGCAGGAATGTTCCCGGGCGCATGACGTTGTGATTCACAACGACTTAGGTCGGCCCGTCGCATTCGGAACGGAATCTGCTATTGAAGTCCTTGAAATATGGCAGACGAAAGCATATTATATTCTGGCAGGACACCATGACTGAAAAATACGGTAGAATCTTAGTTGTCGATGATGATGAAGACGTTCTTCAGGCGGCTCGGCTGTTTTTGAAACAGCATGTCAGCCGAGTGCGCACCGAGACTAGTCCGGAGTGTCTGCCTGATCTGGTGAACGATGAGGAGTTCGACGTCTACATGCTCGACATGAACTTCACCAAGGATGTCACCAGCGGACAGGAGGGGCTTACCTGGCTTGACAAGATTTTGCAGATCGATCCCGGTGCGGTGGTGATATTGATCACCGCCTTTGCCGATGTCGACCTGGCCGTGAAGGCGATCAAATATGGCGCAACCGATTTCGTGGAGAAGCCCTGGCAAAACGAAAAGCTGTTGGCGACCGTTATGTCGGCGCTGAAACTAAGTCGTTCGCGTCGCGAAGTGGGAACTCTGCGCCAGCGGCAGTTAGCGCTGAGTGAGGAGCTCGACCTTCCGTTCAGGGACTTCATCGGATCATGTGATGCCATGCAAAAAGTGTTCGGCGTGATTTCGAAAGTTGCCGTTACCGAGGCCAATGTTTTGATCCTTGGGGAGAACGGCACCGGCAAAGAGTTGGCAGCGCGTGCCGTTCACCGGCAATCGGCCCGGGCCGGGGAAGTGTTTGTCAAGGTAGACATGGGTTCTATCAGCGAGACGCTTTTTGAGAGTGAATTGTTCGGCCATGTCAAGGGCGCTTTCACCGATGCCCGCGAAGATCGAGCCGGACGTTTTGAGACAGCCACAGGGGGGACGCTGTTTCTTGATGAGATTGGAAACCTTCCGCTGCCCTTGCAGGTCAAACTACTTACTGTTCTTCAAAACCGCAAGGTGACGCGAGTCGGCTCCAACAGTGAGATACCTATCGATATCAGACTGATCTGCGCTTCCAACGTCTCCTTGATCGAGTTGGCGCGTGAGGGCAAGTTTCGCGAGGATCTGCTCTATCGCATCAACACGGTCGAGGTTCAATTGCCACCGTTGCGTGAGAGGCCGGATGACATGGCGGTACTGGCCGAGCATTTCATGCGCCGATACGCACACAAGTACCGGCGCACCGTTACCAAACTAAGCGCCTCGTGCCTTACCAAGCTCCGAGCTTATGGTTGGCCGGGGAACGTGCGTGAGCTGGAGCATACAATCGAGCGAGCCGTTATTATGTGCGACGCATCGACTTTGCAGCCGGAAGATTTCGTTCTTTCCTCGGCCGGCAAAGCTTCGGGTGATCTGTTGATTGACAGCTTCCGCCTGGAGGAAGTGGAAAAGACAGTCATTCGCAAGGCTCTGGCCAAGCATGACGGCAATGTAACACGCACGGCCAGAGAACTCGGTTTGACACGGGCGGCGCTCTACCGCAGATTGGATCGCTATGGCCTCTAAGCGCTTTCGGACGCTCTGTCTTCTGCGAGTGCTTGTCCTGGGCGCTACTATCGTTTTGTTCGTCCACCTACTCTTGGCCACCAGTTTGTATGCTACCACCATTATCGTCGCTATCACCATCGTCTATCAGATATTCGGCTTGATCAGGTTCATTGAGACCACCAATCGTAACCTGCAGCGCTTCCTGCTGTCGATCGCCCATTCCGATTTTTCGCAGACCTTCACCGGCGGCCTGAAGGGTGCCTCGTTCGAGGAGCTGAACCTTGCCTTTGGTGAAGTGATGTCGAGATTCCGCGAGGTCCGCGCCGAGCGTGAAGAGAGCTTGCACTATCTCCAAACGGTGGTGCAGCATATCGGAATCGGGTTATTGGCGTTTCAAAAAAGCGGCGATGTCGAACTTCTGAACCCGGCTGCCAAGCGGATGTTCAACCTGCCCCGATTGAGAAACATCCGTTCCCTGCAGGAGAGTTGTCCAGCCCTGGTCGACAAACTGTTGAACATAAAGTCGGGTCAACGCACCTTGGTCACCGTGACCCTCAACGAAGAGCTGATGCAGTTGTCCGTTTACGCCACCGAGCTAAGGCAGCGTGGCAAGGCGATAACACTGGTCACGCTTCAGAATATCAGCAGCGAATTGAATGCGAAGGAGATGGAAGCCTGGCAGAATCTTATCCGAGTGCTCACCCACGAAATCAAAAACTCGCTCACGCCAATTGCCTCGTTGGCGGCAACCGTTGAGGACCTGGTGGCTTCGGATCGGTCGGCCGATGATGCCTACGACAGTAGCGCCGATATCCGAGACGCATTGCAGACCATCCAGAAGAGGGCGGGCGGTCTCACACAATTTGTCGATGCCTACCGCGACCTTACTCACCTGCCCAAACCGGAGTATCTCAATTTTCCATTGGGCGAATTGCTGGATCGAGTGGCGCAACTGATCAAATCGCAACTGGCCGAACAGGGCGTCGAGTTCGACTGTACCGTGCATCCGGACAACCTTCAACTGGTAGCTGACCCACAACTGGTGGAACAGGCGTTGATAAACCTGGTCTTGAATGCCATCCAGGCAGCGGGCGGGCGTGACGGGGCGCGCGTAGATATCGAGGCGGGTATTGATGATCGCGGTCGCGCCGTCATCCATGTGTCCGACAACGGACCGGGGATTGTTCCCGACGCTCTGGAAAAGATATTTGTACCTTTCTATACGACTCGCAAAGGTGGCTCCGGGATTGGTCTAAGTCTGGCTCGTCAGATCATGCGATTGCATCGCGGTGACTTGTTCGTCATGTCCACGCCCGAGGTGCACACAAGATTCACCATGCGCTTCTGAAAACTGCTCTGAAATAACACTTGGTTGTCTTGTTTCTGTCGGTAAACATCGCTATAATGAATAAACTATACCCCGGTATAGTAAGGACATCAGGCAGAGACACATCTTTTTCCGGGAGGAATGTTATGTTCAAACCCAGTTTTGTCCCTTCGCCGGCTGGAAGCTTGGCGGTGGTATGTCTAATGGTGATGCTGATGCCTCTATCGACGGGCCACGCCGCGACCTTCGGAGCCGTTGAGGGTGCCGTGCACGACCGCCAATCAGGCTCGCCGTTGGTGGGAGCGGTGGTATCGATAAGTCGGCCGGGTCACCTGACGGAGGCGGTGACCGACAGCCTGGGCGATTACCGAGTGGGCAACTTGATTGCCGGTCGCTACCGCTTGGTGATAGCAGCCATTGGGTATGATTCCCTTGTGGTCGACGAGTTGCATGTTGTGGCGGGAGTTACGACTGTTCAACCCGGCCGCCTGGCTTTGGTCGGTGAGGCCTCGTCCGGTGTTTCCACAACGACGCAAAACGCAGTCGGCGCTGCAATGGTCGCCAGGGATGAGATCACCCGGCTGCCCGCCCGCACACTGCAGGACTTTCTACTTTTGCAGCCGACGGTCACCGAGTCGCGATCCAACGCGATCCAACTTCACGAAATCCAGGCGGCTCACGATCCTCAGAATTCGACGCAGGTGCACGCCATGGGTGGCCGTCTGTGGGATGAGGGATATGCAGTCAACGGCGTGAGTTTCACTGAGCCGATCAGTAGAAACTATACCGCGTCGGTGAGTCCGCACGCCATAGAACAGTTGGTCTTCAGGTCGTCATTAAACTCGGCTACGGCTTCCGACGGAAACTCAGGGGCTATAGAAATACTCACCCGAGGTGGCGGCGAACAGTATTCCGGCATGGTGGAGGCGGTGACGGACAACGGTATCGGTTCCGGATACGATCAAAACTGGTACACCGCTCGATTGAGCGGGCCGATTCCGTTGCTTAAGCGCGGCTACTTCATGTCGACCGTGGAGCGCCGATGGCTGGCCGATCGCAATCCTTCGCCCAAAACCAAAGAGGTCCTTCCAGGTGCGCCGGACCGACTGCCCAACAACTGGCAGAGCGGTTGGACGTATCACGGACGGGCCGACTACGATTTTACCGATGATCTATCTCTGACCGTTACCGGAGACAAGTCAAGTGATGAGTGGAGTGAGTACCGTCACGTTTTTCTGTTTGATATAGCGCATACGCCTCGCTTCAAAGACGACAACCTGGGACTCAGTGGTCGCCTTGCCTGTCGAATCAACGACAAAGTAAGCGCCTCTATTGTCGGCAACTACCGAGAGACCGAACGGATTCAGGGCGATGGTGTCGTGTTTGACAACTACGAAGCCTACCGTCGACACTATGTATGGCCGGACGGCTGGGTTACTGACATAGGAAATCCTGAATTAGATGGTTTTGACCTGTTTTACGTGTCGGATGAGCTTACCCGGGCTACCGATACTTCGGGCAATGAGGTTTACATGCCTTACGACCATTATTTCGCCAATTTCATGCACTACAAGTCGTCCACGCTTGGATTCCAGAGTGAGTTGAGTGCGCGTTTGGGAGACCACAACATATTGAGCGCCGGTTTTGAGTACCGTCGTCACACGCTTCGTTACTTTGAGAATCTGGACGCTACCAACAGTAACTCGGATAGGTATCTCATTCGGTATGGCTATGATTCACTCGGGCGGGAATCAGACAGTGAGGACTGGAGGCATGACACCAAACACCCGGTGAGCTTCGCCTTTTTTGCTCAAGACCGGCTAAGTTACATGGGGTTCGCTCTGACCGCCGGACTGCGGTGGGAGAAGTTCGATCACAAAGATTACCTGCTGCGTAGCTACACCAATCCCTTTGGCCTGGGTGACCCTGAGAAGATTGATCAGGTCGATCTGACCAAAACATCTTCATTCGGCAAACTATCGCCGAGTTTTCGGGCGTCCTATCGTGTCCGGGATTTGCTGAGGGTACACGCCGGATTCGCCATCAGCCACCAGCTGCCCCCGCTCCGGCAGATCTACAATGATTGGGCGCTTTTCGAAAACAGAGTTACGAGTGCAAGGTTCCATCCCCACTCCGATGCGAGGATCGAAACTGTAAAGTCAAGTAACCTTGATGTGGGCTTGGCTATCCGCGCTTCGGACCAACTGACGTTCTCCTTCGCTGCCTTTTGGCGAAAGACGACTGATGAAATTGGTATCGCCTCGGTAGATTCTGTGGCCGGCACAATTTCGAGCTACGTCATTTATGCCGGAGGATTGGAGACCAAGGCCAAAGGTTTCACCGCCGGAGTCGAGTCGCGATTGACTTCTCTGCTTCGGACTTCGCTTACTTACACCTGGACCGAGCCCACTGGAGTCCCACAGATCGGACTCTCTTCATTTGGTATCAACTGGAGCGCCGTGCAGCTTGCTTCCAGTGCTTTGAACTATGATCGCAGGCACAAATTCGTGGGGGGCGTTGATCTGAATATGGCCGAGTCGACCGGACCACGCATCGGCGGCATCTACCCGCTGCAAGGTCTCAATGTGAACCTAACGGCCAGGGTCAGTAGTGGTCGTCCTTACACTCCTTTGGCTCCGTATGATGGTGCCTCGGAGCGCCTTCACCGTCGGGTTTTGCTGGGGTCAGTTAACTCAGAGCGGTCCGAGTGGGTCTCGACTGTTGACCTGAGGGTCCAGCGGAGAGTCTCATTCGGCGGGATGAGTTTCGTTCCTTTTCTGTGGATCAAAAACCTGCTGGATACCGAAAATATTGCCGATGTTTGGAACGTTACAGGCGAACCTGATTACAACGGATACCTGGACACCGAAATGGGCCAAATCATGATCGAGTACCAGCCGGACCCCGACGAGACCGGCTTGAACTACGAGCAGAAGTATATGTTAAAACAAGCCAACCCTCAGAACTACGGCCCGCCCCGGCAGGTGTTTTTCGGTATTCGCGCTGAGTTCTGATCTAAGGATAACATCTATCCACATGAAAACGGCTACCTGACAACAGGTAGCCGTTCGTTTTGGGTGCGACTTTTATGTTGGCGCAATTATGGGCAGGCCGGCGCCGGTCCTAAGTTGAACATGAAATCCACCAGGTAGACGAGATCGCCGACATCGATGCCGCTGAGTCCGTCAACATTGGCCGCGTCTTCATAGACCGGGGGCGGACCGGCGTTGAACATGAAGTCGACCAGGTAGATCAGGTCGCCGATATTGGGTCCTTCGCCGTCGTTGTCAATGTCGCCGCAAATCCATCCGGGACCACCGTCGGTTACGGTGAGGTCAACCGGGACCATCAGCGGATTGTCGCCGGGGTCCGGATCGTTGGAGGCAATCGTGATCGTAGCCTGATACGACCCGGTGTCCAACTCGGCTGTTTGGAAACTGCAGAGAATAGTGTCAGCGTCACCGGGTGCGATCATGCCCGATGTCTTGTTCACACTCAGCCATTGATACGGGTTGACGATCTGAACAGCCAGGCTGTCGTGCAGGTAGGCGGATTGGTAGACTATCTCAAGTCCGTCGGTGCCGTCGCTGTTCTCGATACCGGCGGCGCAGGAGAGAATGTCAAAGCCCGGCGCCAGGCTAAGGTACTGCAACTTGATCGAACCGTTGGGCTCCAGAATGATCTCGGCGTTCATGACATCGCCGGGTGAGGCGGAATACTCCGGATAGTCGACGAACTGAATGACACAACGTCCTCCGGTCGTGTCTATGTATACATGAGCGCCCGGATTGTTGCCGTCGTCAGGATTGAGGTCGTCCCACAATAACGCAATAATGTTGTTCGGCTCGGCGCTGTTGGGAAAAGGCGTTTCGGTCCGGGCGTTCATAGCGGTGGGCGCAAAACCGATGATGCCGTTCGATCCAAGGTAGATGAAGTTATATGTGTTGCCGTAGAACGGGAAATCGAAACCGATATCGATAGGACCGATCGAGTTGTCATCACCGAGGTCGCCGACCAAGTCGGTGCCGGTGCCGGATACATCTTCCCACGCAAAAGTGGGACCGCCCGGTTCGTCGGAGTCGATCCAGAAATAGCCGAAAGCATCCGGACCACCCGCATCGTACAGTACGGGAAGACCCATGTTGCCGCTTTCCGAACCTTTGGCCTCAAGGAAGAAGCCTTCATCGATCTGATGATCACGCTGGGCCGGTTCGACCCGCCCGGCTTCGACGAGACCGGCGAAAGGGTTGCCGTCTTTGAGGGCGAGTTGCACGTTCACACTATAGTCCAGGCTACCCTGGCCGCTGTTGTCGATAATCAGATCGCGGGTCGTGGAGTCACCCTGCGCCAGGGTCTCCATCATCGATGTCGGGCCTGCGGTAATGTCCGGGGCGAAGTCGAGGCGAATATTGTCAACGTACCAGTCGTCGCATGTCGAACAATCACCGGCCGAGTGGATACGCAGTTGGAAACCGTTGTGCAGGGCATCACCAGGTAGGTCCGCAAAAGCCAGTTCGAACGCTGTCATGGCCGAGCCGCCACCCGGATGATTGGCCAGGTTAATCCAGGAACCGCCGGAATTGTAGTAGTCCACCCAGAGGTCATCGCCGACCGCCGGGGCGTTACCGGCGCCGCCTCGTTCAAAGTAGTACGACAGCACGGCACCGCTTTGTCCGGTGAGATCAATCGGTTGGGTGATGATGGTGTCATATTCGCCGTTGAGATTGAGAGTGTATGGCGGACTGGGCGGGTCGATCGCCTCGAATGAGACGTCAGCGCCGGAGTTATACACCCAGCGAATCTGGAACAAAGTATCCTCGGGGAACTGGTCCGACCAGGGGAACGATCCGGTGGTTCCGTTGGAGTAAGTCTTGAGTTCGGCTGCGGCCGTCTGAGACGGATCGGCCACCGATGTCGCCACGACTTCCACACTGTCATAGTCGCCAAAGGCACTATAAGGCACTTCCACACTAATCACGAAGTTGAACGTTTGATCTGCAGTCAGGTAGCCGGTTTCAGTAACCGGCGACGTTGCTGTTTCGTCCCACATCGCCGTTGACCAGTTATTGCCCGAGAACGTAAGGTCGTATTCATCATCAAGCACACCGTCGTTGGTGACGGTGAGACTATACCAGGCGGTATCGAAAGCCGGTTGGTTTTGGTTTTCGTTTTCGGGTGACATGGCAACGGCATAGTCAATCACGCTGAATGAGTAGGTGTCGGTGGTGTCGGCCTTCCCGTTGGCATCTAATCCGAACAGATAGTAGTCGACATCGGTACCGGGTGACTGAGCGTCGATATAGCCCACATATTCGTCAGGACCAGCGCCGGGTATCAGGGTATCAAGGACCCATCCCGTTCCCGCATCGTAGTACAGAAGCAACGAATCGGGAACAAGCGTCGCGTTCGATGTAATCACGGCCACTACCTCGTAGCTATTCGAAGTGTCCTTGGTGTCGGGCAGGGGTGTATGCGTGATGTTAACTCCGGCATAAGGGTCCCATCCATCCAGAACCTGTGCTCCTGTGTTGTCGGGGTCGAGCCAGGTGCTCAGGCGGTTCGATGACGACCCACCGCCGGTCCAGGACAATGAGACTTTACCGTACCAGTCGGCCGTGAGGCTGGCGCACGATGCATAGCCGCCGTGCAACTGCCCAACGATGCGATGCTGGGGGTCAAACAACGGGCTACCGGACGAGCCGCCTTCGGTGGTGCCGTCATCCCACTGAGCCACGCGCCAGTGGGTGGTGCCGCTGGTTTGAAGGTAGTTGGTGGACGTCAGGGGGTTGTTTTCCCATGAAATCTTCTTGATGTCACCGGCCGGATGATGGATACCCACGGCCGAGGATGCCGCCGAGTTGATATTCGACCAGCCGTTGTAGTAGGGAGCGTAGCTTTCCGGAGGTTGTTCGCTTAACAAAAGCAGGCCGAAGTCGGAACTGGAGTAGCTGGCCTTCAGCGTAGAACCCTGGGTCGTCATATAAGTGGGGCCGTTGATATTGGAACAGGAGGGACTTTCGTAATTGAACATGAAAATCCAGGTGTTGGAACTACCGAGACAGTGATTGGCCGTAAGGAAGTAAGGTGTCTCATCCTGCCGCACGTTATTAATCAATGAGCCTGAGCACCAGCGCGTACCGCCGGACAACAGGACCATGGCCACGCCTCGCTTATCGTCCTGCCAGTCGACCGCTTCCGGGCAATTGGTGTTATTGTTGCACGAACCGGAACTGCCGAAACCGTCGGTGTCCTTGGCAAACCAGCTGAAGATGTCTTTGTAAGCGTGCACAATTCGAGTGATAGCAATCTCACCTTCGCCGCGCACGTCGGCCGGCTCGTAGTACTCAACAATACTGACATCGCCTTTCACCGGTGAGGTTGCCATTTCGCCGTGGTCTTTGTTGTTCCTGTCGGTGAAGGCGCCTATGGTCATGCTGCGGTCTTCATTGTAAACATGCAGGGTGGCGCCGGGCGGAAGAACATAGCGCGAATAAAGAAGATTGATAGAGTAAGCACCCGGGCTGCTGATACGCAGTCGCCATACCCGGCCGCCATCAGTCAACTCTTCCCACTGCCCGGAGTTTTCGAGTGTGTAATCGACGTCAAAGGGAGCACCGAATCTAAACGGAAGACCTTCCTCTTCCTCGATTTCATCCTCGGCCAACATGGCCGCGACATCGACGGAGGGAGTCGTGACTGTCGGAGTGTTTGTGCTGAGTGACTTGTCGAGACTGACCGGCGTGGAAGGCAGACTAATCTGCGAAAAAGCGGCGCCGGTGGCCAGGGCGGTGATGGTGAAAATGATTCCCAGGATGCGATACGGTTTCATTAGGCTCTCCAATATCTGATGATACTATTATATTCCTATTATTCCAGGACCCTGCTGTCCTTGGTTACGCCTCTCTAAGAAGTGATCGGCATCATACACTATTCCATGTGTGTCGCTATCCAGAACCATCCGACCCCCGGAATGTTCCGTGTCGCCGTCACATCAAGATGTCGGTGCGCGTTGGGGTTTGGGAAGGTCACGGATGTCAATCTATCCTTGTGTTTGTTATGATCTGTCGGCAGCGGCTGCCGGTTCTATTATGGTTTAGTTGCACAGCGGCAACGGCCCGCCGTTGAACATGTAATCGACTACATACACGAGGTCGGCGATATCGAGCGGTCCACCCGAGCCGTCAATGTCGCTCGCCTCTAAAATCGGTGGTGGCGGCCCGGCGTTGAACATGTAGTCGACCACATACACCAGGTCGGCAATGTCCACCGTCTCGGTCAGGCTGCCGTCCAGGTCGCCGCATCGATAGTAGGTTACCACCGGCGGCTGGTTTAAGGCGACAAACTGCCCGGCCGCCTCCACAGTCGCTGTGATGGTGTCCAGTCCGGTGGTCGTTGAGGCGGTCAATACGGCTGAAAAACTACCGTCGCCGTTGTCCTGCGCACCGGCTTGAATGCTGCCACTGCCGCTGTTTGCCGTCGAAACAGAAGACACGCCGTCGGACGGCGGGTTACCCTCGTTGTTGAAAGGAGTCACCGTTACCAAGGCTGTGTCAGAGCCATTGGCCTCGATTACCAGCGGTGTGGCCTGGACCGTCGAAGAGTCCGCATCGGCTTGCTTGAGAAGCTTCCAGGCGTCATAAGCAACCCGCAGGAGGTCGATCGGTTCGGTTGTGCCGGACGTATTGTTGATCACTTCGTATAAGTACGTAGTGCCGCCGTCGCCCGGTCGCACTACTCTGATAAAGGCCGAGATGGCCGATTTGTTGTTGGGCAGACAGCGGGTGTCGGCGCCGGGGACTTTGGCTGCTTCCAGGGCGGCCATCAGCTTCTCTTCCAAAGGTCCCTCGGTATTCAGGAACTCGTACTCCATCGAGTCGATGATCTGTTGGCTCAGCAGGATGTTGCCCTGTATAGAGTAACCGGGCCCGGTAATATGGCCTCTCCAGGGGTCGGTGGCAACACCGGTAAAGCCGGCCGAGGCGCCCGCGCCGGCCAAAGTTACCACGCCGTACTGCCGCCACTCAGGCCGGTCCTGGATGTCGTTGGCATACAGCCACTGGAGAATCGAGTCCGGGGTCTGACCTTCGGCCAGAAGATCGTGGGCGTTGTTCTGATTGCCCGATTGATACCAAGCCTGAGTGTGTACCGCGCCTACTGACTCAATAATATCGTTGATGATTTGAGAACCGGCAATGCAGGATGCTCCAGCGCCACCTACTTCACCGGTGATAGTGTCGACCGCCACAATCGAGAATGTAGCCTGGACCGGGGCGCTCGTCACCACCAGTAGAAGCAGCAATAGAGTTGCCGCAACGGTTGCTACTCTTGGGATCATCTCCGTCTCCTAACATGTCCGAACAAGTGCGACTATCTTATCAATGGTCGGTTGGACCCGGCAGACCGGCTACTCGATCTGACCAACCTGTCGGGCTGAAAACTTCGGGTTCAGTGACATTCAAACGTCAGAACTTTTTTCTTCGCGAGACCAATCGGGGGCGCCCAGACGACACCGCCGTTCAGCCTAAAATATACATGATTAGACTACTTTTTGCAATGAGAGAAAAAGGCGCTACGCCCCGGTCGCCGATTAATCCGGGGCCGGTCGACAGATCGAAGCTTAATCGCCGAACGAGTCCAGCGCTGCCTGAAGACTGTCGTAGTTCTCAAACACTTTAATCAACCTGGTCAGCGACAGGATCGACTCAATAGACGTAATATTGGCCAACACCAGCCGCCCTCCCGCGTTCTTTACCGTAGTCAATGCCGAAATCAGCATACCGAGACCGACAGAGTTGATCCAGTCCACCTTGGTTAGGTCGATGACAATACTCTTTTTGTTTAGATTGATATTCTCGCGCACCCGACCGTGAAAGAGCGTGGCTTCCTCGCCACCCATGATTTTGCCGGAAATCTGGAACACGGCGACATCTCCGGATAATGAATCTTCAAATCTCATTTGAATCCCTCTCGACAGCGTTCACTTCTGTTTTCTGTTTGAACGCCGCTTTCTGCCAGATGGTTTCTTTTTTTTTGAGTTGTCCGGGCTGCCTTACAGAGTTTACTCCATACCACGAATGGCCCGGAGCAGTTCACCGGGGCTTGGTGCGTTTAGCAGCTCCTCGCGAAAAGACTCGTACTGAAGCATCTCCATCAACGACTTAAACACCCGCAAATAGAGCGAGTCGTCGTATGGCGGCGCGGCCATGACAAAGAACAGTCGCGAGGGTTCGCCGTCGGGCGAATCGAAATCGTATCCGGCAGTTGAACGTCCGAAGGCGACCATGAATTCTTTGGCGTGCTTTGACCTGATATGGGGTATGGCTATGCCGTCGCCGATAGCGGTGGTCGCCTGACGTTCCCTATTGACAAAGTCCGTCACCAGCTTACCCCGATTACCGACCCGGTTGCCGTTTTCCAGAAGCTTGACCAACTCTTCGAGGACAAGTTCTTTGCCCTGCTGTCGCCACTTCTCAAACGACGCGCCCTCCTCATACGGTTCGACCACTGTTGTCATTTCCAGACGAACCAGCTTTTCTGTCAGCGCACGCGAAATATTCATAGTAACCTTGTCGACTGCAAAAAGTTACAGCTTAACACAAAATAGCATGCCGACTCCACGACTGTCAACCCATATACGAAACACTATCAGGGTCTGTTCGGTTGCATTTTGCGAGCGAGGGGCGCGCTTCCCTCGATAAGCCTGGGGCGTTTCGCAGGGTCCTGATTTCGACAAAGTCGGAGGTGTGACCCTGCGGTTCTCTCTGTGACATTCTGCGATAGTAACCTAATGAACCACTGGTTCACACGCTCGCCATTGGCGAACGCAGGAACCAGTGGAACTTACATATCAGGTGGTGTCGCGGCGACCTCGCCCGACACCTGCCTGCCGGTCCGAGAGCTGTCAGGCGAGTCGCCTGACAGCACCATCAATTCGAGAGTGGTGTCGCGGCGACCTCGCCCGACACAGGCAAGCCTGTTATTCGCGCTTCGCGCGTCGTCACTCGATGTTAGGTGATGTAGGGTGAGGCTGGGCCGCTCTCCGTTGCGCAACGTCAAGAAACAACGGCAGCTACCGATAAATCAAACAGGAGGTATGTGCCAGATGCGGATTTTCCGGATTGTCGGATTGCTTGCAGTTGTACTCACACTTGCCGGATGCGGAGAGTTTTCGTTAAAGCCGCACTTGGATGGCAACGACGGACCAGACCAGGCGCCGACTCAGCCGGAGCCTGAAGCATTGGCCATGGCCCTCTGGTTGTCTCACGACTTGCGAGCGCCGACCGAACTCTACCAGCGCGTTCGTTCCGACCTGATTCTGATACGTACAGGTTTTCGCGACAGTCTACCCGCCGTGGACCTGAGGTTTCTCAAGCCCTGGGAACCCGGTCGCTTGATTCTCGGTTTTGATCCGGACAGCTACCAAGCGGTCTCCGATGGAAAATACACAGCTTGGGACTCCCTCAATTCTCTCTATAACATGGTTCGGGTCGACTTGTCGATGCCGGCTTTCAATATGCTCAAACTGAAATTCGACGATTGGCTGAATTCCGAGGTCCTGGCTGACATTTACCGACAACTGCCAGGAGTGCGCTTTGCCGTACCAAATCGGTACATGGGGGAAAGCCCGATGCTCTTGCCGAGCGCCACCGATGATGGTCGTATCCTCTATTTCTTTCGCAATGCCTGGGGTGACTGCCCATCCGGTTGCCTTTACTCCGAGTACTGGGTCTTCACCGTGCTGAGCGGCCGCGTTGTGTACGACGGCTACTTCACCGAACAGACTCTCATGCCCGATGATCTTAAGGATGCCTTCACCACCGCCTGGGACCACTACTGGCAGGGCCGAGAGTCTTCATCGCTATTCGCCGCGATCCCCTCAGATTTCCATTGACCTGATCAGATTGACCCGACCGCTCTTGACTTGCCAAGGTGAAGGCCATACCTTTGTCAGCACAAGAGGAACTCCTCTTAACGTTCGGATTAAAGTGCCGATAACATGTAGCAGCAATAAGATAAGAGGTTTGATGCCCCCATTTTCAGAGTTGAAGCGCACTCATAGCTGTGGAGAGTTAGGACCCGCCGATATCGATGGCGAAGTCAGACTGAACGGCTGGGTCAATAGTTACCGCAATCTGGGCGGTCTGTTTTTCATCGATCTGCGCGACCGCTATGGTCTGACCCAGGTCGTTATAAATCCGGAAACGCTCGATCCCGATATGTTGGCCGAGGCCAACCTGGCTCGTCACGAGTACGTGGTGGCCGTTAAGGGGACAGTTCGGGCGCGGCCTGAAGGAACGGTCAATCCAAAGATGCCGACCGGTGAAATCGAGGTGGTCGTCGATTCCTTCCATACCCTTTCGGAATCGAAGACGCCGCCGTTTGAAATTGCCGATGAATGCAGCGCCCACGAACAGCTTCGTCTTGAATTTCGATACCTGGACCTGCGCCGCAATCCCATGCAAGAAATGATGCGACTACGCCATCAGGCCACCCTGACCGTCCGCAATTATCTCAGCGGGCAAGGCTTCTATGAGATCGAAACGCCGATGCTGATTCGTTCAACGCCCGAGGGCGCGCGCGATTACGTGGTACCCAGTCGGGTATCCAAAGGACATTTCTATGCTCTGCCGCAGTCACCGCAATTGCTTAAGCAGATTCTGATGGTATCCGGTTTCGACAAGTACTTTCAGCTGGCGCGATGCATGCGCGATGAAGACCTCAGAAGCGATCGGCAGCCCGAGCACACTCAGATCGACCTGGAAATGTCCTATGTGACGCCCGATGATGTCTTCGCCGCGGCCGAAGGGATGATGGCTGATCTTTTCGACAAAGTACTCAGCGCCAAGGTCGAGACGCCCTTCCCGCGATACAGCTTCCAAGAGGTGATGAGACGCTGGGGGATAGACAAGCCCGATCTGAGATTCGCAATGGAACTTGTCGACCTCACCGATGTCGTGCGCGATTGTAGTTTCAAACTGTTCGCGGACAACGTTGCTGCAGGTGGCGCGGTCATGGGGATCGTGCTCAAAGAGGGAGGTGGATACTCCCGCAAGCAGGTAGACGAACTGACCGAGCAAGCCAAGAAATTCGGTGCCGGCGGCCTGGCATATATACTTCGCACACAGGATACGGATAAGTCGCCGATTGCGAAATTCCTCGGCGACGAAAAGGTAGCAGAGCTGACCAAGGCAGCCGGCGCGGATAAAGGAGATGCCCTGTTCATGATTTCCGATGCACCAATGAAGACTCAAGAGATACTAGGGCAACTACGTCTTCATCTGGGCCAGAAGCACGAGCTGGCTAGCTCAAACGAATGGAAGTTTCTCTGGGTAACTCAGTTTCCGCTGTTCGAATACAACAGTGAACGAGATGCTCTTCAGGCCATGCACAATATCGTATCACATCCGGTTGAAGAAGACATGTCCATGATCGATGAAGGGTACACCACCGATCTGCCTTTGTCGGACGAGAACCATCCCTGGCGGCGGGTGCGAGCCCAGCAATACGACCTTGTACTGAACGGATGGGAGATAGCCTCGGGCGGTCAGCGGATCAACCGCCGTGACCTGCAGGAGAAAGTCCTTGAGATTTTGGGTATCGACAACCAACGGGCCGAGCGCATGTTTGGATTCCTTTTGCGGGCGCTTGAGTATGGTGCGCCGCCGCATGCCGGGCTGGCCCCCGGCCTGGATCGGATCGTAGCGCTTATGTGCGGCACGCGGTCGATCCGCGACGTCATTGCCTTTCCCAAAACAACCAACGCAATGTCCTTGATGGATGGAGCGCCGTCCGAGGTGGACCCGGAGCAGTTGGAGGAACTTGGCTTGAGCCTGAAAAACGATGACGAATCGTGAGCTATGGGGCGGACCATGGAACTAGCTGAGAAGAAGTCGTTAAGTATTCTTCTGGAGGGAGTAGATCAACGGCTGTTGTTCGGACAGAATGATATCTCTCTTCGCATAATAGAATCCAGTTTTGTGGCTCGGATGATAGCTCGTGGTGACCGGCTCACAATCGAGGGAGCACCGTCGGATGTCGACCAGGTTGCCCGCCTGGTGGATGACCTGGTGACACGAGTTCGGCAGGGGGATGTAATAACGGAGCAATACCTGCACTATGCCATCAGTATGGTAAAGGAGAATGGCTTCGGACCGGCCTCGGAAATCTCGACTGAAAACCTGTTGACAAGTGCGCTCAAGAAGGCGATCAAACCCAAAACAGTCGGCCAATCACGTTATGTCGAGGCAGTCGACCAGCACGATCTCGTTTTTTCCATCGGCCCGGCCGGGACCGGTAAAACCTATCTGGCCGTGGCCATGGCGGTGGCCGAGTTGAAGGCCAATCGAGTCAAACGACTGGTGTTCACACGACCGGCTGTCGAGGCGGGCGAGTCGCTGGGCTTCCTGCCGGGCGACCTTCGAGCCAAGGTGGATCCATATCTTCGACCGGTGTACGATGCCCTGTACGATATGTTGCAACCGGACAAGATTCGCAAACTTCTGGACCTGGGAGTCATCGAGATAGCTCCCCTGGCGTTTATGCGCGGCCGAACTTTGAACGAGGCCTTTGTCGTGCTGGATGAAGCCCAGAATACCACCAGCGCCCAGATGAAGATGTTCCTCACCAGAATCGGAGAAGATTCCAAAGCTATTATCACCGGCGATATAACTCAGATCGATCTGGATCGTCCCCAGAATTCCGGCCTGGTGAAAGTGCAGAAAATCCTAAAGGGGATCGACGGTATCAGTTTCGTATACTTGAGCGACAAGGATGTCGTTAGACACCGCCTGGTCCAGAGAATCATTAAAGCGTATGAACGGTTCGAAAAACCGAGACGCAAGGAGTAGGGCGAAAACGGAATTCGCTGTATGTTTACGCTGATACTAAAAATCAAGCGTCGCATCAAGAAGGTTCTCAAGGTCCAGAGCGAGAGCCGACAGCTCCAACGGAGCTCCGTCCATTCACGCACCAGAAAGCTGCTCTTGTTGCTCTTGGCCTCGCTACTCATCGGCGTGTTCTACCCGGGCGAGGCTTTGTATGATCCCCTGGACATGCCGCGCCAGGGGGAGATTGCACAAGAAGACGTCATCGCTCCCTACAAGATCACCGTCTACAAAACCGACCGGGAATTGGAAGATGAAGATCGGGTAATCCGCCTCACCGTACCGCCGGTGGTTGACTGTGATACCAACGTAACACGACAGATATTTCGACAGTTGCAGGACTACCTGATGGCCGTTGACTCCTTGAAGGATACTACCGGGTCGGATATACCGCCCAGCGAAAGCGAAGTGGTGGCCATTCTGTCGGAACGGTTTCCCATGTTGAGCAGGGAGGCCATCTTTCAGTCCTTTCACCGATCCGACCTGGCGGCCACCGTCGCGGTGTTGGGTGAATTGATGCGCAATGACATTTACAAAATCGGCGTCATGGACGATCATCGGGCGCTGAACAACCTGGTGGGACGAAACGTGCTGGTCCGTCGAGGTGAAAGAGAGAACATCTACACGCGTGACCGACTGTTGAATTCTGCCGAAGCCAACGGACGGTTGCTGACGGCGCTCAATCACCTCCGTGATACCGACTCGCTGGACGTTGAGTTTGCCTATCTGATCGGTCACGCTTTTATCAGACCCAACTTGACCCTCAACGACACGGAATTCCAGCGTCGCCTCAAGTTGGAACTGTCCTACGCCAGCGATATCAAAGAGGAGGTCAGGGAAGGAGAGATCATCGTTCGCGACGGTGTTCGCATCACCGAGAGGCAGGAGAATATACTTGCGGAAATGGAACGTATTCGTCGCTCGGAAGCCATTCAACAGGGTTGGTTTATGGCCTTCCTGCCGGTGTTGGCTCGAGCCTTTCTTGTGCTGGCGGCTTTTTCGAGTTTGTATGTCTTTCTCTACTTCTTTCGCCGTGAGATTTTCTATTCTAATCCCAAGTTGTTGGCCTTGTTCATGGTCTTTGCGCTGCAACTGTTCCTCATACATCTGGTGGCGCGATGGGGCGCCTCTGGGTATCTGTATCCGCTGGCTATTCTGCCGGTTTTGGTGACCATTCTGTTTGACACCGAGGTCGGCTTGCTCTCAACATTGACTCTGGCCCTGCTCTTGGGGATGATGCATCGGTTCGATTTCACCATCACGCTGGCTACGATGACCGTCGGGACCGTGGCGGCGTTGGGTTCAAGGCGGGTGCGCAGACGCTCGAATTTCTTTGGGATAATGATTACTACCGCGCTGGCCAGTGGAATATATGTGCTGTTGGTGGAGAACCTGAAGTTCGCTCCGGCCGATGAGGTGCTGACCGAGGTCGGTTATGGACTACTCAGCGGCATGGTGGCGGTGTTGTCGACGATCGTATTCTTGCCGTTCTTTGAGTCGATTTTCGGAATTACCACCGACATTACTCTCCTGGAATTGTCCGACATGAATCATCCACTGCTGAAACGTCTGGCCGTTGAAGCGCCCGGGACATACCAACATTCCATTATCGTCGGTAATCTGTCGGAAGCCGCGGCCAAGGCTATCGGCGCCAACTCGTTGCTGGCTCGCGTGGGCGCCTACTATCACGACATCGGTAAGATTGACGTACCGGAATACTTTGTCGAAAACCAACTCAGTGTCAAATCCAAACACGATGCCTTGTCTCCGTCGATGTCATCTTTGATTCTTTCGTCGCATGTCAAACGCGGAAGGCAACTGGGTGAAGATGCCGAAATCCCCGACGACGTGCTCAATTTCATAGAAGAGCATCACGGCACAATGGTGCAATCGTTCTTCTACAACCGGGCTCTGGAACTGGGCGAGGACGAATCGGTTATCGACAAATATCGCTACCCTGGTCCCAAGCCGCAGATTAGAGAGACCGCCATCGCCATGTTGGCCGATGCCGTCGAGGCGGCCAGTCGCACTCTTGATGATCCCAAGCCGGCCCGCATAGAAAACCTGATCCAGCGTATTATCAATGACCGTTTCGGTTCCGGCGAACTCGATCAATGCCCCCTTACTCTGAAGGACCTGGCCAGAATCAGAAGAGCCTTCGCCCAGGTGCTGATTGCATCTTTCCATCATCGCGTAGTCTATCCGTCCTCGCCGGCAGAGGCGGAAGGGGTGTAAAGTGAAGTTGTCGATCTTTAAGGAAACAACGGCTCGTGTTCCGGCCGCACGTCTACGGCAACTGTTTGAAATAGTGTCCCGGACCGAGGCGCCAAGGCAATCCGGCGAGGTCAATCTGGTATTTACAACCGACGCCGGAATGCGTCGGCTGAATCGACAGTATCGTAATCTAGATAAAACCACCGATGTCCTGTCCTTCAACCTTGATGAACCCGACCACGACGGGGAGACTTTCGGTGAAGTCTATATCAGCGTCACCAGGGCTCATCGTCAGGCTGAGCAGTACGGACACAGCCGGTACCAGGAGTACTTGCGCCTGACCTGCCACGGCTTGCTGCATCTATTCGGGTATGATCACGAAAAGCAGGCCGAACAAAAGCGAATGCAGACGCGCGAGGATAAATACCTGACTGCTGTGAGAGAGGCGAACAAGAGATGATGGAGCTGGTCGGCATACTGGTGATAGTAATATGCTATTTCACGGCGTATCTGATTTCACTGTATTCGCGCGCTGTTTACATCGATCCGGATGAAGTCGAGGAGATCGACCCGGGGCAGGCCGCCGGGCAAACGAGGTTTCTTATGCGGTTGGCCGATGATCCGCGCACCTTCGTTCAAGTTGCAGTGGTCTATAAAACGGCGGCGCTGATAGTGGTATCTGTCCTCACGACCTTACTGTTGGTCGGGCTGGCCGCCAAACTGGAACTAGCGCCTTATCTGTTGGTCGTTCCGGGTCTTGCTTGGATATGGCTCTCTTACGTGATGGTGGTTGAATACTCGACTCGACGCGCTTCACGCCGCGCCGTAAGTCCACGTATGTTGCGCCATGTCTGGATCATAGCATCCATATACTATCTGTGCTATCCGGTACTGTTGGTATATCGCAGCGCTCTGGGCCGGGCGCAGGAGAGTCAACCGGTGTCTGAGGAAGAGAAAGAGGAGATTGTCGAGCGGGCCATTGAAACACTGGCCGAGGAAGCCGGCATTGGGGAGTCTATTGTCGAGGACGACGAAAAGCAGATGATAGGTCAGATTTTTCTGCTGGATCAAACGGTTGTGCGAGAAATTCTGATCCCACGAATCGACATCACCGGGATCGAGCGGGGCATGAGTTTCAAAAGTATTCGCCAGCTGGTCCTCAAGGACGGCCACTCGCGCTATCCAGTCTATGACAATACCATCGACAAGATTGTAGGCTTGGTCTACGTGAAGGATCTGTTCTCCAATATGCCCGAGCCGGGTGAGAAATTTGTGATTGAAAACTACCTGCGTGATCCATACTTCGTTCCGGAGACGAAAATTATCGGTGAGCTGTTGCAGGAGTTCAAATCCAAGCGGCTGCACATTGCCATCGTGGTCGATGAGTACGGCGGCGTGGCCGGACTGGTGACGCTTGAGGACATTCTCGAAGAAATATTCGGCGAGATTCAGGATGAGCACGATGCCGAGGAAGCTGAGTATTACAAGCTACCCGATGGCCGCTTTCGTGTCAGCGCCTCACTGATGGTGGAAAAACTACAGGTCTATCTTGATACCGACTATCCACAGGGAGATTACGACACCGTTGGTGGCCTGATCTATGACCTGGTCGGATCGGTCCCCAGTGAGGGGCAGAAGGTACGCTGGCATCAAATAGAGTTCGAACTGGAACGGATTGAAGGGCAGCGTATCCTGTCGGTGACGGTCAAGCGTTAAACCGCTTCAAATGCTGAGCTTGTGGGTAGATATCGATCTCAACGATTCCGAAATGACATCCAGGGTCGGTCTTCCCTCGTGCACTGAAGAAGCGTTGTTTCCCAAAGCCGATTCACGACAGTCGGCATCACCACAGTTCACGGTCACGAATGGGACGTCGAACTTGTGGCAGACCTCGTGCATCCTAAACAACTTCCCACGGGCCACTATCCCGGCATCACAGATAACCGCAGCGGCGACATTATTGAGATCATCCCCGATCAAGTCCACATCGTCGACGACCTGAAGAACAAATCCGGCGGAGTCTGCTTGACTCCGGTAATCTGCAATCAAACTCTGGTCTGCAGAGAACAACAGTAGTTTCGCCTGCTCAGAGTCATGGGCCGAGGATGCCGCCGAACGATCCTCGGCGCTGTGGAGCGGTAGGCTGAAGATAAAAGTGCTTCCGACACCAACCGCAGACTCCACGGTGAGATCACCGTTGTGCTCACGAGCGATATTGCGACAGATTGAAAGCCCCATGCCGGTACCGGTTACCGCATCCTTACCCCATACTCCTTTGGTGGAGTAGAATGGGTCAAATATCCTTGAGCAATTAGTTGCAGGGATACCCTTACCGGTGTCGGATACCTTGATGACAGCCTTATCGTCCTGGCGCACCAGACCGACCGTGATGACACCATCTGAGTCGATTGCATGTCGGGCGTTTATTATCAGGTTCAATAGTACCTGCTGGATCTTGCTGGCCGAAACTCTTAATGGCGGCAGGTTTTCAAAGTGTGTCAGTATTTCAATTGATTGATTGCGTATTTCCTTCTCGACCATCCTAATCGAATTCTCGATAATAGCCCTGATATCCTCAAATGCAATTTCATCCGGTTTTGCCTTTGAGTAGGTGAGCAACGACATTGCCACGCCGTTGGCTCGCTCGCCCAGTTCCACAATCTGGCCCAGGCTCTCACGAGCCAGATCGATCCCGTCGTTATCGTCCAGACCGGATAGGGCGTATGATGCATTTCCCAGAATGCCGGCCAGATAGTTTTTGAATTCATGTGCCACCCCGGCCGCCAGAGTGCCGATAGCAGACAGTTTGTCCGCTTCGGCAAGACCCTGCTGGGCTACAATCTCATTTGTGATGTCCTCGATAACGGCCAGGTGGTTTACGATTTGCCCGTTGTCATTGAAGATCGGTGTGATTGTCATACGCGCCCAGAACAGTTCGTTGTTCTTGTGCCGATTGCGTAGGTTTCCCGACCAGGTGTGCCCGTCGGATACCTGGGCCCATATATCATCGTAGAGGTTTTCCTCGGAACGCTCGGGTTCGAGCAGGTTCCATCGTTGACCAACCGCCTCGTCCGAACTGTAACCGGTGGTTCGGCAAAACTCCGGGTTGACATACTCGATGGTGCCCTGGGCGTTGGAGATGCAAATCAGGTTGGCCGACTGGCTCACGGCCGCCGACAACTTGCGCAATTCGCTCACCTGTCGTACACGTTCCGATATGTCGCGCACGACCCCTTGAATGATACCTTGCTCCTCATCCAGTATACGTGAAGATATCTCCACGTCAATGGTAGAGCCGTCCACTCTTCGGAACCTCGATTGGAATTGTGCCGACCCCTCTTCCACAACCGTGGCAAAGGCCTTCTCGACAACCTCGCTTTCGCTGTCCGGGTGCAGGGCACGGATGGGCAGAGTTACCAGCTTTTGGCGGTCATAGCCAAGCATCTCGGAACTTCGTTGGTTGGCTTCAATAATGTGACCTTCTACAGTATGAACGAAAATCGCGTCGTTGGAATGCTCGAACAAGTTACGGAACTGCTTCTCACTTTCTCTTAGCTGTTCCTCGGCTCTTTTTTGTTCTGAGATATCTACCAAGACCGCCGCCACAAAGGCCGGTTTACCTTTTGCGTCCGGTATCATTACGGGACTTATCAAGCCGGGGAATTCGTGGCCATCCTTGTGCAGATACCAGAATTCTTCCGGTTGGACCTTTTGCTCCTGCACCAGTTTTCGAATAGTACGAGCCCCCTTCTTCCGTGAGGACTTAGTTAGCGTGGTCAGCACCCGTTTCCCGACAAACCACTCAGGTTCACGGCCGTGCATCCGAGCATAACTGGCATTGGTGTATATATACTTGGTGTCCAACCCGGCTATGGCCACACCGTAGCTGGCGTGATCAGCGATCGTTTTGAATTTCCTGATCTCTTCTTCAGCCACTTTACGTTCCGTTATTTCCGCGATGAAGGCGTTGAACTGAAGGTTGGGGCTTCTGCCGGTCGTCCAAACGGTCAATTCCACCGGGAAGGGTCGGCCGGAACGATGAAGGGCCGTGACCTCGACTCGCTTGTTCAATATGGGTCCATGTCCGGTTCGTACACAGCGCGACAGGGCTTCGTTATGTATCTTGCCCAGACCCGAGTCAATGATCAATTCTGTGAGCGGCTTGCCAACCGCTTCTTTGCTGAGCCACCCAAACATCTTCTCCGCTTTCCGATTCCAGTCCGTAACGATGCCTTGAGCATTAATAGCGATATATGCGTCGCTGGCCGTTTCGATGATCATGCGGCTGTGTGTACGGCTGTCTCTTAGCTCCTTTTCGATCTGCTTGCGCTCGGTGATATCAAGCGTGTACTCGATAAGTTGAACCACCTCACCGCTATTATCCAGAATCGGATAACCGTGCACCTCGACAAGACGCTCCTTGCCGGCGTCGTCGTAGTGGACGTGCTCTACCGTGACCGGCTCTTTGGTGCGGCGTGCCTCGACCAGCGGGCAGACATTCTTTGGATCATGACAGGGGGTGGGACTATGATGCGTCAACTGGTGGCACGTGATACCGGTCGGCTGTCCAACCAAACCGGTCGTGGAGTTGCCCATCAGGATACGGTGGGTTTTGGCGTCGATGACATAGAAGGGATGAGTCAGTGACTCGAATACGTTCTTCATGAAATCGTTGCGGCGGGCCAACTCCTCCATTACGCGCTTTCGCTCTGCGATCTCGGAATTCCAGTCGTCGCGAGTTCGCGCAAGCTTATCTTCGATGCGCCCCAGGATGATATAAAACAAGCCGAAAAGAAGCGCTCCAACCACGATACCCGAAACGACGGTAATAAAACTGAGAGTCCACAGGGCAGCTCTTTCAGCGGAAACGTCCTTGATTACCAGAATGTCGCCGATGTCGGTGCCGCCGGCATCGATAAGAGCCAACGGTCGTGCGATATAGGGACGGCCACCCTGCTCCATCTCAAAAGTCACATGTTGATGTTCCCGGTGGTTCGCAACCATGTAGTTTTCAAGATTGTCCGGTAACCTGGCCAGAGTACTTTCTACTATCACAAACCGGCGGAAACGGTTCCAGGCATTTGCAGGCCCGGTTGTTACACGGCCGTTCGTCCAGGTTGTCGAATCCATGAATTCTTTCTGCACGGTTATCAAAAGCTGGACGCCGAGTGCCTGGTTTAACTCGCGCGTAATGGGTCCGGTGTCCTGGCCCAATTCTATAAACCCCACAAGTTGTCCGCCAAGGTACCAGGGCTTGACGACATGGACTGTTAAAGTGCCGGACTCTCCGATTTCCAAGCCGAAAGCAGGGGATAGCGATTGCGCCGCCCTATTCACCACGAAATGGGCGACTGTATCGCCGGGGCATTCCATTTCATGAACGCAGAGAAAGCAGCATTGAGATGGTTCCACGAAAGAGAAATTGGTGACGCGGTAATCCCGTTGGAATTTGACAAGATGCGATTGCGATGCCTCGGCCAACCATCCCCGGTCCCTTGCCAGCCATGCTTCTTGCACCTTGGCGTCGGCAGCAATTACATCGATTAGCTGGCCCATCAATTCCGCTTCCTCGGCTACCTCGAGTTTGAACAGATCGGCCACACCAACCAGATGGTCTTCAATGGCGTCATGAATCTGGCCTTCTTTAACCTGTACCAGGCTGAAGACACAAGTGGCCACCAGTACGCCCAGCCCCACACCCAAAGGCAGGAGAATTCGGCCACGTAGGTTCTCTCTGTCGGAGTTGGAATTAGCCCGTCTTTTCAGCACGTCAGATCTATCCTTCGACTTCTTTCGATGCGAACTTTTGCCAAGAGGGAAGCCTTGGCGTCACCCACCTTTGATTCCCTGTTTGCTATTGTCGGCAACCTTAGGGATTTGCTTAGGCTGGCGGCAGATGCCCCAAACCCGGTCTGGGGGCGGTGTCAGGCGGCTCTGGGTTGTTGAGAAACGGTGTTGGTCGGCAGGTCAGACTGATGGCTGTGCTTACTTGGGACTTGTAGATTCTGGAGTCTGCGCTGCTTTCTGTTGACGCTGTAGGTTCTTGACCAATACATTGCGCAGCGTCTCGGCGATTTCGACATTTTTGAAGGGCTTGGTGATAAAGGCATCGGCCCCTGCCGACAGTGCGTCCTGGACGGAGTACTCCCCGGCGTAGGCAGTAATCAAAATCACACTGACATGGGCGTAGTTGGCTTTGATCTCGGAAAGCAGCTCAATACCATCCATGTTCGGCATTTTAATGTCTGAGATTACTATCTGGCAGGGCGTTTCGGCCAGAGATTTCAGGGCGTCCTTGCCGTCGGAGGCCTGGTGAACCTGGTACCCTTCGCGGCTCACAATTCGGGACAGGATTTGTCGAATGAAACTCTCGTCATCAACGACTAATACAGATGCCTGCGGATGCATTCATAGCTCCTGAAAATCACGACTCAATCACATCATGCGACGTATTATAGCGCCGTATGACACACTATTCTTCTAATCGGAACATTAGGGCGAACCTTAACACCTCAACGGCGAATTCTGTGGCCGTGACCAGCAATACCAGGCATCCTGCTGAATCGGTGCTGTAAGGCGACTCGCCTGACAGCCTGTGAAAAGGCAGGAGTGTGTCGGGCGGGATCGCCCAACACCACCTGCATAGTGCAGTGATGAGGTTTTGACTACAAGCCCCGGCTTTAGCCTTCTCCCCAGAAAACGTGAGCCCACGCCAAAAGGGCCACGGTAAGGCTGAACAACATTCCGACCAGAAAACCCATCCTGAATGTCTGATACCTGGCCAGCCGCGACTTCTTCTGATTCTTTCGGGCGACCATATCCGCCTGACAATGTTTGCAGCGGGTTGCTCCAGCCATAATCGGCTCAAGGCAGAAGGGGCACTTCTGAAGTTGCTTGACTACTGACATGAGAGCACCATGATGGAATCAACTCTGGAAATCAACCAAAAACAAGCTGACCGGAAAACCTGAGGATACCTTGTGAATAACGTGGAGGTTTGTTGAAGTATTACTTCTCGTCGTCACTGCGAACGACTAAAGGGAGCGCGGCATTCCCACACAACAAGCCCAGGTCTCTCAATACATGTGACAGACCGTTCAACTCCGCACTAAGGGTGCCGCAGGATACTCCACGGTGGCGAACCATTCCAGGTCGATGTCATCAAATAAGCAGTCTCGGGCTGAGCATTCTTTGAAGAACTCGGTGTCACCGGTGTCCAGCGGAGAACCTGCGAGCTTTTTCTCGGCCATGGCCGCCAGTCGCGTAAAGTCGTTAAAGTGTTCGCTGATTCTGAGTTCACCGTAATCCCGCGCCGACCAGGTCGAGATCAAAAATTGCCAATCCGAGGATGACAATAACATGAGTTCACGTGCAGCCTGTTTCAGGACAGCCTCCAATTCGGCGTCCTGCCTTTCGGTCCCGGACGCCCAGCGACGGGCCAGCTCGCACATCGTGTCTTCCGCTTCGTAGATATGTTTCCAGGTCCATTCGGTATGTTTGTTGAGCCAGATATAGTGATGGTTCCCTTGTCCCCAACTGCCTTCCGGGATGGATACCACACTGGTCGGTTTCCGTCGGGCCAGGTGTTCGTGCAGAAAAGTAGACTCGACATCGGCGCTGTGGTCAATATGGCGCAGCACCCGCTTGAGGAACTGAGGGCCTTCAAACCACCAATGTCCGAAAAGCTCGGCATCATACGGCGCCACCAGGATGCCGTCCTCACCACCGCTATCAGTGTAGTCGGTCAGAATCTCAGTCACTTTGCCGGCAAAGTGGTCGGCGTTCTCAGGTATGCGCTGAAGCGCTTTTTCGCGATAGTATGGTTTCTTGTCGGCCAGGTCGGCCTCGGCCGAGGTGACCGACCAGTAGCGGTGTCCACCGGGATGTCTCTTCTTATGAAAGTCAAGATAGGCACCGTCGCCGGGGTATCCGTGTTCGCCTGACCATACCAACAACCCGGTTTCCGGATCGCGCGTAAACACTGCGGTCGGCTTTTTGCCTTCCGGGGCTGAGTTTACCAGATAGATTTCACGCGGCGTCCTGTCCACAGCTTCACTACGTGGCTGGTACTGACTTTCGAACTGACCCCACAAGGTCTTCAGGGCGTCGAACCGATCAATATAAACGCCGACCGATTTCCCCCCCTTCAGCAAGGCCGAATCAATGATGAAGAAATCCAGGCCGTTCTCCGTCAGGAATTCATCTGCTCCTTTACGCGGATACGGCTCGGTAGCTACCCCGCTGCCGAGCGGGCGTTGCCAATCGTAACGCGGTCTATAGGCGCACTCCGGGAGCCAGATACCTTTGGGGTCGCGCCCGAAGTGTCGTTGGTAATTGCGCACGGCCATCTTGGTCTGAACCTGCAGCGACTCGTCGCGGGCCAGAAGCGGGTAGTAGCCGTGTGTTGCGCCGCAGGTGATGATTTCCAGATAGCCGGCATCCTGAAGTTTTCTGAACTCAAACAGAATATCCTGGCCGATACCGGCGAAGTGCTCCAGGGTATCGCGATAGAACGTCTCCCAATACTGAGACGTGGCCAGCATGGTGTTGTCGCCGAATCGGTAGAACTCCTCTGAGTCGTATTCGGCTGCCTTGATCTTGTGGTTAAGATAGTAAACGAATTCATCTTTGAACGAATTGTCGGCCAGCTGTTCGCACAGCACCGGCGACAGTCCGATGGTCAGTTTGGGATGACCGCCTTCACCTACCAGTTCGTTCATGATCCGAATAATCGGCAGATAGGTCTCGGCCGCCGCCTCGGTTAGCCAATCGGTACCATGAGGCCAGCGCCCGTGCGAAAGAACGTAGGGGAGATGACTGTGCAGGACAAATGCAAAGTAGCCTTGGCTCACTTGTTCTCCTCGTTGTTGCCTGAGTGATCGGACTCAAAGCCGATTGGATTGGAGCTTTTTTCTTTACCCCGGTGGATCTTGATCTCACCGAACTGCTTTTCAAATTTCTTCAGGTTGTCATCCAACGTCTGCAACATCATCTTCGCATGCATCGGCGTCATGATTATTCGTGCCAGGACGCGGGCTTTTTGTGAGCGGGGCATGACGCGCGCATAGTCCAATACTATCTCCGTTGGTGAGTGCATGATCATACACATGTTGGAGTAAATACCCTCGGCCTCGGTGTCACCCAACTCCACTTTAATCTGTTGCTGCGGGTGTTGCTGCATTTTATCATCGTTCCTTTTTTTCAAATGATAGGATTTCTTAGCTTGTACAAAACATCGCATTCTAATATATTCCTTTGCTAAGTCAACCTTAAATCAGGCTAAATGGCCTCGCAGGGATGACACAGGCAGCCAAAAAGGTGAGAAAATGCCGTTGACTAACGAAAGAATCGAACAAATCATCGGGAATCTCGGTCGCTCCAAGATACTCATCCTGGGCGACATCATGCTTGATGAATACTTGCTTGGCGTTGTCGACCGGATCTCACCCGAAGCACCGGTGCCGGTGGTCGAAATCACCTCCAGCAAGCAGCTTTTGGGCGGAGCGGCCAACGTGGCAGCCAACATCCGCACTCTCAGCGAGCAGCCGATTCTGTTGGGCGTGGTTGGGCCGGATGAAGCATCGTCCAAGCTGAACGGGTTGCTCAAACAGAAGGACATCACCGCCGACGCTATAATCTCCGATGAAACCAGGCACACCACTATAAAAACCCGGGTGATAGCTCACGGCCAACAGGTGGTGCGGGCCGACCGGGAAGACCGTCACGAGTTGTCGCCTGAGACCGAGCAGCGCGTTCTAAGTAAATTCGCCTCCTGGGCCGACGACATCCGGGCGGTGATCATCTCGGATTATGGTAAAGGTGTCATCACGGCCAGTCTGCTTGAGAAAGTAATCCGAATATGCCTGGACAAGGATATCTTCATCGCGGTTGACCCCAAGGAAACACATTTCTTCAATTATCGCCAGGTGTCGCTGATTACGCCCAACCATCACGAAGCGGGCTTTGCCTACGGGCGTCGGATTCGGACCGAGGCCGACCTTATGGAAGTAGGGGCCGGGTTGCTCAAGAAACTCGAAGCCCGTTCGATATTGATCACGCGCGGTCAGGATGGTATGTCGTTGTTTCAGGACGGCGCCGAACCGACCCACATTCCTACGTTTGCGCGCAAGGTGTACGATGTTACCGGCGCCGGTGATACCGTTATCGCCACTTTCGTGGCTGCCGTCGCCGCCGGGGCCGATCTGGTCGAGGCGGCTGTCGTAGCCAACGCCGCAGCCGGGCGCACTATCGGTGAGATTGGCACGGCCAGTGTCACACCGGCGCAACTGAGGCACGAACTACTGCTCAATGTCAAAAACGGCAATCTCATCACGGCCGGTTCCGGCGGGTGATGTTCAGAGCATGCCGGTCAAGAACCTGATACCCCGAACCAAAATCACAGCGCTGTCGAATCGTTTGAGACGAAGCGGCCAGCGGATCGTTTTCACCAACGGCGTTTTTGACATCCTGCATCGTGGGCATGTCGAGTATCTGTCCAAAGCCAGGTCGTTCGGCGATGTCCTGATCCTTGGGCTCAACAGCGATGCTTCAGTGCGTAGAATCAAGGGACCAACCCGACCCCTGCAGAAACAGACCGACCGAGCGGTGATCCTGTTGGCTCTTGAATCTGTCGACTATGTCGTTATCTTTGGCGAAGACACACCCGACAAACTGATCGGTCAGATCAAGCCGGACGTTTTGGTCAAAGGGGCCGACTACAAGATTTCCGAAATCGTCGGCGCCGATTTTGTGCGCTCTTATGGCGGTCGTGTCCGCCGCGTCCGGTTGACCAGAGGCCGTTCGACCAGCGGTTTGGTGAAGCGGGTTGTTCGGTAGTTTTTAGGCGGTCTCCTGCCTTATCAGGTTCCACGGGGGTTGATGCGTCTGAATCACCTACCTTTTATCCCCCCCTGTTCAGTTTCTGCACATAGCTGCCGATAAAGAAAACATGACAGCGAAGAAATCGACTTTAGAGCTTCGAAAACCGCCTACCGAAGACAAGCATGGGGCCGAGCGTCAGATCGCTCTCCAGATTCAGGCCAAAATCGACCGTGTCATACTCCCGATGTTGGACCAACTTGCCGGCAGTACCGAACCGCACCGGGCCGAACTGATTGCACGGATTCGGGCCGGTCTCAAAGAGATTTCAACGCCGTTTACCGGGAAGCTAAAGTACAGTTACTCCGCCCTTTCTCCGCGCGAGCTTGAAATCTGCAATATGATAAAAAACGGTTTGTCCTCCAAAGAGGTGGCGGCCACTCTGAACACTTCAGAAGGAACCGTGCGCAACCAACGCAAGAGCATTCGTCGCAAGCTCGGTCTTACCAAAGACAAGACCAATCTCCAGACAGCCCTCAAGACCGAGTAAGACCACTCAGTAACGACTTCCTCCATGAAACCCGGACTGAAGTCCGGGCCACCCGGCAGACAGAGGCGGGTCCGTCTTCGCCTGCGCGCCGCGGCGTGAACCCGCCGTTATTGCTTGTCAATCCGGGCTTTGACCCGGAATCCAGTACTCGACTCGAAGACTGGATGCTGGATCAGGGTGTAGGGCGGGTCCGTCTTCGCCTGCGCGCCGTGGCGTGAACCCGCCAATGTCAGCAGCGCAATGCTCCTGCCCTAGTTGGTTTGATCGTGGTGGACGAAATCCGGTCCCCATTTGCCGAAGGCAGCTTCCTTGAGCGCCTGCTCATAGTCGGTTTGATGATCGACCCGGTTTACGGTAACGAACAGGCATTCGTTGCCGACCGAGATCAGATACAGGCGGTCGCGTTGCACCTCGTAGATTCCACGACGACGCCTTGGTCCGGGACCGGGCAGTTCATCAAAGAGCATTAGCAACTCCTGCAGACCTTTGAACACCTGAGCGAATGATTTCCTGAACTGATCACTAACGGCCTGGCTATGGAAGAGTCCTGAGTTTTCAAGGCGGAAGATATGTTCGACGCCCGGCACCTCGCGCAATATATCCTTGACCGATTTTGCAGTCTCAGCCGGGTCCGGAGTTTCAGCCCCGGGTGGTTCCTCCGGGCGTTCGGTTGTTTCGGTTTGCAGTTGGTCGGGCCGGCGGCGAACGATTGCTTCTACTTCGGCGTGTTGCCGCTTCATGATATCTTCCATCAGTTGCTGCTCTTCGATGGAGCCTATCTCTTTTTCCAGACGCTTTTCAACTTTGTGCAGCACCTGCCCGGAAGATTGGATGGTGGTCGTGATACGAGGGTAGGGGTGGTAGGCGTACTCGGTCTGCAATTGCAGAGGGGTGGCGCCTGTCTTTACCAGAGAGGTTCTGCCTGCGGGTATGTATCTTTCAACCATCATAATAAGCGCACATTGGTTGATACCGTGCTACGCTTTAGTATCGGCAGTTTTAGCAGTTGGAATAACCGCAGGCGCGACACGTGAAGCAGCCCGAATCGAAAACCATGGCGCCCGAACACTCCGGGCAGATTTCATCCGGTGCGACGGGCTGTCCTGTAGAAGACCCGAAATGGGCGGCAAGCACCTGGGCGATAGCATCCGGAATCGACGACACTTTTGACCCGCCGGAGAAAACCGGGCTGGACCCGCCGATGCCCCGGAGTTGACCAATAATCCGATCCACCGGCACATGGGCGCGCAAGGCAAGCGAAACCAGCCGACAGATGGCCTCGGTATCAGCCATGGTGGTGTAGCCGGACTTGCCGATATGGGCGAATAGTTCGAACGGCTGTGAATTTCGGGTGTTCACGGTGACATACAGGTTGCCGTAACCGGTTCTGATTTTCTGAGTGAAACCGCTCAGTACTTCAGGTCGTTTCTCGACTTTCGATGTCGACTGAGACACCTGTTCGGCCGGGCCGGTAGTGGATAGCACCTGCTCAGGTCGAGAGCCGTCGCGGTAGATAGTCACTCCTTTGCAGCTTAAGTTGAAAGCCAATTCAAAAGCATGCCTGACTTCATCACGGTCGGCTGATTGGGCGAGATTGATCGTCTTGGAAACCGACGAGTCGCAGTGGTTTTGAAAGACCGCCTGCATTCGAGTATGGTCCTCCGGCGAGATATCCGCTGCCGTGAGGAAAACCGCCTTTATTTCATCGGGGACGCCATCAATGCTCTCAAGGGAACCCTCCCGCGAAACCTGGCTGATAAGCTCGTCGGAGTAAAAACCTCCTTGCTGCGCCGCCTGCCTGAAAAGTGGATTGACCTCGGTAAGGCGGGTGCCGTCGAGTACGTTTCGTTGGTAGGCGATGGCGAAGAATGGTTCGATCCCTGACGAGCAACCGGCAATTATCGATAGTGTCCCGGTCGGTGCGATTGTGCTCACGGTGCAATTGCGCATGATTAAGTTTTCTTGCGCAAATGATGAGTCTTCCCAGTTGGGGAATTTGCCGCGTTGCTTGGCCAACTCCGATGAGTGGTTGCGTGCCTCTGTCTGGAGAAAGGCCATCGTTCGCTCGGCTAAGTTCAGGGCCTCATCGCTGTTGTACGGTAGTCCCAATTGCACCAACATATCGGCCCAACCCATAACGCCCAGGCCAACCCGGCGATTTTTGAGCGTCTGTTGTCTGATTGACTCCAGGGGATAGCGGTTCTGATCGATGACGTTGTCCAAAAAGTGTACCGCGGTGCGGATTACCGAAGCCAGCCGCTCCCAGTCGATACCTTCATGCGGTTGCCCATTCGAGTAATTGGAGGGCAACGAGTCTTTGACAAAGTGTGACAGATTTATCGAACCGAGGTTGCAGGAGTCATACGGCGGCAACGGTTGCTCGCCGCAGGGATTGGTGGCTTCGATTGACTCGAAGGGATAGGTTGGGTTGGCCCGATTCATACGGTCCAGAAAAATGACTCCCGGTTCACCGGTGCGCCAGGCGCGGTCGACAATCAGGCCAAAGACATCCGCGGCATCAAGAGTCTGTTCGCGACCGTCCACGCTGTGGGTGGAGTCGGTGTGCGGGTTGTACAGCGGATAGCTCCCACCGTCGGCCAGCGCTTTCATGAAAGCGTCGGTGATACCGACTGAGATGTTGAAATTGGTAATCTGAGCCAGGTCATCTTTGCAGGTAATAAACTCGACAATGTCCGGATGATCGACTCTCAGTACACCCATATTGGCGCCACGCCGAGTGCCTCCCTGTTTGACCGCTTCGGTGGCCGCGTTGTATACTTTCATGAATGACACCGGGCCGGATGCCACGCCGTGCGTCGAAGCAACGATGGAACCGCGCGGACGCAGGCGCGAAAACGAAAAGCCGGTGCCGCCGCCAGACTGATGTATCAGTGCGGCCTGCTTATTGGTCTCGAATATCTCTTCCATCGAATCACCAACCGGCAGAACGAAACAAGCTGAGAGCTGGCCCAGCGCTCGCCCCGCGTTCATGAGAGTAGGGGAGTTCGGCAGGAAATCCAGGTCCGCCATAATCTCGAAGAAACTGGCTGCTGTGCTGTCGACCTGGGTGTCGTCACCTGAGTAATTGCGGTCGGCCTCGGCAATGTGACGGGCCACTCGTATGAACATCTCGCGCGGTGTCTCGACCGGGCGTCCTTGTTTATCCTTGCCGAGGTAACGACGCTTGAGCACGGTCAGCGCGTTTTCTGAGAGTTTGATTTCTTTTTTCGACCACATATTATGACTCCGTCGTCCTTGACTATATCGGTCCGATGGTCTCTATCTATTATAACGTCCAGAGCCGGGGGAGAGGGTCACATTTTTTTGCTGCGGAAGTGCTACAGCCGAGTCTGAAGACTCGGCCGGCACAACGCCTGCGGATATTGCCGGGTGGTGTTGGGCGACTCCGCCCGACACCCACTCTGCGTCCAGCCTGACGGTTTGGCGGGTTCACGCCGCGGCACGCGGGCGAGGACGGACCCGCCCTGCTTCCAGCACATAAAAAAAGGGGACACCGGAGTGTCCCCTACAGGAGCGTACTATGCCTTTGCAGGCTTAGAAATAATCTATCGAGAGAGATGACAGCCGCTCGTCCAGATCAACCTCGATCTGGGTTTTCATGCTGTCATAGCCATCGCTTTGGAAGGTGTCATCATCGCCGATCAAGCCCAGTCGTTCAAGATAACTGCGATACTCGGAGCCACGGACCCTCAGACCGACCGACTGGGGAATGCGCAACTTGAACCTGGAGTCCCTGCCGTCCACGACGATACGTACAAACGGCTCAAGCTCGCCAATCTTCAGATAAATAGTAGCGTCATCGGTATTCAGGTTCAAATGTTTGAGCGGCGTGGTCGACAGGTTCAGGTGCATGTCGGATTCGCTGCCGGTTAGAACCAGGTCCAATGGCGTCTTCTCATTGAACCAGACCCGCCAATCCAGGTCCTCTTCGATATCCATCTTTAAGGCGCCGCCGAAGAAGGCCAGCGGTTTGCTCTCAAGGGCTATCTTGGCCGTGTTACCCTCGAAGAGTTCCGTGATTACCGCTTTTCGGGTAAAGCGGTCAAACTCGGCGTACACGAGATCATCGCCTGAATCCCTGATAGTCAGGTTGGTACCGTCCAATGCGATCTCGGCTTGAAGGGTTCTAAGCCCCGGTTCGTAGCGGGTGGTGTGACTGCTTTCGGTGAAGAAGCTGCTTTGGTAACCTCCCGACCCGGAATAGAAGGCTATACCCAGTCCGCCGAAGAGCAGAAAGGCCGAGGTCAGATATGAAACAATCTGGACGCGGGTGCGGGTGAATATCTTCTCTAAGCCAATAGCGATCAACACCAGCGGCGAGTAAACCAGCAGCGCAATCCAGATGTCATCGTTGAAAACACCCATGTTGCGCAACAGTAACAGCAGGCCGACCGTAACCAGCAGGGTACCCCAACGTAATCGCGCCGGCGTCATGTGATCGGCCCTCCGTTAGACGGTTGAGCACTGCCGTTGTTAGCAGCAGGTTGTGTGTCACTCTTTCTGCCCCGTCTGAAAATGAGAGCTAACCCGGCCAGAATCATCAACACCGGCCAGAACTCCGACCAATCAAACCAGTAGAAACTCTCACGAATCAAAAGCACCGCCCCGATACCTATCAACACCAGCCCGGGGAGATACTTGCGCCACGATGTATCCGATTTCGGTTCTGAGGCGACTGGAGTTTCCGATTCGGCTTGCCCCTCACGCGACGGGACGATAATCCAGGCGGCGATATAGGCAAAAATCGCCACGCCGGTGGCTAAGGTCAGAATCACGGTCACTACCCGGACAAGGACCGGGTCGACTTCGAAGTACTCCCCCAATCCGCCACAAACCCCGGAGATGACTTTGTTGGTTTCCGACCGGTACAAACGTTTTTCCATAGCAACAGCTCCTGAAGATAAGGTAAGCCTGTCTCTGGTTATAAGGTACGTGGATTAACTGAGGAAGTTCAACCGTTTTACAGGCGGGAATCAGCATGAGATTATTATGGCTGTCGGGCGACTGGCCTGACAGCACTAATACAAGACCCGAGGACTTCCCGGCAACGGCTTGGCAGAAAGTGACGACGCGCCAAGCCCAAGGAAGCGACTTGTCGCCTTACCGGTGTCGGGCGAGGTCGCCCAACACCACCGACGAACGTGAACAGACAGTACCCACCTCACCCTGAGCGGAGTACCCACCTCACCCTGAGCGGAGTACCCACCTCACCCTGAGCGGAGTACCCACCTCACCCTGAGCGGAGTCGAAGGGTGAATCTTACCAAGCGTTCATGGTTCGACTCCGCTCACCATGAGGTGGAGTCCGGTGCGTAGTTCCTTGTGCCCTCTGAGTCTTCAGACTCAGAGGGTTTCCAGTACCGTCAGGCTACTACTCTTGAAGCTCATCGATCAGGTCGAGGTAATGACGGGCCCGATGCCGTGCCGGTGAGTATCTGTCTCTGGCGTGTTTCTCTATAACGACCAAGGCGCTGTCGTACTCACTTTCTCGGTCGGTCAATTCGGCAATCTTGTAACATGCTTCCAGGTATCGTTCCAGTTGCCTGGGTGACACCACGGTGTCGACTACGGGGGCAGGGGAAGCCGGTGGCGATGCCGACCCGTCCGTGGCTTCTATAGACTTTTGTGCCCTCAGGCCATATACCAACTGCTTATCCGCGAAATACGGTTGCAGTGAATCTCGCACCGCTCGCCAGTCGTCCAGGCTCTTAGTCGTATCCGGTTTTGCTTCGGCTTCCGGGGGGATTACGGCTATGTCCGATAGATCGATACTGCCTGTGGGGTAGTTTTGGTAGGCCTCTTTTGAACCGGGGAAGTCCAACGGCCCATCCACGTCCCGGGATAGACCCAGGTCCAGAGTGTAGCGAAGCGAATCGGTGGCAGAGGTGGTCAGATAGGTATCAGCTACCTCCTTCCTGGCTGAGTCTGGAGGTGCAGAGTCAACGATATACACGACCTCTCCAGCCCGGCCGCCTCGGATGAAAACATCACCATCGGCATCGGTAACCACACCAGCTCCTGATTCCAGTAGCTCATCGACCGACTCAGCCGGCTGTTCATCCGCTTCGAGTGCTGACGTCACATCCTCAGATTTGGACGGGGCTTTCTGTTTTTTGTCGACACCTCGCCCGGCGGCCTCTGCATCCTTGAGTTCTGTTATCACATCACTCTCCGCCGAAACATCAACGGGCGGGGGAGCCGCCGGTTCGTCGGACGGTGCCGCTTTACGCGCATCCGGCTCAGCCGCAGACTCGGGCGTTACTTCTGACTCGTCGGTCATGCCGACGGCGTCGATCTCATCTCGCGCCTCAAGGAGCCCGGTGTCGGGTGTCGGTGGGGCCATGATAGTGCGTGGACTTGTCTTCCCGATCCCTGAGGATTCATCGGACTTGATTGCGGTATCCCGGATTTCTCCTTCATGCAGGGCGACAAAGGTCAAGGCCGCAATCGAAGCCGCCGCCGCGGCCAGTTTCCACCCCAATCCGAACCATCCTGAACGAACAACGGTTACTTTGGATTCCTCAGCTACAGTGAGTCGGTCTTCGATCTTGCGGGCAGCAGTTTCCCAATAATCGGACTCACCCAGTCCGGCCTTGTCCTCGATCAGGCTGTCTAACCGGGCCAGATCATCCAGCCGGGCTCGACACTCGGCGCAAGACGTGAGATGCTCTTTGATCATCTGCATCTCTTCACCGGTGAGAGCCTGATCGAAGTAGGCCGAGAGTCTATCCTGATAGTATCCGTGGTTCATTTTACAACAGGTCCTTCAGACTGTCTACGAGCATCTTGCGGGCGCGATACAATCGCGAGTCGACCGTTCCGGGCGGTATTTTGAGCAAGGTGGCAATCTCGGTGTAGCTTTGGTCCTCAAAATGACGCATCACAAACACTGCGCGAAACTTGTCGGGCAATGCCTTAACCGCTTGATAGAACCTCTTTTGCGTCTCATCGTTCAAGAGATTCTCCAGAGGGCCCAATTGAGTTGACTCAGGCTCAAAGCCTTTTTCCTGCAGTTGTTCCAGCGATTCTTTTTTCTGCTCCCGTTCCAACAGGTTGAAGGCAGTGTTGCGGGCAATGGTGGCCAGCCAGGGGTAGAAACTGTGGTTCAGGTCAAACCGGTCGATGGCCTGATACGCTTTGACAAATGCTTCCTGCACAATATCCTCGGTTGCATCAAATGAACCCAACAAACCGTAAACAAATCGAAACAGCCGCTTCTGGTGGCTGCGAATCAGCAGGCCATAAGCTCTCTGGTCGCCGTTTTGTGCGGCCTCAATCAGGCTGCGCTCGCTGGTGGCGGCCTCACTTTTGTTTACCGGCGATCCGGCCTTTTCTTCCGGAGAAGTTTCATCCATCTAAAACTTGCCGCCGATCACTTTCAGGGCCAGAATCTCAAGCGCCGCCTCAGGTCTTAGGGCTTGTTTTCTAAACTCGGCATCGGTGGCGGCGATTTCGATAATAATCCGTTCCAGGCGACTCTGGTCATACAGGGCGGCTTGCTGACGAAACTTAGCAACCAGGAAACTCCGATTGCCCAACGGCTTTTTGCCGCTCTTGACAAGGTAGAGGCTGATAAAATGGGCCTGCAACAGTGAGGCGATGACAAAGGGGGCGTTTCCGTCGGCAATCAACCCGTCGATCATCTTGAGCACCGTCTGTGTTCGCCCGGCCACGATCTCATCGGCCAACGCGAATATGCTGTAGTCGGCATAACCGGAGCAGACCGATGAGATATCTTCCTCGGTCACCGTTTCGCCGGCTTGCTTGTAGTTGATCAGCTTGTTAATCTCAGCCTCCATCGGCCCGAGATTACCAGCCACTAACGCCGAGAGCAAGGTCAAAGCCTGGGGCTCAATCCCTATTTCGACTTTTTGCAGCCGACTGCGAATCGTTTTCTTCACGTCCTCCTGGGCAATCTTCTTGAATTCGACTACCTGCACCAGACTGTTCATCTTTTTGATGAAAGCGGACTTGCTCTTGGGCGCCTTGGCCACCGGAGAGGACAGGATGACCAGACGGTTGGGGTCGGCTGGTGTGAGCATCTTCAGGATTCTGTCGACTTCGGTCGGTTTGTAGCTTTGAAAGTTCGAGACAATCACGGCCTGTTTTTCACCAAGCATTGGCAGGGTGGCCAGCTCGGTGAGTACTTCGGTGCATGAAGCTTTACGAGCATCCATCTTGCGGCAATTGGTCAGTTTCAGCATGTCCGGCATGAAACTGTGGACCAGAAATTTCTGTGCCTCGACAATGCGGTAGTCGTCGGCGCCGAAAAAATAGTAGGCGGGATGAAATTTACCGGCGGATACCTCGGTCCTCAGTGTCCGGGGAGTTATCATATATGATTATACTCCCGGCAGGATGATGGCGTCAATCAAAAAGCTGATCGAAGATCGGATTGTCGCGGGCGGCGACCCAGTCGAGAGAGAAGCGATATTTGGAACGGTAGTCCAACGCTCTTTCCAAAAGGTTGGCGAATTCACCGGGCGGATGTTCGACACGGTTCACGGCGTTGATGACGTGGTGGTTGTTTCCAAATATCTGGTAGGTGTGGTTGGAAAAGTACTTCTGATTACTGTCGATGAATTCGAGCAAAGCCAGTAGCGAGGCAAAGTCGGAATGGTCCGAATTGGCTCCGGAAAACGGCGCCTTAAACGATATCCCGATATCCGGGATGATAAAAGTCACCACCGCGCTCTTGGCCAGCTGGTTATCGGACGGTAGCTCATACGAACCGAAGAAGCACTCCATGCCTTCCACAATGCAATTAGTGTGCCCCTTTAGACGACTTGCGTATCTTTATGTGAGACAGTAGAATACTCTCCCTTGCGATGGCGCAGCCGTGAAGTCGATTGCGGAAGTTTGCACAATTGTGCTTCTGCATAATCAACAAACTCCTCCACAAATCCCTTGTTGAAGCGTGGTTATAGCCTTAGCTTGAGCATGCGTTGCTACAGACTCTGACTGTGGCAAGTTCCACCTCCTGCCTCACTGACCCGAGCGCTGTACTTAGACAGAGGAGGTCCTGCGTGTTGAGTCAATCCCGATTTCCGGCTCTTTGCCGAGCGGTCGTATGCTGTTTTTTGCTGACGGTCACCACCGTATCTGCTCGCTCTCCGGCCGGGGACAACCCCCCTTCCAGCGGGATGAGTCTGGTCGATGAACCGGCTTACTGCAACACATTCCACAATGTCGGCAAACTGAAGCTGGCCGTATCAAATGTCGGCCGTCCAGGCGGATTTGTGATGAAAGAAAGGTATGGGGATGGGTATGGGGGTTGTTTTGAAATAATCAACTGGGATGCTCCTCAATGGGTCTGCGAGTATCCGAAACAAACGGGGCTTGAACATCTCCATAGTGCTGCCCTGTGGGTGGGCGCGATTGTGGGAATTGATACTCTGGTGACAAGCGGTGAAGATGACTGGTGGGGGCGAAGTGAGTTTGCACCGGATTTTGCGCCATCCGGACAGATGGAGCGCCGTTCGATTCTGGACCCCGAGTCACCCGAATATGAAGGAGCTCACTCTGAGCAAGATATTATCGCCGTTTACTATGACACCCTGGAGTCTCTTCACCGATGGGCGTGGGGCTCACGGCGTCCCAAACCGATAGGCATCAAGGTTACTCAAAAATCGTATGCCTGGTCTTACCAATACGCAGAGGACTTTGTGCTGTACGACCTCAAGATCGAAAACATGGATTACCGACCGCTAAAGGATGTATACATTGGACTATTTGTGACTTCCTCCGTAGGCTTCGCAGGGGGGTACGGTGACGACATTTGTGGTTTTCTGCGCACCTTCCCATCGCACCGGGGTTGCGAATTTGATGATACACTTAACCTGGCCTGGGCGGCCGACGCCGATGGAGATTGGTATGAGTATGTCCCACCGAGGAGGTGGTTATATCGAGCCGAACGGCTGTGGTACGGGGGGGCTACATGGTTGCTGAGTCGGTCGATCTTTAGCGTCGCCGGTACTGAAATCCTGCGGTCACCCTCCGCCGACTGGGACCTCTCGTACAACTGGTGGACATGGGGTTGGGGCGGGACTGACTTTGGCCCTCAGTCACGCGACCACTACAGGAGATTTGAAAGCGGTGGCACAGGAGTACCATACACGGATGCAGAAAAGTACTTCGTCATGTCCAATGAAGAGTTCGACTATGATCAGGTGCGCACCGGACGTATCGCACCGGGCCATCAAACATGGCCGTATCCGGGCCCGGAAATTGCCGACGGGGTGGCGCAAGGGGGAGGAATGCAGTACTTGTTGTCGTATGGTCCCTTCCAGGTGGGTCCATACGCTTCGCTTCCGCTTTCCTTTGCGACTGTGCTGGGCGAAAACTTCCACTCCGACCTTTTCAATGCCGACAATTTGCCTGACCGCCCTTACGAGTACTACTCCAATGTCGACTTCTCTGATTTGGCGCTCAATGCCAGGTGGGCGCGCTGGATATATGATAACCCCGGCTATGACACCGACAATGACGGTTATCGGGGTGAGTTCAGAGTGTGTGGTGTGGAATCGACGCTGTCTGACAGTGGATGGCTCCTGACCGAAGCCGACACTTTTTGGTATCGGGGCGACGGCGTTCCGGATTTTCGAGGTGCGTCGCCCCCACCGGCCCCGGAGTTCTGGGTCACGCCGACTGTTCGCGGGTTACACGTCCGGATTAACGGCCAGCGATCCGAAACCGAGAAGGATGTCTTTTCGGGCATTGCCGACTTCGAAGGTTATCGTATCTATATCGGACGCGACAATCGTAAAGCAAGCTTCTCTGTGGTGGCATCGTACGACCGTGAAAACTACGACCGCTACACCTGGGACAACGAACGTGTGGACGAAATCGGTTTCCCGGAACCCGGTTTTGTTCTGATGGATGTTCCATTCACGCTCCGTGAGTTGCGTTGTTTATACGGCGGCGGTTCTAATCCGTGCGACGATTCAAGCTTCCACCCTCTCCATTACCCCCACAGCCGACCCTTCTTCCACCGGGAGTTCGGTGACTCAGTGTTTTACTTCGTCCCGCACGATTTCAATACGACTCAATACCCGGAAGACATGCCAATTCGAAAACGCTTCCCGCAAGCCCCGGACCCCAGAGGGATACCTGTCGACGAACTGACCGACGATTACTACACTGAGGATAGTAGCCTGAAGTTCTTTGAGTATGAGTATACTATCGAGAATCTTCTGCCAACGGTACCCTATTGGGTGAGCGTCACGGCTTTCGATTTCGGCTCGCCCACCGGTGGGGTTGACGCTCTTGAAACAGTTATCACCGATGTTATGGTCGAAGCGTACCCTATCAACTCCGAAGCCGAAGCGTCCGGCGAGTTTGGCAATGTCTATGTCTATCCGAATCCGTATCGTGGCGATGCGGGCTTTCGAGACAAGGGCTATGAACTGCGGACGCGCTCGGACCTTCCCAAGTACCGCGTACATACGATTCACTTCACCAACCTGCCGCCCAAGTGCATCATAAGAATCCATACTCCCGACGGTGATCTGGTGCGTGAGATTCGTCATGATTTCGATCCTGCCGACCCGGTCGCGCGCGACCATGATTGGCATCTGGTGACACAGAATCATCAGTTGGCAGTGAGTGGATGGTATTACTGGACGGTGGAGTCACCCGACGGTCGTGTCCAGATCGGCAAGCTGGCCATTCTGTTGTAGTTTGTAAAACCCGGCTTTATTGGTCCCGTTACGTCAAGTTTCGTGCCCGGCAAATGTCCACATCTGCCGCCTCGGGTGTCCGGCTCAAACCTACAGGCTGTGTCACAATGTGGTTTCGCAGGGTCCTGACCACGCCCTAGGCGTGGTTGTGACCCTGCGATTATCACTAATGCGTTGTGTAAGAGCAGCCTTTGAAACCTCCGGTTCACACGCTCCCTTTCGGCGAACGCAGGAACCGGAGGAACTTGCATCTGCCGCCTCGGGTGGCTATCGCAAACCTTGTGTGGAGCGGGAATCCATCCGAGTAAGAACCACCCCCAAAGCGACTTTGAGGATGCCACCCAGAAACGCGCGAGACCCGTTTGATGGGTGCCACCCGGCAAGGCCTCGGGCGCTATTCATACTTATGAAATCTGCAGTACCAACCGACATAATAAAGACAATCGTGTCGTGGTTCGAAGTAGCACAAGAGAATAAAGAACTCTCTGGCAAGGAGGGAGATATGCAAACAAAAGTCGGAGAAACCGCCGGCAAGATCTGGGAAGCTCTGGCCGAACGAGGCGAAGTGAGCATCTCTCGCGTTCCCAATATCGTTAGCGAGAAACTGGTGATCACCTATCAGGCTCTGGGCTGGCTGGCCCGTGAGGGCAAGATCAAGTATTCATGTAAGGGCAACGGGACATACGTGTCACTACCCTGATTCTCACTACTGAATAATCTGCGCAAATCAACATGCTTCCCTGGGATGTGATGGTGATGCGGATGGTTCAGTACTTCAACGGTCGTCTGAAAAAGCTCAGCATCCTCGACCTGAAGCTGATTCAGGTAGCCGCCATGCTGTTCGCCCTGATTGCCGTGAACCTGGTTTCACTGCTTGTAACGGTGAACATCTGGTGGCTGTTCGGGATATTATTCCTGGCTTTGATCAGACCGACCTATGCGTTCTGCATAAAGACAGAGGCTGATTCAACAATCTCGACACATCCTGCAACGTACCTGTTCTGATACACCCCTCGACCCCAGGCTGTGTGATAATGTGGTTTCGCAGGTTCCTGACCACGCCCTAGGCGTGGTTGTGACCCTGCGATTATCACTAAAGCGTTGTCTAAGAGCAGCCTTTGAGACCTCCGGTTCACACGCTCCCCTTCGGCGAACGCAGGAACCGGAGGAACTTGCCTGCCGGGTCTTGGTCCCGCGTGGGACCAGGGAGGAACCGGTTTGTTTTACCTGAGATTCTTTTGACTTAGCTGGGCGAAAACCGTATTGTAGTCCTGTAGCCCGGGGAGGTGCTCCGGCGAGGACACAGAGTCTTGAGATCAGACAACACGGAGGATCCAGTGATGAAGAACATGTGCTTACTGATAGTCACCGTTATGCTAATGGCCCTTGCAGGTTGCGGGGATGACGGTGTGTCCACCGGCAACGGCCAGCCGACAGTCACATTTCCACACCGGGTCGGCACCATTTGGACCTATGACTACGAGAAGACCGAGATAAACGGAATCGATACTACGGTTGTCTCAGACTCGGTTGATGTCGTTGTGGTTGGTGATACCTTACTGGCTACCGGTGATTCCGCCACGATCTGGGTTTTTCGCTATGGTCACCAGGCCGTGCCGGACACTCACATTGTTGCCATGGCCGTGGACACTATAAAGCTTGAGTGGGACATCGAATCCCTGTTTGGAACAATGGTGTCCATCCTATGGCCGATAGACACCAGCCTCACCTGGGTCTCAGGTGACAGCCTTACCGACACCACCACTGTTTCCGGACCGGTCAATGTATCGGTGCGGGGTCACAGTTACCCGAACACCTTTTGGATTGAGCGACGCTGGGCGGGCCTGGAAGAAAGTGAACAAACAGATGTCTGGCTGGTCCCGAATGTCGGCATCGTGTGGTATAGGTTTGAATTTGAGCAATCAATGGCGCAGCCGTCCAAACGGATTCAGCGGTGGGAACTGCTGAGCTACGATATGCCATGAGTGAGAATTCTCGTGGCGCTGATCCATCGTGAATGATCGGTGTCGGCTCGCATTTTCGAGTCTCGAAGCTGACAATCCATCGCAACCCGGCGGTGGATGTCTCGTAGTCACTCTCATAAACTATGAATAACAGAGGAAGGTTTTTCATGAATCGCTCACTTGCAATGTCATTGTCGGTTTTGGTAGCATTCGCTCTGTCGGTCCCGACGGTGCAAGGCCAGCTCTCCGATCCCTATGAGATTCTCAATCGTCACTATGAGGCAATGGGAGGTCTGGAGAAACTAAAGGCCCAGAAAAGCTCGTACATGGAGGCGACTATCGATCTCGTGGGTACCGGGCTCAAGGGAACACTCCATCAGTGGTCTGCACCGCCGATCCGCAGTCGTCAGGATGTTGACCTGAAGGTTCTTACTCAAAAGAGTGGCGACAACGGTGAGTATGCATGGAATGTCGACTCGAACGGCAAGCTGCAAATCAGGCGCGATGAGGATACCGAGAAGCAGAGAAAACTGCAGGCCCTAATGGCTGAATTTGATCAACTCGAACCCAATTCGCAGACATTCAAGGTAACGCTGGAAGGTTCCGACACAGCGGCCGGTGTCGATTGCTACGTTGTGCAAATCACCAATAGTCTTAACGAAGATGTGTCCAGGCAGCATTACGATAAAACCACTTTCATGCTGCTGAAGACTGTCGCCGTTTCACCGCAGGGTGAGAGCCACACCTGGTTTCTGGATTACCGCGAGGTCGACGGCATAATAAACTCGTTCAAGCAAGAGTCGATCACACTGCCCGACGGCATGAAACAAATCGTTATCGTCACAAAGTTGGAAATCAACCTGCCGGTTGAGGCGTCGATTTTTGAGCCACCCGTCTCCGATGTCGAGGACTTCCGTTTCACTAACGGCCGTGATGCCTTGAGCATTCCATTTGAGTTCATCGAGAACCATATCTACCTGCCGGTCACGATTGGCGGCAAGAAACGACTGTGGGTACTGGATACCGGTGCCAGTGTGACCGTCATTGATAAAGCCTATGCGTTGGAGCTGGGGCTCACCCTGGAAGGACAGATCAAAGGACAAGGGGCGGGCAACCTGGTCGATGTTTCGTTCACCAGGCTGCCACCGTTTGAATTGGCCGGGCTTGAATTCGACGAACAGCGGGCGGCTTCGATCGAGGTCGCGAGTTTGTTCGATCGTTGGTTGGGCATGGAAGTTGTCGGCATTCTCGGCTACGATTTCCTTTCGCGCTTGGTGACCAGAGTCGACTATGCCAATGAGACACTGTCATTTTATCATCCGGACAGCTTCACTTATCATGGTGACGGTACCATCCTCGAATCGCCTATTTCACAATCCAATTTCTTCGAACTGCCGGTGTCAGTCGACGGTAAGCACGGCGGCAAGTGGATGCTCGACCTTGGCGCCGGCGGCATGAGTTTCCACTATCCCTACGCAGAGCAGAACGGCATACTCACAATGTCGGGAGTCGACGGCCTCGGCCACGGCGCCGGTGGTTCCCAACCAAAACGCAGCCTGCAATTTGAAACTATCGAGTTCGCCGGTCACACAATTGCTAATCCCATAGTGGGGACGCCCTTGGTGAAGGGGCAGGGCGGCTTTGGCCACACCGACCTAACCGGCAATATCGGTAACACGCTGCTGCGTCACTTTGTCCTGTATCTCGACTACAAGCGTGAGCAGGTGATAGTTGAAAAAGGTGACAACTTCGCGCACGTTTTCCCCCGTGACAATAGCGGAATGCAACTGGAAAACAGTGAGTCCAACCAGGTCAGAATAATCTTCGTGGCCGACAACACACCGGCTGCTCAGGCGGGATTCAATGTCGGCGATGTCCTGTTGGCCGTGGACGATGTTGATATGGCCGGAGTCGGTGGCGTCCTGGGTGTCAAGAAGCTGTTGCGGCAGCAGGCGGGCACGAGCTTGTCGGTGGCCATCAGTCGCGGCGACGAGAAAAAGAAACTTACTCTGACGCTGGCCGACTTGTACAACTGAGCCGGCGAGGTCGAGGGAAAAACAGAAGCCGACCCGCTGAAGAGCGGATCGGCTTTCTTACTGTCGCTGTTAATACAGGGTCAGTCTCAGGCAGGTATGGCGCTTTGCTTGCGCCGATAGACAAAGTACGCCGCTATCACCAACAGCAGTATGAGCAGGGCGGTGCCGTATGCCGACAGGCCCGGCACGGGCGCCGCCTCGACAATTATCACGGCCTGCATCGAAGGGTGTATCGCACAGTGATACGGATAGGAACCCGGTGTGTTGAATGTGCGTGACCAGAATTGTCCCTGATTTAATGTACCCGAATCCCACAAAGGGGCGTCAGAAGTACTAGTGTGGGGTGCTACGTCCTGGTTTGTCCATTTGACCTCATCACCTGCTGTGATTACCAGTGTGTCAGGCACGAATGTGAACCCTGAAATGTCCACATCGACCGTGGCGGCCTGCGATGTTGGCGCCATTAAGACTGCCGCCATTAGGACAACGGCGGTGGTAGCCAGTGTTTTTGTCGAGAGTCTGAGCATGTAGAACTCCTTGCTGTTAAGTAATATGTTCCTCGAATTGCACTGCGTATCTTTTCGCGATTTCGATGGTCGACTGATTCATCTTCTGTCTCAGCTGCGCCTGAGAATTAGAAGTAGTTAATGGGCTTATATACTCGATATACGTACCCATTAACCGGAATCGCCAACAATAGTTCCCCGGTTGCTCGTTTTCTGAAGGTGCAGGGCCGGATTTCATTAGAGCTTTGTTGCTCCCCAATCGCTATATTGCCATGCGAAAGAAGAGTTTCATTTAGAGTTGATGGTTCTCTGATGTGCAGACAGATTCTATATCTATTGATTTGTGGGATGGTCTCCACCGCTACCGCGCGAACGGTGAGTGACACGCCCAGTGGACGCCATCTCCCACGATCATTGGCATTGGCCGCGCCGGCACACCAACTGGCGGCGCATCGGATAGGTAAGATATCCCTGGCCGTGGCCAACAATGGGACGTTTGGCCGCGAATATCTGCCCGGGCCCAGCATTGACTGGTACACCGGTGAGGAAATCGGTTTCTCATGCGAGTATCCAAAGGGTTCTCGGGTCAACTATCTGTTCGGCGGCGCTTTTTGGATCGGAGCTGTGGTCGGGCGCGACACTCTTGTCTCGGTCGGTGCCGACGGTTGGCAGCAACTATATGAGATGTTCCCCGATCAAGCGCCGTTTGGCCGGATGAAGCATCGTTCGATCAAAGACCCATCCAGACCGGACTTTGAAGGTGCCGTCTCTGAGGAGGATTTTGTTGCCGTCTACACCGATACTTTCACCGACGGTATCCAAAATGACTATTTCGGGCGAGTGCACCGACCGCTGAACATTGAAGTGACCCAGTCCTCTTATGCCTGGTCGTATGCCTACGCTGAGGACTTCGTTCTCTTTGATTACCAGATTCAGAACATAGGGACCCGGACATTGCGTGATGTCTACATGGGTATCTACGACGACTGTATGATATGCTTCGATTGCTTTGGGCTACTGCCCGGTTTCACCGATGACCACAGCGGCTTTTTGCACACCTATCCCAACCAGTACGGCTCATGTGTCTTTGAGGACACGGTGAACATCGCCTGGCAGGCTGATGATGACGGTGACCTCGACTTGATCTACAGCGATGGCGGCAAGCATCCAACCGATGATGTGGTGGCAATGCGCATCGTAAGAACGCCGGCTGAGGAGTTGGACGTCAGTTTCAACTGGTGGATCGGCAACGGGAATGCAGCCCTGGACTTCGGCCCGCGTGAAAAAGGAAATGTCGGTCGTCTCGATGAACCGTTTCGCGACTTCGGCACCGGTGGCCTGGGAACGCCTGAGGGGGATGTGAACAAGTATTACGTAATGCGCAACCGCGAGTTCGATTACAACCAGGTCTTCACGGCAGCCATCCAGACCAATGACACGCTCTGGCTACATCCCAATCCGGAACAGGCAGCCGATTTTGCCGACGGTTTCGACACCCGCTACCTGCTGTCGTTCGGACCCTTCGAAATTCGCCCCGGGCAGACGTTACCTATATCGTTTGCCTATCTGGCCGGGGAGAATCTCCATCGAGACGTAGGCAACAGGGAGAACCTGCCGGATCGACCTGATCTGTATATTCAGAATCTCGATTTTTCCGACCTGGCTCTCAACGCCATGTGGGCGTCGTGGATCTATGACAACCCGGGGGTGGACACCGACGGCGACGGTTTCTCAGGGAAGATACGTATCTGTTGCGAAGATTCCACGATAAGGCTCGATACGGTAAACGAGGACCCGATTCAGGTCGACACGACCTGGAGTTTCACCGCCTGCGATACGATTTTCTATGAAGGCGACGGCGTGCCGGACTTTCGCGGTGCAGCGCCACCACCGGCGCCGGAGTTTTGGGTGGATACGCGCCCAGGTGCCTTAACCGTGCACTTCAATGGTCTCAGATCGGAAACAAGCAGGGACGCCTTTTCACGCGAGTTGGATTTCGAGGGATACCGTATCTATCTGGGACGTGATGAGCGCGCCCCCAGTTATCAGATCATCGCATCGTTCGACATTGAGGATTACAATAAGTTTTTCTACGACCGCACCGTGCGCCCCCGGGCTGCGTACAGACTGATGGATACTCCGTTCTCGCTGGACGAACTTCGCTGTCTCTATGCCGACTCATGCGGTGATACTCTGTTTGATCCTATGGCTTACACTCGCTCGCGACCATACGTGCATCCGGAGTTTTCGGACTCCGTGTTCTATTTCGAACCGCAGGACTACAACGTGAGCCGCCTGGGTGTTGACACCCCCATCCGTAAACTCTTTCCGATGCAACCACCGCCCTCCAGCCTGAACCCCGATTCGGCACAGTCGGATGAGTTAACAGCCGCCGGTCGTTTGAAGTACTTCGAGTATGTCTTTGAGATTGAGAACCTGCTGCCGACGGCGTCATATTGGATCAACGTCACCGCCTTTGATTATGGCTCGCCGCTGTCCGGTTTGGCCTCGTTGGAAACATCGGTTACGGTTGGGGCTGTGGAAGTGTACGCTCAGAGTTCCTGGAACGACATACAATCCGAAAATCTTAAGGCGTATGTGTATCCGAACCCATATCTGCTTGATGGCGACTATCGGGGACGCGGATACGAGGGGAGGGTGGAATCAGATCACCCCCACGACCGAACGCGCACGATCCACTTTGCCAACGTTCCACCGATTTGTACTATCCGCGTTTTCACGATCGATGGCGACCTCGTGCGTGAGATTGCGCACAACGACGGTACTACTCACGAGGAGTGGAACCTGATTACACGCAACACTCAGATGGTCGTGTCGGGTTTGTACTATTGGACGGTTGAGAGTGCCGATGGCGCCGTTCAGATGGGGAAGCTGGCGATTATTATGTAGGGTGATGCAATCTGGTAGGTCGAAACCCCTGACCCGAAGGTGTCGCGAAGCGAGGTTTCGACGTCTTTCTGTCGCAATGCAGAACCGAAGAATCCCGCGCCGCGCGGGATGTCGAAACCCGCCTGCGGCGGTCCTACGGACCAGGGGTGTCGACCTACGGTTTTCTTTAGGTGTGATACACCTCCGATTGATTCCCCGCCCCGTACAAGGTCTTGGGCGGCCACCCAACATCGTTAAGTGCTGTTTTGATGGGGTTGTGTCAACCGGTAGTTCAGCTCCCACAGTGCAGTGCGGTTGTCATCCCAACTCAGCAGTTCTCTTGCTGCGTCATAAGACAGCCAACGATACTCGGTGTGTTCCTCGGACAGTGTAAGACTCGCACTCTGGAGCCGAACGGCAAAGCAGTGCTGAGGAAGAACTACTACGTCATCACCCCACAAGAAGCCGCACACCGCATCGACCGGAAGTGTCGAGAAACTTTCCAGTTTTGTGAGTTCCGATTCGACCGGGATACCTGCTTCTTCAAACGCCTCGCGCCGGGCTGCTTGTTCGGGAGTTTCGTCATCTTCGCCGCCACCGGCGACAGGTTGCCAGTAACCACCGGTTGACGCATCCCGTTTTAGCAGCCCGTACAGAATCTCATCTTCGTCGGTGATCCGGTAGGGGAGAACCAATACTTGGAATGGAGCGCGGGCCACGGATTCAATCACTCGCCACTCAAGGTTCTACATCGTACAGCTTGGCCTGTTCCCACTCTTCGCCCAGGACGGAACCGGCGATTTGATCGGCCTCGCCCACAAACTCGCTCGGCACTAGCACCATGAATCCATCACTAGTCAACTCCTCCGATACCGACCCCATCTGACAGTTGTGTGTGCAAGGTCCGTTGTCGGATAGTAGCACTGCCGGGATGTCGTTGGAATGCAGCGCCTCCACCACTACCTTGGAATGTTGCATCGATGACAATAGGGCCAGTCGCACCCAATCATCGTAACTATCAGACTCTTTCGACTTATCGCGAAGTTGACTGACAAGTCGTTCGTTGCAGTCGGGGCAGACGGTAACAGTCTCTAAGTATTCGTAACGACAGTTGGGGCAGAACATGCTGTGTACCTCGTCATTCGTGCCAAGCTTACCCGGAAGATAGCAGATTATTCAGAGACCGTGTAGTAGAATTTGGCCAAACCTCACCCTGAGCACCCCCAACCTCACCCTGAGCGGAGTCGAAGCATGATCGTTCTTGTGCCCGCGTAATCTTCAGATCGCGCGGGAGTAGCTGAGACAGTAGGGCGGAACCCTCTCAGCGGTTCCGCCACACCGGTTCCGCTGGGTCCTGCACGCCGTAGGCGGGTGTGACCCTGCGGCCAGGGCGGCAGAACCAGACGCGGTTCTGCCCTACTCGTTTCAACCAATCAGTTTTGTCACCCCGAGCGGAGTCGAGGGGTGAGCGCAGCACGGTGGCGCGGGTCTCGACATTGAGCCCCCTTTCTAACCTCACCTCAGCACGAACGTCAACTTGTCCGCGCCGCGGTTGGACTTGAAATGAAAATGCACGTGCGGCACTTCCTGCCCCAGACCGTTATTGATCAGAATCTGAAAATGGTCACTGATACCCAACTTTTCGGCGATCATCTTGGCCGTCTGGTTCATCATGGCGAGTGCTTCAGGCGGTGTCTCGTAGAAGTTCTTGTATTCGGTTTTGGGGATGATCAACAAGTGCACCGGCGCTTGCGGACGATGGTCGGCAATTACGATCACTTCGTCCGTTTCATGGAATACATTGGCGGGCAGTTCGCGGTTTATTATCTGCGTGAATATAGTGGGCATGGTGGACAATCCTCATTCTGTGTATAACAATGTCAGACGGAAAGAAACAGAGAGTAGACCGGTTTAGGCAAGCAGAAACAGCTGCTGCAGCCCCCCAACTCCCTCTTGCCAAGTAAAGGCTGATTTGTTATTCTGAATGGCTGGAATCTGTCATCTTGGTGGACTTGGCAGGTCTAAAGACAGACCTACCTATGACTGCCACGCGCGAAGCGCGAAAGAGTGGCTTGCCGCCTGGCCTTCGCCAGAATGACAGATAAGATGGATTCCCGCCTGCGCGGGAATGACAAGGTCTGGGTGGCCCACAGCTTGCTGTGGGAGCCGTCGGTTCACACGCCTGCTAGCGCAGCCGCAAGAACCGACGCAACAGAGAAAAGAGTGGCTTGCCACCCCGCCTGCTCGGGAATGACAAGGTCTGGGTGGCCCACAGCTTGCTGTGGGAGCCGTCGGTTCACACGCCTGCTAGCGCAGCCGCAAGAACCGACGCAACAGAGAAATGAGTGGCTTGCCACCCCGCCTGCGCGGGAATGACAAGGTCTGGGTGGCCCACAGCTTGCTGTGGGAGCCGTCGGTTCACACGCCTGCTAGCGCAGCCGCAAGAACCGACGCAACAGAGAAAAGAGTGGCTTGCCACCCCGCCTGCGCGGGAATGACAAGGTCTGGGAGTGACGTATAGTGTGTTGAGTATATGAGAATGTTCAGATAAAGGGAGATTGAACCGATGTCAGGTCATTCAAAATGGGCGACGATTAAACGCAAAAAAGGGAAGGCCGACGCCGAACGCGGCAGAGTCTTCACCCGGCATATCAAAGAAATAACCATTGCCGCCCGTGAAGGTGGCGGCGATCCCGACGGCAATCCCCGCTTGCGCACGGCCATCGCGGCGGCCAAAGGGTCCAACATGCCGGCCGACAATATCAAACGGGCAGTCATGAAAGGTACCGGCGAACTGCCGGGCGTCACCTACGAGTCGATCAACTACGAAGGCTATGGCCCCGGCGGTGTGGCCCTCTACATGGAAGCGTTTACCGATAATAAGAACCGTTGCGTCGGCGAGGTGCGTCATGCCCTCACCAAGTACGGCGGTAATCTCGGGGCCAGCGGATGCGTGGCCTGGATGTTCGAAAAGCAGGGTCTGATCACGATAGACCTCGATGCGGTCGATGAGGACACGCTCATGGAAGTGGCCATGGACGCCGGCGCCGAAGATATCAAGAGCGAGTCAGGGTCCTACGAAGTGATCACGCAGCCGGCCGATGTTGACGCAGTCCGTTCGGCTATCGAGGCCAAGGGCATTCCGATGGTCTCGGCCGAAGTAACCATGATTCCCAAAGACTCGGTCAAGCTCGAAAAAGAGTCGCAGGCCAACTCGATGATGAAGTTGTACGAGATGCTTGAGGACCTTGACGACGTTCAGAAGATCTATGCCAATTTCGATATCTCCGAGGAGCTTCTGGAAAAGCTGGCCTGACGGATTGCCCCAGAACACCCAAAGCGTCATTGCGAGGCCACGCTCTTCGCGTGGCCGCGGCAATCTCCCTGGAAGATGCGAAGGTGCTGTCAGGCGATTCGCCTGACGGCAATATGGCGAACTATAGGTGTCGGGCGGATTCGTCGCGACACCACATGAGATTGCCGCTCTCGTCCCTCGCCGGTGGCGGGGGACTCGTTCGCAACGACGCGGGATAGAACTGTTTCAACTCTCGCATGTCGCCCGGGGACAATCAACAGCCTACTGTTACGAGTCAAAAAGGGGTTGACAGGCATGGCCCCCTGCATACTATAATCTGTATGAGCCAAGTTGTTGTAGTCAGGCATGAGGCAGGGATTCGAGGCGACCGATTGAATCTCGCCCAATATAAGCAACTGGTCTCCAGTGGTCTGACCACTCTAACTAATCAAACGTCGGTGATCGCAGCTATTCAAAAACTGCTACCCAAGGGTGCGGTAGGTCTGAAAACGAACTGCCTGACCGGGAAGTTCAACTCGACCCCGGTTCCGTTGGTTGGTGCTTTGGCTGATATTCTTGAGAATGCCGGATGGCAGCCCAACGATGTCGTGGTGTGGGAGCGCACCAGCCGCGAGTTGCAGCAGGCTGGATTTGAGCTGAACGCCTCGAATCTCGGCCGACGGTGTCTGGGTACCGATGCCAACGGTGTCGGTTACGGTTATGAGTTCCATAGCGCGGGGGAGTCCTCAAGTTTGATCAGTCGCATCCTGGAAAGTGCTGTGACCGGCAACATCAATCTGCCGGTGCTGAAAGACCATTCAATTGCCGGTCTGTCCGGTGGTATGAAAAACATGTTCGGAGCCATTAACAATCCGAATAAGTTTCATGGCAACAATTGTGATCCGCATGTGGCCGATGTTTCGCTTATGGTTCCTATTCGCACCCGGAACCGCCTCACTATCATCAACGCCGTGCAGGTGCAGTACAGCAACGGACCCGGTTATGATCCCGGCTTCATAGCTCCTTATGGTGGCATCGTGCTGTCCGACGATCCTGTGGCCGTTGATCGTGTCGGTCTTGAGATTGTGGAGCACTGTCGCAGGGAGGCTGGTTTGCCGTCGCTTGAAAAAGCGAATCGTCCGGCCAGGTATCTTCAGACGGCGCAGGCTCATGGTTTAGGTACGGCCGACATATCGAAGATCGACCTGCGGGTGCAAGTGGTGAACGACAAGGGTCGCATACAGGAAGGGAAGCTCTTCTGATGGAGCGGCGTCTATTTCTTAAGTGTATGGGGTCTGCTTCGGCAGTTGCTGCGGCTTCGCACTCGGAACTCTGGCCGGAGCTGCTCGGGGGTGTCCAGAACGTCTGTGCTTTTAACAACGGCAACAATCTGTCGTCGGTGGAAGCACGGCACTACAAGAAGCTCGACGAGGGTGGAATCGAGTGTCGGCTTTGTCCTCGGCACTGTCGCATCACCGATCTTGAGCGCGGCTACTGCGGCGTTCGTGAAAACCGAAAGGATACCTACTACACGCTTGTCTACGGTCGACCATGTTCGCTGAATATCGATCCGATTGAGAAAAAGCCGCTGTATCATTTCCGTCCGGGGACCAAAGCGTTTTCGTTGGCCACGGCCGGATGCAACGTGAACTGCAAGTTTTGTCAGAACTGGGAGATATCCCAGGCGCGTCCGGAGCAGATAGACAGCGCGGATCTCCCGCCCAATGAGCTGGTCAAGGTTTGTAAGGAGCGGAGCGTCCCAACGATAGCGTACACTTATTCCGAGCCGGTGATTTTCTACGAGTACATGTATGACATCGCTCAACGAGCTCATGAGCAGGGTGTATCATCGGTCATGATAACCGGGGGGTATATCGACAAAGAACCTCTGGCCGAATTGTGCCTGCAAATGGACGCGATCAAGGTCGACCTGAAGTCGTTTCGAGAGGACTACTACCGAAAGATCGTCAACGGTGAACTCGGGCCGGTATTGGACGCTCTGATACAAATCAAAAAGGCGGGAGTGTGGTTGGAGATAGTCTACCTTGTTGTACCCACGCTGAATGATTCCGACCAGGAGTTTACCGATCTCGCACGATGGATAAAAGGCAATCTCGGCTGTGATACTCCAATTCACTTCTCCCGTTTTCATCCGCAGTATTTGCTGCGTCACCTGCCGTCGACGCCGCTTGAAACACTTGAACGCGCCCACGCTATCTGCAAAAGTGAAGGCTTGCACTACGTCTATCTCGGAAACGTTCCCGGTCACGCGGCCGAATCGACCTACTGTGCCGGATGTGACAGAGTCCTGATAGAGCGACGCGGCTATCGCATTGTCAGGAACGATCTAAAAGTCGGCAGATGCCAACACTGTCGGCGCCTGCTCCCCGGAGTCTTCTAAATGACCAAGGGCAAACCGTTCCTGCTCGGCTTCTTTTCGGTCGCAGGACAGGTGCTGCTCTTGCGTGAACTTGTCTCATCGTTCAACGGCGATGAATTGTTCATCGGTCTGGCTTTGTTTGGATGGCTTTTGGCGGTAACTCTTGGTTCATATTTGGGCGGACGTGACACCCATCAGCCCGGAGCCGTTGCTTTGTTCATAGCCGGGTGTGCAGTCTTGTGCGTGTTGATACCGGCGGTCAGATTATTGCCGCTGTTTGTCAGCGAGGTGGCCGGACAGGTTATCCCGTTCGCTACCGCCGGAGCCATGGCTATACTTGTGATGTTACCGCCGGGCCTGATATCAGGCTGGTTGTTTTCGGTCATTGCGAAGGAGGGATGGGGCAGTGAGGGCGCCGTCGTAACCGTCTATCTGTGGGAGGGCGCAGGAGCCTTCGTGGGCGGTGTGTTGATAGCAATGTTCAGCCGAGGTGTCCTGTCAAATATGGCTTTGGCTTTGGCGGTTGTTGTGGTCGCCGTCGGTTTCCTGACGCTGAATCATAGGGAGAGGTCCCTTGCGGCCACGGCGCTGTTCACACTGATCACGACAGGCCTTCTGTTCGGATCGGTATGGATAGCAGGGCGGATTGATAGTGCTCTCGACGGCATAAAATACCAGCCCTACCACGTGGTGCAGTCGTTCGACACCCCATACGGTCGGCAGACCGTGCTTTCTCGTGACAATATGATCGTACTTCTGACCGACAACAAAGTGGAGGCGGTGCACCCGGATGTGCGGACGGCGGAGAACCTGCTGTTGCCGGCCATGCTCTACCAGCCAATGGCTCGTGAAATCCTCTACTTCGGTCGCAGCGAATTCGGACTGGCTCAGTTGACGTTGCGCCTGGAGCCGTTGCACCTTACCGCGGTAGACCCACGTCGAAGCCTGAATGGGCCGGCCGAAAATGCAACATCTTTTGGGGGCGGAGTGACCCGCCTGACCGACGATCCACTCTCGTTCATTAACGAGCGGGCCGGGCGTGAGCGATTTGATGTGATAATCATTGATGCCGGTGAACCGGACAATTACCAAACCAATCGATTGCTGACACCGGAATTCTTTCGGCAAACACAGCGGCTCCTGACGGAAAGTGGGTTGCTTGTCATTCCCACAGCATACGACACCGACCGATATGTCAGCGACGATGTGGCGGCCTTGCTCTCGATTATTCGAAACAGCTTAGCGGCGTCTTTCGATCAGGTCGTGGTATGGCCGGGGGGGGAGACTTTGTTGATGGCGTCGAACGCTTCGTTATTCGGAGTAAGTACAGACAGTCTGGTTGTTCGCATGAACAGGCTTGAGTACGACCCGACTTTCCTGAGCGAGAGCTTTCTTCGTGATCGGCTCAACGAATTCAAACGGGAGCGGCTTACCTCCGCATTGTCATCGGACTCCGATGTCAACAGCGCAGCCAGACCGGTTTTGCCGCACCGGCAGGCGCTGTACCGTTCGACGGGCGACAGGGATCGATTGATCTTGTCGTTCTGGCTTGAACAGCCATACGGATATACGCTGGGACTAGTGCCTATCTTCGGCTTGTTAACCTACGCATCTGTCGGTCGGGATCGTCGTCGTCGATTTGGCCTGTTTATGTACTTGGTGGCCGGACTTATCTCTATTTCTCTGGAACTGCTTTCGTTCTATGTTTTTCAGACCACCGCCGGATCGCTCTATTCGGAACTGGCCGCACTGGTCGGCTCCTTCATGCTTGGTTTGGCCGTCGGAACGTATTACGCCCAGCAGTTGAAAAGCAGACACCTGGAGTATCCGGCGCTTGTGGTCCTGATATTAGCAGGCGCCATTTTCGGTTTGACATGGAATCGCATCGAACCGTCAACGGCCATTGGATACCATCTGCTTTTCCTGTTCGTCATGGCTCTGGCCACCGGTTCACTTTTCGTGGCCGCCACCCGGCGTTACTACGAGAATCGTCCCCTGCGCAACCGAGGTATCGGCTATGCCGTGGAGGTCTTGGGCTCGGCTATCGGAGCGCTTCTGACGCTCACTCTTTTGTTGCCGATGTTGGGAGTTACAGGACTGCTCGTGACTCTCGAACTCATTTTGGCCGTCGCCTTGGTGGGTGCGATTATCACCGCACGAAGCTACTGATCCGAAAGGATGCTCAAACGGTCATCCGGTCATATCCTATTGGATTGCGTCCAGCCAATCATCCAGGAACGCCTGATGTTCAACGGAGAAACCGACCATGCCGACCATTTGGCCGCCCTTAATACCGGCTACTATCTGGCCATAGTAGCTGTCGTTGATACCGATTGCTTTGCCATCGTCAAAGGTCAGATCAGCCGGGGCGTCAACCAGCTTGCCCGCTTCTTCTGCCCGGTGGGACCACTCCAGCAGCTTGGCGCCCCCGTCTGCCTGACACAAGAACAGAGTCACCACCGAGCTGTCCATTTGGTAGTCACGGCAATACACCGAGGTCAGAAAACTCTGGCCAAGATACGCCTCGGTGAAGTACTTGGCTGATCCGTCGACTACCTCTGCCGATGGAAACGACTCAAAAGCGGTCGGCAGTTTGGTTGCGCCGGGGAGTTGTTTGTTGATCTCATCGGCGAGATTGATCAAGGCCAGCCCGGTCTCGTCCGAATCGTCGTAGCCTATCACGCGCACCAGAAGATCCCCTTTGACAAACTCGATTTTTGACGGCGCCAAGAATCCCTCCACCCCCAGCCGGGTCAAATCTGCTTCATCCGGTCGCAGCATGGAGTAGAGTCCAAAGGCGTTGAGCGGCGAGTCGAAACGATAGAGGTCCACGACCATTTCGGTCGCGCCTTTCTTGTAGTCGGCGGTGGCCACTTCCTGGAAACCATATAGATGGTACAACTCAGCGCCGCCATTGATATACTCATACAGGTCCTGTCCCACGAACAGACGCGGTGGGGCAGCCCGGTCGATACCGACGGTGGCGTAGGCCTCAGCCAGGTGGTCAACGGTTGCCGTGTCGACTTCAGTCTGCTCACCTGAGCAAGCAAGAGTGAGGGCCAATAGGGCTATGGCGACAAGAATGACTCGACATGGACGTATCATGGCGTTTCTCCCGGTGGAATTGTGGTCGGTTTTTTTCGTCTTAACAGAATCTGGTTGTCCGGCGAACGCGATTCACCCACCGATGTCACGTAGACAGCCGGTTGGTCGACCACCGGACAGGCGAACTCGCAGGCGCCGCATCCGGTGCAAAGATCGGGGTCGATATAGGGGCGTTGGACACGCACTTCCTTGCCTTGGCGGTCGGTTACGAGTTCCTCTTTTAGGTAGACGGCTTTGGGGGAGGTCGGGCACCACTCTTCGCACACGATACAGCGAGTGGCCATCGCCCACGGCAGGCAGCGACCACGATCGAAGAATGCGGTGCCGATCCGGTTCGCCGGCGTCTCTTTGTCACCGACTTTTTCCAGAAGAGTGAGTTCTAAGATAGCACCGGTGGGGCAGACCTGCCCGCAAAGTGTACATGAAGGTTCGCAGTAGCCAACTTTTGGAATCAAGATAGGTGTCCAAACACCTTCCAGACCGGACTCCAGCAGGGTGGGATGCAGGGCGTTGTTGGGACAGACACGCATGCATTGGCCGCAGCGAATACAGCGGGCGAGAAAATCATCCTCGATCACCGAGCCGGGTGGGCGAATCAGACGCGAGTCGGCGTTGATTTCAAAAGAATCGCCGGAGCGCAGCATAGGGAAGAGGGCAGCCCCGGCAGCCAGCGAGGCAACGGTCTTTCTTTTGGTGATATCTACTCGTTGATTGGGGGGTGGATTTGTCCTGGTGCCCTCAAGCGTCGGGAAAAACTTGAAGTCGAGCGAACCCTGCGGACATGCCGCCTGACAGTTAAGACAGACATGACACTCCGTCTGACGCCAGCGTGTGCCCACATCCGGATTGTCAGCACCCTGACAACTCTGGAGACAGAGGTTGCAATGGTCGCAACTCTTCTCATCCTTCTGCAGTCCGAAAGTCGCATATCGCGAAAAGATACCTAACATTGCACCCAGCGGACAAAGACCTCGGCACCAGAACCTGGTGAACACTCGGTTGGTAACCACGATGCCACCGAAGAGAATCGCAATACTGACGATGCCGTGAAAATGTACCTGTCGGAAATTCAGCAGGAATGGTGCGAACATATCGTAAACAAACTGGGCGGCACCGGACAGCGGTTTGAACCCGAAGGATTTCACCCAGCCCAGCACACCATCGGCTGCGGCATGCGCTGTCGGCAACACTAAGGTACCTATGGAACGAGCCATCAACGGTAGCGGGTCGAGCAGACCGGACTGCAGAGTGCCGAACAGGGCGGCAGCGATCATGAACAGAAATATGTAGTACTTGATGCGCTGGTACTTCTTGTAGCGATTCGATTCGATTTTTCCCTTACCGCGAAAGCTGATTCGTTCCGAGCGTATCTCGGATATCCAATGATTCAGCGTTCCCAAAGGGCAGACCCAACCGCAAAAAAACCGACCAAGGAAGATAGTGGGGATCAAGACCGCCAGGGACCACAGCAATCCCTTGAAGAGAGTACCGTTGGCCAGCAAAGTGGTCAAAGCGACCAGGGGATCGAATTGCAGGGCGATAGATACCGGATAGGGAAGAAAAACCTCAGACACTGTGTCGGGACTAATGGCTACTTCAAAATTGGTCTTAAGTACCAGCCAGCAGAAAACGCCAAAAAACGAAACCTGCGAAAAACGTCTTAGGTTCCTGACCGTTCCGACTGTCATCCAAGGTTCTCTTTGTATCCGGCCGCACGGTAATCGATCAAGCCGAGTCCGGCCTTTTCGGCCTGCACGATGTGCGCAACATCAGCCGCCGCCAGCCCCAAAAACTCAACCGCTCGGGCATCGGCGGCAACTTGATCGGTGGCACAGATCACCGAATGTTCGATGTTGACATCGTCGAGCGATCCGCCCTGCGGTCCCCCGCGCATCAACACACGGGTAGCGTCGACCACCGTCAAGGTGGGACGACTGAACATGGCCAGGTCGACTATAGACTGGTCTATCTCCTGATGAAGCTGGTTGCGTCGACCGCCGAGGATGCCGTACAGGTTCTTCATGCCCACGGTGCACATGGACAGCGAATGATGCTTCACGATCGGCATATTGATCAGCCGATCGGTTTCTACAAAATGTCTCAGCACCGGCCAACTGGTGAGCAGCCTGCCCTTAAGGTCCATCACCAGGTAATCGTCCTCGACCGCAAGAATAACCTTGGCGCCTGCTTTCTCGGCTGCTTCTTTGATTCCCGAGCGCAGGAAACACCGGCGGGCTTCGTTGCAGGTCACGTCGGTAACAATTACTTCAGCCGCTCCCGCGTCGAGACATTGCCTGACCATCTCGCCGACCAGCACTGGCGAGGTGTTGGCCGCCTGAGCGGCGGTGCGGTCCCAGCCGACGTTCGGTTTGACCGTTACCCGCTCACCTGCCCGGACAAAACGCGCGATACCGCCAACAGCATCAAGTGCATCTCTCAGGGCGAGGACATGATCCTGGTTGCGGCTGAGTGATATCTGGGGATAGGCGTTGTCCGGAGCAATCTGGAAGTCGGGTTTGTGCACGATTGGTGGTTCATACTTGAACCACTCCCGGTCGTGAAAGAACCATCCGCCACCGACACACACGGCTGCCAGACCGGTGGCTTGCGAAGCTCGCTTGATAAATTCGCGTCTTTTCACTCGATCGATGCCTTTCGGTCTGATGCGTCCGTTTTCCTGGAGGGGCATCTACTCATCTTCGGGGTCCGTCTGTTGAAGAGGTTTGGCGGTTATTCGTGACTCTTCCTCTTTGCACACGAAAGGCGCCAGGGCCTTACGTTGTTCGTCGGTTAGACGCTTGGTGGCGCAGAGTTGTTTAAACAACGCTCGGGCATTCAAGTCAAAGTACTCATCGAAGCCCATCTCTCGCGCCAGAGCCGACAGCGCGGCGAAACCGTCGCTGTCGCGAGTCTTGGTTATGAATTTCTCCACGGTACCCAGTTTCACACCAACGTGGCCCAGGCTGCCGACCATCTTGGTGGGGCCACCGTCGCGTACTACCTGGCGGAGTTCCTCCTTGAGTGCATCCATTTCTGCCTTGGCCTTGTTGCTCTGTGAGTACAGAGCAAGATAGCGATCAGCCAGATCGGCCAATCGCTCGGCCTCGTTGGTCCCGTCGGGAGGATGATCGTCGGGTTGTTTCGCCAACATTCGCTCATGCCGTTTGGCCGGGCAGTACGCCTGATAGTCGCAGTAGCGACACATCGGGCTTTCTTGAGCCGGGAAGTTCTGGGTGCGATCGGCCTGATGAATCTCCATGACCACATTGCGGATATCCTCGGTCAATAAATCAAGATCGTCGATAGTCATGCGATATCGCACGATCTCATCCTGGCGCAGAAAGTGCTGTGCCACTTCGATGGTCTCATGCTGTGGCCAGGTCGCCCGCACGGCCAGTTCGTAGATACCCATCTGCCATCGGTAACCCTCGTCTTGAGGCCTGGCAATCGTCATCCCGGTTTTGTAATCGCAAATCTCCACTGTTCCGTCGACGCGACGCCAGAGTTTGTCGATGTAACCGCGAACCTTGAACGGCGTGTTGGGAAGTTCAAAACTGAGATACAGCTCCGTCCCCAGAAGTTTCCCGAAGTTGAACGGCTGGTATTTCTCATAGTGCTGCCTCAGCATATCTTCGCCGATTCGAATATAGTCGTCGACAGTATAATGCTCGCTCTGCACCTGCAGATGGGCCAGATCGATTTTGTTCCACTCAGTTTGGTATTCGGCCACAGCCTCTTCAAGAGGCATGACTATCTGGTCGGCGCCCAGCTTGTAGAGTTTTCTGAGGATTCGGTGGACCGCCGTTCCGAGATAGGTGTCCGGCGTGATAACCCTGGGGACTTTCAGTTTGTCGACGTATCTAAATTGAAACTGTTTCGGACAACGGCGAAAACTTCCAAGGCTTGAATGGCTGAAGGTCGTCAACATGGCCACAAGATAGCGCGACGAATTCTTATACGCAACGTCAATCGCGAACGGTTCCCACGGATCAATTATCGGGGCCGTTGTTTGTTGAGCAGCTTGCTGACGATTTCATAGAGAAAGCCGAAACCAAGGCCGAAATGAATGGTGGGGAAAACCAAAGGACCATGGAGCAGGCAGCCTACGTGACGATGTCGCTGCGACAGATAGGCCGAGTAAAAAACGACCAGGAGCAGGTACAGACCGATGGCCGTCCTGAACCATGAGGCAGCCCACGATGACACCAGGGAGACCAGCAACAATAGACCCAGCCCGGCCACTCCGGAGGCGGCCAACGACATGACCGGCGAAAAGAGTTTGTGTTTTTCGGCCAATCGAAACCGGCCGCGTCCATACCGCACCATTTGACGCCACAGACCGCCCAGCGATGAGCGCGGATAATAGCACACCGTTAGCTTCGGCGAGGTCCACGCCTTGAGACCGTGCTGATGAACCCGATAGTTGAAGTCGACATCCTCGCAAGCGTCGAACGATTCATCGAAGGCACCAACCTTCTCAAACACTTCTCTCACATACATGGCGCCGGACGAAGTGGGATCGACCTGGGCCTCAATATCTGAGTATATCTCCGAGCCCGGCTTGTGGCCCAGCCCCGAACCGCGACAAAGAGCCACGGATTTTTCAAATTCATTGATGTCCGGCGGCGTGAGCGGTTGGGGGCGACACAGACAGGCGGCGCCACTGCTTTCAAAGAGACCCACCATGTCTTTAAGGAGCGTTTTGGAAGGCAGGTGAGTGTGGCCGTCCAAAACCAGAATAAACCGGGAATTCGAGTTCCGAGCCCCCACGTTGCGGCCGGCCGATGACAGCCGTTTGGGATTATCCAGCAGTTTCAAAGATCCGAACCGATCCTTGAAAGTACTTACGATTTCCCGGGTCCTGTCGGTCGAGCCGCCGTCGGCAACGATCAACTGCACTCGGTCCATCGGATAGTCCTGCATGTAAATCTGGTCCAGGGTGGTGCCGATATGTTTCTCTTCATTCAGTACCGGCATGATCACGGCGATATCAAACTGATGAGCATCGGTCGTCATAATCTCAACGTCCGTCTTTGGTCAAGCGACTAAGCGTCGGTCCCGGACCGAGCGTACTTCTCTCAGCCGATAGTACATTGGATAGCGGATAGGTCCAACAAAAAAACCTGGAGCGCAGGAAGAGTGAAAAGCCAGTATCGGTCTATGTCTGTTGGTGCGAGTGGTGACCGGCGGCAGCGGCAGTGGCAGTGCGACGTGTCGTGCGCAGTCTTCGATAACAACTCGACCACCGTCGGCCGATCCTGGACCAGGTATGATCGGCCACAGAGAGTCGGGCGTTTTCGGTGAGTTCGCCGATCAATCGAGGTGTTTCGACCAGCTCGATGATGCGGTCGGCCAACGCGCCCGGGTCGTTCTCACGGTAGGTCAGGCCGTTTCTACGGTCAACGATCAACTCGTCCCGATAGAATCCTGCGGCCGACACTACCGGGAGCCCGGATGCCATGGCTTTTTTCATCGGTCGCAGCCCCCCGACGACCGAGGAGTTGACAAACATGTCTGCTTCGGCATAATATGAAGATGTCTGCTCGGCGGTGAGTGCGGCGGCGACAGTGATGCTCGATCGTGCGCCGTCGCCTGTCAGTTGTCGAGCGGCGTCACCGTCCGAGTCATCGGCAAGCACCGTCATTTCGGCTCGTGGGTATTTTGCTTTCACAGAGTTGAACGCTCTTACCACACATTCTGTAGCGCTCCGATCAGCCTGCGAATAAACTGTCAGGACTTGCGGTTGCACCGAGTTTACCTTTCTGTCGGTGAACTCAGAAGGCGCCAACGCCTCAGGAATCTGTTCTACGTGGACACCGCGCCGGGCAAGTATGGTGGCCGCATGTTCCGATGTCACGACCGCCACGGTACATAGACCCAAAATCAGCCGGAGGGCCAATGGGGGATGTTCAAAACTCTCCTCGTCGATACTGAAACCAAGGTCGGCTACGACCGCTTTTCCAAAGAAACGCGCAACCAGTGTTTGACCCACGGCCAACATTGTCCAGGCTTCGGGTTCGGCCAGGTTGCAGTGGACGATTTCGCAGGAGGGTACTGTGCGAACAAAACGTCTGAGGTCTAAGGCGCCGGCGCCACGGCGATGCCTGGCGCTGGAATCGGCTGAGTGATCGATCTTGTGTAGGCGATTCTGGTCGTCCAGGAGACCTTCAAGCAGGCTGAACCGTACTGCTCTGACGGCCGACCGTGGCCGCTTGTTGGTTACCAACAAGACCTGAGGGGAATCGTCACTCTTTGTACCATGATCCACCGGGCCGCCCAAAGCCAGTGAGGACAGGAGCAGGTTGGGTTTTGTGTTATTTCGCTTCATTCCAGTCTCGAACAGCTTCCTAAACGTCTAAGACCTTGTACTCATTTCTTCGGTATGGGTTGACGGAATATTCAATATTTCACGCAGGTCAGCCTGATTGGACTGAAAAAAAACGCGCCGTTGTGTTGGGTCTTGATCCCGCCGAAGGCGTGACGGTGACCCGACACACGATTAGAGTGGTGTTGGGCGATCCCGCCCGACACCTGGTATTCCAACTGCAGCGAAGCGACAGGTGGGTTCCCTTTGAACAGATAGAATCCCACCCGCCGCAAAGCCTCTGGGTGGGGTACCGTGAAGAATCCCGCGGCCATAAATGGCTTTTTGGGCGCGGGATGTCAGGACCACAAGGGGTCCTGACCTACGGCTGTGCGGGCTTTTGACCAGATAGGTTTCCACCCGCCGCAAAGCCTCTGGGTGGGGTGCCGAAGAAGTGAAGAATCTGTTTCCCACAGCAAGGGGTCTGTTGACAAACCCACGGAATCGTCATTTTGAAGAGCGCCTTGCGTGCCGTGGCAATCTCAATTCATTGTACACCTGTCATGCCGAGCGCAGTCGAGGCGTGAGATTGCCGCGCTCCTCCGCCCCGCCTGCGGCGCGGATCGCTCGCAATGACGGCCACCGGGGATTTCCAGCAAGGCCCAATCTGTCGGCCACTCTGCTTCAGACTTAAGGAGCGAATAGCGCGAAAAAGCAGGCTTGCCTGCTTGCCTGCAACCAAGTTCTCACTTGCCCGCCCGTTGCGATTCTGGTATCGTACAGCAAGTGAACTGTGAACGAAGCACGTATTGACTGGTATGCGACCTCTAATCGAAGAAAAGCTGCTGCCCTATGTGGTCAAACCGGGCCGATATGCCGGCGGTGAGCCGGGGCAGATCGTCAAAGAGCCCTCAGGTCGTGTCAACTACCTGATAGCCTTTCCCGACAAGTACGAGATCGGTTCATCCTACTACGGTTTACAGATTCTCTATCACCTGGTCAATTCAGACGACCGCTTTTTGGCTGAGCGCGTCTTTGCCGTCGATCGTGACGCCGAGGAAATCATGCGACGTGAGAACATCCCCCTGTTTTCGCTCGAGTCCACACGACCGGCCGGAGCTTTCGATGCGATTGGTTTCACCCTGACCTACGAGCTCGTTTCCACCAACGTGCTGGCCATGCTTGACCTGGCCGGGATACCGCTGCGCGCCAAGGACCGTCTGGATGACCATCCGCTGGTTTTCGCCGGTGGTCCCGCCGCCTACAACCCGGAACCGATGGCCGGGTTCATTGATCTTTTCTTCATAGGTGACGCCGAAGACGGTTTGGTCGAGATGCTCTCGGTGCTTCATGATATGAGAACGGCAACACGCGAGGAAAAACTGACCCGGTTGGTTCAAGAAGTCACCTCAGTCTATGTGCCGCGCTTTTATGACGATCAGGGTCGACCCACGGTAGATTTCGCTCCGGCCAGGATCCAAGCTCGACTGATGACTGACCTGAAACCAACCAACTACCCCAGCCAACCGATAGTCCCACTCATCGAAACGGTGCATCCACATCTGGCTGTGGAGATCATGCGCGGTTGTCCTCAGGGTTGTCGTTTTTGTCAGGCCGGTCCCATCTACCGACCGGTACGGGTACGTTCGCAGAACGACATCCTTCAGCAAATATCCACCCAAATGAGCACAACCGGATACGACGAAGTTTCACTGGTATCTCTATCGTCATCCGATTATCCCCAGATCGACCAGTTGGCCAACACGGTGTCACGCAGGCTCGAATCGCAGCGCGTTTCAATAGCCCTGCCCGCCTTGCGGCCCGGCACGATTAGTGCCACGCTGCTGGATGCAGCCAGCCGTGTCCGCAAGTCCGGTCTGACCCTGGCGCCCGAAGCGGGCACGGAACGTCTGCGCGCATTCGTGAGAAAAGATGTTACCGACGCCGCCATCTATGACACTATCCGGCTGGCCTACGAAAAAGGCTGGACTACGATCAAGCTCTATTTCATGATCGGCCTGCCGTCGGAGACAGAAGAAGACCTGCGCGGAATTCTCACAATCCTGCAGGAGATATATCGCATCGGACGTGAGTATCCGGGTCGGAAGACGATCAATATAACTCTGTCTCCATTTGCGCCCAAGCCGCATACGCCGCTGCAGTGGGACGAGATACTATCCGTGGCCGAAACACTGAACCGTTTGCAGTTTATCAAGCGCAACTGCCGCGTACGTGGGGTCAACTTCAAACACCACAATGTCGAGTCTTCGCTTTTGCAGGCGGTTCTCGGGCGTGGTGATCGACGGTTTGCCGATGTCATCGAAACGGTATTCAAAAAGGGGGGGCGCTTCGACGGCTGGAGCGAGGATTTCGATCACCAGCTTTGGTTTTCCGTTTTGGACGAGAATGGGATAGACCTCGACTCTTGTCTAAAACCGATTCCCTTCAGCAGTGACCTACCCTGGGCGCACATTGCCAAGGGTCCGACGGCTGAACATCTGCAGGCGGAACGGCAGCGCACTTCCAACCAGTTAAAGAGGCACGATCCGGTTTCGTCGAATGCTGCCCCCCAACCGCGGAGCGAACCGTCACCGACTTTCGGCCGGGCCAAGAAGAAAGTAGCCGGACGAAGCACTCTCTCGGCGCCGACCAGAAATCGAGTCCGTCTGCGCTGGGGGAAAACGACGCGGTTGAGATACATGTCGCACCTTGACAACATGCGCGCTCTGGAACGGGCCATCAGAAGGGCGTCGGTGCCGGTCGCCTACAGCCAGGGATTCAATCCCTCGATGAGATTGTCGTTCGGACCTCCTCTGCCTTTAGGATTCACTTCCGGGTCCGAATATGTCGATATAACTCTTGAAGAGAATCTTATGCCTGATATGATACAAAACCTGAAGCGAACCATGCCGGATGGTATGGAGATTCTGGATGCCAAGGTTGTCTATGGTAAGCCCCAGTCTCTATCGGCGGCGTTAAACAGAGTGGTCTACGTAATCTCTGAGAACGCGAGGTTGAACGCGATGGGCAAGGACACCATCGCCCGGCAGATAAGCGCTCTGATGACGGCTGAACGACTCGACGTGGAACGTGAAACTAAATCTGAAGTCAAGACTGTCGATGTCCGTCCGGGAATCTATGATCTCACCTATCAAAACGACCGGCTGGAAATGGTGCTGGGTGTCGGCCAGTCTGTCTACGTGCGCCCGACCGAAGTGGTCAGGCTGTTGCTTCCCGACCTGGGTGAAATGGTGCCGGCCTTCACGTTTCATCGGCAGGATATGTACCGGATGGAAGATGACGGATCAATCCGTCCGGCTATGGAGTTGTGAAAGCTATGACAGATACGGCCAAAAGTCCAGCATCGCACAAAGTCGATCCGGTCCGCGCCGCGGCGCTGCAAGCCTTGGTCCTGATCCAACAGGGAGACCAAACCGACTATGCCGTCAGTAGCGTGATGGCCGAAAAGGAATTCCGGCCGCTTGATCGACGCTTTCTCATGCAACTGGTCAATGGCGTGACCAAGATGCGGCGACGGCTGGACCACGAGATCAAGTTCTACCTCTCCCGGCCTTCGCGAGACTTACCGCTGATGCTGTCCAACATTTTGCGCCTCGGTCTCTATCAACTGCGCTTCACCGACCGAATCCCCGATGCTGCCGCCGTTAACGAGTCGGTCAATCTGGCCGCCCACATGCTTGACCGGTCCCGGGCCAATCTTGTCAACGCGGTTCTGAGAGCCAGTATCCGTGAACCGAATAAAGTCCAGTATGTCGACTTTGAGGAGGAGCCGGTAAGGTTTCTGGGAGACTTTTACAGCTACCCGGACCACTTCGTCGGGTATTGCTACGAGGAATTCGGCCTGGAGCAAACCAAAACATTGCTCGAACGTTACAACCGTCCACCGCAAGTTACCTATCGCGTGAACTACCTCAAGTCCAAGCCGGACGAGGTGGCCAGACTTCTTCAGGAAAACGAAATCGATTTTTCGTTCGGCAAGTATTTGCCTGAGTTCATACATGTCGAATCGGGCGGTCTGCCGATGGAGGCTGAGTTGATCCGGACCGGCAAAGTGTTCGTACAGGACGAATCGGCCGGGTTAGCCGTGCGTCTATTGAATCCCCGACCCAACACTACGGTGGTCGACCTAACTGCGGCGCCGGGCGGCAAGGCAACCTACGCTGCCATACGCATGCGCAACCGGGGACGGGTGACGGCTGTTGACAAATCGCATCAGCGGCTGGTGCCGTTGGTCGAAAACGCGCATCGTTTGGGTATCAAGATCATCGCGCCCGTTGCATCCGATATGCTCGAATTCAAAGCCGGGCAGTTTGATCGAGTATTGCTTGACCCGCCCTGTTCAGGATGGGGTACGGCCGGCAAGAACTCCGACTTGCGCTGGACCAAAACCGAAGAAGACATCACGCACCTGGCCAGGATTCAGAAACGTATGCTGGATCATGCCTCGACGCTGGTCAAGCCGGGCGGTATTCTGGTATACTCCACCTGTACGATTATCCGCACCGAGAACGACCAGGTTGTTGAGGAGTGGTTATTGAAGCATCCCGACTTCGAAGTCGATTCGGCCGCTCAGTTCTACGATGATACCATTGTCACCGAGCGTGGATTTGTCAAGACCTATCCAACGCATGAAAAGCTCGATGGTTCTTTCTGCGCCCGCCTGAAGCGCCGGGCGTAGCGATAAATCACCTTTTTGCGCTTCGCGCGCCCCTTCTGTCATGCCGGACTTGATCCGGCATCCAGTTCTTTTTCTTCGATATCAAGCTGAGAGTAGGGCAGGTCTCTCCACTCTTAGAGACCTGCCAGTATCGGCGTGTCCGAAGACGGACCCACCCTACAAGAATTGGATTCCGGCCTTCACCGGAATCCCCAAGCTGACGGGCCACCCACCCCCACGTTTTAATCTTGATTCCGATGCGCTGCCCCTATATAATCAATACACCATGGCACAGCTACACGCGACCAGACTCGACCGCTTGAAAAAACAACGCTCTGGCTTTCTGGCCAAGCAGTTGCCTTTCGGAACGCTCAAGCGCAAGATCGTTCTGTGGGTAGTTGCACCGCTTTTGGTATTGGCTCTTTTGTACGTCGTCATCGACGACATCGTCATGCCCAATATCACCCGCCATGGATCGGAGTTCACGCTGCCCGATTATGCCGATCAACGCCTGATCGAAGCACGAATCGAGCTGGACAATCTGAACCTCCGTTTCGAAATCTCATCCGAAGAGTTCTCGCCCGGGATTCCTCAGGGGGTGATCCTGAGCCAGTACCCGGTAGCCGGCACCAAAGTCAAAACCGGGCGGATCATCAAGTTTGTCATCTCCGCGGGACAGAAGATGGTGAGTATCCCCGACCTGTCCGGACTGTCGGTGCGCCAGGCTCTTTTGGATTTGGAAACAGCCGGTCTGGAATTGGGGGAGATCACCTGGGCCTTTTCCGATGACGTCGCGGAGAAATTCGTGGTACACACCTATCCGACAGCCGGCAGCGAAATCGCGCTGGGATCGCAGGTGACTTTGATGGTCAATCATGGTCGGAGAGCAGACTTTACCTTCGTACCCAGGGTGGCCGGATTGACATTGGATGAAGCACGAACGATTCTTGAGTCCAAGCAGTTGCGGATCGGGGTAGTCACCAGTCGATTTGCCGATGACCTCCTGCCGGAAACTGTTCTGGAACAGTCGGAGACAGCCGGCACCGAACTTGATATCAACACCGAGATCGACTTGGTGGTGAGTACGCTGGAGTAGAATGGACCCGGAACGCGACTTCTGGTCGGGCAGGTCTGTCGACGGTCGTGCCAACAAAGGCGGAACCGCGCCGCAGCGGGCCGGCGAAGACGAACCTATCCTACTCTTAACCTCTTGCAATAGAGACAAATAGGAGACCTTGGCGACAAGCCTCAGCCCCCCGTGCTCCCCCTATAAACTTCTTGCCTAAAGTCTCAGTTTTCATATATTAGGTGGCTCGATTCCACCCGGTTGGGACCTTTGGTGTGATTCTATAGATAAGCGGTCCTGCCGGAAGTGGTAAAGTACAGGCCGTAGTACGGCCTAAAACTGTTGTTGTAAGTCTGTTTGTATGTTTGAGTCGCTGTCTGACAAACTTGAAGTCGTTTTTAAGAAACTTCGCGGTGCAGGAAAACTGTCCGAGAAGAATATCAAAGACTCCATGCGCGAGGTCCGGCGGTCTCTTTTGGAGGCCGACGTCAACTATAAGGTCGCTCGCGATTTCATCAAAGCAGTCGAAGAAAAAGCGATAGGCTCAGAAGTCCTGAAATCTATCGACCCCGGTCAACAAGTCATCAAGATTGTCCACGACGAACTGGTGGGTCTGTTGGGCGGCAAGAATGAACCGATCGCACCGGTCGACAAATCACCCACCGTCTATATGGTTTGCGGGCTTCAGGGTTCGGGTAAAACCACCCTGGTGGCCAAGCTGGCGCTGGCCAATAAGCGTAAGAACAAAAAACCGCTGATGGTGGCAGCAGATATCTACCGGCCGGCCGCGGTACAGCAACTCAAAGTCCTGGCCGACCAAATCAATGTCGAGCACTTTCATCTTGAGGGCAAGAAGCCGCAGCATATCTGCCGCGAGGCCGTCAAGTATGCCGAGAAGAACTTCATCGATCTGGTCATTCTTGACACCGCCGGACGGTTGCATGTTGATGATGAACTGATGACTGAGTTGGAAGAGATCAAATCACAAGTCAATCCCGACGAATTGCTCCTGGTGGCCGACAGTATGACCGGACAAGACGCCGTCAAAGTGGCCGAGGAGTTCCATCGTCGTCTGGATATCACCGGCGTGGCTTTGTCCAAGCTCGACGGTGACGCTCGTGGTGGCGCTGCGCTTTCGATTCGCTCGGTCACCGGATGTCCCATCAAGCTGGCTTCGATAGGTGAGAAGGTCTCTGATCTCGAACCGTTCCATCCCGACCGAATGGCTTCGCGCATTCTCGGCATGGGGGATATTGTCTCACTGGTCGAGAAAGCGGAAGAGACTATCGATGTCGAAAAAGCCGAGAAGATGCAGAAGAAACTGCTCAAGGCCCAATTTGACTTCGAAGATTTTCTGGACCAGATGCAGCAGCTCAAGAAGATGGGACCGTTGGAATCAATAATGGGGATGATTCCCGGGGTCGGTAAGGCGCTCAAGAATGTCAAAGTAGACGAGGGCGCAATGGAACGAATGGTGGCGATTATCAAGTCGATGACCATCGAAGAGCGCCGCCACCCCAACGTTATTGACGGCTCACGGAAAAAACGAATCGCTTTAGGGTCCGGCAATTCGGTGCAGGCGGTCAATCAGTTGCTCAAGCAGTTTTTTGCCATGCAGAAGATGTTTCAAAATATGAATAAAAAGAAGTTCAAAGGTCTTCCCGATGGGCTGATGCCCGGAGCCTTTGGCAATTAGTAGAAACGGAGGATTTGTTGGCCGTTCATCTTAGACTTCGCAGAATGGGAGCCAAAAAAAGAGCTTTCTACCGCATCGTGGCAATCGACTCGCGGCGGGCCCGGGGTGGAAGCTACCTTGAAAACTTAGGCACCTATAATCCCATCACCAAACCGGCAGAGATCAGTGTCTCGGAGGAAGGACTGACCCGTTGGTTGGACCAGGGCGCCGTCCCCACCGATACCGTTAGATCGCTACTAACGCAAATCGGATACACTGTAAAGTACCAAAAAATCAAAAAGGGAGAGGATGTCTCGGAGATTTCCCTTAAGACAACCATTACGGAACGCCCCAAGAAGACGCGGAAGATGAAAAAGGCGGCCGTGGCAGCAAAGGCTGAAGCTGATGCAAAAGCGGAAGCTGCTGCCAAGTCGGCTGAAGAGCCGGCAGCCGAGGCGGAAGAAGCGTCCGAGCCGGACAAGGAGTCGTGAGCAAAGACGCCTGAGTCACTCGCCCTGGTTTGTCGGATGATTGCACATGGAAATGTTACAGTTCCTACATCGCAACCGGAAAGCAGAAAGGAACTTTGCCATGAAGGATTTCGTCGAAAACATCGTCACACATCTGGTTGATAATCCCGACCAGGTCAATGTGACTGAAATTGTCGGAAGCCGGACTACTGTGTACGAATTGCGTGTAGCACAGGGTGATTTGGGCAAGGTTATCGGTAAACAGGGCCAGACGGCAAAATCCATCCGAACCATACTGGCGGCAGCGGCGGCTCGACAAGGAAAGCGAGCGGTCCTGGAAATTCTCGAATAACCGGTGGGATCGGATGAACTCGTCATCGTCGGCAAACTGGGCCGACCGAGAGGGGTGCAAGGCGAAATGTACATTACGCCACTCACCGACTTTCCCGAAAGGTTCAACGGCATGGAAGAGATCCACGTCAGGTCGAGAGACGGTTGGGAAAAAATGAAAATCGTTTCCGCCGGTTTGATCGGCCAGAGACCGGTCATCAGATTCGAAGTCGTCGGATCGCCGGAAGAAGCAGCCCGAATGACCAACCGCGAGTTGGCCATACCGAAGGATGAGTTGGTGACTTTGCCGGAAGGCGAGTACTTTGTTTTTGAGTTGATAGGATGCGATGTGTTTGAACAAACCAGCGGCCAACAGATCGGAGAACTGATTGATGTCGAAAAGTATCCGGCCAACGATGTTTACATTGTGCAGGCAGCCGATGACAAACAGTTGCAGGTGCCGGCGGTTGGTGAGTTTGTTAAGGAAATCGATGTGATCGCCAAGCGCATTTTGATCGACACATCCGGTCTGGCGGATTATTGACCGCCGACGAATTGATGAGGACTCGACCGATCAGGTGTCGGGTTCACGACGATGAAGTTTGAGATTGTAACGCTATTCCCGGACTACTTCGCACAGCCCCTTAGGCAGTCGTTGTTGGGAAAGGCGATTGATAATAAGCTCTTTGAAATCGAAATCATTAACCTTCGCGCTTTCGCCGAAGATCGTCATCACACCGTCGACGATCGACCGTTCGGCGGCGGCGGCGGCATGGTGCTGATGATCGAACCGATTGATCGATGCTTACAGAAGCTGGGTTACCCGAGACGTTCGGACGGACCTATCGATAACGGGTCACGAATCGTCCTTACCTCGGCGGCCGGCGAGACTTTCGGGCAGCCGAAGGCGATCGAGTATTCGCTTGGTGAGCGGCTGACGATCATCTGTGGCCACTATCTCGGTGTTGACGACAGGTTGATCCAGCTGTACGACATCGATGAAGTATCGCTGGGTGACTTTATTCTATCGGGCGGCGAACCGGTAGCCATGTCGTTGATCGATGCCATCGCACGCTTGATTCCGGGCGTCATGGGGAACTTCGAATCGGCTATGGACGATTCACACATGGAAGGATTGCTGGGCGCGCCCTGTTACACGCGACCGGCCGAGTATGAAGGTTTGGCGGTGCCTGAGGTGCTGTTGTCCGGCGACCACAAGGCAATCGAGCAGTTCAGGCAACGCCAGGCGATTGAAAAAAGTAAAGAAGTCAGGCCGGATTTGTTAAAGGCCGGCGACCAGGATGAAGAAGAAGACGAGTGAATCTTCGGTGACATAAACCGGAGACATGACGATAAGAAAAGAAGAGATGGGTTGATAGAAAGGATACCCGGATGAAACGTATAGCCCAAATTGAAAAAAAACACACTCGGGATGACCACCCCGAATTCAAAACAGGCGACACCGTGCGTGTGCATGTTCGAATTAAAGAAGGTGACAAAGAGAGAATTCAGGTTTTCCAGGGTGATGTCATAAGTCGCCGAGGTTCAGGTACCGGTGCCTCGTTCACGGTGCGCAAAGTGTCCTCAGGGATCGGTGTCGAGCGTGTTTTCCCGCTGCAATCGCCCAACCTGGCCAAGATTGAGCACCTCCGTTCGGGCGTGGTCCGTCGCAAGAAGCTCTACTATCTGCGTGAGCTGACCGGTAAGTCGGCCCGTATTAAAGAGCAGATTGTCGGCGCCTCGAAGAAAGGCAAGACCGGGACCAAGGCACAGGCCAAAGCGGCGGCCGCCAAGGCTGCTGCTGCTTCAGACGAGGGAGCCGCTACGGAGTAACATCCTGTTCGTCAGTTTGAAAATCAAGCGCCTCTGTTATTATACAGAGGCGCTTTTTTTGTTGGAGGTTGCTTTACGCATACGCAGATCACGTCATTGCGAGGAGGCTCCGCCTTTGGCGGAGACGACGCGGCAATCTCAAACCTCTTCCGGGTGCTGTCAGGCGACCCCGCCTGACGGCTCGGGTCGGTGGCCCGGACTTCAGTCCGGGTTTCATGGCAGATGTGGACATCTGCTGTGCACTTAGCGCTTTTTTTGTTAGGGGCTTCTTAAACTGTTCGCAGTTACCGTCATTGCGAGGAGTCCCCCGCTGCCAGCGGGGGACGACGCGGCAATCTCAAGTTCCTCGCGTAGCGGTGGGGCTTGTCTCCGCCGAGGAAGAACCCAACACGTTGCGCTGGGTCCTTTCCGCCCGGGCGGATGAGACCCTGCGCCTTGTTTCTGTGGGCGGCAGACGCCTTCGTCTGCCCCGACTGTCATTCCTGCGAAGGCAGGAAACCACCTTCTCTTGTAGGTCGAAAACCCTGGCCCGAAGGGCATAAATGCCATTTATGGCCGCCGCAGGCGGGTTTCGACATCAAGCTTCCAACCTGTCATACACAGAGGAACCCACCTGTCGCTTCGCTTTAGGTGGGGTACAAAACGAGAACCACGCGAAGCGCGTGATGTCGAAACCGCAGGGGTTTCGACCTACGGTTGAAGACCTTCTTCAAAGTCCCCTCTTGAGAGGGGATTCAGGGGTGTGTTATTCTACGGCTTAAGTTATTTACAAGCTTGCCAACAAAGGCGGGTTCACGCCGCGGCGCGCAGGCGAAGACGGACCCGCACTACGAAGATTGAAGAAAGAAACACGGACGAACGTCCGGGCCACTGCAGGTCAGACGCGGCGCACGAGGACGTACACCGCGCACGTTAAGAGTGAGATTGCCGCGCTCGTCCGCGAAACACGGACTCGCTCGCAATGACGGAGCTAGGGCTGCAGCCGCAACACTGTAAACGTTGTGTTGCCGTACTTGCGCTGCTGCTCAATCGTGAAGTCGAGAAAGTCAATGTCGCGCGTCTCCAATGTATCATGCTGACATAAAAGCAAACCTGAGGGTGCTACTATCGGATGCGCTTTCAAACACTCAAGTGTCCGGTCAACCATACCCTGATACTGAGGCGGTGCGATCATCACGATGTCGAACAGCCGTCCGAAACTTTCGAGCTTAGGTATGGCCTCGAACACGTCCTCCTCGCGGCACTGCAATCGGTCGGCCACGTCATACTTATCAGCCCAACGCATGATCGCCTCGACCATCTTGGTTTCACTCTCCACGCCCAGCGCCGAGGTGACACCGCGAGACACGGCCTCAAATAGATACGATCCGGTGCCGCTGAACAGATCGAGATAACTCGCACCCGGTAAATACGGTTTCAAGAAATCAAAGATGGACTTACGCAACCTACTCAAAGGCGGCCGGGTATGCCCAAGGTTGGGCGCGTTGATGCGACGGCCTTTCAACTCTCCGGCGATGATCGTAAACTCAAATCTGTCGTTGCTTCTCTTTTTCATTTTCTCACTAAACCAGTTGGTCAGGCCGGACGCTTCTCCTCCTGACAACTACAAGATTATTCCGACGATCCCACAGCAAGCTGTGGGCCACCTCGGCAATCTCATACCTCGACTCCGCTCGGCATGACAGATTGACTCCGCTTGGTATGACCGCTGTACAACCAAGCGAGATTGCCACGGTGTCCGCCGCTGCCAACACCTCACAATGACGAACCGGTCGTCTCGCATCACACAGTGTAATAAAACGGCTTGACCGCCGATAACAAATATAGAAATATTTAATTGATCACGAGCCTGAAATTGACCAACATTAGGTTATGCAGATGAAGATCGCATTTGATGATTTGCACGGCAACTTCGATTTCACTCAGATGGAATCGATGCTGGTCGGAAAGGGATACGAGTCCATTTGTGGTGTCGATGAAGTTGGACGCGGCCCGTTGGCCGGCCCGGTGGTGGCGGCGGCGGTAATCATACCGTGCGGAGATGCCGTCGCTGGGATTGACGACTCCAAAAGACTCTCGGCTCATCGCCGTGATGAACTCTTCGACCAGATTGTCGAGCGCGGTTGGCCCTGTGCGGTGGGAGTGATCGACAGCGAGAGCATCGACAGTATCAATATCCTTCAAGCTTCGCTCATGGCCATGCGCAAAGCGATCATGGATATCAATCCAACGCCCGATTTCGTGCTGGTCGACGGCAAGTTCGACATACCGAACATTCCGCAGCCGCAGTGCGCCATCATCGGCGGGGATCGGCGATGTCGGGCGATAGCCGCCGCCTCGATTGTGGCCAAGGTCACACGTGATCGGATCATGGATCGATACCAGGTGCTGTATCCATCGTTTTCATTTGCCCAGCACAAGGGTTATCCAACCCCTGTGCATCTTAACGAACTCAAACAACACGGTCCCTCCGAGATTCACCGTCGCACTTTCAAACCGGTGGCCGATTTGGTCAGCGAATATGTCCTCTTCTGACAAAGGCGGTTCCTCCGGCCGACCGGATCCGGCTTGGCGAGGTTTTGAAAAACTAGCCGCGCGTTTTTTCGAACAACAAGGGTACGAAGTACTGGCCCGCAATTGGCGGGCCGGCAGGCTGGAGATCGATCTAATTGTAAAGCGCGAAGATCTGATTGTGTTTGTCGAAGTCAAATCGGCAGCATCGAAACGATTCGGCCACCCGGCTGAACGTATCGATGCCAAGAAGACGATAAATCTCACCCGCGCGGCGCAGCAGTTTATCACCGAACAAGAAGTGACGGGCTGCGACCTGCGTTTTGACGTCGTGACCTTTATCGATGGTCAATTAGAGCACTTCCCAAACGCCTTCGAGGCGCAGGAGTGATCAATCGCCGGTGCTGTCGCTGGCCGGTTCCGTGAGTGAGTCGACAAAGGTTTTTACCAGTCGCACGTAGGGTGTGTAAAACTCAGGTCGTTTTTTGTGCTCTTGCAGATAGCTGTTGAGTTCGTCCAAACTGAACCCGGACGCCTGGCAAAGGGAATCTCGCACCCTGAGAAAACCTGAGTTGTCGTTGCGATAGACAGCCGTGGCCAACCACACTTGAGCCGTCACCAGGGCGTACTTGCGTGCCAACCGTTCGTTCTCGACCATCCGGTTTTCGGTGTACTCGGTATATGAAAACCACGCGGCGCCGATCAGCACGAGCGGCAGAATTCGTTTCAACCAGATCATTTTCGTTCAACTTCCTGTTGCCAAGCTGCGTAGAACCTCCTAAACTAAAGCACTCTGTGCAGTCGGTCAAGTATGGATATGGACAACACACTTTCTACAAAACGACGAAAAAGTCGCACCGTAAAAGTCGGCGAAGTTTTGATCGGCGGCGGCTTTCCGATATCGATTCAATCGATGACCACCAGCGACACTCGCGATGTAGGCGCTACCGTGGCCCAGGCCAACCAGCTCTTTGAGGCCGGTTGTGAGATCGTGCGGCTCTCAGTGCTGAACAAACAGGCGGCAGCCTGTCTGCCTGAGATTCGCAAACAGATAGATCGACCTCTGGTGGCCGATATTCATTTTAACTACAAGCTGGCCCTGGCCGCAATCGAAGCCGGCCTTGACAAGATACGCATCAACCCCGGCAACATCGGCGACACCTGGAAAGTACGCGAGGTTACGAAGGCGGCCAAAGACTCAGGCGTTCCCATTCGTATCGGCGTCAACTCAGGTTCTCTGCCTGAAGACTTGCTCAAGCAGTATGGTCATGACGACCCGCGCGCATTTGTCAACGCGGCGTTGCGCGAGGCGGCGGTGCTCGAGGAGATGGAGTTTCAAGATATCGTCATCTCGGTCAAATCCTCGAGTGCGGCCAAGTCGTTTCAAGCTTACTCTGCGCTGGCTGAGCGGTGTGACTATCCGCTTCACATCGGCATCACCGAAGCCGGGACGCTTGAGAGCGGCACCATCAAATCGTCGGTCGGGCTGGGGGCGCTCTTGCTCCAGGGGATCGGCGATACCATGCGCGTATCGTTGACAGCCGACCCGGTGAATGAGGTCCGCGTGGCCAAGCAGATTCTGAAATCGTGCGAGTTGAAAGCTGATGGAATAGAAGTCATTTCATGCCCCACCTGCGGTCGGTGTCAGATCGACCTGATCCCGCTGGCCGAATCGATCGAGGCGAAAACGAGGCATATCAAGACGCCCTTGAAAGTTGCAGTCATGGGTTGTGCCGTCAATGGACCCGGTGAGGCGCGTGCGGCCGATGTCGGAATTTCCGGCGGGTCGGGACGAGGGCAGCTTATCAAGAAGGGCGAGGTGGTCTCGAGTTTTGCCGAGTCCGAGCTTGAAAGCAGGCTGCTCAACGAAATTGAAGCTATGACCGGGGAGAAAATCGAGCACCCATAAATGGGTTCTACGCTTCGCATCACGCGACAATCTCAAGCAGTGATTGAGGAATAACGCGCGTAGCGCAAAAAAGCCGGCTTGACCGGCCGGTTCCAGCCGTGTATATTGCCCGCCAAGTGACCGTGGATGACAACGACAGACTGAAGGTAGACCGATGAAAATACTGACAATCGCACTTCAAAAAGAGGGCCAACCAATACCGGCCTCATACGAATTGATCGAAGCCGCCAAATCGCTCGGTGGCGATATTATGACCGCCTTTCTTTCCGACAGCGACAATGGTGCGGCCGACCTGGCCACCCGCGGCGGCGGCCAGGTGCTTACGGTGACGCATGAAAGTTTGAAACTGTTCAATGACGAAGTCTACTGCAAAGTGCTCAAGGCATTGATCGAAAAACATACACCCGACGTGATACTGGGTCCGGCCTCGTTCTACGGAAAATCGTTGATGGGCCGTTTGGCCGCCGTGTGCGGTGGCGCGATGGTCTCAGATGCCACCGGCCTGGCTATGGACGGCGACAAGTTGACGGCCACCCGACCAAGTTATGGCGGTTCGGTGATATCGCAGGTGGTTGCTACAGGCGGCGCGTTTTTTGCCACCGTGCGCGGCAAGATGTATGCTGAGGCCAAAGATGGCGCCGGTGAAGTTGTGGCTGAAACTGTCGACGCTGCCGCCTTTGAAGCTAAAATGACCGTGACCGAGCGCAAGGTCGAGTCGGCCGGCGCTGTGAACCTGACCGAAGCCGACATTATTGTGGCCGGAGGACGTGGCATGAAAGGACCGGAAAACCTGCCGCTGGTAGCCGACCTGGCCGCCGCCATGGGAGGTGCCGTAGGCGCCTCACGGGCCATTGTCGATGCCGGTTGGGCACCCTATTCGCAGCAGGTTGGCCAGACGGGTAAGACCGTGAATCCGAAACTTTACGTCGCCGTTGGCATCTCCGGAGCCATCCAGCATTTGGTGGGGATGCGTTCTTCGCAGACAATCGTGGCTATCAACCGTGACAAGGACGCGCCCATCTTCAACGTTGCCAACTATGGCATCGTGGGGGACGCAATGGAGATCGTGCCGGCCCTGACCGCCAAATTCAAGGCTGAGCTGGGGAATTAGCAATACCGCGCGGGCGATCCACGAACAGTCTACACAAGCTCACCCTGAGTATCCCATAACCTCACCCTGAGTATCCCACATCCTCACCCTGAGCGGAGTCGAAGGGTGTTCCATCATACGAAGTTCATACTTCGACTTCACTCAGCATGAAGTGGATCGGACTAGGCGTGTGAGTGAGATAATATTTGACGGCGTGGTGTACGTCCTCGTGCGCCACGGATGGATTCCCGCCTGCGCGGGAATGACAAAAGAGCGCGGGGATGACAAAAGAGCGCGGGGATGACAGAAGCGCGCGGGAATGACAATGGGGCGCGGGAATGACAAGTGTGGGGTTGGGTGGCCGCCTCAAACCTGGTTGGGGCGAAACAGAACGCAAACGTCATCGGTTGGCCGATGGGTCTCGGTGTCGGCGAAATGCTCCCCCGGTGTCCATCGTATCAATGACAATAGTCTGCTCAATGGTATCTGATTGGCAGCAGTTGCCGACTACCAGGGTAGTGGTGTATGTTCCGCTATCGGCATACTGATGAGTGACCACCTGTCCGAGGGCGGATTGACCATCACCGAAAGTCCAGTTCCATCCCAGCATATTCCCCGGCGTGGTGTCGGTAAAAGTGAACACCACCGAGGTATCCCCCTGAATACCTGCCGCCGTGTCGGCATCCGGTCCCACAATGAAACCGGCCAGGTCGGATTCGTATGGCCACGAAACGCAGACATAATCAACGACCGTATTTATCAGGGCCTCGTTGCCGTCTTCGTAGCATGAGCCGTAGGTCGCAATAGTCACCGAATACACACCGGCATTGGTATAAGCATGATTCACTTTGAACGGCAGTGGATCGTTGGGATTACTTCGTTTTCCGTCGCCAAACACCCAAATAAGACTGTCGTAGGCCGAGGTATCAGCATGGGCCGGAATGGTCGCTTCGAACGGGACATAGAAGAGCCAGTTATCATCCAGACAACCCTCGGTCTGGCCAAGGGCCACAATCGTAACTTCCGGGGGTCCCCAGACTTTTATGAGATCAACTTCAGTGGTGTCGTCGGCCCCGCCTTCGCTCCATACGCTTAAACTGACTGTGTATATTCCGGCAGTGTCGAACACCCACTCGAAGAACTCCTGGTTGGAGCTATCTTCTCCGATTTGCCAATAGGCGCTATCCTTGGCAGCGCCCCTGTAATCTGAAGTGTCGGCGAACAAGACCGTACAAGGAGCGCAGCCCTCGAGCTTATTGGCGGCGATTAATGCCACCGGGCATGCATCGATGGTTATCAGACTGTCGTAGCCGACAACCTTGGTGCCGCAACCACCGGTAACGGTCAGGGTGCATGCGAAACTACCGACCGAATCATAGATGTGGGTCGGGTTGGAGTCGCCGACTGCATTGCTGCCGTCGCCGAAGTTCCAACTGTAGCTGGTAATACCACCATAGTCGATGGGCGTGAAAGTGATCTCCTGACCGGGACAACCTGTGGCGGCGTCAACAGAGAAACTGTCGGCAGTCGTCCCCACTATGATAAACCGGTTCTTAATCTCTATGTCGGCGCCCGGCTCCTCATCGACGGTGGAATCCAGTATTGTCAGCGAAACAGTGTAAGTCCCGGCGGTGGTGTAGATGTGGACCGGGTTGGTGTCCAGCGATGAATCACCATCACCGAATTTCCAAAGCCAACTCTGACGCGGCCCGATCGACTTATCGACAAAACCGACCGTCAACGGCGTACAACCGGAATCGACGCTCAAAGAGTCGATCCCAAACTCGGCCGTCGGGTGCCCGGCGATTTCAAAGTTGTTGACTTCGGTAACCAGAGTATCGCAGCCCGGCAGATACAGACCCCCCAGGCAGATTGTCAGTGCCAACAGCGGCAGGAGCTTACGCAAGCTTATCAAGTAGATTTCCCTTCCATAATGTTCTTCTGTCTATATACACTCCAGTGAGCCGCTGTGTCAATTTATTTGTGCCTGCGGGCCGGCAGGCAAGCCTGTCCTTTTCGCTATGTGCGCTCCCCCTGACATCCTGAGCGCAGTCAAAGGGTGATAAATCACCTTCTCGCGCCACGCGCGTCCCCTCTGTCATTCCCGCGCCACGCGCGTCCCCCCTGTCATTCCCGCGCCACGCGCGCCCCCCCTGTCATTCCCGCGTAGGCGGGAATCTATCTCCCTTTACAGCGAGCATCCACCAATCTCCCCTAAGATTTCTGGCAACCTCACCCTGAGCGCCCCCCCTAACCCTGAGCCCCCCCCACCTCACCCTCGCCGGCGTCGAAGGGTGAA
>Ga0224509_10000007_pt1 | contig 219210 bp, 142 predicted proteins | sample SF_Jan12_sed_USG_5_FD_170158 | JGI IMG/M metagenome (GOLD analysis project Ga0224509, IMG submission 170158) | Sediment microbial communities from San Francisco Bay, California, United States - SF_Jan12_sed_USGS_24 | ecosystem: Environmental > Aquatic > Marine > Sediment | place: USA... | reverse complement strand
AACCCCCCGGGGTTTCAGGGGGGTGGGGGGGTGGTCCGGTGGGGTTTGGCTCACGGGGGGGGGGGGGATTCTCGAGCCACTCAGGATGGATACCCCTGTCCCATAACTTCCAATAGGTTTCTCGGGATATCCTGATATGAAACACACTGTCCCGTTCTGTCGGCGTGAGTTCCCCAAGCATGGGTAACACAAACTGCAGATTCTTTGGCAGAACATCTTTCAGGCTGACCTCCCAATCCATCACCTGTGCCAACTGTTCAGGCGTCAGCTCCGCCCTACGCGATTCGCCAAAGCTCATTTTATTGCGCGGTGTAGCTCCTCGAGGGCTACCCTTCCAGAACTCGACCGACTCGTCAAAGGTAACGAACCAGGCGTGTGCAGCGTGTCTTTTCCGGCCATCGATGGACAACTCAATCCGAATGCCGCAGGTGTCGTTGGGTGGGATACTAACGTGGATCAGCTCGGTGTACTTAACACTCTGCTCCATATCTACTGCCCACGTTTTGGGTCCGGAATACTCCAGGCCGCTCTGCGTGGTTACGGTCAACGCCACCGTTGAGCGGCCTTTGAAGTGCTCGTTGGGGGTGACACTGAATCTCAATTCTACCGGCCCCGGTGCCAAGGGCATCTGAGTCGGCTCGAATTCACAGTCAAATATGAACCCTTTGCTGGTAGATGCAATTGCCGGTCCGGCCAACTGTATCAACAGGCCAAGGCCTGCAATCGCCCCTGTGATAATTGTCTTCCGATAACTCATTCCTTCTTCTCCTAATCTAATGAGTGTTTACTGTTAGCACAAACTGTTGTTCGGCCATAGACTCCTCCTTTCTGTTTGTTTACAATTGTACACACCACAATACGGTTTACTTCCCATAAACTCAAGCCTTGCGGGGCTAGCTGTGTACTCTTGCTCCCATCGCGCTTTTACGCGTGGTCTGGATTGGTTGTGTTCCCTGTCCTATTAGACGAACGTGCGGCTATAATGTCAAGCAGATTGTTAGTTTTCAGGTGGAATGGGATGTGGGCTATGACTGCTGTTCACCGCGGTGTGCTGATAACGATGTCGGTACCGTAACCGGATACGTCCAGCGATGCAGCCATGCGCCCAAGTTCGAGCCGAGTGGTGCTGGAACTGTCGGTCTGTTGGACGGGTGTCGAAAAGGCGCTCTTGATAGCGCCACCGATCATCTCGACAGTCAAGAGAACGTCCGATGATTCGTCCAGTCTGAGTTTGATGGTTCCATTATCGGCAATGATCGAAGAACGACCGATGATATCCTCATCGACGACCAGGTCGATCAAGCCGTTGGTGTTCACCAATCGCAAAGGTCCACTGAGCGAAACGGCCGAGATTGAACCATAGTTGTTGTTGGCCGACAAAGGTCCATCGATCTGATCGACCTGGATAGTCCCCCGCTCGTTTTGCAGGCCGGCCCGTCCGCGAATGTTCTCGACCACCACCGGCTGAAGCGAGTTGGTCACTTCAAGGCTGCCCTCGAGATTCTGAACCATCACAGCCCCGTTGTCATTGTCGATCCGCAGGTCACCTATAAACTCGTATACATCCACTCTTCCGGAGTTGCGTACCTGAGCTTCACCGGAACAGTCTTTGATATCTATCGAAGCAAGATCGTTTTCGATTGTCATATCTCCATTACATCCGGTCACCGTCAAGGCACCATAGGTGTTTCTCAACTCAAGCCGTCCAGAGACATCGCTGACGGTCAGATACCCCATGCTGTTGACTACCTCGACTTTTCCATCCACCGTGCTCAATTTGATATCACAATGGTCGGCATTGATTTTAACATCGTTGTCAAAATCCCGGACGACCAAACGTCCATGCGAGTTGCTGCAGCTCAGGGAATTGTCCCTGGGCGCTTTGATTTCAATCGTCGTACTCAAGATCGAGGTCCTTGGATCGGTTAACTGGGGCAGAACCAACTCCACGTAGACGGCGTTGGACCGGTTGTGAATACGAACGTCGACACGCTCGGCCAAGGCCTCGGCTTTTTCGGCACTAACGGCCGACAGTTCCACCTTGGCGTCAACCGAGATCCATGGCCGGTTCCACCCCTCAACCTCCAGGGTTCCCATGGGATTGACCACGTACACCGGTGTCGCGGCTGAATTGATACGGGTGCTGTCGATAAACTGTAAACTGAGTCCAGCTTCACCCGACGAGTGGCGGAATGCAGTCCGTTTATCTTCCAACCGAATTGGAGGCGCTTCAAACTGGGGCGCGTAGACTGTCAACTGCGGAAACTCATAAACGTCCGAAGGTTGTGGAGGCTCGATGATACTGTGAATTTCTATCTGCTCACAGTTTTCCAATACTGCGTCCAGATCGGGAAAGTTACCCAGATCTATTTCGAGCACAATCGGTGTATGTCCAACCTGGTCGCCTTTGCCCAAAACAAACGCACGCTTCTCCACACCACCGTCCGCCCCCATGGAAACAACGGCTGCCCTGATGTACTGTTGGACGATAGCCGATTTGGCGGCGCTGACTCTCATGCGTTCACCTATATCGTCCTCGAACTGATCATGTAGCATTTCAATTTCGCGGCGCAGGGTGCGTGTAATCTTCCGAAGCCTGGGATCGGCCGATTCGCCTGAGTGCACACCTCGCGCGTGGCTGTTCTTGTGCAACTTGGCCAGCTTCTCTTCCTGTAGCCGCAGCTCGTATTGTAAGCGGGTCAGATCGTAAGTCAGCGTTGTGAAATCACGGAAGTAGGCGCTGTCGTTGAGACGGTGTGATAACTTGCGCATTTTTTTTTCGAGCTCTTCGGCATGTACCTGTTGAAAGTCGGAGTAGTAGGTGCTGTAGTCGGCGGTCAGAGTCTTCAATTGGTCCAGCAGCACCAGATAGTCTTGAGCAAGTTCGCCGGCGTCATCTTTCAGCTTTACTTTGATTCTATCCCTGGCGGTGGGTTTGCCCCGACCCTTCTCGATATCCGGCGGCCGCGGCGGCGCCGACTGGGCCAGCACCTGAGCCGACCAGGCCAACAGCAAAACCCCTACTCCCAGCGCCAACCACACGAGCCACAGCGATCTCTTAAGGGCGACCGACCGACAGCGAGCACCATCACCACCACCCCTGGAAATATCCCATGGGTCATCGTTGAAGTTTCTGGCAGGGCGAGTGTCGTTGTAACCGTCGTACATATCGCTCTCGGCTCCGATTCTTGCCGTTGCTGTTTCCTATCACGGGCTCAAGGCCCAGTTCTACCTATCTTAATACGTCTTACACGATAGGTAGTTTCCCCACAACTTACCAATTATGCTCAACTCAGGCCAAACCGCAACCGGTTTTTCCCATTGGTCGCAGGGAAAAAGGAGAGAAAGTCAAGCTGTGCAGATAATGCACAATCTTGCCGATAACCTTACGGAACATAGGATTGCGACCGGCCGGACAAAACGACCGCACAAGTACAAGGTAGCGCCATAATGGCGCCGTGGACAATATGGCCAAGAATGGAACCTGCAAGACCGCATCGGCTCAAGGCGTTGCTGGACCCGACGACCGGCGCCGGTCCGATGAGGTCTCGATAAGTGTCGAACAACTGGATTTCCTCCTCAACTCGTCGAATCTGCTTTTCTGTGCGGTTGACACCTCTACCGGACGACTGGCCACTCTGGCCGGAGACATTGACAGCATCACCGCAGGTTGCAATCCTGCGCCAAAAACACTTGATGACTTGATTCAAGCCGTGGTTCATCCGGAGGAACTGGAAGGGGCAAGAGCAAAGCTGGCTGCGGCCGATGGAGCTGGTCTGTTCGAGTGTCGTCTTACTCCAAATGGCATCAGCACACGCCTGGGTCGCTTCAAATATCGGTTGGCGGCTGCCGAAGGTTCCGCGGACAATCGGTTGGATATTCTCATTACCGACATCACGGGCTCGAACAAAGCTCACGCCGAGCACTCGTTGGAAGAAGCACGTTTGCGGGCGGTGGTGCAACTCGACCGCGCCCAGGTTTCATCACAGCGCGAGCTTACGAATCTGGCCCTGATGGAATGTCTCACCCTCACTTCGAGTGCTTGCGGATTTCTGGCCCTGCTCTCTGAGGATGGTACCTCGCTGACGATTCCCAACTGGACACAGCCGCAAGGGAGCCAGGGACTGATTGCCAATCGAGCTCTTGTCTGTGCTGTGGCCTCTGCCGACTCCTGGGCCGACGCAGTGCGCACGCAGGAGGTCACTATTGCCAACAGCAGCGTCGCGGCCGATCCCCTTAAACGTGGATACCCGGGGGGACATGCACCGATACTTCGTCAGATGAGTGTCCCCATATATTCCGACCAGAAAATCGTGGCGGTAATCGGCGTGGCCAACAAGGTGACGCCGTACACACCTGAAGATGCAAACCAGCTATCTCAATTGATTCAGGAAATCTGGCCGCTCTTGCAGCGCCGTCGTGATCGCACCGCCCTGGAGGAAAGTGAAAAACGGTACCGTCTCCTGGTGGAATCGATGAACGAAGGGCTGGGTGCTTTCGATGAAAACTGCAACGTCACTTTTGCCAACGAACGGTTCTGCCGGATGTTGGGATATGCCGAACATGAACTGGTGGGGACATCGGCCGCCGCTTTTTTGGATGAACGTGATCAGGACGTATTCTATGATCGGATCGCACACAACAAAGACGAAGGCTTTCGGCCTTATGAAGTCGTCTGGAAAACAAAGCTGGGAGCCGATTTACCGGCTATCGTCTCGCCCCAGGCGCTGTTTGATCTCAGCGGGAACTTTGTCGGTAGTTTTGCCGTCGTCACCGATATCTCCAGACTCAAACAGACCGAAGAAGAGCTTCGGACAACCAACACGAAACTGCAAGCCGAGCAGATCGCGCTTCAGGAGAAGAACGTGGCTTTGCGCGAGGTGATGTCGCAAATCGAGAATGAAAGGAAACTTCTCAAGCGCCAATTGCAGACGAATGTCGACCGTATCCTGACGCCGATCATAACGAAACTTCAGAAACGGTCCAGCCGCCAGAACGAACATTATTTGACCCTACTCAAGACTTGTCTGGATGATATCGCGGCGCCGTTTGTCAACGAACTTGATCGCCGCTTTGATCGTTTGTCACCGAGGGAGCTTGAGATTTGTAACCTGATCAAGTCCGGCTTATCGACCGCGTCGATTGCCGAGACCTTAAGTACTTCGATTCACACTGTCAACAACCAACGCAAGACCATCCGCCGTAAGTTGAAACTTGCAGGCGAATCTTCCAACCTGAAAGTCTTCCTGCAATCCGTTTGAGGTTGGGGGATGAGCCTGGGCACGCACCGCGAGCGGATGGGCCGGAGAGCGACTGACTCCTACATGAAATGTCAGACCTTTAGAAATGGGCTTGTAATTCCAATTTTCGTCAGCTATATAAGACTCATAACCGCCAACCGTGGGAGGAGAAGAACGAGTGAATAGAGAGTTACTGACACAGCATATTGGGGCATTCGTCAACCGGTTGAAGGAGGAGCCTGAGAAGTTCAAGACTGATTGGGAAGAGAGATCAGGACTTATCCAGGTTTACGGTGGATACACTAAGGATGTGCTGCTCGCGATTGACGAGGATGGGATATTTGACTATATGTCGAAGTTGTGGGCGATGCTCATATGGGGGAACAAGCACTATGTTATTGACAAGATTATCGAGGACAATGGCCTGGATAATCTGAGACGCAGGCTGGCAGAACTCATCTGGGGTCAGACCAACATATCCCAACGCTGGGATTCCTTTCGCGGTGAGATAAAGGGGATGGGACCGGCCACAATTAGTGAGTTGCTGTGCAAGACACACCCTGATGAATTCATGCTATGGAACAGACGAGCATTTGTAGCCTTGGACTACTTAGGGGTCGACAACCTGCCCCGTTACGACTATCAACTGACTGGAGAAGTATATGACAACCTTTGCCAAGTCTGCAAGACAATTGCAGTAGAGCTCAGTAATGCTGGATTCTCTGATACAACCCTTTTGGCGGTTGACTACTTCATCTGGGATGAGCTTCAAGTTGAGGATAACCTGAGTAGGATTCACACAAGCCGTCCGAAGAAAGAAGCCGAAACAACTGAACCAATCAGAGCGGATTCTCGATTTATCCACAATGACATTCGTGACAAGCTCCGTGAAATAGGTCGGTGGCTGGGCTTCGAATCCAGTATTGAAAAGAAGGTATCTCAAGGTTCTGTTGTTGATACCGTCTGGGAGGCGACCATAGGAAACATGGGCCGAGTGGTTTATGTATTTGAGGTGCAGACTAAGGGAAGCATAGATAGCTTGATAGTGAATCTTCTCAAGTCACTTAACAACCCGGCGGTCCAAGGGGTCGTGGCTGTCTCTGATCAATCCCAGTTGGATCGAATCCGAAGCCATGCTGATGGTGTCCAAAACCTCCGAGACAAACTTCGCTACTGGGACTATGAGGACGTCGCCAGGGTACACGAGAGCCTGCAGTATGTTAATGAGAGTATAAACCGCCTTGAGCTAGTTCCAGAGGGCTTTTGACTACACAGCTATGAACTGCCACCCCACGATTGCTGTAGCTCCTGTAGTGAAAACACAATACCAAAAAAAATGGCGGAGAGGCAGGGATTCGAACCCTGGATAGAGGCATGACCCCTATAACGGATTAGCAATCCGCCGCCTTCAGCCGCTCGGCCACCTCTCCGACTAAACGATACCAAAGACAAGCCAATATATCGCAAGCCCGACCGGTTTTCAAGTCAATTCTTGGGAAGACGTTTTGAAGGACAGAGCAGGGGTTTAGCTCTTTTTGTACTTTTCCTCGATGATCCGATGGCCGTCCTGGCTGAGTTGCACAGCCAATAGGTCTTCATCGACTTCTTTGACCAACACCCCAACATGCGCCTTAACACCGGCATGCATGATTTCGCTGGCGATGATTTTGGAATCGCACAGTTTCTTGAGGCGTTCCTCAACTTCAGCCTTACGTTTTTCCACCGTCGCCAGTGCATCAGGAACAGAATTCTTGAATTCCTCAAGCTTGGCCAGACCCGCTTTCTGCTGGTCATTCAGTTTGCCGGCCATCTGGAGCTTATACAGCTGTACGAGGTTTTCCTTGACGCGCTCATCGTCGGCTTTCAACCGGCTGATCTCATGGCGAGCCTCGTGGAACAACCGCATCGCCTCAGCATCGAAAGCAACCGTCAGTGAAGTAACGGTTCCGGCATCGGAGCCGATGACGGCCGCTTCGATTTTCTTACCGGCATTGATTTCGCCGCCAACGATCTTACCCTTGCGTCCCTTTACAACGACAGAATCTTTGGCCGTGACATGGCAGTTGAGCAGTTCGCCGCCGACAATGATACTGCCGCCGGCGCTGAGCTTCTGACCCACGGCATATTTGACGGTGATATCACCATCGGCATGCATCTCACCCTCGCCGGCACCCAGGAAGCCGCCACGAACCAGGATGTTGCCCTTCACGTGTATCTTGGCGTCGTCGACATTACCGCTGACTTCCAGATCGCCACCGACATTGACGGAAAACCCGGTGTTGATCTTGCCGCTGACACGCAGCGAACCGACTGCATCGATATTGCCGACGTTGAAGTCAACGTTGTTGATGACCATTACATCTTTGACCGACACTCGACCTCGCGAGTAGACAATGGCGCCGTCGACCGTAGAAATCAATTCGAGGCCGTCGTCGGAGACCTTTGTGTTTTCGCCGTTGTTGAATGGTATGTTGCGACCTCTGGGAGCGACTATCTCGCGACCATCGACCCCCTTGCCGTTGACCCCGTCGGTAGGCGGCTTCCGTCGGATCAGTACATCACCCTTGTGGGTATTCTGGATATACTTCATGTCGCGGTAGTCGATGCGACCCTCTTCATCTTCCTGTGGCTGAAAGCGATTCTCGGTTTGGAAAAAGGTTTCAAATTCGGAGTCGGAGCCTTTGACCGGCGGCTGGCCTTTGGCAACCTCGATCGGCTTTTCATACTCAGCCATGGTGACACTTTCGGAAATCACATCCTCGTCGATACCATACACCACACCAGCCTGGGTCAGAGCGTTCCTGACCTCTTCCACGGTAATATTCGGCTCTTCGGATTCCGGTCGGCTGATGACGATAACCACCTTCATGGAATCCTTGGTGATTGTCACCCGAATTCGGCGGCGGGTCGCGGTACTTTGGGCTTGGCTGGCGCTCATGTCACTCCTACTACAACTCGGTGGTCATCTGGTTGCAGGACGAGAGAATTCGCCAGTAAGCTCGTTCTACTACCAGGGAGATCTCATAGCTCTTGAACGGCTTGGTGACATACTCATCGGCTCCCAAGAGGAGCGCATCCTTGACCGTGTAGGTGTCGCCATAGGCGGTCATAATTATGACACCCACGCCCGGATGGTGTTGTTTGATGTTCTTGAGCAGTTCAAAACCGTCCATCTTGGGCATTTTCATATCAGAGATAACGATGTCGACTTTGTGATTCTCGAGGTATTCCAGAGCCACCTGGCCGTCACAGACCGAGTGCATCTGGTATCCCTCCCGGGCCAGAATCTTTTCCAGCAGATTGCGCATCGTTGATTCGTCGTCCACAATCAGTATCGAGATTTCACTCTTCATGCCATTGCCCCCGTAGCTCCTCTTTCTTGATTGTTCATGCCCCTCATTTTCCTCTTTGGCCACTTTCATCGATCCTCATCGGTCCAGCGTGGACGTCATCTCAGAAATAAAGCTCTCCAGCATCACTGGTTTGTACATCACTCGGCAGGCCCCGAGTACACCGGCCTGATGCACGAGTTTTTCGGTGGCATTGCCGGTTATGACCATTATGGGCACCTTTGGCGCCACCTCTTTTATGGCTGTAAGTACTTCCAACCCGGACATCTCGGGCATTATGAGGTCCAGAGTGATCAGATCATATTCGCTATCACCGGCCATTCTGACGGCCTCGGCTCCGTCGGGAGCCAACTCGACCTTAAAAGCATCCGTAAGATTGCAGAAATCCCTGAAGACCTCACGAACCCACTGTTCGTCGTCCACTATCAACACTTTGTACGGCCTTCCTCGGTTTTTGGCCATTTCAGTGAGTTTATCTAATACCGGAGTGTTCATAATCCATTCGCCTCATCAGTGCACTCGATGGTAGCAGTCATCGCTTCAGTAAGCCGACAAGATTCCGTTTTTGAATCCACGTTGTCTCCATCGCGGTCAGGGTTCTCATATACTCGTCCGAGCTATTGTCACAACCGCGGCCCGAAACGGCTGAACCGTGATCAGCCGGAAATCCCGACAATGAGTCAGAGCCGGCCGCATCCAATCTATATCCTGTATATCGTCACTTGGCATGGTATCTGCACCTGTTCAAGCCAGAATTGAGCCGGCTCGTCACTTTTCAATCGGGCCACCCTTGCCCAGAGCCGTCATAATCCGACCACAGTGGTCCAGGATTGAGCGGAGTCTGAGTTCTATTTGGTCGCGCCGGAACTTGCCTGAAGGGACGTCGTAAACCAGTGTTTCAAGATTCCTTGCGGCTGCAATAATCCTCTCAATCTCCTGAAGTACGCTCACGGTACCGTTTACCAGCCGAATAAAGTCCGGTTCAAGCTGGCTAAGTTGCTCCGATTCGGATTTGGTTTTGGCCAGGTAGATAGCCAGATTCAGAGCCAGAATCCTAACCTCTTCGGCGAGTCCGTCGACCTGATCAACCAGGTCCAGGCTTTTGTCATTTTTGGTCTTGGTGTTCAACGGGATCAATCAACTTCCTGATGTTATGTTTGAGCGGTTCCAGGTCCGACGATTTCAGAACATAGGCATCGGCCAGCCAGGATTGGAAGTCTTGCTTGTAGTTGCTGTAGGCCGTGTTCAGGATCACCGGCGTGTCCGGGCTGACCCGACGCAAATGAGACAAGGCTTCGATACCCGACATGTCGGGCATTTCGATGTCCAGAATAATAATCGCGAATTTTTCCCGGGAGGCCAACGCGACAGCCGCACCGCCTGAGTCAACCGCCGCAACTTCGTACCCGGCCCGGACCAGTTCGGTCAGATAGAGGGCGCGGATGCCGTCATCGTCATCAACCACCAGTATGCGCGGTTTCACTTTCCGGCTCCTTCATAGTTGGCAGTTCGATATACAGCGACGGTGGAATATCAGCGCCGCAAGCAATACCCAGGTTTCCGCCGTGATATCTAACGGTCTCACCGGCCACCAGGATGGTCAAACGCTGCGAAGTTCTGTTTTGCGTGAAGATTTGCTGCAGGGACTTTCGCACTTTGTCACGTTGGTCCTCAGGACACCTGATCTTGACAAGCATCACGGCCAGGTCGTCTTTCGATTCGGTGCGCACTTCCGCATCTCCCAACTGAACCAGGTCCTCGGCCACAAACTTCAGAAACTGGTACACGGCGTGTGACAACTGGTCGTAGTTGCCAAACACCCTGAGAGGAGTGCCGGCCAACGATAGATACATCGGCAACTCCCTGGCCGAGAGGCGACCTTTCAACAGCTCCATGCTGCGCTGGACGAGTTGGGAAAAGTCGATCGGCTGATTGTCGCCTTTGCTGGCCTGCGAAAAATCAAGAACCTGGTGAAGAACAGACTCCGCCCGTTTGATTTCTGCGGCGATTATACTCAGATACTCACGGTTTTCCTCGGGCAATTCGGCTTTCAACATAAGGTTGGCAAAGCCGCCAACTACCGTCAGAGGATTGCGAAGTTCGTGGGCGATGGCCGATGTTAGCTCGCCTATTACGGACATTTTCTCGAACTTAATAATCTGGCTCTGCGATTCAGCAAGCAGTGTGTTGATCCGTTCCAACTCGCACCTGCGTTCGCGTTGTGCCTCGTACAAACGTGCTCGTTCCATGGCCACCGCAGCCTGGTTGGCAAGGACTTGTAGAAGATGCACGGCTTCATCGGAGATGGGATGGCCGGTGATTTGATTATCAGCAGCCAGTAGTCCCAAAAGGTGACCCTTGCTTACCATAGGAACCAAGGCCAGCTTGTTCGTGCCCAACCGTTCGGCCAGAGCCATGGTGACGGCATCGAGGTCATCCGACTCGGTCAGGTTCAACCATTCACCCTGGCGACAAACGCGACTGATCATGGATTCTTCATCAAGGCTGACTCTGAAATCGGTAATCAACTGGGTGATTCCATCCGAGAGTTCGTCCGGCTGGTGTTGTTTATTGTCCAGTAACTCTTCAAGCGAAAGACGCATGGCGTCCAGGTTACGCCAAATACTGCCGGCCTCTTCGGCCGAAAGCGGACCCACCGCCATCTGGCCGACCAATTCGTTGGTGTCCTCCTGGTGCATGAACAAAAAGGCGCGGTTGAATCCCAACCCTTGAGAGGCTGTAGCACCGGTGAGAATCACTTTAAGAAGCTGGACAAGTTCGCTGGATGACGACAAGGCAGCCGCAACATCTGAAAGTATTTGTAACTCCTGCCTTAAAAAGCGCTCGTCGTCTGAAATGTGATGTCGCCGCTGCAGGTCGTGCAAGAAGCAGATAGCAAACGACCCGTCATCACTACCAACATAAAGACAAGAGATGTCCAACAACATGTGTCGTCCCTTGCAGTTCGAGCAAGGTAATCCTCTTTGGTGTGACCGAGGGCGCTCCGGACCGAGATCGTTGACGGCATCGTTTAAGCTGGATCCGAGAACATGGGCCAGGTCCGATATATGAACAGGCTCGGTCGAACTCTTGTCATCGAGAACGAGCATTTCGGATGCAGCATGATTATAGTCCTCAAGCCGCCCGTCATGACTCACCATCAAGAAACCGACACCAAGATCATCCAGACCGGACGACCACGGTTTCCAGCTAACAAGGTTGTTGATTTCCTTAGTGATCGTATTCATTCAACTTAAGTCTCAGACTTTGACCGTGAAGTCGTTTTGGTTCTCATCGTCTTGCCTGGTGATCACCGGTATCTGCAGGAGCCGCTTGTTGACGGCGCCGATTTTGATAGCCGCGCTTTCGATGCGATGCAGACGGTCCTGGCTGGGGTCGTCGGTCGACTCCTTTTCCATCAGTAGACACTGCACGTTACCGATGATAACCGACAGCGAGTTGTTCACTTCATGACTTATGGACACCAACATTTCGTGGGCTTCGTCCAGACTCTGAAGCCTTGGACCGGATCGTGGCGCCAGACGCTGTGTCGTTTCCAGTTTGGACAGTGTCTCGTAAAGGGCTGTCAGTTTGTGGCGGTATTGACACCGTTCAACCGCCGAGGCCATCTGTCCACCCAGCACTCCGGCCAGCCGGATGGCTTCTCTGGACGGAGGATCGTTGGCAATGAAGGCGAGATTCAGCAATCCGTTGAGACGTTCCTGAACCATCATTGGCGCACTCAAAATGTGGGCGCGACCATCAGCCGAACCAAAGGCAGCAGCCGGGACTACCGACATTGACACCGGCGAATCGGATGATCCCTCCCAAGATTCCGGGTCGGTCGGGTCGCCCGACGAATCGGCGCAGAGGTCGACAGGGTTAAGCAAGGTGGCCGCCGCAAAGAGTCTCTTGCTCTTGCTGTTAATCAGATATACGGTGGCCGCATCGAAACCAACCAGGCGTCTTAACGCTCCCAAAACAGTGGCCAGTTTCTCCTCGGTTGTATTATCAAGGCTCTCGGTGATACGTTTGATTGAGACGATTTTCTCGAACAGTTGGTCATCACCGTCGCTATGCTTCAAGAGCCGTCCAATTTCATTCACCGTCGTTCCCTCGCTCTGAAAAACCGATGATCTCAAGCAGCTGATCACAGAGATGATCCTCCATTTGATCGAAAAAGACCAGTTTGCCCGGCGCCGTCAGATGCAGATCGGGGTGATTGGCATCGTCGTCGTCTGATGATTGAAATATCCGTTTGGCTTCTTGTTCTTTCAGAAACGGTTGGGCCACCAACAGGCGACCCTGGTTGAGGTCGATCAGCCTCAGTTCGCCGGAGATAACACCCACTGTCACATACTTGTGAAAAAACAGCGGTATCTGAAAGGACTTGCGCCGCTCCAGACGTTGGTGATGAACATCCACCAACATCAGGTACTGGCCGCCGATCTCCAGACCCCACTGGATCAGGCTGTCCACATTGTATCGATCTTTTGGAAAGGCAGGCAGTGCGCTGTCAGTCCCGTCAACGCTGGTCACACTCATAGCAGTGTCCCGGCTCATACGGATTATCAGCTTTTCCTCGATGCTGCTGGATGACCAGGCCGCCTCGGCCGGGCTGACCCTGAGCAAAATATTGGGACCCGCCAAAACCGCTCGTGGTACTACGGCGACCAACAATAGTATGATGCCGACAACTGTGTTTCTCATAACGACCACGAATCAGGCCCGGGTCCGTTTATCCTGAAGGTAACGACTCAGAAGTTCCTGCACCGACTGGGTAAAATGACTCAGGTCCTCCGAGAGTAGCTCCATTTCCGACTGCGAGAGTTTGTCGACGAGCTCATCACGGCGAACAAACTGGATGCCGACGAGGTGATAGTCATCATCCTGGTCGCAACGCTTGACCAGGCCGAGCACGCCCTCGATGGGTTCGACCTGCTCCATGATAATGCGCATGGCCACAATGTCGCCCTCGTTCAGCGGCTGATCCATCTCTGCCAACACGCCGCCCTCTGAGATATTCAGTATCGTGCCGTCAATCGGATATTCACCTGGGTTGGGCGAGAAGTTGCCGAAAATGTCCTTGATACTTCGGAAGTTGATGGGTGATGAAATCGTGAGTCGGACAAATCGCCGTTGGTTTTCACTCTGCAATTTGAGTGGTTGCTTGACTCGGACATTGTCTTCTGTGATCTCGACATCCGATACGAATTTCGTGCGTTCTTGTTCTGTCATCTGAAATACCCCTGATCACTGTTTTTTGGGTTCTGTTGCATCCATGCTGTTATGTGGCCGTTGAGACCTTTGCGATGTAAGTAGCTGTATTCAAAAGCCGACGATGGGAGGTTATCCAACAATGGCTTGGAGAAGTGTCGGCTACGCTGTTCGGCCACTATGAATTCGAGACCTACACGAAACTGTCCGCCTTCCTGTGGGTGGCAGTGGCGCACACTGCCGATGACCAGCGGCGGAAAGGAGTGCGACTCGATATCGACATTGACAAAAAGATAGGTGCTGTTGTGCAATAGGCTGTTGATATCGAATAGGGCACCGCCCGATGCAAAGTCGACCAGGTCGGTTTGCATCCAACGCAGGTGGGGCAGTTTGTGTTTCAAGAAACTACCGGTAGGAAGTACAGCCAGGTTAATCGGTTGTTGTGACCTGGCCCGGACGAAGCGTCGTCGTTTCAGCGGCTTAACTGTTTGCCCGACCAGCACGGTACTGCGGCCACCGTTGGTCCTTTTGAACACAGCCGGCGTGGCCACCTCTTCCTGCTTGTACATGAACTGCATGACTACTCCCTGACCGCTGACAAGATTGCCCAAAAGTACGTTGCCCGGAATCGGCTCCAACGCCACCTTGTCACCAACTGCCTGTACAACACGAGCCGGCAAAGGACGACCGGGATACTGCCTGGAAAAGATCGATACCTTACGCCCGACCAATTGCCCGAGGTCGAGGTGCGAACGATCAAATTCGGCGGCTGCATGGCCGTGGCCGGATGGTGTTGACGGGTTCACAGCAGTCCCTTCTTTCTCAGTTCGATTTCCTGCTGAAAGATGTATGACACCAATCGGTTCTGGGCGCGACGGTCGAATCGTTTCACGGCATCCGGCAGTCGTTTGAGATCATCCGACTTGAAATAGTCTACCAGGCGATCCGCAACGATATACTCAACTCCGGCCATGATTTGCTTTTCCAAAGTGAACACGCGCCTGACAACGCCCGCAACCGTATCCGGAAGTCCCTGACCGGGGAAGAAACCGATCTTTATTAACAAGCGGTCGTCAAATTCAAGCTCTTTATCGATTCTTATCATGGCGCCGCCGCCGCTCATATTCTCGGTAGTGGCCGTGAGCCACTTTTGACCCTCGGCCAGGTTATCCCAGTCGACCACAGGTCTGAGTTGGGTGTACTCAAGATGTTTGAGCATGTCGACCCGCACGAATTGGCGGCGCTGGACACGCTTGGTCTTGCTGGGCCTGGCCAGCAAATAGAGATTCTTGCCGTCAATGGGATGCTTCTTTATGCAGGAATGACATTGATACGTGGCGTCATCCTTGGTGAACACTATCAACACATCGGCGTTCTCTCGAAGCAGAGTGTGTCCTTTGACGAACTCCGGACTACTTATGATGATGCCCTCGGCGACGAAGTCCTCGATCCGTGCGGTGTAGATACCTGTCTCGTCTCCTTCACCGGTGACAAGCTCGAGTTTCTCCCAGAGCTTCAGAGGTTGCGATAAGTGCGGCAATGATAGATGAACGGTCATGTTATCTCAAATCGAGTCAGTCCGACTTCAATGCTTCCATGTTTTCGCGACCCTGTTCGATGGCCAGTTCGAGTATTTTTCTGGCCAGTGCGGTGCGTGACTGATCGCGCCGATTCTGGTAGATAAATTCCTGACCGTACTTGATGGTCGTGTTGAAATACTGCTTGGCATCCTCGTATCGGCCTATTCTGCGCGAAAGTTCGGCTATCAAGTACGAAGCCTGAATCTGCTGATTGCCGGCCGAGATACTGCGACCATCCTCAAACGCCTTCTTGTAATACTCCACCGCGACTTCGAGTGCTTCCTGTTCATCCAGCACTATCCCATTCCATCGGTTCTTGATGTCCTGAAGGAAAGCCGTAAAAGATGGGAAGCCTTCAAAGGCGGCGCCATCACTCCCTGAGCCCGTCGCAGACGACTTGTATTCACTCATGAGATCCTTCATCAGCTCCAACTGCGTCTGGGTCTGATTGAAAGTCACTTGCAGGCGGGCCAGTTCGGCGTCAAACTTGTCACGAAACGGCAACATTTGTGATTTCAGTTGCGTCGAGACCTGATCGGTCTCAAAATGGGCCGAAAGATGCCGTGCCCACACGGCCGCCTCTTCTTTCAGTTTTCCCAGAGCCTCGTCCATCATGCCACCCCGATTATCGACTTGTAGAAGGCTCTTGTTCAAAAACTGCTGGTCCGGGTTCTCACACGTCACCATGGAGCGATAGACCCATCCGATCCGAAGGTAGAAGCGACCGAGATCGAGATTGCCTACATGTTCGCAGAGCAACTCATCAAAGGCCGCCAAATGCAGTTTCAGAATTGCGGACTCACTCGGATTATTGACCAGGTCCACCGCCTCGCCCATTCGCTTCAGGACAGAATCGGCTGTGGCCAATCTGTCCAGGTGCAATTCCTTGACGCTCTTCAGTCGATAGGTGCGGAAGTTGCCGTCGCTCTTCCACTCCTTGTAGCTGTTGTTGAATTCGCGCGTGTAGTAACAGTTGGTGCAGGTGGCGGTGAAATAGCTCAGTGGATTGTACGCCTGGTACTTCGGGTAGCGCCACTCGATTCCCGACGGGCAGAAATCGGTATCACGCCCTTTCTCCACGTATGCACCTACCCGCACTGTCTCAAACTCGTTTATAGTTTTGCAGATCGGACACTCCAGCTTGGTCAGGAAGAAGGGATTATCGTTCGCCATTGTTTATCTCCAAGAGTTGCTATTGATTCTGCATGGTCAAGAGCGCCAGTTCCGCCTCCGAAACCGGGAGCACCTGTTGGATGCGTCTGTTGTCGGCTCCGGCCTTAAGCATCTCACGCGCTATTCTGATTATGTCCACACGATCGCGCCGCTGGGGCGGGCGCAGCATCGATGGCCTTTCGATCGGTTTGTCATCGTCTACCGCAAAGGTCTCAGCCGACGGAGTTGGCTGTTGAAGACGCATGAACTGAGGTGCAACAGCAGGCTGCTGAACCGGAAGTGGTCGGCTTGGCTGAGCTTCGGGTTGTGGCGATGCAGTCGGGCGACGTCCCAGTAACGGCGCCACTATCGGGTATACTGTCCAGACCAGCGCTCCGGCGGCCAGGTAGCCGATCAGGTTCAAAAGCAGGTCCAGATAAAATCCTGATGAAATATCCATTTTCATCCTCGCAATCTGTTCACGCTTTCAGGTCGATGTGACCATCCGACGTTTCGTTGTTTACATCCTCGTTATCTTCAGGCGCATCGTTTTCCACCGCGCCGTCGTTCGATTCGTTTTCATCGCTTTGATCATCGCACAACTCGGGATCGGAGAGCATCAGACGGTCGGCCGTCTTTTTCTTGTTTTCTTTCCTTTGTTCGTCCTCGGCTTTCTCTTTCAGTTCCCGCGCCTGCCGACGACGCTTGTCCTGTTTGGACTTTGCCATCGGGTTGATCTGTTCCTCAGGCGTGGCGGCCGTCAGGTGGTCCACTCTCTCAATATCCTGAGTCATCCTTAACTCACTTTGGCGTCCGGGCGCCGGTTATCCGGTCAGAGCAAATTTCTCCCTGACCATTCCGCGCAGTTTGGCCACGGCGCGGGTGTGGATTTGCGATACTCGTGACTCGGAAATCGACATCACTTCACCGATCTCCTTCAAAGTCAATTCTTCGTAGTAATAGAGCGCGATGACCAGCTTTTCCTGATTGGTGAGACGGTCGATGGCCACAACCAGGAAAGACCTCAGTTCGCCTTTTTCGATCTCGCCGAGGATCGAGTGTACTGACTTATCAACAACGGTCTCGATCCGAGGGACCTGACGATTGTCATCCTCGCGGTAAACAACTTCGTCCAGCGACAGAATGCTTGTTCCGGTGACATCGCCCAGGGCGGTATGTAAGTCTTCAACGCTAATCTTCATCAGTTTTGCCAGTTCCGGTTTTTCCGGCGGTCGACCCAGCTTGTTTTCCAACACCGTGTGGGCGCGATCAATCTCGCGGGATTTGGCTCGGGTCGAACGCGGCACCCAGTCCAGGGCACGAAGCTCGTCGAGGATAGCGCCACGAATGCGCGGCACTGCATAGGTCTCGAATTTTACTCCGCGGTCACGATCGAAATTGCCGAACGCTTCTATCAGACCAATGACACCGGTGTTTACCAAATCCGAGAGTTCCACCGAACGCGGGAAACCCATGGCCATCCGTGAGGCAACGTTGCGCACCAGCGGTAGATACTTGTTCAGAAGCTTCTGACGGATCTCCGGTGTATTGTGCTTCTGATACCGAGCCCAATCACGCTCCGACACATCCCATTTGCTTGCTCGTCGAGCCCGGGTCTGCGGCGTTTTGGGTTCAGTTGTCTTGGCAGCTTTGGCTGCTTCTTTACTTTTGCGCTTGACGGGCGCAGTTTTTGTCGTGCTAACCATTTGTATGCTATTCCCTTATATCGGCCGTAGCCGGGCTACTATTTATTGCTTTTTCTGAATTCTCTTGAGCAGGTGAATGGGCGCTCAAACTATCGGACACCAGTTGAATGGTTATCTTTTCGAGTTCCACCAGCGTCTTTTCCGCATCGTCGGTCATCGACAACGGCCTCTGACCAGCCACGGCCCGGCGAATCGACTCGGCCTCAAGCAGACGCCCATGGTAACCGGGAGGGCGGCCATAGAAACGCTCGGTTAGGGCGCCCAGCTTCTGATGGATGTACTCGGCTTCATCATCGGTCTGGGCTCGATTGACCAGCAAACGGCAGTCGAGTGAGCGGTCGGTTTCCAGTAGATGTTTGTAGAGTCCGCAGGCGTCGGCTATTGATGTCAACTCTGGCACCACTACCAGGAGATTGATGTCGGAGGCTGCGGCCATTACGGTTGAGGCCCGACACTTGCCCGAGGGATGATCGATCAGAATCAGATCATAGTGCTGACCCTCATTCCTGAGCCGGGTGGCCAGATGCGCGGCTGCCTTTGTCGATGACATATCTTCGGGCCAGCCGCGACCGTCGGTAGCCAGCAAATCGAGTGTGCCGCCAAGTACCGTCACCGCCTCTTTGAGCGAGAGATCGCCGGCCACCACCTGGGCCACGCCGTAGCGACAAGCTACGTTGGCCAGGATGTGCAGATTGCCGCAATAGACATCGAGGTCAACCAGCAACACCCGAGTTCCCCGGAAGGCCAGACGTTCGGCCATGTTATAGGCAAGTACCGACTTGCCCACACCGCCCTTGCCGGATAGCAGCGACACCAAACGAGTATCTTTCACCACCGATGGTTCGGCAGTACGTTGGAGGTTCAAACGTTGCTTAGACACCGGCCACCTCCGTTTTGAGAATCAGCCGGGCCGTGCGGTCCGGATCAGGTTGGCATACATGACCGATACCACCCGGCGCATCGCAGACTATGGCAATCGGCCAGCCTGTATGTTCGGCCACCGAAATCACGGTGCCGTGACGGTTGGTCAGGTCGGTCATGGTGACAGCCAGGTGCGTGGGCTTGAGAGGTTGCATGGCCTCAGCCATGGCGAGAGCGTCGCTCGAACGCATCAGTGTCGAGAAGACAGCCACCCGCATTGACGGATTTATCTCATCAAGTGTATCTCTTAATCGTGCCACGTCGTCAGAATTGGCGGGAAGGGCCGGCGTGTCGATGAGCATGACGGCGTCATGCGGCAACTCGGAAGTCTCTTGAAGTGACGCCGGGTCGGTCAGGTCGGCGTTGAGTACTTCGGCGTATCGACGAATTTCTTCGGCCGCGGCCATCTTGCAGTTGTCCAGGCTCACCATGGTGACCTTCTTCTTTTCCTGCACTGTCAACCGTGCAGCCAGTTTGCCCAACAACGTCGATTTGCCAGCTCCGGCCGGTCCGACAAAAGCAACCCTGTCGCCCGGTTCAAACTTGAGGTTCGGTTCCATCAGCCCGGCCAGCCGTTCGACCAAAAGCCGGTGCACGACAGTGACCGGGTCGGTGGCGGCATCTGAGTGCACGGCTGTGTCGCCGATGACGGATGCGATCAGATCGTCGGCCAGGTCGGCATCCTTAAGATTGTCTCGGATGGTGTCCAGAATAGTCGGCAGCCCCCGGTCGGTAGCCGAAATGTCATTGGCCATCAGATGATCCAGTTTGCGCCCGAGGTCGTCCAGTCGATTCTGTAAACCCGGTGCTTCCGGCGGAACGTCAAGACTGAAACTGTCTGTCGTTACCTGTCCATCATCAAGTTGCCACCGTGGCGTCATCCGGTTCGGTGATGATACTTCCGGCTTGCGGTCGGTGAGAATCTCCGAAGTTTGATAGGCCGACGCTTTCTCCAGGCAGGCGGTGATTTCCACCCGCGAGTCACCCCCGGCGGTGGTGAGTTGTCGCGTCTTCAGTACCATGGCCTCGCCACCCATCTCCGTCCGCACCTGTTTCAATGCCGCGGCGGCGTTTTCTGCTACGAATGATTTAATTATCATCTTCCAACCTCACCATTCCTGTAGAGATCAATTCTACCTCCGGCATGACCTCGTTGTATGACACCACCGCCAATTGCGGATGTCTGGCCTCGACCAAACGGCGCAGAGCCAATCTGATGTTGGGGGAGCTAAGGCATACCGGCGTGAATCCGGCCAATAGCGGCCGCTTCATTTCTTCGCCGATTCTCTCAAGCAGCTTCTCGGCCATAGCCGGGTCAAGCACCAGCATCAGTCCCTGTTTGGTGTTCTGCACCGACTCTCCGAGTTGTTGCTCCACGGCGGGATCTATCGTGAACACATTAATCTTGCCGTCTTTATCTTTGTAGAGTTCTGTGATCTGACGCCTGAGGGCCATGCGCACGTACTCAGCCAAAACGTCGGGTTCCTTGGTGGCCGTGATGTAATCGGAAATCGTTTCAAGGATGGTGGCCAGATCGCGAACCGGCACACGCTCTTTCAAGAGCGCTTTCAACACCTTTTGAAGGGTGCCCAGGCTTACCAACTCAGGGATAGTCGAATCGACCAGAGCGGGGAAATCTTCTTTGAGCGTGTCGACCAGATGTTGCACGTCCTGGCGGCTCAGAATCTCAGCCGTTGCATTCCGCACTACTTCGGTCATGTGGGTAGCCATCACGGCCGAGGGTTCCACCACCGTGTATCCCTTGGCTTCGGCTATCTCTTTCAGATTGGGAATTATCCAACAGGCTTCAAGGTCGAAAGCGGGATCGCGGGTCTCAAACCCTTCCAGCTTCTCTTCAACGAAACCGGGGTTGATGGCCAGCAAATGATCGACCATCAGTTCGAACGTTGCAACCGTGATACCCTTCACTTTGATGCGGTACTCGTTGGGACGAAGTTGCACGTTGTCGCGAATGCGAATCGGAGGCACCACGATACCCAGTTCACCGGCCAGTTGTTTGCGGATGACACCGATACGGTTCAGGAGGTCTCCCCCCTGTTTGGCATCGACGAGTCCGATCAATCCATAGCCGATCTCCAAACCCAGGGCGTCAACTTTGAGCAGGTCCTCGGTGCGTTCTTCCGCTACCTGGGTCTGCTGAGCCTCTTTTTTGGCTTCCTGCTGTTTGGCCTGCACCCGCTGACGCTGTTTCATCTCCCTGGTCACGAAGCCGATACCGCCGATCAAGAGAGCCAGGATGATAAAGGTAGTCGTGGGCATACCAGGCAGTAGACCAAATCCGAAGAGCACTACCGATGCCACGAGAATGGCCCGCGGCTGGCGGGTGAGTTGAGTGCCGAGGTCCTTGCCCATGTGATCACGAGCCGCCGCACGGGTAACGATGATACCGGAGGCGGTCGACACCAACAGCGCCGGAATCTGCGTTACCAGACCGTCACCGATCGATAACAGCGAGTAAGTGCGCAAGGCTTCGGAAAGAGACATATCGTTCAGGGCGATACCTATAACGAAACCGCCGATGATGTTAATGAGTGTAATCAGGATACCTGCAACGGCGTCACCACGCACAAACTTGGAGGCACCGTCCATCGCGCCGTAGAAGTCGGCCTCGCGGGCGATGTCTTCACGACGGGTACGGGCGTCTTCATCGTTGATAATGCCGGCGTTCAGGTCGGCGTCGATAGCCATCTGCTTACCCGGCATGGCATCCAATGTGAAACGAGCGGCTACCTCTGAGATGCGGGTAGCACCTTTGGTGATAACCACGAATTGAATGATGACCAGAATGACAAAAACGATGAAGCCGACCACGTAATTGCCCTGGACGACAAAATCACCGAACGAGTTGATGACTTCACCGGCGTAAGCATGACCGAGAATGAGTCGAGTGGACGCGACGTTCAGAGAGAGGCGCATCAAAGTCACGATCAAGAGCATGCTGGGGAAGACCGAGAGGTCCAGCGGACGCGTGATGTACAGCGTGGTCAACAACACCACCAGCGAGAAAGTGATGTTGAAGGCCAGCGCGAAGTCCAGAAGTCCGGTCGGTATCGGGATGATCAGTACTGCAATGATACCCACCACGGCCAGCGCCAGAATGACGTCGGAACGCGAGGCGATAGCTTCCAGCAGAGTCCTCTTGGGAGCTTGAGTTGCCACGCTACTTGATCACCTTTCCTTTGAGGCGGTAGACGTAGGCCAGAAGCTCGGCGACGGCACGATACAGTTGGGCCGGAACCAGATCTCCAACTTCGCACATACGGAAAAGCGCCCGAGCCAGAGGTTTGTCTTCGATGATCGGAACGTCGTGCTCGCGGGCCAGCTCTTTGATCTTCTCGGCCAGTTTTCGTTCACCCTTGGCCAGCACGAACGGCGCCTTCCCCTCATCCATGTCGTACTTGAGAGCCACCGCGATCTGTGTCGGGTTGGTGACCACGACGTCGGCCGTCGGCACGGCCGCCATCATCCGCTGCCGTGCCGTCTCACGTTGGATTTGACGCACGCGTGACTTTATCAGCGGGTTGCCCTCGGTGTCCTTATTTTCGTCCTTGATTTCCTGCTTGGACATCTTGATCGATTTCTCGAATTCGTATTTTTGGTAGATATAATCGAGAACGGCGATGGCGATCATTATGGCGCCGACCTTCAGCCCCAGAATCAGCGATAACCGACCCATTGCGGTGGCCAGTTGGCCGATGGTCATATCGGGAAGCAGGAAGAATGATTCAAACTCCCCCTTGATCGCATAGAAGGCGACCAGTCCGACGATTGCCAACTTGATGCTGTCGCGCACCAACTGCACCAGCGACTTGAGGGCAAACAGCCGTTTGAGACCTTTCAAGACATCCAGCTTTTCAAACTTCGGTTCGAGCGACTTGGGTGTGATCTTGAAACCAACCTGACCAACGTTGGCGATCAGCGCGATCACCGTCACGACGGTCAGAATGGGCGCCAACATCAAGAAGAAACGCAGGAAGTATTCGCCGAAGATCTTTATGAAAGTGGGATCACTGGTGGCCAGCGTTGGTGCGTTGGACATCGTGTAGCTCATCATGTCCTGAACCTGTCCGGCCAGGTGCGGACCCAGCATGTACAGCGACAAGAATCCCAGCAGTAGCATGGCCGCCGAATTCAACTCCTGCGACTTGACGACCTTACCTTCTTCACGCGCCTTCCGGCGTCGATGAAATGTCGCCTTTTCGGTCTTTTCTTGTGCTGACTGTTCCGACATGGCTGCCTACGTCCCCCCCAAACCGGTCAGGAGGATCTGTAATTGTTGATCGAAGTAGCCGGTGGTCCGCTCGAGCACGAAACCAAACACCGGCAGTGATATGGCCATGACTGAAAGACCGATGGTGATCTTAAGCGGAAAACCGACGAAGAAAACATTCATGGTCGGCATAGTCTTGGCGATGGTGCCCAGGGCGATATCGGTCAGAAACAAAGTAATCATCAAAGGTGCGGCGATCTTAAGGGCAACGATGAAGACGAACGCCGTCAGTTTGATTATCAGATCGCCAAAGTCGGCGGCGACATTGAAGACGCCGGGCGGGATTATCATGTAGCTGTCGGCAAAAGCCGAAATGATCAGGTGATGCCCGTTGATACCCAGGAATATCAGAATGGCCAGCGTATACCAAAAGCGACCGACCACCGATATCTGGCTGGCCAGGTTTTTGTCGAACACTGTAACCATGGCGAACCCAAGTTGATAGCCAACGATACCGCCGGCCGTCAGGGTACCCATGAACAACAGACGATAGAGCAGTCCGATCAGAAACCCGATAAAGAGTTCGTGCAGCACCAGACCGCCGAGTTGCCAGAATGACTTCGCAACTTCTATCGTCTCAAGCGACACCGTCGGCACCAGCACCAACGACAGCATCAACACCAGCCCCACCCGTACCAAGGGGGGCAAGCCGCGCTCGCCGAATACCGGCGCGAGCGCAAACAAACCGCTGGTTCTGACGATGATCAGAAGGAGGAATTGTAGCTTTTCAGCACCGAAGTTTACGAACTCAAACAAGGCTATCTTCCACGCAATAATGGTTTATCGATCAAACCTTATTTCAAACCGTGTGCCAGAATGAAACGGTATGGCGCGGAAGTGTAAGCTGTTGCGCTGGTGTGCTTTAGCGGGTGACCGAGGCGGCCCTGGCGTTAGTGCGGTGTCGAATTGAACCGAATTTGCTCAGGTAAGCTGGTAAAACTTTCCACAGTTGGGTCAGGAGCAGATAGATGGAAATTCGAACAACGGACCATGATGAGTAGCTCGTTTTCACGATCACATGGCCAGACTGGGAATCAGTTCAAACATGTGGCGCAGGAAGTCGGTGGCCAAGTTGATCATCCACGGCAGGAAAATCAACAAGGCGGCGGCGACGGCGAGGATTTTCGGCACGAAAGTCAGAGTCATTTCCTGAATCTGTGTCACTGCCTGAAACAGAGCGATGGTAATACCAATGACCAGCGCAAAAGCCAGCATTGGTCCGGCCAGCATCAGAGTGAGAATCAGCGCTTCGCGACCAATCGAGACAACAAGTTGTGGAGTCATGAACTCTAATCCTCAACTAAAGATGAAACGATTCCACCAGTGATTTGACCAGCAGATACCATCCATCCACCAACACGAACAACAATATTTTGAACGGTAACGACACAATGATCGGCGGCAACATCATCATGCCCATCGACATCAGTACCGATGCCACCACCATATCGATCACCAGGAAGGGAACGAATAACACAAAGGCAATTTGAAAGGCGATACGCAATTCGGATATAACAAAGCCCGGTACCAACACTTGTAGCGGTATGTCGTCGGGGTTGTCCGGTTTATCCAGTTTGGCAATGTTGACAAACAGCGCCAGGTCCTTCTCGCGCGTCTGTGAGAGCATAAACTCCTTGAACGGTTGGACAGCATTGGTAAAGGCTTCTTCTTTGGATATCTCTTCTTCCAGATATGGTTTGACGCCGGTGTTGTATGCCTGATCGACAACCGGTGTCATGATAAAAAAAGTCAGTATCAGAGCCAGGGCGATCAACAGTTGGTTGGGCGGCATTTGATGGATACCCATGGCGTGCCTTAGAAATGACAAAACGATGACGATGCGCACAAACGATGTCACCATAATCAGTATAGACGGCGCCAGGGCGAGCACCGTCATTAATATGACTATCTGAATGGTAGTCGAAAGATCGGTCGAATCGGCGGTTTCACCGACCTCAACGGAGATCTTCGGGATGGTCTGAGCGACAAGATTGCCGGTCGTCACCAAGGCGGTAGCCGAGGCGGCTGCCACGAATTTCAGCAGTTTTTTCATATCCTATATTTCTCTGAGTCGCAGGCCGCACATCATCCATGATGTGAGTAATGTCCTGCGACGTTCACAAAGTTTCGGTTCTACGATTCCAGCGCAGTCCGACGGCCTTTCGACGTCAGTCTTTTCATTTGCGCCGCGGCCGTACTCAGCATCTTGCTGAACGCATCCGGTTCACAATCGGCGGGAGTCGAAGTAATCAATGCCGCCGTGTCGGCGGGGTTCAATTCCGTCAGCAGAGCCATTCTCTCACCGGTAATTCCCACCAGCACTGACTTGTCACCGACGCGGATAAGAGTCACACTTTGTTTGGGACCCACCGGAGTCGATTCCAAAACCTCCAGGGCATTAATCTTGTTCGTGCCGCCGTACTTACCACCCATTGTCTTCTTCATCAGATAGATGCCGACATAGATGCAGACAATGACCACGAACAAAGCTCCGACCATCTTTGCCAGGGTCGGCAAGGCCCCATCGGTGAAAACATCGGAAGCCTCGGCTGCGGCGATCGCACCGGCACCTTCAGGCGCCGCCTGTGTTGTTTGGTCTGCTTCACCGTCGCCTGAAGACACCATGAACAGTCCCATAACGGCCATTGCGACGATCAAGGCGGACGTGTAGAGAAGGCGACGTTGTTTGTTATTGTTCTTCGCCAAGAGCCTTCAACCTCTCTTCGGGTGAAATCAGGTTGGTAACACGAACGCCGAAGTTTTCATCGATTACAACAACTTCACCTCGGGCCACTGTTTTGAAGTTTACCAGCAGGTCCACCGGCTCACCGGCCAGCTTGTTGAGCTCGACTACCGATCCGGGTCCCAGGGCGAGAATATCGGAGATTGACATGCGCGTGCGACCCAGCTCGATCGAAACCGGGAGGTTGATATCCAGGAGCATATCGATATTCTGCGCTTCGGGCCGGCCGGCCGGTTCCGACAGATGTTGAAATTCCGCCTGAGACACACTGGCGCCGCCGAAGTCTATATCTTCAGGTGTGGCTCCTCCGCCATCCTCCGGTAACTCCTCCAGCATGGCCAACATGGCTGCTTCGGCATCATCTTCACCGGCATCCTCTGCGTTGACGACCTTCTGGTCGTCGCCCGACGGTGGAGCATCATCATCGACGGCACCGGCCTCTGCCAGGATTTCATCGGCTGATGGGGTGGCTTTCGGTTCGTCAGGCGGAGCCTTATCCTCATCCGGAACTGCATCCGCTCCATCCGGAGTCGCATCAGCCTCTACACCCGCCGCTTCGGCATCACCTGGAGGCATGGCTGCCTCTGCAGGCGCAGCATCCGGTGCGGGTGTCTCCGATGATTCAACGTTTTCTGGTGTTTCCATATCTTTTTCGTCAGCCATCGCTTATATCTCCTGTGCCTCAAGGTCGCATTTATCGGTAATCTGGACCGCCCGTTTTTTGCCGGAGAGTCCGGGTCGAGCGTCGTACTTTCTCCGTCTATTGATAAAGAGTCCGATCGGTTGGTTGATCTTAACTTCTGAAGGGACAATGTCACCGACACATAGATCGAGGAATTCTCGCACCTTGATTGTCGTTCTCAAGAGCTCGGCGCTGACTACAGCCTCGATGTTGCTCAGATTCTGCCGATTGATCAAGCGGTCCTCGTCGAGGTTCTTCTTTTTGGTAGCATCGATCCAGTTTTGTGCCGAGAGCTTGGTGATTATTGGTTCCAGCGACACATAGGGATAACACAAGGTCAGCAGACCGGTTGACTGAAACAGCTTGATCTGAAACGATACCACTACCACCGTCTCACCGGGAGGAACCACCTGGATGAACTGCGGGTTGGTTTCGAAACTCTTTTGTTCGACCTCCAGCTTGACAATGTTTTCCCATGCGCGGATCAGATCGTTGTAAAGCTTTTGTGCGAGACGTCCCATTACTGATCGTTCAATGCCGGTAAGTTCGCGATCCGATTCCAGGATTTTGCCGTTGCCGCCGAACATGCGATCGATCAGCGAAAAAGTGAGGGTCGGGTTGAAGTCAACAAGACAGCCGCCTTCTAAAGGTTGGGCGGCATAGGTGTAGGTGCACGACGGCGACACCAGCGACATGATGAACTCGCTATAGGTAATCTGATCGACCGAGACAAGATCGACATCGACGATTGTTCTAAGCACCGCCGAAAGAGTAGAGCCATAGTGTCCCGCAAAGTTGTCGTGCATATTCTCCAGAGTGCGTATTTGGTCTTTGGAGACACGGTTGGGATGTTTGAAATCATACGCGATTACGGAGCGTAACTTGTCATCCTCGATCTGTTCATCGGAAACTTCTCCATCTCCGGCCGACACCGTCGTCAACAGAGCATCAATTTCGTCCTGTGAAAGTATCTTTGCCAACTGCGTCAACCTTTACTGAAGCACGAAGTCGGTGAAGTAAACACCAACCAACTCTTGGGAACCCATAAGTTTCGACACTCGTTTTTTGATCTGGTAGCGGACGATTTCCTTCTGTTTTGAATCGGTAAGCTGCGCTACCGTTTTGGACGACAGAATGGTAATCAGGGCGTCACGCACAACCGCCTCTTTGGCGGCAAACTCAGCCTCAAACTCAGGAGATTCCAGTTCAAAACCAAAAGACACGGACAGGAATCTGGAACCACCGGTTCCGGCCGGATTGACCACGATATCCCTGATGGCATAAATGAGCGCCTCGCTTTCGCCGTCGGATTTCTTGCGGGGCTTTTTCTTCTTCGGCTTTGGTTTATCCTCTTGAGCGGACTCGCCGTGGGACTCGTCCGTTTCTTCAGCATATTCCTGCTCGCTTTGGTCGCCTGAGGAATCAGAGAGCATTGGCTTGATCACAAACAATGCCACCACCAGCCCAACCACTACCGCAACCAGTCCCACGCCACCCAGGATAAACAGTTTCTTCTTACCGCCCTTGGGTTCGGCTTTCGCTTCGGAAGTTGTATCGTCGCCGGTTTCCATCGTGGTTTTTTCTTCGTCAGCCATAGTCAGTTCCTGTCAACTAATGCGGCAGTATCCGGACTGATCGTCCGGATACTCGCCTTACGTTTGAAATCGGCCACCCGCTCTATGATCTCGTCGATAGTTTGCTTGACCATGATCTTTTTACCGGTCGTCAGACAGATAATTGTCTCCGGACTGGCCTCGACGAATTCGATCAGGTCGGCATTGATAACCAGGGGGGCATCATTGATTCGGGTTACCTTAATCATGGTTTACTACCTTTTGATATTGACCAGCTCGTCCAGCATGCTGTCTGAGGTTGTGATGATCCGGGCGTTGGCCTGGAACCCACGCTGGGCGGTGATCATTCCTGTAAATTCCTGCGCGATGTCAACCGAGGATGACTCCAAAGCGCCCGATGAGATCGAGGCGCCGATGGTCTCCCCCGCCACACCGGAGAGCGGCTCACCGGAGTTTGCGGTCGGTTGATACATCGACTTGCCTGCCTTACGCAGACCGCCGGAGTTGGTGAAATCGGCCAGCATCAACTGAGCCAGAATACGGGTGACACCGTTTGAGAAGATACCGGAGATGTTTCCCGACTGGTCGATCGTGATTTTCTCAAGAATACCCAGGCCGTATCCGTCCTGGCCGGTGATAGACGCAGTGTGGTTACCGCTGCCGAAACCGGTCAGACCGTCGTAGTTACCGACCGATCCGGGATCAAAAGCCAAAGACATATTGGCCGCACCGTTGTTGGGGTTAATAGTAACCGCCGAAGCGCCGCCGTTGTAGTCGAACGTATTCAGAGACCCATCCGGGTTGAAACTAACGAAACCGGAGCCGCCGGCTGTGACCGTCTCCGATCCGAGCGTGCCGGCTGTCCACTCCCAGCGATTCTGAGTCATTGACTTGTAGAACTCAAGGGTGAGAGTGTGACGACCACCCTGCGAGTCGTAGACGTTGATCGACGTCGTATGAATGGTATCGGCTGTTTCGATTTCAAGCACGTTGGCGCCGGTGGCTGCCGCCAGCCCGCCGGTCCCGGTGATAACGGTAATTCCGCCGCCGCCAATTCCGGTGATTCCGGTAGCCAGGCCGGTGACGTCATCGATTACCATATCGAGCATGGTTACCTGCGGTCCGGCCGCCGCGCCACTACCGCGATTCGGTGTGAAAGTGTCGGTAATTGTAAAATTCGCATCGGCGCCGCCGGAGGTTTGGAAAGTCGCACCGTCGGCGGTACCGAAGATCACGTTGACAATGTTCTCGCTGCCGGCCGTAGCGTCGGACGCAGAGGAAGCGATGCCATAGCTCCCATCAGCACCGGCGCGATCACGCGTGATACTGATAGTACCCTGTGTCGGCGGCGGGCCGCCGGATTCGGTTAGCGTCGCGGTTACACCATCGATCTGACTGATAGCGTTAACCAGGTCGGTGACCGACGACGTTGCGCTGAGACCACTGATGTTCTCGGTACGGGTACCGTCCACCGTCAACTGGAAATCGTCGAAGGTGTTCACACCGAGTGTCCCAAGTTGGGCGGTACCTAACAATCCGGCCACGGTGGCTCCGGTGAAGCTTGCCTGTACCGCTTGCGATCCGGTGATGTCGATGGAATGAGTACCACCCACGCCGTCGACAGTCGTACCGGAGACCGACAGGATGTTCGACGTGCCGGCCAACGACATCGTCGCAACTGAATCGGATGCCGAGGCATCGAGGTTGTTGCCCAGGGTTACTACTTCCGAAGGCTTGGCCGGATCCTGCTGTCCGAACGGAAGGGTAATCATGCCGACCGTGGCCAGAGAAGGAATGTTGCCCGTGTTATCGGCCATCTTTCCCTGAACGTACAATCCGCTTGAGGGATCGACCAGGTTCGAATTGGCGTCGAAGCCAAAGGCTCCGGCGCGGGTATAAAACTGGTTGTCCTGACCGTCACCCAGAATAAAGAAGCCTTTACCCTGAATAGCCAGATCGGTAATCTGGCCGGTAGTTTCCAGGCCACCCTGCTGGAACAGGTTGTCGATAGTGCCGACCTGCATGCCCATGCCCAACTGCACCGGGTTGGTACCGCCGATGTTGGCCGACGGCCGTCCCGCACCTTTGTAGGTCTGGACCAGCGCTTCCTGGAAATTGATGCGGCTGCCTTTGTAGCCGATAGTGTTGATGTTCGCGATGTTGTTACCGATCACGTTCATCTTCACCTGGTGGTTTTTCAGTCCGGATACACCGGAGAATAGTGATGCCATCATGGTGATGGTTCCTCCAAGGATTTCACCAGCGTCCCTCCATCGAAATGGAGTCCAACTCTGGGGTTTTGTTTATAGGTTCTTCTGTTCATTTGTGCAATGTCATAGATCTCAGATTATCACCGCTGAATCTATCGCCGTGACAACACCCTCTCGCAGATTGTCACGATCAAAAACTGTTATCACGGTGCGGTTCGGCACACTTACGACAAAGGCTTCATCATCGGACAAAACCAGAGTCTCGCGCGATCCCTTGGCGTCTGCCTTATCGATAGCGCCGGCGATACTGTTCAGTTTTTCATCCGAAAGCGCCAAGCCGCGCGAATGCAACCGCTCATGGGCGTGACGGGAGAAAGCGATATTCCGCGAGCGGGCCAGCTCCTGCGAAAACATCTCCTTGAACGATGATCGACCCCTCTCCTCAGCCGATACGGTTTGAGCCCGATTGGCGATCTCAATAAGATCGACCGGGCGTTGATAGCCACTGATACGCATGCCAGTTGTGCCAGCCACCGTTTACCTCCTCTTAGCCTTCATCCTCGTCGAAAGAACCCTGTTCTCCGACCGCGGTGACGTCACCCAGAGGTATCTCGGTGCCGTTAACACGCAGGAAGGCGGCTCCTTCGCGATAGACTATGGTTTCGACCGTACCGATCAACGACAACCTCGGCTGAATCGTCTGCCCGGCGGCGTTGGTGGCTGATGCTTCGATGGTGTAGTAGCCCTGGTCGACTCGATTACCAAGACTGTCACGACCATCCCACTCGATGGAGTTGACACCAGGTTCGATGTTGTCGGCATTCAACCTGGCCACCACGTTACCATTTGTATCGCTGATGGTGAAGGTGACGTCGGTCACGAACTCGTCGGTGGTGTAGGTGATCTGCGGCTGGTTGGTAGCATCGACATAGAGACCGTTGTAGGTCGCCTTGATGTCTTTGCCGATCAAACCGGCTGCCATCGTGTTGTTGATCGACTGCATTTGCAGAAAGTCCCACTCATTCGAAGTCGCAATACCCTCGGCTATGTTGTTCATCTGCTCAAGCGAGGAGAACTGAGCCAATTGTGCGATGAAATCTTCGTCCTCCATCGGTTTCAATGGGTCCTGGTGGCGCAGTTTGGTAATCATCAACTGAAGAAAGTCATCTTTCCCCAGCGACTTGATACCGGTGCTCTGAGAACCGCTGATCTCGTTACCCATTCCTGAAATTACACTCATATAGCTACACTCCTAAGCCAGCACGTTCAACCCACCGGAGCCGACATAGGCAGGCGCCGTTGTCGAAACAGCAGCGGGCGGGCTGACTTCGTTTGATTCTGTAAGGTTATTCTCTTCAACGTGGTTTTCACGTGTTTGACGCCGCCAATGCGGATGACGCTCGGACAGTTGTTCGCCGGACTGGCGGCCGTCCAGAGCGACTTCGATCTTTTCTATATCTATTCCGGATTTGACAAGCTGCTGAGTGAGACGATCCAACGATTGTTCAACCACCGCCTTAATCTCAACCGTCTCGACTGTGATGCGGGCGCTCAGCTTGTCCAGATGCATTCTCAGTGACAACCGAGCCGGGCCGAGATTATCCGGTTGAATTCGGATCATGACACTCTGGCCGTTCGGTTTCAGTTTGGACGCCAGATCCTCCGGCAGACTGAACCGGACGTTTCTCGTTGTAACCTCTTTGCTGTCGATCTTGGTATCGGTGTGGACACCGCCGGAACCGTTCAGCGGGTCAACAGCATCGAATTCGTTGTTGAAGGTTGAAACGTCAAATCCGGCGGTAGTTTGTTTAACGATGTTCTTTACCATCTTATCAGCGGTTACCTGACCCTGTTTCAGTGATTGACTGAAGGTCGTCAGTAGCTGCTCATTTTCAATAGTGGCTGCCACCGGTGGCGTTGATGCCACATGGGAGCGTGGATTGTCGGAACCAACCACACGTCCGGACCGATGTTGAATGTCAGGCTTCCGAATCTTCGGGGAAGGCGTTGGCATCACAAACGGCGTCACGGCAGCCCGAACCAGTCGGGGCTGCGAAGATTCCACCGCATTTTGGCCGGTTGTCTGTTTGGGACCGGGCGATGGCTGTTGTCGAACTGCCGTCAACAGTTCGTCGGGACTGTCATAGTCGCCTGCCATACCCTGAGCCGCACCGGGAGTCTGAGTCGTCGGTTGGTTTGTGGCTCTTGTCGTGGATGCCACCTGTTGTATCCGTCCGTTCGTTTTCACTTCCGGCGTCGGTTGAAGCTCTACTTTGACGGCCTTGACTTGATCTTGCGGCAGTTTCGTTCTCAAGTGAAAATCGACATCGGCGTTCTTGACACCGGACAACTTGATGGTCAACTGCTCACCGATGGAATCGTTTTCGGATTTCACCGTGTTTACTTCGATATGTTTGAGATTAAGCTGCGAGAACAAACGTTCCATGTTGGTCGTCTGCCTGGGCAGGGCCTTGAGGTCAACCCGCTCAATGCTCCCCCGCGAACTCGATTGTTCGGCATCTGATCCGACCGCTGCGGGTACCAATTGATCTGATGGTAGCGATACCTGGATTACCGATCCGCGATCGGTGGGATCGACCAGCTTCATTTGGATAGTTCCGTCGGTTCGGCTTGATTCGATCACTTCGTAGCGCCCCGTCTCAAGATTGGTCGGGACAGCAAGGTTCATTCGCACAACCGAATGTTGAATCGGAAGATCGTTCACCGGTAGTTCTGTCCGTATCGCTTTGTTGAACGCAACCACGTTATCCTCAACGACGGCCTGTGGATTCGCGGCTGTTGGCGTAACAGCCAACTCGAGCTTATCTGTGATCGTAACGCCCGCTTGCCCGTCGGTATTCAGGGCCGGTAAGAGGGCGTTGGTGATCGGTCTCGGCGCTGTATCCACGGAACGATTTTGATCGTGCATCACCGGCGGACGTTCAAGGTCCTGGTTTTGAAAAGCCACTGGCTGTTTCGGATCATTCGCGGTCGGGTTGGTCAGTCGTTCAAGCTGCCCGGCGAAATCCGAACCTTCGGGCCTCTCGGACACGACCACCGGGCGATTGCTTGCACCGGGATACGACATCAACATCTCATTCAGCATTTCCGCAAACAGCGGGCCGCTGTTTTCCACATCGGTCTTACCGACAGTGGTGGAACCATCCGGGCCGGCGCCAAGCCCGAGCAGGAAATCAATGTTCATGTCGTTCGGGTTTATCATAACTATTTTTCCGCGATCGTAATCATCTGTTTGGATAGCTTGGCCCCCCGCTTGGGCGGAAACAGAGCCAGTACTTCCGAAGCGTTCTTGGTCTTCATGCGCGGCAGAATCGACACCACGGTAGCATCATCGAGGTTTGCCATCAAGGCGGCCACCGAACGAGCATCCATACCATCGTAAAGTTTGGCCAGGCTGTTAACTCGTGACGTTTCCGCCTGGTCCAGTGTGAGCAGTTTCTGGGAAACTTTTTTGTCCAACAACTTCAACTCACGTTCGCGAGCGGCCAGATCGTTCTCTCTTTCCGCCAGCGCCGCTTTTTCGCCCTCCAACCAACGAGCCGCGTCCATGGAGTCTTCGACCGACATACCCTCCGTCTCTTCCTCGGCCATGGCCACTTCCGCATCCGGCCGGTAATCGAGAAAGGCGAGGTTATCGGTGATGTCTTCCAGAACGCCGGGATCGTCGGCATCGGTCATGAATTCATCGTCATCATAGAAAGCGGGCGGTTCATCGTGCTCGCCGTCGTCATCGGCGGACAACTGGCCGTCGGGTCTTTCGGTATTTGATTTGTCGTGCTGGGTGGCCTGTTGTTCTGGCTCGTCATTATGGGATTCATCCGGGCCGAGGAACATCATGGCTGCTATCGCAACCCCGATAACCAGCACAAAAGCGGCACCACCTATAATGATGTACTTCATCAGACCACTCTTGCCGGTCTTTGAGACTTCGGCTTCGTTGGTCGTGGTTTCCGCAGTGTTTTCTTTTTCGTCAGTCATGCATAGACTCCATAAACCTATTTCTCCGCCGCCCTAAAAAGCAAGCCCCATGCCACCAGCCACCGGTGGATGCTATCGCATTGTACCAATGCGAGTTAGCCGAATTCGTAGGGGGGCACGACAGCCTCGATGACATAGATGGTGAGGAAGGTTTTTCCGTCCAGGTAGGAAGAAGAGGTTCGATGTGAGCAGTGAACGTTGGTCGATTGGGTGGGTGCTGCGTATTCCGAAGGCGAGCGTGTGAGTCGGTGGTTCTTGAGGTTGCTCTCTCACAACACGATGCCGAGAATCGCAGGATCACAATCCCGACTGGTTCGAGATCAAGACCCTGCGAGACCCTTTTAACAAGCTTCCAAGTGGGGCGTCTGCCATCGGGAGGCGTCGGGCGGGGTCGCCCAACGCCACACTCATGGCCGTGTGTGGGTTTCGGCAGCACTCAGCCGCTATGATGCGTCTTACAACAGTTCGCCCGAGACGAACTCGCCATGCGATTCAGTGATATCGAGCTTTACAATGTGGCGTCCACCGGCCAACTGGTCCGGCAGTTTTACTTTGACATAGTTGTCCGATATTCCAAAGCACTCGCCGGGAGAACCTCTGTGCTCTGAAATCGCTTCGAGCCTCTGACCAACCTGGCGCTGGTACGCTTTTCGCAGCATTCCATCGGACATCTGTGTCAGTATTTCACTGCGCTCTTTGATTGCTTGAGGCTTGACTTTGGGAGTCATAGCTGCTGCCGGTGTGCCGGGACGGTCGGAATAGCTGAAAACATGCAGGTAATCGACCAAGCCACTCTCCGTTATGGAGCAGCTATCGGCGAAATCCTCTTCTGTCTCGCTCGGAAATCCGACGATAACGTCGGCGCCGATAATCACATTGGGGATGGCCTGTCTTATCTGAGCCGCCTTTTCCAGAAAGCGCTCCCGGTCGTAGGGTCTGCGCATCAGCTTCAACAAGCGTGAAGAGCCGGACTGCAAAGGAAGGTGGAAATGCCGGCAGATTCGCTTGGACTGTTCCGAGCAGAGGCGAACCAGGTCGTCGGTGACGGTCTGCGGCTCGATCGATGAAAGGCGCATGCGGTACAGTTCGGTATTTTGCAGGATTCTGGCGCACAACTCCGAGAGGTTTCTGATCGGCGGGTCGACTTTGTTGTCATTATAGTAGCCGATATTGACCCCGGTCAGAACTACCTCATTGTAGCCGCCGGCCACCAGTTCATTGATTTCGGCTACAATTTCCTCAGCCGGGCGACAAGTGAGCTCCCCGCGAACGATTGTGACCAGACAGAAGGTACAGACCTGGTTGCAGCCATCGGAAATCTTGATCCAGGCCCGGTTGCGCTGATGAAATTCAGTGAGTACGCCGGCTTTGGCCGCCTCTCCCCCGTTGTCAAACAGGCCGGGCAGCTTTTCCGGCAGAATCTGGGGCAGTTGGTCCTTTTCACGATTGCCCACAACCACATCGACTCCGTTCAGGGCCGCGATTCCCGCCGGATCGGTCTCGACATAACAACCCACCAACACCACTCGGCAATCGGGATTCTCCCGTTTGGCCCGGCGCACCAGGTAGCGCGAATCCTTGTCGGCGCGGTGAGTGACCGTGCAGGTATTTATAATGTACAGATCAGCCGGTTGCCCGTGCGCAACGCGCTCGAATCCGAACGGCGCCAGACCGGCGGCCATTTTTTCAGTTTCGTACTGATTCAGCCGACAGCCAACCGTCTGGAAGGCAATTGTTTTTGTCGCTTTACTTTTCACGGCCCGCTAATATAATGCCTGAGTCCGCCCTGTGGCGCAAAAAACGAAGAACGAAACAGAGCAAGTTAGGCCCCAAAGCCGGTTTGCCGATCTGTGCAGAATTTGATCAATTAAGATCGGATTCTGACGATATACATAAGATAGAAGTAGTTACGCCACCAAGCCAGGGCTTGGTGCCACCCTTTGAAGGTTGGACATAATATGGCGGCGATTGAATGGCAGGAAAAGTACGATACCGGAAACGATCGGCTCGATGAGCAACTTCGCAAATTTGTCGAGCTTATCAACGAGTTGCATACTAAGGTTCCGGATGGAAATATCACCAACGAAACGTCCCAACCTTTGACCGATCTCTCGAAATTTGCCCGCGAGCATTTCGAGGACGAAGAAGCGTTGATGCAACAGATCGATTTCCCGGATTATATCGCGCATAAAGGGGAGCACACCGCCCTGCGCCAGTGGTTTGTCAAAATGATTTTCGATGTTAAAGGTGGCAAGAAGCTAACTACAGACGAGCTGGGGTCATACTTGGGCAAATGGTTGATCGATCATATCCTCAAAGAGGACAAACGGGTTGGTCAGGCCGCTGTTTCCAAGATGAGCTGAGGTGGCAAGCCACCTATAAAGATATCCCTCTCGCTACGCGCATCATTCTACCATTGTCATTCACGCGAAAACTGGATACTGGCCTGCGCCAGTATGACAGACCCCCCGACTGCGTTCGGGATGACATTAGCAGCGCGCGAAGCGCAAAAAACCGATTTATCGGCGCCTGAAATAGGTTCGTACCGTGCCCTCCTGTACCCCTGCCGACCAGACATCGAATGCTTTTGTTCTGGCCAAATCAATCAGCGGCACCGGTTCGAACGGTGTGATCAGTTCGTAAACGCCATCAGTCGCTAGCTGTCCCAGATCAGCCAGAACTTGCGCCACCGGTTGTTCACCGGCTTCTATTAAAGCGCATGCGTCGAAGGTCTTGGATACTTTCGATGGGTCCACCCACTCAGGCTTTGAGGTCGGCGAATCGACTTCGATTGAGTCGACCAAATCGCGCGCCTGTCCCGCCGCTTGGCGCAATCGACCAATCATCTCCGACAAGTCGACCCCGGCCACTTTGGCCGCCTGCCTGAGGGAAGTTGCTTTGGCCACGGTTCGACGCAGGATAGGACTACGAAGTTTTGCGAAGGCGGGGGCTATGTCGTAGAGAGTTTCTTCAAGGTCCGGATACTCTTTGAGCAGGTCGGCCACCTTCATCTCCGGAGTGATAGCCGGACCGGTCGGACGATTCATTGGCCGGGACTGCCGTAGTTTAGCAGTCGTTGCTCACCGCTGAGGGCACGTTTTTCGGTGAGGTCCTGACTGACTTCCAGTGTGCCGAGATAGGCGCCACTGTTGTCTCGCAGTGCGAAGTATTCAATATGCACGAATCGTTCACCAAGCGTGATCCAGAAGGCGGCCCGATCCTGTGCTCCGCTTTTGAAGTCGTCAATAATCTTCTCCACCATGTGAACAGACTTGGGCGGATGACACATCTGCACCTTGCGGCCCAGGATGGCCCGATTGCGCTGGAATATCCGTTCCCGCCCCTGCGTGAAATAGCGCACGGTGTCATCATTGTCGACGAAAGTCAGATCAAACGGGATGTTGCTGAGGATTGCATGGAGTTCGGCAGGATTGAGCGAACCGGAAGGTAGTTGGATACGATCGTCCGGGTCCGTACTTGTTGGTGTCGCTTCGGCGGTTGTCGAAGACACTTCGGTTCTCGGGCGCCATTCGTCGCTGGGATCGAAGAGACAATAGCCGATGGACAAGCTCTGAGCCTGCACCTGACCCCATTCCGATTCGGTGAGAGTATCCATGGACATGGGAAGCAGAATCTCTTCTTCCTTGAATACCATCTCGGCAATCGACGAAGCCGCCGGCCTGACGATTGTCTCAACAACTACTTTTGCTTCATCTGCATTGATATCCGCAGTTTGTCGTATAGCTTCAATCGCCGTTTTGAGCAATGCCCGCGTCTCGTCATGCTTACCCCACATCACGGTGGGTGGACCGGTGATCCCATGTTTTTCGAGAAAGGGAAAAAGCAGATTCTCTTTGCGCTGATAGTGCTTCTCCACATCAGCCAGGGCGTTAATCCGCACCTGAACCTGAAGCATCAGCGCAGGCACTTCATCGGCAGAAGTGGCTTCGGCTATCGACTCACAGAGTTTATCCAACAGGGCCAGCTCTCCTTCCAAGGCGCGGTTCTCCTGCTGGAAAGTGTGCACCGGATGGCCGGGCGGCACTTCGGCGGCATCGGAACGATCTATCTGACCTTTCAGGACGTCGGAGTGAATATCGCACAGTTTCAATACTTCTTCAGTCGGCAGTCCCTCGGCAATCAACTCCTGCTCGGCGGCTACCACATCGTCGTAAGGCACCTCGCCCAACAACCGGACCAGCTGCTTCTTGACCGCTTCGGGGGCCTCTCCATTGTGCAGTTGCAGGATCAGATGTTTTAGCAGGTCGCGTCGCCGGTTGGTATTGTCTATCAGTTCGCTCATCTACTTATCCTCGTTTCCTGGAGCCCGGCCCGGTCCTCCCGTTTGCTACCGTCCGTCATTAGTATTTTGGTTGCTGCTACCCTGGTCCTTCGACTGTTGGTTGAGTTTGTCTATCTCGTTCGTGCCGGTGGGATGCCCGTAGCTGTGGAGATATTTCTGATGGATCAGGTATTCATCCGCTGTGATCCTGTTCTGCCAGTTGCCGCTGATCCAACCGAGAGCACAAACCAGGAGATAGATTGCCACCACCCCAACGGCAACGGTTTTTTTCGAGACGTTGAAACGTTGCGGCGTTGCTTTTAGTTCGAGCGTCTGTGGAACCGGGCAAACGTCGAGACAACTCAGGCAGGTTGTGCATTCGTCGGAATTCACTGCCACAACTTTATCTACTTTGATACTCGACGGACAGACGACGGCACACTTGGCGCAATCGATGCACGACTGAACGTTGCGGCGAATCTTGAACGGACGCAGCAGCGAAAGCGATCCCAACAGAGCACCGTAGGGACAGAGATAGCGACACCAAAAGTTGCGAACGAAGAACGAAAGCACGAACAACACGACCAAGGTCCACCAAACAAAGGCGGAGATATCTGCAAAGAAGTAGTACATCTTGATGTCGGCAACCTGGTTGTACGGACTGTCCAGAAAAGTCTTAAGCGAGGCGGCGGTCATGAGAAAAAAGATAGCATAGACGAAAAAAGCCAGTAGTAGATACTTGAGACTGCGCAGTGGGTAGTCAAGCCAGCGCGGAAGTTTCATTTGGCGGCCGAACAGTTTTTTGGACCAGTCGCCCAATGACTCCGAAAGCAAGCCGACCGGACAAATCCACGAACAGAATGACTTGCCGAAAACCAACGACCCGACGATTATCGCAATCAAAATGAAAACTCCGGCCGGGTGGGCCCAGTGGATAACACCGGTCAGAAAATAATAGTAGAGACTCATCAACGAGCTGATCGGCAGAAACGCTTCCGCGCCCGGCGGCCGGTTCACGAAGGTCGCAGCGCCGCCGCTTTCCAGGTACTTGACGAAATAATGAAACTCAACGCCGATCCACACGCAGATCAACACAAATGCCACCTGAACGGCCAACCGATACCGGCCGATGGGTGCTTCCAACCCGTTGGGAACACTCTGATCTTCTTTTCGCCCGGCGTGAGTTACCCCGTTTTGGTCGCTCACTTGTCTCTCCTTAATCGTCGTCAACTCTCCTGTGGCCGGACCGCGACCGTCTGCTCGTGGATACCTCCACGGACACCTATCGTGTGCACTTCCAAAAGCGCTTGCGGGGCCGAATTCTCACGCGCCCTCAAAGTGGCATCGGCGATCCCTCCACAGCAAGGAACTTCCATCCGCAGCACAGTGATACGACTCGGCTTGGCCTGAGCAAAAATAGCTTGCAGTTTGTCGAAGTAAAAGTTCAAATCATCCAGCTTGGGACAACCTACCAACACAGCACGACCGTTCAGGTACCGAGCATGAAAGTCAGGTACGGTGAACGGCACACAGTCGGCACAGATGACCAGGTCGGCGCCCTGCAAGAAGGGTGCGCCCGGCGGCACCAACATCAGTTGGATGGGCCAATGACTCAGAAGCGACGGGTCCTCAGGCTGTGATCCACCCGGCGTAGCCGCTACCGGAGCACCGGCTGCTTTCGGAGGTCCATCAAACTGTCGCATGGCTGAACCGGGGCAGCCGCCCGAGGGTCCGGCTACCGGCATGGCCATCTTCTGGCGGGCCAGATGTTCGGCTACGGCTGCCTCATCGAAGTCAGCTGCTTCACGTTCTATGATTTTAATGGCGCCGACATGACACTCACTCAAACAGTCACCCAGGCCGTCACAATATGTGTCAGAGATCAGCCTGGCTTTACCGTCAATGATCTTGATAGCTCCTTCGTGGCAGGCAGCTACACAGTCGCCGCAACCGTCGCACTTCTCTTCGTCTATTACTATGATCTTACGGACCGCCATGGCAACTCCTCAGGCTTTGGTTCTTTCTTCTGCCTTAGTAAACGGCAGAAGCCAAAACTCGACCTTGACCGAAGTCAAGTGGCCCGGCATTAATCCAGGCGAAGCGCAGGGGCGCTTAAGTAGCCTCCCGACAGCCGCTTATAAAGACAGCGTCGGGGCTGAATGGCTATTGCTCGGTGGGTAGAATACGGAAAAACTCTTCGCGACGTTCTTTGGGTACCGATCCGGTGGGAATACCGACCACCTCGACCGTTACCGGATGGGTGCCCCGGATTGCAATGATATCGTTAAGTTTGATCTGGTAGGCCGGTTTGGCTCGCCGCTCGTTGACATGAACCAGCCCTTTCTGGGCTAGTTCTTTGGCAACGGTGCGCCGCTTTATCATGCCGACAGTCGAGAGGTAGTCATCCAGGCGCATCAGTTGTCCAGCCTGTTTTCGATATGAGTCTCAGCTTTGATCTGACCGATCCACTTGTCGACCAACCGTCCGGTTTTATCCTGCCGGGCCAGTTCTTTGAGGGAATCAAAATCATCGTCCAGTGTGTACTCTTTCTCGGCTTGGTATTCCAGAAGCTTGAACAGATGCACGCCATACTGGGTTGTAATCGGTCCACGGTATTCGCCCGGCGTGTTCCACCCAGCCACGGCGGCTGCAAACTCCGGCGGTAGATTGCCCAATGCAAACCAACCCAGTTCACCCCCCTGGGTGCGCGTTTCATTGTCGGCCGAGAATATCTTGGCTGTCTCCTCAAACGAGGCTCCCTCACGTAGCGACTGCACCAATGAATCGGCCAAGTCAAGTACTCGGATGGTATCCCCGGCCGATGGCGTTACGGCCAGCAAAAGGTGCCTGAGCTTGAGCTTGTCATCACGCTTGCCTTCACACTTGATGACGTGATAGCCAAAGGGTGAGCGCACAACGCCTGAGATATCACCTTCCTGCAACTGGAAGGCGGCACGAGCGAACTCTTCCACGACATCCTCACGAGATATCCATCCGAGATCGCCGCCTTCGGCGCCGGCGCCCAGCGAGGAATGTTGGCGGGAGATGTCGGCGAAATCGGCGCCGTCCAGTATCTCCTGCCTCAGTTGTGTGGCTCTTTGCATGACTGAATCTTCGACATCGGTCGACGGCTGGATACTCAACAGGACATGGGCCAGCCTGGCTGCCTCCGGTTGGGCCGGAATTGAATCCCTAAACTCGCCATAGAACTTCTCCACCTCGTGCCGAGAGATGGAGACCGACGACAGCTTCTTTTGAATGAAACGCTGTTTGAGAATCTGGTTCTTGACTTCGCTCTTGAATCGCTTGCGTAATTCCCGCAGAGTGATCTCTTCGGCCGCCAAAGCGTCGAGAAAAGCCTGTTCGGTAGGGAAATTTTTCGATATAGTGGCCACCCGTTCGTCCAGCGCCATTTCGACTTCTTCATTGCGTACATTGATAGTTGTGTCCAGGCGGGCGGCTATCAGAAAAAGCTGGTCGGAGATCATCTGATCCAGCACTTCGTTCTGGAGCTCCTCCACCTCGCTTTCAGATCGAGGCTGACGACCTGTCTGAAGGGCGGTGAATTGAATCTGCCCGGCCAGCTCTGAAGCCAAAATGACCTGATCGCCTACTACCGCGACTATTTTGTCGACCGTCTCACGCTGAGCATAGGCTGATGAAGACACCAACAGCAAGACCGGCAACATCAGTTGCAGGTATCTCACCAAACTGATCATTCGAGTGCCGTTATGAACCGGTCTCTTCCTCATCAGGATACCTATCCATGTCAATTGTAGCCCGGAGCGCGTCCTCATAGACTTCGTAATCTATTGTCTGTTTGCGCTCGTCCACCCAGGCCGCAAAGGCGGCATGAGAATTCTGTTGTGATATTTTCTCGAAGATGATCCGTTTGACACCGAGGAAATCTTTCAGTACCGGTTCTGTTTTGTCGGACACCCAAAAGATGGAATACTTGCCGCGAGTTACCACCGGACCGCCGATGGTTCTCACTCTTGTTTTGGCCGCCACGGCGTGAATGTCGGGATAAGCTTCAGGACGAATGTAACCGAGATCCCCCTGGAGCGCACGCTTTCCGGGTCGCTCCGAAATCTCCAGGGCTATCTCCCTGAACTCCTCTTCAGTTTTGATACTGTTCCTCAACTCGATCGCTTTCAACTCATCGGCCAGGAGAATCTCATACACATGATAGGTTGCCGGATCGGTAAACTCGTCTGGATGCTTGTCGTAGTACATCCTGATGACACCGTCGTCCGGCGGCGGCGATTTGGGAAGCGAGTCGTTACGCATCATGTCGGCCATCGTGTACTCTTTGAACAACTTCAGCTTGCGAGACATTTCAGGATCGGAGTCCAGTCCGCGCCGGTGCGCTTCGATCAGCAGGATGTCCTGCCGTTTGATGGCTGCAATGACCAGGGCCAGAGAATCGTACTTATCCAGATCGGGGCGTACATTGGCAGGTATCTTTTTAATCTCTTCCAGATACTCCACCACTGTCATCTGGCCGCCGTCCCAGGACCCTACCACCAACTCCCGCTCGTTCCGGTCGAGTTGCTCCACATCAAAATCGTTGCGCGGCAGGGTTTCCAAAAGCTGGGGTGGATACATCTGTTCCCGCTTGTGAAGCAGATAGGCACAAGTGGTGGTATCGATAGTCACCGGATAAGCTTCGGTGATATACTTGAAGAAATCCCGTTGCAGAGCGTAACGCTTGCGCGCCGTGACTTGCTGTTCAAGTTCGGCTTTCATAGTCTTGAATTCGCGGCGTTGTTCGTTCGGCAGTCGGTCCACCAGCTTGATCAAATGAAATCCGAGATTGGATTCCACCGGCGGCGAAAGCTCACCGGGCTCCATCTGAAAAGCCACTTCTTGAACTTCATCCACCAAAGCGCCCCAGGTGAAATAGCCCAAATCCCCCTTGTTTCTTTTGGCCGAAGGGTCGATTGAACGCTCGTAAGCGATCTTCTCAAAACTCTCACCGGCTTTCAGACGCTCAAACAACACCTGAGCGGTGTCCTCGTCGCTTACCACAATATGCGAAGCTCTAATCTTGTCCTCCAGGCGTTCCCAGAAGTCACGTACTTCGGTATCTCCCACAGTTGCCTTGTCACTCACTTCGGTTTTGTAGAGGATATCAAGCAGGAATCGGTCCTTATTGGCCAGCACCACTCGGGCTAGTTCTTCAGAACGGTCGATACCCAGTTCGTAAGCCGCATGCACAAGCATGTGAATAATCATCAGGCTGTCAACCTGTTCCAGTTTCTTGTCGAATTCGTCCTGTGCACTGGGGAAGGCGTAATAACCAACCGGGTAAAACCGCTCGAACTCCTCAGTGGAGATTTCATAGTCGTCTACCACCGCCACGGTGCGGCCTCCGGAGCCCCCACAGCCTGAGAGGGTGGCTATCAGGGCCCAAGTGAGAACCAGAACTACTGCTTTAACTGTCGATTTCATGAACATTCCTACCTTAGAGTCGTTTTTCCTAACTTGTACAGGTCGTTTGCCGTCCGGTTCCGTTATATGCAGAAACTCGGTCACGCAGTATAAAGAATGTGTTCTGAAATGCAAGGGGTTTTGGGGGGCGGGAAAACAGTCAGCCGACGCTGTCTACTCGTAATCCGCCTCAAGATAGCCCATTGTCTGAGACTGGCGGTTGATCTTCTGCGACAGCTTCTTGGTGAACTCGATCGCCGAATTCTCACCGTACACTTTGAGCATGTGGTTCATGGCGATGACTTCGGAGATCACCGTGATGTTTTTCCCCGGCGAAATAGGCACTTTGACCACCGGCAATTCCACCGCCAGCACTTTGGTCATCTTGTCCTCGATGCCCAGCCGTTCGTAATCTTCACCTTCTTGCCAAAGAGTCAGGTTTACTTCGACCTCGATCCGTTTCTGCATCCGGATAGCGCGGATACCGAACAGCTCTTCGATGTCGATAATCCCAACACCGCGGATTTCCATGTGATGCCCCAACAGCTCCGAACTAGTGCCGATAATGACATCCGGCGCGGTGCGGGTGATCTTGACGACATCATCGGCCACCAATCGATGGCCGCGTTCGACCAGGTCCAGCGCCACCTCCGACTTGCCGATGCCCGACTTGCCGGTATAGAGAAGACCAACCCCGTACACATCAACCAGCGAGCCATGGACGTTTATGCTGGGGGCGAACAAGAGATCGAGAAAAGCGGATAGCCGGTTGGTCATTTCGGCTGTTGTCAGACGACTGGAAAACACCGCCGTGCCGTGCTTATCGGCGGCCTTGAGGAACTCGTCCGGCGGGGCGATAGCTTTGGTGATGATGACCATAGGAATGTCGTGCTCAAAAAGACGCTCCGACACCTCTGTCATGCGCTCTGCGGTAAGTTGCTGCACAAAGGCCAATTCCGTTTCACCCAGCACCTGCACCCGTTGAGAGGCGAAACGCTCGAAAAACCCGGTCAAGGCCAAGCCCGGCCGGTGTAACTCCGGATTGCTGATGATCTTCCTCATCCCGGCTTCTGTATTCAGCAGGGTGAGTTCCAGGTCCTGGTTGCGCGAACTATAGAACTTTTCTACGCTGATATTGGGCATACTTTTGCAATATACCGGGACCGCACCCCAGGGCAAGAAAGAACTTCCAAAAAGGAAGCCCCGTCGAGCGGGGCTTCTTTCAAGCAGACCGTTTAATGACTGGTCAAGTCGGAGGTACTTTAATAATAGTCGAAATCAGTTGTCGATCATCTCGCGAAGGATGTCAAGTTCGGTTTTCATTTCCTTGCGCAGGTCCTTCTGCATTTCCTTCAACTCCTGGCGGAGTTTCTCCATCTCACCTTTCAGTTTGTCACGATCCCGATCGAGCGGCGCCCTGAAACTGCTGTGAAAGTTGCTGCGCAGGTTCGGGACTCGAATGTCCAGATCATCCAACGCATCCAGGGCGTCCAGGTTGATGTCTACCGATGGGCTGGGAACGTGTGGCGTGTAGTAAGTGTCGAACAAACCACCAAAGCGAGAACCGCCATGCGATTCATCCACCTCTACCTCAAGCGTGACTTCCACTTTGTCGCGCATTACAGTAACGCTCAGATTATCGCCGGGCTCGGTGTCGTGAATATACTCAGCCACATCTCCGGCATCGCGTATCTTGTCGGAGTCGATAGCAACAATGACATCGCCCGCTTTCAGACCGGCCTCATCAGCCGGTGAATCTTCCTCGACCTCCCGAATCAGAGCGCCGCGACCTTTGTCAACACCAAAGAACTCACCCAACTGGCGGGAAAGATCGGTGACATGCACACCAATGTAGGCATGACTGGAGTGGGACCAGTTTCCGAGTCCGTAGCTGTAGTTCGAGCCGGCATCCCATTTGAAGCGACCCCGCGGACGTTCGGCCAGCTCGACCGAAACATCAATTTTTTCGCCGTCACGGAACAGACTTATCGTCACCTGATCACCAACTTTGCGTTCATCCAGCAGGTCGACCAGATCGTCATAATCGGTGACTTCTTCGCCATCGACCGCGACAATTATGTCATCGATCTCAAGCCCGACCTCTTCAGCCGGAGAATCTTCGACAAGTTCATTGACGATGACGCCATATTTGATATCGAGGTCGAATGCCTCGGCCAGATCGTAGTCGACCGATTGGGTAACAACGCCCAGCCAGGCGCCGCGATTGGAGCGAGAGCTTTTGGCCAAAGCCACGGCGCCTATCATGGCAGCCAGAGCCAGGATTATCAGAGTTATTTTTAGGTATGATTTCATCTGGTCACCTCGGGGTTCTTTGTAAAGTGTCTCTTTGGCTGTTTATACGGCTTGAAACTGCCAGAGTTTCACCCGGCGCAATTTCAGTGGGGCGGTCAATCCTTTAGGTTTTGAGGACCAATGACCTGGTTCTGAAGCTACTGCTCGGGAGCTTATATTAGCTGCAATGGCCGTGTAAAACCGGTTGACAAAATGCCGAGAAAGAATATAATGGAGCCTGCCCGACGTGGGTGATATTCGTTATACTCCCCTGTAGCTCAGTTGGTAGAGCAGCTGACTGTTAATCAGCGGGTCGCTAGTTCGAGTCTAGCCGGGGGAGCTTAAATTGCATTTGGACCCCTTCAGCTATGTAGTTGAAGGGCTTTTTGTATGTGGGGTAAAGAGTTGTGTTTTAAGTGCACTAGATCGGATCTTCTGCGGGTCTGCTGCAACTGAGAATAGCTGACATCAGATGGTATTGTTGTTTGGGGGCTGCTGATTCTCAGTTGGTATCGGCTTCGGTCTGGATGGGCTGGTCTTTCCTGCCACTGATTTAACTTTGGAAATCGACGCGTTGAGCAACAGTGCTATCTGTTCAATCGAAACCTCGGGGTGATCCCTGATCATTTCTCGGATGCGTTGTTCCAAGTGCAGGTCTCGTCGATCCCTGACTCTACCCATGCAGTGTTCTCCAGCGCATATATCTATGTCTGAAAGTAAGAAACCTATCATAGACGATTACCTGCAACATAAAAATCTCGAAATCATCGTGCCGCTATGCGGCTGGTGGTTCTTTCTTGTATAGTGTCTGATACAATTCGCGGAGCGCATCCTGAGTATCAAAGCGTGTCTCTAGGGAAAGAGTATGGAGGAGGCACTTCTTCCTGGATGGGGAGAAGTGGATTTGCCTGAGCTCCAGATATGACAAAGCCAGGCTCGACATTGACTTGCTTTCGCTGTGTGAGAGATAGGCCAGAAATGAGAGAAGAGCACGTGTCTCGTCGTTTTGGGCCAAACCCGCCTTCTCTCCCAAGATCTCAAGCCTGTGCAGAGTATCTTGGACAACGCGGTGACGGTTAGAAGCCAGAGCGGCCTCTCCAATTTCAAACAGAACTACCGCATTTCCAGCTGAAGCTTTGAGAAACTGGTGACAGACTGTTCTGGGCTGGGTTCGGACAGCTTCAACTCCCAGGCGCCTGATTAGCTCCCACACCAAATTAGCGAGTTTGTGACCGGCTTGGTTTGTATCCTGCCGACCGTCGATAATGCTTGTGGCGAGTGCGAGCAAGCCAAAGTAATTCTCTTCGTTACCCGGCTGGGCAGGATTAATGACAATGTTCACAGCTTTCCTCAGTACCGACTCCAAATACACGTCCCCACTTCTACTTCTCGGTGGGATAAGCTCAACGAGCAGATCAATCACCTGATTCTTCTCTCCGCCGGCCTCACAGTATTCTCCAATGAACAACAAGTCTTTCAAGTGATCAGGAGATATCGCGTCACGATCTTCCAAACCACTCTTGAGTTTCTCACCGAGTAATTGGATCAATCTGGAGACTCCAGAGAGCCTGAAATAGACAACCCAGGTGGCCAAGCTGATCGCCAATCCGAATACTGTTAAGTGGCCTGCAAAGCTACCATTCCAGGGCACGAGCGGCAGCAATGGGGGGTGAGGGAAGATGAGCCAGGCAAAAGCAGCCGACAACCCGAACAGATACATGGTAGCAGGTAGGAGTCCAAAGAATACTCTCCCTTGATATCTCCTGATGAGAGTCCGGAATCTCTCTGGAGTTGCAATCTGGACAATTAGACCGGGAAGACCTACGTTAAAAACCAGTAAGGTCACCGAGATAGTCAGGAATGTAGCGGCATCCGAATGTGAAAGTGGAGTATCCAAGTGATTCTTACTGTAGACTACTGTTTTGCTTCAATACTCTCGATCAATTCGAGAAGGATATTCGATCCGGCATCCTGTGACTTGTTCCGGTATGCATCTTCAGAAATCGCAAGGTCGTCAAGGTGATCGCAAAGCTCCGCCCAGGTCTCAATCGACAGTACTCCCACTTGAGATTGAGTCAGCCACTCGACAGACTTGTCGAGTTTCATCGTCGTCTTCTCCGGCAAGAAAATGGCATACAGCAAGACAAGTCCTAGTCTGGCTTCTTCTTTGTTACCTTTGGCTGATGCGAAGGATTCTCTCCACTTCTTCCCTGATCCTGAGTCCAATCTGATGTCGAAAATGACAATATCAAACTTACCTCCTGCCAATTCTCGCTCAGCATCGGTAGCGTCCAGCGCTATGACCAGTTCGTAATTGCGGCTATTCAAAACTGGAGCAGAAACATGCTTGTACTCAAACAGAGCGCCGTCTTCAATCCAGAGGACTCTTTTCCTTGATTCCATTCTCGACTCCTTACCGTTTTCTCGGTATTCTCACCGTGACAATTACCATGAAGGGCCCGGCGTACGGATCATTTGGGTCTGGCCTTGTTGCCACCGATCTGGCTGTTACTGTGATATCTCCGTCATGTTGGCGAATGACATCCCGGGCATCATGCAGTCCGACTCCGGTCCCAAGTCGACCCCGGTCACCGGACCAAACGCCACGGTAACCAAGTTCGAATATCAGTTCCTGATCGATCTCTTCCTTAGTTATTGCTACACCATAGCTGCTGATCTCGGTGACGGCATCATCTCCCTTAACGTACGAGTGAATTCTAACTTCCGACGGCTGAACAGCCTTGGCCCAGCTATACTTTATCGCATTGTGAATTATGTTCCCAAAGGCTCGGACAATATCTGACTCAGCGGCCGTTATTTTTGTCGAACGAGCATCGTTTCTGAAATCGAATCTGACATTTCGTGAAACGGCAAACGCACGGTGTTCACTGACTCCCTGTAAGATGACTGCATCCAGGTTGTATTCGCTCATGTTAAGGTCTGTGCGTTGACTCGATATCACGAAGCTGCGAAATGCTCGAACCTGATAATCCATATTCTGAACTGCGTTCGCAAGAAATCGAACGTCCTCCAAACAGCAGTATCGTTCAACATCTTCGGCCGCTCGCAGTACGTTACCAACGAGTTCATCAAGAGCTTCGTTGGTCAGAGATACATCCGACAGGGTGGCGATCTTGGTTGCTGAGTCATGGATTGCTGCAAGATGAAGCTCAGGATAGGAGACTCGAGTATCGTAGTCGGCGAGGTTAAGCAATTCTGTGTGTAGCAGGTCACTTGGCAGAAGAGGCTCCACATCTCCGCTTTTCGCAAGCTGTTTAGCAGTTTCAAGAAGTTCTTCAAGCCCGCTCTTCAGATGGTGTAGGATGGTCTCAAGTGTGTACGTTTCGTCATCAGGTGCCGTACCCGTTGCTTCAAATGGCGCTCGTTGGGTATGGGCACGGACCGGCTCAATCGTATATTGGATAAGGTTGAGCATCGAACTGTAAGTATGCAAGGTGTGTCCGACATCCCGCTTCAGTTCCCATAGTGCTGCCTCATCGCTAATATCTCGGATAGCACCGACCCGGCCGATCTCCTGGCCGCTCTTGTCAGTCAACAACCTGACATTCACTTCTATCGTAAACTCACGAGGTTCTTTCTCAAGCGTTTTCACCTTCAGCCCGTAGCCAACAAGTGGACGGCCCTGCTCGTGCTCCTTTTGTACTTCCGCCTTGAGATTCTCGTAGTCATCTGTATTCACATACATATCGAGGATGTCTCTACCAATCATCTCATCGGGTGTTTCGCACCCAAAAATCCTCAGGAAAGCGTTATTGCAAGCCCGTACAATGTCTTTTCCATCCTCCGTCCGCAGCAAGAACATCCCCACCGGCATTTCGTCCAAAATCTCTCGATACCGTGCCTGGGTGGTTATATCAATTACAACACCCTCGCGACCATCGTAGTGATTGTCTGGTGTGAACAATCCTCTAGTGAATACAGAACAGATGACAATCTCGCCCGACTTCTTGGTCAGTTCCACCTGCTCTATAACATCCGTTTCTCCATCAAGCATTCGAGTTTTGATTGCCGATGCCCGGCTGAGTTCGGCGTAGAATAACCCGATGTGCTTACCGAGAAGTTCTTCGGGGGAGTCGTAGCCGAGCATCCGCGCAAGCGACTGGTTAACCATCAGGTAATTCTCATCCTTGTCCAGACGAAAAACTCCAATGGGAACATCCTCAAAGAGGCTACGATACTCAACTTCCTCGGTAACATCAACCAGATAGCCGTGGTAACCAATAACATTCTCGTTGTCATCATCCCGTATAGCTCGACAACTTGACTTAACCCATATCTTACTATTGCTTACGTTAAAGACTATCTCTTGGTTTTCAACGAAACTACCTTTGGGCTCAGCACTTCTAGCGAGCTCAAGTAGCTCTTCGCGACTACGTTTTCTGACGTAGAAGTGTGCGATGGATTTATCCCGCCAATCGGCTTCGGAAAGCCCCAGTATCTGTCGCAGCTTCGGGTTGCAGTCAACAAACTTGCCGTTTGGAGTAACCAGATATAAGCCGAGTGGAAGGTCACGAAAGGGGGTCAGATCAACCTTGCCTTTGAGCTCTTGTTCCAGGCTCTGTGCGTCCATCATATCTCCCTTGCCAAGTGCACCCGTTGACCGATTTGTCGCAATGCAAACACAGCCATCTCCAGTATGAAACTTTACTTCCAAAAGAGAAGTGGGTTGCTAACACACAGTAACATACATCCAATAGACGATCTCTGTCAATCGATATTCGGGTCTGTCGGCGGCTGCACCAGACAGCGAAACGATCACGGCTTCCTGTAAGCTCGAGCGGTAGGCTCACGGCTTGAGCGCAGTTGGGTTGGGTCGGCTCTGCTCCCCGCACCTTCTCCTTGTCGAGCGAAACATAGGATGTGCTGTCACGGCCGATTCTTTTCTTGTCTCCCGGCTGATCTGAGAGCCAAGCACAGAAGGATCCGAGTTGAATAAAGACATCAGAGGCCGCATCCATCAGCCAGTTGCAAAACTCGTCTATTCGGGGGAGCTTTGTTTTGGCACCACAATCAGTTACAAACCTAATCACTCAGGGTCAATCCAGCAAAGGACCCAAAAGCACTCTGACTGGAGTAAGTCAAAAGCAACGATGTGGGTAGATAAGTCGATAGGATCAATCCCCAAATCGCAGATTCTGGGCTCTGTGGAGAATCCTGCAAACAGCTTAGACCCTATTCGCGTATTCTAAGCATGCTGATAAAAAAGTATTATAGGTCTAATATGTACATGTGCAAAGCCGCTCCAGGCAGGCATTTTCAGCTTGCCAGTGGACGGTATTTGTGTTAAACTCTGTTACTAAACAACAGGCCGGCGAATCCATCTTCTTGCAGCCTACAACTACTCACCTTAGAGAGTATGGAAATAAACAGTACTAACCGTTAACGCTCTTTTCTAGAAGGAGAGGGACTATGAAAAACCTGTTCACGACAAATGGAAGGCAGTCCGCTTTGGTGTTCACCATAGCGATTCTGTGTTCTATCGGCCTTTCGGCCACCGCTTTCGGACAGGCAACCAGCATTACATCTACGGGCTACCGCGCCAATGAAGGCGGCGGCGGTGCGATTACGGCTGAATGGACCACCGGTAACCTGGGTAACACCTGGGCCGAAGGCGAATGGGTGCCATATCAGTTGATTATCAGCAACGTCCAAACCGACTTCCCGAATATGGACGGTTTCCCGGACATCCACATGTCTTATGACTTCACCAGCCAGGGCAACCGGTTTGTCGATCTGGTCAGGGGCATCCAGGCCGGCACTACAGTTCTGGCCGACGGTGAAGGCTGGGTCAATGATGCCGGAACGGCCTATCCTGACGCCACTCGGGCCGGAATCGAAGACGCCCAGAACGATATCGGCAACGCCGATCCTCTGGACAACGAATGGACCAACTTCTCTCTGCTGAATCTGCCCAACTCGCAGGTCAACCGCGCCTCCGACTTCACGAGCGAGAATACGCCCGATGCGGCCGAGGCCACATTCACCATCACCAAGGCCGACCTTGTTGCCGCCGGTATTCCGTTGACTACGAATACTATCGTGATTTACTACCAGTTGCACGAGTCACGCAGTTTTGTCTGGGCCAACTCGCTACAGGAGCAGTACGACCAATACCCCACCGATGACTGGGGTGGTTATCTGTATTCGCTGGGCGCTTTCCCGGCCGACGTGCGCAACGGGGCCGGCTGGGTGCCGGGCTCGTCCGGTCACATTGAGGTCGAGTTCGCCGGTGGCGCCAAGACAGTACCGATTCCGATTCCGGAGCGGCTACCCGGCGCGGTCAGCGGTCTCAAGTGGCAGGATACCGACGGCAACGGACTCCTCGACAATGCCGAGCAGACTTTGTCCGGATGGAGGATCTATGTTTCCGGATCACTCGAAGGCATTAACTTTGAAACCTTCACTGTGACGGATGAAACCGGCAACTACTCCTTCCCCAATCTGACCTCGAACGTTGTCTGGAATATTGTCGAAGATGCTCAGCGATTCAATCCGGCATCTATCGGTTGGATGCAGACCTATCCGCAGCCCGGCGACGTCGTCGGTGTTGGCACAGGGTTCGACTTTGGATTCGTGGATGATAGTGCTGCCTATGGTTGGAAAGTCGCGTTGAGCGCCGATGTCACCGACCAGGGCGACATGAATTTCGGTAACAAACTCTGCGCGGTGACGATCACCTGCCCGCCCGATGCCACTATCGGCTGCAACGCCAGCGCAGCTCCGGCCAACACCGGCTGGCCGCTGGTCGATGCCAACTGTCCGCCGATCGACACCACCTACAGTGACAATGTGACCGAAGGTGACTGCGATGTCGACGGCTATCTCGTATGGATCGAGCGCACCTGGATCGTTACCGATGTGGCCGGCATGGCCGACACTTGTGTGCAGAATATCTACATCACCGATGAGACTGATCCGGTTATCACCGGCGTAGGACCCGATGATACAATCGAATGTCCGGCCGTGCCTCAGTTCAGCACACCGAACGCTACCGATAACTGCGGCGATCCGGAGTTCGGGTTCAACGATGTCACCACTCCGGGCGCCTGCCCCCAAGAGTATAGTGTCACTCGTACCTGGACGGCTACTGACGCCTGCGGCAATTCAGTCAGCGTCAGTCAGACCATAACGGTGGAAGACAACACGGCGCCGGTCATCACCGGTGTAGGTGGTCCTGAGACTATCGAATGCCCGGCCGAGCCGGTCTTCAGCAATCCGAGTGCCACCGATGCCTGTGGTCCCGCTGATTTGTCGTTCAACGACGTCACAACCCCGGGCAACTGCCCGCAGGAGTATTCGGTCACTCGCACCTGGACGGCTGCCGATTCATGTGGCAACACGTCCACGGCCAGCCAGACCATAACCGTCGAGGACAACACGGCTCCGGTTATCACCGGTGTCGGTGGTCCTGAGACTATCGAGTGTCCGGCCGAGCCTGTGTTCAGTAACCCGAGCGCAACCGATGCTTGTGGTCCCGCTGACTTGTCGTTCAACGACGTCACCACTCCGGGTAATTGCCCGCAGGAGTATTCGGTCACTCGCACCTGGACGGCTGCCGATTCATGTGGCAACACGTCGACGGCCAGCCAGACCATTACGGTCGAAGACAACACGGCTCCGGTAATCACCGGTGTCGGTGGTCCGGAAACTATCGAGTGCCCGGCCGAACCAGTCTTCAGTAACCCAAGTGCGACCGATGCGTGTGGTCCGGTTGACTTCTCGTTCAACGACGTGACCACCCCAGGCGCTTGCCCGCAGGAATACAGCGTCACTCGTACCTGGACAGCTACCGACGACTGCGGCAATTCATCCACGGCCAGTCAGACCATTACCGTTGAGGATAACACCGCCCCGGTCATCACTGGTGTCGGTGGTCCCCAGACTATCGAATGTCCGGCCGAACCGGTCTTCAGCAATCCAGACGCGACTGATGCCTGCGGCCCGGTAGACTTCTCGTTTAACGATGTAACGACTCCGGGCAACTGCCCACAGGAGTTCTCGGTAACCCGCACCTGGACAGCGGTCGATGACTGTGGTAACACTTCAACGGCCAGCCAGACAATCACGGTCGAAGACAATACTGCGCCGGTCATCAGCTGCCCGAACGATGTTGATTTCAGTTGTGAATCGGTCGGTGCCTTTGGTGAAGCCACGGCGGTTGATGCCTGCGATCCTGATCCAAGTATCGACTTCAGCGACGACACGGTCACTACGACCTGTCCTCTGGAGATCGTGCGCACCTGGACCGCGACCGACGCTTGTGGCAACTCCTCGTCATGCCAGCAGAATATCATCATTAATGATGAAACTCCGCCGGTTATCTCTGGCGTGGGTGGACCGCAAACTATCGAGTGTCCCGCCGAACCGGTCTTCAGCAATCCGTCGGCCTCAGACAATTGCGGCGACCCGACGCTTGAATACAACGACCAAACCACTCCGGGCGCTTGCCCGCAGGAGTATTCGGTCACACGTACCTGGACAGCTACCGATGCTTGCGGTAACACTGCCACAGCCAGCCAGACCATTACGGTAGTCGATAACACCGCTCCCGTAATCACCGGTGTCGGTGGACCGGAAACCATCGAGTGTCCGGCCGAGCCTGTGTTCAGCAACCCGAGTGCGACCGACGCCTGTGGTCCGGCTGACCTGGGCTACAACGACGTGACCACTCCTGGCGCATGCCCACAGGAGTACTCGATCACTCGTACCTGGACGGCTACCGATGATTGCGGCAACGCTTCAACGGCCAGTCAGACAATTACCGTAGTCGATAACACCGCTCCCGTAATCACCGGTGTCGGTGGACCGGAAACAATCGAGTGTCCGGCCGAGCCTCAGTTCAGCAATCCGAGTGCAACCGACGCCTGCGGTCCGGCTGACCTGGGCTACAACGACGAGACCACACCGGGCGCATGTCCGCAGGAGTACTCAATCACTCGTACCTGGACGGCCACCGATGATTGCGGCAACGCTTCAACGGCCAGCCAGACGATTACGGTCGTTGACAACACCGCGCCGGTTATCTCTGGTGTGGGGGGCAACGAGACCATCGAGTGTCCTTCCGAACCGAACTTCAGCAACCCGTCAGCAAATGACGCTTGCGGTCCGGTAGACTTTTCGTTCAACGACGAGACCACTCCGGGCGCCTGTCCGCAGGAGTTCTCGGTGACTCGTACCTGGACGGCTGTGGACGAATGCGGTAACACTTCCACGGCCAGCCAGACGATCACGGTCGAAGACAACACGCCACCGGTCATTTCTTGTCCCAGCGATGTTGACTTCAGTTGTGAGTCGGTTGGCGCCTATGGTGAGGCCACGGCGGTCGATGCCTGCGATCCGAACCCGAGTATCGTATCCAGCGACGACACCGTGACTACCACTTGTCCGTTGGAGATTGTGCGCACCTGGACAGCTACTGATGCCTGTGGCAACTCTTCGTCATGCCAGCAGAACATCATCATTCGCGATGAGACTCCGCCGGTTATCTCTGGCGTAGGTGGACCGCAGACTATCGAGTGTCCGGCCGAACCGGTCTTCAGCAATCCGTCGGCCTCAGACAATTGCGGCGACCCGACGCTTGAGTACAGTGACCAAACCACTCCGGGCGCTTGCCCTCAGGAGTATTCGGTTACTCGTACCTGGACGGCTACCGATGCTTGCGGCAACACGGCAACGGCCAGCCAGGCCATAACGGTGGTCGATAACACCGCTCCGGTTATCACCGGTGTAGGTGGTCCTCAAACCATCGATTGTCCGGCCGAGCCTCAGTTCAGCACTCCGAGTGCGACAGACGCCTGTGGCCCGGCCAGCCTGAGCCATAGTGACCAGACCACTCCGGGCGATTGTCCGCAGGAGTACGCGGTCACTCGCACCTGGACGGCGGCTGATTCATGTGGCAACACGTCGACGGCCAGCCAGACCATTACAGTTGTCGACAACACGCCACCGGTAATCTCCGGCGTGGGCGGCAATGAAACTCTGGAATGTCCCGCCGAACCGAACTTCAGCACGCCAAGTGCGACTGATGCCTGTGGTCCGGCTGATTTGTCCTATGCCGACGACACCACATTCGGCGACTGTCCGGCTGAGTATAGTATTACTCGCACCTGGACGGCTGCTGACTCTTGTGGCAACACTTCGTCGGCCACTCAGACGATCACTGTGGAGGACAACACGCCACCGGTGATTGCGTGTGCTGCTGCCGACACCATCGGTTGCGAGGATGTGCTCGAATTCACTCCGCCAACGGCTACTGATGACTGTGATTCTGATCCGGCCATAATCATGGTCGGTACCGACACAGCCGCCGGTCCGAACGACGGCGAGTTCATCTACACGCGGTACTGGTACGCGATGGATACCTGTGGCAACGCTTCCGATACTTGCTCACAGGAAATATTCAGAGAGTCCTGTCCGCGTGAGTTCTGCACCTATACGATGGGTGGCTGGGGCACCGACTGTCCGGATAGCCAGGCCGATGACATGTTCTCGACCCAACCGGGCTGCATCCGAGATCATTATTTCGATGATGTCTTCCCGGACGGTGTCACCATCGGTCATCCGGATTATTACACGGCCCACTGGACCAATTCCAGTAAGGTCCGGAAGTACCTGCCGGCCGGCGGGACACCCGGCACACTCGACGATGACTACCACAACCCCACGTACACAAGTGCGGGCGTTCTGGCCGGTCAGATACTGGCCCTGAAACTGAATGTCGGGTTCTCAGAAGCCGGTATCCCGGTGCTGCTGGGTCTGCTCGATGGCGGCGGCAATTATGGCGCCTATGTCATCGATTCTTGTGGCGGACCGTTTGCCGGTTTGACCGTCAACGAGTTCCTGGCCGTTGCAGATATGGCGGTCGGCGGTAACACCGCGGTGCTGGACGGCTTCGGAGCAACTCTCTCCGATGTCAACTTCACCGCCACCTGTCTGAATGAGTTGCACAACAACTGCCGCGATGACGTTGTCCCGTTCGTGGCTCACCCGACAGACGAGAACCTGCCGATCGAGTTCGGATTGGGACAGAACTATCCCAACCCGTTCAACCCGCTGACTGAGATCAGCTTCGCGCTGCCGAATGCGGCCCGAGTGACCCTTGAAATCTTCAACATCATGGGTCAGAAGGTTGCTACGGTTGTGGATGGGTCTTTCGGTGCCGGTCATCACAGCGTTACCTGGAACTCCGGAAGAAACGCCAGCGGTGTTTACTTCTATCGCTTGCAGGCTGACGCTTTTGTTGATACCAAGAAGATGCTACTGCTGAAGTAGCAACACAGTAGATTGATTGATCAGAGGACAGACCAATGCGGTCTGTCCTCTTTTTTTATCCCCGCTATTTGTCATTCGCAAAACCGATTTCTCAATCACCCAGTAGTGGAACTTGTTTCGTAGACCCGGCCATTGGGTCGGATGCTATCCCGACTTAGTCGGTGGCGGCCTGACTCACTCCGCGAGGTCGAAGCCCTGAAGACTCTCACCCAGTTTGTCTGAGATAGGTGAGAACCAGCTCAGAGTTCCAGTTCCGTCCAGCCGGGGGGAGCTCTTCTGTATGACCGGGCAAATCAACAAGGCAAATGGAGGGCTTTTGTATGTGGGATAAAGGGATGAGAGCTGCCAACCGTCTCAAACAAGGGCCGAGAGGATTGGGAGACTATCGATGGCTACTGCGGCAGGTTTACCACTGAGCCGGATTTTCATAGATCACTCGACCACTGTTTCGGTCAATATTGCTTGACAAATCTGGGATTCTGGGGTACTTTGTTCGGTAAGAGAACAAAGTCTTGTTTTTCGTAGCGCGACTGTTTTTTGTTGCCACGCGGATGCTTATTTTGTTCGCTAACAAAGACTTAAACAGAAGGTAGACTTGGATGACTACTGCAACTCCGCGTATCAATCATACCGTATCGGTCGTTATTGTCTTGCTGGCCATAGTAATTGCCGGCACTTCCGTTCAACCGGTGATGGCGACTGAAGTACCAACAGTCAAGATCATCAATGACCAATCGGGATCGAAGCTCCAGGTCAACGGCGCCGATTTCATGATCAAGGGAATGAACTGGGGCTATATCCCGATCGGAAAGAACTATGCTTACAGTCTCTGGACTCAGTCGGACGATTTTATCATGGCCGCCCTCGCCCGTGAGATGCCGCTTTTGCAGAATATGGGTGTCAACACCATTCGTCACTATGTTGGCATCCCACCTCGATGGGTCAAGTACATATATGAGACGTATGGCATCTATACCGTTGTTAACCATCCGCTGGGGCGCTACGGGTTGACGCTCAACGGTGTATGGACACCCATCACCGACTACTCCGACCCCACCACGCGCGCCGTGCTTATGGCGGAGATGGAAGCTCTTGTCGCCGAGTTTGATGGTACGCCGGGAATGCTCTTCTGGCTGTTAGGCAACGAAAACAACTATGGACTTGAATGGAGCTCGGCCGAAACCGAGGCTCTACCCGAGGGTGAACGCAGGGCGGCCAAAGCTCGTTATCTCTACACGTTGTTCGGCGATGTTACCGACATGATTAAGTCCAGGGACCCTGGGCGTCCTGTCGCGATGGCCAACGGTGATCTGCAATATATCGATATCATCGCCGAGGAACTATCGAACCTGGATATCCTTGGTTCCAATGTATACCGCGGGATTTCGGCACGAGACGCCTTTGAAGTTGTCAAAGAGAAAATGGGTATCCCCTATATCTTCACAGAGTTCGGCGCTGATGCGTTCAATGCCAAAACCCTGCAGGAAGATCAGCAGACTCAGGCGCGCTATTTGATCGGTCAATGGCAGGAAATCTATGAACAGTCGCATGACAAAGGCAGAATCGGTAACGCCTGCGGTGGATTCACATTTCAGTTCTCGGATGGTTGGTGGAAATACAAGCAGGAGGAGAATCTCGATATACACGACATAAACGCCTCCTGGCCCAACGGCGGATACCAAGAAGACTTGATACCGGGCGAGAATAATATGAACGAGGAGTGGTGGGGTATTTGTGCCAAGGGATTCCCCGATGCTTCAGGTCTATACCAACTTTACCCGAGGGCTGCTTATTACGCGTTGAAAAAGGCGTATACTCTGGACCCATACGGGCCAAGCACCTCACTGGAGACAATTCGCGCTCACTTTTCCAAAATCACTCCAATGGGAGCGGCCCTTGAAGCTAGAGGCAACAAAGCTGCCCTCACTGCGGAGACAGGCGGCAGGGTTAGGGTAAGTCGCGCCTGGTTCAGATTTGAGACAATCAGCACGGGTGGTATCAATGTCACCACACCCAAAAATCCAGGCCCGCCGGGATACCCCGCGTTCCAAGGTTTTGATCACCTGGAGTCTTATTACACAGAAATCGAGGCGAAGCCCTCGGGGGCTGTGCGAGGCACGTTGGCATTGAATTATATAGGACACGTTCCTGAGAACCCGATTGACGAGATTTTTTATGAGAATCGTGGCCGGGTGCAAGCTATCGTGTTCAATAACGGCGAGATCGAATTGAAAGATATCGAACGTCTCAAGGTCTATAGCGCATCAGTTTCCTGGGCCGGACGCTTGTTCGACGTTGAAGGGTTCTACCGAACAGGTCACTATCACTGGGGATATGAGGGAGATTTTTTCGGTCTTTACCGCGAGGCCAACTACGGACCGAACATAGACATTTATAACGGCGAAGCACCGTTGGGGTTGGAGTTCACCGGAAAAAAGAACCTCAATGGTCTTAAGTTCGCGATAGGGCCGGAACTCTGGTGGGGAGCGAACCCGGCCGCCCTGTTGAAATACCAACGGAGAATCGGATCTGTTCTGGCGACTGGAATCTACCAGCATGATCTTGCCGATCAAACGAACGCTGTTACTTCCACGGCGATCCCCCTGCCCAAGACAAAGAAGGCCACTCTCCATCTCGAGATCAATCGCGGACCACTGACAGTCGAACTGGGCGGAATCTGGTCTGGTGATAACAAAGTTGGGCAGCCTTTTCAGTTCGTAAAGGGAACAGAAGGTAACTACGAAGTTTTGCAGGACAGCATAGAATCCAAGGACGCTTTTGGCGGTAAATTCAAACTGAGCTACTCCATGGGAAGCTGGCTTTGGTACCTTCAAGGAGCATCCATGGGACTGGTTGCCGACGGTGGACCTACATTGACCCAAACTTACTCTGATTGGTGGTTGAAGGAGAGTGGGAAGGGAAACCAACGAAATCTCATAACCGGTGTTTCAACCCGTTTCGGAAATCTCGAAGTATCTCCCAACTTCTTGTGGCAAAAACCTCTCAAGGGTCCAATGCCTGCAGATGTTCCACAACCCGGACATCCGCGCAACGTTCGGGACGATGCCTTTGCTGTTCGTGAAAACCGCGAGATGGTCGCCGGCGAAATCGTTATTACCTACGACCCGACCCCTGCTACATGGATGTATCTCTGGGATAGCGATATACGCGAAGACGCCAAACTCGCAGCGACCTTTGGTCTCATTATCAAGCACTATAAAACGACTATGGATGCGGCTCTTTTCTTTGATTCTGCTGCTGGTAATCCTATCTACCCGTTCCCCGGTGCCACCCCGGCACGTGATGTATGGGAAGCTCGTGCTCGAATAGTCTCGAAACTTAGGCCAGACTTTAGTATGATTGCCAATCTTTACGCGGGCAAAGGTGAACCACACGGAGACGATCCAAGACTGATTGATCGGTATGGAGCTGATGTTCGCCTTATCTCCGGATCCACGAGGTTGCAGGCTGCTATTGAACTTAACGATTGGGGCCCTTATGATTACCATCGTGATCACAACCTTACCTTTCCGATTCAATTGTATGCTGACATTTCAACGTTCATCGGGAAGCCCGAGTGGTTCGCCCTGCCGCAAACACGGCTTGGCGTGAAGGCCATCTGGCGGTCGCTCGACGAATACTCCTCCCGGTATCGTCCCACTTCACTGCCGGGCCCGGACGGTCCCATACCAAACCCAGATGCTGACGACGGTAACGAGTGGGAGATCAGAACTTACTTGCACCTATATGTCGGTAACTAAGTGAAGGATGAAGATTGAGACAAGTGACTGACAATCCGGACGTAGTTGAAAAACGGACTACCGATCTTCTGGAGCAAATGACTCTTGCAGAAAAGATCGGGCAACTCTCTCTGATCAACGGTGGGGGTGGCTCCATCCCGCCGGAATTGCGAAACTCCATTGCGGGTGGCAAGATCGGCGGCCTGTTGAACGAAGTTGATGTCACGACTGTTGACGAACTCCAACAAGTTGCACTGAAGGAGAGTCGTCTGGGGATTCCTTTGTTGATTGGCCGCGACGTTATTCACGGATTCAAGACCGTTTTTCCGATTCCATTGGGATTGGCGGCCACCTGGAACCCAACCTTGGTGGAACAATGCGGTCGAATCTCGGCAATTGAGGCTTCCGCAGCGGGTGTCAACTGGACCTTCGCTCCGATGATAGACATAAGCCGTGATCCGCGCTGGGGTAGAATAGCAGAATCATTCGGCGAGGACACACACTTGTGCGCAGAGCTGGCCAAGTCTATGATTGCCGGTTTCCAGGGTGAGGACTTGGCTCGGGCGGACAGTATTGCTGCGTGCGCCAAACACTTCGCTGGTTACGGCGCCAGTGAAAGCGGCAAAGACTACAACACTACCAATTTATCGGAACACGAACTTCGCAATGTCCATCTGGTTCCGTTCCGTGCAGCCGCTGAGGCCCAAGTGGCGTCATTCATGACTTCGTTCGGTGACCTTAATGGCGTCCCTGCATCGGCCAATCCGTTTCTATTGCGACAGATTCTCCGCGAAGAGTGGCGATACGATGGATTTGTGGTTAGCGACTGGGAATCAATCAGCCAGCTATCGGTCCACGGACTTACGTCCGACGACAAGGAGTCGGCTTACGAAGCTGCCAGCGCGGGTGTCGATATGGAAATGACCAGCAGCACATTTGCTGACTACCTTGGTGCGCTCGTTGAAGAAGATAGGATATCTGTCGAACGTATCGACACGATGGTTGGCAATATACTTAGGGTGAAGATTCTGCTGGGACTCTTTGATGATCCAATAAAAACGACGGCAGCATCAGATCCACTGTCGCCGGCCAACCACCTTGAGATTGCCAAAAGAGCGTCTGTTGAGAGTATCGTGCTACTGAAAAACAAGAATGAGCTTCTGCCTCTTAAGCCCAACCGATTGAAGTCACTGGCCCTGATCGGTCCACTGGCTAACGATGGATACGAACAGCTTGGGACATGGGTATTCGACGGAGATCCATCGTTGAGTCAGACTCCCGTGGCGGCACTGCAGACACAGTTTGGCGGAGAGTTTGAAATCCACTACGCTCGTGGCATGGAAAGCACGCGTAGCCGAACACGCGATGGGTTCCCTGAGGCGATAGAAGCCGCTAGTAAGTCTGATGCAGTTGTTATGTTCCTGGGTGAAGAGTCGATCCTGGCCGGTGAGGCTCACTGCCGGGCCGATATCTCCCTTCCGGGAAATCAGGAAGAGCTGATTGAGGAGATGTGTCGGTTGGGCAAGCCGTTAATCGTAGTGCTAATGGCCGGCCGACCACTCGCTTTGCAGAGTGTGGTCGGTAAGTTCGACGCCCTCCTTTGTGCCTGGCATCCGGGTAGTATGGCCGGACCGGCGATTGTTGATCTTCTTTTCGGCAAAGAGTCCCCTTCGGGCAGACTACCGGTTACCTTCCCCCGAGTTGCCGGACAGATTCCTATTTACTACTCGCACAAGAACACCGGTCGTCCGGGCACGTCCGAATCGGTCGTGAGCATGGATGACATCGAGCTCAATGCACCTCAACACTCTTTTGGCGACACCTCGTTTCACCTGGATGTACCAAACTCTCCACTGTTTCCATTCGGCTTCGGTCTTTCGTATTCTAAGTTCGAGTATACGAATCTCATGTTGTCCAGCGTCAGCATACCGATGGGCAGTAGCTTTACAGTGACGGTCGACCTTCACAACTCAGGTGCTGTCGAGGCAGAGGAAGTCGTACAGCTATACGTCAGAGATCTGGTGGGGAGCGTAACTCGACCCGTCAAAGAGCTAAAAGGATTCCAACGGATCAAACTTAGTCCAGGCGCCGGCAAGACGGTCAGCTTCGAGTTGAGCACGGATGATCTGGCCTTTTACAACCGACAGATGCAACTTGTCACCGAGCCGGGAGAATTTCACCTTTGGATCGGGGGATGTTCCGATACTGACCTAAGAGCAGAATTCGAAATCACCGATTGAGCTTTAGCCAAAGTCATACAAAAAAAGCATCACTTCACGGTGATGCTCTTTTTCTGGTCGTCGGTCGACAATCATTACGATGCTACTTCGTTCCCCTTGCCTCTTCTGCGTTCCAACTCTTCTCTTACTTCGCGCGCTTTCTTTTCGGTAATCGGGAATGTGGCCACTGCCCAGATCGCAATCGCTGATGTCACAATTGGGATAACGACGTCAAAAATCCGCATCAAGAAGAGGGCACTAACGGTCTGACTTTCCCCCAGCTCAACATCGAAGCCACTAGCGTTGAGCAAGAATCCGCCACCGGCCAGAGCGGCTGACATTCCGAGTTTTACAACCCACCAGAATATGGAGCCGAACATCCCCTCGCGGCGTTCGTGAGTTTCGAGTTCATCGAGATCAACAACATCGGCCATCATCGAAGGCATCAGCGTGAACAAACCCCCCAGACTGAAAGCAAGCAGCGGCGCCGGGACCACGACCAGCCAGGGAATTTCAGGATTGTAACAGATCCATTTTACAGCATAGCCGACCATGGAGATGCCGGTCGAGTAGAAGAAGGCGCGCCGTTTACCAATCTTGGTAGCGAGCCATGTTACGATGGGAATAACGATAAAGGTGGAAACCGCAGCGACGCTTCCGGTGTACCCTACGTATTCCGCACCCAAATTCTGATCCCCGCCACAGACGTAATAAATAGTCACGTAGGACTGAAAGGCGGCTATCAGAATGAAGCCATTGAAAACTAAAAAGGTCGCCAGGCCGAGTTTCAAAAACGGTCCCGACTTTATAGTAGCGGCAAACCCTTTGAAGAACTCGATAATATTTCGCTTGAAGGCGGCAGCGGTACTCTGGGATTTCTGACCCTCAGCGGTAATCTCGGCCACAGCGATCCCTTTGAGACGCTCTCTGAGAAAGATGGCAGGTAGGATACCAACTCCAATAGTCACCGCGGCGATGATGATGGCCAGGCCGGCGGCGCCGTCGATCTGATCTTTGAACCAACCCTGGTAAGTCATTATCCACAAAAACCAGGGTGATACCACGTAGGCGAGTTGGCTGAGGAAGTTCTGCGTACCCATGAGACGAGTGCGCTCGTGATAATCTGGCGTCAACTCATACCCCAAGGCAACCCAGGGAGTGGCAAACACGGTATATCCCATGTAGAAAAGAATCGAACCGGCAAGGAACCAGATAAAGTAGAAAGTCTCGCTCTGCCCTCTCGGTAATTGCCACAGCGCGGCAAATATCAGACCGGCGGCTATGGCGCCACAAAAGATGTATGGCCGACGCCTTCCCCATCTTGACTTGGTGCGGTCGGAAATAAATCCCATCATCGGGTCCGTCAGCGCATCGGTGAAACGAGGCAGCGCTCCCAGCAGACCGACGAGGGCGGGATTCATGCCGAGGCCGAGATTGAGAACAATCATCATACCGCCACTGGCAGCGGCCAGTAAGTTGTTTATCAATCCGCCGAGGCCATAGACCAGTCTTTGTGCGAGGGAAATCCGGTCTTCCGGAGCAGTTTCAAAGTGCTGCGATGGGTTCATCAAAACTCCTCAAAGGGGTTGTCACGCAGAAGGCCGTGAGTGATCATGACTCTCCAGCGTATACTCGAACGTAGTCAATCAACATTGTTTGCGGGAAAACAGTGTTTTCGTTGGGCGGTCCGACCCAGTGGCCACCTACAGCCACATTCAGAATAATATAGAACGGGTGATCAAACACCCAATCACCATTGGCATGCTCCGGCAGGATAGTCAGGTAGTGACTACCATCCACGTGCCAATCGATCCTCCCCCGGGTCCATTCAACCGCAAAAACGTGAAAGTCGGTATCGAATCCTGCTCCATCAAGCGTGTAACTGCGAGACAGGGCGCGTCCCCCGGCGTAGCCTGGGCCATGCAGACTGCCGTGGATGACATGCGAATGCTGACCACGATATTCCATAATGTCTATCTCGCCGCATTGGGGCCAGCTAACGGTTTTGATGTCATTACCCAGCATCCAGAAAGCCGGCCAGATACCCTGACCGGTCGGGAGTTTGATTCGGGCCTCAATCCTGCCGTACTTTGGTTCGAACAAATCCCGTGTCACGATCCGAGCCGAGGTGTATGGTTGTCCCTGATAGGACTCCTTGCGGGCGACAATGGCTAGATTGCCGTTTCCATCCAGGGAGACATTCTCAGCTCGGTCGGTATCGTACTCAAGTTGAGCGTTACCCCAGTCGGTACCGACATCGTAGCCCCATTTGTCGGAGCCGAGCTTTTGGCCCACCGGTCCGTCAAATTCATCGTTCCATACTAAGCGGTATATCATTTTCGAATCTGTAGAGTTGCTGCATCCGTTCAACACCAAAGTGGCAACGATCGAGATTATATGAACAGTATTTGTTAGCGTCCGCCAGCGCATCATGTCCTTGGCTGCTCACTGCTACCAACCGGTTGAGGATCTGAAAACATCGCCTGCAGGGCCAGTGTTGCCGCACCGACTGCAACCGCTCTCGGGCCGAGTTCGCCGATCCTGATACTCACCGCCGCTTTGCTTACCAGAGTATTGCCCCTGACCTTTTCCCTCAGAGGACCCACAACGAATTCACCGAGACTGGCCATACTTCCGCCCAGAATTGCGAGTTTGGGATTCATGAGATTGAACCAGCCTGCAATCGCAATGGCCAGATAATCGGTGATTTCATCCACAAGTCGAGTTGCGAGTGCGTCGCCCTGCTCTACAGCTACCCTCAAGTCTGAGAAAGGTGCAGAATTGATCTTGAGGCAACTGTCGGGATAATCCCCTGCCAATTCACGCGCACGCTCTGATACCGCCGGCGCTCCGACTAATGTTGCCAGGCAGCCCTTGAGACCGCAGACGCAAGGGGAGCCGTTTGGATCGATAGGCAGGTGGCCCATCTCACCTGCTACGCCTGCGGCGCCACGATATACGTCTCCATTCAGGATGTAGCCGGCGCCGATTCCATGTGCGACCTTAATGTATACGAGATCCTCAATCCCTTGACCAGCCCCCCACCAATTTTCAGCCACCGCGCCCAAATTGGCGTCGTTGTCGACATGGACCTTGACGCCGTAATATTGCTGAAGTTGCTCCAGTCCGCTTTCTCCACGCCAGGCGGGAATCACTACTTCCGAAAGAAGTTTTGGGTTAAGAGGATCTACCGGACTGGGCACCGCTACCCCGATACTCAAGAGCGATCCCTTATCCTTGCCACTCTCATTCAGGCACTCGTCACACAGGGCGATGACCAGTTCTCGGGAACCCTTGGGATCGGATCTCACCGGATGGCGGCGCTCCTTCCAGGCCAGGACGTTGCCTCGAAGATCGGTCAGAACTACCCCTACGTGAGTAGCTCCCAGATCTACACCCAGGATACACCTGGCTTCATCCTGAAACTCAAGTACGATCGGACGCCGACCGCCGCTTGACTTGCCGGCACCGATCTCTTCTATGAGCCCGGTGGTTAGCAGACTGTCAACAATCTCGGAAACTGTAGAACGAGACAGCCCGGTCAACCGTGCAATCTCAGCTCTGGTTGTTCTCTTTTCGCGCCAGACCAGACGGCGAACCGAATTGGCCAGGGGTCGCTCTTTGGGAGGCGTGTTGTTTTTATCTGATTGTGAGCACATTTAGTTTTGCCGTTCAAGAATTATCTGCATCATATTACTTATGAAAGTAGACATTATCAACATATACAGTATTGGGATTACCCGAAATTATCAACTGAGCCAAATGTGCTCTGGTCGTCAGACCGGTGAAATCCGACAGAGCAAGTTCAATACTAACCCAGCTACCGGTATTCATTGTATTGTGGTCAAGAGACAACTCATGTTCGACATCGTCACCACCACCATCCCAAACTCCATTGGCGCCAAAGTCGACCAGCTTGATATTGAAAACCGCTGGAGACATAGTTGGGTCCGGCGTCCATAAATCCATGTGAAAATGAGTCATGGCCGATGCATCAACGGTAGTAGTCTTGAACTCTATACCGGCGTAAACAAGGTTGGTGTATTTCTTGGTGTTGTCAGAACCGATTGCATAGTCCTCAACATCGGCAACATCCCAGACAGCCGACCAAGTGTCTACCGGCACATCGGTGTAGGCATCGCTGAACAAGGATATAACATCGGCAGCACCAACTGTCGGCGTCGGAGCCGCAACTGTCGGAGCTGTGGGAGAACCGGCATCATAGAAGTAAATATTATCCACATAAACTGTATTTGGATCACCCGAGATGAGTAACTGAGCCAGATGCTCTTTGGTTGTCAGGTTAGTGAAATCTGTTAAAGCAAGATCAATACTTACCCAGCTTCCGGTGTTCATAGTAGATTCGTTAAGGGTTATTTCGTGCTCAACATCATCGCCGCCGCTCCAAACACCATTGGCACCAAAGTCTACCAGCTTAACTTTGAACACCGAAGGCGCATTGGTGTTGTCCGGGGTCCATACATCCATGTGGAAATGGGTCATCGCAGAGACATCAACCGTAGTAGATGTAAACTCTATACCGGCAAAGACAAGGTTAGTGTACTTCTTCGTGGCATCAGGACCGATCATAAAATCTTCGACATCAGCCTGGTCCCACGGAGCCGACCAGGTATCAACGGTCACATCGGTGTAGGCATCACTGAAAAGGGAGATTACACTGCCGGCATCAACTGTCGGCGTCGGGGCTGATGTTGCCGGTTCGTCTGGAGGTGCGTTTACATTGACTGTAATCGTCCCGGTAGCAGCCGTGGCGCCGAGAGTTGCTGTTATGGTTGCAGTGCCGATTCCAACGGCTGTGATAGTTCCATCGACACCGACCGATACCACAAGTTCATCTGAAGATAAGAAGCTGAAATATCCCGGCATAAAGCTCACATCTAAATCAGTGCCGTCAACGTCGAAAGTAGCCGTACCGTAATCGACAAAGATAGTATCACCGGATTCCACGTCAACTGTCTGTGAGTTCAAGGCGGGACGCGGGTTGGTTATGGTCGCCAGGTCTTCGAAGATAATTTCATCCATCCAAATCTGATACCCGCTACCGTTTTCCGGTCCTTCGGCAAAGTAGAAAAGTCCTTGCTCATTGTCTAACTTCTCGGCAAGGGGGAAGGGAATGATGTATTTTTGCCATGTTGTCGTAAGTGCAAGGTCATTCACATCGACTGTGTATTCTGATGTTCCGGTATTATCATTGCCGATCCCGGCGATATCCAGTGTTGCGGCTGTACTCGCTTTCGCCCAGAATGTAAGTGCGTTATACTTTGTTAAGTCAAAGGCTATGGAGGTCGTAAATGCCCCCCCGGCATAATTTCCGGATGGGTCTCCAACATCCGGAACGGTTACTACCAACCCCTGTGTGCCTGCATACATAATAGTCTGATCGATCTGAACGGCGTCCAGTTTGGAACCGAGGAATGCCTGATAAAATACCGTACCGTGGAATTCATCCGTGAATACAAAATCCAGCGGGGCTGGACATTCGAGAGGCAAAGGACCACCGGTAAACATGTAGTCGACAAGATAGACCAGGTCACCAATGTCAATCCCCGGACTCCCGTCCATATCGACTTCTTGCATGCAAGGTGGGGGTGAGCCTCCTGAAAACATATAATCGACCATATAAACCAGGTCAGTAATATCAACTGTTTCGCTCGGTGAATTGTCAACATTGCCTGTGAAACCTCGACAGCATGATTCTGCAGATGAACCCCTTTGGTAAACTCTGACATAATCGACGAGCATTGTCTGAGGGAAAACCGTCGAACCATCGGGAGGTCCGGGCCAGTTACCGCCGACTGCTACATTCAGAATAATGTAGAACGGGTGGTCAAACACCCATTCGTTGCCGCCGAGACTGTCCGGAGTGACTGTATAATAATTGACGTCGTCCACATACCACCTGATCACGTCTTCTTCCCATTCCACCGCGAAAACATGAAAGTCGGTATCGAACTGTCCGTCCTCCAAAACATACGACGTTCCAACACCACCTCCGCCATAAGCACCGGGACCGTGAATAGTACCATAAACCGTATTTGTCTGATGTCCGAGATATTCCATGATATCAATCTCGCCACACTGGGGCCAGCCAACTGTGGTGAAGTCACTGCCGAGCATCCAGAATGCGGGCCAGATACCCTGTCCGGTTGGAAGATTGATACGAGCCTCGACTCTGCCGTAAGTCGGTTCATACAGACCCCTTGTCACTATCCTTGCCGACGTATACTGCCGACCCATATAGGATTCTTCACGGGCGATAATGGCGAGATTTCCGTTTCCATCCAAAGACACATTAGAAGGACGGTCGGTGTCGTATTCAAGCTGCGCATTGCCCCAGTCGGTCCCTATATCATATCCCCAGTTACCAGCATCGGGCGACTCTCCGGCCGTACCGCCGAATTCATCGTTCCAGACCAACGTCCAGGTCCCGGATGAATCAGATGGACTGGAATAACCGTTATTGGACATTAAGATCGCAAAAGAGGCCGACAGGAAGATTAGCCTCAGGATACGGCAAAGCATTACAAGTTCATTTTTAGAAGGTTATTCGTTGGCTCTGAGACGATAGAACGGGACAGTCCCACCTGCCGGGAATCGTCCACAGGAGTCGCCTGCTTCTCCCGCCAGATGAGACGTACTACCGGATCGGCCAAAGGTCGTTCTTGGGAACCTAAGTTATTCCGATCCGATAGTACATTCACTCATTGTCTCCGTTCACTAATTATTCACACAAGACTACTTGTGTAGATACACATTATCAACCCACATGGTATTGGGATCACCCGAGATGATCATCTGAGCCAGATGGCCCTTAGTCACCAGACCGGTGAAAGCTGACAGGGCAAGTTCAATACTCACCCAGCCGCCACTGTCCATGGTGCTCTCGGTAAGAGTCAACTCATGTTCAACGTCATCGCCACCACCCCAGGCACCGTCACCACCGAAATCAACAAGTTTGATCATGAAGACAGCAGGTGCACCTGTAGCATCGGGAGTCCAGACATCGATATGGAAGTGAGTCATCGAGTCAGCATCAATCGTGGATGATGTAAACTCTATCCCGGCAAACGAGAGGTTGGTGTACAGTTTCGCGTTGTCGGAACCAACCAGTACGTCTGCAACGTCGGCAGCATCCCAACCAGCCGACCAGGTATCTACCGTCACGTCGGTGTAGGCGTCGCTGTAGAGAGAAATGACGTCGCCACTTGGAAGTGTCGGCGTCGTAGCCGCACTGAGCGGAGCGGTCGAATAGAAGTAGACATTATCCATGAACACTGTACTCAGAGAATCGCTGGCGATAATCATCTGAGCCAGATGACCGGTCGTTGTCAGACCGGTGAAGTCGGAAAGCGGGACATCGATGCCGACCCAGCCACCGGTGCTCATCGTGGTCTCATCAAAAACCAGCTCATGTTCAACGTCATCACCACCACCCCAGGCGCCATCACCACCGAAGTCAACCAGTTTGACTCGGTACAGTTGGCCGCCCGGTGTTGCATCAGGAGTCCATACATCCATGTGGAAGCGGTCCATCGAAGATGCATCAAGCGTGGTAGTCGTGAACTCAATACCGGCAAAGACGAGGTTGGTATATTGCTTCGAGCTGTCCGCATCGACCACAAAGTCTGCTACATCAGCCACATCCCAACCAGCCGACCAGGTGTCGACCGGATGGTTGGTGTAGGCATCACTGTACAGAGCAACAACACTTCCGGAACCGTAGTCAGGTGTCGGAGCCGCTTCTTGTGGTTCGGTAGCAGCAGTCACGTAGAAATACAGATTATCTATGAAGAAAGTACTGTATGTACCGGAGAGGATCATCTGAGCGAAGTTTCCTGTTCCAGTCATACCACTAAAGTCAGCCAGTGCTATATCAAGGCTTACCCAGCTGCCGGTACTCATTGTAGCATCACCAAGAGTCAACTCATGTTCAGAATCATCTCCACCGCCGGGATTACCATCGGCACCAAAGTCTACCAGTTTGATCTTAAACTCAGAAGATCCATCGGTAGCATCCGGTGTCCAGACGTCCATGTGGAAATGAGTCATAGAACTGATATCCTGAGGGCCCGTTACGCCTACTGAATATTCAGACAAGACATAACCCCAGTTGGTGTATTTCTTGAGATTATCAGCAGCGATGGTAAAGGCAACAACATCGCCCATATCCCAGCCAGGTGACCAAACGTCAAACTCTGTGCTTGTGTAAGTATCACTGAATACAGAGAAAACATCACCGGCATCCTGAGTCGGCGTCGGTGCTGATGTTGTCGGTTCGGTCGGCGGACCGGCGGTAGTGTAGACGTAAATATTGTCTACCCAGACCTCTGACATGTCACCTGAGATTATCATCTGAGCCAGGTGACCGGTTGTAACCAAACCTGTGAAGTCGGTGAGCGGGATATCGATGGAAACCCAGCTGTGGCTGCTCATGGTGGTTTCGTCGAAGGACAACTCGTGCTCAACATCGTCACCACCGCCCCAGGCACCATCGGCGCCGAAGTCTACCAGTTTGACTTTGTAGACAGCCGGAGCACCGGTCGGGTTTGGTGTCCATACATCCATGTGGAACCGATCCATACTTGATGCATCGAGCGTGGTCGTGGTGAACTCAACACCGGCAAACACGAGGTTAGTGTAATGCTTGGAGCTGTCGGCATCGACCACGAAGTCTGAGACATCGGCCTGATCCCAACCGGCCGACCAGGTATCAACCGGATGGTTGGTGTAAGCATCGCTCAAGAGTGACACTACATCGCCGGCATCCTCAGTCGGTGTCGGGGCCGCCTCTTGCGGTTCGGTCGGAGGAGGCGTCCAGAAGTAAATATTGTCGACATAGATCTCACCCAGATCACCTGAGATTATCATCTGGGCAAGAGCGCCGGTCGTTGTCAGATTGGTGAAATCGGTAAGTGGGATATCGATACTAACCCACTCGTGGCTGTTCATAGTGGTCTCGTCAAAAGACAACTCGTGTTCGACATCGTCGCCGCCGCCGTAGGCACCATCGGCGCCGAAATCGACCAGCTTGACTTTGTAGAGAGCCGGGGCGCCGGTCGGGACCGGTGTCCAGACGTCCATGTGGAAGCGAGTCATCGCGGAAGCATCGACCGGACTGGATGTAAACTCTACGCCGGCAAAGACAAGGTTGGTGTAATGCTTGGAGTTATCAGCATCGACCACAAAATCAGACACATCGGCCTGATCCCAGACAGCCGACCAGGTGTCAATGGTCGCACTGGCGTAGGCATCACTATAGAGCGACACAACGTAGTCAGGATTGACGGTCGGGGAGGGAGCTGCAACTTCCGGCTCTGAGGGGAGGCCGGAGTCGTAGAAGTAGATGTTGTCCAAGTATACGGTATTGTAGGCTGTTGTTGGGTCAGTCGAAATAACCATCTGAGCCATGTGAGCGGTTTCCGCCAGTCCGCTGAAACTGGCCAGAGGCACATCTATGCCGACCCAGGCTTCAGATGACATTGTGCTCTCGTCAAAAGATAGCTCATGTTCGGTATCGTCGCCACCACCCCAGGCGCCGTCAGCACCGAAGGAGACAAGTTTGACTTTGAACAGATTCGGAGTTCCCGATGGGTTCGGGGTCCAGACATCAATATGGAAATGGTCCATCGCAGAAACATCAACGGTCGGGCTCGTAAACTCTATCCCGGCAAAGACGAGGTTGGTGTATTTCTTCGTACTGTCGGCGCCGATCATATAGGTTGCAACATCGGCATCATCCCATGCCGCCGACCAGGTATTGACCGTTTCGTTAGTGTAGGCTTCGCTGTAAAGAGAGACAACACTGTCAGAGGCAACCGTCGGCGTCGGGGCAGGTGTTGACGGTTCAGGTTCGGGAGGACTGACGACCACCGTAACAGTACCGAGGGCAGGAATAGCAGCCTTAGCACCACCATTACCGAGTTCGGCAGTCAATTCTGCCGTTCCGGCGCCAACTGCGGAGATAACACCGTCGCCACCAACGGTAACAACTGCTTCATCCGAGGACGTAAAATTGAAATAGCCCATCATGGTGCTAACTTCAACATCAACTCCACCGCCAACATCAAAGGTGCAAGTTCCACCTTCAATCACGATGTCGCCACCCAGTGTCACATTGAGCGTGATGGTTGGGATTACGGGACGAGGGTTGGTTATGGGCAGATTTTCAAACGCAATCTCATCCATCCAAACCTGATATCCTTCACCGCCTTCATTTCCTTCGGCAAAATAGAACAGTCCCTGCTCGGCGGTTAGTTTGGAAGGATCCGGGATCGGGATGATGAGTTTCTGCCATTCTGTAGTAAGAGCGAGACCTGTTACTTCGGCCGTGTATTTTGATGTCCCGGTATTGTCATTCCCAAGGCCAGCTACATCCAGGGTTGCTTCGGCGCTTGCTTTGGCATAGAAAGTAAGGGCGTTGTATTCCCAGAGGTCACGAGGCGTAGAGTCGGTAAATGCCCCTCCGGCCCAGTTAGCATCCGGTATCGATACTACCAAGCCCTGAGTGCCGGCATACATACTATCTGCATCAACCTGAACCGCCTCAAGATAGGACCCGAGAAAAGCTTCATAAGTTACACCAGCGTCGTATTCATCAATGAATACAGCACTCGACGTGCATTCGAGGGGCGGAGGACCTCCGGTGAACATGAAGTCGACCAGGTAAACCAAGTCGGAAATATCAATACTTCCGCTAGCATCCATATCAGCTTCGTCGAAACACGGCGGCGGGGGACCACCGGTGAACATAAAGTCGACCAAATAGACTAAATCTGAAATGTCAGCATCTTGGGCCACTGAATTATCTACATTACCTCTGATCCCTATACAGCATGATTCTGCAGGAGAAGCATTCGCCTCAAAGAGATTGCTCGAGAGTAGCAGTAAACAAAGGGCTAAAACGCATTGTAAGTGTCTCATCTTTTCTTCTCTCTCCAATTACTTCGTTGATTACCTAATCCTACGTAGTACCGAATCGGTAAGTGTACGTTCTTCAGGATGTGAGTCATTCCGACCCGATAGTACATTCATTCATTGTCACCTCCGTCTATGGTCTAATCCTGTCATGTCACTTATGGAGATATATATTGTCAACATATAGGGTGTTTGGATCGCCTGAGATGATTAACTGAGCCAGGTGTCCTTTTGTTGTCAAATCAACGAAGTCACTCAAGGGTATATCAAGAGTCACCCAACTGCTGGTATTCATGCTGCTTTCATCTAAAGTGATTTCATGTTCGACATCGTCACCCCCATCCCAAACACCATTGGCTCCAAAATCGACCAGTTTGATTTTGAGTACTGACGGTGAAGCTGTCGCATCTGGTGTCCATACATTCATATAGAGATGAGTCATCGCAGAAGCATCAATCGTAGTAGTCTTGAACTCTATGCCGGCAAAAAGAAGGTAACTGTATTTTTTGGTGGCATCAGACCCAATCATAAAGTCTTCGACTGTTGCGCTGTCCCAGGCAGCCGACCAGGTATCAACAGGCACGTCGGTGTAGGCATCGCTGAACAACGAAACAACATCGGCAGCATCAAGTGTGGGTGTCGGTGCCGGAACCAGCGGGATAGTCGGGATACCTGAATCATAGAAGTAGATATTGTCAACGAATACAGTGTTTGGATTTCCAGAAATAATCAACTGACCAAGTTGTCCTCTTGTGGTTAGACCGCTGAAACTGGACAGAGGAATATCTATGCTTACCCAGATGCCGGTGTTCATAGTGTTGTGATCTAAAGTGACTTCATGTTCAACATCGTCACCACCACCATAGACTCCATTGGCTCCAAGATCAACCAGCTTGATTTTGAACAGGGCCGGCGAAGCTGTTGCATCGGCTGTCCAGACATCAATATGGAAATGAGTCAGCGCAGAAGCATCAACCGTGGTAGTAAGAAACTCTATGCCTGCAAAGAGAAGGTTACTGTATTTTTTCGTGTTATCAGAACCGATCGCATATTCTTCAACATCGGCGACATCATAGACCGCCGACCAGGTATCAACCGGCACGTCGGTGTAGGCATCGCTGAAAAGAGAGATGACATTAGCAGCGCCAACTGTAGGTGTCGGTGCTGGAACTGTCGGCGCTGTTTGGGGACCGGCGTCGTAGAAATAAATATTGTCTATGTAAACCGTTCCGAGATCACCGGAGATTATCATCTGAGCGAGATGCCCTTTAGTAGTTAATCCGGAGAAGGCCAGAAGAGGAACGTCTATACTCACCCAGCTTTCAGAAGACATAGTGTTTTCATCGAATGCAAGTTCATGCTCACGATCGTCACCCCCACCAAAGGCACCGTCGGCGCCGAAATCGACCAGCTTGATTGTAAACTCCGCCGGAGCATCAGTCGGGACCGGTGTCCATACATCCATGTGAAAACGGGTCATTGATGACACGTCAATTGTTGGGTCTGAAAAATCAACGCCTGCAAATGACAGATTATAGTATTTCTTGATATCGTCAGAACCGATCGTGATATCCTCAAGGTCGGTATCATCCCAATCCGTTGACCACAGATTAACCGTTTCGTCAGTGTAGGCGTTGCTGAACAATGAAATCACATCGGCAGCGTCCACCGTCGGGGTAGGAGCTGCTGTAGAAGGAACAGCCTGCGGTGTGTTTACATTGACTGTAATGGAACCTGTGGCAGCTACGGTACCTAATGTGGCAGTTAAAGTAGCATCACCTACTCCGGCACCGGAAATGACACCATCGGCGTCAACAGAAACGACCCCGGTATTCGATGAGGTGAATGTAAAATATCCCGGCATGGCGCTGACATTAATATCTGTACCGTCAACATCGAATGTTACAATGGCATTGCCAACATCAACGGTTTCACCTGATTCAACATCAATAGTCCGGCTGGTCAAAGCAGGACGAGGATTGGTAATTGTTGAAAGCTGGGCAAATTGTACTTCGTCAAACCAGATTGTGTTTCCAACGCCACCTTCCGGGCCTTCAGCAAAATAGAAAAGACCCTGTTCGGCATCCAACTTTTCAGAAAGAGGAATCGGAATTGTGTATTTCTGCCAGCCGGTTGTTATAGCCAGATTCGTAACTTCGGCGGTGTACTTCGACGTTCCTGTGTTGTCGTTACCAATACCAGCAACGTCCAATGTTGCGGCGGTACTGGCTTTTGCCCAGAATGTCAGAGCGTTGTAATCAGTCAGATCGCGAGCAACATTGGCAGTAAAAGCTCCACCTGCATAACTACCCGAAGCATCACCGGAATCGGGAACTGTGACGATCAATGATCGTGAGCTTTGATAACCTGTTTGATCTATTTGGACAGCGTCAAGCTTAGAACCAAGAAACGCCTCGAATGTGACACTGTTGCCGAATTCATCAATGAACACCTCGCTCTGGGTCGGGAACGGTGCCGGGCCCACGCCGTTGTCGTCGCTGCAGCCAAGCAGTCCTATCATCACAATAATCGCAACCACCGCCAAAATGTGAACGGAAGTCCGCATGAACATCTTTTCCTCCTTGGAAAGATTTACCGTGAGAAATCGAGAACGGACTAACAGAATTCGCTCTCACAACTTCCCACTTTGTTCGACTCCCGAACAAAGTAAAAGATAATCCGGATTTTGTCAATAGGATATTTCAACAGTTAAATTCCGATTCTGATGAGGCGAGCCTCTGGGCAGCCCGGACAGACAGTGGGGCGGCGGCTAAGTCCAATTATAACAACCGATTATGATTGGCGACTCGGATTTGCTTGAGGCTTTAGGCTGTATTGCGGTTTCGTGGCTTTTTTTGTGTTGGGATAGTAATCAATGGAGACAAGGGGAGTCGAATCTCGTATCCATGTTGCGGCACAAGAAGTTAGGGCGCATTATGGCTAAATGCGACCTGATTAGTCCGTTTACTTCAGATAGACTATCTTCAGTTTCTTCCAGGCTGACAGTGTGAACGCCAGGCAAGCACCCTAATCCAAAACCTTGCGGTGATGCGGCAGAGACTTGAGAAATGACTCTTTCGGAGTACGATCCTCGTTATAGACTCCCCAATGCTTTTCAACCTCATTTGGCGGGGAATCCTCGCCGCCACCTTTCCAGGATTCGTCGAAGGCTTCAAAAAGGAAGGTAGTAACCTGATTTGACTCGATCCACTGGTTCATTTGGATCAGGAACGTGGCTTGGGCGGCTATGTCGACTTTCCCTTTTATCAGTGTGCCTTGCTCACCGGGTCCGGTCTTGTTGGCATTGTAATCGGTGGCCCAGCCGGTCTCGCCGAGTACAATCATACGGTCGGGATGCACTTCCTGAAGTTCATGATAAACCCCGTCCATCCAACTGATGCCATCCTCCAGCGACTTTCCGTTCCACAGGGGGTGTATATGAGTAAAGACAAAGTCGATTTCGTCAGCCACCTGTTTACTTTCAGGCTTGTTCCAATAGAGGTAGTCATCAGCTGTCGTCACCGGCACAGAGACATTGCTTCGAACGGCACGGGTATATCGTATCAGGATTTCGGGATTCATCTTATGCCCTGACCAGAACACCTGCGTTTCATTGGCCACACTTATGGCGACTACGATATCTGGATACTCATTTGCCAGTTCGACACCAAGGGTAACCTGCTCAATGTTAGATTTCTTCTTTTCGGGATCGTTTTCTTCCGGCTCCAACCAGATACCCTGGATCACCTTGATAGGCAGTTTGTGAGTCTCGATCAGTCGAAGGATGCGCTTGGTATCACGGTCCGCACCATAGACCCTTATCAGATTCCAATGTTTAGCCATGATGTTCAGGTCTTCCAGAATTTCTTCATCGGCGGGGCCCTTCTGTCCCGGAGCCTGACCGGCCCGATAGCAACCATACGCGACAGCATTCCCTATCCAAACATCTCCCAGATACGGTTTGAAAGAACGTATTTCAAATGGCTCTTCCCTCTTTTGTGAAAGGCCGGATTCCAGTTCGGTTATGAGCTTTGTCATGACTGACTGCGGTTCTTTGTGATCTGCGTTCGACTCATTCTGGTTGCAAGCGAGCAAAATCATTGCAGCGATTACGGGAAAACGCAAAACAACGTTTGTAATGAAATTCACGAGTATTCATCCTATAAGACTCACCTGGCAAACAACGAATTGGCCTAATAGTAGAAGCCGGAAACATACCCGACAATTATTATCTGAATTTAAACCAGAGTTGCTGCGATGGCAATGGTTTTCATCGGCTGTCACGGTTATATCCCATTTACCAGTCTTTAACAATCATCTCCCTTGCCAACGAATAGATTAACGGAGCACTATGTCTATTTTGTCGACCTTTCTTTCACGAATGTTATAGGCTATTTCTCCGCTCAAGGTCTCGGTGTTGAATGTTTGAATAATCCCACTTTTATCTGCTATTCTCCATTCGGCAGGTGTCACTCCGGCCGCACCGTATGTGTCTTTCAGTTCGATGTTGTGGTAGGTGACCAGGATTTTACCAAGAAACATAAAGGTGAAGGTTCTGGCCGGCAGTTCAACTTCTTGCCATTGATTCTGTCTGAACAGTCTTATCTTTCGCGTTTCTTGAGTGAAAAGCCACCCAGGCAGGGAAAGGTTGAGACCAAGTTGCAGCTCTCCTTTGGGGCTGAGCCGGAAAGGCCGGGGACCTACTGCCATCAGTTGCACGATGTGAATGAACTCGGCAGTCGCCCCGCTTAATCGTGCCACAAAACCGTTTCCATGGATTGACTGGTCGGGGTGGGCACTGCTGACAATGAAAGACGAGTTTTCCAAAAGAGACCTGCCATATACATCCGGATTCAAGAACGGTATGCATACGTTCTTGAACTCCTGAAAGAACTCAGAGTAGAGCCCGGCGCGCAACAGTTCAAGCAGATATTTGTATTCCATGTGAAGCCAGATTGATTCATTTTCCAGCCAACCAGGTGAAAAAACTCTGGCGCGCCCAATCTCCAACGGCTGGTCCGACAGTGATGCATTGACTTTGTACATCTTCAAAGGACTATCATATAATCCACTCGCCTTGACACTTGCAGCAAATTCCTTAGCCTCTTTCATATCAGTGAGACACTTCAGATAATGCACCGGCCCTTCCAGAAACAGAGGCAATGCGACTTGTTTGAATTCCAAAGCCTTTATACACGGTTGCCCATTGGCATTGTATTTCGGCTTCTTCTCACCGTGAGAATCTGTGGTCTCCAACATCTGGTAACCAGTCACATCATAACAAAAATACGTGAATAGAGTATTACTTTCCTGATCTCGTGCTTTTTCAATACCTTCGTTCAATTTGCCCAGAGCAGCCGCGAAGAAATCTCTAATCCTGACAAACTCGACCGTTGTCTCTTTTCCGCTAATCCCCATTCTTATCTTCTCACGGTAATGTTCTTTGGCTGTTGAAGCGCTGTCCCAGAACTCGAATGGTGAGAGGTTACGTGTGAGAATGTCATGTACTGTCTCCATGAACTCACTCAACTCCTCGAAGATAGCTATCTCCTCAATATCAATCTTCGACTCATGAAGCTTGTCTATAAGAAACAGAATGTGCCGCTTGATCTCCAGCGATTCGCTAATACTCGATCCGAATAAACCAGGTAATCCATTAAGTGCGTCATACCAGCTTGGTTTTCCAGCTTCCATTTCCACACCGACTCCTTCGGGATCCAGAGAAGCCAGCTTATTGACTATCAGACACAGTATCTTATTGAACAGTGATGTGTAGTAGACGTCACCCGTGCCCGATTGGATGCGAACCTGATTAGGATTCTGATCCCGATTCTCAATCAGTCTTTCTTTTTCCTCGTCCAGGACCACGGCGCCGAGTTGCATCGCATTCTGTTCCCAAAGAACATATTTATCTTCGCGGGGCAGCACGCGATGCGGATTATCATAAAAAGAAAACGTCTTCTTCCAAAACAGCAGATTTGGGAATTTGTCCGGATAAACGGCTAAGTAGTTTTCCAATAGATCCAGATTGTAAGTCCAGTGATCGGTCCAAAAACCTTCGCCATGGTCGGGGTCACAGATTCTGCGGCAATGGTCGAGAATCTCTCCGAGAAATATCTCCGAGTCGGCGCCAAGCGCAATATCCTGCTCATCGAGGAATACTAACAATTCCCCAGGAGTAAAGGACTCATCGAAGAAGGACTTGACAGTTTGTACATGTTCGGCCTCTATGAACTTCTCTAAGATAGAGTACAATTTGTCCCTGTCCCCAACTGCGAAGTAGATCTCTCCTAAAACAAGCGGATTGAAACCGTCAAGTTGGATCAGGTTATAGAAGTATTCCACATTGTATTCTTGAATATCCGGATTAAACAGCACATCGGAGCGGCGATTTTGGTTAATGTCACGGAAATTCCCGTTTCCCTGTGAGTAATAAGTTGGCATGAGACGAAAGTCATTGTAATCTCTTTCCATATCGCCATGCTTGCGAGAATACAGATAAAGCGTTGAACGGGCCTTATCTCCATCTATCGTATAGGGAAGGCCACCCCTCATGACATTGTCCAGGAAATTCTGCCTGACATAGTGATCCAGCGTAGGTTCACTGCTACAGATTAGATTATTCTGAGTCAGTGTCTGTACGATCTCCTGATTTGTTTGTGCTTTTGATTCTGCGTAATCTCGACTGGCAATATGTGGAACCATCCCGTTCAATTCCTGAATGGATGAAGCATGGCCAATGATCGAAGTGTAAGTGTAACTCTCCCCCGCCGGGATTGTGGCACGAAATAGGCCCATAGCACATGGGAGTTGGTTTTCCAGGATTTGATCGTTGAAAACCTCTTCCGCTGACACCGCCAGAAATCTCTTAGGATAACTCAGGTCGCTTTGGGTCCCGAAGATTCTGGTCGGGTCGACAATTGGTGCGATTATATTTGTATCTGATCCGTCTGTTTCAAAACCGACATAGAAGTTCCCCCTCGTAATCCGCATGACATCGGCTCGATCGTCCGGCTCCACTTTACTCCTGAAGAAGGGTACCTTTTCACAAAAATTGCTGACTTCGACAAAAGCCTCGATTGTTCGTCTCATATTCTTCAGACAAAAATTATCAACACCATACGGAACAATCAAGGGTAACCCGTCCAGTCCGTCCAAAGCGACCGAGTCGGGGCCCAAATTGTCAATGCGCAGCGTTCGTACAAGACCGGCGTAATTGTCTTGGGGGACGGTGAAATACTCGACCGAGAATTTCAGATTCAGTGAATGATTGACCTCTTCAAGTGTTAAATGCGATGGTGCAATAATCATTCGCTGAGTTCGTTTCAGCTGCCTATCAATATAGTGACTCTGGAACGGCTCATAATAGCTGCATGACGAATCATCGGATAGCTTGATAAATGTTCTGAAGCCTTGTCTGGCTACCAGATTATAGGCCCAGTTTGCCGGCAGGAACTCCATGATGGAATGGTCTTTGTCCTGAATCCCCATGCTGGAGATACACTGCCCACGGTTTACGTAGAAAACCCACATGGGAATTCCGTTCACTCCGGCAATGCCGGGGAAAAAACTTGAAAACGGTTTTGATGAGTTATAATCGGTGATGATAAACTCACCATCTTCATTCAGGTAGTACCGCGATTTATTTGTATCAGAGTGCTCCAAAGGTTTGCCTCTCGTCTTGTCTTGTCGATTATGAATTGAAAGCGCTACCTGTGGACTGCGATGGATGCCTGTCTTGCCCCAGCAGGGTTTTCTTTTCTACGCAATGAAACAGAACGGTAGTCCAACTTCGCTTTCCTCTGTTTGTCTTCTCACAACTGGTGCCGGAATCCAAGACCCAGTTATCGCTTGCCAATATAACAAGAGGATGTCGGTTTAGGCAAATTATCCTGACCCTTGAGGGTTGGTCATTGTAAAGAGGTGACCTTTGATTACTCAGAATACTCAAATGATGTGATGATCACTTCATCCCCGGTTCCTTGAGTCGGCGCGTCTCCACCATAGAGGTAGAGATTAAACCTCATCCTTTCACCGCCCGGTATCGTGATGTCTTCGCCTGTGTAGGTCCAGGTGTGGATTAATGTGGTGGGCGTGGGAGTATCAGCGTGTCCATTCCAGCTTTGGAAGACAATACTATCCGAGCGCCATTCCCAGGAATGGGATGTCTGGGTGCTGTTCGGCATATTAAAGAACTCGATATTTCCAGATGTATACCATGGTTGGATTACAAACTGCGCATTGAAAGGGTTTGCCAACCTCTGCGAAAACTCAATGTCGAATTCCTGGTTCGTCGTCTCGTAAACGAAACAGCCCAAAATGGTATTGAAGTCTAAGCTGTCAACCCTCGAATCAAGCTTGAATGAGTAAACACCATACCCCAGTGAATGATCAAGAACCAGTTCCGCACAATACCATTTGCTGTCACGGGAGTCGATTTTTAGATGCATTCGACCTTGTTGGTCTATCCAAACATTGGCAGTATCATCTGAGAAATAATTCGGACCGGGACCGACAAGATCGCCTGTCTTGACCTGCCAACAAAAGTTGCTCCAATTAACAAACCTAATCGATTTGCCGGGATATTCGTCCCAGCCTATAACTCCAGAATCCAATGATGGATGATAGTCCCTAATAGATTCGGGGAGATAACTCGAATCAACCAGCAATGCTACTATCCGATCCCATGGATGAGTGTAGTTTGACCACGAGCCATCGCCTTGGATATGGGTATACGGGTCTGCGACTGTCGGTTGAACATACCATTGATTGGTCTTAGCCCACAGGACGACCTGGAACTGTGTCGTATCCAGAACGTTCGCGGTACCGTTTACAGTGTCGTCATCTGGTTGAAGTCCTACGATACTTATCAAAGACGGACAAGCACCCGGCGGTGGGCCGCCGGTGAACATATAGTCAACAACGTACACCAAATCGCTGATGTCTATTCCACCGCTGGCATCTACATCGGTCTCGTCGATGCATGGCGGCTCCGGGCCACCGCTGAACATATAATCTACCAGGTAAACAAGATCAGAGATATCGATCTGATCCAAGGGATCTCCGTCAATATTGCCTCGAATATCCACACAGCAGCCATCGATGACAGATTGGAGATTAAACATAATAGGATTCTCAACACCGACGGCTATGTGAGTCCTGTCCGGTAACGGATCGGATTGTGCTGTTACGGAAACCGGAACAACCAAACAGACAAGCAGGATTATCAATACACTGTCTTTAGACATATAAGTACCAAGAGTCATTCACGAAGTTCTCAAGTCTGTTCATACGATATAACCAAATATTCGGATTTCGAAAGAACTTTCTGGACGGTCGCGTTTTTTTCGGCAAACGAATAGAGGTGAAATGATCCTTGAACACAACATTTCCAGACTCGCCAGTTAAGACAGCTGCATAATGATGAAGGTTTACTACCGCTTGCAGTCGTATTGGCTCAGTGATGCTCGAACACAAAAAAGGGACGGCCGGGCAAGGCACCCGACCGTCCTATGGGTACATCGGCAAAGCAACATGCCGAGGTTTTATGAGTCAAACAACAGTCAGTTGTTGTCCTTGTGCATGCGTGTAATCAAAACGGTGCCGTCGGACTGAGCGAATCCCTTGACTTCGACCAGTTCTCCCGCACCAAAGTCGGCCAGGGTCAACAGCTCGTCATTCAGTCCTCGTAAGTCGGCGTTCTCGTTGACAATACCGGTCCATGCCTGTCCGACGAGCGTGATTGTTCTCGCCTCAACATCCACAGTTGCAAGTGTGTCCTTTACTTCCACCTGCATATTGTCGTTGGCCGCGCCATCCTCGATTTCGATAGCCACGGCATACAGCGTAGACTCATTGACCACATTGGCATGGACCTCAAGAGAGTCACCGACCATGATATCCTCGAAAGCAAAGTAGATTGGAAGATGTCCGTCGTCATCATCATCGTCCCCACCACCCCGTTTTGCGAGTGCACCGCCATTTGGGTCGGAGCCGGACTTGACAAAAATGGAGGTGTTGGAATCGACGAATATCTTCTCGGTTCGACTGTCAACGGTAAGCCAGGACTCGGCGTAATTGATCTCTGTTACAGTTCCGTAGAATTCCAGATCGGCGCGGAAATCGTCACCGTCGCGCACGCGAACACGGTTGGCCAGAAGGGAACCATCGGTCTGCACGTCACCCCTGATATCCACAGAATCTCCCGGCAGAATGTCGGACAGTTCAATGACAGTCTCAACACCCGAGTGCTTCTGGACTATCTCGGCTCCGGCTGCCACGTTGATCTGTAAGGCGACGCCGACGAGGGTAATCGTCCGCAGCGCCGGATCGACAGTCTCTACTCTTCCGGATGTCTCCAGCTCGTTCTCCGGGGTGTCGTTGGCGCGCACCCGCACTCGATCGGCCAGAAGGCTGTTTCCACCGGTCATCGTCCCTCGGACGTCGACTGAGTCGCCGGGATTGATTTCGGAAAGATCGATGGGAATCTCGTTACCGTCATCCTTCCAGACGACTTCAGCGTCCGCGGCAACCTCAATATTAGTGGGGTTGCCGACCAGAGTCATCATTCTGGATGCGGAATCAATAGTGGCAACTCGTCCGTACAAATCGACATCACCACCGGTTGCGGCGCCGTCAGGAAGAAAATACTCTCCATCCGAGGTCGAAAGCGACGGACCGACCGGTGACTGTTTGGAACAACCGGCAACCAACATGACCAGCAGGGCCAAACCCATGGTTGCAGTTAATGCGAATCGGTTGACTTTAGACATTGTGGTCTCCTTGATGTTTGTAGAGTACATTGATTCATTTTCTCTTTATTACACAGAGCGGTGAGCCCGTCCTCTCGTACAGAAAATCGAAAAAAAATAGCCCTGTCCGGAGGACAGGGCTAAGTGACCGATAGCACAGAGGTTACTACATGCTATTGTTGGTTTCCAATGGATGCGTTCGGCCTGTCTTTCTTCACTTCAATCAGTTCGATGACCGGCAGTTCATTCCTGGTACGGGGGGCTTTGCCGTAAAAACCCATTATCATCCCCTCTTCGATAAAGCCGAAGATGTCCGGGATTTCTTTGCCGTCGGGGATAAAGAACGCCTGTGCATTCTTGTCGACCAGTACCATTTGCTCTTCTTTACCCAGAGCCAGCACGCGCTCATTCGGCTCGACTTTCATCACGAGGCCGTAGTAGGAATAGGTGTAGTTATTGGTTCGACCAAGGTCGCCGGGCGCCGCCAGGATGTCAGCCCGATTGCTGGTCGTGCCTTCGTTGGATCCGAGCAGACTGTCTGTTGAGCATCCGATGCCCATCGCAGCCACGAGCACCAAAGTCAGGGCTGCCAGCAGACTGTTTTTCTTTCTCAGCATGAGAACCTCCGATAGTTAAAGTTACCACTAACATGGATTGTTTTTCTCCATTTACTACACAGAGGGAGTTGTGGACTGGTTCGTACAAGAAAGCTCAAAAAAAACCCGCTGTTTCCAGCGGGCTTTCTGCCATACTTCGGATTTAAGCCATTATGGATCGCAGGCCGGGGGGAGTCCGCCGCTAAACATGTAATCAACCAAGTGCACCAGGTCCCCTATTTCGGCCGGTACGCCGTCACCGTTCAGATCGGCCAGTTCGAGCACGGGCGGGACGGCCCCGCCGTTGAACATGTAATCTACAAGGTAGATCAGATCTGAGATGTCCGGTCCCTGACCGTTGCCGTCTATGTCGCCGCACTTCTGCAAATCAAGAAAACGGAGAGAGGCAACAGGATCAATCAGTCCCGATCCGAGCATGCCTGCGTACTCCTCGTTCAGACTATCTATGTCTACGGCCGGCTCCAGAATACTATTAATGATGTCATCCCAGGAAGCGCCGGGATGTCGTTCATAGAGCAGCGCGGCCAGACCGGCTACGAAAGGCGCAGCGAAACTGGTTCCGTCCCACCAGGCATACATCGAGTCGTCATACGGCGCGTACACTCTTGTAGCCGGGGCGCAAATATCCACCTTGCCGTTGAAATTGGAGAAGTCAGCCTTGACCAAATTGGAGTCGACCCCCGCTACAGCGAGCGTATAAGAGTCCTTTGCCGGAAACCGTTCGAGACCCGTGGAGTCGTTCCCGGCAGCGGCTGTGACGACAACACCCTGGTCGCGGGCAAAAGAGATAGCCTCATCAAGGGTGGAGTGCTTTCCGGTCATCACAATCGAAAGATTGACTGCGCGACAGCCATCGGCCACCGCCTGCAACAGAGCCTCGGCGATAGTGTAACCATTGCCTCGGCCGGTGGTGTCCAACACTCGGTATGAAATCAAGTCGGCGTCGGGCGCTACCAGGCTCACCAATCCGGCGACAAAAGTACCGTGACCGGAGGCGCGACCGCCCGGCTCGTCAACGGCATTACTGTCGTTGTCCACATAGTCGAATCCGCTGGCTACGTTCTGGGTCAAATCAGGATGAGTCATGTTGACGCCGGCGTCAATAATACCGACGGACACGTTTCCTCCGGTCACAAGATCGTGCGCTCCAGCGAGGTTGATCAGCGCGGCGGCGTTTTGGTCGAGGAAACTGCCTACCTGCATCTCGTCGATAAAGCCCTGAGACGATTGCACACCTTCCGGGGCATCCAGGAGGAAATTTGGTTCGCAGTAAAGGACATCGGGCCGCAATGCAATATCCAAGGCCAGGGCCTCAATGTCCGACCCGTTGGGAACCTCCAGTAAATACCCGCCTATCTGCGGAAGGAAGTTCTTTACGGTGGTGCCGTAATCTATGTTGATGCTGTCGATGAACGCTGGCTGGGTCACGGCGCACACCAAATCTCCGGGACTGTAGTCTCCCGTCGAACCGGCCGCCGCGTTAAACACCGGCCAGGTTACGACAAGAAGAATCGCCAGCCACAACTGAATTCGTATGGTAAGTCTCAACATGGTATCACCTCTATATTCCTGCACCGAACACCGAAAAGGCTGCCCAATGATAGGCTGATTCACAGCTCTCTTTAACGTTCATAGTTGACTTCCGAGCCGCCTCCGCCGGAGTGCGACCGGAGTAATACTCTTTGTAGAAACTGGTCATCCACATCGCTGCGGATATATCGGAGACCGGCCAGTGGGCCGCCACGACGTTACGAACGCCCATCTCCAGGAGTGAACGGACAAGCCCCGTTGATTCCTCGCCGGGAATTGCGACCTGCTCTCCCGAACGGCAGGCCGATAGCGTCACCATCCCCACTCGTGCCCGTCTTAATCGTAGGTCGGCCGCGAAAAACGGACCGTCGGCCATTTCCAGATAAGAGTAGAAGGGGTTGTCCGCCCGATGGACTGCATGGCCGGCAAAGTGCCAGAGCCCGTAGGAACCATCCTCGGGCCAGTCACAACGACGGGCCGACGAGTGTACGTTGATCGGACCCTTTGAATGAAGTTTTAGCGCGGCGATCTCCTTCTCCACTGCGGGAAGATTGTCAACATTACCCAAAAACACTTCTGTTTTGTTTGTTCGACAAACAGTCCTGCGCGCTTTCACATAGTGTCGAACACTGGGAGAAATCACAAATTCATGTTGTTCACACAGGGGTCGACCGTCCAGGTGCAGCGCCTGCCAGGGCAGGTTGGCTAATTCTCCGTCGGGTATCACCAGGATTCGTTTAGCCGACCGCACCGTCTCCAGGGGTCGCCACAGCCACTCGCCGATCTCGGTCAGAACTTTTGTTTCGAGACTGTCGGGGCCGACCTTCGATGGGTTCTGCAAACCTGCTTCTTTCTCAAGTATAAAACGCCACCGCCGCATGTATGTTTCCAACTTCGTGCGACCGCCCCGCCAAACCATAGTCTCGGTGTTTCCGGTCCTGTGTGTGAAAGCCACCAGGTCTTCCCCGATAATGGCGAACTGAACTACAATGGTCTTTGCCGACGAGTGGTCTATCAATTCAAGAATTCGATCAACGTGCAGCGGGTCCCGATCGCGAAACTCCTCCAGTTGGGAAATCCGGCGTTTGACGTCACGCTGCAATCGATCAACCCTGCGTCTGCCGTTGGCGGTTGCAACACCTCGTTCTCCGGCCTGACCACTCAGGTTTGAAGCAAACCCGGCAACCGAGTCGGCCAGGGCGGAAAGCGAATTCTCCACGCCTCCTCGTACCGGGTCTTCAATCAGTGCCGGTGATATTGGCGCCCACAATCCGGATGTCTTGAAACGCTCCAGCCACGCCGCGGCTCGCCGAGGATCGAATTGTATTTCAGAGTGTATCAAACGCAAATGAGGACTGGGGATATCTCGCCCGAAACCGTGGCGCAACTCCACGGGCGGCAGTTGCGACCGGGTTCGGTCCAGCCTATTGGCGGCGCGAGCCCACCGTTTTCTCGCCGCTACCATATTCCCCTCGGCGGCACACTCGTCTCCGATTAAGACCTGCCATTGGGCAAAAAGATGAGGCACCCATTGTACAGCCTTGTTGGCATCAAGTCTCGTCATGGCCTTCTGATCTCCCCGGGAACCGGCCAACAGATCGCAGTAAGCCTGCCACAGCGGTAACTGTGCCCGGTCGAACAACCGGCGAGCCTGCGTAAGACTCTGCTTCTCGCCGACCGAAGATTGATCGGTGGATGCCAGATGCAGGTGAACCGCCCCCAGAAAACCACTGTTTCTTTCCCTTTGAAATCCGTCGAACGCCCGTGAAGCTGATCGAGCAGCCTTGCGCTTGCTACCTAAGGCGGAGGCTGCCTTGGCCACGAAGAAAGCGGCTTTGGCCGCTTCATAATTGAACTTCCTTCCGCGAAACCATTTCTCGGCCCCTTCGGCGCTTACCAGGGCGTCTTCCATCAGGTTCAAACTGAGGAATACTTCAGCCCGGTCCAATTCGCAGAGTGCTACACCGCGCCACTGGGATTTCAGTCTATAACTCTCTTCGCACTTTCCCAGCTCTACCAGTGCCTGGTGGAACCGGCCCTGCAACATGTGCAACCAGGCAAGACCGTAGTGTGAGTCGGTGGCGTCAATCGTATGGCCGGCCCGGTTGTAAATGGAGAACGCGCGGGCATATAGCTTTTCAGCTTTGTCCAATTCAAACAGTTGTACCAGTGTGTTGGCTTGGTTGTAGAGGCAGCGTGCTTCGGCTAAGTCGTTCTTGATCGATCTGAAGTATCCGGCTGCCCAGTCGTACTCGCGCTCTGCATCGACATGGCGGTCCTGTCGATGAAGCAGATTGGCCAGATTGACGCGGGTCATCGCTTCTTCATCCCCACGGCCGAGTTCGGTGAAAACCTTCAACGCTTGTTGGGCGCGCCGTCTGGCCTTGGTGTAATCGCCGAGATACATATAGAGATCGATTAAGGACCTATCGATGCGAGCCTTTGCCAGCCGGTCCGAACCTGCCAACCTCCGCGCTCGCAGATAGGCCACCTCGGCCTGAGAGTGTTGGCTGTTAAGATGATAAACTCGTGCCAGCGACCTGGCGGCCTGATAGCGAAGCGGTTGACCATGTCTGTTGACTCGCCCCGAGAACAGCTTGGCTAAGGCAAGGGATTCAGACAACGACCTACGCGAAACGTCCTGGATGAATCGACCACAAGCAATCGCCAAGTCCTCGGGCGCCAGCCTTCCGGTTGTGCCGGTCCTGATAAACACTCGCGCTTGAGATTCTACTTTGTCGTGCGCTTCCAAGATATCTCCGGCAATTGAATTGTGGAACCGTCATCACAGACAAGGTCAACGCTTTTTGGGGGCCTTTTGGATGACCATTCGAACAACCCGGTTTCGGTTCTCTCGACGGTACGGCTACCCACTTTCAGGCACCACTGCGATTGTGGCAGGTCGGTTTCCGATAACTCAACCAGAAAGTGCCATTCACCTCTTTGCTTCTCAGCTCGCAACATAACGATAGCAGCCTCGGCACCGAACCGCAGAGAACGGTGATCGATTTCGGTTGTTCCCCGAACTCCGGCCACCTGAGGAGTGGCCCAGGAGTCTGAAACCAGATTTGCAACCAGTGATCGTAGTCGCTGGTGGACAGGGACGGAAACAGGAATCTCGCAAGCCCGTTTCACCAGAGCGGCCGGAGCGTCAACCATGCGGTCAAGGCCGGCCGTTGGGAATTCCCTGTAAAGCTCCACGAATATCTTCTCATCCTCGGTCAGTGACCGCAAAAACGACTGGGACAGTTTCCCTTTCTTGATTGCTTTTATAAGGTCTTGTCTTCGGGTCGGCTTTGCCATGATTGGGTCCTTAATATTTCATCCTTCTCTGTCTTACAGAGGGGGCTACACCTTTCCTCGTACATGCGAAAAGCCCAGTTTTCCAAGAATCTCTTTGAGCTGTTCGAGGCACCTTCGCCTGATCGGACCCAGGCTGTTGAAGGCGATCCCCGACTTGGCGGCGATCTGCTCGTAGCTGTGTTCCTCGGGAGCAAAGAACATAAGGTTCAGTAGCTTACGGCACCGTTCACCCATCTGATCCAGACCGGTCTGAAGTTTCGATTGTTGTTCGAGTTGTTCAAATTCAATATCCGGCGTCGCCGACCGGTCCGGTTCAGCGCTTAGGCACTCGTCGGACACCATTCTGCGAGACTGGCGAGACATACGTATGGACTCTCGACGAGCAGTGGTTACCAACCAGGCTGATAACCGCTCAGGTTCTTTCAGGCGCTTCCGGCTCTGCCATAGGGCCAGCCAGGTGTGCTGGAAACAGTCGGAGGCATCGGCCATCGAGAGACCGTTACGGAGAGCCACGGTGTAAACCAGTGACTGATAGCGATCCACCAGTTCCTTCCAGGCGGCGTGATCACCTTTGCACGCATCTTTCCAAATCTGTTCATCTGTACGGGACATATTACTAATGGATGCAACGACTCCATGGTCAATTGGTTCCACGAAAGGTCCGGCAAAACGTCCCCGCTTAAACAAGAAAACACGAAACCAAATCAGGAATCACACACTGCCAGTTGATATAAGCTGTAGTCTTCGAGCTCAATGGTTGTGACTTGGATGGTAGTTATCAATTGTGCATGGTGACCACGTATCGAGACCAGGCAGAAAATGATAGGCCGGACCCGATGAGGGTGTTAATCAGATATGCCAAAGTTCCAAGACAGTCCTCACCCGGTCAGACTTAGACAGGGCAAGACTTGCTCGAAAGTTCTGGTTACATCCAGTCGCGGGGATTTTGTTTTCTTCGTTGGTACCGGACTCGGCCCCAGGTTCACACTCGCAAAAACTATATTCCCACAACCAGCCGCTAACGAATAGACCGCGAATTGACTACCTGTTTGGCCATCTCAATGCTGATAAACTCCTCGATCAACACCGGCCGGCTGTATTCGTAATTCAAAGTGGTCTCGACGTAGTAGTCTTTCACTTTCTTGGGTATTTCAAAAGTCAAAGTTTCCACCCGTGTCTCTTTCGGTCCGATGCGGTTATCGGAATAAACATCGGTAGCGTTCAGAAACATGTCGAGTGCATTCTCGATAATCGTACCATAGGCGTCTGTCAAAACCTTCCGGTACACTTTACGGACGGCTGATAGTTCGATGCCTTCGGCCGATTTCAGCACCACGTTGAGGGCGAGGCTGCGTATCGGAATCCCGGTAGGCAGCATGTGACCGGATTCGGCGTTGGTTATCATCACCAGGACCTCCAGTTTCCTCTCGCGCTTGGTTACGGCGGTCTCCAGCTTGACCGCGTGGGCGAGGTTTATGTTGGAGTGTCCGCCCCGGAATTCGTGTGCAGTCACATAGTAACCGGTAACGTCGTAGTCATCCGCAACCGACAAAAGCGGTGCCGTCGGCATGTGACAGTTCTGACAGTGAACGTCGTTCTTGCGGTAGGGCGATTCTTCCCACTCCTTATAGGTGTCCAACACCCTGACACCATGACTGTTGACGTATTCATGACAACCGGCACAGAGTCTGGACTCAAGGTAGAGCGGTGAGTACTTGGTTTCATGCCCCACATCCTGTGTGGCCCGGTAGGGTCCGTACACGGCGCCTGTGGTATCCAGGTTATAGTAGGTGTCGATACCGCCTTCTCCCACGGAAGAGATACTATGACAGAAAGAACAGGTGACGCCTTCTTCGGCACCGGCAGCATCGGGATCGTGTCCATTCTCGTCGTTGGCCATCGGAGCGTGGCAGGCCAGGCACTTCTGAGCTACCTCATCCCCCCGGTCCAGTCTGGCCGTCATATAGGTTGCCCGAAAGGTGGGATTCTCATACGACTTGGCATGTAGTGAATTCTTCCACAGCTCGAAAATATCACTGTGGCACTCTTTGCAGACTCTGTACGATTGGCACTGACCGACATTTGCCTGTGCCAGGATGACGACGGCCACTATTATGGGTATGGTCGATCGGAATGAAATCATAACTCCTCCTGGCGTCAGAAGGCTGAGATTATTGTCTCGAGAACGAATTCGTCTTCGAGCGCCTTCAGGATGTAAACATCTTTAACCACGTTCCTCTTTTCATTTATCGAAATGGCTCCAGTCACTCCGGCAAAGCTGCTGGTCGAAATAAGCGCCTGCTGTACACCTTTCCGGTTCATTACGGTTGCCCTGCTGAGGGCGTCACTGAGCACTCCAACGGCGTCAAACCCGAGCGCCGACACGGCATTTGGTGTATCGCCGAATCTCTTGCGAAAGTCCTCCACGAATGAAGAGCCGGTTCTCTCGGGATACTGTAGCGAAAAATGGCTACTGAAGAATACCTGGCCGGACTTAATATTCCGGCCACTCAATCTCAACAACTCCGGCGACTCCCAGCCATCACCACCCAACAACGCCACGGAACTACCCGCTTCGGCTATGCGATTTATGATGGCCGCCGCTTCGGGATAGTATACGGGCGCAAATATGAGATCGGGGGCGGCAGCCAGCGCCTGGTCGACGACCGTGAGTAGATTCCCTTGGTCGATTTCAAAGCTCTCCATGAATTCGACCTCGCAGCCGGTGTCTCGAAGACGCATAACAAAAAACTCAGCCAGTTTTTCCGAGTAGGCGGAGCCTTTTTCCAGGATCACCGCTACTTTGTGCAACTTCAAAAACTTGTGTGAGAATTCGGCCAGTGCCTTGCTCTGTAGAGGGTCGGTGAAACAGATACGGCAGATGTATTCTCCGATTTCAGTTACATGGGGGCTGGTGGCCACGGGCAGGATGAGCGGTGTTTCGGCCTGCTGGGCAACAGCCGCGGCGGCCGCAGAATTGGTCGAAGTGATCGGACCAATAACCGCGATAACATTCTGGTCATGGATCATTCGGGAAACCACCTGAGACGTAGTGGCCGGATCATCGGTGTTATCGGCAACAATCAGCTTAAGCTTGGTCCCCCGGACGCCGCCGCCGTCGTTGATGATTTCGACGGCGAGATTGATACCCTTAAGCGCTTCGGTTCCGTAGTTTGAAGTATGGCCGCTCAGAGGCAAGATGACGCCGATGTCAATAACGTCATCGTCGGCCTGAACAGAGGCAGCGATCAACACCAAGCCCAAAAAAACCAGTATATATCTCATATTCTCACCATCCAATCCGGCTGTATGGTTTCCCGGAGTCATGCCTACTACTTATCAGCAAGTCAGGTGTGGTCATTGATACCTCCTTGGGCTTTGCCCTGCCATCTGAGTTTTCCCTCCGCCGGTCCCAGACGCATAACGCCTGTGACCTTCAATATTTCAGCTTCCGAATCTATGGTGGCGGACGCCCGGCCTGAGGCGATGCCACAATTTTATCCTGGACCATCCTCGGCGCCCTGGCATGCCATGGTGTAGCCGAAGTCATATACTGCCGGGCATGGGCTCGCGGAAACGAAGGCGGCCGGGCGCATTCCTCGCGCGGGATCAGCACACTGATAAGCAATGGAACGATACAAATCAGCCCGATTCCGGTGAGCCACTTAAGCGGAGCATAGTCCCCTTGCCAGGTTGAGATGCCATACACGACCATGGCCACCGAAAAAAGCGTCACACCGGCGATTATCAGATTCTTCAAACGCCCCGGTAATGTAATCCATGGGAACAGGACAAACCGGGAGTCCGTGCGTATAGGCGTGTCTTCGGGCAACTCGATCACCGGCACAATCTTGAGAAGAACAGAGAAAAACAAAATCGCAAAAACCCATGTGCCGCCCATTACGATTCCCTCCTCCAGCGTGGGCACGTAGGGTGTTATCCGGTAGGGCAGGTGCGGATGATAAAAGGTCGGAACGACAATCAAATACCTAATGCACCACAGCCCGATGTTACACATAACGGCCGCCGTCACGGTTAACGCCACGCTGCAGATTCTCTTGGTTACGCCCTGAATGAAAAGGGCCGCAAATGGAATCAGCAGGCCACCCAGGAGTGCGCACCAGGTTAATATGGCAAATCGTCCCCACAGGATGTCGCTCCAAACATTGTTATCCGCCTCCGGTGGCGAGTACTGGCCGGTGAGTATCTCTGAGAACAAAAAGTACATGTACAGCCATATTACAAAACCCAAAAAGACACCCAGCCCTTTGAACATTCGCGGTGGCAGGAACTGTTTCCAGGGGAAAGTTTTGCGCACGATTGCCGCGATAATGATCATAGCCGAAAAGCCGGACACGATAGCGCCCAGCACAAAGTACGGCGCCAGAATCGGATTGAACCAGCCCGGTCGACCGGCCTGAAGACCGAAAACGTATCCATAGACCGAGTGGACCGACACCATGATGGGGAGAATTATCACGGCGCTCCACCACACCGAGCGCTCGTGCCGTTCTCTCACTTTGGGCGTGTCCTGGTATCCAATAGCCAGGATGCGGTACAGCCATCGACGCTTGGGGATCATATTGGCTGCCAGACAAAGATCCCGCCGCATGGCCAAGTATAGATAGATGGAACTTCCGATCACGTACCAGGTGATGACGGTACAAGACCACACGAACGGACCGTGAATCTTGCCGTGCAAAAGGATGTTCACCAGAAAACGGTCGATACGTCCGACATCGAGAGCGATGTTCATCACGGCAGCCGTCATCGAAACCAACGTCACGATCTCGGCGATCCGGGCCAACGGCTTGTAACGTTCCAGGTTCATGATCCGCACTGTGGCGGAGATGGCAATCCCAACGTGACTGATGCCGATCAAGTGAACGATATTGGCCACGACAATGCCCCATATCGCACCTTTTGTTCCGCCTCCGCCGATGCCGTGACCCAATTGCGTCTGGTATACCACGAAATATCCCCACACCACAAGCAGGGGCACCAGGGCCGCAATGAAGAGGTAAAATCGCCGTGAAGTGTGGGCCAACGGCAACAGCGCTCGACGGATTATTGAATCTGTTTCTGACGGTGTGTGAGTATCGTTCATGTTCGTTCCCGTAGATAGATCACCTTGGGGTGCGTTCCTAACTCCTCCAGAAGGCTGAAGGCACGTCGGTTCCTGGCCATCTTGGAGACCGTGCTTTCGCTATCATCCAAATCACCGAACACACGCGCCCCGGCCGGACAGGTCTGACAACAGGCGGTGAGCTTGATTACATCCTCATCTCTGATCTCACGCCCTTCTTCGCGGGCCGTCTCTTTCACTCTGCGGATACGGTGAATGCAAAACAGGCACTTTTCGACAACACCTTTTTCCCTGACCGCCACGTCGGGATTATGCTGCTTTTCCATGGGCGAGGGCCATTCGGCCTCAAGCCAATTGAACGAACGGGCCGTGTAGGGACAGGTGCACATGCACATGCGGCAGCCGATACAGCGACTGGGGATCTGTCCCACAATGCCTTCGTCGTCGCGGCTGGTGGCATTGACGGGGCAGACCTTGCTGCACGGCGAGTTGTCGCAATGCATGCATGGCCGGGGGAGGTAGCGAATCTCCGGGTATGGGTGCTCCCCTTCCAGACGGACAATGAGTTCGTTCCAGAAGATGGCGCGTCCCATCGCGGCTTCACGCGGCCCGGCGAACGGTATGTTGTTCTCCGCTCGACAGGCTACGGTGCATGCCTGGCAGGCTGTACACCGATCTAAATCAATGACCATTCCCCAACGAGGCACGGGCGCTTCCTTTCAGTTTTGGCGGTGTTTCTCCGGGGGCAACAGCGCGATAAACTCTGACCCGCGTACCGTGGATGGCCTGAGCTCCGGTTAGCGGGTCGACCAAAAGAGATATAATGTCATGCGGATTGCCGGCTATGCCTTTGGCCCAACGCCCGTGTTCGGTGTGCCCGTATCCAAGCGGCACATTGACCACGTCCGGTCTTATTCCCGGATGGAGCTTGGCCGGGAGCTTGAGGCGACCCCGGTCCGACTGGACCCACACCAGGTCCAAATCGTGAATGCCAAGGTGTTCGGCCGTCTCCGGGTTGATCTCCGCCCACGGTCGCCAGCGTTCACTGAACATCACACCGAAGGACTCCTGCAACCAGGGTTGGTTGCCGCCTCGTCCCTCCGCGTACATCATCGTCTTGTAGGTCTGGAGATGAAGCGGAAACTGCTCGGACTCTCCCGCAAAGCGGGGTGACTCATAATGCGGCATAAGGGCCAGATCACCGCGCGCCTGGATGCCCAGCCGGTCCAGGAGAGCATCAACCGGTATTCCGGTCCGTTTCGCTTCTGTCTCTATATGTTCCTTGAAGCCAAGGGACGCGAACTCGAACTTACCCGAAGGTGTTTTAAGAACCCGCTTCATGTCTCCAAAGGGGTAGTCCCCACCCGACCAGAAACCGTGCGCCTTCAACTTCGTCCAGAAGTCCCCGGCGCTCCGGCCGGTGAACGAACCGGTTCCAGCAGCGGCAACGGCGGCCAGACTCTCTTTGAGTGCTTGCTCGTAGTTTCTCCACGGGAATGAACCGGCGACAGAGCCGCCGACACGGCCGGCCAATTCGATCAGCACGTCTCCGGTGTGTCGCGTGTCGTAGAGTTTGTCCATGACCGGCTGCCGCAGATTGAGTATTGGATAGCCCGTGCTGGGTAGGGCGAAATCATCCTCCAGCCGCTCCAGGAAAGTGCTGTCCGGCAGCACCAGGTCGGCCCGAGCCGTCGTTTCGTCCATGAATGAGGAAAAGCTGACCACAAAGGGGATACGGTCCAGCGCCTCTCGGTAGCGAGCGGTATCGGGACCGGCGAACAGCGGGTTACTATTGTAGACAAAAGCGGCCTCGGTGGCGTATGGTTGGCCGGATATGACAGCATCCAACAGGGTGCCGTGATCGCCCGACGGCCAGCCCTCTTTGCGCAGCGCCGGGCTAACGAGGGATGGCTGCGCAAGACCTTTCCTTGCGCTGTCATCCAGGTTGACATCCGACCATTGACGGGATGGTACCGACTGTTGTACGATCTCTCCACCGGGGACGTCGATACTGCCGACCAGGGCGTTGAGTGAGCGGATGGCCATCTGGGTGAAGAGTCCGTTGGTGTGGAGTTCAGGACCCCGACCGGCCACAGATAGTCCGGGACGCGCCTTGGCATACTCGCGCGCCAGCCGCCGAATGTCGGCCGCAGCCACACCGGTGATCTCCTCGGCCACTTCCGGACGATACTCCCGCGTCACCATCGTGCGGAATCCCTCGTGTTGGGCCGTCTGTCCGCCCGGCTCTTCCCAGTCGTCGAAACCAAAGGTATGATTGGCCACGAAGTCATGGTTGTACAAATCTTCGTCGATTATGACATAGGCCATGCTGAGAGCCAGGGCGGCATAGGTTCCCGGACGGATAGGTATCCACTCGTCGGCCTTGGACGCCCCCACACCCAGATGGGGATCTACTACCACTATCTTGGTCCGCTTCTCCGGTCGCCCACGCAATGATCGACCGTGGGTCCGCAACGTGTATCCAAGAGGTTGCCAAGCTTCCAGGTAGCCCGCTCCGAAAAACATCAGATAGTGAGTGTTATCCAGGTCATAACCGGGCAAATCCGATACGCCCTGGGCCAGAAACCGGCTTAGGCGTCCTACACTGTTGTTGAGAGATTCGGCACTAACCAGGTTGGGCGTGCCGTATGTTTGCGCCAGACGCTCAAACATCGCCTTCATGTGACCGGGCAAATGTCCAGCCAACAGAAGGAGAGACTCAGACATGCCGGCTGCCCGCAATTGGCTGAGTCTGTCAGCCACGGTGGCCAGCGCTTCTTCCCACGAGATAGCCTCCCACGTCGAAGACGACCGACCGCCGATCTTTTTCATTGGACCCGGAATGCGGTCGGGATCATAAAGAGCTTGCAGACCCGCCTGTCCTTTGGGGCAAAGCCCGCCGAGGTTCAACGGATGGTCTGGGTTGCCTTCGATCTTCACGGCTCGACCTTCGTACACCCGCACGTTTATGCCGCATCCGCCGGGACATTGCAAACAGGTGGTCGGCACCCAGCGCTCCTCACCGCGATTCCATCCAGCCGGAATCAATTGGACCCGTCGCGGTTCGGCATGCTGCTCACATCCGAACAGGAACCAGGCGCCGGCCGCACCCATGAATTGGAGCATGGTGCGCCGGCTGATTTCATTGTTGTTCCGATTGTCGCGTTCTATTTGTGACATGTCAGGCACCCGTCCGAGACGTTGTTTTCTTCATGACATTCAATACAAGCTTCCATGGTCGTGACATGCAAGTCCAGCGGTGTATCCACCTGCTGATCCAGTCCGTTGTGACACTGGGTGCAGGCATAACCGGCGTAACGAATGTGGGCCTTGTGGGAGGTGTGAACGTGAGGGTCCATCTCCGTTATCCGCACCCACGGGATATCCTCGCTCCGGTCGATATACTCACGCAGATGAGCCTCCTGTTCACTGTCGGTTCGCGGTTCGTCGGCGTGACAAGAGCGACAAACGGTTACACTGGGGATCCCCGCACTGTAACCGGTCCAGGTGGAGCGGTGACAGGCAACGCAGGCGCGGACATCCTTGCGGGCGCGCAGGGCCGCATCCTGGAACAGGATGTGACACCCGGCACAGTCCGGCGCTTCGTCCGTCAGGTCATCGTGACACTCCAGACACTGCCCTTGCAAAACTTCCTCCGAAGCCTCGTCTTCACCGAGAATTTCTTTGTGCATGTCGATCTTCTCGCGGCGATGTTCCCCTTCGGAAAGGTAGGTCACGTGACGCACGTGATCGAAGGCGATCGGCTGTTCGATCTGGGTTTCAGGACCGGCCATGTCACATCCTGACAGACCGACAACAAGGCACACCAGGACAATTGCAAATAGGCAAGGAAGTCCCTTTGGACCTACAGCGATGCCTTTTTGGTCGATGGCTGATCTCAGACCTTGTCTCCTTCTCCGTTGGCCTTGTTCAATGCCGCCAGCCCGGCGTAGGCACCCACGTTCATCGATTCTACCAACCCTGAAGGAACCACCATAAGGGTTGTCTTCTCTTTCATGCCCTCGTATAGCAGATTCAGACTTCTGAGTTGTATGGCCACCGGGTCTTCATGGTAATGGCTTGAAGCCTTCGCGAATTTCTGCGCGATCTCAACCTCAGCGTCACCCAGAATTACTCGGGCCAGTTTTTCTCGTTCAGCCTGGGCTTGCCTGGACATAGCGTCTTCGAGCGCCGGCGGGATAACCACGTCGCGAATCTCAACCGATCTCACCATGATCCCCCAATCGTGCGTCCTCTCATCGATGAGTTTCTGGAGTTCAACATCAATATGCTCTCGCCCCACCAGCATCTCGGCCAGATTGGTTTTTCCGATGATATCCCTAAGCGCCGTCTGGGCCGCCCAAGCCACCGCCTCACGATAGTCCTCAACGGCCAAAGCGGCTTTCTCAGGGTCGGTAACGGTCCAAAAGAGCACGGCGTCAACGTTGACAGGAACGGTATCGGCTGTAAGTGTTTTCTCGGCCGCGAACCCGGTGGTGCGAACTCGGGCGTCGATCCACATAACGACCCGGTCGACAAACGGAATAATCCAGAACAGCCCCGCTCCCTTCAGACCGCGATACCTTCCAAGCCTCAGGACGACCGCCTTCTCCCACTGATTGGCCACACGCGGCGACCAGGCGAAAGCAACTCCGAGGAGCACACCGAGTCCGCAAATCAACAAGCGCACCGCCTCGGGAAGACTGGATGTCCAGGCGGCAAGGCAGATAGCACCCGCCACAAGACCGAACATCATCAGACCAATGATATTCAGACCCGTTTTTATGGACCTGCCGCCAAACTCTCCTGATTCACTCATCGCACTCATACGATCACCTCATCTGTGTCTATCGGCTCAGGGGAACGTCGGACGACGGCGCCTTGGGTGTTTGCAGAAAGGTCATCGCCGACGGTTCCCGCGAGTCCGTTTCATTACTCTTGTCTTTATCTATGGCACTTTTTTCTCAGGGCGCTTGATAGCACCTCCTTTAGTTCCTTCTCTGCAAACGGCCTGGTCAGATAGTAATAGAGTCCGAATTCCCTCAGTTCACGTTCGGTGTCCAGAGTCTTTTCTTCGGATACTGCAACAATCAGCAAGTCCCGGACTATCTGTTTCATGATTCGAATGGCCGCAGTGGTTTTCAGGTCCTCCTTCCCGTTGAAGTGGTAAAGGATTACGATCGAATACTTGTGGCGGGCAAGGTCCTCTACGGCCTTGCGGTAACTGTCGGCGATCTTGGTCCCGACATTGTGCTCGGCCAGAACGCATTCGATCAGAGTTTTCTCCGTCGGCGATAGATCCGCCGAAACCACTAATACATCCACCTCACTTCCTCCACCTAACGCATGGCAATAATTGTGCCGACTCACGCGGCATGCGAACGATTGAATGTGAGAGCCTCAAAAGGCTTGACTGACAGGACGTTGAATGTGGTCTAGATCAAACGGTGGGGAACGAAGAATTGGCGCGTGAAGATAAGTGTCCCAGAATGTCGCGCCGGCGGGACATTATTGGACATCATCGTCGTGGTTCAGATGGCGTTGGATAGTTTTGCGGTCAACTTTGAGGACTCGGGCCGCCAATTGCTTGTTTCCGCCCGACTTGTCAAGAACCCAAACGATATATGAGTCCTGCAATTCTTTGAGTGATGGCAATTTGTGCCGGTCGTACTGTTTGAGGATCGATCTCAGAGGAGAAGCGGTCAACGGCAGTTCGCCGACATCGATAGTCGTCTCATCAGACAAAAGCACCGAACGCTCCACGATGTTTCGAAGCTCCCGGGCATTACCGGGCCAATCGTGCTGCTTGAGTGCATCCAAAGCCGCTTTGGAAAAGCACCGAGTCTTATCGTCTGATTTGCACAGCTCCGATAGAAAAAAGTCTACCAAAAGCGGTATATCATCGGGATGCTCACGAAGCGGCGGAAGCGAAATGTTGACAACATTGATACGGTAGTACAGGTCCTCCCGGAATTCCCGCTTGTGCACCATATCCTTCAAGTCGCGATTGGTTGCGGCCACCAAGCGCACGTCGGTGTTGATTCTGTCATTGCCGCCGAGCCGCCGAAAACTTTTCGTTTCGACTACCCGTAGCAGTCTGACCTGTAACGATTGAGAAATGTCACCGATCTCATCCAGGAACACCGTGCCGCCGTCGGCGATCTCGAAAATCCCGTGCTTTTTGGTCACCGCTCCGGTAAAGGCGCCTCGTTCATGCCCGAAAAGTTCCGATTCCAGAAGGTTCTCCTGAAGCGACGTGCAATCGACAATAATGAACGGCTTGGCTCGGCGCGGAGAGTTCTTATGAATGAGGTTGGCCACCAGCTCTTTGCCGGTGCCGGATTCACCATGGATTAAGACTGTTGATTCCGAGTCTGCGATACGACCTATCAAAGATCGAATCTCCCTGATGGCTGATGAGTCCCCAATCAAACGGCCGTCACTGAGATCGGACATGCGGTCCACCAGCGTCCGGTTTTGCGATTGAAGCCGCCGTTTCTCCATACATCGCCTGAGTATATGCTCAACGCGGTCCAGTTCCACCGGCTTGGTGATGAAGTCGTAGGCCCCTTCCTTCATCGATGTAATCGCGTTGGCAACGGTGGCGTTTCCGGTCAACATAATGACGTCAAGGTCTTGTCGACTGTTCTTGATTGTTTTCAGCAACTGAAGACCGCTCACGTTGGGCATGAGAATGTCGAGAACGATGATGTCGAATTCATCCTTGTCCAGGCGGGAGACAATATCGGTCCCGAAACCCTGCTCTACCTGGAATCCCATGCGCGTCAGCTCGCTGGCGAATACTTCGGCAAAAACTTCGTCGTCATCTACCAGCAGGATCCGGCCCAGGTTCTCTTCAGTCATGGCTCTGCCGCTCATCTTGTACCGTTGGGAGTGTCACCATTATAGATGTCGAGCCTTTCGTGCTTTGCAGGATTTCCATTCTCCCGCCGTGTTGCTTGACAATGCCTTGACTTACCGACAAGCCCAGCCCGGTGCCGACACCGATCGGTTTGGTAGTGAAGAAGGGATCAAACACGCGCTTGAGATTCTCCTCATCGATTCCGGGACCGTTGTCTTCCACCGTAACATCGACCGATTTCGCCCCCACTTCCACACTGGCATGCACCACGCCGCCCGGCTCGACCGCCTGGATACCGTTGAGAATCAGATTGACGAAAACCTGAACCAGCGAATCTCTGCAGCCGGAGACGACCGGCATTGTGGCCGGTTTGGTCGTACTCATCTGGACCTGCTTTCTTGTTGCCTCGAATTGCAGCAGTGATGCCGCTTCCTGCAGAACCTCATCCAGATCAATGATATCCATCCGCATAGTGGAGGCGGCCGAGTAATCGAGAAGTTTTTGGGTTATGATCTTACAGCGTCGGGCGGAGTTCTTTATGATGTCCAGATATTTGCGTTTTCCATCTTCGACCGCCGGTTCGCTTTTGAGCAACCCCTCGGCGCAGGTCATGATGGAGGCCATGGGGTTGTTGATCTCATGAGCGATGCCGGCCGCGAGTCGCCCGATAGTGGCCAGTTTTTCCGCCTGATAAACCTGGTTCTCAAAAGTCACGCGCGCGGTTATGTCCCTGATGACAACAATGACCTCCGGCTTTAACCAAGGGGGCAATATGAGGTTGCCGACATGCACCTCCAGATGCTTCAGTGGTTCATCGGGAATCTGAAACTTGACCACCTCTTTAACGGCTGTGTTCCGCTCCTGCGATAGTGCGATCAAACTGCGGATAGGTGCGATACGGTCCAGCGGCTGCTCTTTGAGATCCATGCGGTCACCGGCCTGGACAGCCGATTGATCCAAATGCAGAATATCCCGAAAGGCCTTGTTAACAAAGGCCACCTGTTCAAGATCATCGACAATCAAAATGCCGTCAATCAAATTCTCCAGCAGATGAGTCAGGTAGTTGCGATGGTTGTCGATTCGCTGCATAGACAGCTTCAGCGACGTCTTCATGTCGTTGAAACTGCCGGCCAGTGAGGCCAGTTCATCCTGGCCATTGAGCTCGATATCGAGGTCCAGCTCGTTACCGACTACCCGTCGGGCCAAAGATTCAAGGTAGACAACACGGTTTATCACTTGCCGTTTGATATACCATCGGAACAAGAACATCATAACCAGAACCGAAGCGACGGCAACCCCCCCGGCCAGTTTGAGATTTGATACAATCTCGGTCTTGATCGATAGAAGGGATCGGTCCAACACCAGGACACCATTCAATCGATCGGTATCACCATGACAGGAAAAGCATACCGGCTTATTCATGATCGGCGTCACCACCCGCAAAACTTCTTCTGAGTCCAGCGAGATCGTCCTTGATGACGGCGGGGCGGTACCACTCACATGGCAGCCGCTGCAGCCCAAATCCTGCGTGCTCATGTGCAGCCCGATCAAATCTGCCTGCGATGATGCTTTTACCACCGATTCCATGTTAAGCAGGAACACGCGGACGATGTTTTCGTTTTTTGAGACCTCCTCAATACTGTACTGGATCGACTCAAGATCACTGTTGAGCATGGCTATCTCCAGACTGGAGGTCAGCGTCCGGCCAAGTTCCTCGGAAGCCTGCGCTTCCAAACTGGTCAGTTTTCGTTGGTAACTATAGAAGTAATAGGCGCTATACAGACCGAAAATAACGATGATAGTCAGGATTACAAAGAGCGCTATTTTGAAATGCAGTCGACGCGCAATGTTGATTATGTCTCGAATTCTCATTTTTCCGCGATACCCTCACTCCAAATACAAGATAGTCAAAAAAGAGGAGATAATCAATCTTTGTTCGGGTCGTTGGATGGACACTTGTTCCGGTGGGTTCCAAAAGAGTGCTGACGAAAACTGGTGGGCAACTCCCAACTTTGCTTGCGCCAATCACTTGGGGTCATCGAGTTACCCTATTCAGGTGTGAGACACAGCCGGATGCCGGGGTCGTGATCCGGCACCGATAAATCGGTTTCTTGCGCTTCGCGCTTTGGTGCCACGTCGTGAAGCCGCAGAAACACTCCGCGGCCGCTTCACTCTTGCTACCGGCTACCACAAAAAAAAGTGGGAAGCCCGAAAGCTTCCCACCTCAGTGTAGTATGACAAATGAATCTCCGGGTTAGCTGACCTGGAACTGGGACACGATCTGCTTTAGGCCCTCGGCGTTCTTGTTCAGTTCCTCGGCCGCGGCGGCCGCCTGTTCGGCGCCGGTCGCTGTCTCCTTGGTCACTGAGGACACGTTCTCGACGTTCTTTGATATCTGCTCGGCCGCTGTCGACTGTTCATCGGCGGCCGTAGCGATCTGTTGAATCATATCCATCACCCGCTGCGACATGTTGACAATCTCAGTCAGGCTGTTACCTGCCTTGTCGGCCAGCTCACGACCCTTGTCCACTTCCTGGACACCGGTCTCCATCGATTGAACCGCTTCCTCGGTTTCAGACTGGATACCCTTGATCATGTCGGTGATTTCGGCGGTGGCTTTGCCGGACCGTTCGGCCCGTCTTCCACAGTTTGGGCGCCTGACACCACGCACATGGTTTGTTTGATTGTCCCCATGTTTCAAAGCACGTCTTTCCCGGTAAAACACCCTGTTCCCTGGCCGCCTTGTTGCAGGCTACAACTTCACGAGTACCCTTCCTGAGCAGCAGGGCCACTGGTTCAAGACTGTCCAGAAATGTCTGACAGGTTTCCAGTCGGACGCAATCAGCTTTGACATCTGTCGTCCGGCTCAGTTTCAATTGTCTGGAAGCACCTTGTTGCGGCGGCTCCATTACGGTCGACGCATTAGTTTCTTCCCCACCCAGGTTGTCGCTTGACATATCAAAGACTCCGCGAGGTTCCAGTGGCTCTGAGAGTGGTTATAACTCCCAAAGCCTGTCCGATCCCATTGACATATAAATCGTCGACAGCACACGCCAGATACCTTACCAGCCAACGGCCCCATCGCCGACTCCTGCCTGCCGCACCAAAACTCACGCACTCCAACCATACGCATACCTTTCTCGGATCAGAACACAAAGCTGAGCACGTCGGACAACTATCAAATCCATGAAGGAGTTTTCACCCTGACATTGTTCAGTTCAGTAGGCACAAAAAAAAGGACAGCGCCATACAGGCACTGTCCCATTTGTTAGCTATTATGTTCCGCGCGGTTACTTCAACAGCACCATCTTGCGGGTCTCAGAGAAGGTACCTGCCTTGAGGCGGTACAAATAGATGCCTGAGGCGTGACCGTTGGCGTTCCACTGAACCTCCACCACACCCGGTCTGCTGTGACCCTTGAAGGTTTTCACCTCGCGACCCAGCGCGTTGTAGATGGTCAGTTCATAATCGGCCGCCTCGGCCAATGCGAAGGCAATAGTTGCAACCGGGTTGAACGGATTCGGGTAACTCGGGTAAAGGGCAAACTGATCCGGAACCAGTTTCGCCGTTACGGGGATACCCTCGTAGGTTGCAGCTTCGAATTTGACCAATTCACCTTCAAGCCCGGCTACGAAGGCACCTTCAAAAGTCTGGTCCTTCTGTAGGCTGAAGACCAGGATTCTGGTCAAATCTGCCTCGGCGTCGTAGCCGTACTTCATCTCCATGTTGGATGCCAGCAGGTGAGGCTGTTGCTCACCCTCCACTACCAACCAGGCGGCACCGAGCGAAGCGTTAACGCTCAACACACCGCCGGCAAGGTCTGTTCCGACGACAATTGGTGCCTGCTTGAAGTATGGAAGAGCATCACCGACAATGATGCGGATCAAGTACACAAGATCGGCCACCGACAACGTAATTCCGTCGGCGTTGACATCAGAAGCGGCAATCTGGCCGTCGACATTGACATTGAACACCGGGAGTCCCTGAATGAAGTAATTGCTCAACAGAACAGCGTCGGCTATCTCGTTGGCGTTGCCGTTAAGGTTGATGTCACCACGGGCATCGATGGAGTCGGCGCATACGATATCGACACCACCATTGGTGAAAGTCAGGCATGTGTGCGGAGTCGGCTTACCCGGCTCGGGATCGAGACACCCCTCCTGCGGACCGAAGTAGGTGGGGAAGCCAAAGGTGGAGTCGGTAATCTCAGTGCCTTCGAACTCGTACACATGCTCGGCCATATACAGGATATTACCATTCACCGACGACACCGTGTTGTCACCGCAGTCACACCAGAAGAACCTGACCGGGATATACTGACACTCAAAAGTGCGGTCGTTGGTGACCAGGAAGTCCAGCGTAAACAAAGTCGCCGGTAGGGAGGCGGGCAGGAAGCAGTCGGGATGATTGGGACCGTTGTTGGTCTCGGCCAAACCGAATACCCTGACCTGACCGGAAGGACAGCCACCGGCACAAGCGCCGCAAGGACCATAGCGGTACACGAAATACTCCCATCCACAACCGTCCGGAGCCGGATCATAGAACGGCGGTCCGGGGATTACGGTTTGCAGATTCAGCGCTGAGGCATCATAGGCGATCAAGATGTCATAGCCGCCCATTGGAATCTCGCTTGAGTCTACTGTGACCGCCACATATTCATGCGAACCCTGGATGGCATTGTGGGTCTTTTCGATCGTAATCGACGGACACAGATCGCAATCCTCAGCCGGAAGGGCCTCGACATCAACTATGGTGGTGCAGGTTGCACTGGCGCCACAGGAGTCAATGGCCGTGAATATGAGCAGGTTGGCGCCGGAGTCGGGCTCAAGACAGTACTGACCGCCTGGAGTGTATGGCTGGCCATTAAGAAGAGTGGATGATAGGTTGCCATCAGGGTCGGTGGCGCTGAACGCCCCAACACACACCGTGTCACCTACAATACACCGAATAATGGAAGTATCTCCCGGACAGGTCACCACCGGTGGAGCGTTGAGAACAACGTTGAACCTTCGTGTGCAACTGGAAGTTGCGCCGCATGAATCGGTGCAGGTAACGGTAATCGTATTGTAGCCCTCAACCGGATCGAAACAGACCGTGCTGCCGGTGAGCGTGCCACCTGTTACCTCACACGACTCCAGGTTACCATCCGGATCGGTGCAGCACTCGAAACCGGGAATACAGATCTGGCTCAGATCGCACACAAACAGCGTTTGCTCATTGGGACAGGTCGGCTCGTTCGGGGGGCTGTTGAGTATCACGTGGATCGTCGTCTGACAACTATCTGTCCGTCCGCAGACATCGACACAACCGACGGTGATAACGTTGTCGCCTTCGACCGGCGTGAAGCAGACGGTGGTACCGGTCAGCGTGCCTGGAGTCGCCCAGCAGCTAACGGCACCGCTGCTACCAAAGAAGCCGTCGATGCACAATTCGCTCAGGTCGCACACCAGGATAGTATCAACTGGGGGACAACTTGGAGGCTCAAGGTCTGGAATTATATCTACGGTTACCGTCGTCTGACAACTGGCTTCAACGCCGCAACTGTCAACGCAGGTGAATGTGATAACATTGTCACCCTCGACCGGCGTAAAGCAAACTTCGCTGCCGGTCAAAGTACCAAGGTCCACCGAACAGCTAACCGAACCGCTGCTGGCGATGAAGCCATCAATGCACAACTGGCTCAGATCACACACCTGGACGGTCTGGCTGGGCGGACAGCTTGGGGGGGCAAGGCCGGGGATTAGATTCACTGTTACCGTTGTCTGACAGCTGGACGGGTTGCCGCAACTGTCAACGCAGGTGTAAGTAATAACATTGTCACCCTCAATCGGGATAAAGCAAACTTCGCTGCCGGTCAATGTACCAATGTCCACCGAGCAACTGGCCGAACCGACACTGCTGAAACCGTCGATACACACTTCTGTGATGTCGCATAGATCCAGCGTGACGTTGGCCGGACAGGTTACTTCCGGACCGGTAGTGTCAAGCGTCACGTTCACCGTCGTCTGACAACTGGACTCGTTGCCGCAACTGTCAACACAGGTGTATGTAATGACATTGTCACCCTCGACCGGCGTGAAACAAACTTCAGTGCCGGTCAAAGTACCCAGGTCCACCGAGCAACTGGCCGAACCGACACTGCTGAAACCGTCGATACAGATATCGGTAAGATCGCACTGCACCACCGAGACATTGGCCGGACAGGTTACTTCCGGACCGGTGGTGTCGAGCGTCACATTCACCGTCGTCTGACAACTGGACTCGTTGCCGCAACTGTCAACGCAGGTGTATGTGATAACATTGTCACCCTCAACCGGCGTGAAACAGACTTCAGTGCCGGTCAAAGTACCCAGGTCCACCGAGCAACTGGCCGAACCGACACTGCTGAAACCGTCGATACAGATATCGGTAAGATCACACTGCACCACCGAGACATTGGCCGGACATGTTACTTCCGGACCGGTAGTGTCGAGCGTCACGTTCACCGTCGTCTGACAACTGGACTCGTTGCCGCAACTGTCAACACAGGTGTATGTAATGACATTGTCACCCTCGACCGGCGTGAAACAGACTTGGCTGCCGGTCAAAGTACCCAGGTCCACCGAGCAACTGGCCGAACCAACACTGCTGAAACCGTCGATACAGATATCGGTAAGATCACACTGAACCACCGAGACATTAGCCGGACATGTTACTTCCGGACCGGTGGTGTCGAGCGTCACGTTCACCGTCGTCTGACAACTGGACTCGTTGCCGCAACTGTCAACACAGGTGTATGTAATGACATTGTCACCCTCAACCGGCGTGAAACAAACTTGGCTGCCGGTCAGAGTACCAAGGTCCACCGAGCAACTAACCGAACCAACACTGCTGAAACCGTCGATACAGATATCGGTAAGATCGCACTGCACCACCGAGACATTGGCCGGGCATGTTACTTCCGGACCGGTGGTGTCGAGCGTCACGTTCACCGTCGTCTGACAACTGGACTCGTTGCCGCAACTGTCAACACAGGTGTATGTAATGACATTGTCACCCTCAACCGGCGTGAAACAGACTTGGCTGCCGGTCAGAGTACCAAGGTCCACCGAGCAACTAACCGAACCGACACTGCTGAAACCGTCGATACAGATATCGGTAAGATCACACTGCACTACCGAGATGTTGGCCGGGCATGTTACTTCGGGACCGGTGGTGTCGAGCGTCACGTTAACAGTTGTCTGACAATATGAGGAATCTCCACAACTGTCGACACAGATGTAGGTAATGACGTTAGCACCTTCAACCGGCAGGAGACAGACGGTGCCGCCGTTAAGCACTCCGCCGGTAGCATAGCTATAATCAAAATTGCCGTCAGGATCACCGTTGCAGCTAAAACCGTCGACACAAATCGAGTCGGTCAGGTCACAGAGCACCAAGTCAACGCCCGCAGGACAGGTCGGAGTGTTGGGCGCACTGTTGAGTACCACGTAAATCGTAGTTTCGCATGTATCGGCCAGGTCGCAGGAATCTGTGCAGATGTAGGTAATAGTATTGGCGCCTTCAACCGGCGTGAAACAGACTTCTGTTCCATTGAGAGTCCCAAGAGATACGGTGCAATTGGCAAGGTCTCCGTCATCGTCACTGCTTGTAAACCCGTCCACACAGATTGGAGACAGGTCACAGACGAACAGAGTATCATCCGACGGACAACTGACTACCGGCGGAATGCAGCAACTCTTGGTCGGAAGCGTCACCTCCAAATCGGCACAACAAAAGTCACCCGGACAGCCACCGGTCGTATTACAAACATTCAGATGGACAGTAACCGAAGTTGCTCCCGGATCGACCGTGAAGTCGACCGAACTGAGCGTACTGTCTCCCACGATAGTGCCATTGGTGACAGACCACAGCCAGGCACCGCCGCCGGAGGTATCAGATGCGGTGTAAGTGGAATCGAGATCGTTGCAAAGCGAATCGGCATCAATCACAATCTCGCCTTCGGGCGGCAGACAAATCGTGCCGTTTTGGATACTGCGATCCTGGTTGGCTCCACCGCCGCCATCAAAATCTTTCATTCGCATGTGGTATGGCGCCCCGGCGACCGAAGCCGAGCCATTGCCTACGCCCCAATGAGTCGTGTCACCCTGAGACAGATTACCACCCCAGTAGAAACCGACCGTTCCGGTATCAACTTGTGTGTAGTATACTTCGACCGACCAGGTGCGATCGGAGGCGGTGCCGCCGAAGTAGTACTTACCGACCGAGTCGATAATCGCGTTGTAGGCCATAAGGTAGTGAGTGTCATTATACTCATAGGTGCTCGGATAGAAATCTCCCGGAATCGAGCCGGAATAATTCGAGACTGTGTCCGGGTCCGGAAACACCAGTGAGTCAGTGGGGGCGACACAATCGGCGGGCGCTGTCGTACCGGAATCGCCGCATGGGCCGCCGGCTAGCGTGATTGCTGAGTCCTCGCTAAAATCGTAACTGCCCAGATAATCAAAGGCGTGAACGTTTGCCTTGGTCCACTCCATCTCAATAGTGAAAAAGTGCGAACCGGTGTCGGCCGTAATAAAGGCCCGATAGGGTACCACCCGCCCCTCGCTGTAACAGGAGTTGGAGGAGTTGATATTGCCGTTGGCCCATTTGGGAGCGGTAGTGGTGGTGCCGTTCTGCAACTGGTCAAGATTTGTGCTGCCGGCCACAAAGGTGGTAGAAGCCGTGGCGCCTGACTCCTGTCCGGTCGCCGTAAGCAGCAATTCGCTGCTTGTTCCCTGATAATCCACCAGCCAGGTAGTGACAAAACCTCCCAGAGCGTCGCTTGACACCGACCAGGGCATACCACTGGCGCCGGCTATCGGCGTACCGTCCAACTCGGTAACCTGAACGGTCACAAACTCATCGGGACCAAAGGCGGAGCCGTCGATATCGACCGTGGTGCCGATCAGGTAGTTGGGGGCGTCGGTTGCAACCTCGGCGGCGAAAGCAGAAGCGCCGAAGAAAACCAACAGCCCGACCAGGCTATAAATAATGGACCACCTTAGTCCAATTACTGCTGAGTCCTTACCCCGAGTGGGTGAGAGTGATCTACCTAACATAGTGTCCTCACTATTAATTCCGGCTGCACATGGCCGGTTCGAGTTATCGAAGCTGTGTAATCTCAGATGACATTGTGACACCGTCCGGTTCGTCCTTTTCGAAATGTCCGGTCGGTTTCTAACCTATCTCAAGTGAGTAAGGAGTCAATGGAGTAAAGCAATCAGATTACCTAACTCACCACGCAGCAAGATACCTACCCACCGCTTTTTGTCAAGGGGAAAGTGGGCTGAGCGGCGCCATATTACGGGTGTCTTCAGGTTCTTCAGCCCATCCAATAACCGGGTCAACTTTTCGCTTGAACCTAAGAGCTCTAAATCGTTGCCCGATTGGCGGTTGACGCAATCGCGAGTCCCCAAAGAAGTCCCTGCCGATCCAGTTTAGATTGGTACTTTTTTTGACCACTTATTTGATTGACGTGGCTCACAATCCTGCTCTCGTCGGGTGGCACCCTCAGAGCGTCTTTGGGGGTGACTTTTCGCATATCGACTCCCGTCCCAAACAAGGTTTGAGACGGCCACCCATCGCAGAAGGACGACGCGGCGATCTCATCTTGTAGGTCAGTACCCTTCGCGGTCCTGACAACGCGCGAAGCGCGAAAAAACAGGCTTGCCTGTCACCCTGAGCGCAGTCGAAGGGTGCGTATCTTTGTGGACTCCTGTGCTCGGCAGATGTCCACATCTGCCGCATGTCAAAACTGCAAGACCACATCGAAAAAGCCCATCACCAGTCATTGCGAGGAGTTCCGCGCCACGCGGGACGACGCGGCAATCTCATACACTGTCACCCTGAGCGCAGTCGAACGGTGCGTACCTTATGGTGCCGTCGTGCGACCCCGCGCGACGGCTCTCACGGGTCGCGCCCCTAACGGGCTTGACACCTGTCACGAGATCATCTGGTTGGCGGCGAGCTCCCGATAAGTATCCGAATCGGTCATCAGTTGATCATGCGTGCCCGAAGCAGCGATCCGTCCGTTCTCCATCACCAATATCCGGTCGGCAAACTGTACCGTGGCCAATCGATGAGCAATAATGATCGCCGTCTTGTCGGTCAACACACTTCGCAGAGACTGCTGGATCAACTGTTCGGACGTGGAATCAAGGGCCGAGGTAGCTTCGTCCAGAATAAGAATCGGTGGGTCCTTCAACAGCGCCCGGGCCAGACAGATGCGTTGGCGCTCACCACCCGACATGGTAACGCCGCGTTCACCCACCTCGGTCTGGTATCCATTGTCCAATGCGTCGACGAAGTCTGCAATATTGGCTACGCGCGCAGCATTCTGTACCTGCTCGGCGGTGGCACCCGAGTTGGCGTAGGCTATGTTTTCGAAGATCGTGCTCTTGAACAAAACCGGTGATTGCTCGACCAGCCCGATCGATCCCCGGAGCTTGTGCAAGCCCAGTCGTTTTATATCGATGCCGTCGATGAGAACGCTGCCTTTCTGCGGGTCGAAGAACCTTAACAGCAGGTTGATAAGGCTTGTCTTACCGGCGCCGGACGGACCCACCACGGCAACTGTCTCACCCGGCTGGACATTGAGTCGTTCGATATCCAACACGAATCCGTCTTCCTCATACCAGAATCGTACTTCGTTGAACTCCACCTGGCCGTGCACCTGTTTGGGACAGATCGGGCTACTGTCTTCGACCACCGCCGGTTCCAGGTCCAGATACTCGAATATCCGATAGACCGAGGCCAATGCCGACTGAATCTCGACATTGATCGAAGCCAAATCCTGAACGGGCTGGTACAGGTAGGTGAGTAACAGATAGAAAGCGATGAGAGCGCCGAGCTTGACGCTGCCACCGGCCACAAGATAGGTGCCCCAGGCCAGCACGACTATCGGTCCCAGCATGTTCACGAAGTGAATGAGGTTGGACGACAGCGAGGCGGTAACGCTTGATCTGATAATCCACCCGCCCAATCGGTTAGACTCTTTGTCGACCCGCGCCCTCTCTCGTTTCTCCTGACCGAAAGCGATTACGGTGGTGAGTGACGACAAGGCTTCCTGGAGCCGGGCCGACAGTCTGGCGAAAGACTGTTGATATTCGTGGATCAACCGGTGCATACGGCGTCCGAAGGAGTGAGACAGTAGTATCGTCAACGGCACGGGAATCAACGCAATAAGAGTCAGCACCCAGTTGACCTGAAGCAGGTATATCAGAATGGCTGCCAGCATGAGAACGTTGGCCAGGAACATTAACAGTACCGAGGTCATGAGTTCCTGAATTCGGTCGACGTCCGACAATACGCGTGACATCAGTTCGCCCACCGAGTTCCGATGGTGAAAGCGCAGAGATACCTGTTCAAGATGATAGAACAGATCGGAACGAACGTCGCGCACGATGCCTGCCGAGATTCGGCCGATGAGATAGTCACGTATCCAGGTGAAAAGCACGTTGAAAAAGTATATGGCCACCAGGACGAGACCAAACAACACGATCGGCTTCAGTTCGAATTGTTCGGCGGCACTGAGGGCGGGGATCAGATCATCGATCATGTATTGTATGGACAACGGGACGGCCAGAGTTACCCCGGTAATCAGAACCATAGTTATAAACGTCAACAGTTCCAACTGCCAGTACGGGCGCAGGTAACGCCACAGCCGCTTAAACGTTTTGATAGCGGTAGTCATCCTGCCAATAGGGGTAGTATTTGTTAGCGGCAAATCTGAAGGCTTGAGGTGTAAGGATCTGTTTCATCTTCTCCATACGCGGCTCCATCATTCGCCAACAGAGTTCTCTGTTTTCGCCGTCCAGGCTTGCAGACGGTACCAGCGCCATGCTGGCCTGATACTGGTCGCTGTCACCGAGCCACCAGTCACCTGCATCAAAGCGGGTGCCGTACTTGTTTTCAAAGGATTCACGATGGTCGTAAACTTCGCATCCCGGGAAGTGCATGTAGGTATGGGGCACCCACATGAGAGATGAATGTTCGGGTGCCAGACAGCTGTCAATGAATGCGAATGTTTCATCAAGCGTGTCGCGTGTTTCGCCCGGATGGTTGAAAAGCAGATTGCCCCGGTGGACAATGCCGTGACTGGACAGTTCCCGGCTGGCCCGTACAAAAGCACCCAGAAACTTCTCCGGTGCGCGACTCTTGTGCATCAGCCGGAGCATGCTGGGCGACCCGCTTTCAACGCCGAACTGCACCTCTGCTTTCAGATGAGTCAATAGCCTTATGTCCTCCTCGGTGATATACTCCGGGCGTGTCTCGAAGATCACCCAAAAGGGCGGCTGCTCTTCGACCATGCGGTTCAGAAACTCATGCCGCCAGGCGGGACGAACACCAAAGCAGGCATCGGCTATCCCGACCGAACGAATCTCGAAGCGACGAGCGGCCGCCATGATCTGCGCGACCGCCTCAGCCGGCGACAGCGCCCGCCAGTTAGCATCTTTCAGAGGCTCCATACAGAAGCTGCACCGAAAGGGACAACCGCGGGCGAGAAAGATGTACAAACAGTCCACCCCGTTCACGGCGTGCTGCCTGACAATCGGCTCCACCAGGTCCCAATTGTAGGGAACAAACTCTTCGAGTTTCAGCGGCGGTCCCTGAATAATCTCCGTCTTGGCGGGACGTCCGGTGTCGGCCAAGCGACGCGCGATATCAACCAGAGCGTGTTCCCCTTCCCCGCAGACCACATAGTCAAACAACTTGTCCTCGGTAATAAACTCGTTGGGCAACGCTGTCGGGTGGTAGCCGCCGACCACTATCAGTTTGTCGGGATACAGTTCCCGGCAGATTCGTGCCACGGCAAGCGAAGACTGGTAAGACAATGAAGTCCAGCAGGAGATACCGAGGATATCGAAGTCGCGCGATGACAGATCATTTCGGACTATTCGTTCGAATCGGCGAATCTGCGTCTGGCTGGCCGGACGACCGATCTTAAGCTCATAATCGACATACTCCACCGGATGAAACTGTTTTAGATATGACGCCAGCCACAACAGAGATGTCTTGATGTCGAGACTGTCTACCTGCTCCGAATACCGAAAACAGGAGGGATAGGCCAAGAGTATTTTGGATTCATTGCTCACTCCGTTGCCGATCTCCCGCCTACTCCCGAAATTGCTCCAGCAACTGGTCGATGCCTTCATGCTTAGGCGGCACGATACCTTGTTTGGCCTCTACCTGCAACATGCAAAACGGATTATCGGCCCGTTTGCCGGACGCCGACCACGAGGTCGTGGTACAACCGCCTCGGCATAAAGGCAGGTAGTCGCATTCGCGACAGGCGCCATCGGCCGACTCGCGAGTGAAACATCGATTGTATTTGAAGCCGTCCATTTTATTCCAGACTTTGGCAAACCCGCCGTTGCGGATGTTGCCCTCGACGAACTCTTCAGGCATTGAGAGACAGCCCTTGATATCACCGTTGGATTCGATACCGGCCACCCGCGTTCCGGCATAACAACCGAAGTAGGCTTCGCCGTCAAGCAGCTCGGTTCCCTTGCAGCCGAAATACCCGATGTTCTCACCGACATCGATGGCAATCCCGTCCATTTTCTGGAATTCGAGAATCTTATCAACCAGCTTGGGATAGTTCTCCATAGAGAGTACCATATCCTTCGGCATCCGACCCGTGGGCGTGGTCATCTGGATGCGCCAGGCCGGGCAATGGGCCTCGACAAGTATCTCTCGTATCGCATCCAGTTCCTTCAGGTTTATGTTCGACACCTGAGTGATGGCGCAAAAACGCAGACCCTCTTTGTGCAGCAGGTTCATGGTGTTGATGACCTGGTCGAAGCTCTTGGGGTTCTGGCGGATGTAGTTATGGGTCGGGTCGGTGCCGTCGAGACTGACACCGATGTTGGTAAAGCCGATATCCTTCATTTCCTGAACCACCTCAGGCGTGACGGAAAAGCCGTTTGTTATGATATATGGCTTGATGCCGCTCTCTTTGATGTGCCTGGCCAGTTCACGCCAGTCTTTGCGCAACATCGGCTCACCGCCGGAAATGGTGATGGAATCGGTGCCCAATTCCTTGAGTTCATCTATCAAAGCCAGCGCTTCGTCGGTGCTGAGCTCATCCGCTCTTTGCTTACCGGCCGAAGTGCCGCAGTGAATGCACCGCATATTGCACGCCCAGGTTACCTCCCATACGACAACTTGGGGATAGCATTTAAACTCGCTCACGATTGCATCTCCTTCTCGGTTTCGGCTTGTTGCCTGGCGCGCATGCAGGAGGCCGCGATCGTCTCCAACATAGGCTCCAAATTGAATTTCCAACTTTCACACATCTCGTCTTTCCCTGCGTCGGGCGACGTTCGTCTATCCGGACAACCACCCATACAAACCGGCAGGACCGAACAGTCCCGACACTCGGCAAGCTCGAACGGATTAACGTCGAACAGTTGAATGAAATTGGGGTGGTCATACTTGATCTCATCCGATATGTGACCCATGCTCCGTTGTTCGTCCCCGATGTAGTTCCAGCACCGACAGATATTACCCTTGGGATCGACGACGAATCCGTTGACCCCCTGGGCCATGCAGAAGACGGCCATCGGGGAGGGCAGTTTCTCAACACGGAAACCGTTCTCCAGCAGAAGCCGGTAGTACTCGGTTTCCGCACCGGCAAAGCTGATCGCTCCGTAGCACGACTCAGCTATATTGGCGCAGACACTTGTGGAAGGTTCGAGTTGGCCAAAGTAAATACCCACTTTCCGCTGCATGTCTCGCGCCTTGAGTTCTTCCAACAGTTCAGCCACGATTTCTGTCGAAAAACTCTGGTCTACATTGACTCGGACGCCGATCCCTATACGCGATGATGCATAGTCGATATTTCCCAGTATAGTTTCAAAACTGTCCTGGCCGTTCTTGAGCGGGCGCTTCTTGTTGTGGAACCGGGACGGCCCGTCAATCGTCACTTGCACCGTTCGAACCTTCAGTTCCACCAACCGGTCGACGTTCTTCTTGGTGAGAAGGTACCCATTACTGATCATCGAAGCGGTATACTCAAACTTGTGCTCCTGGGCCAGATCAAGGAAGGTCTCCGTAAGGTCTTCAATGACATCCATGGCCAGAAGCGGCTCGCCGCCGTACCAGGTTATATCGAGATGCCTGATTCCCTCAGCCTGAGACTCGACGCACTTGATGATACTCTCGACAACCGAAGCCGCCATACGATCCTGCTTGGAAGGTTCGTAGCAGTATTCACAAGCCATGTTGCAGGCCAAAGTCGGAGCGATCACCAATCCTAAAGCCGAAGTGTCGTAGCGGACCATATTCTGCTGAAACTGCATAGATCGTATTTCATCGAAATCGTCCGCACACATGAATTGACCATGTTTCAGTTGCTCCAACAGTTCCTTGCCGTCGTCGGACAAGGTCGATTCGCCGGACGACTTGAGTTGTTCAACGATCTTGAGGTAGTCGGAGTAGTTGTCTTCCGTCATCAATGCCACCGCTCCCGAACGGGCGTTGAAGGCTAAGTAATGCTCGTCAGACCAACGTTGAAAATGGTTGTATCGAGAGGGCTTTGGCATACTGGACTCCTGGTAATCTGCGCGAAATAGTTGGTCGATGTGGAGCCGGATGGCTCCACACCGAACCACAATGCCTCTTAAACTAGACAATTATCCCATACAAGGGCTTAATCTTGCACAGGTTTGTGCAGCCCTTCAAGGGACATCCCTTTTGCATTGTAGGGGTGGGCTCGATCAAATAGATCATTGTCTCACCTCCAGTGAGTAGGGTTAAAGGTTTAGAGGCTCAAGGCCCGAAGGCCCTGTCTTTTTAGGTCAATATAATTCTGATTAGCTGTGTATTAGACGGATTCAACCGAGCCTTCTCCCGTCGTGAAACAGATGCTTCTAACTACCACCATAAAATGCGGACCCTGCTGCTGCACTTGGACATGTCCGGCTTTTCCCGCCCGAACGCTTTGAGATCGACTGGACGTGACAATTGCTAGACGGCTAATCTATGGTCCATCGCATCGCGCGTCAAGCGAAAAATTGGTTCACAGCAAGCCAATAAGGCAAATGCGATGACCGCATTCCGGCTTCGACCGAATAATCGTTCACGATGCTCTAAGGTCGATCCCATCGCGGTTAGCGTTCGAACGGCAACGTTTCGCGTTCATTTCTGTAACAGAAATCAAAGACTGACTGGTTTACAATTGGAAAGTGAGATCGTTTTGAGCAAGGAAATCCTGCTGTCCGGACTCCTTGGTGGGTTGGGGCTGTTCCTGTCGACCAGTGGTCATTGGCTGACTGCTCTGACTGCGCAGGAAATAACCCGGACCGTCTTGTTAGCGTCACTGGAGACCGCCGTTATATGGGCTGTAACCGGACTTGTGATTGCCCGGAGAATCAAACCCAGGTAGGTTTGAGCCAACCAGACCACATCTATCGGCCATCGGCCAATTTGCCGGCTCTATGGATAACGGCTTGCCGCAGTCAGTCGTATGGCCAGGTGGCATCGACCTGAAAAGCAACGAAAATGCGACGATTACTACATGATTGTCCAGTTTGCTTAACGAAAAGTCACAATATCTTTGTTTTCTCAGAATAATATTCATTTTTTCCCTTGTTTTTCTGGAACAATGAAGTATATTCTGCGTATGGAGGTATTATGAATATGATCGACGATACAGATCGCCAAATCCTGTCGATTCTACAGGAAAACGGCAGAACGACCAATGCGGAAATCGCCCGCCAACTCGAACTGGCCCCGTCGGGTATTCTCGAGAGAATCCGCAAGCTGGAAAAACGCAAGATTATCAAAGGATATCATGCTCACCTCGACGGTCGCCAGGTCGGCTATCGGGTGACAGCTTTTGTCTTCATTCGCACCGATGAGCGTCCGGGTGAAATCTGTGCGGCCGAATGCTTGACCGACATTCCCGAAGTTCTGGAAGTACATCACATTGCCGGCGAAGACTGCTATCTGGTCAAACTGCGGTGTGACAGCAATGAAGAGCTGGGCAGACTGCTGCGTGAAAAGATCGGAACCATAGGCAGCGTCCGCTCCAGCCGCACCAGTGTGGTGCTGGAAACGGTCAAGGAAAGCGTGTCCCTGCCGGTAAATAGCGCGAACTGACAGGCAAGCAGGCAAGCCTGTTCATGGCGCTACGCGCACACTGCCCCATGCACTGCTTGATGGAATCACAAGCCGCGTAGCGCAAGAGAGCTATTTATCGCCACCCCCAAAACCGGTTTGAGGGTGCCACCCAGTTGCTTGAAATCTCAGAGAGGATACTCGTATCCTGCTTTGGAGGTAGACTATGTCAGAACACATGAAATTCAAGATCGCCCTTGGTTTTGCCGCCATATACATAATCTGGGGGTCTACCTATCTCGCTATCCGCCTGGGCGTGGGCAGTATACCGCCGTTCATGATGGCCGGTATTCGGTTCATGGTTGGTGGATTGATTATGTATACATGGATGCGGGCTCGAGGTGTGGCGGCGCCCAGTCCAAAACACTGGTGGACGGCATCGGTTATCGGTACTCTGTTGGCCGCCGGGGGTACCGGCCTGGTAACGTGGGCAGAAACAACGGTACCATCTGGGTTGACCGCCTTGCTGGTGGCCATGGTTCCCATGTGGATCGTGCTGGTCGACTGGTTACGTCCCAATGGTATCAAACCGCGCCGCTTGGTGGTTGCGGGCTTGGGGTTGGGATTCTTTGGCGTCGCCCTGCTGATCAACCCAACCGATATCGGAGGGGTCGGTGAGATCGATAAATTCGGCGCTCTGCTGATTGTTCTGGCCACCATGTCCTGGGCCATCGGGTCGGTGTACTCTCGACACGCCGAACAGCCATCGTCAAAACTGCTGGGGGCGTCGATGCAGATGCTCGTCGGTGGCGGCGTTCTTCTGCTGGCCTCAGCCTTGACCGGAGAGTTTAATTCTTATGACGTCGGCGCCACCACGCTTGAGTCCTGGATGGCCCTGACTTACCTGATCACAGTTGGATCGGGCGCCTTTGCCGTTTACATCTGGCTGATAGGCGCATCGACACCGTCGAAAGTCGCCACCTACGCCTTCGTAAACCCGGTAATAGCACTCGTTTTGGGTGCTCTTGTGGCGGGAGAGGCGCTGAGCGGTTGGACCTTCTTCTGTTCGGTTATCGTAATCCTGGCTGTGTTTATGATCATCCGGTCAAAAGCACGCGCCGCGCAACCGACCAACGGCGCCGTTAAGTTCGTGGAACCGCCGGTTGTGCCAATACCCAGATTCAGGAGTTGAAATGGCTGATAGACCGACAAAGCCATCCCGTCCTTGGAGAGTGATATGTGACGAACTGCATCAGCGCGGCTGGCACGGAACTGTTGTCCGAGTTCAACGCCTGGAGGAACTGAAAACCGAATTGCATGATCGACGAGACAGCCAGGAGATAGACGGTCGACTCTACGCGGAAGAACTGTCCGAGTTCGACTTCGACCATTCATCCGGCCCGGCTGACACCCAGTCGATTATCATCGTGGCCGTGCCGCACCCGCACTCGGCGATGACCTTTCAATGGAAGGGAAAATCGCACCAGGTAGCCATCCCCCCAACTTACTCGCACCAAATCGACCACGATGTAAGTAAGTTGCTCAGGTCTGTGCTGACACCTCATGGTTACCTGATCAAGTCGGCCTGGGTCCCGGAAAAGCTGCTGGCTGTTCGTAGCGGCTTGGCTCGGTACGGCAAAAACAACATATCCTATGTGGACGGCCTGGGGAGCTATCACCGACTGATTCCGTTCTTCAGTGATCTGCCATGCGCCCAGGACAACTGGCAACCCGCCCAAGTGATGCCCATTTGCAACGACTGCAAAGCCTGTCTTAAGGGCTGTCCTACCGATGCCATCACCGAAGACCGCTTCCTGATCTCAGCCGAGCGCTGTCTGACCTATCACAACGAAAGCAACCGGGAGTTCCCGAGGTGGATTGATCCATCATGGCATCACTGTCTGGTTGGCTGCCTAAAGTGTCAGGACGTTTGTCCGGTCAACAGAAAGATACCTCAAACGGTTGACGCGCGCATCATGTTTACCGCCGGCGAGACGCAGTTGCTGGTAGATAACAAAGACTTCAGCCGACTGCCACAGGCCAAGAAAGTTGCTCTTGCCGAGTTCCCATTTACGAAGAATCTGTCGCGACTGGCCAGAAACTTAAGGACTCTTTTGGAGGCGGGGACTTAGCCGGCACTACAAACACAAAAGAAGGCACCGAACAGGTGAGGAAGAAGATGACAACAGAAAAACCCACGCCACGACGTGTATTGGGAATCGTTGGTTCACCCAGACCAGGCGGCAATACCGATCTGCTGGTCGACGAAGTCCTGAACGCCGCCGCCAACGAAGGCGCCTCGGTCGAAAAAGTACACTTGAGCAAGCTGACAATTGCCCCCTGCACAGCATGCGAAGGTTGCAAGACAAAAGGACATTGTATCGTTGACGACGACCTGGGGCAGGTGTTGGACCGAATGAACGACTCGGACATCTGGGTACTCGGTACACCGGTATACTTCTGGGGGCCGACCGCCTGGTTGAAGGCGTTCATTGATCGCTGGTACGGTTCGCGTCAGTATGTGGACTTTGCAAGCAAACGGGCCATTGTCGTCGTGCCGCTTGAGGACAACAAAGATGCCACTGCACGTCACACTGTCGGTATGCTTAAGGATACTCTCGAATATACCAAGACTGAACTCGTTGCCACGATTGTGGCCAAAGGTGTGAATAAGAAGGGAGAGGTCAACGACCACCCTGATTATCTCGAAGCGGCCCGGCGGGCGGGACAGTTGGCTGTGACGACTCTCAGTGGTGCCGGATAAACTGCAATGGCCGTCATTGCGAGGAGACTCCGCCGTCAGGTGAGACGACGCGGCAAGCTCACATTAAGCAGGTGAGAGACTATATGCGAAAACTCTCAGACTTTGAAATCCTGACCTTCGACTGCTACGGAACCCTGATCGATTGGGAACAAGGCATAAACGCCTCTCTGGTACCAATACTGGCATCGCACCGCTTGAATCTCAATCGCGACGAACTGCTTCAAAAATACGCCACCCTCGAAGCAGAGGCGGAGGACGGTCCGTATCAAACCTACCGTGAGATTCTACGCCGTGTACTTGAAGGTTTCGGCAAGCAATACGATTTCAAGCCGACCGAGCAACAACTGGATGTGTTCGCCGAATCCGTGACCTCATGGCCGCCTTTTGAGGATTCGCCAGAGGCCTTACGCCGGTTGCAGTCAGTCTACAAGTTGGCCGTCCTGTCGAATATTGACGATGACCTGTTTGCAGCATCGGCCGCACGCTTGGGAATCGAGTTTGATTTCGTCTTCACTGCACAGCAGATAGGTTCATACAAACCATCGATAAATAACTTCCACTACACCATCGAACGACTCGGACTTGCGCCCGAACGAATTCTACACGTAGCGCAGAGTTTGTATCATGACATCGTTCCTGCCCAAAAAGTCGGGTTGACCACGGTTTGGATCAACCGACGCCACGACCAGACAGGCTCCGGCGCCACTCCCGAGGCCGAAGCCATCCCGGACTTTGAATACCCGGACATGAGATCGTTCGCCGGTTCAGCTTTGGGAGAATAGCACCTAATAGGATAGCTCATCCGACCACGGGAGTCTTGAAGAGAGCCACATACCCCGTCATTGGAAGCGAACCCGCCTACGGCGGTGGATCAAGACCCAACACAACAGTGAAGTGGATAAGTCGAAAGGTCCCGGATCACCTGGCATAGCTACTCCCGGTCCCGGTTCACCAGTTCCCAGTAGTACCTTTCGGTATCCCTGATCTTTTGCGCGGTCAACTCTGATCGGCGGGGATATCGAGCAATCTGTTCATCGGCGGCCACGATCAGGTTGGGTTCAAACGCCTCCACGTAGCCGGGCGGCGCCTGGCGATCATGGGCCATCAAGCGATGCGGGCGATCAACCGGCGGGTGCCGAGCGATGACATAATCGTTGAGTCCATACTCATCGATAATGTTAACGTGCGGAAACACCCAGCCCGCCACACCGACCATAGTCAGCGCCATCACCGGATATTCTCCCGGGTGGACCTTTTCTCCTGCATCGCGAGATGGATATCGCCGTGTCTGATACTCATAGAACAACTTATGCTCCTGACGACGCATACAAACATGCCGCTCGATTAGCCAGGCTTGTAGATGGTCGAATGGTTTCGCATACCATTGTAAGCCCGTAGGAAAACTGGGGTGCACCGGCACGGTCATGATATGGGCCTGCCGGCGGCTGTCAAACTCTCTGGTAAGCGACCAATGGGTCCACGCAATGGGGAATGATACCAAAATGACGAGCACGAAACATGCGACGGCTGTCATTCTTCTGAAACCTCCGGAATTTACCGACGACAACAGCGACAGGAAAATCAACGGTACCAGATAGCTGTAGACACGATATTCGAAATGGTCGCCACCTATTATGAAAGTGTAGTAAGCCAGGTGCAACAGCAACGTCGCGATGACAATCCGGGCCTCAACCGATGGTCTTGAGATGGAGCCATGGTCTTGGCGTCGGTCGCTTGGTCTCTTAAGCCTCAGATACCCCACTGTGACCAAAACCAGGAGATAGACCCAGAGACCCTGTTCGAGCACAAACGAGGCCAGATAACGTACACCGCTTTCCGGCCAGGCTGCTACATGTTTGGCAAAATAACTGTTCGGCAACCATTCTCCGTATGTCAATCTGCGCCAGGCCAAATGGATCGGAACGATCAGCAGAGATGTGATCGACAGCAACCATCTGAAATCAAACCGGCCTTTTCTGATGACCCTGGGTAGCGAAAAGAGCAATAACAAGCAGGTGCTGAGGACAACCAGGATACCGTCCGGGCGGGACAAATATACCAGAGCCGCCGTTGTGGTCATGAAAAACAAGCGATGATGTCTGTCGGGCGCACCGAAAAGTGTTACCACAACCCACGACAACAGAGTCAGATTAAAAAGGGCTGTCTCCAGTCCGGAACTGCTCCAGGTGAGAAAGGTCCGGTTGGTGACAATACCAATCAGGATAAGGGTCAAGAACCAAAGCCGAAAACGACTAAGACCGGCCGTAAGTTTCATTCGCAGCACGGCCATCGATACAACCATGAGAGAACCCAAAGCACACAACAACGACATGATATTGGCTGAGCGCGGCGGCTCTACATCGAACAGCCGCCATACAATATCAAGCAAAGCAACCCAGAGAAAACTGGTGTATCCCTCAACCGGTCTGAACGGCGGTGCGTTCCAGACATAGCCGTGGCCGAGAAGACTGTTGCTGACGTATCGAAAAGCGATGAAAGCATCATCGGTCAGAAACCACATCATCCGCCAGCCAAAATACAAGAGCACAGATACAGCGACAACAATCAGTGTCACCAGTATTCGTTCACGACGCGAGGCTCCCCAAAAGGACGGCAACGATCCTGGAATGTCTGACTCTGGTTCTTTGATCTTTTGAAATCCCGACGTAGACATGCCGCATATTGGTGCGACAAAGCATTGGGGTCAAGAAAGAAGAACCGCTGCACCCAGCACCCGCGGCCCTATCGCAAAAAAAGCGGGTGGGGAAATGTCCACCCGCTTTGGTTTGCAGCGAAAGATCGAAAAGTTGCTAACGGACGCTATGCATTCTCAGTGACCTGGAACTGTGCCACGATCTGCTGGAGACCTTCTGCGTTTTTGTTCAACTGTTCGGCAGCAGCCGCGGCCTGCTCGGCGCCGGTTGCTGTCTCTTTGGTTACCGATGAAACGTTTTCGACATTCTTGGAGATCTGTTCGGCGGCCGATGATTGCTCGTCGGCAGCCGTGGCGATCTGTTGAATCATGTCCATGACGCGCTGTGACATATTCACGATCTCAGTCAGGCTGTTGCCCGCCTTGTCGGCCAGCTCACGACCCTTGTCAACTTCCTGAACACCGGTCTCCATGGAGGCCACTGCTTCTTCGGTCTCGGATTGGATTCCTTTGATCATGTCGGTGATCTCGCCGGTCGCTTTGCCGGTTCGTTCGGCCAGCTTGCGAACTTCATCGGCCACGACCGCGAAGCCGCGACCCTGCTCACCGGCCCGGGCTGCTTCGATTGCAGCGTTCAAAGCCAGCAGGTTGGTCTGGTCGGCGATGTCGTCGATAACACCGACGATCTCACCAATCTGATCAGCCGACTTGGCCAGTTTGCCGATTGAGTCGGCCGACTCGCGGACTACGTCGGCAATCTTCTGCATCCCCTGAATAGTGTCGTTGACAATCTGACCACCGCTGGTAGCGTTGTCCGAGGCGCCCTTGGAGGCTTCGGTAGCTTCGCCGGCGTTACGAGATGATTCTACAATAGTGGCGCTCATCTCTTCGATGGCAGTAGATACCTGTCCCACTTGCTGCGCCTGATCGTTGGAGCCGCGCGACATCTGCTCGGAAGTCGAGGCGATCTCGGTAGCCGCGGAGACCAACTGGTTGGCGTTCTCACCCAACTTGCGCACCATGCCGGTCAGGTTGGCAACCATCGTTTTGAACGAGTTACCAAGTACATCTTTGTCCGACTTGGGTTCGACCTGCACGGTGAGGTCGTTCTTGGCGATTGTCTCGGCCGCACCTGAGAGTTCTTTCATATAGTCAATCAGTTTCCGGAAAGAATCAGCCAACACTCCCACCTCGTCCTTCGACTTGTGGTCGACGTTGTGCTCAATGTCACCGGTGGAGATTCCGTCGGCTATCCGGGCCATCTGCCCGACCGGCTTGGAAATACCGCGCGAGATGAAAAAGCCCAGACTGATGCCGATCACCACCGACAGCAGGCTGACAATGACAACCGTCATGGTAACTGTTGACGCGGTAGAAACGAATTCATCCACCGCTTCACCCGCTTCTTCTTCAATTGAAGCGACAATGTTGGCCGTGTTCTCTTCAATAATGGCCATCTTCTCATCGGCCGCGACGTCCGCCTGGATGATGCGGTTTTCCATGATACGGGCCACCGTCGGCACGATACCTTCGTGGAAAACAGCATCGAACTCTTCATCGGCCACCATCAGATCGGCCATCCATGCCTTTTCGTCGTCATGATCAAGCCCCGACCGAACGATGTCACGGTACTTGTCCATCTGTTCGACGGCGTTGCCGAACTCAACGATGGCGTCCGGGTTGTGATTAATAATCAGATCTGCGGCAACCTGGTACTGTTTGATCGTCCAGTAACGCATCTCCACGGCGGCCAGCAGAAGTTCTGCATCTCTGGCGATTTCCTTGGAGTCATTGTTCTTGACCGCTTGATTGAACTCTTCATAGAACGACTCACCTATCTTGGTGCCCATCTCATCAATAACACCTATCCACTTATCAGCCTCGACGTCGAGTTCCTTGATGTGCTCTTCCTTGATCCAGGCTACTTCCGGCATAATCTGCTCGCGAAAGACACCGTCGAATTCGCCGTCCGCTTTGACCAGTTCTGCAAACCAGGCATGCTCCTGCTCGTTGTCTATGACTTCGCCCAATCGATCACGGTAATGATCCATCTGCTCAGCAGAATGATCAAATTCCTCAATTGCTGCGTCCTCATGGTTAATGACATGGTCGGCCAGGTTCTGGTACTGTTTGATGGTCCAGAAGGCGACTTTGTTGGCATCGATAGCGTCATGCAAACGTGTGTTGGCATCGTTGGTTGCATCGGTCATGTGGCCGATACCCCAGTAGGCGACGCCGCCCGCGCACAATGTAAGGACGGCCACGACCAGGAAAGCTCCGATTAGTTTCTGTCCGATTTTCATTGTCCTGCTCCCACTTTTATGTTTCAGCTTCTGTTATTTGTGTACTTTCAGCATGTCTCAGAAACTCGCCACCATTTGCAACGTGTTTCTGTTCTCATCGCTGTGGTCGTGCACGATTGTCTCAAACCTCAGTTCGACGGCGTCCACCACTGCATACCCGGCGCCGAACGTATACTGTCCGACGGCATCTCCTTCATCTGGCTGGAAAGACCCATACCGTCCGGTCAGGAAGGCGCGCGGGAAGTTGTAAGTCGACTGGAGATACCAGCCACTGTTGGTTTCCTTGGCGATTGAACGGTTAACCGTGTGAGAGATGTACTCACCTTTGAAATCGAGACTGGCCACCGAGTATTGAACGTCGGCGCCCATCAAACTCATCTCCGGACGACCCGACAGGTTCCAACCGTTGGCGAATGAGCCACCGATTTCCAGACCCTCGACCGGCGTGATCCCGATCCGGGTACCGACGGCATTGGCCGGACTGGTGTCGATCTCTTCGAATACATCTTCACCGGCGGCCAGAGTGGCCACTTCGTCGAGCACCTCAGCCGATGATTCAAAACCGTTGACCGCGTAAACTACCAAGTTACCCGCCGCAGCTTCTACGTTGAAGATGAACCCAAGATCGTTCCAGCCGTCGTGTGTCATGGCCACAGCCATGGGACCACTGACCAGTTTGCGATCAGGCGAAGGATAGTAGTTCAGGTCGATGCCAAACGGGACGTCGAACTGTCCGGCAACGATATTTACCGAGGAAACAAACTGCTCACCTTCATACATGTTAATGTCCAAAACAGCCACGCCCAGTTCAAAGAGTCCGTCATGGGCATTATAGGCAACGGCCAATTCCGCTACAGCCCGATCGCTCAAGGGACTGGCCAGTCCTATTTCGGCTTGACCGAGGCCGAACTGGTTCTTGTCTTCGGCTGAGGTCTGAACTGTGTTTACGACATCGAAGAATCCGGAGATTTCCAAACCCTCGACACCGACCGCTTCATGCTCCGGATCGGTCGGTCCATCGAAAGCCAGCAGTAAATCCTGCTCACCTGCGGATACCAACTGCTCGTCCGGCTGAGCATCCGCCGGCGCCGAGAGCAGCTTGATCTCTTCGCGAAGCACGTTTACTTCGGTTATCAAATCGACCAGTTGTTGTTCGCCAATACTGTCGTCCTGCGAAAGTTTGGCGATTTGTTTGAGTTTCTTCTTCAATTCGGCCTGTTTCTCGGCCAGTTGGTTCTGTTGTTCCTGCCTGGCCTCGGCCTTTTGGTTGGCCTTGGCTTTCAGGCTGGCTTCCAGCTTGTCCAGCTCCTTCATAAGCTGGTCGGCATCAGAGCCGGACTTGTTGCCGGCGAAAGCCGGTCCCACCAATCCCGCCATCAGGATCAGAATGCCTGCGGTGAGAAAGTACCCCTTGAGTCTTTTCAACATGCGTTTCCTCCCTCGTGTCGAAAAACGGACGGTTAGCCTCTAATTCCCTTTGTTGGGATTATCGCCCAAATCAACCTATGCAGGAGGGTCTATTATAGCCCCCATTTGGCGTAGCCGATCTACGCCAAAGTAGTCTGTTCGAGCGACGAATCAGAGCGTCTTCAGATACGATGAGAGGTTTTGCTGTTGGTTGGCTATACCCAGTTTTTTGCGGATATTTCGGCGGTGCTTGCGGATAGTGGCTTCAGAAAGACCCAGCAGTGTACCCGCTTGTTTTGAAGTCAGGCCGTTCTTGACCATGTTGCTGATCTCCACCTCACGGGGCGTCAGACTGGCGTAGATCGATTGTAGTTTGTCACCCAGTGGCTTGGTGGCCTGCTCCAGACTGGTGGCAAGCAATTGCAGTTGACGCTTTTCAACCGGATCGGCCTTATCCTCAAGAGCCCTGACGATTGGCTTGATCAGACGGTCTATATTGGTCCGAACCTGGAAGGCGAGCATTGTTTTCTCTTCTTCGATACGACTCAGTACCTGTTGCAGGGCAACATTGCGCTCGTGAAGTTCCTGGTGTTTTGCCTCCAGTATTTGATTGGCTATGGCCAGGTCGGCTTCAGCCTGACATCGGTCGGCTATTTCTTCCTGGAGACGGCGATTGGATTCGGCCAGATCGGTATCTCCCTCCAGAGAAAGTTGGTTGTGCTCAGGCTCGTTGGCAACGGTTGTGGAATCTCGGTTTTCCGGCTGTTTCATAGGTTCTCCGCGAAACGTTCTCGGCCACCCTTTAGAGGTATTGTCGGAAGACTCAGCCAAATCTGAACAGCCCTGACCAAAGCCGCTTTCGGACAGAAGACAGATCCCTAAAGATAGCGGTATTAGATCAATCATAAACACTGACGGCTTTCTGCCGAAAAGGGGGGTATATGGCTATGATGACCCCTAATCTGACCAACCCAATAACCCGACTCTGGCGAGCACTGTATCGAGCGATTGGTGAAGTGGCTCCGGATGCTCGTAAGGTAGTCCGCAAACCGGCGGTAATACTCGAAGTCTTGCTGAGGGCATATCGGGCGCACATCGCCCTGGCAGTCTCAATTCTGTTCCTGCTGTTTATCGCACCACAGATCGTGGATTTCACTACCGGCATGGTCTTTCCACCGCAGACATCCAAGAAGTTCTTCGGTCTGATCAAGAGACAGAAACAAGACCCGGCTCGGCAGTTCGCTGATTCGGTGCTTACAACAGCTCTCTGGATAACGTCAGTAGGCGCCGTCGCTGTCTTTTTCTGGCTGTCCATTCCAGGCGCTGTGTTGAGAACAACAGCTCGCTCAAAAAGGCTGGTTGGTGAGGCAGCAGCCGTCTTGGAAAGTGATCCTACGAGAAGCCTCGCACTTTACAGACAGGCGTTGGCTCGTACCACAGACCCGGAGCAGGAACTTGCGTTGAAAACCACAGTGCACAAACTCGAAGCTGCGTCGGCGCCCCATCTATCCGTCGGGGAAACGGCTGTGGATTCCGTGCGTGGGACCTTGTGCGAAAACAGTCCACCCGGCCCTCTTGCCACCTCGACTCCAACCAACACAAACAGTCTATCTCGTGTAGGACATGAGGGACGTTACAGCCTGGGGAAGGAACTGGGCGCGGGAGCGATGGGGGTTGTGTATCGTGGCCGCGATAGTGTTCTTGATCGTACGGTAGCGATGAAACAGCTCTCGGTGCGATTGACCGGTGACGATGAGTATGCATCTCGATTCCGCCAAGAGGCCAAAGCGCTGGCAAGACTTACCCATCCCAATATCGTACAGGTGCATGATTTCATTGAAACTGGTAGTCGGTTGTGGATGGTGTTGGAATTCGTGGACGGCGGTGATCTCGCGACTCACCTTCAAATCAGCGGTCGCTTGTCCGCTACGGAGGCGGCGACGATCATAATACCAGCAGCTCGCGGACTCGCCTACGCCCACAGCCAGGGGGTTATTCACAGAGATCTTAAACCGGCCAATATCCTGCTGACCGGCGACTTGGTGCCGAAGATATCAGACTTCGGAATCGCCAAGTTAACCCAGTCTAGCCATATCACGCAGATAGGCTCCGTGCTGGGCTCACCTCCTTATATGAGCCCGGAGCAATGCAGCGGCGGTTCGGTCGATGCACGAACCGATGTCTATGCATTGGGCATTACGCTGTACCAACTACTCACCGGACAAGTCCCGTTTAGCGGCGACACCTCAAGCGTACTGGCACGCCACATTGTCGAGCAGCCCACCCGTCTTGCTGAGATCATTCCCGGGATAACGCAGAGCGTCGAAGACGCGGTTCTCGGGATGCTCGCCAAGAGTCCGGACCAACGCCCTCAGGATATGAGCGCTGTGATCAATCTGCTGGAGTCCTTTTGCTGTCCCTCGCCTTTGAAGCAAACCTAAAGGTCTGGCATTACGTCGATTTCTGTTTGCCAATCAGCGCCAATCCATAGCCTACTGCACGGCCGTGTAGCTAACCTGAACTTCGTCGAATTCAGCCAAATCAACGAATGCACTGCCGTTGAATCCCTGCAGGGTCAAAGTTGCACCATCACTGGTAGCGCTCTGGTTGACGATTTTTGCTGTCGACCCGATGCAGGTTCCGGACAGCACCAGGACGGTGGCAGACAAATCCGGCGGTGTCGTGAAAGTTGCCGATGAAAAAGAAATACTGACCGCGCTTGAATTATCCACTGTTGCCGTTTCCGTAGCGGCGGTGGCCAAATCGGCTGCGTGGTGTCCATCCAGCATATCAGCGTTCAGGTTGGCTACCTGTGTTTCACTATGGACATCCAAAGGCGGCGTACCGGTAGCCACCGTAGAAATTAACCGGCCGTCGGTGCGGATCGATCCGCCGACGACATCCAGTTTCTCCCCTGGCGTCAAAGTGCCGACACCCAGATTGCCGCTGAAATACCCTTTGCCGTTAAACCAGCCGGCGTAACCCCCAGCCGATGTCACATGCACGCCGTCACCGTTGGCATGAGTGACGCGCAGGCCATGGTTGCCGCCGTTGGCCACCCAGATAGCGCACGCACTGGTGGTGTAAACACGCATACCACGTCCGGAACCGGTCTTCTCAACATTCAAAAGCGGTGACGATTCCGACCCGGTGATATGTACGCGGTAAAACGGGCTGGAAGTACCGATGCCTACTTTGTCGCCACTGGCGGTCAGCCTGACCACAGCGCCGTCATCCGTCCAGCCGCTGCCTTCGGTGGCATGGGCGTAGGAAGCTGTGTCGGTATGGACCGCTTTGAAAGCATAGGCTACCGATGCAAACCTGGAGAGCGGCACACTCTCCGGGTCATCGCCGATCCTTATGCCCAGATAGCGAGTGCTGTCGCCGAAAAGCCCGTCCGGAAGGCTGGTCACCGAACCCAACATGACTGCAAAGAGCCCCTTTTCGACATTGACGGCAGGGTGCGTTTCACTCCAGAGTGGATTGGCGCCCAAGCTGTCGTTATAGATAGTGAACAGTATCGGAACGACCGTGTCAATCGCTGTCCCGGCGGTGGTAAGACGGCCCTGGTAGTTCAAAAGTTGGGGTATCTGGCCACTGGCGCTTACACCCATCAACAGACATATAACAACGCATGGGGCAAGCCAAAGACCGACGGTTTGCAATCTATTGAGATTCATGAGTTCCTCCTAATGCGAGACACAATCGAACTGCGAGGTGCAGTAGTATCAGAATGACATCATACCATAAGATAGAAACATGGTGTTATTTGTCAAGTTGACAAGCGCGAGGTGGGGGAACATTTTGCAGTGGCAGGGCGTTTCAGTCATTACCGGGTGGTGGTCGTACTACTTGTTACAGCAGGCATCAAACACGGAAGTGCCGCCGAGATAATAGAGCAACATTCGCATGACCAACTGGATTCTCCGTTTACAAAAGCCGTCGACACCTAAAAGACTTCTCGCCGTTGTGGCCGGGTGCTGTTTGCTCCTTGTCCTGGCTCCGACCGTTCGGTCCAACGCCGACACCACGTTCGAATTGATCCGCCTCGATGAACCGTTGACCTGGATACAAGCGCGCGACTCAGCCCTCAACATGGGAGCCCGGCTGGCCGTTATCACCGATCACTCCGAGCAACTGGCCATGAATGCGCTCCTCAGTCAAACCGATTCAGCCTGGATCGGGGGAACCGATGTCGTCATCGAAGGAACCTGGGTCTGGGTAAATGGTGAGCCCTGGTCGTACAGCAACTGGTTGAGTGGACATCCGGTGCCGTTGGATGGTACCGATTATTTGCAAATCCGTGGTGATATGGACGGCCGGTGGGTCTCGGCCGATGACTACGCCGACGCCTTCGTGATTGAATGGCTCTGCTGCCTGGGTCCCTATGCAGGCAACGTGGATCATGATCCGAGCGGCGGTGTCGATATCGCCGACCTTATCTACCTCGTCGACTACATGTTCTCGGGCGGACCGGCGCCCAGTTGTCTGAGCGAGACCGATCTGACCGGTGACGGCTCTATCGACATCGGTGATCTGGTTTTCCTGGTCGAATTCATGTTCACCTCGGGGCCGACACCGCCTGACTGTCCGCAGGCCGAGCCCGGCATCATCGACACCGTGATAATCGTCGATCAGACGCTCAAGCCGTGGGATATTTCATACGGCGTTCATTACTATGGCATGGACCCCGACAGTTTCAATTTTGGTTTGGGACCGTATCATTTCCCGCCCGTTATCAACCCGGAGTTTCTCTCGCCGGGCGATGACGGCTATCCGTCGCCCGGCAGTACCTTTCCGGTTCTGGGTCTGGTACTGAACGGTGAGACCCGCGCCTATTCACTGTTGGCCATTATCTCCAACGAGGTGGTGGATGACCAGATCGACTCGGTGCATATTGCCGCCACTTACTGACCGCTGCAAAACCTGGCGGTCGTGTACCACCGAGAAATAGACGGACAGGTTCTCACTTTGGCCTCCAGCGGTTGGACGTACAATTACACGTTTGTCTTGTTCGACTACGAAACCGAAAGCATGTGGTATCCGGCCACTGTCGGCGCAGCTGTGCCCGGCTGCGGATGTGTGCTTTGGTGCATCGCCGGAGAGTATGCCGGTCGTATGCTAACCGGCCCGCCCTACACCCGTGCCGCCTGGGATATTTGGTATGCTGGTCATCCGACCACCAAGGTCTACATCGAGGATATCCCTCTGTCCAACGACGATTTCTACAATCCCTACACCCGATAGTTCTCAGATTGTGGTCAGGGCGGACTCACGACTCGTCCGACATGGTTTCGCCCATGCCACCGGCTCGTCGTTTTGACAGGATACCATAGATGCAAACATAGTAGAAGAACCCGGCCCAGCCGGCCAACCCAAAGCTGGACATGGCCGAGATTGTATTGTGACCCTGCCTCAATTGCAGGTCGTACACGATATCGAAACAGTAAACCACCAGGCAGGCAAAGAGAGTAGCCACCACACCACCGACCAGCCAGAACAGGAGCTTGCTGCCTGAAGAACGTGTAGGTCGCATCGCCGCCGGAGGTGGTAATAGACACCCTTTGAGGACATACCTCAGCATAACGACAGCACCGGCGATCGTGCTGACGTGTTGAAGCCATCGGCACAGAGGGCGTTGGATTCCCCACAAAGTAAACACCTCTGAGAAAACTTCAAACATCTGCGCCATTTCTCCCCACGGGTGTGTAAACGAATCCCAAAAGAAATGTGTCAAGGTACCCAGCAGAACCGACAAGGCGAGCTTCATCCAACCGCCGAAGCTGCCGATCTGAAAACTCTGTTCGGCCAAACCGGACAAGCGGATATCGAACGGTCTGGGGAGATTGTAAATGGCCTGATACTTAAAGAAACGATGAAAGCAATATGCAAACAGCATCCCGGCCGGTAGACAAAAGAGAAGCAACCCCAGCCAGGAATGACTAAAGCCACGATACTGCGTCTGCAACATCAGGAAATAGAGCAGGTCTGGCGACATAGCACCGGCTATTAAACCACTTAACGAAAACCATCGTGGGCAGAGTTGTTTGAACGGCAGAACTATCGCTGGATGAGATACGGTGAACGGCATTGGCTGTTATAACCGCCAAGACGGCTTTGGTTCGCAAGTTTGAACTGGTCCATGAAAGTCCCGGACAATTCATCGGGCTCGTTGATACGTCCGTCCGGGCTGCTGCGGTGGGCCCTGTCATGCCCCGGCGGGATGTGACCGACCGCCGCGTAGCCACCGCCGTGCGACTGGGTGGCACCCTCAAACTCGGTTTGGGGGTGTCCTTGTTACCCGCCCCAAACAGGGTTTGAGGCGGCCACCCGACGGGCTTGGTAATTATCCACATCCACCGAAAATTCATGGTTCGACTCCGCTCACCATGAGGTGGATGAGCAGAGCGCAAAAAGCCATTTATGGCCGCGAAGCGCCAGGGACCCATTTATGGGCGATTTATCGGTGGCGGCGCCTGATGGTCTCGATCAACTGTTCTGCATCGACCAGACCTTTGTCTTGCATTCTGATTTCCGTCGCACCTTTTCTTAAAAAATACCGATGTCCATCGGTCACCCGCTCATCACGTCCACTCTTCAACAAGTACAATGGGCGTCCAAGTTTCAGTGCTGTCCTGGCTGCTTCGAAAGTTCCTCCCGACAGGCCCGGCTCCACGGCCAGCACGGCTTGTGATAGTGCGATAATAGTACTGTTGCGTTGCATGGCTCCCCATGTCGTCCATTTGGCCCGCGGATAAAACTCTGAGACTACCAGGAGCTTGTCATGCTGGACAGCGTCGTCAAGCAGATCGGTCATGTTTAGGCTGAGAATTCCCGCCGGCAGTACTATCGTGGTTACACCCCCGGCCATGAAAGCTGCGTTGTGTGCCACCTGGTCGACACCGGCCGCGGCGCCACTGATGACATTGATGTCGAGTCCCGCCACATAACCTACCAGTTGGCTGGTCTTCTCGTGACCTTCTGAGGATACATCGCGAGATCCACAAACGGCCAGGGTCGGCTGCTTCAACAACTCCATGTTGCCATAGACAAACAAGGCCGGCGGAGCTGCGTCCTCGAGAGTCTGTGCCAACTGCATGGGATAATCATCGGTTGCATACATTACCAGTCGGACATCATGTTCGCACAGTTCTTCAAGCAGATTGGTAGCCTCCGCAGTGTCCGGCCCCAATCTCTTTACCAGATCATCGGGAATACGGAAACGTTCAAACAGGTCGGACTCTTCGCTTTTCAGCAAGTCCTCCAGATCACACCGGACCTCCACAGCCGCCCGCAGGATGCGCAGAATAGTCCGAGCTCCGATCCCCTCGGTTTGCATTAGCTTAAGAACGATAGTGCCTGCGTTCATAAATTGTCCGTGTCGCGACAGGATTTCACACAAACCAGTCCGATCACCTGAGCTGCCCCTATCGCCTTGAGATACCCGGCGAACGACCAGATCGTGACACCCGACTGATACAGATCATCGATCACTACCACGGTCCGACCTTGTACCTCCGTTGCGAACTCGATAGCCTGCGACTTTAGAAGCTCTTCCCAAATAGCTATCTTGTCGGAAAGCGGTAGGTTTTTGAGATTTGGTTTGTCGGTGGTGAGAAGGGGATGCACAACCTCTGTCGGCCTGTCGGAAAGCGGCGCCACTTTGAGTTTTTCTGCAAGCAGCCCGACCAGCTCTTTGGGCAGGTCATACCGTTTACGGGCGCTTGAAGGAATGTACGTCAACAAGGATCGCGCCCTGGGCAGCCCACGATATATCCGCTTTAGCAGACGGTGCATGTGTTCGGCGATGATAGCCATCGCCCGCTCGGACTCTTCATACTTGGCCCGGTATTCCAACTGGCCGATCGGTGTGCGTTCAAAACGTGACATGTCATCGGGCGAGTCGGCATTGAGATCAAGCGCCACACACAGGTCCAATTCATCTGTAAAGAACGGCTGTAAGCGGCGGCCGCGACCAAGGACGACCCACTGACCGAAATCGGCCAGGAAATTCCGCACCTGGAGAACCTCTTCGTCTGAGAACTTGCACAAGCAAACTCTCAGGCCGTCCGTCTCATTGGCCACCTGCCATCCGTTTTGAGCCTTCATGAAAAGGGCTGGTTCCTGCCGTTCAAACAACTCTGCGTACAACGTTGGGAGTTCCAACGCCCACGCCCGGTCCTCGCGCTGGGTGAAACGATATTCCGAAAGCCGGTAGCGATTGGTCGGTAGATTTCGTGTCACTGGCTTTCCATACTTCGAACGTGTAACCTCGCCCATCTTGAAAAGTTGACCCTAGCATAATACAGATTCGGAGCCTATTGTCAATCACCATGAGCAGGTGGACGCTTCGGCAAACCCAGGAGGGAAGATTGAAAACTGTGTGGACGAGTAGCAGAGGCGATACAGTCGGCCTGCAATCACACCGTCATATCAACCCGCGCGATCCAGTTCGTCACGGACGGCCAGGCCGAGATCGGTCTGTGTGTACGGTTTGCGCACGTACTTTCCGGCGCCGAGGGCCTGCATGGCGCTGACCCGCTCGGTAGCCGAATAACCGGACACAATTATCGCTTTCTGCCCCGGGTTTGATTTGATGATCTCGCGATAGGTGTCAAGCCCGTCGAAGCCGGGTTCCATGATCATATCCATAACCACCAAATGCGCCCGGTGCCTACTCAAATACTCAACAGCGGCATGACCGTGCACAACCGTGGTAACGGTGTAACCGAGATGCGAAAGCAGGACCTTGGCCAGGTCACGCTGCTCCGCCGAATCATCAACGACGAGAATGGACTCATCACCGGTCGAAGTCGACTTGTCACCAGCCACCGGATTCTGCCGCTCGCCTGAAGCCACCGGGAAGTACAACACAAACTCAGTACCTTTACCCAGTTTTGAGAAGACGTCGTAGTATCCTTTGTGGTCTTTCACGATGCCGTACACGATCGACAATCCCAAACCACTCCCGGAACTGCCCATTTCTTTCTTTGAATAGTACGGCTCGAAGATGCGTCCCAGGTCTTCTTCACCGATGCCGGTTCCGGTGTCGCGGACACGCATGATGACATAATACTGCGGCGGAAGCCGGTCATGACCGCCGTGCAGCTTGCTCAAATATTCCTGCGAGGTCTCGATGCTCAGCGTGCCACCGTTCGGCATGGCATCGAAAGCGTTTACTATTAGATTCATGAAGACTTTTGAGAGGTGTGGAGCCGAACCCTGGATAGACTCGGTATCTTCACTAAGACTCAGTTGAACTTTCACATCCGTTCGGGCGGCAGCCAGTTTTCGATAGCTGGGCGAATCGAGGTACTCTGCGATAACCTCGTTAATCTGAGTGCCGGTTGTCTCAAAGCGCCCGCGTCGAGCCATCGTGAGCAGGTCCTGAATAACATCGGCGGCATCCTTGGCGGCCCGACCGATTCGCTCGACCTGTTTTCTTACCGGCGAGTCGTCGGGTAGTTTTTTGAGCACCAATTCCGGATAGCCGACCATAGGTCCCAACATATTGTTGAGATCATGGGCCACACCACCGGCCAATATGCCCAACGACTCCATACGTTTGGCCCGCTCCAGCTTTCGCCGCAGGTCCTGGTTTTGCACGGCGGCGAAGTTGCGCTCGATTACCCGACCGACCGATTCGGAAATGTAGGCCAACAGTTCCAGGTCTTCCCGGCCATAGCGACTGGACTCCGTATAGTGCTGGACCACCATCACACCCTTGGTCTCCCCCGAAGCTTTAACCGGCACGCCCAACCAGATCGGTGAGGGATGGCCTACCAGGTCTACCTCGCCCGCCTCCTTGAGTCGATTGTGAACTTCTTCATCGACCAACATCGGATGACCCGTCCTGCGCACGTAGTCGGTCAGGCTCTTGCGTAGTTGGGCCGGCGCGAAATCGGTGCCGTCGTACAAGTCCTTGCTGAATGGGAACGAATATGTGTCTGTCTCAGAATCATAAAGAGCGACATAAAAATTGGTCGTGTCGATTATGTCACCCAGGCGCGTACAGATTTTGCCCAACAGTGTTTCCAGATCACCTTCGGCCGCTTCCTCCGAGATCAAAGACACCAACCTTCTCGCTTCGTCCATCCGGTGCCGTTCGGTGATATCATGGATAGTACCATAGACACGGCTGACTTTGCCATCTTTGTCTTGTGACACCACGCCGTTTTGGTGAACAAACCGGATTTGTCCGTTGGCTTTCTGAATTCTGAAAACGAGGTCTATCGGACGAGCCGCTTTAAGCTCCGCGACACCTTCTCTGAGCACGCGCGAGCGGTCCTCGGGATGAACAGAACTGATATAAGTTCGGATATTGCCGATAAGATTGCTCGGGTCCAGCCCGAATACCCGACCCAGTTCCTGTGACCATTTTAGCTCGTCGGATTGGATCAGATATTCCCAGCTCCCCATGTGGGCAACCTGCTGGGCCTCGGCCAGATGGGCTTCCTGAGTGCGCAGCTCTTCGATCACCCGCTTGTGTTCGGTAACATCGCGAAAACTCCAAACGCGACCGGAGACTTCACCAGCGTTGAACAGCGGGCAGGAAAAACGCTCGAAAACACGTCCGTCCTTGAATTCCAGAATATCAAAGGACTCGGCCGAACTGCCGTAGAGTTCTTTCACTTTGGACACGAAGGCGTCCGGATCGGCCAGCTGATCCAGCACAAAGCCAATCAGCTTGTTGTCATCATCGGTTTCCAGTATCTCCTTGGGAATTCGCCACAGTTCGGCAAAGCGCCGGTTCCGATGGGTCGCCTTGCCCTCACTGTTCACAGCCAGAATACCATCGGCGGTGGATTCGAGAATTCCCCTCAGTAACTCCTCGCCTATAGCCGTCGAGTTGGAGCCCATACCATCGGTGGTGGCTGAATTTGATACTTTAGTCTTCATCCAAGCTGTCTTTCAAAACCACCATTCCGTTTGGAAGGATGATCGTAGTTCGATATCCAAGACCGTTTGTCGACACCATAGTCTTCGGACTTATCTCTTCCTGTATCGGCAGTTACACAGCACCTCTAAAGCCCACCGCCACACCGCCAGAAGCATTGACAAAGCCTGCCAACCAGCTATATTGACTCAGAAGACAATGACAGGCCCAACACATAGCAGGTCCCTCAATCAGGAATAGAACATGGATTGCATCCAAGTGAAGAAAACACCCACGAGTTTGGCAAAGCGTTCATTTTTGTCCGCTCTCATAACGGTTCTCGTTCTGGGCACGACATCGGTCGTCAGCGGCAACGATTCCTCCTCCGGGACGGGACCGGACAAGCAGACGCCCATCTCGATCAGCGGCGATTCAGGACCCATCGGCAACACTGTCGAGATCACGCGCTGGGTGGACCCTGAGGGCAGATTGCCGAGCGGCTTTAATGAATGGCAAGCCACTCAAAGTCCGCTGGAGCCGTTTAGCATTCAGCTATCCCAAACAGTTCAGCCAAACAATCGGGCCGGGCGTTCCACAAAGATGTGCGTGATTGTCAACAGTGATCTCTACCCGTCAATCCAGACCGCGCTGGATCAGTACCTTCTGGACCTGACCGGGGAGTTGTACGCGGTTGAACTCTTCACCAGTCTCGGCGGCACACCGGAAGAACTGCGCACCTTCTTGCAGCAACAATACCAGGCCGGGATGGAGGGTTGCGTGCTGATTGGTGACCTGCCGATTCCCTGGTACGAAACATGGTGCGGCGACGGACCCGATTACGAACAATTCCCAATCGACCTCTTCTATATGGACCTCGATGGTAGTTTTGTCGATTCCGATGCCAACGGTTTGTACGAGTCTCACTCAGGCGATGTCACGCCCGAGATTTGGATGGGTCGTTTGACGGCCTCGGTTATCCGCATGGGCGGGCGCGACGAAGTGTCATTGATGCTAAACTACTTTTACAAAAACCATCTCTACCGCTGCGGGCTGATGGGCGTGAACAACCGCGCCCTGGTATACATCGATGATGACTGGGCCGACGGCGGCGTCAGTTGGAATCTCGATGTCGGTACGGCCTACAACGACCGCACTTTCGAGAATGACAACTGGATCACCTGGGCTGATGATTACCAGGGATACCTACCGGCCAACTACGAGTTCATACAGGTCTGCGTGCATTCGTCACCCTTCGTGCATGGTTTCAAGAACCCGTCCGAACAATGGAGCTACACCTACAACGGCACCATCCTGGCTTTGGACCCGACCGCCGTCTTTTACAACCTGTTCGCCTGCTCCAACTCGCGCTATGTCGAAATGGACAATATGGGCGGGTGTTATACTTTCGGTGACTCCTACGGACTGGGCTCCATCGGCAGCACCAAGACCGGCTCGATGCTCAACTTCGGCGCCTTCTATCAGCCCTTCGGCGACGGCCTGTCAATTGGCGAAGCATTCAAGTCGTGGTTTACCGATTGCGGCTCCGACGGTTTTGCAGACTGGGAAGTTTGCTGGTACTACGGAATGACCCTTCAGTCTGATCCAACTCTGACCGCACAAAAGAAAGCGACCGGCTCGACCATTCAGTACGATCTCGGCAGCGCTTCGTACATGAGCGCCATCGCTGCAGGCAGTGGCTGGGATTGTCACAACGTCCGTTTCAGCCCGACCACTCTTTGCACGCTGACTACAGCTACCATCGAAGGATACTTTCCCGGTTCACCGGCCGGTCGGCTGTACATCTGGAATTCCGACGGCGCCTTTCCCACGACCGTGATCGACTCGGTCGATATCCCAGCCGGTGGCTTCCCAGGCGTCGGCTCATTGATTGTCGATCTGTCGGATAAGAATCTGGTTTTCATGCCGGGTCAGACTTTTCATATCGGTATCACCATTGTCGACCCAAACCCGGAAGATACTTTGTGGATATACATGGATGCCGGGGTCGAGCCGGATGAACATCGCAGTAGCGTTCTCGAAGGAGAACTGTGGCGTTCCCACTATGATATCTGGGGTTGGGACTACAATTTCCTGATTCGCGCGCTGGTCAAAACCGAAGAAGGGCCAACTATCGAGATCACTACGCGCACGATTGAAGACGGTCAAGCCGGCAGCGCTTACAGCGCGACTATTGATTGCGAAGGTGGAGCGCCGCCGTACACATGGGACCTGACTGCGGGCAGTCTGCCTGCTGGTATGACCATTGAACCATCGTCCGGTCAGATTGGTGGTACACCGACTTCGCCGGGCGAGTTTTTGTTCACCGTGCGCGCGATTGACGGCGTCGACCCATTGCTGTACGACGTGCAGCATCTGGCCATGACTATCGACTTTATGTGCGCCGACATCGACGTCAACGGAACACCGGCCGACATTGCCGATTTGGTTTACTTGGTCGATTGGATGTTCAACGAGGGAGCGACGCCGACCGTCATGGTTGCGGCCAATATCGACGGCATCGACCAGGTTGACATTGCCGATTTGGTCTACCTTGTCGACTACATGTTCACTTTCGGCCCCCCACCGGTGTGCGAGTGAACGGTAGGGAACTCCGACACGCCACTTTACTATCGAAGCGACTGGGTGGTACCCTCAAACCCGGTTTGGGGGTGACAATTCTTATCTCCGCCCCAAACAAGCTGGCTGTGTCGCAATCGTGTGTTCCACCGGTTCCTGCGTTCGCCGAAGGCGAACGTGTGAACCGGTGGTTCTTGAGATTGCTCTCTCACAACACGATGCCGAGAATCGCAGGGTCCTGACCACGCCTAGGGCGTGGTCAGGACCCTGCGAAACCCTATTATGACACAGAGTGAAGGTCCGAGGCGGCCACCCGACGTCCATAAATGGGCCTCTTACGCTTCGCGCACAGCGGAACAACCAAAGTGACACTGGACGATCCTGCCCGGTGTCAGCCGAGTCGCCTGCCAGCACCTGGATACTCCGCCCGACGAAGACAACTTGACAACGTCTGGTATTAAACGAATGCGGGCGTAGCGCGAAAAAGTGATTTATCACCGCGTAGCGCGAGAAACCCATTTATGGGTCACCAATTCATCCGATACACCCGCTGGCCGCCGGTGGGCGTGGTGCCGCGGCCGAACAGTTTGACCATCAGACGCATCACCAAATATCCAAAAACAAATCCACCCACGTGGGCCATCCAGGCCACCCCGCCGCCACTGGCTGAACCCATGACCGACATCAGAATCTGATAGATGAACCAAATCCCAAGCACCACTTTGGCCGGAAGCTGGATGAACTGGATGAAAAAGAATACGACCAACACCGTGATTTTCGCTCGTGGGTGCAGTACCATATAAGCACCCATCACACCTGCAATCGCACCCGAGGCGCCGACCAGCGGTATATCCGACGACGGACTGAACAATGTATACAAGGCTATCGCTGCCAGCCCGGCCACAAAGTAGAAGAGCAAGAATTTTACCGGTCCGAAATAGTCTTCGATGTTGTTGCCGTAGATCCATAAGAAGAGCATGTTGCCGATAAGATGCATCCAGCCGCCGTGCATGAACATCGATGTAAACGGCGTCAGCCAGACCGATGCCGGTATCTGCGGCGTCAACTCCACCGATGAGATCAGTTCGTATGGGATGAACCCGTACTGGATGGTTATCATTTGAAATTCGCGCGCCCCCTGCATAATGCTCAGCAGGAAGATAAGGCTGTTTGCTGCAATCAGCCCAACCGTGAAGTACGGTTTGCGAAATGTCGGAGCATCGTCACGGATCGGAAAGAACAACTTTATCTCCCGGTTTGTTTGCGGCGCTTCTGTTTGCTCTTAACGGTGAAATTGAGATATTGTTCTGTCATGTTACCGGCGCGATCATAAATAATTATGGCCAAATGGTGTGGCCCCGGTGCGAGTGGTTCGACCAGTTGCGTTTCGCACCGTGCGGTCTCCGGATCAAAATCGACAATCTGCCACTTGGTGTCAATCTTGACCGATATGTCCTCATCGTCTCCGATTCCCGATAGCGAGTCCACGGCCAGGAAGGCGATACGTGGTTTTAGAGTATTGTAAGTACGACCTTCATTGACCGAGAGATGCAGGATCTTGGGTGGATCATAATCAAAGACGGCGGCGAAAGACCCACCGCCCAGCGAGGTGGCCATCAGAGAATCCCCCGCCAACTCGTTGTCCAGCCAAACCCAGCGGTCTTCCTCCTTGTCCAGCCAACAGATACCGCTGGGGTTGTCATTCAGCTTTCGACCGGGGATTCTCAACTTCATCAGGAAATCCTCTCGCGTCACAAACGCCTCGGGCAAAACCTGATAGTGGGCCGAGTTGAGATGCAAAGCCGATTTGTGTCGGGAATAATTGCGCTTCAACTCGATAAAGCGTGGTTCGTACAGATTGGCCCGGTTGAAGGTCAGTTCAAGGAGATCATCGACAGACACAATCTGCAGGTCACGACCACCGACCCGGTGGATATTGGCCGAGTCCGAAAACGCGCGCATACGGTGGCTCGAATCGCGTGTCATTGCGGCGCCTATGCGATCGATGCGCTCATACTCAGGACGCGGCGGCACAAAACATATATGACGAGACAGGTCGAAATACTGCGGGTATTCCACGCCCAAAAGTGAGTCGCCGTAATACAGTTCTATGCGCGACTCGGATGCCTTTTTGTTCTTGATATCAAGGGTAACCAACAGACCGTCATCGACAACTTCCCAAGAGGGCTTGACCCGATCTGCTTGCTGTTCGTGCAAGCCGTTGAAAATGTTGTCACGTATGATCGTGTTGGCACAGTACAGATGCAAGGCCAACAGAGCGGTCGGCGTGCGATCCGATTCAATCCGGCAGATGATGCGACCATTCTCAAGCGGTATGACCTGGACTTCTTTCGACTGACCCCACCACCCGGGTATGTTGCGCAAAGCTACCACCGAGTCGATGCCGAACTCGTCGAAGCCGTCAACCGGAGTAAAATAGTATTCGGTTCTCAGTTTCTGGGGCATGATAACCGAGTCCATCTGGTATATATAGTCCCGAGGTCCCCACAGAAAATCGAATTTGACTTCCGAACGATTACCAAAACTGTCATCACCCACTATCCGAGCGCGGTGCCGTCCCACCCGCTCACCTCCATCGGCGCCAAAAATACCCGATCCAAGCTGGCCGCTGCTGCCTGAGAAACTGTTGCCGCTGATCTTAAACAGCCGCCTGACCCGTTTGCGTCCGTTGGCCGCCTCGGTGTAATCATACTCCAGCCGTACCGCGTCGGTGGTTTCATAACTGGCCGAATCAAAACGGGTGTCGTACATGAGACGATCATCGATGAACAGCCTCAGCCGATAGATCGCTTGCCGCATCCCCCCCGAACGCATTTGATCATAACCGTCCACCAGCAGCCCAAAAGGTCGATGGAGATAGATAAGCGTATCGAGCCCGAACTGCCCGGGCCCCTTCGATGGCTTGACATCCACGAACAGCTTGCGCCGACCGTTGGGCAGTAGCGAGTGATCGTCCGTCATCTGAATTCCCAGGCGACTGAAACTCGGTTTGGTCTTGTCGTCGAGTTCAAACCCGTTGGTCAGCGGATTGATGGGGATGTTGTCGCCGGTGCGTTTCTCAAAATGCAGATGAGGTCCGCCCTTGCCGGCTTGACCCGTGTAGGCCAAAAACTCACCCTGCTTGACCCGGATGGAATCCTTGGGAAAATAAATATCCTGGCGGTAACGCTGCACGGCCATTTGGGCTTCTTTGACCGGCCGGTCAATCTTGCCGGTCATCTGCGACAAATGCCCGTAAACATAGAGGTAGCCGTTGTCTCCCATTATATACAGCCCCTTGCCGTAACCCGAGTAAGACATGTAGACACGCCAGACATAGCCATCGACCGGAGAATACACTTCGGCGCCAATCTTGCCGCCGGTGCGCAGATCGACTCCGCCGTGAAAATGGCCGTCGCGGAAATCCCCAAAACCCGAGGAGAGGTCGGTTTCTCGTTTTAGCGGCCAATCTTCTGCGGCCGTTAGACCAGGGATAACTGAAAGCCCTGCAATCAATAACAAAGATGTGGTGATAGACGATAGTTTTAGCATAAGGGTGCCGATAATCTCTCAAAATGGTTCATTTTATTATGATACAAAAAAGGACGGCCTTTGTAAAATATCTTGACGGTTTCTGTTGAAAAATTGCCGCCCGGCATTATATTGTCGGGCTTGGCGGCGACCGTCTAAAGATTCGGGTGAGCCGATTGTGTTATCGAAACCTCTGAAGGAGTAAATACGAATGTTTGATGCCTTGCGCAGAATGATCTTCCCGATCATAGTTATCGTCCTGCTTACCTTCGTAGGCATGATTGTTTTACAGTGGGGAATGGGTATGTCCAGCCGCGCCGGTTATGAGCAATCCGCCGTTGCCGGAATTGTTAACGGAGAAGAAGTGACGTGGAAGGCTTATAACAGTGTCTACAACAACCTGGTGCGGGCCGAAGCCCAGCAGACAGAGGATGAGCTACCGGCCGACAAGGTCAAAGAACTGCAGACGAAAGCCTGGAACCAGATTCTCAGTGATCGGCTTATGACTCAGCAAGTGGCCAAGTTCAGTATCGTAGTCACCAATGAAGAAGTCTATGCATACTTGAAATACTCGCCGCCGGCCGACATACAAGCGCTCCCTTACTTTCAAACCGAAGGGAAGTTTGATTATCAAAAATACCTAAACGCCCTCGCCGATAACCAGATGAGCAATTATTGGGCCTCGTTGGAACCCTTGATCCGCTCCGATCTGACCAAAATGAAAATGCAGGAAATGGTGATCCAGAACGCTCACGTCTCGGAAGAAGAGGTCAAAGAGTTTTTCACCAATGGAGCCGAGAAAGTAAAAGTGGAGATGATCGACGTCAGCTTTGATCGGTTCTCACGTCCCCCCCCCCAATCAACTGATGAAGAGAAGAGAGCATTCTTCGAAGAACGAAGAGATGACTACTCGATTGAAGAACGCGCCGGTTTGAGCATTGTCATGTTGGAGCGGAAAGCCGCCCCCTACGACTGGGAGGTAAGCTTCAACCGAGCCACCCAACTGTATGATTCCATCAAGGCCGGCGCCGACTTTGCCGAAATAGCCAAAGAGTTCTCCGAGGATCAGGGCTCGGCGGTCAAGGGAGGTGACCTGGACTGGTTCCCACGCGGCGTCATGGTCGACGAATTCGATCGCTTGGCCTTCACCATGAAAGAGGGTGAGATGTCAGAGCCGTTCCGGTCTCAGTTCGGCTGGCATATCATCAAGCACCACGGCTACAAAGAGGAAAAAGTCACCGGGCGCGGAAGCAAGGGGGATGAACCGGTTTTGCAGGCGCACTGCTCACACGTTCTCATAAAGGCCGAGGCCTCTGCCGAGACACTTGATGGACTGTACCGTCGGCTTGAAGATTTCAGAACCGCCGCTCTCTCATCCGGATTTCACAAGGCAGCCGCCGATGCTGTTATTCCGCTCAAAGAGTCGGGGTTGATCTTCCGCAACCGTAATATCCAATTCATCGGGCGCGATATTGCAGCTTCTGATTTTGCTTTCGAAAATGAAGTTGGAGAAATTTCCGGTGTCATGGAAAACAACTCGGCCATTTTCGTGCTGCAAGTGTCGGATCGAGTCCCGGAAGGCTCCGCTGCTTATGAAGACGTTGAACAGAAGATCAATCTGGATATCGTGAAACACAAGGTCAGCAGCCTCTGCCTTGATACCGCCGCTGCAATCTATGCCGACATCCGGACCGGCGCCGATTTCATAGCTGCCGCTGAAAGATTCGGTGAGACCGTTGAAACACCGGATCAGTTCCATCGCAGTGCTTTTGTGAAAGCTATCGGTCGCGACCCCAAGGCCATCGGTGCTGCTTTTTCGTTGACCGAACCTGGACAATACTCGCCACCGACCGAACACGCTCAAGGGGTGGTCATGTTTCGGTTGATCGAGCGGATTACGCCCGACTTGACCGAGTATACAACCATGCATGACTCACTTTTCAACATGATCATGCAGGCCAAACAGCAGGAGCTGTTCAGTGGTTGGTTTAAGAACCTGATGGAATCATCGGAGATTGTCAACAACACCAACAAGCAGGCCGGGCGGTCGGACTTCATGTAGACTGGCAGTAGTAGGTCAGGTCCTTCACGGACCTGACATCATGTCGTCAGGACCACAAGGGTCCTGACCTACCGTTACCAATGTCGGCCACAAGGGTGCATACGTAGCGTCTGACCCAGACATTGAAGTATCGCACGGGAGTCTCCCAAGGCTCCCGTTTTTTTGTATAGTCTTGTAGGGTAGGTCCGTCTTCGGACCTGCCATGTCTGGACCACAATCCGCCGCGGCAATCGCGTTTCTTCGGTACCTCACCTATAGCGAAGCGACAGGTGGGTTCGCTTCGGTACACCAAGAATCCCACCCGGCGCGAAGCGCTCTGGGTGGGGTACTGTGGTTGTCGAAACCTCGCTTCGCGACCCCTTCGGGTCAACGGTTTCGACCTACAAGAAGAAGATGGATTCCCGCCTACGCGGGAATGACACCCATAAATGGGTCTCTTGCGCTTCGCGGCGATAAATCGCTATTTTGGTTTATGACCTCACCCTGTGCGGTGTCGAAGGGTGAACCGGGTAAATGCGGCCCCCCGATTCTGTCATTCCGGGCTTGGACCCGGAATCCAGTTTGGGATGCGAAGACTGGATGCTGGCCTTCGCCAGCATGACGGGTCTTGAGGTGCTGGCTCGTGGACGGCAAGTGGAAGCCACTTGTGGTCGCCCTCGTCTGCCCCTTGACAACGCGGCACACGAGGGCGTACAACACGCACGGAGTCTGCCAATGGGTTCGTTTGTTGTATTTTTCCCCTCGGTTAGTAGAATCGATGGTGATTACGAGACCTTTCTTCGTAGGTCAGTCCGCCGTGGCGGACTGTGCTCCTGACGATTTGGCGGGTTCACGCCGCGGCGCGCAGGCGAAGACGGACCCGCCCTACAAGACTTGAAACCCGGACGAACGTCCGGGCCACCCGTGGATGTCAGGAGCACAGGGCTCCTGACCTACTAATCTAAATATCCAGATTCCGGACGTAGGAGGCGTTTTCTCGGATGAACTCGCTGCGTGGACCGGTCTCAGTGCCCATCAGTACAGAAAAAAGATGGTCAGCCTCGGCCGCATCGTCCAATGTGATCTGCAAGAGCGTTCGTTTCTCCGGGTCCATCGTCGTCTTCCAAAGCTGCTCCGGGTTCATCTCACCCAGACCTTTGTAACGCTGCAACGATACTCCGGTCTTGGGCATCTTCTTCATGATGCGGTCTTTTTCCTCGTCGGTGAAAGCCCAGTGTTCGGTCTTGCCGTGCTTGAGACGGAAGAGCGGCGGCTGCGCGACATAGATGTACCCATGGTCGATCAGCGGTCGCATGTAGCGGAACAAAAACGTTAGCAACAACGTGCGGATATGAGAACCATCGACATCGGCGTCGGTCATTATAATAATCTTGTGGTAACGCACACGACTGACATCGAAATCTTCACCAATTCCACAGCCCAAGCCGGTGATAAGGGCACGAATCTCTTCGTTGCGCAGAATCTTGTCGATGCGCGCCTTCTCAACGTTGAGGATTTTACCACGTAGCGGCAGTATCGCTTGGTACCGCCGGTCGCGTCCCTGTTTGGCCGAACCGCCCGCCGAGTCACCCTCGACGATATAGATTTCGCACGACTCCGGATCGCGCAGTGAGCAGTCGGCCAGTTTGCCGGGTAGCGAGGCCGAATCCAGGGCCGTTTTGCGACGAGTCAGTTCTTTGGCTTTGCGGGCGGCGTCACGAGCCATGGCCGCCTGCACCACTTTTTCGACGATCCGTTTGCCTACGGCTGGGTTCTCTTCGAAGAAGGCACCCAGATGCTCGTTGGTGATGGCTTCGACGATACCGCGCACTTCGGAGTTGCCCAACTTGGTTTTGGTCTGGCCTTCAAACTGTGGATCGCGCACTCTCGCCGAGATGACCGCGGTCAACCCTTCGCGGCTGTCATCGCCGATCATGGCAACGCCGCCTTTGCCGTTTTTGCCGTTCTTTCCGTTCTTTAGGCCCTTGCCCGTTTTGAGCAGGTTGTACTTGGTGGCGTAGCTGTTGATGGAACGAGTAAGCGCCGTTCGGAAACCGGTCAGATGAGTGCCGCCTTCGATGGTGTTGATGTTGTTGACGTAAGAGTAGACCGACTCGGAATAGCCGTCGTTGTATTGGATCGCGATCTCGACCTCAACGCCGTCCTTGCTCTTGGAAAAGTGGATCGGCTTTTTGAAGACGGGCGTCTTGTTCTCGTTGAGGTACTGCACGAACGCGGAGAGACCTCCCTTGTAAAAGAACTCCGTCTCCTTGTCGACACGATGGTCTCTCAGGATGATAGTCAGACCCTGGTTGAGAAAAGCCAACTCGCGCAGCCGCGAAGCAATGATATCAAACTTGTATTCGGTGGCCTTGAAAATCTCAGTGTCGGGGAAGAAACAGGTTTTGGTGCCGCTCTTTTTGCGTTCACCCACTTTGGCCAGTTTCTTTTTCGGCTTGCCGCGCAGGTACTCCTGGCGATAGACGACACCGTCACGACAGACCTCCACCCAACATTTTTCGGAAAGAGCGTTGACTACCGACACACCCACGCCGTGAAGACCGCCGGACACTTTGTAACTTTCGTGATCGAATTTACCACCGGCATGGAGCACCGTCATGACTACTTCGACCGCCGACACTTTTTCACCCGGCGGCGGCTCGACAGGTATGCCTCGTCCGTTATCGGTCACCGTGACCGAACCGTCTTTGTTTAGTTCCACGAGGATTTTGTCGCAGTAGCCGGCCATGGCTTCATCGACGGAGTTGTCGACGACCTCATAGACGCAGTGATGCAAACCGCGCTGACTAATGTCGCCGATATACATGGCCGGACGCCGCCGCACCGCCTCAAGTCCTTTGAGTACTTTGATGGTCGACGCATCGTAACTGTGTTTTTCTGTTTTGGCAGCGATCTCTTTATCCTTTGCTTTGCTCAGTTGCTTCACACCAGTAGCCATCAGTCGGTTTTTCCTTTGTTGCCGCGTTGCAATCGAATCTCCCGCACCGCCCGTCCATAAGGCAGAGCGTGCACGTCCCTGAGAATGGATTCGATCTCCATCGAAAGCTGCTGTCGCCAGACATCGTCCGGCACCGAAACGTAGAGCGTGCCGTCATCATAGCGAACGGCGGTCGCTTTATCGGCGACTCTCTCGCCCACGATCTCAGCCCAATGGTTCACCACCTGCCAGCCATCGAACTTCCTCGACAAACCCAGTGCCCGCATGGTCCTGTCGAGCACGCCTGAGATAGCCTGTGGCTTTTTCCAGTTGGGTGAGGTGTGTGACATGCTTCCTTTCAAAATCGTCTCCGTATCAAGCACATATTATAGCCGTTTTGGCCTCCCAAAGCAACTAAAAAACTCTATATATCTCGTTGCAAAGTAATGATTTATGACCTAAGAGTCAGGCCTTTTTGACCGGCTTTTTGAAAGCCTCTGCCCCTTGGTTTACAGCGTTACAATCCGTCGCGGAAAAACTCCAGGCAGTTGAGTTCCAGCACCAGACTTGCCGGTCTATGTAATGCACTTTTGACATCGGTTTTGTGGTGCTGTCAGGATCGTCTGAGAGAACCATGTTTTTGCTTGGCTAAAACAGAATTCTTTAGTATACTTAGACTTAAGACAAATTACACATGCTAATTAGACGCCAAATTGCAGCGTACTTCGTGACAAAGATGACAACAAGTTTTTGTGAATCATAGAGAGAGGTATACGATGGGCAAAAGACTGCTAATGGTTGTGATCGGACTGTGTTTCGCAGGGTCGATAACGGCTGAGCAAGTGGACCTCGGCAATAACATTGAAGGAGTCAATGTTTTAGTCGAACAGTCATCGGGCGACCGAACGGTCGTGCGTTTTGACGTCGGTGAGTTCAACCGAGAAGTCATCGAAATCGCAGGGGAGAATTATAACCTGATTAATGTGACCAAAGAAGGCACCCGCGCCCTTGAGGGCGAACCTGCTTTGCCACGTTTCTGCCGCAGCATAATTATTCCGGATGATGCGCAGATGGAAATCAACGTACTCAAAAGTGAGTATGTCGAATTCCACAACATGCCGGTGGCGCCGTCAAAAGGTGTCATCCCCCGTACTATCCTTCCGGAGAGTGTCCCGTACACTTTGGGTGATGTGTATGCCACTCATGAATTCTATCCCGGCCCGATAGCGCAGATTCGCACCCCGCACATCCTGCGCGACTATCGCGGCACTGTGATTGAGTTGAACGCCTTTCAGTATAACCCCGGCACCAAGACACTGCGCGTCTACACTTCGGTAACGGTCGAAGTGGTAAAGATAGGTCCCGGCGTGGTCAACGTACTTGAAAACAGTAGCCGTGCTGAGATAACGACGCCGGATTTTGAGTTGATCTATCAGCGACGGTTCTTGAACTACCAGCAGGCCGGTGAGAAATACACGCAGGTCTCAGAATTCGGTGACATCCTGGTGATCACCTATGACGCTTTTGCAGGCGACATGCAACCGTATGTTGACTGGAAGATGCAAAAGGGTATCAAGACGACGATGGTCAATATCAGCGCCATCGGTAACAATGCCACCACGATGAAGAACTATATCCAGGATTTTTACGACAGCACCAACCTGGCCTTCGTGTTGCTGGTGGGTGATGCCGCCCAAGTGACGACGCTGACCAGTCAGGGTGGCGGCGCCGATCCGATGTTTGCATTGGTGGCCGGTGGCGACTCGTATCCCGACATTTTCATAGGACGCTTTTCAGCCGAGAACAACACGCATGTTCAGACCATGGTCGAGCGGACCCTGACTTATGAAATGAATCCGCCCAACTCCGCCTGGTTCCATCAGGCCCTCGGGCTGGCCTCAACCGAAGGACCCGGTCAGAATGGTGAGTACGACAATGAACACATTGATCTGATACGGGATGACCTTCTGGCCTATACCTACACCTATGTTGATCAGTTTTACGGCAGCGTATCTTCGTCGGCGGTTTCGGCCTCTTTGAACGACGGTCGCAGTTTTATCAACTACTGCGGCCACGGCAGCACCACCGCCTGGTCGACCTCCGGGTTTAACAACGCCAACGTGAACGCCCTGGTCAACGACAACATGCCGCCGTTTATTACCAGTGTCGCCTGTGTCAACGGACAATTCCGCAACTACACCTGTTTTGCCGAAGCCTGGACCAGAGCCAGCCATAACGGTGTGCCGACCGGTGCGATAGGCACCTACATGTCGTCGATCAACCAGGGTTGGGTTCCACCGATGTGGGCCGAGGATGAAATCGTCGATCTCTTGTGTGCTGAAGAACTGAGTTCGTATGGTGCTCTGAGTTACAACGGCTCTTGCTACATGATTGATATGGTAGGCCAGTCCGGCATAAACGAGTTCGAGACCTGGCACATTTTCGGTGATCCATCGGTGCAGGTACGCACCAACACACCTGCGGCCATGACCGTCAACCACGCCGGGGCCGTCTTCTTCAATATGTCGGAGTACGAAGTTGAGGTAGTCGGTGTCGAGGGCGCTCTGTGCGCTCTGTATGCCAACGGTACTCTCTTTGGATCGGCTTATACGGATGCCGGCGGACTGGTGAACGTGCCCATCGGCGAGATGCTGCCGATTGGCGTACCGATTTTGTTGACCGTCACCGCTTACAACAAAGCAACCGTGATCGACACCGTCATGGCGGCAACAGATCTGACCATCCTGCACGATCCGCTGGGCGACACCAAGGACACCCTGAACCCCTATGAAGCCACCTGCACGGTTTACTCCGACACGGCGGTGGTGGCCGACCAGTTGCTGCTTATGTATCAGGTCAACTCGGTTTGGGCGTCAGACACTCTGGAATTGGCTCGCATGGGTGATGACTATGTGGGTTACATCCCGGCGCAGGCGGCTGGTACCGACATCGATTACTACCTGTGCGCCGGAAACGCGGCCGGTGATGTCGACACTACCGAGACCTTCAGTTTCAAAGTTATCGACTACGGACTTTTGCTCGGGCCCGATTACACCCAGTCGACCGCGCCGGTATACGACACTATCTGGTTCGGACTGACTGTTACCAACGACGGCGTACTGGAGGACGACTATGCTCTCAGCTACTCCGGTAACAACTGGGACGTTTCGCTTTGGGACGCCGGTGGCACGGCCGAGATATCCAACACGGCCAGCTTGGTCGGAGATGCCACCTTTGATTTCCAGGTGCGGGTGCTGATACCGGCCAGTTACGAGGATGAATACGACTCGGTGGTGGTCACTGCCACCTCCAATGCCGACGGCTCCTATGCCGCCAGCGCCTCGGTCAAGGCTATCTCAGCCGGTCAGCCCTGGGAAATACCGTTCACGGAAACTTTCCCCGGCACATCTTTCGATATGACCAAGTGGGAAACAACGGCCGGCGCCAATGTCAGCACCGACGGAATCGACGAGCCATCGGCGCCCTTCAGCGCCGACCTGGACGGCAGCCCCTCCGGGGCCGACACATTGATGACGGAGCAGATCAACCTGCGCAACGAGAACAACGTCGTAGTCAAGTACTACTACCAACGAACCGGCGGCGGCGATTCCCCGGAGCCGGGTGACAATCTGTCGGTCGAGTATCTGGATTCGCTCGGCGTCTGGCATCTGATCGATCAGCAGCCCGGCGACGGTGCCGATATGTCTGAGTTCGAAGAGGTCGAACTGGCTCTGCCGCCGGATGCCTACCACTCAGGTTTCCGACTCATGATCCACAACGTCGCCACCAGCGGCAATTACGATGATTGGTTTGTCGACGACATCTATGTAGGCTATCCACCGGACTTCGAGATGACTCTCACCCCCGGCTTCCAGACGCAGTACGGCCCGGCCGGTGATACCGCCGCCTATCTGCTGGGCGTCGTCAACAAGGGTCGTCTGGATGATCAATACGACCTGGCCCGTTCCAGCGGTGTATGGGATGTGGCCTTTTATGACGAAGCCGGTATCACTCAAATCACCTCGTCCGGTATCGTAACGGCTGGTGATACCGTCAACATCATGGTCAAAGTAGCCATACCGGAAAGCGCCGACGTTCACACCGAAGATTCCTCTACCATCACCGTGCAGTCCCAAAATGAGGGCTCCGTATCCGGGTCGGCTATGCTGGCCACGGTGTCGGGTGGACTTCCGTTGGTGTTCCCCTGGTATGAGTCTTTCGTGGCCAGCGACTTATCGACTGACTGGTTTATCAACTACGGTGCGGTTGTTTCTCAGAACGGCCTGGCCCCGCCATCGGCGCCCTATTCGATCAACCTCGACGGCGGCAGCGATACCGTCTGCACCCGTATGATTGATCTGTCCGGGTCTTCCGGCGCCATCCTGTCATACTACTTCCAGTGCGGCGGCGGCGGCGAACCGCCCGAAACAGGCGACGATCTGTCTATCGACTACAAAAACGAGTTCGGCGAGTGGGTCACCTTCCAGGTGCATCCCGGCGGCGGTGCCGTCATGACACAGTTTGAGTATGTCAACATCCCCTTGCCGTCCGAAGCGGTCCATGCCGGGTTCCAGTTGCGTATGCGCTCGACCGGCACCAGTTCGGGCAACGACGACTGGTATATGGACGACATCCGAATCGACTACGCTCCTGCTATCTCCGTGTTCCCGCCCTCGATAACGGAATACGTGGCCCAGGGAGTTGAAACCTCACGAGAAATCGTGATCGACAACGCCGGACCCGGCGGGCTGAATTACAGCCTAAACGCCGTGCAGTTGCTGGGACGCTCAAGCGTCTTTGATCAATTGTACCAGGCAGGCATGGTGGAACCAGCAAGGCGGGTCTATTCCGAAGAGTTCTTTGACTTCGTCGACGAAAAGGGTGTCGACAATCCCAACATCGGCCATCCGGTGTTGCGTAATGCCGGTGGGCCGGATACCTATGGATACTACTGGATCGATTCCGACGAACCGGGTGGACCCGCGTTTGCCTGGCAGGATATCTCGACAACCGGCGAGGATCTTATCGGTGGCTTGGTCGACGATAATTTCATCGGACCCATCGACCTCGGTTTCAGCTTCCCCTATTATGAAAACAGCTACTCGCAGATTTATATTTCATCCAACGGCATGGTCGGGTTTGCATCGACCGATATGAACTCACGGTTCAAGACGTCGATACCCACCTCTGGCACGCCCAACAACATGATCTGCTGGCTGTGGGACGACTTGAATCCGACCGACGGAGATAATCTCGACGATCACGTTTACTTCGACACCACCGGCGGACAGTGTGTGATTCAGTTCACCAACTATCCGGAGTATGGTGCGGCAGTCGGCGCCGTGATTACCACTCAGGTGATTCTCTCGGCCGACGGCACTATCAAGCTGCAGTACCTGAGTATCGGAGCCGGCTTCGATATAGCGTCCGGTACTATCGGTATCGAGAACGCTACCGGCACCGACGGTTTGGAGATAGCCTTTGCCACCGAGTACTTGCACGACAGTCTGGCCGTGGTTATCGCCAAGCCGACCCAGTGGTTGTCGCTGGATAGTCAATCCGGCAACCTTGCGCCCGGCGCCAGTGACACCATTCTCTGCCAGATCACGGCGGTCGAACTCGACAGCGGCAGCTACGCCGCAACTATCACGGTCTCGTCCAACGATCCCGACCCGGGCGACAATCCGTTTGTCATTCCGGTCGACCTGAACGTGGGCGCCGGTGGACCGCCATGGGTCTGTGGTGACATCGACGACTCAGGCGCCGGACCGGACATTGCCGACCTGGTTTTCCTGGTCGACTTCATGTTCTCCGGCGGACCGCCACCGCCAACTTTGCAGGCCGGGGATGTCGACGGTTCGGGTGGTGATCCGGACATTGCCGACCTGGTGTACATTGTAGACTACATGTTCAACGACGGTCCGCCACCACACTGCGGTCAGTAGGCAGCACTGGTGGATCGGCTGGAAGCTTGTTAGAAACGGTCACTCCCGCCATACCGGGAGTGACCTTTGATCGACAGAGCCGCGACGACGAACCCGCAAGTTGCGGTTAGGACAAAAGACAGCGCGGTGAAAGTCGCCTTCTAGACCGGCGGCTGATCCGCTATGATTTCGGATTGTACCCGCACCCACCACCGGTACCGACTGGAGAGATGATGAACCTCTGGCTACGACTTTTATGCGCCCTCTTATTGACATCCGGCATCGGCCTGGCCGCCGACGGCATGGATGAAAACCCACTGCCGATCGGCTTCACCGAAGAAGAGCTTACGCGATTGCACGAGATTGGGATGGACCATGTCACCACGGCCCCGCCCACCGGAAGTATTCGCAACAGCGCCGAGTGGGAACGGTCGCAGGGTGTCATAATTCGCTATCCGTTCGGTATCTCCTACGATATAATCGCCGAAATGTCCGAGGACATCATGGTTACCACTATCGTGTCCAGCGCTTCGCAGCAGTCGACAGTCGAAAGCTGGTACTCGGCCTACGGTGTCAACCTGGCCAATTGCGACTTTCTGATAGCGCCGACCAATACCTATTGGACTCGCGACTATTGCCCCTGGTTCATCTTTGAAGAGAACGGCGACATGGCCATTGTCGACCCCATTTACAACCGCCCGCGCCCGCAGGATGATGTTATTCCGCAAGCGTTGGGGGCGGCCTGGGGCTTAAACGTGTTCGGGATGCCGTTGGCCACACCGGGTGGGAACCACATGTCGGACGGTCTGGGTAGGTCCATGGCAACGGTGATGACCTATAACGAAAATCCGTCGTTCACGCACGCCGAGGTCGATTCCATTATGACGGCTTACCTCGGCAACGAGTTTACAGCCCTCGACTATGTCGAGTCCGGCGGGATTCATCACATCGACGTATGGGCCAAGTTTCTCAGTCCGACCACCATCCTGGTCAAAGACGTATCGTCGAGCAATTCCTCCTATGCCCTCCTGAACGCGCGAGCCGACCAGCTCTCACAGATGACCAGCGCCTGGGGCCAGCCGTACAATGTGGTGCGGGTGTATTGTCCCTCCGGCGCCGGTTATACCAATGGGATCATTTTGAACAACAAGATGCTGGTGCCGACAATCGGCAACGCCTACTACGACTCCCTGGCCCTGCAGACATACTCAGACGCCATGCCCGGCTACGAAGTGCTCGGTTTTCCCGGGTCGTGGTTGTACGATGACGCCCTGCATTGTCGCGCCATGGGCGTGCCCGATTCGAACATGCTGTGGATCGTTCATGTACCGCTGCCAAACCAGAGCGACACAATCAATGACTACGAACTCTCCGCCAGAATCGTCGACCACTCAGACATGGGATTGATCTCCGACTCGTTGAAGGTTTTCTACAGCATCAACGACGGACCGTTTGACTCTGCGCCGTTGTTTGCCACCGCCCAGCCGGATTCGTTCTATGGGTATATTCCGGCGCAGTCCGGAATCGGCGAGGTAGCATACTATATTCAGGCCGCGGACAACTCCGGCCGGGTGGAAACGCATCCCTTTATCGGTGAACCCGGCGCGCACAGATTCTCAATCGAACTACCGCCGGAGTTGCAGATTGTTGAAATGGAAGTCTTCGACAGCCTGCAGCCGGGTGATGTTTCACAGCAGTCGGTGCGGATTCACAACAACGGCGGCGGCCTGCTCAGGATAACGTTCGCATCCGCCGATCCCTGGCTGACCTGTGATCTGAATGAACAGACCGTGTTCCCGAACGACAGTCTTGATTTCGGTGTCACCCTCGACAGCGACCAGATGGCCTATGGCGACAACGCAGGCGCGCTCGATTTCACCTGCAACGACGGCGCCACTCCCGAAGGTAGCATCACTGTCAATGCCCATCTGTACACACCGCAGATTTACATTGACGACCCGCCTATTGAGGTATCCCTCGCCGGCGGCGATAGCAGCACTTACGGGATGGTGATAGAAAACTACGGACCGGGACGGCTGGATTTCGTAGCCGTTGGACAGATGAACCAGAGCAAAAGCAGTGCATCTGAATTTGAAACCATGGCCACCAAATCACACCAGCGTGAGGTAGCCGGGTGGCATCCGTCCGGCACGGATAAATCCGATGATCCGGAACCGTTCTTCGCACCAATGACCTCAGGTTTCGGTGGCCCGGACAGTTACGGCCATTCGTGGGTGGATTCGGACGAGCCGGGCGGGCCGACCTATTCATGGATCGACATTTCGGCTACAGGGACCGAAGTCTCGTTGGGCGACGACGAAGCCTCAGGCGCTATCGCAATCGGGTTTGGATTCCCATTTTATGACTCAGTCTACACAGAGTTGTACATCGGTTCCAACGGGATCGTGACCTTCGACGCCGGGAGCAGCAGCCGCTCCAATTCCAGCCTGCCCAACGGTAGCTTCACAAGTCTGGTCGCAATGTGGTGGGATGACCTCGATCCGCGTCAGGGCGGAAACATATACTACTTCTTTGATGTAGCCAACGATCGATTCATCGTCAGTTTTGAAGAGATCAGGTTCTACTCCGGCTCAAGCGGTACCGGCTCGCTGAGTTTCCAGGTTGTGCTGCAATCCGATGGCGGTATCAGGCTCCAGTACGGCAGCATGGACCCGGGCACGCTCACTCTGGAAAGCGCCACGGTCGGCATCCAGAATTCCGAGGCCGACGACGCTCTTGAAGTCGTCCACAACGCAGCCTACATGCACAGTGATTTGGCCATCGCGATCAACGCAGACCACTGGCTCTCGGTTTCACCGGCCGGCGGCTCTGTCGAGCCCTTTAGCTGGACCACAGTCAATGTTCACTTCGATGCCGCCGACCTTGAAACAGGCCTCTACACCGGACAGGTTGTGATTAGCTCCAACGATCCCGGCACCCCGATCTGGAGCGTGCCGGTCAGCCTGACCATAGCTTCCTGGGTGTGTGGAGATATAGACGGCAGCGGCGCCGGTCCGGATATCGGCGATCTGGTCTATCTGGTGGATTATATGTTTTCAGGGGGGCCGCCACCGCCAAACCTGGACGCGGCCAATGTCGACGGTGAGCCGGGCATTAACATCTCAGACTTAGTTTATCTGGTCGACTACATGTTCAACGGGGGGCCCGAGCCGGCCTGCTTTTAGAGATCGGCCTCACCATCTCCAGTCTTTCGATAACCTGGTGAATTCCAGGTTATCGGGCGCTCTCGAACAGTACCCAGGTCACCTGTAAAGGCGCGATATCAGAGGCTACAACTCGTTGCCACTTCAAGGTTTTTGTGCAAAAGTCGCTTGCTTTTGGGCCGGGAATTATTATTCTTACAAGACCATTTTTTTGATTAAGCCATTTCTTGCTGTGGTTCGTCATAGAGATGGTGAAACACTAATATATGGAAAGAGCGATTACTATGTTGAAGGCAAAGAATCTGGTCGTTCTGGCGACAATTCTATTCTGTTTTATTCTTACACAGTCTGCCCAGTCTCGACCGGCCCCCGATGTTACAAACGGCAAATCACGAAACGGCATCCTGTCTACTCTTGACCCCATTCAGGAACTGGCCGTTCACAAAGTCGGAAAGATCGAGTTGGCGGTGGCCAACAATGGTACTTTCAGTGTCAACTACACGCGCGCCCTTTTGTTCGATGCTTTCACCGGCGAACCGATACCCTTCTCTTGCCAATACCCCAAGGGCGCCCGCATCGAATACCTCTACGGCGCTTCCTTCTGGATCGGTGCCGTGGTCGGTCGTGACACGCTGGTGTCGACCGGGTCCGACGGTTGGTCACGAAACGGCGATGAGTTTTATCCTGATGAACCACCGTTCGGTAAAATGGTCTATCGGTCAATCACCGATCCGACCAAGCCGGAATACGAAGGCGCTATTTCTGAACAGGATTATATAGCCGTCTACACCGACACTTTTACTCAGGGTCTGGATGACGATTATTTCGGCCGCCAACATGTTCCGCTGAACATTGAAGTTACCCAGCGCTCTTTTTCCTGGTCCTATGCCTACGCCGAGGATTTTGTCCTGTTCGACTATCAAATCAAGAATATAGGTACACGCCTGCTCGAAAATGTCTACATGGGAGTCTATGTTGACGCCGATGTATGTTTCGACTGTAGCGGCACCAATCAAGGTTTTAGTGACGATATATGTGGCTTCCTGCACACCTGGAAGTCCGAGTACGGCGTCTGTGAGTATGAAGACACTGTTTTCATCGCATGGATAGCCGACAACGACGGCGACTTCATGGTTGCCTATGAATCCGGGTTCCATCCCGCTCCCCACGTGACGGCAACACGAATCGTGCGCACACCGTCTGAGGATCTGGAAGTGAGTTTCAACTGGTGGATCGGCAACGGTAACCCCGCGCTCGATTTCGGTCCGCGAGAAAAAGCAAACAAAGGTGTATGGGAAGAAGATTTCCGTGATTTCGGGACCGGTGGCCTCGGCACCCCGGAGGGTGATATCAACAAGTACTATTCACTCAGAAACAAAGAATTTGATTACGATCAGGTGTTCACCGCCTCCAAGCAACCGAACGACACCCTCTGGCTCTACCCCAACCAGGCCACAGCCGCCGAATTCTCCGATGGCTACGACACCCGTTATCTGCTCTCTTTCGGACCCTTTAACATTCGCCCTGGTCAGACCCTGCCGATCTCATTCTCTTACCTGGCCGGCGAAGACTTCCACCTGTCCGACGGCAACCTCGCCAACCTGCCGGATCAACCTGCCGAATACTACGCCAACCTGAATTTCCACGATTTGGCCCTTAACTCGACCTGGGCGTCGTGGGTCTACGACAATCCCGGAGTGGATACCGATGATGACGGCTTTTTCGGCAAGTTCCGAGTCTGCTGTGCGGAATCCATGATGGACAGCATCTACGATGTCCTCGATACCACTGGAACCTATCTCTATACGGACACCGCCTGGACCTATGACGCCTGCGATACTTTCTTCTATGAAGGCGATGGAGTCCCGGACTTCCGCGGAGCATCACCGCCGCCGCCGCCCGATTTCTGGCTGGAACCATCAATCAGCAAGATTGGCGTAAGATTCAACGGACTTCGCAGTGAAAACACCAAGGATGTGTTTTCGCGCACCATCGATTTTGAAGGCTATCGGGTCTACTTAGGACGGGATGACCGAGCCGCCAGTTATGGACTGCTGGCTTCCTATGACCGCGAGAACTACAACAAATGGGTCTTCAACCCTGATCGTGTCGGTGGCGCCGGTTATGAATTGCGAGATATACCATTCCTGATTGATGACCTTAGATGTCTCTATGGCGATTCCTGCGGAGACCCCAACTTCGATCCCGGTGCCTTCACTCGCAGTAACCCGTATGCAATGCCCGGCTACCCGGACTCGCTGTTCATCTTCCTGCCTCAGGATTTCAATGTCTCCGAACTCGGTGTAACAACGCCAATTAGAAAAATCTATCCCGATGAACCGTTCCCCTCTACTCTGATCGCCGATTCGGCCCAACCAGGTGAGTTGACCGAGGATGGACACTTCAAACACTTTGAGTATTACTTTGAAATCGAAGGCCTACTGGCCACGGTACCCTACCACGTCAACGTGACAGCCTTCGACTATGGATCACCGGAGTCCGGCCTGGCCTCCCTGGAGAGTTCAGTTACGCTGGGGGCCAAGCAAGCCTACCCGCTGGCTTCCTCAGATGAGGTCCTGGCCAACGACCTGGAGGTCTTTGTCTACCCCAATCCATACCGGCTTGACGGCGCTTATCGGGAGCGAGGTTTTGAAGGCCGAACTCAGGCTGATCGGCCACCGGACCGGACTCGTGAAGTCAATTTCGCCAACGTGCCGCCCAAGTGTACTATCAGCATCTTCACCATTGATGGTGACCTCGTCCGCGAGATCCACCATGACATGGATCCGGACGCCGACATGGCCAGTCATGAAACCTGGGACCTTATTACCCGCAATACGCAGTTGGTAGTCTCAGGCATGTACTACTGGTCGGTGGAAGAGCCAAACGGCGACGTGCAGATCGGCACCCTGGTGATCATTATGTAGTACCGATCGACGGTGTGGTTCTATGAATCTGGTCGCCGCTGCTACATTGCGCGGCGACCTTTTTTGTTCAGACAACCAACCCCGATCAACTCATTATGCCCGACAACGGGCCGACACAGCACCCACCCGATGGTGGTTTGGAAGATCGAATGGTTGACCCAGAAGACAACAGACCGGATGAATACCCGATTGATGGCACTCTGGATTTGCATCTGTTTGCGCCCGGAGAGACGCGCGAGGTACTTGTGGAGTACATCAACGAGTGTCTGAGCAGAGGCATTCTTACATTGCGAATTGTGCACGGCAAGGGACGAGGCGTCCAGCGACGAATCGTCCACAGTTTGCTGGCTGACCATCCGGATGTAAGTCAATACCGCCACGAAGGGGGTTCCGGCGGCGGGTGGGGCGCAACTGTTGTCGATCTCATCAAGACCTCGGAATAACCTGAGAACCTTCGATGCCGATCAGGGCGACAGCTGGTTGCTTTGTTGTGCTCAAGCGATCTTCAGATTGCACGGGGTTCCTATGTTCGGCTGGGTGGTCGTCTCGATCCTTGAGGCTGTGTCGCAATAGCAGGTACCTCCGGTTCCTGCGTTGGCCGAAGGCGAGCGTGTGAACCGCAGGTTTCAAAGGCCGCACTTACACAAGCCTCAATGAGAGTCGCAGGGTCACAACCACGCCTAGGGCGTGGTCAAGAACCTGCGAAGCCACTTTATGGCAAAGCCTGCTTGTTTGGGGGCGACAAATCACTATTCGTGCTGCACTCCTACCAAGTCACCCTGGGCGCAGTCGGGGCTGAGCGGAGTCGAAGCATGAACAGGCCAACAAAGTACTATACCTAAAGCGAAGCGACAGGTGGGTTCGTTTATGACAGGGTCGAAGAATCCCACCCGACGCAAAGCCTTTGGGTGGGGTACCGAAGCGTGGTGATTTGTGGCAAACCACCTCGTCTCGCATCTCACACAACAACCTCAGGCTGTGCGGAGTCGAAGCATGAACAGACCAACAAAGTACTATGCCTAAGGCGAAGCGACAGGTGGGTCCGTTTATGACAGGGTCGAAGAATCCCACCCGACGCAAAGCCTTTGGGTGGGGTACCCAAGCTACAATGGCGTTGGGCGACCGCGGCCGACGTCTGACCGCAAAATGAATAGCTGTCCGGTGAACCGCCTGACAGCACCAAAACCACAGGGCCACGGTTTCGGCAAGCCAAAACCAGTGCCCGACAGAATCCTGGATACGAGGCCGCAGCAACCACCGAAAAGCAAAGACCCCGCGAACAGCACGGGGTCTTACACAGCTTGCGGTTGACACCGCCCGGTGGCGGCGCCGATGTCTTAGGTATCTCTACTTCAACAGCACCATCTTCTTAGTCGAGGTGAAGCTGTCGGCCTGCAGCCGATAGAAATACACACCGGAAGCGTGGGCGGAGGCATCCCAATCCACTCTGACATAGCCGGCGTCGTTTTCGCCGCGCCATGTCCGCACTGTCTGGCCAAGAACGTTGTAAACCATCAGTCGCCATTCAGCCGCCACCGGAAGGGCGAACTCAAAGGTGGTGGAGGGGTTGAACGGGTTCGGATAGTTTTGGGCCAGATGGAAATCTTCGGGCAGCGCTTTGATCTTACCGGTCAGTGTGAAACCGTCATAGCTACCGACATCCACACTGACTACTTCGACATCACCACCCAGCTTGAGCACCGGTCCGGTTTCAAGGAAAGCGCGGCCATTCATGTTATAGATGAGAACTCTCGTGCGTTCACCGTCGTGGCTGTAACGCATCTCCATCGCCGTGGCGTTTTCGTGCAGTTGCGGCTCGGTTTCGCCGTCCAGTATCACGCTTATGGCACCGATACGATAATCGGATTCAATTACCGTGAGAACGCCGTTTCTGACAGCCAGGTGCGCTTTTGGCGTCTGGCCGGGAGCAAACTTCGGCATAGGCGGTGTGTCACCGACAATGACCCTGATCAGATACACCAGGTCCGCAACCGACAGTGTGATGCCGTCGGCATTGACATCGGTGGCCGCGATCTGTCCATCGACGTTAACGTTGAACACCGAGAGTCCGTAGACGAAGTAGTTGCTGAACACGACCGCGTCGGCTACTTCGTAGGAAACCCCGTTGAGGTTGATATCGGCACGGTCGTCGATGGAGTCAGCACAGACGATGTCGACACCGCCGTTGGTGAAGTCGACACAGCGCAACGGTGTCGGTTTGTCCGGGTCGCCGCCGATCAAACAGGAGTCGGGAGCGCCGAAGTAACCCGGGAATCCATAGTTGGGGTCGGTGATGTTCTGGTTCTCGAAACTGTAGACGTTTCGTGAAATCCACAATGTGTCACCGACTCGGCCCGAGAAGCCATTGTCGCCGCAGTCCATCCAGAAGAATGAAACCGGAACAAACTGGCACTCAAGGGTGCGGTCATCCGACACCAGGAAGTTGATGTCGGCGATCGACCCGACCATACCATCAAGGAAACAGCCGGGATGGTTGGCGCCGTTGTTGGTTTCAGCAAAGGCCGTGATGCGCAAGAGGCCGGAGGGACAAGCGTTGCCACAGTTACCGTCGGCTCCATGGCGATAATTGAAATACTCCCAACCACAGTTGTTGTGCAACAGTCCCGGAACCGCGCTCTGAACACTCAGCGCCGACTGATCATAAGCGACCAGAATGTCATAACCACCAAGTTCCTTACCGGAACCGTTGAGGAAGATACTCACCGTCTCCATCTGGCCTTGTATGGCATTGTGCGTCTTTTCGATCTGCACGTGGATGCATTCATCGATAACTACCGTCACGCAGACGGTGTCAGACACAGACTCCAGACACTCATCGGTGGCCGTGACGATCATGCAATAGGTACCGGACGTATCCGCAGTGAAGCAGATCCGATCGTTCGTTGGATCATAGCTGCCGAGACTCGTTGAGACACTGGACAGGTTACCGTCCTCGTCGTCGACGTCGACGGGATAACAAACCTCTCCCGGTTCCTCCAGGTACACGGTCGGATTATTGATCACATCCAGAGTCGGCGGCGCGTTGTATTGCACCGTGATCCTGGCGGTGTCAAACGCCATCGCACCACAGGAGTCGGTGGCCCTGAGCACAAAGTCGTAGTAGCGCTCTCCCGGCGGCACGGCGAAACAGATATCACCGGTGCCTGAGTTGTAACTGGCTCCAACCGGGCCGTCTATCAGCTCAACGGCAGCAAGGTTACCGTCCACATCCGAGGCCGTCACTCCGAAGCAGCGTGTCTCGGGGTCGCAGAAAAACCAGCTTCTGTCTTCACCGGCATCGACCAGAGGCGAGCTGTTGATGTTGATGTCAACCGTGAACGAGTCCTCACAATAGGCGCCGCAATCATCCAGACACATGACATGAACGGTGACGGACTGGTCGGCGGTGGGTGTGTAGACCCAGAAGCTGTCGATGATTGAGCCCGGGCCGGTGATGATCTCACAGTGGTCGAAATTACCGTCGATGTCGGTGGCTGTGACGCGGCGGCTGACCTGCGTTGGGCTACACTGGAAATACGATGTGTCGCCGGCAACATCACAAACGGGCGGACTGTTGATGGTTACATCAATCCTGACGGTATCTTCATCGAACGCACCGCAGTCATCTACCGACCGTAGCACGAAGGTGTAGAGCCCCGACGATGAGGGCGTAAAACAAATCTGGCCGGCGGCATGGATCCCGACCCCCTCTGTCAGATAACAACTGTCCAGGTTATCATCGGGATCCGAGCACGATGCCGGCCAACAAATCTCTGTGGCGCCGCACCGGAATACTGTTCGATCGCTTCCGGCATCGGTCACAGGTGAGCTATTGATCTGAACGGTAATAGTCAGGGTGGCGCTGTCAACGGCGCCGCAACCATCAGTGACGCTGACTATGACCAGATAATCTCCGGAAGTATCAGCCGCAAAGCAGATTTCGTTGGCAACCGTGTCAATCGTTCCGTAGGCACTGAGAAGCTGCTCCCCGGTAATATTGTCATCGGGATCGGTGGCCGTATAAGAGGCGCAAACAGTGCCACCGGTACACAGGAAGACACCAGAATTCTTATTACTGCTGAAAGCTATATCCGGCGGACTATTAATGGTCACGGTATAGCTATGACACAGGGTGTCCGCTGCTCCGCATCCGTCCGTGACAACCGCACAGGCTGTGTAGGTTCCACTCACCGGAGCATCGAAGCACCACTCACCATCGGGACTCACCGTTCCATCTCCGGACAGACGGCTCCAGGTCAAATCATCACCGTCATCGTCGTGGGCAGCGAACGGACAACAGAATGATCCCGGTTCGCAGATAAAGGTATCGACCGGTGCCAGTTCCTCGACGTATGGCCCCGAATTAAGGGTGACATCGACGACTATCTGACAATTATCAGAGCCACAATCGGATTCTGCCGACACCGACAGAACATAGTGTCCGGCCGTGTCGACATCGAAACAAACTTCCCCGGCGTCGTAATACCCGAAAGGTGACACTGTAACCGTAGCCGATGCGTCGGACACCGTGACCGGACGACAGACTTCCTGTGGCGCACACAGGAACATAGCGGTATCGGCGGCACAGGTGATAGCAACGGCAGTACCGAGATCAACGGTGATGTTGATAGTATCTCTGCCCTCGGCCTGGCATGCATCGGTTGCCCCAACCACAAACTGATAGAGACCCGACTCGGTTGGCGTGAAACAGACCTCATCGTCGACGGTGTCGATAGCGCCGCTACCCGACACTAACAGTTCCAAAACCACATTGTCATCGGCATCCGCAACGCTGTAATCGAAACAGTAGGCAGCGCCATCACAGAGGAAAATCGTAGTGTCATTGCCCAAGGTTACCAGCGGTGCGTTGTTGAGCGTGATGTTGTACTGCAAAGTGGTTGTGTCGGCGGCGCCGCATGAGTCGCTCACCACCACCGTGACAGATTTGACCCCGCCGCCGTTGGCGCTGAAACACCACAACCCGTCGGTCGTGACGGTGCCGTCACCCGACAGGCGCGCCCAGGTAAGGGCTCCACCGTCGAAATCGGCGGCCGCAAACTGGTAGCAAATCTGGCTGGTGGCGCACATGAAAGTGTCGACCGGACTTGGTGGATCGACAACAATCGGTGAACTGTTGATGACTACATCCGCTGCCACCAAACAGGTATCGGTGCCACACGAGGTCGACGCAATTATCTCGATTTCGTAATGACCCGAACTGTCGGCGTCGAAGCAGAGGTTACCGGCTGAGTGCGTGCCGATAGGGCTGACAGTAACGGTCGCGCCACTGCCGTAGATACCCACCGGGATGCAGACCGAACCGGCCTCACAGATGAAATGCGCCGAAGGAGGAGGACAATCAATCGACGCCGCTTGACCGATATCGACATTGAAAGTCACGCGGCAGCTGTCGGCGCCACAGGTCTCAGTGGCGACCACATCGATCACGTAGGTGCCGGAGGTGTCGGCCAGGAAGCAGAGCGTACCGTTGATATAGGTTCCATGTGAAACTGATACCGAGGCCGTGGCTGGTGTGACAGCCAGCGAATGACAAACGGAGTCAATCTGACACAGGAAAACATCTATGGGTCCGGTCGGGCAATCGATCTGGGCAAACTCTCCGAAACTGACCGTGACCACCACCGTGTCCTCGGCCGTTTGGCCACACCCATCGGTTACCCGGACAACAAACTGGTAGCTACCGGCTGCCGTTGGCGTGAAACAAACCGTTTTGGTCAGGGTGTCGATAACACCAAACCCGGAAGCCAGTTCTTCGGTCAGAACATCACCGGCGTCAACATCACCGGCCTCGTAAGAGATGCAGACCTCCTGCGGATTGCACAGGAACAAACTGCTGTCGGCCTGGGCGGTCAGCCAGGGGGCTGTGTTAATAGTAACATTGACATTGACGGTGTCCACATCGGTCGCGCCGCAGTCGTCGGTCGCCCGAATCACAAAGGGATAGGTCCCCGATCCGGGCGGCGTGAAACACAGTTGCGAACCGTTGTAACTGCCCGGACCACTGATCAGGCTACAGGTTGACAAATTGGCGTCGCTATCCGAGCATGTGGCCGGCCAGCAGATCTCGGTCGGTGCACACTGGAACACTGAAAAGTCGGCCCCGGCATTGGCCGATGGCGGACTGTTAAAGTCGACGTTAAAGGTCAGGGTGCAGGTGTCGGCGCCGCATGATTCGGTAGCGATCACGGTGACCGAATAGACGCCCGCCGTGTCCACCGGCAGACAAAGCTGGCCGCCTGAGTACCAGCCGAACGATACCCAGACCGTTGCCGACTGAGGAGTGATCGGCAGAGGCTGACAGATAGTATCCGGCTGACACAGGAAGATATCGATCGGCTGCGCGGGGCAGTCGATAAACGCAAAGTCACCGAACGTCACGCAGACCTGCACCGTATCCAAGCCTACAGCGCCGCAGGAGTCGGTAACACTCAGGATGAATTCATAGCAACCGTCGACGGTGGGCGTGAAGCAGACTTGATTCGTAGCACTGTCGAGGCTTCCATACCCGGACACCATTGACTCGATCAAACCCGCGGACCCATCAGGGTCCGAGACGGCATAGCCGAAGCAGATTTCCTCAGGCGCGCAGAGGAACAGCGCAGTATCATTTGCGGCGGCCATTGCAGGAGCGGCGTTGAGCGTGACGTTGATAGTCACCGTGTCGGCGTGGGATTCACCGCACTCGTCCAGAGCACTGAGGGTGAAAACGAACGCACCTGACACGGTTGGATTGAAACAAATGCTGCCACCGTCATACAGACCCGGGCCGTAGAAGGCGCAATCGGTGAGGTTGCCGTCGACGTCGGTACAGGAGGCGGGCCAACATATAGTTTCGTCAGGCCCACACAGGAATAACGTCTGGTCACTTCCAGCGGATGATATGGGTGCACTGTTGAAGGTCACGTCGACCGTGATCGTATCTTCGTCGAACTCGCCGCACTCATCTTCGATTCTGATGATAAACGTATTGGAACCACCTGCGACAGGTGTGAAACAAACTTGAGAATTAGGTTCATCCAGGCCGCCCGGTCCTGACACCAATGTCACCGTGGTGAGACGGGGATCGTCCGGATCGGTGGCCACGTAGGGCAGGCAAATCTCAGTGGAGGCACACAGGAATATCGAGGTGTCGTTTCCAAAGGCGATTTCCGGAGGACCATTGATATCTATCTGTACTGTAAACTGCGTTTCGCAGACCGCACCACAAGAGTCCTCACAACGTAGACTCACGGTGACGGTCTGGTCGGACACCGGCATGTAACACCAGTCGTTGCCAACCAGTGTTCCGGGCCCGCTTGTTATTTGGCAGAAGGCCAGGTTGCCGTCGGCATCGGTAGCATACGCCGGCAGGCAGATCTGTGCGGCGGCACACTGGAAGATCAAGGTGTCGTTGGGCACCGTGCAGACCGGAGCGGCGTTGATGGTGACGTCGATGAGCACGGTATCTCTGTCGGTGGAACCGCAGGCATCCGAAGCTTCAATAATGAACTCGTATACACCGGAAGCAGAAGGCAAAAAGCAGATTTCGCTGCCGTTATAAGTACCGGGGCCCGCCACGAGGGCACAACCGGACAGGTTGCCGTCGATATCGGCGCATGAAACCGGCTGGCAGACTTCACTCGGAGCACACTGGAATAGAGTTTGATCATCTCCGGCATCAGCCCTGGGTGGCGTATTCAATGTGAAATAGACCGCAACAGTGTCGACACTCTCGGCGCCGCAGAAATCGGTCGCCTTCAGTATAAACTCATAGTTGTAGGTCCCGGTCGGAGTAAAGCAAATCGTCGAGCCGTCAAAAACACCGGGGCCTTCGATTAGCACCACTGAGGTGAGATTGCCGTCCGGATCGGAGGCAGAGGCCGACCAGCATGTTTCCTGGAGCGAACAATCAAAAATCGTCAGGTCGGGGCCGGCATCGACTATCGGAGCCTCATTGATATCAATCGTCACCAACAAGGTGTCATATCCCTCGGCGCCACAGGCGTCGGTACCTTTCACGATAAACTCGTAAATACCGGAGACGGGCGGGTCAAAGCAAAGTTTGTTCTCAGCCGTATCCAGTGTGCCGTTGCCCCATATCAATTCGAGCGATACAAGGTTGTCATCGGTATCGGACGCCGAATAAAGTTGACAGACAATTCCCGATGCGCAGACAAACCTGGTTGTATCGTTACCCAGATCAACCAGCGGTGCTGCATTGATTGTGAAATTGTAAGTCATGGTAGTTGTATCAGCAGCGCCACAGGAATCGCTGACAACCACCTCGACAGAGTGGCTACCATCGGTGCCCGTGAAGCACCAGAGGCCATCACTGGTGACAGTGCCCGCACCCGAAAGGCGGGCGTAAGTAAGTGTGCCGCCATCCGGATCACCGGCTGCAAACTGATAACAAATCTCTGCCGCTGCGCACATGAAGGTGTCGACCGGTGAAGGATCGGTCGCTACCGGCGGCGAGTTGATGGTGACATCAGCGATGACCAGGCAGCTATCGGTGCCACAGTCGGTAGTGGCAACCACCAGGATTTCATAGTGACCGGATGAGTCGGCTGCAAAGCAGAGGCTTCCTGATGAGTAGGTGCCGACCGGTCCGACGGTGGCAGTCGCGCCGGTTCCGAAGATACCAACGGGAAGGCAGATAGAACCTGCCTCACAGATGAATTTCGATGTCGGGTCAGGACAGTCGATCTGGGCAGCCTGTCCGATATCCACGTTGAAGGTCAACTGGCAGGTATCCGAACCACACTCCGCCGCCGCCACCACCGATATGATGTAGGTCCCACTGGTGTCGGCGTTGAAACATAGCTCGCCGTTTGAATAAATACCATGTGAAGCAAAAACAGTCGCCGAGGATGGTGTGACACTCAGCGCCTGACAGACCTGGTCTGCCTGACAGAGGAATACGTCGATGGGCTCAGTCGGACAATCTATCTGAGCGAAGTCACCGAAGGAAACGCAAACTGTTACGGTATCTTCATCTGTCTCGCCGCACGGATCGGTTGCCTGGACGATTATGTCATAACAGCCATCGGTTGTAGGCGTGAAGCATACTTCGTTGGCTGCCGTATCGATAGTGCCATAGCCTGAGACCAATGTCTCGATCAACCCGCCCGGTCCCTGAGCATCAGTCACCGTGTAGCTGACGCAGATCGACTGGGCTGCGCAAAGCTGCAAAGTGGTATCAGCCCCGGCGACAATCGTTGGCCCGCCGTTGAGTGTTATGTCATAGGTCAGACTGGTCGTATCGGCCCGGCCGCATGAGTCGGTCACTGCGACCGTGACAACATAACTACCGGCTCCGGATGGTGTAAAACAGTACGAGCCGCCGACGCTCAAGGCGCCAACACCTGAGATCAAGCTCCAGGTCAGAGTGCCGTTCTCTGGGTCTGTCGCGGCAAACTGATAACAGATCTCCTCCGGGTTACACTGAAAAACCGCGACAGGACCGCCGGGATCGGTGGCCACCGGCGCCGTGTTGATGGTGAGATCATAGAAAATGCTTGTAGTGTCAGCCGCGCCACAGGAGTCCGTCACAATCACGACGGCGCTGTAGGTTCCGCTCACGGTCGGCGTGAAACAGAAATGTCCGCCGGTGGTGATAGTGCCGACTCCGGCCAGATGCGTCCATGAAAGCGGTCCGCCATTGGGGTCCATGGCTGAGAAATCGTGACACAGTTCCGACGCCTGGCACATGAACATCGCCACATCCTGAGGGTCCGTGGCTATCGGCGGATCGTTGTCGCTGATGCTGACGACAACCGTATCATAAGCATGCAGGCCGCAGTCATCTTCGGCATGAATCACGAAAGTGAAAGCACCGGCCATGGCAGGCGTGAAACAAATCTGGTCATTGACCATGGAGCCCGGACCGGAATACAATTCGGTGTAAGCAATGTTATCATCGGGGTCTGAGAAGGATACGTCGAAACAGATTTCCTCCCAGACGCACATGAACCGGCTGAAATCGTTACCTGCAGCCGCGGTGGGTGCTTCATTGAGATCGACCGCGAGATATGCTGTCGAAGAGCCGACATTCCCGCAAGCGTCCTCGGCGGTAACAGTGATTTGGTACACCCCGGCGGTGTCGGCAAAGAAACAGATGTCAGCCGTTGTGGCCGACGGCATAGTGCGGGCTGCAAAGGCATCGATTTCGAGAGTCCCGCTATTACATTCCATTTCAAGCTCATTGAAGACAATACCGTCGGGGAGATCAAAAGTGATCCCGCCGACCCCGGAAGATGCCGAACCACCCGGCACCGTGCGAGTAACGGTGTGCGTCACAGTCCCATCGAGACTAAAGGTCAGCGTTCCGCTGCCGCCACCGTTGCTGTTGGTAAACAGAACAAAGTCGGTGTTCGACCCATGGCAGGTGGTGATTTCCTCATTGAACTCCACCACACAATGATCCCCGGAACTAAACGACACTGACCCGTCGCCATCTCCACCATCGGGACCACCGGGTCCGGGTGATGTGAAGGTTAGATCGGTGGGAGCATTCAGCAGGTGGTCAGCCGAGTTCCCCGGTTCGATTCCATTTGGAAAGGTGCCGTAGTCCTGCACGGTGGCAGCAAAAATAAAATTCGGAAGAGTGACAGCCACGCCGGATTGTGAATTCACCGGCGGCACAAAATCAGCCGCCGAATACAGAATCGTGCCCGGGCCGCCGCCGCCAATCTGCGTGATGCTGCCGCCCAACTGGTTGATGCGTCCCACCTGATCGAAACCGGCCAGAGTGCCGGTGTAATCTCCAAAATCTGTCGACACCGAGGTTACGTCGCAATCGTTATCGATGATGTCGACCGGCAGGCAAATCTCAAGAGGTCCGCAGGAAAAGACCGACGAATCACTGATTGTCACCACCGGGGCGCTGCTGACCGTCACGTTGTATTCCACGGTCAGAGTATCAAAGCCGCCGCTGCCGTCGCAAACCTCGATGACCATATCAAATGAGCCGCTGGCGGTCGGCGTGTATTCATAGTAGCCGGTAACCGGAGTAGTAGATGGCGTACTACTGAACGATCCCGGACCGGACAGGAGCGTCATCGTCAGGGTATCAAACGGATCGGGGTCGGTAGCCACAATCGTGTCATGGATCGTCTCTCCCAAACACAGCAGCGGATCAATAGTCTGGCTGCCGCCGTCAACGAAGGTCGGAACCTGATTGTCCGGACAGAACTGGGTGGCAAACTGCAGGCCGTTGCCCTCATAAGCCCAGCTTCCCGAATATCGATCATTGTACTCGGAGCCGCCGGCTGGAATCACACCATCAACGTTGTAAGTAACCCCGGGAAGAACTTTAGAGGTGAAGCGGCTGGTGTTGGGGTCGCTCACCGGATCGTTAACCTGATACTGATCGGTGATACCCGCATAGGTGTCTATGAAGCCGGGAACATCGGACAGCAGCATCATGCTATCGCCGAGATAGACCTGGTCGGCATCGAACGGTCCACCGTGTCCTGATGACCAGATGTTGAAGTCGATGGCACACCCGGCCACCGTTACACCCAGTGTGTCACGATAGTCGCCGGTGTCTTTCATCTTGGCATAATCTATGGTGTAGTCCCACCATATTTCGTAGAGATTGACGGCTATGCTGTCCGGCCAGCGCACCCAGCCCCAGCGGTCGTTCTGCTTGAGATTGTCGAACAACTCAAACCCCTGCGCCCAAACGTTGACACCCGGCGCCGGGTCTTGTTCCATGATAGCCAGGATGGAGCCATGAAACTGCTCCAGTGAATTTCCGCGAGAATAGAGATGATTGGCAATGTTCCACTTACCGGCGGCCGTGTCATAGTAGATGTAATAGCCACCAACATTGGTCTCCAACGGTTCCGGCAATTCAGGCACGCCCAGGAAGTAAGATGAATCTACCAGATTGTAATTCGGCGGAGGACCCGGAGGGTTGTTGTCATAAGGGTCGTAGTAGGGTACCGAAGCATCGCCACCATCACCACCAAATATTGACTTTGTCGGAGCCAATAATAACAGCAAGCTCAGGAACAATCCCAAGCGGAGCACTCGATGTAATCTCACTCTTGTCCTCGCTGTCTGTAAGTCCAAAACGTTCGTGTCCATCCACCGCGCAAACGACCGCCTCAACAGGAAGCAGATTCACGATCACTTGTTACGGGCGCTGATTTAGAAATGTAAAGGCTGGGAGAGATGTATGACAGTAAACTAGAGCAATCGCTCATGTGCCACTCCCGTATTACCTGTTCGTCGTCCTTTTGAGCGCCGGCGCTGTTACTTGAAAACCGCCGAAACTCAGCCCGAGCCGGTCGCAATCAGCAACGCGAAACAGCTCGGCATTACTATTTCAAACTAACCTGTTTAATCCTTTAAGTCAAGGGAAAACACGGGGAAACGGCCTGTTTCCGCGGGTTTCTTATGGGGTCTAATAGTCCATGTTGGCAAGCGCTCCGCCCGATCCGTCTTTAGGGCACCGCCGCGTGAAGCACTAATAGCGCATTCATGGGTGGTTGATCACCGCGCGAGGCACAAATAGCGCATTTATAGGTGACTCATCACCTCATGCTGAGCGGAGTCGAAGCATCAACCCCTGTACAGGTGGTGTCGGTCGACAAGTCGCATCCTCGCCCCTCACCCCTTTATGTGGTGTCGGTCGGCAAGTCGCATCCTCGCCCCTCACCCCTTTATGTGGTGTCGGTCGGCAAGTCGCATCCTCGCCCCTCACCCCTTTATGTGGTGTCGGTCGGCAAGTCGCATCCTCGCCCCTCACCCCTTTATGTGGTGTCGGTCGACCCCGCCCGACACCGGCAAGCCTGTTAATAACTCTTTGTCTCAATTGTATTTGTGAGGATTATTCGCTCCACAAACGAGAACGGTAGCGGATTGTCGTCATCGTCCGGTATTTCAATCTCGGTCTTTTCCCCATGCCGGGTGGTTATCTCCCGGTGAAAGTCTCGGATAGTCAAGGTTTCGGCCGCCAAACCGTGCTCCCCCAGATTCATGAAAATACCACCGGAGGTCAGGGTGTCGACATCATAGGGATTCAGGGCGTAATAACGGGCGATATCGAAATCAAAACTGAACCGGTGGTCGTCCAGCCACCGGACATTGCTCACATTGAACGATGTCAAAAACAAGAGCGAGTCCCCGCCCTCCAGATAGAACATCTTACGCTGTCGACACCGATCGGCGGACGTATGGTCGGGCTCTCCAAAGCCAAGTGTACATCTGCGATCTTTGGCTTCATACTGGTCGGATGACTGATTCCAAAGCGAGTACTCGGTTTGCAAGTTGATGGACCGATGGGTCTTGGGCTTGTGGGCCAATTCCCGGTCGGACGAGGCTGATATCACTATTTGAACGTTCTTCCAGGCTGAACTGTGCCGTCTGGACAGATGCACCTCGCCCCCGTTGGGCAGAAAAAACTCAAATTTCTCCTCGTGATACTGGTACAGCGGTGGGTCGTCATCGCCGGACCGAACCATATTCATCATCGAGCCGGTCAATTCGATATTCTCATCAAGCGTGACTCGTGGCTTAAGATATAGATCCATGGTCATCCAAAGATCGTCGGTATGCGGCTGGTGGTCGTCTGGATCGGTTGTATGCAGAACCGGCCCAACCTTGGCCCCGGACGCGGTCAGGCTGAAACTCTTGCCGTCACCATAGAAAGACAAGGTAGTCCGCCCATACTCCCCTTCAGGGACGGTAAAGCCTCCGGAGCCCGATGAACTACCGCTGGTCCCATCGGCGACTACGCGGACATTGACTGTAATGTATTGATCCGAATCGGCCATCGCTCCCGAGGCGAGCATTGCGACCACCAACAATGGCATGATTGTCGTTTTCATTTTCATATCTCCTATCCAGATTGGTTTTACAGGTCGGTTCCCGACGCTCCGGTCGTGAAAGTCCGGACTACATCGGCTTCGGTCAAAATAATTCGCTGAACCGGCTGGCTGTCTTCAGGTGATATAATAAGCTGCTCGGCCGGGGTGGAGTTGTCTCGATTCATCAGGCTGTTAACGGAGAGAAACAACAACACCGCCAAAGCAGCCCAGGCGATTGGACGGGGAACATGGTAGCTACCAGACCACAGCCGACCTAACCAGCCGCCGGGTTCACGCTTGGTTCCGGCCAGGATCGCTTGTTCGACATCGGCCGGCATCTGAGCTTCCTCCCATTCGGCCGTCAGTCGCTCAAGCTCGTTAATCTGCTCTGAGTACTGTTCACACTCCGAACACTGGGTCAGATGTTCCTCAAGTGAGCCTCGTTCCTGCTCGGTCAGCTCCGTGTCGACCCGGGCTGAGATAAGTTGACGGTATTGCTCACAGTTCATAGCTATCACCTTTCGCTTGAGTTCTATTGAGTGCGTTGCGCAACTGGTTGCGCGCCTTGAACAGGATCGCCCGCACGGCCGGGACAGTCGTCCCGAGAATATCAGCGATCTCGGTATATGCAAAGCCCTGATAAACTTTGAGAATCAATCCCTCTCTATAGGGCGACTCCAGCCGACCGACGGCCTGTCTCAATGCAGTCAGCCGCGAATCGGCGGTGCTGTATGAGTGCTCGATGTTATCGATTACACTGTCAAGCGGCTGTTGTTTGCGGTGGCGACGAAGATGGTTCAGGCAGAGATTCCGCGCGACAATGAACAGCCAGTTCCTGACATCATCGATAGGCCTCTTTTTGTTCAGGTGCTCGTGCAGTCTGATGAAGACGTCCTGAACGATATCGGCGGCAGTATCTTTGTCACCGAGCATCTTGAGCACAAAATCGTAGATATGGTTTTTGTGCTCGTGGAACAGTTGCGTGAACGATTGCGAGTCGGTTTCTCTCGCTGGGTTCATAAGTCTGCCTTTGTCATCGATTCGTGTTGCCATCTTATATTGAAGACACAGTTTTGGCAGGAAAGTTTTTTGTTTTTTGCGATAAACCGCTGTTTCGCGCTTGGCACGAGCTAACCTCACCCTGAGCGGAGTCGAAGGGTGAATTCAATTAATAGAGCGCTCATGCTTCGACTGCGATCATGCTTCGACTGCGCTCAGCATGACATGGGTCGGACCAAGGGTCTGCAGGGAGACCCCCGCTCCCGTCGTTGCGAGCGAATCCGCGTTTCGCGGATGAGGGCGGCAATCTCATGCGCCGTCACCCCGAACGCAGTCGAGGGGGACTTCCTCTAACCAATTCCGGCCGCATCGCAGGGATGTCGCCCTACTAAGAGAAAGATGGTTTCCCGCCTTCGCGGGAATGACACACGGTCAAGCCGTGTTTCTCCGCGCGGGAATGACAGAAAGTGACGCTCGAAGCGCGAGAAAGCGATTCATCGCCGCGAAGCGCGAGAAGGTGATTTATCACCAAAAAAAACGCCGCTGTGGGTGGCCGTCTCAAACCTTGTTTGGGGCGGAAATCATTCAACACATTCACCCTTCGACTGCGCTCAGGGTGAGGTTGCAACCTAGAAAGCGATTTATCGCCGCAAAGCGCGAAGTAAGCCATTTATGGCCACAAAAAAAACCGCCGAGATTAATCGGCGGTTGAAATCTGTTGGCGTGTGAACCCTACTTCTCGTTCAGGATATATTTGCGCGGGTTGAGCCGTTTGCCGTTGCGACTGACTTCATAGTGCAGATGCGGACCGGTCGAATAGCCGGTCGAACCCATAAGGGCGATAACCTCGCCGCGTTTCACCCGCTGACCTCTCTTGACATTTGACTTCGACAGATGGCCATAGAGAGTCTTGAATCCATAACCGTGGTCGATCACGACAGTCTTGCCCATGCCGCCCTGGTTACCCACTTTGATTACTTTACCGTCGGCCGTGGCCACGATCTGTGTACCGCGCGGGTTAGCCAAATCGATCCCCCAATGCATCCGCTTGTAGCCGGTGAACGGATCATATTTCTGGCCATAGCCACGTGAGTACCAGCCTTTACATGGCCAGATCGAGGGTGTGTGTTTGAGGCGATCTTGCAGATCGTCCAACGCCGCGTGGACCTCGTCATATTTCTCAAGCTCAAAACGAGACAACCTCAGCAGGTAGTCAAGATCGACCTCGGCCTGTTGGGCGGTTTGCTGGGTGGTGGAGAGAGCGGTGGTGACCGCCTTGGGACCACCCACGCCGAGCTGCCGTTCCTGTATATCGATCTCCGGCAGATCAAAAGCAGAGCGCAGGACGATCTCTTTCTCAACCAGATCGCCGTAGCGCGCCTCTACCTCCGAAAGGCTCCACCGCATCTGCTCAAACTGCGAAGCCAACTCTGTGTTCTCATTCTGAAGTCGGGCCAGTTCTTTCTGAGCCACTTGATCATTGAAATACTGCGAGGTGAAAAACAGGCCGGCCACCAACAAGACCAACAGGGCGCCGCCTGCAATATATAGCGAAGCCACCGGAACTTTCACTTGTTTGAAAATCCCACTGGCGTCGGGAATCATTATTAGCGTAATCTTCTTTCTAAACATCCTCACTCCGTAACGGTTCAACAACTATCACCGGTGCGGCCAAACACCACCCACCAGTACTCAAAACAGCCCCGAAAGTACATCGTTGTCAACACAGAGTCAAGAATAAAAGCGTCAAACTACCCTTGACTACTTGATCAGCACGTAATCTTTGCTAAGCACCTTGTTGACAATCTTGGCCAGTTTCTCAGCCTGCAGGTTCTGCAAACTGTAGAGATGCCAGTATGTCTTCCTGGGCAACCCGGTAAAGACTCTCTTTTTCTTAGCGACCATCGTCATCACGCCCTCCGTTGGCTTCGACAAGCCCGACCGGGGCGGCTGAGTCGCCTCCCACATTAATCGGGTGTCCAGATCAAAACATTTAGGTTTCGTCCATTGCTATGCACAGAGCGTGCCCTTTGCAGGGGACCGCCACAGGTTTTGGCGACAATCACTAACATGCTACCCACACACAACTTAGCGGCGACCTCATTAACCCCAGTCTTCCGAGGCCTTTTTGATGGCTGGAGAAAATGGGGTAACTGTCCTATTAATGCTCCTCATCGCTCAACATTTGCACAGGTTTTTGGCCCCGGCGAGATTGGCTGAAGAGCAGTTTCTTCTCTCGCGTAGCGGCGGGTCTTGTGTCCGCCGGGTGGCTCAGACGGCCGCAACAGGTGCTGTCGGGCGACTCGCCCGACGGCGTGGCGAGGTTTTCTTAGGGCAGAACAGCTTCTGGTTCTGCCATTGCCCAATGTCGGAACCGCTAAGAGGGTTCCGACCTACAGGAAGAGAACCGTACTTTGCGAGAGATTAGCAGACTTTTTGAGATATCGCGAACAGAATCTGCTGTCTACAGATGGACGCTACGCGCAATCGATTGACGACGCCGGGCTTACGTCGTACTTTGATACAAAAGAGCCACAAATCGGATGAAAGGAACACCAATGTCCAGACTGAAAGATAAAACCGTCCTCATAACCGGCGCCTCGGCCGGGATCGGCGCCGCCTGCGCCTGTAAGTTTGCCGAAACCGGAGCTCGGTTGATTCTGGCCGCCCGGCGGCGCGACCGGTTGGAGGAGGTGTCCACCGATCTCAATGTAGATGTCCACTTGATGGAGCTCGACGTCACCGACCGCTCGGCTGTGGAAGCGGCCATCGATGGTCTGCCGGAGTCGTTTCGGGAAATCGATCTGTTGGTCAACAACGCCGGTCTGGGGCGCGGTGTGGATAAGCTCCACGAAGGAAATATCGATGGTTGGGAGGAAATGATCGACACCAATGTCAAGGGACTTCTGTACCTGAGCCGGACGGTAATACCGGGCATGGTGGCGCGTGGGCGCGGGCACGTCATTAATATAGGTTCGATAGCCGGTCACCTGGTCTACCCCGGCGGCAGTGTCTATTGCGCCACAAAACATGCTGTCGATGCTCTGACCAAAGGGATGCAGATCGATTTGGTCGACACACCGATCCGGGTCTCCACGGTCGACCCCGGCCTGGTCGAGACCGAGTTTTCGCGGGTCCGGTTCTATGGTGACACCGAACGAGCAGCCAAGACCTATCAGGGTTTCCAGCCGTTGATCGGCGAGGACGTGGCCGAAGCGGTCGTTTGGATTGCCGACCGCCCGCCGCATGTTCAGATCGGCGAGCTGATCATCCTCCCAACCGCCCAGACCTCGACAATGCACCTGCACAAGGAGGGGTGACACGGGGGGGCCGTGTTTTTGTGGCTTCGCCGCCTTGGACAAGAACGCGCGGAGCGCACAAAACCTATTAGTCGGTGTCATTCTGGCGAAGGCCAGATTCAGTTCTGGTAGGGCGGGTCCGTCTTCGCCTGCGCGCCGAGGCGTGAACCCGCCAACATTGGTTAATATGTAATGGGAGATCAGATGGACGATAAACCAAAACCCAAAACGCTCTACAAGTTCCGAAGTTGGGTGAATGATTGGAATGATCCGGATAACCCGGAAAAGAACCTCCACAGGACGCTACTCACCGAACGAAAACTGTGGGTGCCAAAAGCTACGGACTTGAATGACCCCTTTGATTGCTGTATCCCTTTTAGATACGATCGGCTGCCAGAGGAAAAGTTCAAAGGGAGACTTATAGGTCTGTTGCCACCGGCAATGCCAATGGCTCAACGTGCAGAGCTGGCTGAAGCGAGAGTTCGAGAATTGGAGTTCAAAAATCAGGCTAAGTTGCGAAAATTCCTAGAGGAATCTGCGCTCAATTATCGGGAAAAGCACGGGATTCTATCATTCTCAACAGTGAAAGATGTGCCATTGCTTTGGTCACACTACGCCAATGCATATCGCGGGTTCTGTGTAGGTCTCGACTTCTCTCTATTCACAGGAGTCTTGCATGAATACTTCACGAGCACCGGCAAGCCATATCAAGAGGCTTGGGTAACATACGTAAAGACATTCCCCGAAATCGTACCTTCTGAAGACCTTGATGATGAGGAGGACTATGAGAAGTTCCTGCAGTTGTTCACCGCAAAGTCAAAGCACTGGGATCACGAGGAGGAATATCGATACGTCTTCATGGATGCAGGTGGGTTCAGTCTGAATCTAACCCCGCAATGCGTGTCCGAAGTGATCCTTGGTTCGGAGATGCCGGAAGCACACAAGGAAGAAGTTACCAAAGTCGCTCAAGAACAGTTTCCATCCGCCCAACTGCTTCAGGCGCAACGCAAGTTCGATAGTTTTGAACTCGAATTCGTCCCCGTATGAATCGACAAACCACCTTTCCTTCGAGGGAAACCATATTCAAAGTCCCCTCTGGAGAGTCGGTTTAGGGGTGTGTTTAGCAAAGGCGCAAAGCAAATAATACACCCCGGCCCGCCAAGGCGGGCCACCCTTCTCGAGAGGGGAGTTAGAAAAGCAGCTATCGTGACAGCGACACAGCTAACGCGTTCATGCTTCGACTCCGCTCAGCATGAGGTTGTGTCAGGACCACAAGGGGTCCTGACCTACAAAGAACCAAGAATCGCTCAGTCTCTATACATCAACAACCGCTCCCACAGCGGCTCCGGCTGGACTGTCGAAAACATCCGTTCCACAAGTAAGGTCAAATCGGTGATGTCGATAGTGCCATTGCGATCCAAGTCAACGGCGTCAGGCAACTCAAGAGATGGACCGTTGTTGAAGAAGTAGTCAACCACCAAAACCAAATCCGAAATGTCGCGGCTGCCGTCGTTGTTGACATCGCCGGAGACATGCCCCATCAGTGTCACCATCGCCGTCAGGTCAATATCCGATTTATCGTTGAACAACCCGGTCACCACGCACGGCTGCAAAGTAATATCCCACATCCAACCGTACTGATTGAGGTAACTGCCGGTGTTCATATACATGACCACCACCTGTCCGGCGAAGTCCGGATGGCCGGTCAGTACTGCACACGAATCCGGCACCAACGAATCATTGACACGCAAACTGGCCAGATCGATCTCTTCGACCGAATAGCCGGATGTGAAATTCCCCACGACTACCAGCAGGGTGGATGGATTGACCGAGTTGACATCGAACGTGTGCAATGTGTCCGGATATGCAAAAGCTCGCAGAGTCCCCGAGCACTTGGGATCGACCGCACCGATCAGAGTGCCGCAACTGTTTTGATTCGGAGCGCACGGCGACAAACTGTCGATACTGAAATCACTACTCAGCGCATCACAAAAAAGTGGATCGGTCGACAGGTTGCCGTTAATACTCGCCTGCGCCGAAATATCGCCTACCCAGTCGCCGCCTTCATTACCGTAGATATCTGTACATGCAATACTCGGGATGCTGTCGAACATGGCCACGATCCCCGCCCCTTGTTGATTGAAGGCCACTATCGAGTTGGACAGATCGTAAGAGCAGCCTTCGCTGTAAATCGCAGAACCGAATGGAGCATCGTTGAAGACGAAAGTGCCGTTGGTCACAGTCGGTGGGTCGCCATAGCAGTAGAGCCCACCGGCGAAAGTGGCCTGATTGCCTTCAAAGACACAATGATCAAAACTGGCCGGCGATTCATAGCACGAAACACCGCCAATGATCATGGCAGCGACGTTGCCGCTGACCCGGCAGTTGGTCAAGATCGGGTTCGAATAAAAGAAGTCTATTCCGGCCGACATGCCGAATGGAGCTTGAGCGAGGTTCTGTTCAAAGATGCAGTTGTCCAGTATCGGTGATGAGAAGTTCGCCGCCAGTCCGCCGCCGAAGAAGCCGCACCGGTTTTCTTCGAATCGACAATTAAGAAGCAGCGGCTCCGAACCTTCTTTGCAATACATGCCCCCACCGGTGCCGGAAACCACATTAAGTCGTATCAGACAGTCGCGGATAACCGGGGAAGCTTGGGAGCATAGGATTCCTCCGCCATTGTTGCTTGTCCCCATACCTTTCTGAAGGGTCAGACCACACAGGACCGAACCGGCACCCTCACCGCTGACAAACCTGACAACACTGCCGCTGTCTGCCGGCCCCAGGATGTTTGGGTCACCATCGATCACCGCCGACATTATGTGAATTGAGTCACCGCTCAAAAGAAAAGGTCCGCCCACGGTGATGGCTTTACCGTCAAAGTTTATTCGCTCGTGATAGATACCTGCGGCAATCAACACCGTGTCGCCATCGCCGGCGAGATCAATACCACCTTGAACCGTGGCAGCCTCGGTGGGGATATTAATAGTAGCGGCCAGGCTATTGGTGGTAGCAATCAAGAGCAGGCAAACCGCCGGCCACCAGGATACGCGGCTTGACACGATGCGGAAGATTGTTCTCTGTCGAACTCTGTTCAAACTAATCCTGTTCGCAGTACGTTGGGCAAGTATTATCCCGTTGATCCGCTTTCAAGATCGTAGATAATCCGGATTTGTCAATCTCAAACTACACCTTCCGGGTGCTGTATGCGCCCCTTTTTTCCTTGACATCAGGCCCTTCTTGGCTTCATTGAGTTATTGCAGGGGTGCCGGACCAGGATTAGTATCAGCGGCAACAGCGCTGTAATGATGGTGCTCCTAAGGGCAGAGTGGGAATACTTCATAGAGCCTTTTGGTTCTGTTCAATTAATCGATGTTAGTGCCCGTTCGACGGAGGATAGGTTGCCTTTCATGCGGCGTCAATGGATCGTTGAAGCAACAATAATCGCTTTGGTCTGTTGGGTGACAACGGCGGCCATTACCCAGACCGAGGCGGCCACCGACGATCTGTCCTCGGTCGACTCTTTGGTCATGATGATAGATCCACACACATACACAGTTGGAAACCTGAGAATAGATGCAAAGCGACGTGAAATTGTCCTGCCCGGCTGGGTCAACCTGGACAGTGGACAGGTCGAGTATTTCGCCACCTCTCCCGGCGGCAAGACGCATGAGTCGGTGCTGGTTCTGGACGCGGTGCCGCTTCACCTGCAAACAGCGCTCTTGCTGCTGGGATTCGAGAGCGGCCGGACAACAATGCACTTTCAGGGAGATAGTACAGAGCCTTTGGGAGATTCGGTGGCGATCTGCGTAAAATGGCAGGACCCATCCGGCCATGATGTCATTTATCAGGCGCACCAACTGGTGTACAACGCTCAGCGTCAGTCATCCATGCAAGCCACAGCGTGGCTGTTCACCGGATCGATGGTTATCGACGGAAGGTTCATGGCCGATCTGGACGGCTCTTTCATCGCGACCTATGCCGACCCGGTGGCCGTGTTGAATAATCCATTGGCCGGCCGGCTGGACGACACTGTATACGAAGCCAACAAAAAGACACTACCCAAACCGGGAACGCCGGTTGCGGTGACAATCAGCAAGTGGTCGCAGCCGACCCTGTCCAAGGAGTAGTATGACATCATTCTCGAAAAGAATCATCTTGGTTGCTGTTCTGGTTGCATCACTGATATCTGTGAGTACAGCCGGCGACAAAAACAGTTTCGATCTATCGCTCAGGCATGAAGCCCAAGCCGCTGTTACTCGCGCTCTGGACTACCTGGCCGCAGCGCAGGAGGAAAACGGATCGTTCAATGATTACCCCGGTATCAGTGGATTGGCCATGACCGGTTTCGCGCGGGCGCCTGCAGAGTTGCGCAAAAAACATGAAGCTACCATCGTCCGAGGCTTTAAGTATCTTCTCACCAACGTACAGGATGACGGCGGCATCTATCCGCCGTTCGAACCGCAGTTGAAAGCCTACAACAGTTCGATCTGTCTGATGGCGCTGGTGGCTGCCGAGGCGCCCAGTTTCGAGCAGCAGATAATCGCCACCCGTGGTTACCTCATCTCCCTGCAAGCCGATGAGGATGACGGTATCTCGCCTGACAGTTCCACCTACGGCGGTATCGGTTACAACAAGGACGAACGCTCCGATATTTCCAACATGCAGTTTGCTCTGGAAGCGATTCGCACCTCGGAGAGCTATGCATCGACCGACCAAGCGGCGGTGACCCTGGATGGATCTCTGCCGGAGAGTACCAACGAGGACCTGTTTTGGGAGAAAGCAATCCTCTTTCTGCAGAACAGCCAGAACTACAAAAAGTACAATGACTACGAATGGTCCTCAGATGACGGCGGGTTTGTCTATTACCCGGGTGTTTCCAAAGCGGGAGCGACCACCTCGTATGGCGGCATGACTTATGCCGGGATGAAAAGCTTGATTCACGCCGGACTGACCCCCGACGATGAACGGGTGCAGGCGGCTTATCGATGGATCAAAAGCAATTACACGGTCGACACCAACCCCGAGTTGGGAAAGCAGGGCTTGTTCTACTATTACCATGTGATGGCCAAGGCGCTGACCCTTCTGGGCGAACCTACTCTGATCGACGCAGACGGCGCCGGACACGACTGGCGCGGTGACCTGGCCGACAAACTGATCAGCATACAGGCGGCCGACGGTTCCTGGGTCAATGAAAACGGTCGTTGGTGGGAGAACAACCCGGTTCTGGTTACCGCCTACTGTGTGCTGACGCTACAGGAGTTATTGAAACCTGAATGACACATCTGAAAGATCAGGTAATGATATATGGACCGCCGCTCGAGGCCGATAGACGACCCCGTCCGGTGATCGAACGAAGATAGAGGTTAACAGTAATTCGGAGGATGGTAATGAGAACACGATTGGTAAGTCTGATTTTGGCGATGGCTGTGCTCTGCCTTTTGGCGGCTGACATTTCGGCGCAGCCGATCCGTGTGAACGTGATGCCGGACGGTATCTGGAACGATGCGGCTAACATTTACACTGCTTACGCCTGGCCCAATCCCGACACCGCTCTTACAATATGGGGCAACGTGATCGGCGGGACGGCCCCCTACACCTATGAGTGGGATTTCGGCGACGGTTCGGCGATTGTGACCGGAGCCGTTACCGATCCGAGGTATATTGCGGTAACCCACGGCTATGCGACTATGGGACCCAAGTACGCCACATTAATAGTTACCGATAATGTCGGCGCCTCCGACACCGATGTGGTGCAGATCGACGTTGTCACCCGCAACTGGGATTCGCGGGTCAATCTGGCCATCCAGAAAGGTCTGCGCTGGCTATACCTGCACAATTACGGATACATCAGTTGGCAGGGTTGGGGGGCGGAAGGACAATACCAGGTGGGCGCCTTCGGCATGGAAGTACTGGCCTTCTGCAATCGCGGCCACATGCCGTTCGGTGACCCTGACGAAGATATCTATGCCGAGCATGTCAAAGCCGGGCTGGACATTGTCACCCTGCGCTCCGGAACTCAAACCATCGGCGCCCAGCCTTACGGAAATCCTGATTCCGACGGTGACGGCATCGGTATCTGGTTTTCCAACGGCACCCGACCATGTTATGAGGTCGGTATCGGCGTCATGGCTATAGTTGCTTGTGGCGCCCCCGACAGCACGGCGGCCACCGGACCGGCCGGGGTGATCGGCGAAACGTACCACGACATCGTGGTAGACGCTATGGACTGGATAGCCTGGTCTCAGAATGATTACGGCGGCCGTGGCGGCTGGCGCTACTATGCCAACTACGGCAACAGCGATAATTCGGTATCGCAGTGGCCCACTATCGGGATGGAAGCGGCGGAGTTCGACTGGACGCTGGCGCCACCCGCATTCGTAAAAAGCGAACTACTGGTCTGGACAACCTACAGCCAGAATGCCAACGGCGGCTTCGGATACAATAACAACGGGGCACCTAATGTCGGTCGTACCGGCGCCGGAATCTGCGAGCTTTCTTTTGCTGATGTGCCATACGATGACACCCGCGTTCAAAACGCTCTGAACTACCTGAACAACAACTGGTACCAGGGCACGAATACTTCCAGCGGGAATTTCGGCAACCTGTACGCTATGTACGGCGTGGCCAAGGGCTGTCGTATCGCCGTCGACGCAGGTGGAGACCCCCACGAAATCCAAATGGTTGGCGCACACGACTGGCAGACGGAATACAATGAGTGGCTGGTCGAAAACCAACATCCCGACGGATACTGGAACGGCAGCAACTACGGCAGCAACCTGATCGACACCGACTTTGGCATTCTCATCCTGACGCCATCGATTACTTGCGATCCGGTGGCCGTGATTTCCGCACCGGCTTCCACACCGGCCAACACCGAAATCACTCTGGACGGCAGTGGTTCCTACTATACCTGCGGCACCGCCGACATCGTTGAGTGGCTGTGGGACTATGACAAATCCGACGGACTCGATTGGGAGAATCCGGACGGCGCGGGTGAGAACATCACGCACCCCGGTTTCCCACTCCCCCCCGGCGTTCTGGCCGACACGATTACGATCACTCTGCGCGTCAAGGATAACAGCGACCTCGAAGACACCGATATCGAAGAGCATGAAATTGTCATTGATACCGTCAACCATGCCCCCATCGCCGATTGCGGCGGACCTTATGCCGCTCGCGTCGGCGAGGAGATCGTATTCGACGGCACCGGCTCTTATGATCCCGACCCGGGCGATTCGATCAACAGCTACAGTTGGGATTTGAACGGTGACGGTGTTTTTGATGATTGCTTCGACTCCACATGCACCGAGTCGTGGGATGCTGTCTACTCCGGTTACATCGGACTTATCGTAACGGACAATTTCGGCGCTGGTTCCGATGACACCTGTCATGTGACGATCTGGACATCCGAGATGGATGTCCATGTCGACGACGCCGATGTGTCTGTCTCCAACCCGGCCGCTTCGCCCGGTCAGGTTATCACGGTTGCCGCCACCGTGCACTGCCACGTCGACTCCGACCCGGTATCCGGTGTGAACGTGCGCTTCTACGACGGCGACCCGAGTGTGTCGGTAAACCAGATCGGCGTCGACCAGTTCATACCCAGCATGTCACCGGGCGAGGCCGTATCGGTCGATGTTGCGTACACGGTCGGTGATACCCTGCCGCGCCATTTGTACGTGCGGGTCGATCCCGACCAGGAGATCGAGGAATTCGACGAAACCAATAACGAAGCATCATACACGCTGGCCGGATCGACCGACTGTTTCGCCATGGCCACGATAGACCCGTTCATGCAGTACATGTTTTACGTGCATGCCGTCATACCGATGAGCGCCACAATCTACCTGGGCGAATTCTCAGGCGATTTCGTTGCTATCGATGTCAATCCGGCCACGGTAATGGTCAACGACAGTATCGCGCCGACCTCGTGGGAGATCATCACCGACCCGGATATTTTCCCGGGTGACATTTTCAAACTCACCTTCCCCATTGCGCCGTTCATACTCGGTTACGGCTGGGTTTGGGATTCTACCGAGCAGGAATACACCGTGAACTGGCGCGTGGGCGGCAAGCCTGTGCAATGTTCAGCCACCGGTACATTCGTGCTGTGGGGTCATCGTTCGGGCGATCTGAATCTCGACGGCAGTGTCGATATCGCCGACCTGCTCTACATGGTTGACTTCATGTTCCGGGGCGGTCCTGCTCCAGAGATTGTCGATGCGGCCGATGTCAACGGTGACTGCGCGATCGACATCGGTGATCTTACTTTCTTTGTCGAATACTTCTTCGGCGGCGGTGACAAACCGGCGGCGCCCTGTTCGCAGTCGAGCCAACCGACGGCCAAGATAGGTCACGATGTAGAAATCAATTCGCGTTATGTCGATGGCGGCACGATCATATCGATGAACAATCCGGTTGAAGTACGCGGAGTGCAATTGAATCTATCCGGCCACTCTGACAGCCCACCGATCAGCGTGACCAACGCCCAGTTGGAACTGTCTTACGGCGCCACCGAAGAGGGGCTGCTGGTTGGCTTGTGTGATCTCGACGGTACCCAAGTCCTCCAGGCAGGGCGCTATGACATTCTCAGACTCGACGGCGTGTACGAAATATCCGAAGCTCTGTTGTCGGACCTGGATCATCGCACCGTGAGTCCGTTGATCAACGGTAACGCCAAGGGCACCGTGCTGCCGGGAGATTTCGCGCTGTATCAGAACCATCCAAACCCGTTCAATCCGCTCACCGAAATCGGCTTCTACCTGCCGACCGCCGGACGGGCGCGACTGGAGATCTTCAACATCATGGGCCAACGAGTAGCCACCTTGTTTGAAGGCGAACTGTCGGTGGGCGAACACGCCTATCAGTTCGACGGTACCATGCTGGCCAGCGGTGTTTACTTTTATCGTCTGGAGACGGACAGTGGTTCGCAGACAAAAAAGATGGTATTAATGAAATAGCCGATACCTTTTTGGAAATACAACGATGTACACTAATGAAGGGACAGCCCATCAGGGCTGTCCCTTTTTCTGGTCTCCGTCGCTGTTACGGACAGAGCGGCGGCGCAGGTCCACCGTTAAACATGTGGTCGACCAGGTAAACCAAATCCGAAATCGTTAACTGTTTGAAAGCATCGCCGACGGCATCGCCATCGATGTTAGCCTCCGGGTAGCAGACCGGTTCGGCGCCGCCAGCGAACATGAAATCCACCAGATAGACCAGATCGGCTATATCAATCTGATCGGACGGGTCGTCGTCGACATTACCGCGGATACCTTGACAGCAAGCCGGGTATGTCACTGTACCGTTGGTTGTAACCGGCGCATATACCAGACCATTGGCCGTGAATTTCGGCATGTGCTGGGCATCATAGCCGGTCAGATCGATTGTTGTCTGCTCACCCTCGGTGGCGCCGGCAGCGTGGAAGTAAAGCTTCAGAACGGGACCGCTGCCGGGTTGGTCGTACAGTGGCGCCCCCGAGCCACGCGGGCGCAGCTTGAAAGTACACTTCTTGCTCGACGGCACATACTGCGACTGAATCTTGCCATCATACCAGTCGGTGCGACAACCGGTGGTGGAGAATGAATCGTATACGAGTTCGAGATCACCCGTTGCGTAGGTCAACGCAACCTGAAACTCATACAAGGGAACACTGTTGCGGGCGTGGATGACCACTTCGATAGCGTTGTCGGGTGTATACTCGGCATCATCCATCCAAACCGAGTCGGCCAGTGCGAAAACCTGGTTTGGATAGACTCGTAGCGCGGTGTCACCGGTCGTTGAGACAACCTGAAGGGCTACATCGTAAAGGCCCGGCGTATCAAAAGTATGTGTCGGCGAGGCAACAAAAGCAGAATCACCGTCACCAAAATCCCATGCCCACGACTCTACATCATAGATGGACCCACCGTCGAATTGAACATCGTAGGGCGCCCAGCCTGCAGACGTATCGCTTGAGAACCAGAGGTCGATATCCATCGGGACAAAGTCCACCTGGTTGGCCAGAAGGCTGGGAATCACCAACGTGCTGGTGCGACGGTTAAAGAAGATACCTTCCGGACCGTTGTGGCTGCCTGCCACCAGTTCGCCCGACCCGGTCAGCGTGCTGTCGAGACGTATGATATTGTCCTGCGCGAAAAAGGCAAGATAGGTGTTCTGCATCTGATCCTGAGCTATCCCGGAATACTGTCCGCTGATTGCCGTAACCTGAGACACCGATGAGTCCGCCATGTCGACAGCGTATATAGACGAAGGCCAGACGTTGGAGGCCACCAGCAAGCGGTTGTTCAGGTAGTCGAAGTAAACGGCGTTGGGGATAGATATCACGGCGAATTGCGATGACTCGCCGTCGCTGGTGCGTACCTTGATAATCCGGCTACCGCCGGTGTCGGCAATGTAGATGTTACCGGAGCTATCGGCGGTCATGCCGTTGCCGCCCTGCATCGTCGTCACGTTCCAATGTGTGGTCATCTCCGACGTGGTCAGGTCAAAGCCGACTATTCCGTTCAGAGCGGGGTCGTTTGATGATACGTACAGCGTGTTGTCGGCAATTGTCATCCCATAAACGGAACTCAGAAGAGAATTGAAGACGGTATAGGAGCCGTCATGGTCAATTGCCACGATGTTGCCGTTGGACATGTTCGATACCAAGTAGCGCTGATTGGCGTAATCGTAAATGACCGTTTCCGGATTGGCCAACTGAGCCGAAGCAGACATGGCCAGAATCAGCGACAGGCCGACTGCCGTGATCGATTGGTTCATGGTTTCACCTGTGTCTCTCTTCGTTGGTCGATCCGGGCCTGGATCGACCGAGGGTTGCGGGGCTATCGCGTGAGGTTCTCTGTCGCTGGTTCTTTAGACGTAGATATCCTGCAAAATGTTTAGTTTTGCTGGTTCGCTTTGTGAGCGGCGAACCAGATCATAACCAAACTGTTTGCTTGTCTACACACGGCGGGCTGCCTATAGTTAACAAAGAGAACCAGTTTCCATAAGGCAGCCGACCATGAAGCATCTAACACTCATAATTTGCATTTTGCTTTTAACCTCAACCGGCGTTCATCCCCAGCAACCTCCCGACATCCTCGACCGTGTTCTGAGTGAAGTTGGGTTCAGCCGGGCCGATCTCGGCTATCGACCGACCGGATATTGGAATCGTTTTCCGCTCGATGTCCCCCACCGGTTGACATCGTTTGATGCCCTCTTTGCCGAACCCCTGAAGCTCATTGACTATGCAACAGTGATGGCCAACACCGTTGAGTTCTACCTTGATCCGGCTTACTCCGATAGCGCACACGATGGCCTCTACAAACTGACCTACAATCTCGGCGTCGACAAGAAGCTGGGCGGTTTCAGGTCCTACTCGGCCAATCTGCTCGGTCCGCCGACCGGCGATGAACCGATGGTCACTGCTATCGACAATCTTTTTGCGCTGGCCGGACGGTCGACTGAGTTTCATACTTTCGGCGCCAAATCGGACTGGCCGGATTACAAACAAGAGATACGGGACCAGAGCGCAGGCTTGCCGGACACTGTCAGATTAGTTGTTGCTCAACTACTGATCAACTTGACCGATGCCATACGCTGGCGTAACCTGGCTTTCCGCAACTGCGACCATGAGGACATGTACCGAGCCTTCAGCATTCGCGACCTTTCGGACACCCAGGCGGACGGGATGGTTTACTATCCGGAGTTGGACGATCTGGCCAAAAGTATCGACTGGCCGTCGTTGCATTATGCGGCGCTGAAAGTGGCCGCCGCAGTCGAACAGGCCGAGGCTGGTTTGATTGGTCTGGTTGATCAGATCCCGGACGAATTCGAATTTCGGATCAATACACCGTTCGGTCATCTGTCCATGTTCGCGGGTCCTTTTCTGGGCTTCTACGAATGTGACGCCACCAGCAGCTTGTTGATAATCGACTTCGGTCGCGACACTCATTATCCGGGATCGCCCGGCGCGACAGCTTCGTTGAATAACCCGATCTCGGTCGTGCTCGACCTGGGTGGCGATGACGTCTACGGCGACCGGGCCTACCTGACGGCTCCATCGGCCGGGGTGGGGTTGCTCGGCGTCGGGCTGCTGCTTGATAGCAAGGGGAACGATCAATACTATGGCACCACCTTAGCTCAAGGTGCCGGGTTGTTCGGAGTCGGCGTGCTGCTCGACCGCGAAGGTAATGATTCATACCAAGCTGATCTCTCGGCGCAGGGGGCCGGTTATTTCGGGATAGGTCTCTGTCTGGACGGACTGGGTGACGACACCTACTATCTTTACGGCGATGGACAGGGGATGGGTGGTGTCGGCGGTGGCGTTGGTGTCTGTGCGTCATTTGGTGGTAGCGATAAATACACAGCCGAACCGTTCTCCGAAAACTTTAATCGTGGCGACTACCACTCGGAGCACAAGATCAACGGCAACAACGCCCAGGGAGCCGGGTTCGGTCGGCGCGGCGATGGTTCCGACGGTCACGCCTGGGCCGGTGGGTTGGGTGCGATTATCGATATCCACGGCGATGACCATTACTACTCCGGCAACTGGACCCTTGGTGTCGGCTACTGGTTTGCCACCGGAATCGCTGTTGATCGGCACGGTGATGATATATATGAGTCGTGCTACTTCACGCAGGGGTCCGGCGCGCACTATTGCAACGGTATCCTGCTCGATGAAAACGGTCACGACCGCCACGAACTTTTCGAGACGGCCGGCGCTGCGCTCGGTTTCGGGTGGGACTATACCAACGCCTTCTTGATCAACCTGAACGGCGACGATGTCTATCGGGCCAAAATGATCTCGATGGGCCTGGCGCAGATTCGGTCCAACGCTTTTCTGGTCGATATCGGCGGCGACGACGCCTACTATCTCGGCAAGGGGACGCCCGGATTGGGCGAGGCGACTTTCCGCCCGGACTATCTGAAACCGTCGAAGTTGACGCCCTATTACACTTATGCCAAATCGTTCGGTGCGTTTATCGACATAGGTGGCGCCGATCAGTATTACGAGTTCGATGAAGACTCTGAGACCGAACATCCGGTCGCCACGAACAACAAACTCTGGTTGCAGCCGACGCGATCCGACTCGACTTTTGGCGCGGACAATTTCGGCGTTGGTATCGACACGGACAACGGCACGGTCCCGGAGTTCTTTCGCTGGGATTGACGAGTCTTTTTCGATCTGGGTGGCACCCTCAAAGCCGCTTTGGGGGTGATCTTTTCACTCTCACATACCCGCCCCAAACAAGGTTTGAGACGGCCACCCAGGAATTGGCAGGATCACAGGGATCCTGCCCTACAAGATTGAGGGCAAATGGGTTTGTTTTGCGTATTTTTACTTTTTCTGAGGACGGCAACCAGCCCTTTGGTTTAACTCCATATCAAGAGAGGATTTGAGACCACGCCCGACAGTGCGCAAATGGCTTCGGGTTGTGCATCCTTGTAATTGAACAACAGGGTCGATGGTGATTCGGAAGTTGTTCGGGGTAGGGGGTGTTTTGTTGTGCGCTGGTTGCCATTGGTTGTTCCTTTATTGATAGTAGGTCAGGACCCTTGCGGTCCTGACACGGTCAAGCCGTGTTTTCCAGCTTTGGCGGGTTCGAAGACGGACCCGCCCTACTTTATAGAGGGTCGCTTGGCCGCGTTCTGGGGGGAGATGGTGGTGAAAGTGTGGGCCGGGACGTTGCGGCAGGTCTTGTCCCGCCTTGGCGGGATGTGACCTGCCGGCCGGTCGAGCCGGCACAATTCTCTGGATAGTATCTGACCAAGGGTGGCGCGCGAAGAGCGATAACCAGGCTTGCCTGTGTCGGGTCACACCCGCGCCTCCGGCGCGTCCAAGACCCGACACAACATTCAAAGCGGCTACCGGGGCAGTTGAAGACAAGAATCACGCGAAGCGCGTGATGTCGAAACCACAGGGGTTTCGACCTACTGTTTCTCAAGACCTGACACAACACTGCAACTCGACTACGCCAATCCATCGCGTAGCGGCGGGCCTTGTGTCCGCCGGCCACAAGTGGCTTCTGTTGGTGGGAGACGAGCCCCCACCCTACGCGTTCACGAGGAGCCCTCCGTCTTGGCCTGTTCGGCCAACTGAGCATACTCGGCTGCCTCGTCTTTCTTACCCCATTCGTGATAGAATATCGCTATGTTCCTAAGCACCGCTATGGTATTGGGATGTGTCTCTCCTAGAACAGATTGGAAAATCAACAGAGCCTGTAGGAATAGCGGCTCCGCCTCCGCATGTCGCCCCTGGGATCGGTACAACTCGGCCAGATTGTTCAAATCGGTGGCGAGATCAGGATGTTCGGACCCGAGCGCTTGCTCATCGATCTTGAGAGCCCGTTTGTACATCGACTCCGCCTCGGCATAACGACCCTGGTTGTCATAAAGTAATGCCAGATTGTTCAAACCGGCCGCCACTCTGGGGTGATCGCCTCCCAGTGCCTTCTCATTAATCTCAAGCGCCCTTTTGTACATCGGCTCCGCCTCTTCATATCGTCCAAGGGAATCGTACAAGGCCGCCAGATTGTTCAATCGGGTGGCGACTTTGGAGTGATCTGGCCCCAGTGCCTTCTCAGTTATCTTAAGCGCCCGTAAGTACAACGGCTCTGCCTCTTCATATCGCCCTTGGGAGTCGTACAGCAACGCCAGATTGTTCAACCAGATCGCGACATAGGGATGATCTTGCCCGAGTGCTTCTTCACTGATCATAAGCGCCCGTAAGTAGAGCGGCTCCGCCTCGGCAAATCGCCCCAGGACTCTGTACAACTCTGCCAGATTGTTCAAAGAAGTGGCTACATCAGGATGATCCGGCCCCAGTAGGTCTTCATCGATCTTGAGCGCCCTTTGGTAGAGCGGCTCCGCGGCTGCATAGTCAGCCCGATCATCCAAATAATAGGCGAACTCGTTTAACAGCCTACCAAGTATTTCCGTTTGGTGGTTGAGCTTGTCGGCCTCGGTGAAAAGAGATGCTGCATGAGACGATAGACTTTCCAGCACAGGCCAATTGTGAAAATCGTTCACAGCGGGAGTGGATGCTTTAAGGCAGCCGAGCAGACTGTTCAGCCAAGCCTTGCTTTCGTCTTCATCCTGTGATTCACGAATGACCGATTGGACCAACCTATGCATACTGAAGGTATCTTCCCCCTGCCTCCGTCGTATCAGCGAGAACTTTTGTAGCTCCCCCAGCGTCTGATCGAACAGATGATCTTCGGTTACCAGTTTCTTAAGTGAGTCAGGTAGCGATTCCGGATCAGCCTTGAACAATCCGATCGGGATGTCGTCCGGAGCCAGATAGGACGACGCGGTCAACAACGCCACCGCCGACGGGTTCGTTTCTTTTAATCTCTCAATTGATATGGCCCAGGTTGCCTCCACCGTTTTCTTGCCATACGCCGCCGAGGCATATTGCTTGCCTTGAAGGATTTTGACACCATGTTTGTCCAGGTACTTTGCGTAGTTTTCCAGAGAGCACTTGGTCTCCTCCAGGTAAGCAGAGGCATGATCGATAGCCAAAGGCATGTACCCAAAACGATGGCATATCTCTCGGGCGACACTCTTTTGACTACTATCAGGCTTCTTGATAGCGGCTCGCTTGAACAGAAACTTAACAGCCGAATCCGGGTCGAGTTCATCCACCTCGACCGGTTGGGCTATGCCGCCCATGGCCGAGGCCCGGGTTGTGATGATGACACAGCCTGACTGAGTGCGGGGAAGATATGATTGAACTGAGGCGGCGTCTTCGGCGTTGTCGAATATCAGCAGCCAGTTGTTATGAGTCTCAAACCATGAGCGGACTGCGGCTACTAGGACCGCTTTCTCTTTTTCATGCCGCTGGGGTAGATCAAGGAGGGCCGCCACCTCACCCAGCGACTTGGAGATCGTCGCCTCATTCTCTGCTCCCAGCCAAAAGACATACTTAAACTGACTCAGGTGTTGATGAGCAAATTCAAGGGCGATCTGTGTTTTGCCGATCCCACCCAGACCATGAATCGCCTGCGGTTGGGTAATGGCCACCGCACCTTCCTGTCCGAAGGTACTTTCAATACGTTCGAGGATGTTTTCCCGACCGGTAAAGTTGGCGTTCTGCGCAAAAGGAAGGTTATGGACAACGGTTTGGATTCCCGGCGACTCAGGGTCCGCAGACTGGGCCGCAGTGACAGTCATGTCGGTTGCGGAATCCGTTCCGGTCCGCTTTACAAGATGCAGAATTTCTGTTGCCAAGTCCGACAACGCGGTCTCGGCATCAGCATCCGGCATGGTGATCAAGGGTTTGCCTTTCCTTGGTCGAGCCTGAAGCCGTGCCAACCAGGACACCTCTTGCCATGGACAAGGCCGAACGATCAGCGGTAGGAGTAGGAGCCCTTCTTTGGCTCGACGCTCCAGCAGGGGTGGAACTTCCTTGCGCAGAATGAACTTGGACGTGAGGCTGTCTGCGGAGACCAGCAAGATAGCTACAGCGGCTGACTCCATCGCTTCCTGGATTTTGGGAAACCAATCGTCTCCTCCGTCTATACGCGTATCATCCCAGATGTCCAGAAGCCCTTGTTCACCCAACACATTCAACTGGGTTACCAGGCGTTCCTTCCAGGCTTCGTCCTTGTGGCTGTAACTAATAAAGACCTTTGGTGCTTCCAAGGCATGTCCTTCACTGCCCGACTGTTATCGATAGCATGCACCACGATACGATGAAAGGAGTGGATTGTCAATATTGTCAGGTGGCAAGGCGGAATTGAAGGGCGGGTGTCGGGCGGGGTCGCCGCGACACCACCCAGGACAAAGACTGGATTCTGGCCTGCGCCAGAATGACGCCGATAAATCGGTTTTTCGCCTTCGGCGACCATAAATGGCATTTATGCCCTTCGGGCCAGGGGTTTCGACCTACAAACATTCATACCTCGACTCCGCTCGGTATGACACGGTGAGCGCTCGACGTGACAAGGTAAGCGCGAAGGGCAAAAACGCGATTCATCGCCGCGGAGCGGTTAATACCCATTTATGGGCTTGACAGCGGGGGTGCTGTCATATAAATTGGTCCATGCCGCTTGTAGAAAAACAGGTGGAACACCTCGCCCGACCGATCCGGTCGATCTTATCCCTCAAGGAGAAGAAATCACTGACCTCAAAAGTCAGCGTAAACGCTCTTTTTCTCCCCTCCGGTCCAGATTCAGGCGGATCAGCTTCCGGCTGTCTCGTAGGGAGCAACCGATGAGTATCAAGGTTCTCGCCGTGGTGCCGGCCCGCATGGAGTCCAGCCGCTTTCCCGGCAAAGTAATCCACCCCTATCGCGGACGCCCGTTGATCTGGTATCTTCTGAACGATATCAAGAGGTCGCGGCGAATCCATCAGGTCGTGGTTGCAACCGATAGTCGCGAGGTCAAGGCCGCCCTGGCCGATTATGATGTCGAAGTTGTGATGACCAAGCGCCATCATCGCACCGGCTCGGATCGGGCCAACGAAGCGGCCCGCAAAGTGGGTGGAGATATCATTATCAATATCCAGGCGGATAACTTCGGCCTCAAGGCTGCCTTGCTCGACCGAGTGATCAACAGTTTGAAAGTGAGGCCGAAAACCGAGTATGCCACCCTCGGCCGCCGGATCACCGACGATGCCGAACTGTTCGACCCCAACGTTGTTAAACTGATAACCGATAAGAAAGACCGGGCCCTCTGGTTCTCGCGCTACCCGCTGCCGTACCTGCAAAACCTCAAGAAGGGTGGGCATGTCGACCAGTGGCCGTTCATTGCGCATATCGGTGTGTATTTTTTCCGGCGAGAAGCTCTGAAGAAATTCGGCGCCTGGCCAAGTTCGCCGCTTGAAAAAGCGGAGTCGTTGGAACAGACCCGCATTCTTATGCATGAGAAGAAGATTCAACTGTTCCGGACGCAGTCGCAGGTAGTCTCGGTCGACACTAAAGAAGATTTGAAGAAGTTGGACAGCATATATTGATGAGGTGATTGAATGGCCAAACGGACGAAGTTCATTTTTGTTACGGGCGGTGTGGTATCCGCGTTGGGTAAGGGAATCGCCGCATCGTCGATCGGACTCCTCTTGCAGCGGCGAGGTCTCAAGGTGCGCAACTGCAAACTTGACCCCTACCTTAACGTCGACCCGGGTACCATGAATCCGTTCCAGCATGGTGAAGTTTTCGTGCTTGATGACGGTAGCGAGACTGATCTCGACCTGGGCCACTACGAACGGTTTCTCGATCAACCGCTGGCCAAACAAAACAACGTCACCACCGGTCAAGTGTATCACACCATTATCACTCGCGAACGCAGAGGCGACTATCTGGGCGCCACTGTCCAGGTGATCCCCCATGTGACCGAGGAGATCAAGAGTCGTATCAAGAAACTGGAACGAGGTAGTGATAACCAACAGGCCGATGTTGTCATTGCCGAGATCGGCGGCACCGTTGGTGATATCGAGTCACTACCGTTTCTTGAGGCCATTCGCCAGATGGGACAGGAAGAGGGACCTGCCAACACTATGTTTGTCCATGTCACGCTGGTACCGTATATCGACACGGCCGGTGAGTTCAAAACCAAACCCACCCAGCATTCGGTACGTGAGCTGCGGACTATCGGTATCCAGCCCAATATGCTTCTGTGTCGCTCAGCCAAGTCGATCTCGGAATCGCTACGGCAAAAGATCAGCCTCTTTTGTTCGGTACCACCAAAGTCGGTAATCTCGGCCGAGGATGTACCCACCATCTATGATGTACCCTTGAAATTTCACTCGCAGGAACTCGATGACATTATCTGTGACTATTTCGGCTGGGAAACCAGGGAGCCTGAGCTTGATGACTGGAAAGCCATTGTGGATAAGATCCATCATCCGCGCCATCGAGTGAAGATAGGTATCTGCGGCAAGTACGTTAACCTTAAGGATGCCTACAAATCGATTATCGAATCATTCGTTCATGCCGGTGTGCACAGCGATGCCGAAGTCGATTTGATTTGGGCGGCCTCGGAAGATATCAAACAAAACGGAGCTAAGAAACTGTTGCACGGTATCGATGGTTTGTTGATACCGGGCGGCTTTGGCGAGCGCGGCGTGGAGGGAAAAATCGAAGCCATCCGCTACGTCCGCGAGAGGAACATTCCTTTTCTCGGCATCTGTCTCGGTATGCAATGTGCAGTCATAGAATATGCCCGCAACGTCTGCGGCCTCGACGATGCCCACAGCTATGAGTTCTATCGGGACCTGAAACATCCGGTCATCCACCTCATGGCCGACCAGGAGGGCGTGACCGAGCTTGGCGGCACCATGCGCCTGGGCGCCTACCCGTGCGTGTTGACGGAAGGTTCCCGCGCTGCCTCAGCCTATGGCTCCTCCGAGGTATCCGAACGCCACCGGCATCGTTATGAAGTCAACAACGCATATCGGGAGATGCTTCTGAATTCGGGTTTGCTGCTGAGTGGTCTGTCGCCGGACGAGCGACTGGTCGAGATTGCCGAGATACCTGAGCATCGATGGTTTGTCGGCGTGCAGTTCCATCCGGAATTAAAGTCTCGACCCACGCGACCGCATCCGTTGTTCCGGGACTTCGTGAAAGCGGCCGTCGAGCATCACTACGATGTGCAAGAGAAACCGGCCGGCAATCCTGTTTCTGAAGACGACGTATCCGAGACCAGTATCAAGCCGAATTAGGCAGGCAAGCCAATAAATGGGTTTCATGTGCTTCGCAGTGGTGAACCACTTTTTCGTGCTACGCGCGCGGTCACTTTTATGTCATGCTGAGCGCTATATTGTCATGCTGAGCGCAGTCGAAGCATGGTACATATCGTTGTTGCAGGTAGAGTAGGGTGACCCCGCCCTAAACAAGGCTTAAGGCGGCCTCCCGTGGTACGTTTGCCGGTGCTGTTGGGTGACCCCGCCCGACACAGGCAAGCCTGTTTTTCGCGCTTCGCGCGTTGGTGCGTGGTGTACGTCCTCGTGCTCCACGGGGATACAGGGGCAGACGAGGGCGGCCACAAGTGGCCACTACTTGCCGCCCACAGAATACAGAGGTGAACAGATGCGAACCTTATCGATACTCATCCTGATTTTTCTGACTGTGCTCGTCGGCTGCGTGGAGAAGGACGATTCGTCCGAGAAGTCGGAGTCTTTCCGCGGCACCTATCGTGTCTACAACCCGGCTGTGGTCGGTGAGAAGATCGATTCGGTGACGCTGACAATCGAATCTGAAGTGCGTTATCGATTTGCCCACACTCCCTTTCGACCGGGTGTCGTCGTTGATATCTGCAACAGCTCCGGCATGGTCGAGGAGTTCGGCACCAATTTCGCGACTTTCTTCCCTGAGTCGGTTGAGGTCGGCGGCTGCGACTCGATACGTATACCCCGCGATGTCTTCACTACCGACTTTCAAAACCATGGGGATACTATCTACATGGACCGCGACGATGACTCGCTGGTGTACGAGATTCGGTTGTTGGAGTAGGTGGACAAGCCGCTGCGGTTTCGACACGTTTCATGTTGAGCGCAGTCAAAGCACAGGCATGTCAGTTTTTCTGCGCGCGGGCAACCACCTATCGAATCGGTATGAAGCTGGTTTGACGGTGTCGTTCGCGCAGACTTCTCTTTCCGCCCGGCTGGAATCTCAGACCAGCCGTTGTAACATCGTATCCGATTCCTGAGTTGAGAAAGAGCGACACGCCGACATCGGCCAGGACATTTGGCGACCATTGGATGCCGAAATTGAATCCGGCGTCGTTGAGGTTGTCAATCGAACTAAAAAACTCATGCTCCTGTCGCTCAAAGGCAATACCGCTACGAAGAGCAAGAGCATCCATCGGATAGACGGTGATGAACAGGCCGCCATAGACGCGGTCATCGGCCAGGTTCTTTCGCTCAAAGCTGGCGATGAAGTCCAATGTGCTTATGTCGTTCAAGCCATGTTCGATCTGGAAGTTGAAAAAATCGCTCGTGAACACGTTGAACTCCATGCGGGAGTACCCGAGCGCCAGTCGCCCGCCGGGAGTTTCGCGGTAAACGTGAACCGCACCCTCCCATATCATCTCATCGGCCAGTTCTGCTGAGTAGAATGCCAACTGCCCTTTCAGGTTGGCTGAGTTCAGAAGCGGGAAGTCCATGGACACTCTGCCGCCGGGGGAGTTTTCGTCATCGATGTTCTTGTAGGTGGCATCCACCAAGAAGAGTAGTCCATCGCTTGCAAACGGGAGGTCGGCACCAACCTTCGGGACCGGCTCTTTGTACCCCGGTCTGAAAGCCAATCCAATAAATCCACCGAGCCCATCGAAACTGGGGTTGTTGGCAACCAACCCTTTTCCGTTTGACATGTGCAATTGGCGAAGACCCATCAGAATTCGCCATCCCAAAACGAATTCTGTACTGATGCCCAGTCCGAAATTGGGCGTGGCGTTGTATTTGGTGCCGCCCGGCGGAAACGATTTCGAACCAACCATGAACCCGACACCCCAATCGGTAAAGAAGCTGAAGCTCGGACGCCGCACAAAGTGCCATCGCACGGCGAAGGACAGCCCGAGCCCGATCGTTTTGGCGCTGACACCGTCACGATAGCCGGTCGGTCGATAGAGAGACAGTTCGCCACACAGACTGAGACGATCTCGGAAGTAATGACCGATGCCGGCACGTAGTTCCCTGGCTCGTACATCGTCGTTGTCACCATTACCCGGAACGCTGCCGATAGTGATCGTTGGTTGGGTATCTCCCTCGTCGAAGGCCGCAGAAACTGGACCGGCAGAAGAGATAGCTATCCCTACGAGCGCGACCAAGCTGAGCCGTCGTCCTGCCGACAGTATGCGCATGCGTGTGTGGCTATAATCCATTATGATTCTCTTACCTCTGTGATGAAATGGCGAACACCAATGTCGATCAAGTGTCTATGTCAGCGGTGGAAGAACGTGTAACCGCTCCACATTATCAAGTGGTTTTTTTGGGGTAGGCATTACAGGTTTTGAATGGTACCGGTGTGGCCCGGACGTTCGGACTTGTTGACAAACCCCCGTCTGCAGTCATTGCGAGGCATCCCGCGTCTCGCGGGACATGCCGCGGCAATCTCATGCCTCGACTCCGCTCGGCATGACACGTGTACACCGAATTGAGATTGCCGCGCTCTCCGCCTGTGGCGGAGTCGCTCGCAATGACGAGGATTCGGACTCTTTTCAACACTCCCGTTCATCCGGGTATCAAGGTCGGCAATGTCATGCTGAGCGCAGTCGAAGCATGAGCGTAGGGCGTTCGCCATCGGCGTGTGGCAGAACCAGGAGCGGTTCTGCCCTACAAGCTGAGTAGGGGGTGGTACCGTTACTTCGTAGGCCGTCCACCACCTGCTACTTGTAAGCGCGCGTAGCGCAAGAAAGCCAGCTTGACTGGCCTAAAAAACTTCCCCGGCGAATTTGTAGATTTCGGCCAGGCGGTCTTTGTAAGAATTGCGTGAAAGACCCGCCTTCATACAGGTTTCCTCAAGGAACTGGATACGGTCCCAACCATGCTCGGTAGCTACCTGCGGCAACAACAATCCGGAATGCATCTCGAGTTTTATCATCAAGCCGTGGCGGCCAACTTCGATTTCATCGAAATCATGCACCCGTACCAATGGCGACAAGACCGAAATCTCAGTCTCAATCTGTGACGCCTCGTCTTTGGACAATTCAGGAAAGCGTGGGTCCTCAAAAGCCGCCGCCTGAGCCATCTCGGCCACCGCTTCATACAAGGGTTCCTGCGCACGAATCTGACCGATACAGCCGCGCAGTCGGCCATCGATGGTTAACGTCACAAACAGCCCGCGCTTTTTGTCGAGGCTTTCGATCACCGGCGGCGTGTAAGACTTGCCTTGCAAGCGGGCCATGATAGCATCGCGCGCAATTTGATGAAGCCGCGGACGATCCAGGTTCGATACCTCCTGCATCTCAGGCTTGGCCGCCTGAACACCCATCATGGACCTATCGACCACTTCCGGTTTGGCACCGGTGATGGCCGCTGCCAGGTATCCGACCACATTGTCGAAGTCTCCGGTCGTAGCGCCGGACGTAGTATAGTCGGTGAAGCCAACTTCTGTGCCACCGAGACGTTTGGCAGCCGCCATCACAGCAGCCATAGGTCCACCGCCGCAGGCCTCACCTTTGCCGTTTTCCAATGTTCTCATCAACAAGCCCGGATCGAACTTATCTACCGCCGCCTGCACGGTGGCATCGAGTTTTCGCGCTTCTTTCTCACCATGGAAATGCGACAGATCGGTCGAGGCGATCAACAGGCTGTTGGTGCCGCGAAGTCCCGAGGCCAACACCTCGCCCAGGGCGCGGGTGGTGTCTTCTTCCTGGTCCCCCATCACGATGGCCACCAGCTTGAACCTGCCCAGCACCACCTGCAAAAACGGCAGTTGGACTTCCAGAGCATGCTCACCACGAGCGCTGCCGGTAGCGTGACCTTTGCGTGAGGCATATACCGAGGGATGGATGGTCGAGAGGTCCGACGAAAGGTCCTGGTCGATCTCGACCAAACCCAAGGGCGTCTCATAGGCATGACCGTCGTAGACGGCCGCTCCCTGAAAAAAGACGGTGTGCGACGGCGAGATTATCACCACGCTGTCAAACTGATGACCGTCCAGCAATTTGTAGGCTCGTGCCGCCAGCCGTCCCGAGTACGGGTAGCCGGCATGAGGGGCTATCAGACCGATGGGATGTCCGCCGACGGCCGGTTTGTCCACCTCGGCAAAAAACCCAGCGATCATCTTGGCCAGTTCACCCGGCGCCTTGGGATAAAACATCCCGGCTACGGCCGGTTTTCGTATTTCACGTTCGGTATCGTCCATGGTCCTTCCAGTTTTCTTCCGCTCAGGCGCACAATAACAAGGGGCGGTCCGAATGTCAAACGATTGCTCTAGGACAGCGGGCAAGCCGTGTTTTGCACGCTAGGCGCAGGTACAAACCGCAGAGGTTAGTACGAAGACCGGGTTTTGGCCTTCGCCAGAATGACAGGACAAGAAAACCTGCCGCAAGAGTGTTAGCCGTCGTTTGCTTTGCCCTGCTACCATTTCACGACCCCCTTAAGTTGTCGCCGAAGTGACCGTTAATATGAATATATGGAAACAAGTCTGCCCAAACGGATTTTCCAGTACGAAATCCACGACTTGATCGGCTGCGGCCAAAACGGTGAAGTCTACAAAGGCGCCGACCCAACCAGCGGGTCGGAAGTGGTGGTGAAGTTGCTGCACCCTGAGGTCACCGCCGACAACGGTTTCAGGCATCGGTGCCGAAAACTGCTGAACACAGCCCGCGGTCTGGATCATCCCAACCTGGCCGTTCTGCACGATATCATCGAACATGACAACCGGATCGTGCTGGTGTCTGAGTTTGTCCAGGGGGAGTCGCTTGAGCAGATGTTTGCGGGGACACCGGTGGCCGTTGCGAGTTTCCTGGACAAAGCGGTGCAAATGGCTCAGGGCCTGGAGCACCTACACCATGCGGAACTTGTCCACGGCAATCTGCATCCCTCGAATATTTTGGTTACTCCCGACGGTCAGATCAAACTCACGGATTTTTGTTTGCCCCGCCGCCTTACCGACAGCCAGTCCGAACTGGGCGGCTTCCGACCCGGCACGGTGGCCTTTGCTTCGCCTGAGGAGGTTCGACACGAACAACCTCTGCCGTCTTCCGACCTGTTTTCGTTAGGCGCCGTTTACTACCTTATGCTGAGTGGTCGGCCACCCTTTCCCGGCCAGAGTGTTACCGACCTGTCGCGCCAAATACTCACTCGCCGCCCGGACTATGCCGCCATCAGCGGGCGCCGGGTCCCGGGAGAAATCATCCTGCTGCTAAGGCGCATGATGTCGGCGAAAGATGACGAAAGGTGTGCCGAAAGTTCTGAACTGCTTGTCACACTTGAGGCTATATCCGGGTTTCAGCGCGATTCGAAGGAGCACCGAGGCAGTCACGCCAGGACCCAGTCGCATCGATTCTACCTGCTTTTGTCGCTATTGGCCATTCTGATGGTGCTTTTGTGGAGCGTCATCGCCAAAAACCACCCATAAATGGGTTCTTTGCACTTGGCGGTGATAAGCCGCTTTTTTGCGCTATGCCCTACAAATGTCACCCCGAGCGCTTACCAATGTCACCCCGAGCGGAGTCGAGGGGTGCACGGTCAAGCCGTGTTTCTCGCCATGCGGATCCCGGGTATTGATCCACAAGTACTGGCTATCACGAAAGGCCCGGAATCATGCTTCGACTTCGCTCAGCATGAGGTTGTGTCAGGAGCACAGGGCTCCTGACCTACGGAAGACTGGATTCCCGCCTTGGCCAGAATGACAGAGGCGGCCAACTGCTCTTACCCAACACCTTAGTGAAAGTCGCAGGGTCACAATCTCGACTTCGTCGAGATCAGGACCCTGCGAAACCACATTAATCAGCGTCACGCCGAGCGCTTACCAATGTCACCCCGAGCGGAGTCGAGGGGTGGTGCGGACACCCGCCCCAAACAAGGTTTGAGGCGGCCACCCAGTCAGCTAAATCACAGCGCGCGAAGAGCGAAAAGGTGATTTATCACCCCCAAAAAGAGATTGGACTGGCGGTAACTTTTGCATATCTTATGACGTTTGGCCCGAGCCAGAGTAAAAGAAAGATATGCCCATGAAGTATGTACATAACGACGAGACACTGAACATTGCCAACCGGCTGCCGGTAATCCCGGTGCGTGATATAATCATTTTCCCACACATGATGTATCCGCTCCTGATCGGTCGCGAATTCACCGTCAACGCCCTGCAAGAATCGATGGTCAAGGACAAGTTGGTGCTTTTGTTGGCCCAGCACTCAGCCGAGGTTGACGCCCCTGAAGCGGACGACCTCTATCGCATGGGGGTGGTGGCCCGCATCCTCCAGGTAATGAAAATGCCCAACGGGATGCTCAAAGTGCTGGTGGAAGGAATAGTGCGCGCTTTGGCGGTCGACATTTCGGCCGGCGGACGGTTCATCGCAGCCAACATCGATATTGTCGAAGCTACCGACACCACCTTTGATCGTGAAACGGAAGCTCTGTCCCGGTCGGTGGGGGAGAAGTTTGCCGAATACGTCAGGCTGAACCGACGCATTCCGGACGAAGTACTGGTTTCGCTGGCCTCAATCGAGGACTATCGCGAGCAGGCCGATACGGTGGCCGCCCATCTGCTGCACAAGATCGAGACCAAGCAAAAACTGTTGGAAGCGCTGACGGCGCGCGAACGATTTGTTCTTTTGGCCGCGGTGCTCAAAGAGGAAATCGAAATACTCAACCTGGAGCAGGAGATCGACGGCAGCGTGCGCGAATCGATGTCGCGCAGCCAACGTGAGTTTTATCTGCAACAGCAACTGAAAGCCATCAAAGAAGAACTTGGTCAGTTCGATGATCCGGCCACCGACGTTGACGATTTGTATACTCGTCTCGAAACCGGTCAGTACCCCAAGCGGGTCCGAGCCAAAGCCGAAGAGGAAATCAAGAAGCTCTCCAAAATGCACCCCTTCTCAGCCGAATCCGGTGTGGTACGATCCTATCTGGATTGGTTGTTGGGTCTACCCTGGGAGAAGTTTACCGATGATCGGCTGGACTTCAAAGAGGTGAGGTCCATACTCGACGGTGACCATTTTGGTTTGGAGAAACCCAAGCAGCGTATCCTTGAGCATCTGGCTGTGATGCGTTTGGCCGGCAAAGTACGCGGGCCCATTATCTGTTTGGTCGGTCCTCCCGGCGTGGGTAAAACTTCGGTGGGCAGGTCCATCGCTCGCGCCCTTGACCGTGAATTCGTGCGCATGTCGCTCGGTGGTGTACATGATGAAGCGGAAATCCGCGGGCATCGGCGAACCTATATCGGCGCTATGCCGGGGCGGATAATTCAATCGATCAAGAAAGCCAAAGCGTCCAACCCGGTTTTCCTTCTCGATGAAATCGACAAGCTCGGCTCAGATTTTCGGGGCGACCCGGCCTCGGCTTTGTTGGAGGTGCTCGACCCGGAGCAGAACTGCACCTTTACCGACAACTACCTTGAGGTTGAGTATGATCTTTCGGATATCCTTTTCATCACCACGGCCAACACGACCGCCTCGATTCCGGCGGCGCTGCGTGACCGCATGGAGATCATTAATTTGCCGGGCTATCTTGATTTTGAAAAGGCGGCAATTGCTACCGGTTTTCTGATTCCCAAACTCAGACAACAGACCGGCCTGAACAAAATCGATGTCACCTTTGATGACGAGGCCGTTTTGGAGATCATCAGGCATTACTCACGCGAGGCAGGAGTGCGTGAGCTGGAACGTCAGATGGCCTCCCTCCTGCGCAAGACGGCGGTCACGCTGGCCGACGGCAAACGGATTCGTAAGCTCAACTTTTCGAAGAACAAAGTGACCCGTCTGCTTGGATCGCCCAAGTATGTCGGGACCAATATAAAATCCAAAGCGACCGTGGGCTATGCTGTCGGGCTGGCCTGGACCGAACTGGGGGGTGAAGTGCTGCCGGTCGAAGTTGTGCCGATGAAGGGCAAGGCCAAACTGACCTTGACCGGTTCTTTGGGTGATGTCATGCAGGAATCGGCCACGGCCGGGTTGTCGTTCATTAGAAAACATGCCGTCGGGTATGGCTTGAGTGATAATTTCTTCGACGACCTGGAGTTACATGTGCACATTCCCGAAGGCGCCGTACCCAAGGATGGACCCTCGGCCGGCGTGACATTGTTGGCGGCCATGTTGTCCAGCCTTACCGGCATACCGGTCCGGACCGACATTGCCATGACCGGAGAGATTACTCTCACCGGCGACGTGCTGGCCGTTGGCGGCCTCAATGAGAAACTTCTGGCCGCCAAACGACTGGGGATTGACCAGATAATCCTGCCGGATAAGAATCGCAAAGATGTGTCTGAACTGCCGTCCGATCTGCTGGATGGGCTCAAACTGCACTATGTCCGATCGGTGGCAGCCTGTCTGAAATTAGTATTGACCGAGCCACTGACCGACCCGACCCGTCGCAAAGCAAGCAGGCCCGGACGACTGGGCGCCCGGTGATGTATGGTGAGACGGTGATGCCATCGCCGTCGACTACATGGGAGAAACGAAGCTACAACGTGCTGAAGATCAAACAATGTGAGTTTGTTGGGTCATTCTTCGCTCTGGACAAAATCCCCCGCGACCGACGACCTCAGATTGCCTTTGCCGGTCGATCCAATGTCGGCAAGTCTACTCTTTTGAACCATCTGGTAGGACAGCGCAAGATGGCCAAAGTGTCGAACACGCCCGGCAAGACCCGCTCGTTGAATTTCTTTTTGATAAACGATCGATTCAATTTTGTCGACCTGCCCGGCTACGGCTACGCTAAGGTATCCAAGACAGAGCGCGCAAGCTGGGCCAGGCTGATTGAAGGCTATCTCAAAACCAGCAAGCAGTTGAGCGGACTGGTGTTTTTGTTGGATTGCCGACGCGACCCCAGCGAGGATGACTTTCAGATGCTCGATTGGCTGGCCGACAATCAGTTGCCGTCAATCGTGGTCGTTACCAAGACCGACAAACTCAATCGCGACAAAACCCGACGCAAACTCGAACAGGTACAGGCCCAACTCGGCCTGCCCACTATTGGGTTTTCGTCGCTGGCCCGTGTTGGAAAAAACGAATTGCTGGCTGCCATAGGTGATTTGGTGGACAGCAAAGCATAGAAATGAGTTCATAGATATGGCCAAAAATCGAATTGTGCTCGGCTGCCAATGGGGCGATGAAGGAAAAGGGAAAATTGTCGACTTGCTGGCGGCTCAAGCCGACATTATCGCACGATTTCAGGGCGGCGCCAACGCCGGACACACCATCGTCGTCGAAGATCGCAAATTCAAATTCCACCTGCTCCCCTCGGGTATCCTGCACCCGGGAAAGCAGTGCGTTATCGGCAACGGCGTGGTGCTTGATCCTTTCGGTCTGAAAGAGGAATTGGACGTTTTGGTCGAGAAGGGGATCAGCTACCATGACCGTCTGTGGATCTCACCGGCGGCCAACTTGGTGCTGCCTTACCACAAATTGATCGACGCTATACAGGAAAACAACCGGGGAACCGGCCACCTGGGAACCACCAAACGAGGTATCGGCCCCGCTTATGTCGACAAGGTGGCGCGCCACGGCATCCGCCTGGTCGACCTTTTCGCGCCTGAGCGTCTCAAAAAACGGCTGGAATACCAACGGGTCATAAAGCAGCAGTTTTTGACCGGCTCCACCGACGAACGGGCCGATCTCGATCGCACCTACAACGAACTGCTCAAACTTTCGAGCCTGTTCGAACCGCTGGTGGTTGATGTCTCTCGGGTGATCGACGATGCTATCAAGGCCGGCAAGAAGGTTCTTTACGAAGGGGCGCAGGGGAGTCTTTTGGATGTCGACCTCGGCACCTATCCCTTCGCTACTTCCTCCAACACGACAATCGGCGGCGCCCTGACCGGTCTGGGCATCGGTCCCAGGGCCATCGACGAAGTAATCGGCGTCGTCAAAGCATACACCACGCGGGTGGGGTCGGGACCCTTTCCCACCGAACTGGTCGATGACATGGGTGAACGGCTGCGCAGTCAAGGGGCGGAATTCGGCACCACTACCGGGCGGCCAAGACGTTGCGGATGGCTCGATCTGGTGGGATTGCGTCATGTCGTGCGGATCAATGGTGTCAATTCAATTGCCGTGACCAAACTCGATGTCCTGGATGGACTGAAAGAGTTGAAAGTCTGTCACGCCTATGAACTGGACTCAGAGACTATCACCGAGGTCCCGCTGGATCTCGCCCGACTCAACGAAGTCAAACCGGTCTACACCAAACTGCCCGGATGGACCGAAGACACTACCGGCGTTACTTCATTTGACGACTTGCCGCCGAATGCCAAGTCGTACCTAAACCATATTGCCGCCGATCTCAAAGTCGACATCTGTGTTGTCTCAACCGGCGCCAAACGACAAGAGACTATTTTGGTATAAAAGAAAACGAAAACGGTGTATGCACCGGAAAGGGAAACCATGAAGTACTTTACCCTCGCGCTTGGCCTCCTCCTCTTCTTAGTCGGCAGCGCTGTCTGCTCAGACTCAACCGAGGTCAAAACCGCTGACAAAAAGACCGAGGTGGCCGACACCGAAAAAAAGTCCGACGACAAGGAGAAGAAAGTGGAGATCATCACAACTGAATCCGGACTCAAATATATCGATCATGTCGTTGGCGAAGGAGACCTGGCGGTGGTGGGGGCCAAAATTGATGTCCATTACACCGGTTGGCTCAGGACCGAAAAAGGTGAGAAAGGCGACAAGTTCGACAGTTCCAGAGACCGCGGAACACCACTGTCATTCGCGCTGGGTACCGGACGGGTCATCAAAGGCTGGGATGAAGGGATCGCCGGGATGAAAGTAGGTGGCAGACGCGAGTTGATCATCCCGCCGGATTTGGGCTATGGCGCACGCGGAGCAGGAAATGTCATCCCGCCTGGTGCAACTCTCATTTTCGACGTGGAACTGGTTAAAGTTACCAAATAGTAACAAGTTACTTTTGTTCGAGTCAGTATTCGGCTAAACCGGCCGGACCGTTCAACCGGATGGGGCAAACTCAACGATTTGATGATTAATAGAATAAAGGCGCCCTGGGAGGGGCGCCTTCATTCTTACGAAGACAAAGACAGAGAGGTATGTTAGAAACTTTCTAGTCGTCAATTTGTTGACCAGTCATAGACCAGTCAGTTATTATAACATAACATCGACCTAAATGGTTCACGTTTATACTAAATAATAACCGATATTTGGGAAAAAACAACGACTTTTTACGAATCCTCACAGAAATCGTCCTATTTGAGCCGATTAACTCGGGTTTCCGTAATCAATTCAGCTCCACATAGGTATCTGGCCCAACCGCCCAATTGAATTCGGGGCTCCGAGCCACCACAACTCTTTTTGCCAACTACAAGAGCTGTTCCGCCCAGCGCTTTCAGAAAAGGTTTGACATCGCCGTCTCTTTGGCTATTTTCGGTACACTTTCGGCTATTGGCCGGGTGTACATGGGGGTGTAGCTCAGGGGTAGAGCTCCTGCCTTTTAAGCAGGCTGTCGATGGTTCGATCCCATCCACCCTCATGTACACTCTGTCTCGATGGTCGGGTGGCAAGACCTGTCGGAGAGGTGGCTGAGTGGTCGAAAGCGCTGGTCTCGAAAACCAGTGTACCTCCGGGTACCCAGGGTTCGAATCCCTGCCTCTCCGCTTTATTTCTGAGCAAGTATACTCACGGCGAGATTTACAGCAAGGGAGTTCGGTGGCAAACCAAGGTCAACGTTGTGGCGAGGCAGGCCCACCGTTTTGTGGCTATCTCCATCCATGGCATGACATGCATGGGGAGATTGCCGTGCATCCAACGGCACCAGTGTCTTCGGTGGCCGGCAAGAACGACCGAGGGAGCTTTCTCAACAATCCGCAAGCGGCCTGACACCCGATCGGCTTCTGTCTTGCCGTGCCTGTCACGGTATCCAGGTGTGTAAACATCGCTAACTTGACCTAAGTAGCGATTTTCGTACTTGACAAACCTTCACCGAGCTTTTATGATACAGTGTTGATCGAAACGTACCCTCGGGAGGAGGTCCAATTTGATTCTTACCAAAACCTAGCTTGCAGCGGTCTGTGTGTTGCCGGAGTGCGTGGACAATCTTTGCCCAGGTGGTAAAGAACCACGACAGTGATTCTATGGAAAGACCATATCGGTTCATCGACGCTCCGGTATTAGTAATGTCAAACATCTGTGGAGGACAACATGAGAGTGAAACACATTATCACAGGCATCCTGATCATTGTCGCGATTCTTGCGGTTCATGGCAACGCCATGGCCGAAGGGTTTGTAGGTTCCATTGGGGACCGCATCGACTATTCCAGCGGGGCCTTAACACTGAGCGAAACCGACGTCACCATTCCCGGCAGGCGCGGCTTGGACGTACAGATCATTCGTTCCTACACCAGTGCAAACTACTTACCGGACGTTGATCTTATAGACAACCCTGATACTCACTGCGTGTATCAACGGCCGTTCGACTCTTCGTCAAACAAATACATGGGAATCGGTTGGCATATCGAGTATCCCTATCTGAATTACGATGACAGTGCGACTACCATAACGTACCAGGACGGAAGTTCTGAAGACTTACTTGTTAACCTGGATGCGTCGACCAACGGCACCTATCCGCGAAAGACTCGTGGTCTGGCAATTCTCACCGATTACAAGGGCGGTAATCCCTTCACCGAAGTGATGCTGTGTGCCGACGGCACCAAGCTGGAGTTCGGAAAGCGATACGGCGACTGTAAACTGATGACCAAGATGTACAATCGTCATGGTGATTATATAGAAGTGACCTATTGGGGTAATAAGTACATAAAGTACGTTACCAGTCCGATCGGTCGCAAAGTACATTTTCAGTACTGCGATGAGGATTCGGTCTATTCCCTCACTTCATCGCCTACGAACGATGTTCGTCTCAGCAACCTGCTTTGGTTGAATCATGAGGGGGATACTCTCAGAGTTACCTATGAATATGACTGGACCAAGGAAGGCTTGTTGAACAAAGTGAAGCATCCTAACGGTGACAGCACCCTTTACACTTACACCACCGACATCTACTACAACGACGTGGCCGACTATTGGGACACAGCAGCTACCTGGGCCGACACGCTCAGTTATAATGACACCCAGAAATATGATTCCGACGACTTATACTACTTGGGTTCGATTACCGATCCGGCCGGTGCTTATGCCGAGTACAGGTATAGGGCGTTTATGATTCCGACCTACAGTATTTGTGACTACAAAACTTTCGATGACCCTATCGATGAATTCAAGAACTATATCGGTGTCAATCGAAGGATTGCCGATGGCGACACGCTGCTGATCAAATACGAATTAAGCTATCCCGGATTGGAAGTCATTGAGCCCCAGATGGAGTATGCAGGGATGGTCAGCCGGGTGACGACTGTCTTGCACCCATCTGGTGGAGAGCAGGAGTTTTGGTACTTCCTGGACAAGGAGTGCGGATATGTGCCATCTGAGTGGTTATACCCTTTTGTCTTCTGTGCCGGCTACTATCCAAACATGCTGTATCAGAAGCACTCCATATTCGACGGGGATACCGTATGCACCGGTTACAGTTATGGTACGTCGAACGGCGGCGACATTGTCAAGATTGGGAAGAAAATCGACTCCGAGGGAAGCACCATCGATTTGTACACCCCGGCTACCTTCGTAACTCACGTAGGCGTACCTTATTATCATCCGGACCTGCACTTCGACTCCTTGTCGTTCACGGCGACCTCGTCCAAAGAGTGGCGTTCGACAATTCTGGAAAAGGACATGGATGCCGCCGGGGTAATGACTCGGAAGATCGAAAGTGAAAGGCTTGACCAGTGGTTAACCACTGATACTACCTGTACAAACAAGAACGGGTATTATACCGATGTCAGTTGGATTCCATCACCCTACCCCAACGACACGTTGTGGTTCAGGATGGACAGCGTTCTTGATTACACATATGTGTCGTCGAGAAACTTCACACTGATCGATAAGGTGTGGAGTTTTTTCCAAAACGATTCTTTGGCTTTCGGCATGTTTACCAACTTCTATTACAACTCGAGCAAGAACTACGTCATTGACTCGGTGTTGGTCACGCTCGACTCCGATTACTCCGATGACACCGATACTCTGAGGACATTCTACGAATACTACTCCAGCGGCGGTATGGTGAAATCAAAGACTGACCCAAATGGCGACAAAACCTATTGGGAATGGGATACACTATACAATTCTTTTACCTGGAAGGAAACAGATTCGGCCCTTGGAGACATTGTCACCTACGACTACTACCCCAACGGTCAACTCAAGAAGGAAACCGACCTGAACGGTGCGGTGACGGAATACTATTACGACAGTCTGGGGCGTGACCTGGGAATCAAGATGCCTCTGGAGGATTCCGGCGATACCACGATTATCAACATCTACGAGAGTGGGAACGTAACCGGCAATTCAACGAAAATAGATGACAGTACTCGCATCGTTACCAAATCCGTACACGACGACCACTACCGAAGGGTCAAGACGATTCTCGAAGTAGATACGATCACATCGATTGTTGACTCATTGACCTACGATATGGCCGGTTTAATTGCCAAACAAAGCAGGCCCAAATACGCAGACTCCGGTAGCACCTATTGGACTGAGTACTATCATGACCAGAGCACGCGAAAGGTCAAGACAGTCTTGCCGGACGGGTCGAAGGATACCATCAGGTTCATTGATGAGTTTACGACCTTGTACGATGATTACCGTGGTCAGCGAACGGTCAGCGGGATCGACTTGGCCGGCAACCAACTCTTCGATTCTGTTTTTGAAGTCGGAGATACAACCAGTCTCATGGGCGTTGTTACCTATGCCTATGACAAAATGGGCCACCTGAGAGCAGTCACTGACCTGGAAGGACGGACCCGCCAACAGACCTACGATGACTGGGGCAGAGTAAAGAAGCTGATCGACATCGATGTCGGTACAGTTGAGAATTGGTACGATGAGTGGGGTGATTTGCGACTGATCCGGTACAACAGCGATACCATCTGGACTTACTTCATATACGACACTATCGCACACCGACTGTTGGAGGCAGGCTCTGTTCCAAACGCCGACACCGCTTCACTTGGTACCCGCACTTACCCTTCATCCGGTACTACAGTGTCCGTGACCAATCGCTACGACTCATATTCTACATCCTCAATCGCCACCGACACGACCGGTGGACTTGGCTACTGTTTGAACCGACTGACGGAACAGATATCATATCAGGACGGAAGTGTGGTCGACTCCACTTTCTACTACTATGACGCCAGGGGGCGTGTCGGTCAGAAGACCACCTGGATCACCGGTCTTCCTGATCGCCAGAAGCTCAAGTTTGAGTACTATGCCAACGATGCTCCCATGAAGATCACCTATCCCGACAACTCCACCAACGAGTACGAGTACTTCCAGACTGGTTGGCTCAGCAGTATCTCCGGCATTATTGGTGAGGACTCGGTCGAGTACGAACCCTGGGGTGCAATTCGTGAGGCCAAGTTTGTAAACGGCGTTGTGTCCACGAATTCGCATGACAGCCTCAGTCGCCTGATAAAGACCATCAATCGGTCTTCCTATATGAAGCTGTTCTGTCGCGAATACAGTTATGACAATCACTTCATAGACAAAGAGTACGACCTGGATTCGACCGGTACCAGAACGGCGCTGGGAGAAATCAGAACTTACGCCTATGACTCTCTCGGACGCTTGGTGTCGGCCTTTATGGAAGACCCCAACGAGTCGGCCGATACGACCACCATGGCCTATGATTACGACCTTAACGGTAATCTAAACTCTCGATGGGTTTCCGACGACGATTCATTGGTGTACACTCGTTTCGATGGCAGCAATTGCGACAGCGTCATTGACTTCTCAGACGATTCAACCTGGGTCATTAATCGAAATGACAGAGGGCAGTTGACCTCCATCGAAACGTGGACGGACGGTGAAGCTTGGGATGACAGAATCAACTACGCTTATGATCATCGCGGACTGATGACATCAGCCGAATGGGAGGCTGATTTCTATCAGTTCGGTGACAAACCTGACACTGTTCTCAATCTGTACAACGGCGACGGACAGAAGGTCAAGCAGACCCATATATACAGGTTCTATGACTCAGAATCCGGTCCGCGAGGTTCGTGGATTCGAATCGAATCGGATCGGTATTATGTCTGGGCGGGCAATACCGTCATCCTGGAGTATGACGATACTGACAGCCTTGCCAACATCAATGTGTATGGCTTGGGTCAACGTCTGCAGCGAAAGGACCTCAACGATGTCAGCGCCGACAGCACCTGCCACTATATCAATGACTATCATGGCTCGGTGCGTTCTTATGTCGACTCTCGGGGGATACCCGGCGATAGAATGATCGAGTACTATCCTTACGGCGAGTTGTACTCGCAGGGTGGACTAGGTCATACGCCACACTGGTACATCGGCAAGGAGAAAGACAAGACTGAGGAACTTGACTTTGGGCCGAGATACTACAGTCGTTCTACCGGACGGTTCATGGCGCCTGATCCAGCTCTGGCCGGCCCCTCACCATATAGTTATGCTGAGGGTAATCCAGTAATGGGGTCAGATCCATCTGGGTTGACTACCATGTGGCATTTGACTAAGGATGGTATTCGTGCCGCGATAGAGGCCTGTGTTGCCTCCGACAAGGCCGACGCCCAGGCCTTCGCCAATTTTGCCAGAGAGTCAAACAACAAAGGGGAGGTTTGTGGCATATTTCACCCTAGAACACACCAGCAGGTGGGGTATATTAAACCGCCGGGTGGGGGGGAAATCGTGTTTTTCTCCACAATGGCGAATGCGTGGGCGAAGGATTTAGCGATACAGGACGCCGGTAACATGGCCGCAGGCAAACCCTTGCAATGGGCAGATTGGTATATTGACCAAACGAGCCTCTATGTTAATGCAGAGTTCGACTCGGAAGGTAATCTTACTGACGTGTACTTCACCTTGGAAGTTGACATCGAAGGCTACCGGACTACGCTTGTGGATTTTGACTATCAGGAGAGTGGGGGTGACCAGATCGCAGCCTACTCGCCAGGTTACACTGACCCTGAAACGGGCGAGTGGGTATCAACCGGCGACGGCGCTTTTGGTGGAATGATGCTTGGTGTCACTCCAAGTAGTGCAGCCGGTGCATTCATTATGGGGGCCTATTACCAGATTATTACCTGGGGATCAATTTATGGCCCTCAAGTAGTGCGATGGGCGGCCACGACAAGAGTTGCTGATTGGTTTTTTCGACAAGGTAGTTGGCTCAACTCTGGTCGATATCTGAGATTGGGCTACAGCCCACATGACAAAGGTTGGCATCTCAGCCTTAGAGGCAGTATTGTGAACTATTTCAATGGGGGTAAGCCTAATTCCCACTGGGATTGGATAAAATATCTGTATCGCTGATTGACTTGACAAGAGTCTCTGTGTTGGCAATATAGGTGATTGAGTATGAAAGAAACGGTTAGTACGATTTGCGGTCTCCGATCGCGATCGTACTACCGTTTTTCATTAGCACTTGCAGGTTGAATCCTTGCGTGTAGCGGTTGCACCTGTGTAATACGGATACTTTACTGTTTTGATTCAGATTTACGACCCAAGAGCGGCCCAGGATTATCGGTTTCGGTACTTTGAAGGTGGCCTGTTTTCTTCGTGGAAGTCAGACTGTCTGGTCGTTTCATCAGAAGACCCAGCCGTCTATCGGAATCCCGATCTACTGCGTCGGCTGTTGCTCACTTTTTCGGCGGACTTTATTTGTCTCAACGCACTGGTTCCCAAGCGACAGTTTATTCGAAGACCCAAGCTCGAAAAACTGCTTAAGCAAAGAAGCAGCGAAAAGAGGAGCTACTTCTCAACTTGGGAATACGCCGACGCCAACGTCGAACACTTGGTAGCTTGCTTTGAAGAGTTCTCGCAGGCTGAACAATGGACGTTTGGGTTATACCCGCAAAAGTCCCAGGACGAGGTCGCTTCTTTGAGCTTTACGGGCATGATACCTTATGAGGATTTCCTAAAGAACGTAAGTCTGTTTGAGTACATTGTCTGCTTTGACCTGAGTGACTATTGGTTTCAACTGGTCATGCGCAACGAATCACGCTTTGATGGCGTTATCAAGTTCTTTGAGGAAAGTGGTTTCTCACTCGACGCCAATTGAGTTTGTGGGTTGGTTATTTATCTGGGGCAGCTCTTTTGAAGGTGCTGCCCCTGTCTTTGGATAGTCGTCGTCTAGAGTGCGCCGACAAGGTCGAACAGAGGCAGGTACATAGCTACCAGTATGAATGCAATGACCACACCAAGTATGACTATAATGACCGGTTCAAT